>UMGD01003486.1_pt1 | contig 625393 bp, 589 predicted proteins | sample 1965201 | NCBI WGS metagenome assembly UMGD01 (sample SAMEA4836066, study PRJEB28245) | human gut metagenome | biome: gut microbiome; material: fecal sample | place: Denmark | collected 2008 | reverse complement strand
GGAGCGCATTTCAAAAGCGCGACGGAAATAGTGGTAAATAACTTATGACATTTTCTACATGATTTCCGTTCGGCTCTTAGAATGCCTTACTCCAATCATGTGGAAAATGGACGTAATAACTGCTGGAGCAGGCTGCTTAAAGACAAAAGGCACCATCTGCGATAGTTTTTCTCCATTGTCGGAAGGAAGCCTTTCCAGAGTTGACTGGAGATAATGGAGAAAAACTTATGAATTTATATGATATTATGGGGCCGGTTATGGTAGGCCCGTCCAGTTCCCATACGGCAGGAGCTGTCAGAATCGGCTTGATTTCGAGAAAGCTTTTGGGCGAGCAGGTCCAGAAAGCTGAGATCTTATTTCACGGTTCCTTTTTGGCCACAGGTACCGGACACGGCACAGACCGGGCAGTCATCGCGGGACTTTTGGGAATGGCACAGGATGACCTGAGGATTCCGAAAAGTTTTGAGCTGGCCAGGAAACAGGGAATGGAGTGGACATTTGGGAGAGCATATCTGAAAGATGTTCATCCAAACAGTGTAAAGCTGCGCCTGACAGGGGAAAGCGGAAGAAACCTTGAAATTGTGGCCAGCTCTCCCGGGGGCGGAAGAGTGGAGATCTGTCAGATGGATGGCCTTTCCACGACTTTTTCCGGGGATATCCCTGTACTGATCGTTCACAACGAAGACAGCCCCGGACATGTGGCCGCTGCTGCCTCTCTGCTTGCGGATGCAGGAATAAATATTGCGTCCATGCGGCTTTCCAGGGACCAGAGAAACGGCAGTGCGGTCATGGTGCTGGAGTGTGACCAGGAGATACCGGAAGAAACGGTGAGAATGATTGAGAACATGAAAGGAATTCAAAAAGCCGCCAGTCTGGCGGGTATGGATTGAGGTGAAGAAATATGGGCTTTGAATCAATGGCAGATATGGAAAAGGCAGCAGCCGCGGGGAAGATTCCTCTTTGGAAAGCGGTCATGGAGGAAGATATGAAAGAGCGCAGTGTTTCCATGAAAGAGACAATGGATAAGATGAGGGAGCGCTATCAAGCCATGAAACAGGCGGATACAGACTATGAGGAAAATTTAAAATCTTTCAGCGGCCTGTCCGGCGGTGACGGAGCAAACATGCAACGTTTGGTCCGGGAAGGAGAAGCCGTTTCCGGCGGCTTCATGGGGATGGTCGTCACAAGAGCATTGAAGATGGGAGAATCCAACGCCTGCATGAAACGGATCGTAGCCGCACCCACGGCAGGAGCCTGCGGCGTGGTGCCGGCAGTCTTTCTGACATATGAACAGTTTTATGGGATACCGGAGAGAACGATGACCGAGGGGCTGTTCATGGCCGCCGGGACCGGTCAGGTCATAGCCCGCAGAGCCAGTATCTCCGGTGCACAGGGAGGCTGTCAGGCGGAGGTCGGGACTGCGTCTGCGATGTGTGCGGCGGCACTGACCTCCATCCGGGGAGGGAGTAATGAACAGATTTTATCGGCAGGAGCATTTGCCATGAAGAGTCTGCTTGGACTGGTCTGTGATCCTCTGGGAGGACTGGTGGAAATACCGTGTATCAGAAGAAATGTAACGGGAGCCGTCAGCGCAGTGGCCTGTTCAGATATGGCGATGGCCGGAATTCTTACGAGAGTGCCCTTTGACGAGGTAATTGATGCCATGGGAGAAATCGGGGAAATGATGCCTGGAGGACTCAAAGAGACAAGTCAGGCGGGACTTGCCGTCACAGAGACTGGGAAAAGGGTCGCTCTCGATCTGGCCAAGAGGAATCAGACGCCCCAATGTTAAAAAAACCCGGCCTGTAAATGATAAGGCCGGGTATCAATATCTTTATTTCAATTTAGTAACGGTTCTGGCTGTTGCACATCCTGATTTTTTCTTCTACAACAGCTGCCATTGCTTCTTTTGCTTCCTTTGTATAAATCCTTGGATCGTTGGCTTCAGGATTTTCAACCAAAGTTTTTCTCAGTTCCTGAGAATAAGGAATTTTTAATTCTGTAGCAATGTTGACTTTACAGATTCCAAGCTCAATGGCACGCCTCACAGCGTCGCCCGGGACACCGGATGCGCCGTGGAGCACAAGCGGTACAGATACTTCCTCACTAATCTCTGCCAGACGGTCAAAGTCAAGCTTCGGTTCTTCTTTATATAAACCGTGGGCAGTACCGATGGCTACGGCCAGAGAGTCAATGCCTGTGCGGGCCACATAGTCGGCAGCCTGTGCAGGATTTGTGTACATGGAGTCTTTTTCGTCTACTACGAGATCATCCTCGCGTCCGCCTAAACGTCCGAGCTCTCCCTCTACGGTAACGTCGTGGAGATGAGCATAGGCCACGACTTTTTTTACTTTTTCTATATTTTCTTCATATGGAAGGCTGGAAGCATCAATCATTACAGATTTTGTGCCCAGGTCAATAGATTCTTTAATGGCGTCAAATTCTTCGTGGTGGTCCAGGTGAAGTGCCACCGGAACATTATATTTTTTAGCAGTTGTCTCGACGATCGCCTGAAGATAATCACGGTTTGCATAAGAAAATGTGCCCGGAGTACCTGCCAGAATGATCGGAGAGCCAAGCTTTGCAGAAGTCTCTGCCACGACCTGGATCGTCTCTAAGTTGTGAATGTTAAATGCCGGCACGGCATATCGTTTTTCCTGTGCATCTAATAACATATGTCTGGTTGATACCATCTTACTCATATTCATCCTCCTAAAGCTTTCCTGCTTTTTGTCTTAGTTTAACCATTTACATTATAAAAAAATCAGCTGTGAAAATCTTTTCAAGTTATGAAAACGGATGAAAATCATGTATAATAAAAAAGATCTTTCACACAGACAGGAGGACGAGTTATGATTATTGAGATAAACAGCAAGATTGCCGAAAATCTTTCCAAGACCGAATTGGGAGTTGTCAATTATATTAATGACAATGAAGACAAGCTCTCAGAACTGTCCATCGTAGATATTGCATTTGAAACATTTTCTTCCCCGGCAACTGTGTCCAGAGCCATCCGTAAATGCGGGATCAATGGGTTTAACGAGCTTCGGTATAAATTAACGGCGAAGACGGAAAATACAGAAGTGAAAGACTTGAATGAAATCATGAACAAGTCTCTGATTGAGGCGACTTCCGTGATTGAGCACATGTCTATTCCAAATGTGCTGAATATTCTGCACACCATGAAGGATGCAAAGAGGGTCCTGATATTCTCCAGGGGACCGACACACCTGGTGGCACAGGAACTGAGCATGAAGCTTCAGGTACTGGACTTTTTTGTGGTGGATGTGGAAGACCCGCAGATTATGAGAATTATGTCGAAGAATCTTCAGGAAGACGAAGTCGTAATCATTTTATCTCTGAACGGAGAGACGAAGGAATTGATCGAGTCGGCGAGAAATGCAAAGCTTCGGGGCTGCAAAGTGATCACTCTGTGCTGCAGCAGCTCCAGTGAATTGTTTGAGTATTCGGACTATACATGGCTTGGGTATAAACATTCCCATATTGCGATCAGAAACTATGAGGTGACATCCAGGCTTCCGCTGTATATCATGTGCAGAATTTTGGTGGATTTCCTGGTAGAAAATATTGAACACAGGGATTAGAAAATATAGAGGGAACAGAGAAAACGATAAATTTCTCTGTTCCCTCTATATTATTCTTATTTTGACTTTAATATTTTATAAATTTTAAAAAGCAGGACAGTTGTCGCTATGAGAGCTGTGCATAAAATAGCTTTGATTAAAAAAGAAATTATGAAAATTGCTGTTGGCAGTAAATTGTAAAGTATATCCATGGATGTCTCTTTTCTTTTTTGATATTGAGAGTTTCTTCTATATTTTACCAATAAAAAGTAACTATTGTAAATTTTATTTCCAAAACAGTAATTTAAAGTTTATTTTCAGGATATGAAAAGATTTTCATGGAATACTTGTCTATAATGAAAACTGTAAAAAGAAATTGTATTCTATGGAGGAGCAGTATGATTTATACCTTAACTACAAATCCTGCCATCGATATGAACATATCCACAAAAGGAATGGAACGTGCCAAGGTAAACCGTACATTCGATACGGTTTACACACCCAATGGAAAAGGTGTCAATGTGACTCTTACATTGAAACATTATGGGGTGGATTCCACGGTAACCGGATTTTTTGGAGGATTTTCGGGAAAATATATTGTAGAGGAACTGGAAAAGAGACAGGTTCCGGTGAAACCGGTCTGGGTTGATGACACGACAAGGATCAATATATTTTTGAATGATGGAGAGGGAGAATTCAAATTTGTCAACAGCGGGTCCTTCGTGGGGAGAGATCAGCAGGACGAGATGCTGCATCTGTTTGAGACGGCCGAAGATTTGAGCTGTCTGGTGATCAGCGGCAGTCTTCCGCCCGGAATCGAACCGAGTTTTTATGAAAGCATTTTATCCATATGCAAAAAGAGGGGCGTCGATGTTGTACTCGACATCAGTTCTCCGAAACTAAAAGACTTATTGAAATACGAACCTTTGCTGATCAAACCCAATGACGAAGAGATCGAAGAAATCTTCGGAATTAAAATTAAGAACGAGGAAGATATCCTTCATGTTCTTACCTTCCTGAAAGAACAGGGAGCAAGAAATGTACTGCTGACGCTCGGAAGCAAGGGAGCATATTTCAGCAACGGAGAAGATGTTTACTATTCATCTTCCCAGCCGGTTAAGTTATTAAGCTCGGCGTGTGCGGGAGATGCCGCACTGGCAAGCTTTTTAAGCCTTTGGCTTGGTCATCCGGAAAATGTTGAGGATGCATTGAAGCGTTCTGCTGCCACAGGGGCAAACGTGGCGGAGAGCAACGCGCTCGGTGATTTTGCCAAAGTAGATACTTACTTTCACAACATCAAAATAAGAAAGGTGGAGAAATGATATGAAAAAACTATTAGGTGTTACAGGATGCCCAACCGGGATCGCCCACACTTACATGGCTGAGGAAGCTTTGAAAGAAGCTGCCGAAAAGCTGGGTGCCGAAATGAAGGTTGAGACAAACGGAGCTGTCGGTGTGGAGAATGAACTGACTGCTGAAGACATTGCAGAATGTGACGGAATTATCGTAGCTTGTGATAAAAATGTAGATATGGACCGTTTTAACGGTAAACCGGTCATCGAAGTGCCGGTTGCAGACGGAATCAGCAAGGCAGAAGAATTAGTACAGAAAATGCTTAATGGAAATGTTGCCGTAAGAGGCGGACAGGTAAAAGCAGAGGGTACAGAAACAAAAGCAGAAGAAGGAAAAGATTCCATCGGACATCAGATTTATAAGCACCTGATGAATGGTGTATCCCATATGCTTCCGTTTGTTGTAGCCGGCGGTGTCCTGACAGCAATCTCTTTCTTATGGGGTATTTATTCTTTCGATCCGAGCTCAGATCAGTACAATGTAATCGCTGCGACGATCAAGACAGTCGGCGGTACTTCTATGGGAATGATGGTTCCTGTGCTGGCGGCATTTATCGCTCAGTCCATCGGTGACCGCCCTGGTATGATCGCAGGTTTTGTAGGCGGTATGATCGCCAATAATACCGGTTCAGGATTTATCGGAGCCATTATCGCAGGTTTCGTTGCAGGATATTTTTGTAAATTTGTTGTAAATGCATTAAAAGGACTGCCTAGACAGTTTGAAGGTTTAAAATCTATTTTCTTTATACCAATCATTACAGTGGCGGTTGTAGGTATTCTGATGCAGGTTACTGCTGGGCCGGTTTCAGGCATCAACAAGGGAATGATGGACTTCCTGGCAGGACTCCAGAACTCAAGCCCAATCATCTTAGGACTCGCTGTTGGATGTATGTCTGCATTTGACATGGGTGGTCCGGTAAATAAAGCTGCATATGTAACAGGAACAACACTTTTAGCTCAGGGTAACTTCTACTTTATGGCAGGTGTATCTGCGGCATGTATCACACCTCCGCTCATCATCGCACTTGCAGCTACTTTCGCACCGAAGAAATTTACTAAGGCTGACCGTGCGGCAGGACTTGTAAACTATGTATTGGGATGTACCCACATCACAGAAGGTGCGATTCCATTTGCGGCAAAAGACCCTGTGAGAGTACTGCCGATTCTGATGGTAGGTTCCTCTATCTCAGCGATTCTTTCCTACGTGATGAAAGTTCAGGTTCCTGCACCTCATGGCGGATTTTTAATCCTTCCGTTAGTACATCCGGCTGTAACATGGGTATTATGTATCTTGGCAGGTTCTGTAGTAGGAGCAGTACTTTATGTTCTCACTGCAAAGGATGTAGAGCAGAAATAATAGATTACCCTAAAGGGCATCCCGTATTTTATGCCCTTGGGGCTTGGCGTGCTTCGCACGATAATGTATAAGAAAGGTTGGTAACTTTTATGGAAATTATGGAATTATTTGATGAATCAACAATGAATCTTGACTTACAGGGTGAGACAAAAGATCAGATTATTGAGGAAATGGTAACCCTTTTGGACGAAGGCGGAGTGCTCGCCGACAAAGAAGCTTATAAAAAAGCGATCTATGCAAGAGAAGAGCAGTCCTCCACAGGACTCGGATTTGACATCGCGATCCCGCATGCCAAGACCGCAGCAGTAAAAACTGCACGGGTGGCCTTCGGAAAGTCTGACAAAGGATTTGATTTCGGAGCCGAAGACGGGACAAAAGCACACCTGATTTTCATGATAGCGGCCACCGATACAGACAGCAACCTGCACCTGCAGGCGCTGGCAACACTCTCAAGAAATCTGATCAAAGCAGATTTCAGGAAAAAACTGCTGGAAGCAAAGACAGCGGGAGAAGTCATCGAAGTGTTAAAAACTTTATAAATAATAGCAGACCGGCAGCGGAATTAATTTTCTGGTGCCGGTTTTTCTGAGATGAGACAGAACTCCTCCTCCGGTAAATAGGATATCTATTTTTTACATGATTAGAGTGAAGCATTCTAAGAGCCGAACGGAAATCATGTGGAAAATGTCATACCAGGATAACTTCCGTTAATTCGCTCAGTGTCTTATAAGTGGCGGACGGCAAATCTTTATCGGTTATAAAGTAGTCGATATCTTTCCAGTTGGCATACTGTACCAGAGAACAGATATGTGCCTTGGAACTGTCGGAGATGACAACAATGATCTTGGACTGGGGAATGATCGCCTGCTTGATCTGGGCGTCCGTAAATTCAGAGACCGCAGGACCGTTGTGCTGTTCAAAGCCGCTGGTGCCTAAAAATGCGATATCCACCTTGATTGTGTTGATAAAATTGGTCGTCTGAAATCCTTCTGTGGACATATTGTTGGGATTGAGCTGGCCTCCGGTGAGAATCGTCACATTGTTTCCGTTATTCAGATGATAGGTTGTATTGATGGAATTTGTGACGATAGTATAGCCTGACTTTTGGCTCAGGAGCTTTGCCATGCACTGCATGGTGCTTCCGGCATCCAGATAGATGACGCCCTGTTCCGGAATCAGTTCCAGGCCTTTTTCACAGAGAGCATATTTGACGGCGCTGTTTTCGCTGATCCGTGTCTCTATAGGAATGGGACGGAAACTGGAGATCAGTGTAGCCCCGCCGTGGCTGCGCTCGATGGCTCCGATCTCCTGAAGATGGGTCAGGTCCCTCCGGATCGTCTCTTTTGTCACCTCAAACTTGTCCGCGAGCTCCCCGATCTTTGCACTTCCCGTGCTGTTGATATATTCAATGATTTCCTTCTGCCGTTCTTTTGCGAGAAGTTTTCCCATGTCGGTTCCTCCTTTTCTGCTGTTATATTTATCATAACAGATTCTCAGATTCATTTCAAATTGAAATCCACATAAACAAAAACAAAACAACAGAAACAAACATAATTTAGGGCAAAGTATTGACATGACAATGAAGAAATCATATAATTTACCCATAAAACAAAAATAAACGGACATAAAACAACGTAAACAAAATTTAATGAGGTAGATCATGAAAAATTGGAAAGAGTATGTGTTTGATGTCAACGGATTTCAGATCAATACGGTTTACAGCGGGGAAGCCATAGAAACCATTTTTCTGCCCATGCTGAGAAAGCTCACCGGGATGCAGAAAAAACTGGGCCGGAGACTGATCGTATTTCTGGCGGCGCCGCCGGCAGTGGGAAAGACGACATTGTCCAAGTTTCTGGAATATCTGGCTTTGCAGCATGAAGATCTGACAGAGATACAGGCTATAGGCCTGGACGGTTTCCACTACCATTCAGATTACATCAATTCCCACAATGCGGTCGTGATGGGAAAAGAAGTGCCGATGAAGAAAGTCAAGGGATGCCCGGAAACATACGATACTAAAAAACTGGAAGACAAGCTGAAAAAGATTAAAGAAGAGGACATTCTGTGGCCCATATATGACAGAAACATCCACGATGTGGTGGAAGATGTAGAAAAGATCACGAAGGACATTGTGCTGATCGAAGGCAACTGGCTGCTTCTTGACGAGGAGCCGTGGAAGACATTAAAGGATACCGCAGATTATACAATAATGATCCGCTCAGAAGAAGAGACGTTAAAGGAACGGCTGATCGGAAGAAAGATGAAGGGCGGACTTACGAGAGAAGAGGCAGAGGACTGGTACATAAACAGCGACAGCGTGAATGTGAGAAGGGTTTTGGAGACTTCTCTGGACGGGGATCTGATGTTAAAAGTAGAAGCAGACGGAGATTATATAGGAGGATAAAGGATGAAATCAACAGCAGCAGTTCTGGCAGGGAAAAATCAGGTATATGTAAAAGAAGTGGAGCTTCCGGAAATCGGGGAAGAAGAACTTTTGGTAAAGGTTGTGTCAAACAGCATCTGCCTTTCAACTTATAAGGCGGCACTGAGAGGCGGGGAGCACAAGAGAGTGCCGGATGATCTGAGTCCGGAGCACCCGACGATTACCGGCCATGAGTTTGGCGGATACATCGTAGAAGTGGGAGAAAAGCTGAAAGACCGCTTCAAGCCGGGAGAGAAATTCGTACTTCAGCCGGCTATGGGACTTCCGAGCGGATATTCTGCCGGATACAGCTACGAATACTATGGAGGAAATGCAACTTACTGCATCATTCCGAAGGTTTCCATCGACATTGGATGCGTACTTCCATATGACGGTGATTATTTTGCAAATGCGTCTCTGGCAGAGCCGATGTCATGTATCATCGGGGCATTTCACGCTACCTACCACACAACACCATATGTGTATGAGCACAGAATGGGATTAAAGGACGGTGGAAGTGTTGCGCTGTTAGGATGTGCTGGCCCGATGGGAATCGGAGCCATTGATTATGCATTAAATGGACCGTACAATTCAAAGCGCATCGTTGTAACAGATATCAATGATGAAAGGCTTGAGAGGGCAAAATCCCTGATCACTCCGGAGGATGCGGCATCTAAGGGCGTGGAACTCATCTATGTGAACACTGCAGGAAAAGAAAATGCGGTAGAAGAACTGAAAGAATTAAACGGCGGAAAGGGATACGATGAGGTATTTGTATTCGCACCGGTAGAATCTCTCATCGAGATGGGAGACGACCTTTTAGGAAACGACGGCTGCCTGAATTTCTTTGCAGGTCCTACGGACAACAACTTCAAGGCAAAGTATAATTTCTACAATGTCCACTATGAAGGAACCCATATCTGCGGAACTTCAGGGGGAGCGCCTGCGGATATGATCGAGTCTCTGGAATTGTCTGCGGCAGGAAAGATCAATCCGTCTTACATGGTTACACACATCGGAGGCATTGACGCGGCGCCGGATACGATCCTGAATCTGCCGAAGCTTCCGGGAGGCAAAAAGCTGATTTACCCTCATATCAAGATGGAGTTGACTGCCATCGAAGATTTTGAGAAACTGGGAAAAGAAAACGAAATGTTTGCACATCTGGCGGAGATCTGCAAGGCAAACAACAATGTGTGGTGCAAAGAGGCAGAAGAATATCTTCTCGATACTTTAGCGCCGGAAAAATAAGAGAGAATGATGCAGAAGGAGTCCTGATTAGTTTCAGGGCTCCTTTTTTCGGAAATTGTTGACTTTGAGTGAGCTCCAAGTGCTATGATAGAGAAAACCACTGAAATGAAGAAAGGTCAGGGACAAATAATATGAGATATCGTATGCTTGGGAATACAGGGCTTGAGATCAGTGAGATCGGGCTTGGATGTGAGGGCTTTGTAGGAAAAGACGAACATGAAACAGAAGAACTCTTAAATCTGGCACAGAAAAAAGGAATAAATTATTTAGACCTATATACGCCTGATCCGGATCTCAGAGATCGAATCGGAAAGATGCTGAAAGGAAGGAGAGAAGAGTATTTCCTTCAGGGGCATCTCTGTACGATTTGGAAGGATGGACAATATAAGCGCACCAGACAGATTGATGAAGTCAGGGAAGGATTCGAAGATATGCTTCAAAGACTATGTACCGATTCTTTGGAAGTAGGGATGATACACTATGTAGATTCCTTAAAAGACTGGAAGGAAGTATACGAGGGCCCGGTCATGCAGTATGCCAGAGAACTGAAGGCTCAGGGAAAGATTCGCCATATCGGGCTGAGCAGCCACAATCCGGAGGCTGCCATGGAAGCTGTAAAGAGCAGAGAGATCGAGGTTCTTATGTTCAGCATCAATCCTTGCTATGATCTGCAGCCCGCCGGGGAAAACTGTGAGGCATTATGGGATGACAAAAATTATAAAGGGGATCTTGTGAATATGGACCCGGCCAGGGAGGAGCTGTATGAAATGTGCAGTAAACAGGGTGTGGGCATTACCGTCATGAAAGCTTTCGGAGGAGGGGATCTGCTGAGTGAGGAATTATCACCCGCAGGCAGAGCGCTGACACCGAGTCAATGCATTCACTATGCACTTACCAGGCCTGCCGCAGCATCTGTCCTGGCTGGGGCTCACACTGCCGAAGAACTTTCAGACAGTCTGAGGTATGAAGAGGCAGGCGAAGATGAGAAGGATTACGCCCGTGCCCTGGCTGAGTTTCCGAATATCAGCTGGAAAGGCCACTGTATGTACTGCGGCCACTGCGCGCCTTGTCCGAAGGGAATTGAGGTGGCCTCTGTCACTAAGTTTTTAAATCTGGCAAAGGCTCAGGATGATGTTCCTGAAACAGTGAGAGAACACTATGCGGTTCTAGAACATAAGGCATCAGAGTGCATTGGATGCGGTATTTGTGAGAATCGGTGTCCGTTTGAAGTGTCCATCATTGAAAACATGAAAAAAGCCGCTGAAATATTCGCACAATAAGCCAAAGGAGAATTCGCATTGTACTTATTATTTTTTATACTGCCGATCCTGATTCTCATACCGGCAGGGATTTATTTATATATTTTCTTCCGCAGGATTTTAAGCCTTTTCTTAAAAAGAGACGTACGCATAGTGAAAGTGGTGAGTGCGGTTTTGGCACTGGCTTGTGTGTTTTCAGCATGGCCGGCCTATGGATGGGGAGGAGTGGCGGTCCTGCATCTTGTGGGAGTCTCTCTGGTCCTTGAGCTGATCAATCTTCTCTTAAAAAGAACGCCGTTTGTTTTCAAGAAATGGGATCTGATTTACAGAAGCGGGATACTGTCTTTTCTCATCATTGCGGTTGTCTTTTCCTACGGATATATTAATATGCAGCAGATTAAGAAGACCAGTTACAGGATCGGGACTCCTAAGATACAGCAGGAGGAAACGCTCAGAATAGCTCTCATGTCAGACATCCATCTGGGTGTTACGATGAGTGCCAAAGATCTGGAGAATTGGTGCGGCAAAATACAGAGTCAGGAGCCGGATCTGGTTCTTTTGACTGGAGATATCTTCGATGAGGATACAAAGAGAGAAGAGATGGAACGGGCGGCCAAAGCTTTGGGATATATGAAGAGTACTTATGGAAGTTTTTATGTATATGGGAATCATGATTCCAATCAGTACAGGGAAAAGCCGGAGTACACTTCTGGTTATCTCAGGAATACGTTAGAAAAAGCCGGAGTCCGTGTGCTGGAGGATGAGGTGTTTAAGACAGGGAAGGATATCTGTATCATCGGGAGAAAGGATGCCGGTGACCGGGACCGGAAGAGTCTGAAAGAGATCATGAAAGATGCACCGGAAAACAGTTTCAGAATCCTGATGGATCACCAGCCCGGAGATCTGAAGGAAAATAACAGGCAGGGCATCGATCTTCAGGTGTCCGGACATACCCATGCCGGGCAGATCTGGCCGACCGGGCAGCTGATGCAGCTTCTTGGAATCAATGAGATCAACTATGGTTACCGGAAGATCGGGAACCTCCAGACCGTGGTGACATCCGGCATGGCGGGATGGGGGTATCCGATCCGCACGGGAGGCCACTGTGAATACGTGATCATAGATGTGGTGTTAAAGAAATGAGGTCTCACTGCGGTGCATTTTGTCTCTGTATTCGGTTCCCCACTGCACCATGGAGTCCAGGATCGGTTTTAAGCTCAGGCCGGTTTCAGTGAGAGAATATTCTACTTTCGGAGGGACCTGAGGGTAGACTTTCCGGTTTACCAGTCCGTCGGCTTCCATAGAGCGCAGATTGCTGGTCAGGACTTTCTGCGTGATTCCGGTCACGGAGCGCATCAGTTCGCTGAACCGTTTCGTTCCGGTCAAAAGATCACGTATGATTAAGACCTTCCATTTGTCACCGATCAGCTGCAGTGTCATTTCCACAGGACATTCCGGGATGTTTCGTTTTTTTGACATTGTGTACTTCCTCCTTGCTATGTTTATTTTATATCTTCCCATTTAGAAATACAATAAGTAACCTGGCGGCGGCATAGTATCTTTTGGATACCATGCCACCTTTTTGTGCGTGGTTTACGGAGTATGGAAGACCGATTAGAATAAAAGAAGAGAATGAAAGGTGCAAAAGGGGGATGAAATATGGGGACAGAAAATCAAAGGGTGTTAAAACAAAAGCTTTCGCAGGCAGGAGCCATTGTAATTGGCGCAGGCGCAGGGATGTCGGCGGCAGCCGGACTGCTGTATTCCGGAGAACGGTTTGAGAAGAATTTTAAGGAATTCATAGAGCGGTACGGACTCAGAGATATGTATTCCGCAGGTTTTTATCCGTTTCCTTCCCCGGAAGAAAAGTGGGCTTACTGGAGCAGGCATATTTATTTAAACCGATATGATATGCCCTCAGGAAAAGCATATACAGATCTGTTTCAGGCAGTGAGAGATAAAAATTATTTCGTGCTGACAACCAACGTAGATCATCAGTTTTGGCTGTCCGGATTTGAGGATCGGAGAATTTTTGCCGTCCAGGGAGATTACGGCCTGTTTCAGTGTAAAAAAGCGTGCCATCCGAAGCTCTACGATAATGAGACTCAGGTGAGGGCCATGGTACGGGAGCAGAGGAACTGCAGGATACCAAAGTCCCTGATACCAAAATGTCCGGTCTGCGGCGGAGAAATGGAAGTAAACATTAGGAAAGATGAATATTTCATAGAAGATGAGAAGTGGCATGAGGCGGCCGGACGGTATAAAAGATTTCTCAGTGAGAACAGAGGTAAAAGAATTCTGTTTCTGGAACTTGGCGTCGGAATGAATACACCGGGGATTATAAAGTACCCTTTCTGGCAGATGACTGCGGAGAATCCAAAGGCAGTCTATGTCTGTGTCAATTCCGGGGAAGCGTACTCTCCAAGGGAAATAGAAGCGCAGTCGATTTGTATTGACGGGGATATTAGGAAACTTATAGATATTTGTGTTTCGAGTCAGAAAATTGACTTGATTGACGAAAAAAAGAATTCTTGCAATTAAGAAGTGGATATGGGGGTTACACTGATGGGGTGTAAAAACATCAGGAAGGGGGAAAGAAAAAATGACACATGACGAGCAAAGAAAATATCTGATTCAGAAACTTCTTGATGAGGATATTCAATATAAAGATGTAGTTATTCCAGAAGATGTGCAGCAGCAAAAACTGCTGCTGCGCAGTTTAATGAATGTTAGACCGCCAAAGGCTGTCAGCCGCGAATTTATGGAAGTGCAGGATAACTACTTGTCCGATGAACGTGATGCAGCAGGAGTTGTTGATGCGGCATCCCTTCCCGTGGTTCCTCAATATCCGCGTCTTGTATTATGGCAAAGTGATATTACCGTGTTAAACTGTGATGCGATTGTAAATGCAGCGAATAGTCAGATGTGTGGATGTTTCCGGGCTTTGCACTCCTGTATCGATAATATCGTGCATACAAAAGCCGGTATTGCCCTGCGTCTGAAATGCAATGAGATTATGCAGAAACAAGGCCGCGAAGAACCTGCCGGGCAGGCGAAGATTACACCAGCATACAATTTGCCGTGCAAATATATACTTCACACCGTTGGCCCAATCATCGAAACGGGACATCCAAGTGAGCAGCAGAAAGAGCAGCTCGCGTCCTGCTATCGTTCCTGTTTACAGCTTGCAGCTGAATCCGGGTGCAAGAGCATTGCTTTTTGCTGTATCTCAACCGGCGTTTTTATGTTTCCAAACCGGGAGGCAGCCGAGATTGCGATTAAGACAGTCAAAGATGTTCTCGCTGTGGATACAAGGATTGAGAGAGTTATCTTTAATGTATACAAAGACTTAGATAAAGAAATCTACGAAAAATTACTTGCGGTAAATTGAGCGTATCATCACATAGAATTTTTACATCTGGTATGGTATGATTTTGAAAGTGAGAAAACATTACAAATCGGAATTTACCGAAATAAGTTAATCGTGCCATAATCAAATTTGATGGAGAATGACCGTTATGATTAGAAATTTGTAGAAAGTAGATATAAATAGGGTTGCTGACATATGGTTAAAGACCAATCTGAAAGTACATTTTTTTATTTCTGAACAATACTGGACAAGTAATTATGAATTAGTGAAGGAAATGTTGCCACAGGCGGAAGTCTACGTGTATGAAGATGATAAAATAATTCAAGGCTTTGTAGGTGTAAGAAATGAATATATTGAGGGTATTTTTGTTTTTGATGAAATGCAGTCACATGGTATTGGCAAAATTTTGTTGGATTATATCAAGGATAAAAAAGTCAGATTACAGTTAAACGTATATCAGAAGAATGTCAGGGCAATGTCTTTTTACCAAAGAGAAGGGTTTACTATTTAGTGTGAAATGATGGATGAATTCACTGGCGAAAAAGAATATGTAATGAACTGGGAATCAAAGTGGAGATCAGATTTTTGAGAGGTAATAATGTAAATGCGTTTTTTGTTGATACAGGGAATAGGATTTTGGGGAACCATTTTATTTTTCTTATCTTATCAGTGTAGAAATAATAAAACACTGTTTCAAGTTCAATTTGTTTCTTATTTATGTTATACCATACATTTATTGCTGTTAGGAGCAATTACTGGTGGGATAAGCTATATATTGAATACAGTGCGTTCTTTCTGCTTGGGAAGTAAGAATGATTTTTTGAAAGGCAGATTGGTATGTTGTATACTCTGCATATTGCAGGTAACAACGCTGGTTTTTACTTGGAACGGATGGTGGTCGATACTTCCGGTTGTTGCCAATATTGCAGCAACGATAGGTGGATACACATACAACGCACGGAAAATCCGTATAGTTGGAATGTTGATCAATTCACCGTTGTGGATTGTATATGATATCGTTGTTGGTTCTTGGGCTGGAATATTAGATGAAATAGTTAGTGAAGTATCTATGATTATATCTATTATCCGTTATGGATGGGAAAACATGGATTTATCAGAAATTGAGGAATAATTGAAAGAAATGAGAAATCGCAAATGACCGAACTGCAATAGAGAGGCTTCTTGTTCGGAAGATAGGAAAATGTGAAAGAAAATTTAACGACTCATAATTTTATCAATAGAAAATTATAAAAGAAGGAAGGCGATTCAACAATATGAAGATTGAAGGGAACCAGAAGGAACTGGACGCAATGGCAGAATTTCATAAGGGAAACCGTGTTGAGGGGTTGAGGATGCAAGAGGAATTCGCAGCAGAATTCCGCAAGGAATATGAAGACAAAGACCATTGTCCTTGTCTGAAAGCCTGTCGTTATCATGGAAACTGTAAGGAATGTGTAGCAATCCACAGGGCGCATCAAGAACATGTTCCTAACTGTATGCGGCCATTGATTAATAAGAAGCTGAAATTGATGTCAGAATTAACAGAGCATACCTTGGCAAATGAAATAGAAGCCCCACATGAGATTTTAAGAAAATAGGCAAGCCAACTTCCAGTTTGTATAGAACATAAAACAACTTAATAATCGCTACTTTCACAGAAGCATCACTGAGCAGGAGATCCGAAAGGACTTCCTGTTTTTCTGCTATGAAAAAAGGGAAAACTATCGCAGATGGTGCTTTTTGTCTTTAAGCAGCCTGTGCCAACAGATATTACGTCCATTTTCTACATGATTGGAGTGAGGCATTCTAAGAGCCGAACGGAAATCATGTGGAAAATGTCATACCCACAGGGCATCCCGTATTTCATACCCTTCGGGTGGACGCGCTTTGCGTGATAAGGTATAGTTTTTAATGTATTCAAACATATCGACTGGGAAATTTATAAAAGTGGGTTTACTGTATGATATCTCCCGGACAAAAACTCATTTTTCTGTGCCAGTCCTTTGCAAACGATAAGGGCTGAATGAAGAATATACCGGCAGTCATTTCCCGGTGTTGAGGTGGAGCGGATATACTGCCGGTGCAGGTTTTTAAGCCACGGTTCGAATCCGCAGATGCCTGAGTCAGATTTTATACGCCGGCTGACCTGGTCCGTTCTCAGATAGTTTGAGAAGACCAGGTGGAGCCGGCGTTCATATTTTATATGCTCTTTCAGAGAATAGTGAAATTCTTTGTTATGGGAACGGGTAAAAGAATCAGCGAGATAATGCATCATCTCACCCGCCCGGAACCAGCCCGTAAAAGTATTCCGAAAGCCTGACGAATAAGCCTGATCCATCAGATGTCTGCGGGAGTCATAACTGTGTCCTTGCAGATCTGCGGCGTTGGAGCCGCCCAGATAGGAGAAAAGATTGAAATCGGGCAGAACATTTCCCAGAATAAATGCAAATGTTTTGGGCTTGTCCAGGAACATTCGGCGGGCCAGCAGTTTTGAAAGGGCGTAATGATCTTTTGTTTCCATAGGATACCTCTTTATAAAAACGATGTTTCCGATTCTGTCTTTATAGTATCTGTGAATTGTGTATAAATAGTGATGGAAGTTTAAAAAATTCGCAAGACGATATCACTGTTTTATATTATAATAAACTGAACTACAAAAGAAAGGATTTAAGAAACCTATGAACCAAAATACAAAAGGTGTAATCTTTACGATGCTGGGCGGAATCTTCTGGGGGATTTCCGGGATTATCGGGAAATATCTGTTTGACGAAAAGCAGCTCACGGCCGTCTGGCTTGTGACGCTGAGGCTTTTGTCAGCAGGACTGCTTATGCTTATGCTGGCGGCAGTCCAGAAGAAGGGGGATATATTCCGTGTATGGAAAAAGAAACGGACGGCAGTCAGCCAGCTGGTATTTTGTCTGTTTGGGATGACAGCCTGCCAGATGTCTTATTTTCTTGCAATCCAGTATTCTAACCCGGGGACAGCCACGGTGCTCCAGTACATTGCCCCGGCGCTGATCATGCTGTTCTGTCTGGCAGTGGAAAAGAGAAAGCCGAAGCGTCTGGAAGTGATTGTTTTAGTCTGCGTTATAGCCGGTGTTTTCCTGCTGGCGACTCACGGAGATCCGGGAAGCCTGGCCGTCACAGGCAGGGCTTTGTTCTGGGGACTTGCGGCTGCCGTGGCTCTGGCTGTCTATAACATTCAGCCGGAAAAGCTCCTCAATGAATTTGGGTCCATGGAGACCGTGGGATGGGGGATGTTTATAGGGGGACTTCTTATGATACCTGTGACGGGATTTTTTCATGTACCCGGTATATGGGATATGACAACGGTCCTTTTGGCACTGGCCGTTATCATCTTCGGAACGGTGATTCCGTTTGGATGTTATCTGGAAGGCGTCCGTCTGCTGGGACCCGTGAGAGCCAGTATGTTTGCGTGTGTGGAACCGCTGGTGGCGGCAGTCATGTCCGCGCTGCTGCTGGGAGAGGTCTTTGTCGGTGTGGATGTTCTGGGATTCGCCCTGATCATCGGAGGGGTAACATCCCTGGCGGTGTTTGACCGGTCGTAATCTAATGAAGAGGATTTGTCTGCGTCCTTCTGCATGGATGAAAAGTTTATAAATAATTGCTGTTCTGTTGGATATATTTGTGCAATATGCTATAATAAATCAGACATAACGTGTGGGAGCACAGAGAAATAATGGAGATCTAGGAGGGCAATATGGAGAGATACATTATGGCACTGGATGCGGGAACAACGAGCAACCGGTGTATCCTGTTCAACAGAGAGGGCAAGATCTGCAGTGTGGCTCAGAAGGAATTCACTCAGATATTTCCGAATCCGGGATGGGTGGAGCATGATGCGGGAGAGATCTGGTCTACGCAGCTTGGAGTGGCGGTGGAGGCCATGCAGAAGATCGGTGTCACGGCGGAACAGATCGCGGGCATCGGCATCACCAACCAGAGGGAAACTACGATCCTTTGGGACAAGGAGACAGGGGAGCCGATCTACAACGCTATTGTGTGGCAGTGCCGCAGGACCTCAGAGCTCTGTGATTCCCTGAAAGAACAGGGACTGGAAGAAAAGATACGGGATAAGACCGGTTTGATTATCGATGCCTATTTTTCCGGGACGAAGGTTAAGTGGATTCTGGACCACGTGGAAGGAGCAAGGGAGAGGGCGCAAAAGGGAGAGATTCTCTTTGGAACCGTGGAGACATGGCTGATCTGGAAACTCACAAAAGGAAAAGTCCATGTGACGGATTATTCCAATGCGTCCAGAACCATGCTGTTTAATATCAAAGATCTCACATGGGATAAGGAGATCCTTGAGATTCTTGATATCCCGGAAGCGATGCTTCCGAAACCTGTCCAGTCAAGTGAGATATACGGTGAGGCAGACCCGTCATATTTCGGCGGTGCGGTTCCTATCGCTGGCGCGGCGGGAGACCAGCAGGCGGCTCTGTTCGGACAGACCTGTTTCAGGGCGGGTGAAGCCAAGAATACATACGGTACGGGAGGCTTCCTTCTCATGAATACGGGCCGGATGCCGGTGAATTCTCAGCACGGGCTTTTGACAACGATCGCATGGGGCCTGGACGGTAAGGTGGACTATGCGCTGGAAGGATCTATTTTTGTGGCGGGAGCTGCCATCCAGTGGCTGAGGGATGAGTTAAAACTCATCGATTCTTCCCAGGATTCTGAGTATATGGCCCAAAAAGTGAAGGACAGCAACGGCTGTTATGTAGTGCCGGCGTTTACGGGACTGGGTGCTCCTCACTGGGACCAGTATGCCAGGGGAACGATCCTCGGCATTACCCGCGGAGTCAACAAGTGCCACATTATCAGGGCGACATTAGAGTCTATTGCATTTCAGGTCAACGATGTGCTGAAGGCTATGGAGGCCGACGGAGGCATTCATTTAAGTTCTCTCAAGGTAGACGGAGGCGCCAGCCAGAACAATCTTTTAATGCAGATGCAGGCAGATATCAGCGGTGCCCCGGTACACCGTCCGGCCTGTGTGGAGACGACAGCTATGGGAGCGGCATACCTGGCAGGCCTTGCAGTCGGCTATTGGGACAGCAAAGAGAAGCTGTCCGAGAACATGGAGATCGACTGTGTCTTTGAACCTCAGATCAGTGAGGAAGAAAGAGAGAAAAAAGTATCCGGATGGAAACGGGCAGTCCGCTATTCATACGGATGGGCAAAAGAAGAATAAGAGAGTTGATTTTTTCACCAGTCTTCCCACTGGTGAAAAAATATGATAATATTGGTTGGACCAATTAAGGAAGATTGTAAAAAATATTGACTTGGAGTGAGCTCCAGGTGATATGGTAAATTCAGGAGCACACAGTGGCCGGCAGGAAGATGCCGCGGCCTTCAAATAAAAAAGTAAGGAGTGCGCAGAGATGGAAGCACATGAAGTATTAGAAAAAGTCAGCCGGGGAGAAATGTCCGTTGGGGAGGCAGAAGCATTTTTCCGCAGGGAGCCCTTTGAGGATATGGGGTATGCCAAACTGGATACCCACAGAAAATTAAGGAACGGAGCTGCCGAGGTTGTCTTTTGCAGCGGTAAAGCTGATGACCATCTGGTCAGTATTTTTCAGAGATTATGGGAACAGAACGGGGAAGTATTCGGAACGAGAGCTTCCCGGGCACAGTATGAACTTGTCCGGCAGGAACTTCCGGAACTTACATACGATGCAGTATCCCGCATTATGAAGATTGAAAAGCCCGGGAAAAAGAAGATTGGAAAGATTGCGGTATGCACAGGAGGCACGGCGGATATTTCTGTGGCCGAGGAGGCGGCCCAGACAGCGGAGTTCTTCGGCAATCACGTGGACCGCATCTATGATGTGGGAGTCAGCGGCCTTCACCGGCTCTTGTCCCGGCTGGATGTGATTCAGAGTGCCAACTGTGTCGTTGCGGCGGCGGGAATGGAGGGCGCTCTGGCAAGTGTCATCGGTGGACTTGTTGACAAGCCGGTGATCGCGGTGCCTACCTCTGTGGGCTACGGGGCCAGTCTGAACGGCATTTCGGCTCTGCTCACGATGATTAACTCATGTGCCAACGGCATTGCGGTTGTAAATATTGACAATGGATACGGTGCCGGCTACATGGCATCACAGATCAACAGACTGGGGGAACGATCATGAATCAGACACTTTATTTAGAATGTTATTCGGGGATCAGCGGCGACATGATGACAGCGGCTCTGTTGGATCTCGGGGCCGATGAAAAGGTCCTTTCAGAGGCTCTTGAAAGCCTTCCTGTAAAGGGAGTTCGGACAGAGGTGAGAAGAGTATCAAAGGCTGGGCTGGACGCATGTGATTTCCATGTGATTCTGGATCACGAACATGAGAACCACGACCACGATATGGAATATCTTCACGGACACAGCCACGACCATTCTCACGGAGATCACGGACATCATTCTCATGACCACGAACACAGGGGGCTCGCAGAAATTCTTGAGATCCTTTGCAGGGCACAGATCACGGACGGTGCAAGAGAGAAGGCGGTGAGAATTTTTGAGATACTCGCAGAGGCGGAGGCCAAGGCTCACGGGACCAGTATAGAAAAGGTCCATTTTCATGAGGTGGGAGCCGTGGACTCTATCGTGGATATTACGGCAGCAGCTGTCTGCCTCGACAACCTTCAGATTGACAAGGTCATTATTCCTGTGCTCTGTGAGGGAAGCGGGTCTGTGCGCTGCCAGCACGGTGTGATCCCGGTCCCGGTTCCGGCAGTTACCGCCGTCACGTCTAAATACTCCATTCCCCTGCACATGACGGATGTGCAGGGAGAACTGGTCACTCCGACCGGCGCCGCTATCGCAGCGGCCATCCGGACTTCCGCCCGGTTGCCGGAGCGGTTTGTGATCGAGAAAACCGGGATCGGGGCCGGAAAGAGAGAGTATGAACGGCCGAGCCTGCTGCGGGCCATGCTGATCCGGGAAACAGAAGACGGAAGCGCCGGCGATTATATATACAAGCTGGAGAGCAATATTGACGACTGTACCGGGGAAGCGCTGGGATACGTGATGGAGCGGCTGATGAAGGCAGGGGCAAGAGATGTCCACTATACACCCGTATTTATGAAGAAGAACAGACCGGCCTATCAGCTCAATGTTATCTGCAAGGAGGAAGACATAGAGAAACTTGAGGGGATCATTTTCCGGGAGACGACGACCATCGGCATCCGCAGACAGAAGATGGAACGAAGTGTACTGAAACGGCAGGTGAAAACAGTGAAGACTTCTCTGGGGGAAGCCCGGATCAAGGTGTGTTTTATGGAAAACGGAATGAGAGCCTATCCGGAGTATGAGAGTGTCAGGGAACTGTGCAGAAAGAACGGGCTTTCTTTCCAGGAAACCTACCAAAGGATCGAAGAGGAATGCTATGGACAGATATGAGGAACACTGCGCAAATTTAAAAGAGGCAGTCAGAGGCTTTGTAAAGGAAGATGTGGCGCTTGCTTTTTCCGGAGGAGTGGACAGCAGCCTGCTCTTAAAGCTTCTGTGCCTTGCGGCAGAGAAAACCGGGAAAAAGGTGGCGGCATTTACGATGGTGACAAAACTTCACCCGTCTGGGGATGCCAAAATTGCGGAGAGAGTTGCCGGGGAAGCGGAAGCCGTTCACCGTGTCATTCATGTGGATGAACTTTCCCATGCGGGGATCATGGACAATCCGGAAAACAGGTGTTATCTGTGCAAGAGATATCTGTATACAAAACTGCTGAAATCGGCGAAAGCGTTGGGGATACAGACTGTACTGGAAGGAACCAATGCGGATGACCTGAACGCCTACCGTCCGGGAATCCGGGCAGTAAAAGAGCTGGGAATTCTCAGTCCTCTTGTGCAGGCCGGGATGACCAAAGCCGATATCCGCAGGATGGCATCGGAATATGGGATTTCTGTGGCAGAGCGGCCGGCAAGTCCCTGTCTTGCCACGAGATTTCCCTATGGGACCAGACTGTCTTGGGAGAAAATGAAGATGGCAGAGGAAGGGGAGAAGTTTCTGAGAACATTGGGCTTTTACAATGTTCGTGTCCGTATTCACGGAGATACGGCGAGGATCGAAGTGGACGAGAAAGATCTTCCCGGTCTGGTCAAAAACAGAGCGGCTGCGGTAAAGCGGCTGAAAGAAATAGGCTTTACATACATTACGGTGGATCTGGAGGGATTCAGGTCCGGCAGCATGGACACTCACTTGAAACAGGGAAAGGAGAAATAGGATATGCATATGGCAGATGCGCTTGTGGCCCCTGCGGTGGCAGGCACCATGTATGCCTGTTCTGCGGCGGCAGCAGGATGGGCGGTAAAAAAAGTACAGGAGGAAGATGACCCGAAAAAAGTTCCGCTGATGGGGGTCATGGGAGCCTTTGTGTTCGCAGGACAGATGATCAATTTTACGATCCCGGGAACAGGTTCTTCCGGGCACCTGTGCGGAGGAATGCTCGCGTCGGCAGTACTGGGACCATTTGCGGGATTCCTGACCATGATCGGGGTACTGCTGATCCAGTGCCTTCTTTTTGCGGACGGAGGGCTTCTCGCACTTGGATGCAACATTTGGAACATGGCGTTTTACGGCTGTTTTATAGGAGCCGGGCTTCTCTGGAGGCGGTTCATGAAAAACGGACCGGATAAAAGGAAAATTACATATGCATCCGTTATCGGATGTATCCTTACCTTACAGCTGGGAGCACTTTCCGTGACAGCAGAGACACTTGCTTCGGGCATTACAGAGCTGCCTTTTGGAGTGTTTGCAGCTGCTATGCAGCCGATCCATCTGGCCATCGGACTGGTGGAAGGACTGATCACTGCTGCGGTGCTCTGTTTCCTGTACGAGGCCAGGCCGGAGCTTATCTGGACCGGAGACTCCGGGAAATCTGCGGCAGGCGCAAAGAAGCCGAAGCTCTCTTTCCGAAAAGTGCTGCTTGCACTTGCAGGCGCATTTGTACTGATCGGAGGCGCATTATCCCTGGCTGCATCCTCAAATCCGGACGGGCTTGAATGGTCTATACAAAAAATCACAGGATCCGCGGAGCTTGCGGCTTCCGGTCCGATTCACGCTGCGGCCGAAAGGATTCAGGGCCTGACCTCCCTCCTGCCGGATTATTCTATCCCGGATCGGGAGACGATGCTTGGAACTTCTCTGTCAGGCATCTTCGGAGGAATCGCGGTGATCGTGTTATGCACAGCCGTCTGTTACCTGTTCGGCCTGTTTAGGAAGAAAGGGAAACATGAGCAGAATCAATGAGGCAGTACATGAAATACACCATCTGGATGCCATGGCCCAAAGAGAGGGGCGGATCAACAGGATTCATCCTCTGAGTAAGCTTCTCGTGACGGTCTGGTATATCGCTTTTACCATGTTATTTCCGGCCTGTGACCTGAGCGGAACCTTTTGTATGATCCTGTATCCCGCAGTAATCATGCGGGCAGGAAACATTTCTGTGGTCAGAAGCATAAGAAAATTAGGTCCGGTTCTTCTGCTCGTCTGTGCGGTGGGGATCGCGAATCCGTTTTTTGACCGGGCCGTACTCTTTCGGGCAGGACCTTTGCCTGTAACTGGCGGCATGATCTCCATGGCGACGCTGATGCTCAAAGGAGTTTTTGCGGTGCTGGCGTCTTACCTGCTGATCCTGACAACGTCCATGGAGAGCATCTGTTATGCTCTGCGTCTCCTGCATGTGCCGAAGATCATGGTGACCATGGTGCTTCTGATCTATCGGTATGTGATCGTGCTGCTGAAAGAAGCCGAACGGATCTCCCAGGCGTACTCATTGAGAGCGCCGGCTCAGAAGGGAATCCATTACCGGGCATGGGGGACCCTGCTGGGACAGCTGATGTTAAGAAGCATCGACCGGGCCCAGACGGTCTATGAGAGCATGCTGCTCCGGGGCTTTGACGGAAGCTTTCATCTGTCAAAGAAACAGAAAATGGACCCGGGCAGTGCCGTTTATCTGGCAGGCTGGCTGGGTATCGTTGTCTTGCTGCGGTATGTTTCTGTTTTTAAACTTGCCGGAAGCCTGCTAAAATAAAATACGGAGGAAGTATGAACAAAATAGAAGTAAACGGTCTCACTTTTTCTTATGAAAAAAGAGCTTCATCAGGCAGAATAAATGTGCTTTCCGATTTAAGCTTTACGGCAGCGGAGGGAGAGCGCATCGGCCTGATCGGGGCTAACGGAGCGGGGAAGTCTACACTGCTCAAACTCATGGTAGGGCTTCTGACAGATTATGAAGGAGATATGAGAATCGGCGGGGTCAGTGTGGAGAAAGATTCTCTGGCGGATATCCGAAGAAGGATGGGATATGTATTTCAGGACTCGGAAAGCCAGCTTTTTATGTCTACGGTATACGAGGATGTGGCTTTTGCGCCGCGCAATTACGGGCTCTCTGAGGAGGAAACAAGAGAGAGGACGATGAGAGCACTGGAGAGTGTCCATATGGAGCAGATGAAAGACAGGCATATCTACCGGCTGTCCGGAGGAGAGAAAAAAAGGGCATCCATCGCATCAATCCTGTCCATGGAGCCGGAGGTGATCCTTATGGATGAGCCGTCGGCGGCTCTGGACCCGAAAAACAGGCGCAGCCTGATTCATCTCCTGAACGGACTTTCCGGGACGAAAATCATTGCGTCCCATGACCTGGATTTCATCTATGATACGTGTGAGAGGACTATCCTGATCGCAGACGGAAGACTTGCAGCAGACGGACCTACGGGAGAAATATTAAGGGATCAAACACTTTTGGAAGACAATGGGATGGAACTGCCGCTGTCATTTTCCAGGACTTTGAATTGAATGGAGGAATGTATTTTGACGATCGCAGAAGTGAGTAAGAAGTATGACATAACCGCAGATACGCTGAGATATTATGAAAGGATTGGGCTGATACCCGCTGTCCCGAGGAAGCCGAACGGCATCCGGGACTATGACCAGGCATCCTGCCAGTGGGTGGAACTGATGAAGTGCATGCGGAAAGCCGGGGTGCAGATCGAGGCACTGATCGAATACGTAGCGCTGTTTCGTCAGGGTGACGAAACGATGGATGCCCGGAAAACGATTCTCATTGAACAGAGAAAACGTCTGGTACGGAAAATGCAGGATATACAGGAAACACTGGAACGCCTGGATTATAAAATAGAGATGTATGAGCAGGGGAAAATGACAAGTGACTATCAGCTGCATATCAAAGACTGCCAAAAATGATTCTGTTTCACATTTAATTGAGCTGCCGGTCCCGGCAGCTCTTTTGGATGATCATAAAGATTCTGTTCTTCTGCAGATGCACATGTAAGAAAAACTGTCTGTACTTCCGTTTATCGGGCTGGCTTCCAGTGATATAGCGAATGATTCTTTCTGAGGAAAATGTATGTTGACAGAAGCCTTAAATTCTGAATTTTTTTTCATAGCTTTTAAAAGGTCCTGTCTTATCTGTCTTAGATTTTCAGGATACACGGTATCGTTGTAAAAACGGGTTCTGACATACTGGTCCAATGATTCTGCCGTATAGCCATATTCCGCAAAAAAGCCCTCAGAGAGCAGCCTGAATTCAATTCTGCCTTCTCTTATTCGAAGCAGGAAAATACTTTCCGGAAGATGGACAAACAGATGGCTCATTCGGTTTCGGAGATTGACAGTCTCTGTAATGTCCGTGATGATCCCCTGTAAAAACTGCCGGCCCTGATACTCCATATACCTGCTTTGATCTATGACCCAGATGTATCCGTTTTTGCTGAGCATACGGTATTCAAAATTGACTATCACATCCTGCCGCTCAAGTTCTTCTACTCCGGCTGACACCAGGTGTCTGTCGTCAGGGTGGACCATGTTCATAAACTTATTGCCGAAGCGGTCCTTTATCTCCTGTCTGGTAAAGCCAAAGATCTGGAGGAATCGGTCACTTATATAGAGAAAATCATAATCCGGAGTGTCTTCACACCGGTGATAGCCTCCGGGCATATCATTGTTCAGGAATGCCAGCTCCTGGGATTTACGCATCAGTATGGCATTGCGCTCCGCCAGCTGCTGCTGGACGCTCATCGGTTCAGAAATATCAGTGCAGGCACTGACGATAGCAAAGCGGCCGTCTTCTGCTTCTATGACCTTTCCTTTGTCCAGGGACCAGAACCAGGAACCGTCTTTTTTGGGCATCCGGTATGTAGTCGTATACTCAAGCCCGGCGTAGTATTCCGGCCCGATATCTTTTGCCACCTGTTCCCTGTCATCCGGATGAATGGTATTGATGACTCTGCCGTCTATGGCCTGCTCGAATTCTTCAAAGGAACCGTAGCCCAAAAGCCGGACCATTTCATGGTTGGCGAAATAGAGAGGGAAACCGTCTTCACAGTAGCCGCCGATCATTCCTCCCGGCGACATCTGGGCGAAGATGGAGGCAGCAGTCCTGCGGTTTTCTTCCGTAAGTTTCATAAAGGACGGATCTTTTTCCGAGATATGGACAACAGCAGACAGAGCCCGCTGGGATGCATTCAGCCTCTGTTCTCTCTGTTTCTGCTCAGTCACGTCACTGATGGAACCATAGTAGAGTTTATCCCCTCCCTGTTTCTTCAGAAGGTACACATGCATATGAATCCAGATGGTGCTCCCGTCATCTTTAAGACGCCGGACGTCCGCTTCGGCTCCGTTTAAAATACTGCGGTCAGCGCTGTCGAATAAATCAAAGACTGTCTGATGATCTTCTTCATAAATATTTTCCAGGATGATTCTGCGCTGTTCTTCCAGATCAACGGCATTGGAACCCGTAACTTTAAAATATTGTTCATTACAGCGCACAAGTTCGATTTCACGTCCATGGATTTTATAAAAAGCTACACCGCCCATAATATTATTCAGCATTGCCTCACTGACAATATTCTCATTTAGCAGCTCTTTAATATGGAGACGTTCCAGCTGGCGTGCCTTGATGCCTCTGAGATCGAGATTGTTCTTATCGGCCAGTAAAGGCTCAAACACGCTGATGGGCATAGGATGGTAGAAGTAGTAGCCCTGTCCATAGGTACAGCCCATATTTAAAAGATAATCCATCTGTTCCTTTGTCTCAACGCCTTCGGCTATGATTTTCATACCCATGAAACGGGCCATGCTGATAATGGCTTCCAAAATGCCGTATCCTTTTTCAGCGCTCTGTTCATCCATCTCCAAAAATTTCATATCAATTTTTAAGACATCTACGTTGACGTCTTTCAGCATGTTCAGGGAAGAGTAACCGCTTCCGAAGTCATCCATCAGGACAGTAAATCCAGAGGCTCTGAGTTTTTCAATCGTATCGTTGATGAGCTCGTATTCTTCCGTATAAGCGCTCTCTGTAATTTCGATCTCGATCAGATGCGGTTCCAGACGGTATTTTTCTGTAAGATCCTTAAAAGTCTGTACGATGTCCAGTGAATAAACATCTACCCTGGAAACATTGACAGAGATCGGAATGGCTCTGTGGCCCCGGTCAATCCAGTCTCTGACCGAACGGCACACCCTGTCCCACACATAAAGATCCAGATTTGTAATAAATCCGTTGCTTTCCAGAAGCGGGATAAATTCTCCCGGAGATATCATGCCGCGTTTTGGGTGATTCCAGCGGACCAGAGATTCCAGACCGATGATCTTTCCGGTAGCCATGTTGCACTTCGGCTGAGCATAAAACGTAAATTCTTCCTGTTCCAGGGCATGCTGGACTTCCGACAGGAGAATATGGTTATTCTTCATTTTCTGCATCATGCCGCTGCCATAAATACAGGACCTCTTTGTGTAATTTCCTTTGACAGAAGACATGGCAATGGCTGCACGGTCATACATGGTCTGAATGGGTACGCCGCAGTCTTCGATCATATATAAACCAAAGGCAGGCAGAAACCCTACATTGCCCTGATAGTGCCTGATATAACCCATGATCTTTTGCTGGAGAGAAGAAATAACTGCCTGATCGTTGGGGAGAATAATACAGAAATCATCGTCTCCCATATAGCCGGCGATCCCTTCGTGCTCCTCCTGTGCCTTTTTCAGATGGAGGCCGATGTCTATGAGAAACTGGTCACCCGCCTCCTGTCCGTACCATTCATTGAAAAGCTTGAAATGTTCTATGTCAATGACCATGAGACAGTGCTCATGTGTTCCTGATGTCTGCAGCAGCCGGACTGCTTTCTGAACGAATATATTTTTTCGGTAAAGTCCTGTCAGAGGGTCAATAGAAGTGGAAGGAAGCGGCTTATGTTCCTTGATTTCCAGGCTTTTTTCCTTCTGCTCATGAATGTCCTGAACAAAACACATAATGATCTGGTCATCATCTCTGCTCTGGCGGACAGCCACGGCAGTCTGGGCAACCCAGCAGTAGCTCCCGTCTTTTTTTGCTTTCCGGAACTGGCCTAAAAGAAACGGAGACGGAGACGCGCTGCTGAGCCGTTCCATGATCGTATCCAGATTCCAGAAGTCAAGATAGTCCGCAATATCATCGGGATGAACTAATTCCCGGGATATAACTTCTGCCATCATCGTGGATAAAGATCCCTCTTCTGAGGGAATAATATATTTGTCAGAAAGATGAAATAAAACTTTGAAGGAATCTTTTGTGAGATTCAGTTCAAATAATTCGTCATAGGCAGAGAGATTCGTGAGGTTATAAAATAAATTTTTATTGCCCTCATAGATGGCTTTGGACAGGACAACGTGACAGAGCCCTTTCCCCGGCCAGTCTATCGTGCCGGTGCTCACATCGATCCACTGATGAATCTTCTTATTATAAAAGAGCGTGCTTTCATTCTCAGATACATGAAGAGGACAGCCGCCGCACGGTGCTTTCTCCCCGCAGAAGACTTCATAGCATATATCGCCGCAGCAGATCTGTGGAAAGACCTGCTGAAGCTCCCTGTTGAAATGCACGATCCTGTAATGATCGTCAATGATATAAATACTCGTTTCCGAAGTAAAATTATTAGAATTCATATGTATATTCCTGTCAGGCGGATTTACTATATAGTACTTTATTATTATAGTATTTTTTGTGTAAATCAGTCAATCACAAGAGAGGAAATATAGAAAAAGAGAAAAATAAATTGACAAGACAGACAAAACTGAACTATAATGATCCAAAAAGCGTAGATTGAGAAAAGTAGCATAAATTATCGCTTCCAGTGAGCGGGAGACAGTGGGAACTCCGCAGAGTGAATTTATGTGAAGAACACTCAGGAGCTGTAATCTGAACATCCTAAGGATTAGTAGGTGCGCCGCAGGCTGTGCGTTATTCAGCATACCAGAGAGGCTGCAGGGCAGCAAATCAGGTGGTACCGCGGAACTTGTACAGTTGTCCGTCCTGAATGATTTTTTAGGATAGACGACTTTTTTTATTACAAAAAAGTTTATCACGATGAAAGTAAAAGGAGAAAAAGAAATGTCAGATATGTACCGCAGCAAGACTATGGATAAGATTTCTGAGAGTGATATCGGGTCCCAGTTAAAGATTGCCGGGTGGGTGGAAAATATCCGAGACCACGGCGGAGTTTCATTTATTGATTTAAGAGATATGTACGGCGTCATGCAGGTCGTGTTAAGGGATGCAAGTCTTTTAAATGAAGTGAGAAAAGAAGAATGCCTTTCCATCGAAGGGATCATTGAGCACAGGGACGAAGAGACTTACAATCCGAAAATTCCTACGGGAACCATCGAACTGGAAGCCCATAAGATTACAGTGCTCGGCAAGGTATATACTGACCTTCCGTTTGAAGTATCAGGTTCCAAAGAGATCCGTGAGGATGTCCGCTTAAAATATCGGTATTTGGATTTGAGAAACCGCAAAGTAAAGGACAATATCAAATTCCGCTCCGAAGTCATCAGTTTCCTGAGAAGAAAGATGGATGACCTTGGATTTATGGAGATTCAGACACCGATCCTCTGCGCATCTTCACCGGAAGGGGCGAGAGACTATATCGTGCCGTCCAGAAAATACAAAGGGAAGTTTTATGCCCTCCCTCAGGCTCCGCAGCAGTACAAACAGCTTTTGATGGTATCCGGCATCGACAAATACTATCAGGTTGCGCCTTGTTTCAGAGATGAGGACGCCCGCGCCGACCGTTCTCCGGGAGAGTTTTATCAGCTGGACTTTGAAATGAGTTTTGCCACACAGGAAGATGTCTTTAAAATCGGTGAGGAAGTGCTGGCAGAGACTTTTAAGAAATTTGCGCCGGAAGGGTCTGTTGTGACAGACACGCCATTCCCGGTGATCAGTTATCAGCAGGCAATGCTGGAATTCGGAACGGACAAACCGGATTTAAGGAATCCTTTAAGGATCGTGGACGTGACAGACTTTTTCCAGAGATGTACCTTCAAGCCGTTTCATGACAAGACGGTAAGGGCCGTGAAAGTTCACGCAAATCTCTCAAAAGGATTCCATGAAAAGCTTCTTAAATTTGCACAGTCCATCGGCATGGCCGGACTCGGATATCTGGAAGTAAAAGAAGATATGTCCTACAAGGGACCGATCGACAAGTTTATCCCGGAAGATATGAAGAGTGAGCTTGCCGAGAAAGCACATCTTGAGGCTGGGGACGTGATCTTCTTTATCGCAGCCAGTGAAAAACCTGCGTGTCTGTTTGCGGGACAGATCAGGGACGAACTTGCCGCGCGCCTGGATCTCTGTGAAAAAAATGCCTATCGTTTCTGCTACATCAACGATTTCCCGATGTATGAGACAGACGAGGAGACAGGTCAGGTGACCTTTACACACAACCCGTTCTCCATGCCGCAGGGAGGACTGAAAGCGCTGAATGAAAAAGATCCTCTGGATATCCTCGCATACCAGTACGATATCGTCTGCAACGGAGTGGAACTTTCCTCCGGTGCGGTGAGAAACCATGATCTGGACGTCATGGTCAAGGCATTTGAAGTCGCAGGATACGACGAAGAGACATTAAAAGAAAAATTTGGAGCGCTATATAACGCATTCCAGTTCGGTGCCCCTCCTCATGCAGGAATGGCGCCGGGAATCGACCGTATGATCATGCTCCTTAGAAATGAAGAAAATATCCGCGAAGTAATCGCCTTCCCTATGAGCGGAACTGCACAGGATCTTATGTGCGGGGCTCCTGGAGAAGTGTCAGAGCTTCAGTTAAGAGAGACACACATCAAAGTAAGAGATTAATAGTTAAAAAAGCCGTACATTCAGAAATGAATGGGCGGCTTTTTGCATATATATGGTAAATAATAAAGTTTGCACAGGGGGAAGGCCTTTTGGGTACGCTTCTTCAGATTGTTTTTATCAACCTTGTCGTGTCTCTGGATAATATCGGCGTCATCGCCATGGCAACCAGGGGGCTTTCAAAGCGCCGGGCCAAAGCGGCCCGAGATCTGGGCGTCTGGCTGTCTATCTTTCTTAAGATGATCTTTGTGGGGATCATCGGATTTTTGTTCAGGATTCCATGGCTTCACATCAGAATACTGGGAGGTGTGATGCTTTTATATGTCACTTTCACGATGATGATGGAAAGCGGAACGGGAAGTGAAAAGCGTGAACAGACAGGACGGAAGGACAGCTTCTGGTTTGCAATCATTTCGATCGTGGCAGCAGATGTGAGTATGAGTTTTGACAACGTGCTGGCTATCCTCGGAGTCGTGTCTGCGGACGGCGGCGGTCTGCATATGAGAGAATTTCTGCTGATCTTCGGCGGCCTGGCATTTTGTGTGCCGCTGCTTCTCTGGTTCAGCGGAACCATTGCAGAGTGGATGGAAGAGTTTCCGGTCCTAAACGATATCTGCGCCGGATACCTTGTCTACACAGCAGTCAAGATGATGATGGAAGATGAGTTCGTATCTCTATTCCTTCAGGAAATCAATTTTTCCATCGCGGCACCGTGTGCGGCACTGGCCGGTATCCTTGTGGCCTGCTTTAAAGTCTATTCGGAGGGAAGAGATTTTCAATATCACAGCGGGAAGATTCTCGTGGCCTGTGTCACGGCTCTGTCCTGCTATGCGGTCATGGACATGGCAGTGCTCTCGTACCTGAGCACCGGGCCTTCTCCAAAGGGATACCAGCTGAGTCTGGAAGCTCTTTACGGATTTCTTCCAAAAGGGATCAATGCGGTCCATCTCACCTCCATGTCCTCCGGAATCCTGGAACTATGCGTGGCAGTTTATACAGCAGATGTGATGAGGCGGAGGGAGCCGTCCTCATTTTTCTGGAAATACATAAAAGTAGAAAATACGATGGCAAGGCTTTTGCTGTTTCAGACAGCGCTCTATGTCATAGGGCTGACGCTTAACTTTGGGCTTGGAAAGCCGGATGTGTGGATGTTCATCCTGGAACTGCTCTTTGAATTCCTGCTGATGAGTGTCTATGCGGCAGTCTTCGGGCTTTTGTGCTTTTCTTTTAAAAACGGGGGATTGGGACTGGGGATGAGCCTTTTGTTCCTTCTGCTGGAAGCAGTCATATCTTCTGTGCTGATGCTCGACGAGACCAGCGTGCTGGCGGGAATGTTCCCGAATTATTATCTGGAGAACCTGGAAAGTCATATGCACGATATGATCTTTGTCATGAGAGGGGTCTTTATGTCGGCAATTTATATACTGCCTGCGTTGATGATTGGGGAGAGAAAAATGAATTGATAACCACGTATTTACGTGGCATACTATACAGTATAGAAGCTCTGGTATAATGGCTGCAAAAAATTGGACAAAAGGATATGGAAAGGGAAAGAATGATTGATATAAAAGATCTAAATAAATACGAGCGTGATTTTTCTACTTATTATGGAGGGAGAAGTGGGTCTAAATATGCGATTATAATTGACGGAGAACGATGGATGATAAAGTTCCCAGAGAGTACAAAGGATTTTATGGGAAGACAAAAAAAGAACGCCCACTTTCCATCCTATACAGCCAGTCCATTGAGTGAATATTGGTTCTCAGATTTACCAATCATTAGGTATTCCTGTGCATGAGACAATGTTAGGAATAAGAGATAACAAATTAGTTGTGGCATGTAAAGATTTTGATCCTTTACACAGGCTGGTAGAATATGGACAGATAAAAAACTCATTGACAGACACAGAGATAGAATCGGTGCATAGTTCATCAGGCCAGCAGAGAGAAGCTTTGATGGATGTACTGAATGTTATTTCCACAGCGCCGGTTTTTCAAAAGACTCCTGGGGTGAAAGAAAGATTTTGGGATATGTTTATTGCAGATGCCTTTATTCGGAATAATGACCGCGATAACGGAAACTGGGGCATTTTTATTAATGCAGACGGAACAGGAAAATTGGCACCTGTTTATGACAATGGAAATTGTCTGTTTAATAAATGCAATCCTTCTGTGGCAGAAAGGAGAATTGCAAATGAAAGAGATATCTATCAGGATGCCCTTGGTACCGGTGTTTCTTATTTTACAGATAAAAACGATAAAAATATTCATCCATTTCAGTATATCGAAAGCGCTGAAAATCCTGACTGTACAGCTGCATTATTAAGGTTTGTAAAGCATTTGGATGTAAGAGAAATTGATAGGATTGTCGAAGAGATTCCTGAGAATTTTCAAGATATACAGATTATAACAGCGATACAAAAAGAACATTATAAAGCGGTATTCCATATGATGCTGAACAAGAGCATTTTTCCTGCAGCAAATAATTTTGAAAAAAACCTGATAAAATAAGGCTTTAAAGCACCTTTATTCATAGGAATAGAAGTTAAAAAATTGAGCAAAAAACAACTTATGTAATGGGAGTTAAGTTGTTTTTTGCTCAATTTTTATAATGATACCACTTACAGAGAGATTTTCCCATTAACACACTATGTTGGCATGGTTTTTGCTTTCTATTTTGTCATATCAACGGAACAAAAAGGAGGTACGTGTATGGTAACAGAGCAGGAGTTAAGAGAACTTACTGATTTTGCGCAGGAAATCAGGATCTGGACAATACGGCAGATGGCAGAGAGAGGGTTCGGACACATGGGAGGGGCTATGAGTATCTGCGATCTGCTGAGTGTGTTATACGGGAAACGGATGAAGGTTTGTCCTGAGGACCCTTCCTTTGAAGAGAGGGACTGGCTGGTATGTTCCAAAGGACATGCAGGGCCGGCGGTGTATGCGGCACTGGCATTAAAGGGATTCTTCCCGAAGGAGTGGCTGTGTACGCTGAACCAGCCGGGCACAAGGCTGCCGAGCCACTGCGACGCGGGAAAGACACCGGGGATCGATGTGACGACCGGTTCTCTGGGACAGGGGCTCTCAGCAGCCTGCGGCGTGGCTTTGGCAAAGAAACTGGACGAAAGGAAAGAACGGGTCTACTGTATCATCGGCGACGGCGAGAGCCAGGAAGGACAGAACTGGGAGGCTGCAATGTTTGCGGCACAGAACCGTCTGGGGAACCTGACTCTGTTTGTGGATAACAATAAAAAACAGCTGGACAATGACACAGAAAAAATCTGTGACATGGAGGATTTTGAAGAGAAATTCAAAAGTTTCGGCTGGCATACAGTCCGGGTAAACGGACATGACTGCAGAGCCATAGACGATGCGGTTGGCCAGGCTATACAGGAACAGGAGCGGCCCACAGCGGTGATTCTTGATACACTGAAAGGAAAAGGATGTAAGTTTGCGGAAACTATATGGAATCATCATATCAATGTGACCGGAGAGCAGGCCAAAGAAGCGATCGAAGCCTTAATGGCGTAAGGAGGGAGAATATGAGCGTAGTAATATCCAATACACATGAAAACGGAGAGAGATCCATGGCGGAGGTCTACTCAGAGACCATGATGGAACTGATGAAAGAAAACCGGGACATTGTGGAGCTGGAGGCGGACCTGGGATTCTGCCTGATGGGAAACCAGATGAATGAACTGGCAGAGGAAGTTCCGGGACAGATCATTGACTGCGGAATTCAGGAGGCAAACATGACAGGGGTTGCCTGCGGCCTGTCTTTTGCCGGGAAAATCCCGTTTGCCCATTCTTTTGCGCCGTTTATTTCCAGGAGGGCCAATGATCAGATTTTTATTTCCGGATGTTATGCGGGTGCCAATGTAAAACTTGTGGGATCTGATCCGGGGATCATGGCAGCATACAATGGCGGAACTCACATGCCTTTTGAAGATGTGGCAGTTTTAAGGGCATTTCCCGGGATGACCATTGTTGAGCCGACGGATCATGTGATGTTAAAAGATCTGGTAAAGCAGCTGGCAGAGAAGAAAGGAATGTGCTACATACGCTGTGCGAGAAAAAATGTACCCAGGATTTATGAACAAGGTTCCGAGTTTGAAATAGGAAAAGGAAATATCGTGAAAGACGGAACGGATGCATCTGTAATCGCCAGCGGCATCATGGTGGCAGAAGCGCTGAAAGCAGCCCACATATTAGAGAAGGAGGGTATTTCCATAAGAGTCGTGGATATGTTTACGATTAAACCGCTGGACTGTGGACTGACAGTGCGCTGTGCACAGGAGACGAAGGCTGTCGTGACGGCGGAAAACCATAATATCCACGGAGGACTGTATGGTGCAGTTTGTGAGGTGCTGGCAAAGACAAATCCTGTCCCGGTGGAGGCCGTGGGAATAAAAGATGAGTTCGGTGAAGTGGGAGATATGGAGTATCTGAAAAAACGGTTTGGCCTCACGGCAGATGATATCGCTCAGAAAGTTAGAAAAGCCATAGAGAGAAAGCGGGTGGAGAGATGAAACGCAGGATTGCAAAGCTGACCGGACCAAAAACATTTGAGTTTTTTGAAGAAGACCTGCCGGAGCTGAAATCAGACGAAATACTGCTCAAAATGGTCAGCGCGGGACTTTGTCATTCTGACATTCCAGCGTATATGGGCACCAGCGCCATGGGAAGAAATCCTCTTGGATATGAAGATGTGGTTAAACCTCATTATCCTATAGGAATCGGCCACGAACCGACCGCTGTGGTGGAAGCCGTGGGAAATGCTGTGACAAAATTCAAACCGGGCGACCAGGTGACTGGAGTGACATCAGAGTGTATGGCGACACACAAGATCATCAGGGAGGAGGAGAGAATCATCAGAGTGCCGGAAATGGATAAACCTTTTGAATGTTGTCTTGGAGAGCCGATGATGTGTGTGGCAAATATCGTTCAGGCTGCCAAACCGGCATTCGGTGACCATGTGGCGGTGATCGGATGCGGGTTCATGGGCCTTTTGACCATCGCCGGACTGAAGAATGACCGTCTGGGAAGTCTAACGGCTGTTGATCTGATGGACGGACGGCTGGCTGTGGCAGGAGAATATGGAGCGGACCATACGGTGAATCCGGCAAAAGAGTCTTTAGAGGAAACCATGATGAAGATTACAAGAGGAAAGGGATTTGACGTCATCGTGGAAATCACAGGAAGTCTAAGAGGACTGGCTTCTGCCCTGTCTATTTCCAGGATCAGCGGAATAGGAAAGATCCTTCTCCCGTCTATGTATACGAGGAATGAAGTGTTTACGCAGAAAATGGCCTATCATATGATGTATCGCTCTCCGATCCTCCATGTGGTACATCCGTGGTACTGCGAAGACTATATGGACACACTGGAAAAAGCAGTGAGTGCCTACAAAAAAGGAATCTTCCCCACGGACCGGCTGATCACCCACAGAATTCCGTTTGAGGAGATTTCCCGGGGATTTGAACTGCTTGAAAATAATCCTGAAGAATATGTAAAAGGAATTATAGTATTTGACTGACGGAAGATAATGGAAGAAGCCCTTTCTTGAGTTTATGTACTTCATTCGGTACAATAGTCATAAGAAAACCAGGACGCCAAAGAGAGAGCAGGGAGAGAGCGTATGAACCGGAAGGAGAAAATATTTCAGTATTTATCAGAATATGCAAGAATACAGACAGACAGCGGCTTTGAGCCGGAGGCGGACTCAGGCTATATTGCAGAAAGGCTGGGACTCGACCGGAGCAATGTGAGCAGAGATCTGAACGAACTTGCGCGGGAGGGATTGACAGTGAAGCTGGACGGAAGACCGGTCAAATTTGTTCCCGCAGAATTTTACCGGAAACCGGAGCCTGAGAAGAGGGAATCGAAAGAATTTGCTTTTATGATCGGGGAGGACGGATCGCTGAAAACGCAGATTCAACAGGGGAAGTCTGCGGTGCTGTATCCGCCCAATGGTCTGCACACGCTGCTGGCAGGTCCGACTGGAACAGGTAAGACTACATTTGCGGAGAAACTGTACCAGTATGCCAAAGCCATGAAGGTGATGAAGGAAGATGCCGGATTTATTGTCTTTAACTGCGCGGAGTATGCCCAGAATCAGGAACTGATTCTTTCCCAGCTGTTTGGCCACAAAAAAGGCGCTTTTACCGGAGCTGAAAAGGACAAACCCGGACTGGTGGAAAAGGCAGACGGAGGCATTTTGTTTCTGGATGAGATCCACCGCCTGCCTCCCTATGGACAGGAAATGCTGTTTCTCCTCATGGATAAGGGATGCTACCGGAGGCTCGGCGAGACAGAGGAAGTGAGAAAGGCGAGTGTCCTGATCATCGGCGCTACGACGGAAAATCTGAATACGACCCTCCTTAAGACCTTCCTTCGGAGAATGCCGGTGGTCATTCATCTGCCATCGCTGGAAAAGCGGCCGCTCATCGAGCGGCTTCGGCTGATTGAGGAGTTTTTTTCGGCAGAACAGAAAAAGATCGGGGCGCCCATCCAGGTATATAAAGATGTGGTCATTGCCCTTCTTTTGTATTCCTGTCCGGGGAACATCGGGCAGCTTTCTGCCGATATCCAGCTCTTATGCGCCAGAGCATTTCTGGAATTCAAGGTAGAACAGAAGGAAGTGGTGGAGATCAACTTTGAAATCCTGCCGTCCTATATACAGAACGGACGCCTGGAATCTTCAAAGAAAAAGAGCGATCTGATCGAATTTTTGCAGTACTCCGAAGATTATCATATGTTTCTGGACAGCGAGGCTGACGGTGAGCCGGGAACCGAGAATCTATACATGGAGCTTTCCAAAAAGTACGAAAAATTCCTGGAGCAGGGAAGATCCGACGGTGAGATCAGCGATATCATCGAGGATGATCTGGAGCAGTATATGAATGCGCTGCTCAAAAAGTATGATATGAAGAAGGAACACTATGAAAAGAAAAATCTTCTCAAGATTATTGACGCAAAAGTGTATTACGCGGTGGAGGACATCCTGCAGTTTGCGGAGATAAAACTTGGAAGGAAGATGCCGGAGCGGATCAAGGTCGGAATTGCCATGCATGTCAATGCCATGACCGAGAGGATTTCCAAAGGGATCATGCTTAAGGAAAAAGAATTAAATGACATTGTCCTGAATCATCCCCAGGAATTTCAGACAGCAAAGGTCATGTTAAGGCTCCTGGAAGAAGAACTCGGGATACAGGTTCCAAAGCAGGAGATCGGATATTTTACCATGTTTCTGTGTGCCATGGATGAGGAGGCGATCTATCCGAAAATAGCGGTCATCGTCATGGCCCATGGGGAGAGCACAGCCAGCAGTATGGCAGAGGTAGCAAATAAGCTTTTAAAGACTGGACACTGCCATGCCATCGACATGCCTCTGGATGTGCCTGCGGAGGAGGCACTGGAAAAGGCGGTGGTGTTGGCAAAAGAAACAGATGAAGGCAGAGGAGTGCTTGTGCTTGCAGATATGGGCTCCCTTCTCATGTTCCCGGAAATGATCGAGAAACGGACCGGAATCCCTGTGAAAACAGTTCCCATGGTGTCCACCATCATGGTCATTGAGGCGGTAAGAAAAGCGATGCTCAGGGGTGCGGACATCGACCGGCTTGCGAAGGAGATGAGACAGATCGGAAAGGTGTTTGACCAAAAGCATGGAGAACAAAGTATCCATACAATCCTGGTCACATGTTTTACAGGGCAGGGAACGGCATTGAAGCTTTCCGAAATTATCAGGGATATGATCCCGGCAGAGCAGCAGAGCCGGTTTAAGATCCGCTGTATGGATTTTGAAGGGATGGATGCGGTAAAGGAAGCAGAAGGGCAGGAAGATCTGTCCGGGGCAGATGCAGTGGTCGGTACGGTTGATTTGAAACTTCCCAATGTCCCGTTTATCTCCGTGGACGAGTTCGTTGTAGGAGACGGAATGGCAAGGCTCAGCGAGATGATACAGGGACAGGCTGAAACTGTCTGTGAGACAAAAGATGAAGCAGTCATGGATGAAAAGCTTTTGACCGGAACTCTGGAACAGCTTTTATATTTTCTGAATCCTAAAAAAATGGCAGGCCAGGCCATGGAATGCTTAAAGGAATCTGTCAGGGCATTACATATGGAAGTGACAAGAGAACTGGCTGTGCGGTATGTGATTCATCTGTGCTGTATGCTGGAGCGCCTGATCCAGGAGGAAGTTCTGCCTCACCAGGAAACGGAAATTTTAAAGGAGAAATATAAACATATATTTGAAACGGTAAAAAGGAGCCTTCGGCCTCTGGAGGACTGTCTGCATATGAAGATACCGGATTCTGAGACCGCTTATCTTGTAGAGATGCTTTTGGAAGAGAAGGAATCCTGCTGATTGGACTAACTTTTTTTTGGAACCGTCTCACCTGATATAAAAACTCGAAGTGGTAAAAAATCAGGGGGAATACAGAGATGAAGAAGAAAAGACGCATTTGGATATTGGCCGCAGTGTTAGCTGTGGCGGCAGTACAGGGAACTGTTTTTGCAGAGGACCAGGAGTCCGGTAGTACAGCAGAAGCTGTGACAGAAACAACAACAGAGGCTGACAAACTTCTGAAGACGGAAGTGCTCATGGAAACTGCCAGAGAGCAGATTTCAGATGAAAAGCAGGAGCAGCCCAAGATCAAAAAGACTGGGAAGAAACAAATCATGCAGATGCAGAAGCCCATAAAAAAGGCGGCAGACGGGCAGACCTTATTGGATGTAAGCAAAGGAAACATCAGCATTACAAGCGCCGGAGCGACCGGGGGGGGGTACAAGCAGTGAGACATCTTTGAACCCCAAAGGCTACCGGATTACAGGTACAACCACTTCGAATATTATAAAAGTAGAACCGAACGTTACGACGGACATTACTCTGGATAATGTCAGTGTAACCAGCAGCGGAACTAAAAATTGCATGGACGTGTCCCATGCCAATGTAACGATTACACTGGTGGGGAATAACCTTTTGTCCTGCGGAGCGACAGCTTATGGCGCTTTGGTCAAGGACGGAATGGACGATTCCAGATTAATCATTCAGTGTGAACATGCAGATGAAAAAGGACATACGTGTTCCGAAGGGACATGCGGAAAACTAAGAGCCGAGGGAACAGTGGAACATGCAACGGCAATCGGAAATATTACTTCAAACCGGACCATTGGCTCAGAAGCGGGATTTTCTAATCTGACCATCAGAGGCGGTATTGTGGAAGCACAGGCAGGAGGCCACAACTGTGCGATTGGAGCAGCCTGCGGAAGTTATACACACAATTCTGCAACGGATCAGAATAAATATGCCAAAAATATCAGGATCGAAGGAGGAGTCGTAACAGCCAGAGGAGGGAAAGACTGTGCCGGGCTTGGAGGCGGCAGAGCCACTCCGGTGGACGGCATTTATATTACGGGAGGGATCAGTTCAGACGCAGGCGGTGCTGACATGAATGATCCTGAGTCGATGAATGCGTCAAATATTGAGATCACAGGAGGAAATACCCTCGTCATAGCCGTCGGTGATAAAGATACCGCTATGCCGGGAATTGGCTGCGGCCGGAAGTATGACAATAAAGTGAGAGGTACGGCAGTGAATATTACTGCAGAACCGGATGCAGGATATCAGGGATATATTCAGGACGGCATTTTTGAGACAGAGTATAATTTTACAGCAGAATCTCCGTTCCAGACAAAGCAGGATATTAAGGTGGATAAATATTTTACCATGGTTTATTTCGGCCCGTTCCGGGATGAAAATAAAATAAACTCAGAGACAAAAGAACAGCTGGGGGCCAATCATCTGATCAGCAAGACCGGAGGAAAAGGCTTTTCCGAGCAGCAGATCAAAGAGCTGGTGAAGGCAAACGGCAAGGACAAGGACGGAAATCCATTTGATACTAATGATTTTACCCTGCCGGACAAGGATCAGATGAATGCCATCAATAAGGCCAAAGAAAAAGGAGAAGTTGGAGATTATCAGCTGACCATTGCCACAGAAAACGGAACTCAGGTAACGGTCACGGTATCTTTAAGAGGAAACGGTACAGATGCTGCAGTGCCAGGGAGTGATACAGATTCCGGAATGATAGGAGCCAATGATGTAGAAAAAGAGACCGGAGGAAAAGGCTTTGAGATACAAGAGATTAAGGAACTGTGCGGGATCAAAGGAAAAGGTAAAGATGGAAATAATCTGAAACTGGAAGATTTTAAAATTGATGAAGATCAGTTTTATGCAATCAATGAGGCAAAGACTTCAAAGAAGACCGGAAAGTTTCCGCTGACCTACGAGACGCCGGAGGGAGAGAAGGTAACGGTGGAAGTACTGCTCACCGGAACAGTGGAGATTTCATTTGACACTGCAGGAGGAACGAAGGCTCCGGAGATGCAGAGCATAGACAGCGGCCAAACAGTGGTAAAACCAACGGACCCGGCAAGAGAGGGATATGTTTTTGAAGGATGGTATTATACAGATAGAGAAGGGAACGAAGTCCTGTGGGATTTTGAAGAGTCTGTCTATGAAAATAGAACTCTGAAAGCCAGATGGAAAGAAGTTCCAAAGACAGAAATTACAGAGCAGAATCAGATTACAACAGAAACGCCGGCAGATTCAGAACAGCCGACCACAGCAAAACAGCCGATGCCCGACTGGGAGTACAGCAAAAGGAAAAAGACAGAGAGGGCTCAAGAGAAAACAGCCAAAACCGGAGATGAAAAGGGAAGTCTGTTTTTCCTTATCCTCTTTGGAGGTTCATTGGCAGGGGCAGGAATTTTATTAAACAAGAAGATAAGATAAAACACATACCGGAATACTAATCAGATTAGTGTTCCGGTTTTTTGACAGGCATTGAGTAAAAAAGATAAGATATATAACAGCAAGTAAAATCAAGCAGAAGACAGTCTATTTCCTTATAATAAATTTAGGGTGGTTGAAACGAGGTGAACAGACGAATGTATGAGTGGCAGAGGCAGATCCAAGCGATCGTTGATGAAATTGACAGATGTATAATGAACTATAATGATGAAGCACTGACACTGCGCTTCCTTTCCCGAAGTCTTGGTTATTCAGAGTTTTATACAACAAGAAAGTTTAGAGAAATATCGGGGATTCAATTCAGGGAGTATTTGCGGCTCAGAAAATTGGCCTTTGCGCTGAAAGAAGTGCGGGACAGTGAGAAAAGCATTTTGGATATTGCGTTTGATTATGGTTTTTCGTCACATGAAGCTTTTACGAGAGCCTTTAAGAGAACATACGGCGTGACTCCGAGTGAATACCGGAAAAGGCCGAAGCCAGTCGTTCTTCGTACAAAAATTACTCCGTTTGACCGCTACTTTTTTGGATTAGGAGAAATCGGCATGAAGAAATCTGAAGATGATATTAAAATTTATTTTGTAACGATTCCCGCACACAAATATTTGCATATTAAGAATTATGAGAGCAATGGGTATTGGGATTTTTGGCAGAAACAAAATCTCATTCCCGGGCAGGATTTTGAGACAATCTGCGGTCTGCTTGACAGCATCAAGGGAAACCTGGATGACGATGGAGGGAGTGAGCCTAACAGCGGCAGCGGCCAGATCATGGCATATATCAATGATCCGGACGGCAGGCTCTGTGACTGGGGTTTTCTGCGCACGGAGTCTCATGGTGTGCGTCTTCCGGCGGATTACACCGGCGAGGTACCGCCTCAGATGCAGCTGATGAATGTTCCCGAAGCCGAGTATGTAGTATTCGAGCACGGTCCGTTCGATTATGAGCAGGAAAACCGAAGTGTGGAGGAAAAGATTGAAAAGGCAATGACAGAATTTGATTTTGAAGGAACCGGATATCGCTATGACACGACTCCCGGCAGAATCATTTATTTTTATTTTAATCCGGAAAAACATTTTAAATATATCCGGCCAGTGCTAAAAGAAAAAAACTGATGACATTTTCCACACGATTTCCGTTCGGCTCTTAGAATGCCTCACTACAATCGTGTAGAAAATGGACGTAGTGTCTGCTGGATAAGAATAGCGGCTAAACAGAAGGCGCCACTTTTCGAAAGTTATTTACCACTATTGGAGGAGCGCATTTCAAAAGCGCGACGGAAATAGTGGTGAATAACTCATACCTTATCGCGCAAAGCGCGTCCACCCGAAGGATATAAAACACGGTGTGCCCTGTGGGTATACCTTATTGCGCAAAGCGCGTCCACCCGAAAGGCATAAAACACGGTGAACCCTGTGAGTATACAGCATCAGGCAGCAAAAATTCATTTTTGCTGCCTAGTTTTCTTTTTTATCGGAAAACTAACTTTTTTATAAAGGACGAGTACCTGATATAAAAACTCGAAGTGGAAAAGGAAAAATATTATAACAGGGGGATCACAAAGATGAGAAGGAAAAGACGAATCTGGATATTCACTGTGGTATTAGCCATGGCGGCAGTTCAGGGAACTGTTTTTGCAGGGGCTCAGGATGTAGAGAGTTCAGTGGAAGACATGACAGAAACAACAGAAGCTGATAAGATGTTGGATACAGAATTACTTATGAAAACTGTAAAAGAGCAGATTCCGAATGAACAGCAGGAAGAACATGAGATTAAAAAAAGCAGAATCAGTCAGATAGAGAAGCCTGTAAAAAAAACGGCTGACGGCCAGACATTATTGGATGTAAGCAAAGGAAGTTCCATTATTAAAAGTACCGGAGCGACCGGGGGGGGGTACAAGCAGTGAGACATCTTTAAACCCCAAAGGGTACCGGATTACGGGTACCACCACTTCGAATTGTATAAAAGTAGAACCAGGTGTTACGACAGATATTACTCTTGATAATGTGAGTGTGACCAGCAGTGCTCAAAATAAAAATTGTATGGACGTGTCTCACGCCAACGTGACAATTACGTTGATCGGAAATAATAAGCTGCTTTGTGGAATTACGAACTATGGAGCATTGGTAAAAAACGGGATGGATGATACAGAACTGGTTATTCAGTGTGAACATGCAGGTGAGAAAGGACATCGCTGTACAAAAGAAATTTGTGGATCTCTGGAAGCAAAAGGAACGGTACATCATGTCTCTGCAATCGGAAATATTATTGCAAACAGAACAAATGCGGAAGAATGCGGTTTTTCAAATTTTACCGTGAAGGGCGGTATCATTAATGCAAAAGCAGGCGGGCATAACTGTGCAATCGGTGCTGCATGCGGAAGTTATGTAAACGGAGCTAATGGAGCAGGGCATAAAAAATATGCAAAAAACATTCGTATTGAAGGAGGAATCGTCACAGCTGAGGGAGGAGAAAACTGTGCAGGTATCGGAGGAGGAAAGGTAACTCCGGTAGATGGCATTTATATAACCGGAGGAACGGTTTACGCTTCAGGAGGAAGCTATTCACCGGGGATTGGATCTGGAGGTACAGGAACAGATGATTTTGAGGGTTTTGAGGCAGTACAGGACCAATGTTATAATGTTTCCAATATCGTAATCAGCGGAGGAAATACCCTGGTAAGAGCAGTTGGACACGAACAGACCAGTATGCCTGGGATTGGCTGCGGTAAAGCAGGAAATACTGTGGTTGGCACTGCATCTAACATATGTGCAGTGCCAGATGCTGGATATCAGGGATATATTCAGGACGGAACATCCGAGACAGAGTATGAATTTACTGGAGAATCTCCATTTCAGCAGAAGCAGGAGATTAAAGTAGACAAATATTTTACAATGGTTTACTTCGGTCCGTTTCGAGATGAAAATAAGATCGATCCGGACAGCAAAGAACAGCTGGGAGCCAATCATATCATCAGTAAAACCGGAGGAGAGGGATTCACCGGAGAGCAGCTCAAGGAGCTGGCGAAAACAAATGGGAAGGACAAAGATGGGAATTCATTCAACTTAGAAGATTTTACTCTTCCTAATCAAGATCAGATCAATGCAATCAATGAAGCCAAGAAGAACGGAAAAATCGGAGACTATCCGCTGACGATCGCCACAGAAAATAACACTCAGGTAACGATTACTGTCTCACTCAGGGGAAATGGGACAGATATAGCGATACCGTCCGGCGGAACCGAGTCCGGCATGGTGGGAGCCAACGATGTAAAGCAAGAGACCGGAGGAAAACATTTGAAGAGGATGAACTCAAAGAACTGTGCGGGATCAAAGGGAAAGACAAAGAAGGAAACAATCTGAAACTGGAAGACTTTAAGATAGACGAAGGCCAGCTAAAAGCCATTAATGAAGCCAAGACATCAAAAAATACAGGAAAGTTTTTGTTGACTTATGAGACACCGGATGGAGAAAAGGTGACGGTAGAAGTGCTGCTCACAGGAACTGTGGAAGTATCTTTTGATACAAATAGAGGCAGCAAACCACCGGAAATGCAGAGCACGGAAAGTGGGAAGAAGATATCAAAGCCAGAAGACCCGGTAAAAGACGGATATACTTTTGAGGGCTGGTTTTACACAGACAAAGATGGAAACGAAACAGAGTGGAACTTTGATGATCCAGTGTATGAAAATATGACACTAAAAGCCAGATGGAAAGAAGTACCCAAAACAGAGACCACAGAGCAGAGTATGCCTACAACGGAAACAAAGACAAAATCAGCATCTACAACTGAAAAGTCTGTACCGGACTGGGAATACAGCAGACGAAAAATCTCAGAACAGACTGTCTCAAGAACAGTAAAAACAGGGGATGAGACAAATATAGTTTATTGTTTGATAGCTTTGGGAGCTTCTTTGTCTTGTATCATTTTAGCTAAGAAAAAGTTATTTCGATGACTGGCACAGAGTTGTTTGACAATTTCGTGAACAGAGATTAAGATAAAAGAAAATTCAAGTATCGGACGAACAGTAATCAGATGGAGGACTATATTGTGGGTGAAATACTGAAATTTTCTAATAGAGAGGGCTTTCGTAACTGGCTATCAGATCATTGTGTTTCCAGTGAGGGTGTATGGCTGTTATTCGGCAAGGCAGGCGGACCGAAAACCATTAAAGCAGGTGAGGCACTTGAGGAAGCTCTCTGTTTTGGATGGATTGACGGACAAATGAAACGTATTGATGAGACGAGTTACAAAAAGTATTTTTCTTCGCGCAGGAAAAACAGCAAATGGTCTGAGAAGAACAAAGTGCTGGCCGAGAAACTTGAAAAGCAAGGAATGATGACTGATCATGGCAAGGAAAAGATAAAGCAGGCTAAAGAAAATGGTCAATGGGATGCTTCCCAAAAACCAGTAATTACAGAGGAAGAAATCGATGTTTTATCCGCTCTGCTGAGAGCATATGAACCGGCTTACTCCAATTTTCAGCAGATGTCCCCGTCGGTAAAGAAGACATATACGCGGGCATATTTTGATGCAAAAACGGATGCCGGAAGGGAGAAACGTATAAGCTGGATGGTCGACCGGCTTAATAAAAATTTAAAACCTATGTAAATCTAAATATATTATGATAAAGCCAGGCAGCGATATTTTGCTGTCTGGTTTTATTTGATGCAAAAGGGAACTAACTTTTTAATAAAGGACCAGTACCTGATATAAAAACCAAAAACTCGAAGTGGAAAAATAATAACAGGGGGATCACAAAGATGAAGAAGAAAAGAAGAATCTGGATATTTGCTGTGGCTGTGGCCATGACAGCAGTTCAGGGGACTGTTTTTGCAGAGGCTCAGGAGACTGGAAGTCCAGTGGAAGCCGTAAAAGAAACAATTTCGGAAACAACAGAATCTGAACAGATTTTGGATACAAAAGCACTTATGGAGAATTTAAAGGATCAGATAAATCTGTCGGAAGAGGCAAAACATATTTCAAACGAAGAATTACGGTCTCTCTCAGGGGAAACGGAACAGATGCAGCGAAACCGGACGGCGGAACTGAAACCGGCATGGTGGGAGCCAACGACGTGGAGAAAGAGACCGGCGGAAAGGCGTTTGAAGAAGAGGAGATCAAAGAACTGTGCGGAATCAAAGGCAAAGACAAAGACGGAAACAACTTCAAGCTGGAAGACTTTAAGATAGATGAAGAGCAGTTAAAAGCAATCAATGAAGCCAAAACCTCTAAAAATACAGGAAAGTTCCCGCTGACCTATGAGACCCCGGGCGGAGGAAAAGTTACGGTGGAAGTGCTGCTCACAGGAACGGTCGAAATATCTTTTGACACAAATGGAGGAAGCAGACCGCCGGAAATGCAGAGTACAGACAGCGGTAAAAAAGTAGTAAGACCAGAAGATCCGGTAAGAGAAGACCATGTCTACGACAGAAACGAAGACCGAATCAGTAAAACCATCTACAACTAAGAAAACCATCCCGGACTGGGAGTACAGCAAACGAATGAAGTCAGAACAGACTGTTACAAGAACTGCGAAAACCGGAGATGAAACAAAAGTCTTATATCTCTTTATGATCTTTGGAGTATCTCTGACAGGGGCAGGATTGATCTATAAGAAAATGAAATAATTGCAGCTGGAGCACCGCAGTATGATGCTCCGGCTTTTTGTGATTAAAATTTGCATATAAAATCTAACTATCCATAATCCAAACCGGACCTGATATAAAAACTGTGAAGTGGAAAAGGCAAATTTAATGCAGGGGGATCACAAAAATGAAGAAAAGAAAACGGATATGGATGATTTCCATGGTGTTGGCGATTACGGCAGCACATGGAACAATTTTAGCTGAAGCTCAGGAGACAGAAGGCTCAGTGGAAGCCATAACACAGACAACAGAGGATGGGACAGAACTTGACACAAAAATACTGATGGAAACTGTAAAAGAGCATATTGACTTGCCAAAAGAAACAGAACAGGTTTCAGGTTGTAAACCGACAGAAGACGCTGTAAAAAAGAGTTCTGTTCAACAGGTGAAACAAGTTCAGAAACCTGTAAAAAAGACTGCCAACGGGCAGACCTTATTGGACGTGAGCAAAGGAAATATCACGATTAAGAGCTCCGGAGCGACCGGGGGGGGGGTACAAGCAGTGAGACATCTTTAAACCCTCTGGGCTACCGGATTATCGGAAAAACCACTTCATATTATATAAAAGTCGAAGCAGGAGTCACGACAGATATTACATTGGACAATGTCAGTGTCACCAGCAACAGCGGCAGCAAAAACTGCATGGATGTGTCTCATGCCAATGTGACAATTACATTGGCAGGGAACAACATGCTTTCTTGTGGTATACAGAACTATGGGGCTTTAGTGAAAGACGGCATGGATAAAACTGAGCTTATCATTCAGTGTGAACATGCAGGAGAGAAGGGGCATCAGTGCGATAAAGACACCTGTGGTTCTTTGCAGGCAAAAGGTACTGAAATGCATGCAACGGCGATCGGAAATATCATTGCAAACAGGACAGTAAAGGAAGAATCCGGATTTTCCAACCTGACGATCAAAGGTGGTATTATTAATGCACAGGCAGGAGAACATAACTGTGCCATCGGCGCAGCCTGCGGAAGCTATGCCAATGGGGGCATCGATACAAAACAATATGCAAAAAATATTCGTATAGAGGGAGGTATCATCACTGCGAAAGGGGGAACCCTCTGCGCAGGCATCGGAGGAGGAAAGGTAACTCCGGTAGACGGAATCTATATTACGGGAGGAACAGTTTATGCATCCGGAGGGAAATATTCTCCCGGTATCGGGTCCGGTGGTGCTGAGACGACGGAGTCAGAATGGGAGAAAACACCGGAGGGCTTCAATGTTTCCAACATCGTTATCAGCGGAGGCAGCACGCTGGTCAAAGCTGTCGGTGACAAGAATACATCTATGCCGGGAATCGGATGCGGTAAATACGGTACGAAGACACCAGGTACTGCGACAAACATATGCGCAGTCCCGGACTCTGGCTATCAGGGCTACATCCAGGACGGGACTTCTGAGAACAGAGTATGATTTTACAGAGGAATCCCCATTTCAGGAGCAGCAGGATATTAAGGTAGATAAATATTTTACGATGGTTTACTTTGGTCCATTCCGGGATGAAAATAAAATTGATCTGGACAGCAGAGAACAGCTGGGTGCGAACCATGTGATCAGCAAAACCGGCGGTGAAGGGTTTACTGACGAACAAATCAAAGAACTGACGAAAGCAAACGGGAAAGACAAGGACGGCATTCCATTTGATCTGGAAGATTTTACACTGCCCGACAGGGATCAGATCAATGTCATCAATGAGGCCAAGAAAAACGGAGAGATTGGTGACTATCCTCTGACAATCGCAACAGAACAGGGCACTCAGGTAGTCATTACAGTCTCTTTGAGAGGAAATGGAACGGATGTGACGGCTCCGGACAGCGGAACTGCATCCGGCATGGTAGGGGCTAATAATGTGGAAAAAGAGACCGGAGGAGAAGGTTTCGGAGTAGAAGAAATAAAAGAGCTGTGCGGTGTAAAGGGCAAAGACAAGGATGGGAATAATTTAAAGCTGGAAGATTTTAAGATAGACGAAGAACAGCTGAAAGCCATCAACCAGGCAAAAACATCAAAGAATACAGGGAAATTTCTATTGACCTATGAGACACCGGAAGGGGAAAAAGTGACAGTGGAAATCTTGCTTACTGGAACAGTGGAAGTATCCTTTGACACAGATGGAGGCAGCGAACCGCCCCAAATGCAGACCGCGGACAGCGGAAAGAAGGTACAAAAACCTGAAGATCCGGTAAAAGCGGGTTATGTATTAGAAGGCTGGTATTATACAGACAAGGATGGAAACGAAACAGAATGGAACTTTGGAGATCCGGTGTATGAAAATATGACGCTGAAAGCAAAATGGAAAGAAGAGCCTAAGAGAACAGAATCAACATCGGAGGAATCTGGGACAACTGCGGAGAATGGGTTTGAGACAGAAGAAAACGAAGACAGGACAGTAAAGAAACAGGCACCTAAATGGGAGTATCAAAAAAGAGTAAGAAAGAAGACAGAGCCTATGGCAAAGACCGGAGATTCGGCAGATATACAATTCTTGATTCTGATTCTTGGAATTTCATTGGTGGGCATTCAGGTAATAAAGAGAAGCAGGGAATAGAATTATAAATAACAGGCAGCAAATTTTTAGAATTTTGCTGCCTGTTTCCAAAATAAAAATTTATTACTGCCGTTTATGCCGCGCATTTGTTTGATAGGTGCTTATCCAGCAGATATTACGTCCATTTTCTGCATGATTGGAGTGAGGCATTATAAGTGCCGAACGGAAATTATGTAGAAATTGCCATTATTCCATAACTCCCACTTCATCAGGCACGATCACATCAGCCTCTGTGCAGGCGAGAATGTCTTCCACCGTATAGCCGGGAGCTAATTCTCTGAGGACCAGCCCCTCGTCCGTCACCTCAAAATAACACCGTTCGGTTACGATGTCAGTGACACATTTAGCTCCGGTCAGAGGAAGAGTGCACTTTTTTAGGATCTTAGAAGCGCCGCTCTTTTCACAGTGATCAGTAGCAACAATAATCTTTTTTACACCGGCGCAGAGATCCATTGCGCCGCCCATGCCCGGGGCAAGTTTGCCGGGAATGGTCCAGTTGGCTATATTTCCTTCCTGATCTACCTGCAGCGTTCCGAGTACGGTTGCGTCAACATGGCCGCCGCGGATGAAAGCAAAAGAAGTCGTGTGGTCACAAATACTGCCTCCTTTGATGATGGAAGCAGGCTGGCCTCCCGCATCAATAATATCCGGATCTGCATCCTCCCACTTTGGTGTGGAACCGCAGCCGACAATGCCGATCTCGGCCTCCAGCCAAAGTTCTACACCCTCCGGCAGATAGTTGACACACATCATGGGAACCCCGATTCCTAAATTAACAAAATCTCCGTCTTTAAAAAATCTCGCACAACGGGATGCGATCAGTGCACGTCCAGTAAGTCCTGCCATTACTTTCCACCTCCTTCTGCTTTTGCTCTCGCACGCTGCCACATCGGACAGAAAGGTTTCTTTTCGCCGGTTCTTACGTAAACCATATCGATGATTGGAGCAGGCACATCAATATCATCAGGACCTAATTCTCCTACTTCAACCAATTCTTCAACCTCGACAATGACGATATCTGCTGCAAAAGCCATGTAGCTGTTAGTGGCTCTTCCGGTGTATCGGAAAGCGATATTTCCGATCGTATCGGCTTTCCATGCCTTGATCAGAGCAACATCTGCGTGGAGCGGAAGCTCCAGGAGATATTCTTTCCCATCAATGGTCAGTTTCTGTTTTCCTTTCTCGATATCTGTTCCCACGCCTGTGGGAGTAAGGCAGCCGCCCAGACCTGCTCCGCCGCAGCGGATGCGTTCTGCAAAAGTACCCTGTGGAACAAATTCTACATTTAACTCACCCGCAAACATTTGATCACGGGCTTCCGGATTCAGACCGATGTGGGTTGTAATCAGATCCTTTACCAGCTTTTCGTGGATCAGCCTTCCGAGTCCCTGGTCAGGCATACCGCCGGATACAGCGATAGCGGAAATGTCTTTTACCCCTTTTTCCAGCATTCCGGTAATCAGCTCTTCTGCAGAGTGCTCTCCATGCCAGTCGCCAAACATGATCGTCTGGCCGTCATGGAATTTTGCGATTGCTTCTTCTTTAGACACTACTTTTGAGATCAATATCGTTACCTCCTTTCAGTGTGCTGCCTATTTTCCCTGGAACTCAGGTTTCCGTTTTTCCATGAATGCAGAACAGCCTTCTTTGAAGTCTTCTGTATTGGAACACTCATGCTGCGTTGGGATTTCCACATCATCCAGATAGCGTTCGTAATCAGAGAATGCCGCAGCATAGATCTGTTTCTTGATATTTTTATAGGATACCTGTGGTCCGGATGCTAATCTTTTGGCAAATTTGTAAACTTCCGCATCCAGATCTTCTTTTGCAGTGACTTTATAAACAAAACCAAGGTCTTTGGCCTCCTGGGCATCTACAGGACGTCCGGTGGCACACAGTTCCATCGTCTTTTTTTCGCCGATCTCTTTTGCAAGAAGATAAGCACCGCCGGTATCCGGAACGAGCCCGATGTTTACAAATGCCATAATAAACTTTGCGTTGTCTGCCGCAATGATGAAATCGCCGGAAAGAGCAAGACTGAAACCTGCACCTGCCGCAGCGCCGCTGACTGCTACAATGACCATCTTACTCATGGATTTCAGGCCATTTGTAACCTTTCCAACTTTGCCGATGAGTCCGTCCATATTGATGTCGCCGCCGCTTTTGATCAGGTCATAAAAATAGCCGATATCACCGCCGGCCGAAAATGCTTTCGGTGCGCCCTTTAATACCACAACCCTGGCATCCGGATCTGACTCAGCCTTTTCTACGGCATAAATCAGTTCATCTGCCATCTGTTCGTCGATGGCATTTAAGTTTTTCGGATAGTCCATTGTTATAGTCGCAATTCCGTCTGCCACATCATAATGCAGTTTCTGAAGTTCCATCGCAGTCCCTCCTTTTTGGGGTATAAAATTGTATGGATACGATCGACAAAATCCTCCTTTCCAATGTCTTTATAGTCCGTTCTTAATATGAGTTGATAACTATATTTTACTCCTAATGACAGATAAAAACAAGAATAATCAGACTTTTTAATGGCATAAATATGGAGAAAAAGCGGTTGTTTTACGGATATAAAGCGGTTATAATTTAAGTGTGGTGTATGCGGCATTGAAGGAGGGGTTCTATGACGATGGAAGAAATGAAACAAAGGAAAATAGAATTAGGGTATTCTTACGAGCAGATTTCAGTATTGTCGGGAGTACCTGTAGGCACAGTGCAGAAAATCTTCGGGGGAGTCACAAAATCTCCCAGATATGAGACACTGAGAGCGCTGGAAAAAGTCCTTAACAGGGAATCCGAAGCAGAACTGGGAGAATCGGCAGATTATATTTCGGGCAGTACTGCGGAAAACTGCACCATTTCAGATTATGATGCTATTTCTGCGGACAGAAGGATCGAACTGATTGACGGGATTATCTACGACATGGGAGCTCCGACCTATGTCCACCAGATGATCGCCGGACAGCTGTACCGCAGAATATATGATTTTATTGACAGGCAGGGAGGAGACTGTATCCCCCTCCAGGCACCCCTTGACGTACAGCTGGATTGTGATGACAAGACAGTCGTACAGCCGGACATTATGATCGTATGCAGCCGCGATAAGTTCAGAGAGGGCAGAATTTTAGGAGCACCGGACTTCGTCGCCGAGATATTGTCGGAGTCAACAAAAAAGAAGGATCTGACGATCAAGTTAGGAAAATACACAGAGGCCGGAGTGAGAGAGTATTGGATCATAGATCCGGATAAAAAAAGGATACTGGTTTACGATTTAAAACAGGACGCAGACCTGAGCATCTATGGATTTGATGAAACAGTTCCGATGGGGATCTTTCAGGGACTCTGTGAGATAGATTTTACAAAAATCCATGAGGCCATCAAGATATTTAAATAAGAAAAGAAGACAGGCAGAACAAAGGGCCGGAACATGCAGCAGTGTTCCGGTCCTTTGTCGTATAATTAGAGAATTTATTTTTATTAAAAAGACCACAAATAAAAATAAAGAACACCCTCCCTGGCAGATATTACGTCCATTTTCATCAGTTCGAATGCAAGCCGCAGAACTGGTGAAAATGTCATAACACACTAAGTTGGCATGGTTTTTGCTCTATATATAAATGACAAACACGAAACGGAGGTGAACTTATGATTGGAGTACTATTGGTAACCCATGGAAACTTCAGCGAGGCGATTATCAAGAGCATGGAGCTTGTCTTTGGCAGGCAGGAAAAGCTTGAAGCGCTCACGCTGAATCATGGGGATGATGTGGAGGAATTGACGCGACAGGTGAAAGAAAGAGCAAAAGAGCTGGACGACGGCGAAGGAGTCCTTGTATTGGTGGACTTGCTCGGAGGCAGTCCGTGTAACGTGACGGCGTCCTGTTTGAAGCAGGAAGGCCTTGAGTGTGTCACAGGATTAAATCTTCCTATGCTTATCTCAGTCCTGGAAGAACGGGAAGACGGCACCCTCCGCAGCATGCCAAAAGTAGCTATGGAAGCTGGTAAGACAGGTATTGTCAATGTGAAACAGCTCATCGGATGATAGAAAGGAAGCTGTGATCGATATGAAATATTTTCGGGTGGATGAGAGGCTGATCCATGGGCAGGTTCTGCTGAAATGGCTAAAGAAGACAGGATGTGAGAGGCTTTTTATCGTGGACAACCAGGTGGCAGCAGATCCTGTGATCCAAAGTGTGCTGAAGATGTCGGTGCCGGGGAATGTGAAAGCGGAATTTTTGACGGTAATTGAAGGACGGACGAAGATCAGAGAGGATACAGAAGACATTTTTATACTGATCAAAGAACTGGAGACAGTGTGCAGACTGGCCGATGCGGGAATTTTGACAGAATCCGTCAACATTGGCCGGCTCCCTTATATGAGGGGGAAGAAAAAAATTTGTGACAATGTTTTTATCGGAGAAAAGGAGGGGGAAGAGATGATGCGGCTGCTGGACCAGGGAACGAAAATATTTGTTCAGATGGTCCCGGACAGTGAACCTGTCAGTCTGACAAGAGAGATGATTCGAGGTGAAGTATGACAAAACTATTGCTTTTGACCCACGGGTGCTGGGGTGAAGAATTGATAAAGTCGGCGGAACTGGTCGTGGGAGAGATCCGCGATGCAGAGGCATTTGCCCTGGAACCGGAGGATGCGCTGGCTGACTACATGGAAAAGATCAGGGCGGTGATTGAAAAGAGCAAAGGGCAGGATATCCTGCTGATCTCGGACTTAAATGGGGGAACAACTTCTAACGTGGCGGCTGTTTTCAGCAAGACCTATGAAAATGTACATGCCCTCTGCGGTCTGGGAATGGAAATGCTCATAGCGGCCGAAGAACTCAGGGAAGAACTGAGCGGGAAGAAACTTGCAAAAGAGGTGCTTTCCTGGGGCAGGGAAAAGAACAGAGACTTAGAGGAATAAGGAGGAAGAAAAGAATATCATGCAGAACTTCAGATTTATCTGTCCGACGGATTTTATCTTCGGAAAAGACACAGAGAACAGCGTGGGGGAAGAAATTAAAAAGTACGGCAAAAGGATCCTGCTTCACTATGGAGGAGGACATATCAAAAAAAATGGCCTGTATGACAGGATCATCCGTTCTTTGAAGGCAAATGAGATTGAATACGTGGAACTGGGCGGCGTGAAAGCCAATCCGGATGTGGAAATGGTGAGAGAGGGCATCAGGCTTTGCAGGGAAGAGAAACTGGACTTTATCCTGGCGGCAGGCGGAGGGAGCGTTATTGATTCCGCAAAGGCCATTGCCATGGGAGTTTCTTATCCGGGGGACGTGTGGGATTTCTTTGTGGGAAAAGCACAGATTGAAGAGGCACTGCCTGTCGGAGTGATCCTCACGATCCCAGCGACAGGAAGCGAGGCCAGCAATACAACGGTTGTCACGAACTCTGAGGGAGGACATTCCAAGAGGGCCGCATCCGGAGACAACATTAAACCGGTGTTTGCCATCATGAATCCGGAACTTACCTATTCTCTGCCGGCTTACCAGACAGCGGCAGGAGGGGTGGATATTTTCTCACACGTGGCAGAGCGGTACTTTACACTGGAGCCGGACTGCGGTTTCACAGACAGGCTTTGCGAGGCCACGATGAAGACAGTGATCGGCTGTCTCCCGGAAGTGCTTAGCCACCCTCAGGAATATGCGGGCCGGGCAGAAATCATGTGGACCGGGACCATTGCCCACAACGGGATTTTGGGAGTGGGAAGAAGCGAGGACTGGGGCAGCCATATGCTTGGACACGAAATTACGGCTTTCTATGGTCTGACACACGGAGCTACCTTATCCATCATCATCCCGAACTGGATGGAGTATGTGTACAAGACAGATGTGACCCGTTTTGTGAAATATGCGGTGAATGTCTGGAACGTGGAAAACAACATGGATCATCCTGAAAAGACGGCTCTGGAAGGCATCAGAAGGACACGGGATTTTTTCCGGTCTGTGGGTATGCCGGTAACATTGGAAGAAGCAGGAATCGACGGTGACAGAATCGAAGAAATGGCAGAGAACTGCACGAAATACGGTCCGGTGGGAGGCTTTGTAACACTTAGGAAAGAGGACTGCATGGCAATCTATGAAAAATCAAAATAGGAGGGATAGCATATGGCGAAGATATCATTGGTAAGGATTGACAGCAGACTGATCCACGGACAAGTAATCACCAAATGGCGCAAGATACATAAGGTGACAAAAATTATTATCGTAGACAATGAACTGGCAAAAGATGATTTTATGATCCACATCTATGAGGCGTCCGCGCCTAAAGATGTAAAAGTAAAAATCTATGACATCCCGAAAGCCGTAAGGCTCTGGGAAAAGAACCAGTATAAAGATGGAGAAGTGATGCTTCTGTTTAAGGACATTAAAACATGTCTGGAACTGTACAAACAGGGTGTGCCGATGGAATATGTCCAGCTGGGCGGACTGCCCAAGGCATCGGATAAAAAGGTGATCCTGAGAGCGGTTTCGCTGGGAGAAGAAGATATCTCTCTGCTCCGGGAATTTGATCAGAGCGGGGTGGAAGTTGCGGTCCATATCGTGCCGGAGGAAGTGAAAATGCCGTTTGCCGAGATTGAGAAAAAATACAGAGAAAGTTAGGAGGGAAAGATATGAATTTTGTAATTGCCGTTTTTGTGGGTATATGGTTTTGGTTTGCGGGAGGAGCACCGGGCTATACCTTTCATTATGTGCTGAAACAGCCTTTGGTTATGGCACTTCCTATCGGCCTGCTGATGGGAGATGTGCCTCAGGCCATGATGATCGGTGCCGCCATTGAACTTGTATATGTAGGAATCATCTCCCCGGGAGCAAATGTTCCGGCGGATGAATGTCTGGCGGGTGTGATCGCTATACCCATCGCCATGAAAATCGGCGCTGATCCGGCTACTGCGGTAGTATTGGCCGTGCCGTTTGGGGTTCTGGGAGTTTTCCTGGACCAGTTAAGAAGAACCGTCAATGCACGGTGGGCCCATGTCGCCGATAAATATGCCCTGGCAGGGGATGAAAAAGGACTGTTCCGGTGTGCTGTTATTTATCCGATGGCAGTGGGATTCCTGATGAGATTCCCGCCAGTGTTCATCGCCAACTATTTCGGAGCGGACGTTGTGGAGAAATTCCTGAATGCCATGCCTCAGTGGATCATCCACGGTATCTCAGTAACAGGAGGCGTGCTGCCTGCCCTTGGTTTTGCGATCATTTTGTTCGTCATCGGGCAGAGATCCCTGCTTCCGTTCTACTTCATGGGATACTTTGCAGTTCAGTATTTAAAGATCAACACGATGGCAGCCGCGGTTTTTGGAATCTGTATTGCGCTGGTTATTTTATTTATGAAGAACGACGGACAGGAAGAGATCATGCAGCGGGTGAAGAAACTTCAGATCTGTGACGACGATGACGAATAGGGAGGAGGTACCTATGGAAAACAAAGAAATCACCAAAAAGGATATAAGGAAAGCGTATCTGCGCTGGTACAATACTGTGGAAGTGTCCAATTCCTATGAACGTATGCAGACCGTGGCGTTCTGCTATTCAATCTCAGGAATCTTAAAGAAACTCTATGACAAAAAAGAAGATTATGTGAAAGCTCTTCAGCGGCACCTGAACTTCTTTAATACCCAGGGTATCTGGGGTTCTCCGCTGCTGGGAATCTCCATTGCTATGGAGGAGCAGAAGGCAAAGGGCAGCGAAGTGGCAGACGAGGCCATCACAGGTATCAAGACAGGGCTGATGGGGCCTTTGGCCGGCATCGGCGATACCATTGACTGGGGAACATGGAAGCCGCTGATCTTTTCCCTGGCAGCAGGCTTCAGTGCAAAAGGAGGAATTGCAGGATTTTTCATATGTTTCATGTTTGCAGTCATCCCGTTTATGGAAGGATTTTACCTGACCAACCTTGGATATAAACTCGGAAGAAACGCGGTATCCATGCTGCTGGAGTCCGGATGGATCAAACAGCTGATCACAGGTTCCAGTATTCTCGGACTGTTTATGATGGGAGCGCTGTCAGCCAGTACAGTAAAATTGGAAATTCCGATCAAGTTTGCCATGGGAGGTTCCACGACCACGGTACAGGCCATTTTAGACAGTATTCTGCCGGGACTGCTTCCGCTGCTTTTAATCGTAGGGATCTACATATTCTTTAGGAAAAAAGGACAGAAATTCGGAAGAGTGGTATTTGCTCTTCTTGGATTGTGTCTGCTTGGTTCAGCAATCGGATTATTTTAAATTAGGAGGAGATAAAACATGATCATTTCAATGGCGGATATTTTAAAGAAAGCAAAACAGGAACATTACGGCGTGGCTGCGCCCAATGTATTTAACGATAAGACAATAGAAGCTGCATTTCAGACTTCCGCAGAATTCAAAGCGCCGGTTATTCTAGACGGCGCCGGATGCCATGGGATTGAGGAACTGGCTTATATCAGCAGATTTTATGAGAGAAGATACCCGGAGGCGTGCGTGGCGCTGAATCTGGACCACGGCGGGGCGTATGAGGAGATCATGCTCGCCATCCGAAGCGGATTTAGTTCCGTTATGGTAGACCGCTCCGAACTTCCTTACGATGAGAATGTACGGGAAGTAAAAGAAATCGTCAAGGCAGCCCATGCGGTGGGTGTCTCTGTGGAAGCGGAACTTGGGCATGTGGGACAGGGATTTGAATATGAATCAACCAGAGACTCCGGGCTTACAGACAAAAAAGAAGCATTAAGTTTTATTGAAGAGACAGGAGTTGACTGCCTGGCTGTGGCTGTGGGGACTTCTCATGGAGTATATAAAGGGACTCCGCATCTGGAATTTGAGCTCTTGAAAGAGCTGAGTGAGAGCATTGAGATTCCATTAGTGCTTCACGGCGGTTCCGGCACCGGAGATGAGAATTTGAAAAAAGCAGTAGAGACAGGAATCCAGAAAGTCAATCTGTTTACAGATTTGAGTGCGGAGGGAGTCGTTTCCCTGAAATCTTATCTCGGAGTGAACTTTGACCACATACCGAAGGATGCTGAAAAGGGAGAGTTTGGAAATTTGAATGCTAACCTGTACGATGCCATCGTGGAAGGGACAAAGGGCTGGAAGACGGCGCTGAAACATTATGTAGAATTATTCGGAGGAACGGACCGGCTGTAAAGGAGGATATCAATGAGTATAGAACAGATGAAGTTTGCGTATTTAAAAGAAAAAGGATGCGCCCTGACAGGAGTGAGGAAGATCCCGGATATGGGTCCTGATGATGTGCTCGTAAAACAGCTGGTCTGCAACATTTGTACCACAGACTACGGGCAATGGCTGGGACTCAGGGAACATCAGGGCTATCCAATGGCCGGGGGCCATGAAGGCTCCGGTATCGTCGAGGCGGTTGGAAGCGGTGTGAAGGATTTAAAACCGGGAGATCATGTGGCTGTCGCATATAACTCATGCGGGAAATGCGAGGCCTGCCGGAGGGGCCATGAGGGCCAGTGTACCAGCGCGGATTACAAAAACCTGACGGAAGACGGATACAGGGGAAATTTCGGATTTGCAGATTACAATGTGAGGAGCGCCAGAAATCTTGTGAAAATGAACCCGGAACTTCCTCCCTCAGAAGCAGCTTTTCTGGAACCACTGGCAACCGTGTGCAAAGGAATCTCCAAACTGCGGCTGGAACCTCAGGAGACGGTAGTTGTCATCGGAGCGGGGACTATGGGGCTCGTCAATGCGCAGGCTGCCAAGGCCAAAAATTGCAGGGTCATTGTGACGGAACTGATGGAAAAGAAGCTTCAGGCAGCCAGAGATATGGGATTTGAAGTCATCGATGTGAGCAAAGAAGACCCGGTGGAAAAGGTAAAAGAACTGACGGATCAAAAGGGAGCGGACGCTGTGATCGTGGCCGTGGGAAACACAAAGGCAAACACCCAGGCAGCAGAGCTTGTGAAGGAGCTGGACGGACGGATTCTCATGTTTGCCGCAGGCTATCCCGCTCCGGAGATCGAACTGGATTCCAATGTGATCCATTACCGCAGAATGGAATTGATCGGCACCTTTGGAGCGGACATGAAAGACTTTTTCAAGGCGGCCGAACTTTTAAATACCGGAGCTGTGGATGTATCCAAGCTGGTGGAACCGGAGAAGTTTCTTCTGGATGATATACAGAAGGCATATGAACATGCATCTGTTCCGGGAATGTACAGAGTCAGTGTTTTATTGAATGAAGAATAGATTGTAGCAGATAAAAATATAGGTGTTCTTTTGATTAAGAATGCCTGTATTTTTATGTTATAAAACTTAATCAACAAGCAATGCCTTTGCACAATCCACATCCATAATCAGGATATTTGCAAAATTTCCCCTGATACAGCTTTTTACCGCAGCGGCGTTTCCCGCCCCGCCTGTGATCAGCAGCTTATGTTCTACATTTTTATAGGCTTCTGCCGAGATTCCTGCAATCTTGCGGTTATATTCATCAAAAGGCTCTGTATTTCCATTTTGGTCAAGGAATCGAAGGATAAGATTGCAGACGGCACCGTTTTTCTTGAATCTGTCCAGCTGATCATCGGAGACATATCCCAGCTTTTTCACAGTCTCATACATGGAACTGGCAATATTCATACCGGAAATGACAATATCTAATTTTTCAAAGTAATCAAAGATAAAGCGTACCGCTTCCTCTTTTAAAAATTCGTTCATCAGATTTTCATTAGAGAAGACTGCGGGAGAAAAGAAAGACACATAGTTTCCGCCATATTTTTCGGCCAAAGCTTCCGCCACCTGATTGGACTGTACCTCTTCCATCCCGGTAGTATGCTGGCTGATGCCTCCGACCAGAGGAACAAAGGTGCAGTTTCTATGAAACGCTTCATGGCTCGTTTTTGCCAGATTCCTAATACTGGATCCCACAGATACTCCGACATAATCGCCGTCTTTTAACAGACGGTTCAGATAGTCAGCTGCCCGTTCGTTCAGTTTTGAGATACGCTCTGTCTTGGAATCCAGAGGGCTGCTTTCTGCTACGACAACATCTTTTAAGTGATATTTCTTTTTTAATTCTTCTTCCAGATCCTCATACATATATTGTGCCAGATGGCGTACTTTTATTTCCACTATTTCAAGTTCGCGTCCGGTTTGAAGCATTCTTGAGACAGAGGATTTTGAAATTCCCAGGTGTTTTGCAATCTGACTTTGTCCCATATGTTCTTCGTAGTAAAGACTGCAGCACTGGTAGATTAATCTTTCATCGTCTATGATTTTTCTCATGATTGAACCCCGCAAAGCTAAATAAGACCGAGTTTTTTGCAGCCGTTATAGATTCCATTTTCCGCAACAGTATCCGTTGTAAATGCCGCATAAGGATCCAATCCTTTGTAGTGACGTCCCATGACAATTCCCGTTCCCACAGTTTTTATCATGGAGACATCGTTATCACCGTCTCCGAATGCGTAAGTTGATTGAATTGGAATTCCTAAAGCATCCATCATGGTACGGATGCCGGAACCTTTATCGACCCCGACCGGTGTGGCATCTGTAAAATGATACCGGATATGTTTTGCCAATTCAAACCGGGAGGAAAGGTGTGCTTTCAGGAAATCATAGTCTTCATCATGATCATAAAAAAAGGTCAGTTTATTAATCCGGCATTTCTCTTTGGTATCCCACGGCAGCACCCAATGGTCTTTGACATCAAACACATATTTAAAAAACTGATAGCTTTCCTGCTCCATGCCGTCGCAATAGGATTGTGTTTCTCCATCCATCAGAAGCACGATATTTCTCGGTGCACAAATCTGCCTCAGATTCTCGATTTCAGATTCTGTGATCTCTATGCTCTGAATGACCTCTCCGTCAATCTCTACATAGGCACCCACTCCGGTTACATAACCATTGAAGTATTCTTTTACATCTTCGGAAAATTGCTTTGTTCTGCCTGTACAGATACAGACAGCGTATCCGTTTTCTCTCAGCTTTGTTAAAGCTTCTTTTGTGGAATCGGGCATCTGAAAAATACCGTCCACTTCATCAATCAATGTTCCGTCGTAATCAAAAAATACAATTCCTTTATAATCTTTCACTATCTTTCCTTTCTCCGCAGGTTATCATAGAATTTTTTTAGAAATCAGAATCTGAGGCGTTGGGTATTTCTGCAAACAAATGAGTTTGATTATTTGACGCTGATTTTTGCTCCGTTTTTAATACATGTCTCGGGATATCCAATACCTGAAAGCATGATAGAATCCGGTGTTGCCGGTGTGTGTTTTTCTGAAAAATTCATCGTGCAGGTACCGCGTGTCTGTAATTTTTCGTTTACATTTGCACCGAGACCTACGATACGGAATGAACTGCTGCCAATTTCTATCCTGTCACCCTTTTTTAGATCTTCTGACGGACGGCCTTCATATGACACAGAATAATCTGCTAAATCAGTGGGTCTATCGTTCGGTCTGAAATCAACCTGATTTGAAGCCCTTAATAATCCCATTACTTCTGAACCTGTTTCTGTTATGACTGCATTCCACTTCATAATTTCATACCTCTTTTCTATATACTTTGATGTTATAGTTTCAGGTAATCCATCTTCCGGAAGTTTTTGAATTACTTTATAATTGTATTTTATTATCTCACAATCTTTAGAACAAGTGATTTTGTTGAAATTATGCTTAAGTGGGATTTGGGGAACTGGAGAATAGAAATTAATTTCTATTGAAGAAAGAGAAGGGAGATGATGGAAATGGATACATACCAAGTTTTAAGCCTTTTATTTTTAGGCGGTACGTTCCTGATCGCATGCTGACCTACATTGATAGGAATAAAAAGCGAAAAATCAAAGTTGGCCTGCCCGCTTTGCGCGCCACATACAATTTGCCGAAGGCAAATTGTATCCTTATGCATCTGTGTGCATTTCGCAAAGTGTTTTTTATTTATAGAGAGGATTTTTAATTTTCTCTATAAATAAAAAATACCTACCCTGTCGGCAAACGGGATTGGCGCGTCCTTTTATAGGACGTAAAAAACCCTAAAGGCTTCCACTTTGTGGGCGGCGGCTCTTTTCTTATAATTTATTATATATGATATTTTTTACGCAAAAAGGAATGTAATTGTTTGATGGAAAGGAGACTATCTAACTTTTTATCATGTCCGGATTTCTTATAAAGTCAAAGAAAAATGAAATGTCCAAAAGAAAGTACACTTGAGGACGTAAAAAGAAAGGACGGAGAGAACAATGAAAAAGCAATGGATAAGATGTCTGGCCGCAGTTTCTCTGATCGTGACCATAGGGACCGGAGCAGGAACTGTTCTGAAAGCCCATGGAGAGGAAATGGCTGGAAAATCCGGGGGGGGGTATTTCCAGAATTGAGGAGCTGACCCCGGAAGAGCAAGTGGGAAGCGAGGCCGGTACAGCCACAGAGCAAAGCAGTACAGAAGAGGAAAAACCGAAGGAAATCCAAGCTTCCGGTAAAACTGCCGCGGCTAAAAAGAAAACCAAAGGGAATCTTAAAAAGCAGCTGGCAGATAACGGACAGACCTTCCTTGATGTGAGCAAGGGAGATGTCCGTATTACATTAAGTGGAGCGACGGGAGGCGGACTTCAGCAAAGTGAATCAAGCTTGAATCCGAAGGGATACTGGATCACCGGGACTACGACCTCCAATAACATTGAAGTATCAGAAGGGGTAAAAACAGATATTACTCTGGAGGATGTAAGTATTACCATAGGTAAGGCAGATACAACAACAACGAAAAGAGACTGTATCAATGTATCTCATGCAGACATAACGTTGACCTTGATCGGGGATAACAAGCTAATATGCAATACGGGTTCATCTGTAACCGGGTTCTTTGTAAATACCGGAAATGCTCTGACAAAGGATGGGATGGACGGTAGTCTGACACTCCAGTGTGAACACGCAAATGAAAAAGGACATAAATGTGACAAGTCATGCGGTTCTCTGCTTGCTAAAGGGAATCCTGAATTATGGCATGTGGGAGCAATCGGAAGTACACTGCGGAATATGCAGAAAGCAAAAGAGAGCGGATTTGCCAATTTCACAATTCGGGGAGGCAATATTGAAGCCTTGGCAGGTATCCATTCTCCAGGCATCGGTTCTGCATGTCTTTCCGAGAATTCGAGCGGAGTCTATATTTCAGGCGGAAGAGTAGAAGTTTACGGAGGAGGACATGCTCCTGGAATTGGAGCGTCAAATGATGGAAGAAGCAGAGAAACAAAAAATATTGAGATCAGCGGAGGGGATACAGTCGTCATTGCGGTGGGTGACAAAGAAACCGGGATGCCGGGCATCGGAGCCGCAAGCGGAAATGATTATGTCTCCAATGTGACAGCAGCTCCGGACTTTGGATATCAGGGTTATATCCAGGATGGTATTTCCGAGACAGAATATACATTTGCGGACGGAACTCCATTTAAAGAAAAGACGGATATCCGGGTAGGACAATTTTACACGATGGTCTATTTCGGACCGTTCCGTGATACCAATGAAATAGAAAAGAATACGAAGGATCAGATTGGAGCTAACCACGTGATCAGTAAAACCGGGGGAAAAGGTTTTACGAAAGAACAGTTAAAAGGATTGACGAAGGTAACAGGGAAAAATGAAAATGGAATCGATTTTAATACATCAGATTTAACCTTTACCAGAGAAGATCAGATCCAGGCGATCAATGCGGCAAAGACTTCAGGAAAAACCGGAGAGTTTCCTCTGACCTTTGCAACACCAAATGGGACAGAGACGACGGTCACGATATATCTGAAAGCGGACGGGACTGATTCCGCTTTGATGGACCCGGAACAGCCTGAGCCAACGATCGGGGCAGACGATTTTTGTCAGGATACCGGCGGAGAAGCACTCAGTGAGGAGGATGTCAGGAAGCTTGCATCGGTGCAGGGAAAGAACTCTGATGGAACGACCTATCCGTTGGACGAGTTTACAGCAGATGCCGGTCAATTAGAATTGATCAATCATGCCAAGACAGCAGGAGAAAGCGGAAGTTTTGAACTGACCTTTACTTCTCCGGATGGAAAAAAAGCCACTGTGGAAGTAGTATTGAAAACTTATGATGAGATCACAGTTAATGAGACGACCGGAGAGCAGATCAAAGGACTGGATATCATTGGAAAGACCGGGGGAAAAGCCTTTACAAAAGAACAGCTGATAAAGCTTTCGGATGCCACGGCCCTAAATGGAGACGGTTCTGCCATTGCAGGAACAGAATTAGTAATTCCGGATGAGAAACAGGTCAAAGCAATCAATGGAGCCAAAACTAATGGGAAAACCGGAGATTTTCCGCTGACCATAGAGACGCCGGGCGGGACAGGAATTACGATCCGGGTGTATCTGAGAGACAGCGGAACGGATGAGACAAAAAATGGAGAGCAGCGAGGAAGTCTCGGCGCTAATGATACTGCACAGCTTACCGGAGGAATTGGCTTCAGTGAGGAGGAAATTACAAAACTTTGCAAAGCCAAAGGGAAAAATAAATACGGTAATAATGCAGCAGTGATCGTGGATAAAGGACAGCTGGGAACAATTAATGAGATCAAGAAAGCAGGAAAGACCGGAGACTTTCCACTTACCTTTTCTCTGGAGGACGGTACGAAAGCGGAGGTAACCGTTACTTTGACGGGAAATCACACAGTAATATTTGATTCAAACGGAGGAGATTATCACCCGGACGACCAGATTGTTGCAGGCGGCAGTCCTGCGGCAGAACCGAGAGAGCCGAAAAAAGAAGGGTATGTGTTTGAAGGCTGGTATTATACGGATGAAGACGGCGGGCAGAAGAGATGGGATTTTGCAGATCCGGTGAACAGCAGTATGACCCTGAAGGCCAGATGGAAAAAGATTCCCGAAGCTGCTTCAGGGGAGGAAAAGGATTCCACAGCAAGTCAAGACAGGACAGGATCAGAGAATCATGATAAGGACAAGTGGAAGTACGGCGAAGTTAAGGGAAATAAAGAGACAGACAAAAACAGAGGTGCGGATACAGCAAAGACAGGAGAGGACGGGAAACTGATTTGGCTCCTTGGTTGTACAGCAGGCAGTTGTATCTTTGGGTGGAAAAAGAAAAAAGCAGGTTTATCATAAATATAGTGGAAAAGGGGCAGAGCAGTTTTTAGTTCTGCCTTTTTAAATCTTTGTCTAACCATCTGTGAGATATGATTTTCTTATAAAGGTTAAACAAATAAAATATGCCTGGAAAGCGCGCAAAGGGCATGAGAAAGGACGGAGAGAGAATGAAGAAACCATGGATGAAACGATTGGCGGCTGTTTCTTTGACTTTAGCTTTAGAAACAGGGGCAGGAACACTGCTCAGAGCATATGAAGAGGAAATATCTAGAAAAACCGGGGGGGGGTATTTGTGAAATACAGGAAATAGCCCCGGAAAGTGAAACACAAGATACAGGAGGGGAAACTTCTGGAACCACAGAGACCCCAGAACAGACACAGCCGGGAAGTACGGAGAATACGGAAGAACAGCCAGCAGTAAAGGAAGAGACAGACAGCACGGAGACAGAGAAAGAAACTGTTTCGGTGAAAAATCCAGTCAAAAAAGCGGTACAGAAAAAGAAGCTTGCTCAGAACGGACAGACCCTTCTCGATGTAGGACAGGGAGATATCCGGATCACGGAACACGGAGCCGAGGGCGGAGGACTGCCGGAAAATGAGACAGCCCTGAACCCGAAGGGATACTGGATTACGGGAACAACGACTCAATATAATGTAATAGTGGAAAAGGATGTCACTGTTGATCTTACTTTAGACAATGTTGACATCTCTTGTGATACCAAAAAAATGGACTGCATCAACGTTTCCCATGCGAATGTCACGATAACACTCAGAGGGAAAAATCAGCTTTTGTGTAATTCCGGCGGAAACGGAAATGGTTTAGAGGGCTGCGCGCTGGCAAAAGACGGCATGGACGGAAGCCTGACCATACAGTGTGAATTGGCAGACAGAAAAGGGCATAAGTGTGATTTGTCCTGCGGTTCATTGTCAGCCAAAGGAAATTCCAGTATTAAGCATGCGGGATCTATCGGAAGTACCGTACGAAATACATATCGTTCTGGTACAACCAAAGAAGAGATGGGGTTTGCAAACTTTACGATCAAAGGAGGAAACATAGAGGCCTCCGGCGGAGATCACTGTCCGGGCATCGGCTGTGCCTGTGTCAGTGAATATTACAGCAGCGGCTATGGATATACAAAGAATATCAGAATATCCGGAGGAAATGTTACTGCCACAGGTACTGCTTATGGTTCAGGCATTGGTTCTGGCTATGGAAGCAAGGTTGAGAGAGTTTATATTACCGGGGGAACTGTTATGGCCAGGGGAGGTTATCGGGCTCCGGGAATTGGGGCATCAGATTGTGGCATTTACACCCAATCCGCAGAGACTGTGGATCTTGAGATCAGCGGTGGAGATACAGTGGTAACAGCGGTCGGTGACCAGTCTACGGATATGCCCGGAATTGGAGCTGCATTGGGACTGGATTACGTAAAGAATGCAAAGGTTATTCCAAAAGAAGGGTCTCAGGGTTATATTCAGGATGGAGAGTCAGAAGATAATTACTTATTTTCAAATGATACTCCATTTTCAGAAAAATCAGAGATTAAAGTTAAAAAGTTTTTCACAATGGTATATTTTGGTCCTTACCGGGATTCCAATGGAATCGACCAGGATACAAAAGAGCAGCTGGGAGCCAATCATGTGATCAGCAAAACGGGAGGCGATGAATTTACCCAGGGACAGATAAAAGCTTTAACTAAGGTGACCGGAAAGCAGGCAGACGGATCTACAATCCCTGACAGTAAGATCCTCTTTGATGATCCCAGCCAGCTGGAAGCGGTCAATCAGGCAAAAAAGGAAGGAAAGACCGGAGAATACCCGCTGACATTTTCCACAGAAAACGGCACGAAAGTGACGGTTACCATTTGTCTCCGGAGCGAGGGGACAGATTCAGCAGAATTGGATGTGCAGAATCCGTCTTCTGTGATCGGTGCAAACAGTTTCCAGTCAGAATCCGGAGGACCGGCTTTTACAGAGCAGGAGGTCAAAGAACTCGGTAAGCTGAAAGGGAAAGATAAGGACGGAAACAATATACCTTTTGATGACATAAAACTTTCCAAGGAGCAGCTGGATCAGATCAATGATGCCAAGACAGCCAATAAAAACGGGTCATTTACACTTACCTTTGAAACTCCGGATGGCAAAAAGGCAGAAATCACAGTCACTTTGACCGGAGGGCGTGACGTGACAAACGTGACAGAGAGCGGGGATAAGATCATGGCGAATCATGTGATCAGCAGTACAGGGGGAAAAGGTTTTACAGAAGCCCAGATAAAGGTTCTCACTGACCTGGCAGGAAGCAAAGATGACGGTACGCCGTACACGATAGATGAACTGAGTTTTTCTGATGCTAAACAGTTGGAAAAGATCAATAAAGCTAAGACATCAGGCAAGACCGGAGACTACCCATTGTCTTTTCAGACACCCCAGGGGACAGAGATTACCGTTACGGTATATCTGAGAAAAGAGGGCAGTGATAATGCCGAATACCGTCTGGAAGCTCCTTCGGCATCCATCGGAGCAAATGACACGGTCCAGCCGACCGGAGGCAAAGCTTTTACCGAGGATGAGATCATAAACCTGTGCGGTGCAAAGGGAAAGGATAAAGATGGGGTCGATGCCCGGATCACTGTCAATAAAGAACAGCTGGATGTGATCAATGGAGTGAAAGCAGAGGGAAAAACGGGAAGTTTTGATCTGACTTTTTCTATGCCGGATGGTACAGGGGTAACAGTTAAGGTAACCCTGACAGGGGAACATAAGGTATCTTTTGATTCAAACGGAGGAAGCTATACCCCGGATGTCCAGAAGATAGAAGGAGGAAAGCAGGCAGCCAAACCCAAAGATCCGAAGAAAAGAGGATATACTTTTGAGGGCTGGTTTTATACAGATGAAAATGGAATTGAGACTGTATGGGATTTCAGCACACCGGTACATCAGGATATGACATTGAAGGCCAGGTGGAAAAAAGCAGCGGAACAATCAAATGTACAGGAGATGGGGGAAACATCAGGAGACAAAAAAACGAAAAACAAAAAGGATGAAAGCTGGAATTATAAAGAGCTCACTAAGAACGGCACAGAAACGGCATCATCGGCAAAGACCGGGGATGAGAACAGAGTGCTGTGGCTGTCCGGATGTATAGCCGGTGCAGCTGGTATTTTATTCTGGAAGAGCAGCCGGAGACGGAAGAGAAAGTAAAATTATAGAAGGGGATAACTTATGGTTATAGGTCAGCAGATATATTATTTTTGTGATATCAAATAAAGGAGGTATTACAATGCCATCAGTAGAAAAAATAATTAGTGATATAATATGTGCTGAAAAAAACAGCAATATTAAGTTTAGAGATTTGCAAAGGGTGCTTGACGTTATGGGTTTTAGATGTAGAATAAAAGGAGACCACTTTATATATTATAAAGACGGAATTAATGAAATTATTAATATACAGCTAAAAGGAAATAAGGTAAAACCTTACCAAGTAAAGCAAATTAGAAACTTGATTCTGAAATATAAGTTGGAGGTATAGCTAATGTTTAAATATGAAATTATTATATACTGGAGTAAAGATGATGATTGTTATATAGCCGAAGTGCCGGAACTTCCCGGATGTATGGCTGATGGAAAAACACAGGAGGATGCACTGTACAATGCCCAGATCGTGATAAAAGAATGGATTGAAACGGCAAAAGAAATGGGCAGGGAAATTCCGGAGCCTCAGGGGAAACAGATGTATGCTTAGCAGAATCATGACTGCTTATTATATTTGTGTTTAACTCTTGCAAAATATTTCTATAAGGGGCTGTAAAATAAGCTCTTAATTAAGAATCGCCAGTTCCGGCAGATGTCGGAACTGGCGATTCTTCGCTTTCATATTCACTATTTAACGAAGTTCTTGATTATAAAAATGTCTATCCCGCCGTAATCTCTCCGCAGATAAGCTGGAAGCTTTCCGTCACCATTCCCAGGTAGTCTTCCTCCACCAGGACAACTAGCGTATCGCCGGAGTGTACCACGGTGCTTCCTTTGGCGATGATCTCTTCCTTGCCCCGGCTGATGGTGACGATCAGGCAGTGTTCCGGCCAAGCCACATCTTTGATTTTTTTCCCTACCGCAAGGCAGGTTGTTCCGACAACAAAACTTGAGAGCACTTTACCCTCTGCGGCATCCGTTGATTTTAATCCCTTTTTTGCAAGAATGCGGCCCAGAAGACTCTCGTAGATCGGCTCACTTTTCAAAAGATGGGCAATCACATAGGCAGTCAGTGACACAACGGCCAGGGAAAGAAAGTGTTCAAATGTCCCTGTCATTTCCGCAATCAGAATGACACCGGTGATCGGCGCCCTGACGATGGCAGTGAAAAATCCGGCCATAGCAAGGATAATAAAGTTGATGATGTAATCCTGACTGATGCCTGTAAGTCCTGTGACGGAGGTTCCATAGATGGAACCAATGTAGGCACCAAGGATCAGGAGAGGGAAGAAGATGCCTCCCGGTGCTCCGGAGCCAAAGCTGACTGCCGAAAACAGAAACTTTCCAAGGAGAAGAAGCACCATAGTCCCGATCAGGAGATGGCCGCTCTCCAGGCGTGTAATCATGGCATGGCCTCCTGCGAGTACGGAAGGAAGGCAGTAGCACAGCACACCCGATACGAGGAACGGGATTACGGTCCTGTACTCCGGTTTCAGGAAGGAAAGTTTTTTGTAAATATCCTGACCCTTCAGCATGACACAGTTGTATAAGGCCCCAGCAGCGCCGAGGATGATCCCGAGCAGGATCAAAAGGCCGTAATATTTAAGCGGAAGGGCAGATTTCAGCTGAAACTCAAACACCGGAGATAATCCGAATACATTTTTCGAGATAAAATCCGAGGTCAGGGCACCGGCGGTGACACAGACCAGCATGGAACTGTTAAAGTTCTTCTGAATTTCTTCCAGAGCAAACATAATGCCTGCCAGAGGCGCGTTAAAAGCAGCGGCCAGACCCGCGCCGGAACCGCAGACTTCCATGATCCTTTCTTTTGTCTTGCTCTTTCCTGTGATCTTTGCAAGTCCTTTGGCGGCCATAGCGCCCAGCTGGACAGAGGGGCCCTCGCGTCCAAGGGACAGACCGCCGAGGATCGAGAGAGTGCCGCCTGTGATCTTTGTGATCAGTACGCTGACCCAGTTTTGACTTATGTATCCTTTCATCTCCCCCTGTACCTGGGGGATACCGCTTCCGGAGCACATTTCATCCCATTTGACCAGTCTTCCTACGATCAGACCCAGGATAATCAGAACGGCAAACCAGCCTGCAATATAGAAGGCGTTTCCCTTTGTAAAGTCTATGATGCGGAATAAAAGAGACTCCGCGTGATTTAATAAAATACGGTAGATGACGGCAATACAGCCGGCAAATATCCCCACCAGGAGTCCGTCGAATACAATCGAGATGGACAGAGAGTGGGGATTTTCCATTTTTGAAGTTTTCATATGCGACAATCCTCCTTTGTCATATTTATCTTATCACAAGATGTGCCAAAGAAAAAGGAATCTGCGCATTTCTCGGGTTTGCAAAACAGGGCCTGATAGTTTATAATACACACGTATATTATAAAGAAATTTAAGGAACAGATTGGAGAACAGAGTATGCCACCGATTACAAATGACTGGGCTGAGCATCTGAAAGAAGAATACAAAAAGCCGTATTATAAAAAGCTGTATCAGACAGTGACGGCTGAGTACGCACAGAAGAACATCTTTCCGCCGGCGGATGATATTTTTAACGCGTTCCACCTGACGCCTTTGAGCAGGGTAAAGGTGGTCATCTTAGGCCAGGACCCATACCACAATGTAGGACAGGCCCACGGGCTTTCTTTTTCCGTAAAGCCGGGAGTACAGACGCCGCCGTCCCTGGTCAACATTTACCAGGAACTGCACGAGGATCTGGGCTGCTACATACCAAACAACGGATATCTGACCAAATGGGCCGAACAGGGAGTTCTGCTGTTAAATACGGTACTGACCGTCCAGGCGCACAAGGCCAATTCCCACAAGGATATCGGATGGGAAGAGTTTACGGACGCCGCGATCCGCATATTAAATGAGCAGGACCGTCCGATCGTCTATCTTCTGTGGGGACGGAATGCCCAGAATAAAAAATGGATGCTTACCAATCCGAAGCATCTGGTACTTGAAGCGCCTCACCCGAGTCCTTTTTCTGCGTCCAGAGGGTTTTTCGGATGCCGTCATTTCAGCAGAACCAATGAATTTCTGAAAGAGCACGGCATTGAACCGGTGGACTGGCAGATCGAGAATATATAGGAGTGAAGCATGAATAAAATTGTATTTTTAGACATCGACGGCACTCTGTACTGTGACGGGATTGGTATTCCGGAGTCCGCTCAGAGAGCCGTGGCTGAGCTGATGGACAAAGGCTGCAAAGTAGTGCTCTGTACCGGGAGGGCTTACGGCATGGTGCCGGAATCCTATATGGAACAGGGCTTTCACGGAATGATCGCTGCGGCAGGAGCCCATGTGATCTGTGAAGGCAGGGAATTGTGCAATCACAAGGTTTCCAGTGAGAATCTCCAAAAGGTCATTGATTACGGACAAAACAGCAGGATCGGGATTATTTTGGAAGGCGTCAAAGGAAGTTACTATGACCCGGATAATCAGGATGATTTATATCTGAAGGTGGTAGAGAGGCTGAGAGAGACTACGACCCCTTATGTCTATCCGTTATCACAGGCAGAGGAAGTCAACAAATGGACATATCACCACATGGATTTCGCACAGAAGGACTATGTAGAGGAGATGACCGGGGGCGTCATGACCGGGATCATACATAAAGAGGTAAACTCCGTAGAGTTTATTCCTTCAGGAATTAATAAAGCCACCGGTATTAAAATGGTGCTGGATCACTTTGGAATCGACCGGAAAGACAGCTACGCATTTGGAGACAGCGCCAATGACATTGAGATGTTAAATTATGTTCAATACGGGGTTGCCATGGGAAATGCAGTCCCTGAACTGCTTGAGCAGGCCGAATACAAAACGGAGCCTGCGGACCGGGACGGCCTGGCGCTGGGACTGAAACGCCTGGGGCTGATCGGGTAGGAGCTGCCTATGAAAAAAGTCCTGAAAGCATTTGCATCTGTCCTTCTGCTGGTACTGGTCTTTATGCTGCCCAATATGGTGTCATCGATCCAGAGCCGCATTCACCAGAAGGAACAAAAGAAGATTGTCACAGAGGTAAAAAAGACCCACAAAGACCTGTTTGAGACCAAGTACGGTTATCAGAGCCTCTCAAAAGAGGGCAAAAGGGTTTACAGCCTCATGTACTACGGGATTTTCAACAGAAAAAAAGAGATCGAGATTGAACAGGTTACCACAAAGCGGATGGAGGACATTTTAAAACAGATGGAATCCGACTGTCCTGAACTGTTCTGGTTCGACTTTACCGGAAATATCAAATGGAAGACATCGGGAACGAAGAAAAACGTCGTGTTCCTGCCCCATTATATTTTTACAAAAGAGCAGACCAAACAGTACGATAAGAAACTGAAGAAAAATCTTGCATTGTATCTTTCCTATGCAGACAAAAAAGAGACGGAATATGAGAAGGCCTATACGGTTTATGAGCATCTGACCAGGAGGATCTCCTACCGGGAGGGCAGCAAATATAATCAAAACCTGATCAGCGGCATGGTCAATGAAGAGACCGTCTGTACAGGATATGCCAAGAGTCTTCAGTATATTTATCAGAAGATGGGCATCCCGTGCCGGATGGTGTACGGAAGGGCCAATGGACAGAATCATGCGTGGAATCTGGTACAGATCGAAGGTGCTGACTGTTATGTAGACCCTACCTGGGGAAGCAATAATCAGAAGATGTCCAAAGGGTTTTTTGGGATGACAGAGGAGGAACTTCTTCGGGGGCACACGCTGGATCAGGGACTCAAGGTGCCCAAATGCAGTTCAAAGAAGAACAATTATTATGTGAGACAGAATTATTACTACAGGCAGTTTGAATTGGGGAAGATCTATAACCAGCTCTGTGAACAGAAAAATCAGGGGCAGATCAGTTTTCAGATGGGCAGCCGGACGGAATATGAGAAGGCACACCGGCAGCTGATCGCCGACAGAAAGATTTTTGATCTGCTGAAAAGAGTGCCCGGTTTCGGGGCAAAAAAGATGGAAGTGACTTACTATACGGACCGCCAGCTATACATTATGACATTTAATTTCAAATAAGAATCATGAGGAAAAACATATGAAAAAATTTGTAAAACGATTACTGGTGATGCTCACTGCAGCTGTACTGGTGACAGCAGGGACCGTGCCGGCGAAGGCGGCAGAGAGAGGACTTGCGACAAAGGAAGACACAAACGCCGATAAGCCGTCGATCAACGGAGTCTGCGGAATACTGATGGATGCCAAGACCGGAAAGATCCTATATGCAAAAAACATTGACAAGAAAAGCTATCCGGCCAGCATCACTAAGATTCTTACGACCCTGGTGGCGATAGAAAATAACGATGATCTGTACTCCACGGTCAAATTCTCCAGACATGCCGTAAACAGCATCGAGCCTGGAAGCACTCACATCGGCATCAAGGCCGGCGAGGAGATCCCGCTCATGGACGTTCTGTACGGTATCATGCTGGAATCCGCAAATGAAGCCTGCAATGGTGTAGCGGAGCATACAAGCGGCAGTATCGAAAAATTTGCAGACCTGATGAATAAGAAAGCGAAAGAGATCGGCTGCAAGGGGTCTCATTTTATGAATCCCAACGGCCTTCACAATGATAAGCACTATGTCACTGCCAGGGATATGGCGCTGATCACGAAAGCGGCTCTTCAAAATCCAATGTTCCGCAAGATCGCATGTTCTTCCCATTATTTTATGTCAGGAACCAACAAGGAGAAAAAGGGCAGAGAATTATGGAACCACCACAAGATGGTAAAACAGACGATGTTTTTATACAAAGGCGTGGAGGGCGGAAAGACCGGATATACGACCAGAGCCGGCGGTACTCTCGTAACTTTTGCAAAGCGCGGGGATACGGAGCTGATCTCTGTGATCCTGCGGGGAAACGGATATGAATTGTACAGGGATACGATCAAACTGTTTGACTATGGCTTTAAGAATTATAAATCCGTGGCGCCTTTTGCGGGATTAAACTGCGACCTCTCTGAAAATCAGGAAAATCCGGTCACTCAGATGGCATGCAAACTCTCTCCGTACCAGCTTCCGCTGGGCGGCAGCTTAAGTGACTTTTCTGTTCTGCTGACCAAGGATCAGGACTCTGCCGAGCTGAAAGTATACACCGAGAACAATAAAATCTATGCCTCTTATGGGGATGAAGATCTGGGATCAACCAAGATCAGTTATTAAAAAATATCTAATGCCGGAAAAGTCTTTTCTAAAGATTTTTCCGGCATTATTTTAAGAATGTTCAGCTCTTTTGTAAATAATCGGATTGTCATATCCAAAAGTTTTCTTTCCGTTTACTTCCATTATTTCAGAAACTTCTAAATACTCTTCAGAAAAGCGTTCAAATAAGGTGAATTTCAGCACAGGGGAAAACATGCTTGTGCTGCCGCCTTCCCATATATTGTCCTTTTCCGTATACAGTGCCGGTGTGAATTTTTCTGATGGTTTCAGATCCTTGAAATCAACAGGGGTTAAATTTTCATAGGTAAATGTGTCTTTTTTATATCCATCGGGAGTCTCATAAGAAGTCAGTTTCACTCCGTCAGCTCTCTCGGTAAATAAAAACAGGTGGGGTGATGCGTGCGTTTTTCCGTCCGATGTATAGTAAGTTTCTTCAAGCATGAAGACTCCTTTGAAAGCTGGAGGCAGATTCCTGATTTTATCATTGCAGACCGTATTTACGTGTTCAGCAAAAGGAAATTCAATTCCATTCTTTTTCATAGTTTCATATTGTTCAGAGTTATGAAATCTGCCCGTTAAAAGGCTGATAAATTTGTTTAACTGTTCCATGTCAGAACCTCCCATCTTCCGAAAATGCTATTTTCTTCATCAGTTCCATTAAATTTTGTTTTTCATTGTCCGAAAGAGGATTTAAGATAACGCTGTCCCACTCCCAGAATAAATTATGGCTCATTTCAAAGGCTTCCCGGCCTTTCGGAGTCAGACTTATGATATTGGCCCGTTTGTCTTTGGTACTTTTCTTTTGCTTGAGCAGGCCGTTTTCTATGAGTTTTGAAAGTGTTCTGTTCAGATGGCCCGCATCCAGCTTTAAGGCAAGGGATATTTCTTTGGGCGAACATGTTTCTTTCTTGCCGACAAAAATAAGAATAAACAGCTGTCCGTAAGTTACATTGATCTCTGCGAGTTTTTCCGTACAATACTGCGTAAAATACTTACGGAGAACTGACACATAAAAAGCAAATGATTCTGTCATTCATGATTTCCTCCATTTATTTGACTAAGTCAAATATAATTCAAAAGATTGACTTTGTCAAGTAATATAAGATAGTAAAAAAACCGGTATCCCAACCGTCAGATTTTTGATCTGGTGTTTGGGAACCGGTTTATGAAGCTGTCTGGTTTTTATATCTGAGATCACTGTGGATCCTGTCTCTGCACAAGGATATTTAACGCTTCCGGAACGATAGAAATCCTTACAGGGAGCCCTTCGCTCAAAATCTCACCGTCGTAGTCAATGGCGATCTCGTTGTCTGTGGATGCCTGTTCGATAAAGATTTCTTTCGTCTGAAAATACTCGATGGACGGGTGATTTTGGTGGCTGCCCTGGAGCCATTTGACGATCAGATCCGGAGTTGTTAAAAACTCGATCTTTTTAAGGATCAGGACGTCCAGATAGCCGTCTGACACAGAAGCCAGCGGTGCGGCAGTCGGGAAACCTCCAACACTTTTTGAATTGGCCACTAAAAAGACCATGGTTTCCGTGGTCTCTGAAAATTCACTGCTGGTATACTTTAATACCATGTTTTTGGAAAACTGCTTTGGAAGTTCTTTGATGCCTTCCAGATAATATGCCATCTTCCCGAGGACTGCCTTCTTGTCTTTCGGAACTTTATAAGCAATATCGGTGAGCAGGCCGCCGGCAAGGACATTGATAAAATATTCATCATTGACCTTTCCGATATCTACTTTCTTCGTCTGGAAATTCTTTATCATGCTGCAGAATTCCCTGGCTGTTTGAGGCAGGTTCATATAAGTGGCAAAGTCATTGACAGTTCCTGCGGAGATGATAGCCAGGGGGATATTACTCTGGCTGACTACAAGTCCGTTGGACACTTCGTTTAAAGTACCGTCGCCGCCTACAGAGACAACATAGTCGTATTCTCCGGGCTTTAAGGCTGCCGCCCGGTGTTTTGCATCATCTTTTTTCTTTGTATAAAAAACATCAATGTGCGGAGTGATTTGTTTTAAAATCAAAGTCGACATGATTTCCTGCAGTGTGGCTTCAATATTTTGTTTCCCCGAAGAGGGATTGATGATAAATAAGGCTTTCATGAGATCCTCCTTGTTATATTCCATTCTCCGCGATTATGTACGGAAGATTATTTTACTTAGAGTTTACCATAGAAAAGTTACTGCCGCAATGTACAAAAAACTTGCTGTTACAATGAATTCCTTTTGTATTTATGAAAAATCTATTTTATAGTGAGAATGAACGAAGGAGAAAGGATAAGGAGAGATGAGGGACGGGAACTTCTATAAAAATCTTTGTCCGTATGTGAAGAGGGCAAAGCAGGGAGATGAGAGAGCATATGAATATCTGTATCGGCAGACATACGACCAGGCCAGACTGTTTGTATTGAATTTCTGCGGAAATGCCACTGAGGCAGAGGATATTTTACAGGATGTTTTTATCGAGATTTACAGGAATCTTCCTGCTCTGAAAGATAATATGGCGTTTTGTGCATGGCAGCGGCAGATTGCATACCGGTGCTGTCTTAGGAATGCCAAAAAGAACAGTCAGACCGACATACTTGGAAACGAAGTGGTGGATTTTGTCCAGAGTATGTCTTCTAAGGAGCCGGAACCTCAGAAGTTTATTTTGGAGGATGAGAAGACAAGAATCCTCCATGAGTGCATAAAGAATCTTCCGGAGAAGCAGAGAGCCGCGATTATCCTGAGTGCTCTGGAACAGCTGAAGATGAAAGAGATCGCCCAGATCATGGACTGTAATGTAAACGCGGTGAAAAACCTTTTGTTCCATGGACGGAAAAATCTGAAAAAACAGATCGAAAGCCTTCCGAAAGCAGACAGAGAGGCTTTGAAAATCAGGGGATTTGGTTTCTTTGCTTTATATCCGATTCTCAGGGGGTCTTTGTATACTGCGGGAAGCAATACGGGAAAAGGAGTGGTGGCCATGAAAAAGGCGGCCCTCGGAGCAGCAATTGCGGTCGGAGCCGGTTTTGTGATGCTTCATGAAGATCCTCTTCCGGCAGTTGATTTCGGAGGCTTCGAGACTCCTCAGGTGCAGATGGAGACAAAAAATCTGGAAGGGATCAAGATTCCCCAAAAGCCCAAACCGAAGCCTGAACCAAAAAAGATTACCCCGGCTTCTATACTCCAGGCAAAGGTGGAAAAGAAGGGCGGACGTTTGGCGATCTATGTGGACGGGGATGTGGATTACGTGAAGACTTATGCCCTCGGAAAATCCGGAAAGAAAGTCGCAGGACTCACCTGTGACACGAGCCGGGAGATCTTCTATGTACCGCCTAAGACAGAGGACTTTAAATTATATTTGATGGACAAGGCAGGAGATCAAAGAATATTTGAATTTAACAGGGAGTAAAAGAGGCTTTTAAAGGCCTTTTTTTCTAACCTTTTTCAGAATAGAAGTTTCTTATAAAGTCAAAAAATCACCCAAGAAAGAGTGCACTTGAGGGCAAAAAAGGACGGATAGAACAATGAAAAAGCAATGGATGAGATGTCTGGCTGCAGTTTCTCTGATCACAGTCATGGGAACAGGAAATGGCTGGAAAACCGGGGGGGGGGTGAGGCTTTTACAGAAAAACAGTTAAAAGGGCTTTCCATAGTGACAGGCAAGCAGGAGAATGATTCAGACTTTCCTTATGATAATCTGACCTATGCGGATAAGACTCAGCCGAAATACCAGATGATAAATGGAGGTGAGAAGGCCGAAGAACCGGGAGCACCAAAAAGGGCCGGCTACACCTTCGGCGGATGGTATTATATTGATGAAAACGGAAAAGAAACAGAGTGGGATTTTAATAAACCGGTGAACGGTAATATGAGACTGACAGCGAAATGGGATCCGGTGCCAAAAGAACCCTCATCAGAAGAAAAGAAGCCGGCGGAAAAGAAGAAAATAAAAACAGAGAGAAAAAAGAAAATACCGCAGAAATGGAAGTACAGAGAGGTAAAAAAAGAAAGAAAAATCCGTGTTGTAAGAACCGGTGGGGCTGAGTATGTTGTGCTCTGCCCTGAAATATCCAGGGAGGAATTCCACAGCAGGGTGTCAGCGCTGAGGAGGGAAACCGAGCACAACGAGGAACTGAATATTTCCATCGGAGCAGTCTGGGATGCGGGAAGACGGGGAGTCAAAGAGCAGGTCAGCTATGCAGAAGACTTAATGTACATCGAAAAGCAGTCATACTACAAAAAAACCTTGAACGCAGAATACAACCGCAGATCGGCAGTTGCCAAGAAACTCTTAAGAGACATTGAACAGGGAAGGTTTGTTGTACATCTTCAGCCTAAGGTTGAAATTGAGACAGGAAGGATCATAGGGGCAGAGGCTCTTGTGAGAAAAATACAAAAGGACGGCAGTTTGATTATGCCGGATGCATTTATTCCGATCTATGAATTGGAAAATGTCATCTGCCACGTTGATTTATATGTACTGGAGGAAGTCTGCAGGATTCTTAGACAGTGGGAGCAGACGGGTTCTGACTCCCTTACGATTTCCGTTAACCTCTCGCGGGTTACTTTAATGGAGAAAGATATCGCAAACAGAATTCTGAATGTCTGCCGGAAGTATGACGTGGACCCTTCCCAAATATGTATAGAGATCACAGAGAGCTCGTCCAAGATCCGGCTGGAAGAGCTGAGCCGGAAGGCAGAAGAATTTATTGGAGCGGGATTTAAGATTTCCCTGGACGATTACGGAACCAAATATTCAAATCTGGCCATACTGTCTGCCATTGATTTTAATGAGATTAAGCTGGACAAGAGCCTGATTGACGGTTTGGAGAAGAATGAAAAGTCGCAGGTGCTCGTCCGGTATGTGATTCAGATGTGCCGGACCTTGAACCAGATGATTCCGATCGCGGAGGGAATCGAAACTGAAGGGCAGATCAATATACTGAAAAATCTGGGCTGTGACTTCGGACAGGGATATTATTTTTCAAAACCAATATCGGTCAAAGATTTCTTTAACAGATATATGGAGGCAGAAGTAAAGGCAAATTGAATCTTTCGGTGGGATGAGCAGGATATGCAAAGACACGGTGACACCGCTTACAAAGAGTGGTAAAATAAAAGCAGAACAATCGGAACATCAAACAGAGAGATGGGGTGACTGCTGTGAAGAAATTAATCCGATATACAAACCGTTTCATGAGACATGCAGACTGGAAGGATCTCGTAATGATTAAGCTCTGTGCCTGCGCTGCCGGAGTCATGTGGGGACTGGCACTTCCGAAGAAGCTGCACAAAGCGGCGGCCTTTACAGTGACGGCACTGTTTACCGCCACATATCTGCCGGAGATCATGAAATTTTTTAAAGTGAACAGATTATAAGGACGATGATTAGACAGCCGGGATATTAAATTCGGCTGTCTATTTTTCGGTCATAAGTCCCTTTAATCCCCATCTGTTCCCTGTATTTAGCCACGGTCCTCCGTGAAATAGAAAATCCCTTTTCTTTCAGAAGCAGCGATAGTTTCTGATCACTGAATGGCTTCTTCGGATCTTCCCGGGACACCATTTCTTTTAATATCCCTTTGATATCTACCGCACTGACCTGGGCACCAGCAGCAGGGGAGGAGCCGGAAAATAATGATTTCATAGAGATGATGCCGCAGGGAAACTGCAGGTATTTTCCTTTGACACCCCTGCTCACCGTGGAAACATGCATTCCAATATCCTCTGCCACTTCGTTCATTGTCATAGGTCTCAGAAAGCCGTGATTTTTTAAAAACTCCGGCTGTCTTGAGAGAATGGATTCGGTGATCCTGATCATCGTATTTCTGCGCTGTTCAATGCTTGCGATGATAAAACGGCATCGCTCATATTTCTGCTGGAAATATTCTTTCAGCTGGGGGTCTTTTGTGCCTCTGAGCATACGGACATAATAATCATTCAGAGAATAATTCCCCACCCAGTCGTCATTGAGCCGGATATCCCACTGATTCCCCTGACAGGTCACGATGATGTCCGGGGTGATGTATTCGATTTTTTCTGTGGAAAATCCCTGAAGAGGCTTGGAATTCAGGTTCCGGATCACGGCGATATGCTTTCGGACTTCTGCTGTGCTGATATGAAGGCTTCTGGAGACGGTGCTGATGTGTCCGAGGGCGATATCGTCCAGGTGATTTTGTATAATCTTTTCCATGACCGGCGTTCTTTTTCCGAGGAAATCAAGCTGCCGTAAGAGGCACTCCGGAAGGCTGCGGGAAAAAATGCCCACGGGCTCCAGGCCGGACAAAGTTTCATAGCACGTTTTTATCTCTTCCAAAGGAATTGCCAGAAGGGCCGAGACTTCTTCAAAAGAAATCCTGAAAAATCCGCCGGAGTCCAGGCAGTCAATCATAAAGTTCATTGTCCGCCATTCACTTTCTGTGTAATCATTTTGGTTCAGCTGATCCAAAAGATATGTCTTAACCATGTCGGTGGCTTCTTCCGGAATATCAAAATCCTGTGTTTCTGATACAGTGAAAGAAGAACCGGAAGGTGTATGGTCGAGAATCGGGTTTTCTATGTATTCATTCTGCAGAAATTCAGAAAGCTCTCCGTTATCCAGTGACAGAATATGCAGCGACTGGATCTGAGACTGAGACATCTGCTGTTTCTGGTGAAGCTCTAAAGCGGAGCGGTAAGACGGGGCCAAAAAATCTCCTCCTTTCCTGCGGTTTGATCCGTGAGGAACTTAAAATGTGTCACAGGCAGGGCACGCCTGATCTAAGAGCAGATTGCAGTAGCAGATCTGCTCCCTGGAATTGTCCACGGCTGTTTCCAACGCCTTTTTTGTGTCTGGGGCATTCAGACAGGAGACCAGTTCAAAGAGCAGCGGAAGATTGACTCCTGCGATCAGGTGGATATTTTTCTGTGACAGATATTTCATAAACTCATTGTTGACACTGCCGCCGAAAATATCGGTGGCAATGATCAGTTCTTCGTCCGGACCCAGTCCGTCTATGATCTCCCTGACCGGAGTTTCCACTTCTGACATATCGTCTGTATAGGCACAGAGTGTGGAAACAGAGTCCTGCCTTCCGGTCACCAGTTCCATTGCATTTCTAATTCCGTCAGCAAATGTGCTGTGGGTTGCGATCAATAATCTTTTTTTCATGTTTCTTTCACCTCGTTGAATGATAGTATATTTGCCTGGGCATAACACTGATTTACAACTGTATATAGAGCAAATTCCGTGCCAAGAACTAGTGTCAAAAGAAATTTGAATCTGAGAAATCATCTTGCGGAATGCCTTGATTGACAAATGGCAGGAAGCTGGCATAATGAAAATAAATTATGCAGTACAAATGAGATGAGGTAGAGGGATATGCTGAAGGAAAAGTTATTGTCATATATAAAAGAACAAACAAAACAGGCTGATTTTGATCATGTGGATAAGTCCTGCACGGCGGATGAGATGTCGGGGATCTTTACGGTGAAACGGAATACAGTCAGTCACTATCTAAACAAAGAAGTGGGGAAATCTTTATTTAAGGTCAATACAAGGCCTGTTTTGTTTTTTGATGCCAAAGTGTTTGAAGAGCGGTTTTTTAAGCCTGAGAAACCGGTCTATGCAAGTCTCGAGGAACTTTTTATGGAACATACAGAGGCAGAGAGAAAGTCCCGGGAGGCTGACGATCCGCTGGAAAGTATGATCGGGGCCCGGGGAAGTCTTAAAAAGGCTATCGAGCAGATCAAGACTTCCGTATTTTATCCGAATACAAGCCTGCCGGTATTTCTCCACGGGGATACCGGGGCCGGAAAGAGTTACATGGCCCGGCAGATTTATGAGTTTTCTGTCTGTCATGGGGTACTTCCGGAAGGGGCGCCGTTCATCACGCTGAATTGTGCCCAGTACGCCAACAATGTGGAGTTGTTGTCCAGCAATCTGTTCGGATATGTAAAAGGAGCGTTTACAGGGGCATACGGTACATCCAAGGGACTTTTGGAGGCAGCAGACGGAGGGATGCTGTTTTTGGATGAAGTGCACCGCCTGAACAATGAAAGTCAGGAAAAACTGTTCATTTTTTTGGACCAGGGAATCTTCCGCCGGATGGGAGAAAGTGAAGGGTGGCATAAGGCAAAAGTCAGGATCGTTATGGCTACCACAGAAGATCTCGCTTCCAATTTTCTGGACACATTTCTGCGCAGGGTGCCTATTGTGGTGGAAATCCCTGATCTCATGGAGCGGGGATACCAGGAGCGGATGCAGTTTATTTACCGCTTTTTTATTCAGGAGAGCAAGGTGCTGGAGAGAACATTTTCAGTTTCGGGAAATGTGCTGGACGCGCTGGCAGGACATAACTTTAAGGGGAATGTGGGCGAACTCCAGAATACCATCAAATATCTCTGTGCCACAACTTACGCAAAAAATAAAGAAAAGGAAAAGATCGCACTCCGTCTGGGGGATCTGCCGGACGAGATCATTTCGGAGATCGCCCAGAACGACGGAATGAAGATTAAGAAGAGCCAGGAAGTGCTGATCACGCCGGAGTCCAGGCCTGAGACGGCTGCAGGTGCGGACACGGAAGAATCTATACATTACAGGGAACTGTTTGAAAAACTCAATTCCATCTATGAAGAATTCCAAAGCCAGGGATATGCTCTGGACCAATTTGAGAAACGGTGCTTCCATGCGGTCAGCGACATGCTGGACCGCCTCATCTATCAGCAGAGTAAGGAGTCGGAAACTATGCTCATGCGCTATGTGATCGGCAGTGTCCACGAGGCTTTCCGGTATGTGGAATACAGCTGCAATGTTCGATTCGGGGGCAATGTCCTCCACGCTGCGGCAGCCTATTTCTTCTATCTGAACGGTCATCCTGCGGAATATGAGTCCGGGGGAAAAGTATCGGGGCAGTTTCTTTCGTTTGCGGAGGAACATTACAGACAGGAAACGCAGCTCGTTAAGAGGATGATGGATCTGCTTTCCGCGAAGATGGATTTAAATGTAACGGAGGCGGACCTGCTCCCTCTCGTGCTCTATTTTAAGAGCCTGAATGTGAAGTCACAGGACGGCAGGACTAAAGCCATCATTTTAGCCCACGGATATGCCACGGCAAGCAGTATTGCCAATGTGGCCAACCGGCTTTTGGAAGAAACAATATTTGAGGCGGTGGATATGCCCATAGATAAAAAGATGGAAGATATTGTCCTATGGATCAAAGAATATATTGAGCTTCATGATCTGAGCAGCGGCCTTCTGTTTCTGGTGGACACAGGCTCCCTGATGGACATTTATGAGGAACTCAGCGATATGCTCAGAGTGCCCGTAGCCATCGTAAACAACATTTCCACGCAGATGGCGGTGAACGCCGGACAGATGGTGAAACAGAAGTACCGTCTGGAGGACATTCTCTTAAGGCTGAAGAAATACAATCAGACCGAATACCAGATGATCTATCCGAAGATAGACAAGCAGAAAGTGATCCTGACCTGCTGTCTTACCGGGACCGGGACCGCAGAGCAGATCCGGGGCCTGATCGACGACAGTATTCCTTCGGACATTGATATTACGGTGGTCTCCTACGACTATGACCAGCTGAACAATCAGTCAACGGCCGATGCCCTGTTGGACGGCTACGACATCCTGGGAGTCATAGGGACTGTAAATCCAAAGCTTTCCGGCATCGAGTTCATACCTCTTGAGGAGGTTGTGTCAGGGGAGGCGGAGAGGAAGATGGAAAAGATCCTGTCCCCGGTTATCTCTCATGAGCGCATACAGGAGATCAATGACCATCTCGTGAGAAACTTTTCTGTCCGGCAGCTGATCGGTTCCCTGACGATCCTGGATACGGACAAGATCATGAACCACATCGAGGACTGTCTGAAACAATATGAGGTCACGGACGGGAAAGCACTTTCAAACAGTACAAAGATCAATCTTTTCATTCATGTGGGATGTCTTGCGGAGCGCCTGATCAGGAGGAGCCCGATCGAAGACTATCCTGATATCGATGCATTTGAGGCAGAACGGACAGAAGAGATTGCAAAAATACGGAGTGCCTTTAGTGGGATAGAAAACACTTACAGTGTCAAAATCCCACTGTCTGAAATCGGATATATTTATGACATTATAAATGGAATATAAGATAATCAGCGGTTTGCGGAGCCAGAGACAAAAGCGTGACACTAAGTTGGCACGCTTTTTGTTGTATAAATGGACAGAAAGCAAAAAACATCACATTTATATGATCTGGGAAGGAGAACTACATACAATGATTATTTCAATGGGAGAAATGCTTGGCAAGGCAAAGAAAGAAGGATACGGGGTGGCGGCCCCAAATGTATTCAACAGAGAGACGATCGAGGCATCTTTTCTGGCCGCAGGAAAACTAAAAGCGCCGGTGATCCTTGATGTGGCTTCTGTCCACGGCATTTACGAGTGTGCAGACCTGGCGAGGTTTTATGCAGCCAGATATCCGGAAGTACCCGTGGCGGTGAATCTGGACCACGGCGGCGCCTTTGAGGATATCATACAGGCGATCCACGCCGGATTCAGTTCTGTCATGATCGACCGTTCCACACTTCTGTATGAGGAAAACGTAAGAGAAGTAAAGGAAATCGTAAAAGTGGCTCATGCGGTCGGCGTTTCCGTAGAAGCAGAGCTTGGTCATGTGGGTCAGGGCGACGAATATGAGGAGACAAGAGATGCGGGACTGACCAAATTGGAAGAAGCACAGTCCTATGTGGAAGAAACCGGAATTGACTGCCTGGCTGTGGCCGTGGGAACGTCGCATGGAGTGTATAAAGGAACTCCTCATCTGGAATTTGAACTTCTCTCCACTTTATCAAAAGAAATCAAGATTCCTCTTGTACTCCACGGAGGTTCCGGCACAGGAGATGACAATCTTGCCAAAGCAGTGAAGACCGGAATACAGAAAGTCAATTTAAACACAGATTTAAGCGAGGCAGGAAAGAATGCACTGAGGAAAGCCCTTGAGAGCAGCGCGCCAAGAAAAGATGTTAAGGCCGCAGGAGAGTTTGCACCGAAGAAAATGAACATGCAGCAGACCATCGCAGCGGGAACCGAGGGATTTCAGGAAGTGCTGGAACACTACATGAGGCTGTTTGATTCACAGAACCGGTGGTAAACCTATGGATCTGATCGACAGGAAACAGCCCGCTCCCATGAATCATATCTTCCGCTTTTATGAGTTTAAGGACTATCTGAGGGCGGCAGCAGAAAGCGGCTATGAGAGCATTGACCTTTGGACATGCGGAGCCCACTATTTTGTGGATGCCCATACTCATGAGGAAACAAAAAGCCTCAAAAGGATGCTTGGAGACTATGGGCTGAAAGCGGTGAGCATGACGCCGGAGCAGTCCTGTCCGAAGCCATTTCACATGGCCGCAAAAAGACCGGAGATCAGAAAAAAGGCGAAACGCTATTTTCAGCATATGATCCGGGCGGCGTCAGAACTTGACTGTGACAGAGTGCTGATCACATCCGGCTGGCAGTTCTTTTCCGAAGACAGGGAAGAAGCCTGGAAAAGGAGTGAGGAAATGGTCGGGGAACTCTGCAGATTTTCAGAGGATTACGGCGTATATCTGACTATGGAGACCTTATCGAAGAAGAGCACCAGGCTGTGCAACCGGCTTGAAGATGTAAAACGGATGATGGAAGCGGTCAACTCCGGACAGTTTGCCGTGACCGCAGACATCCATACGATCCACAATGCCGGAGAATCCCTCCAGGACTGGTTTGATGCATTTGGAAAACGGCTGAATTTGGTACACTTTATGGATTACAGAGACGGCGCCTTTTCCCATCTCAAATGGGGAGACGGAACTTGTGACCTGGAAGGGACACTGAAATTACTGGATCAAAACGATTACAGAGGGCCGCTGGTGCTGGAGTATACAGACAGCAGATATTTTGAAGACCCGGCGGCAGTCTATGAGGATACGATGAAAAGATTGAAACCATATATCAGGAGATAGAGAAAGAGGTAAGCGAAATGGCAAAAACAGAGACGACAAGATTTGCAGTGATCGAACAGGAACGGGTGGTGAAAGTACATGAGCGGAAGATTCCGGAACTGAAAGCCGATGAGGTGCTGATCAAAAACGGAGCCTGCAACATTTGTACGACAGATTACGGACAGTGGACCGGGGCCAGAAAGAATCTGAAGTTTCCTATGGCATTCGGGCATGAATTCAGCGGGACGATCGTTGATATGGGATCGGAGGTAAAAGGATTTGAAATAGGAGAGCCGGTTGGCATCGGCTATGACAACTGCGGGAAATGTGAGTTCTGCAAAAAGGGCCTCACAAGTGAGTGTGTGACTCTGGGAGAAGGAAGGAATAAACTTTCACCGGACGGTTACCACGGAGGCTTCGGCTGCTCTGAGTATGTGGTCAAGCCGTACCGCTCTCTGTTTAAGATGGACCCGTCCATCGATCCTTCCGAGGCGGCATTTGTGGAACCGGTTGGCACGGTCTGCCAGGGACTGCGCAAATTAAGAGTGTCCGCGGGAGAAAAAGTGGTCGTCATCGGAGCCGGAACCATGGGGATTCTGAATGCACTGGCGTTAAAGGCAGAAGGATGCGATGTGCTCATCACGGAAATGATGGAGAAAAAACTTAAAGTAGCAAGAAATCTGGGACTTCACGCAGTGGATGTATCTAAGGAAGATCCGGTGGAAAAAGTAAAAGAATGGACGGACGGACGCGGCGCCGATGCGGTCATCCTGGCGGTAGGTGTCACGGCGGCCAATGATCAGGCCCTTGAGATGGTGAAACATCTTCACGGAAGAATTCTATTATTTGCCGCAGGATATCCGGCTCCGGAACTGCATGTGGATTCCAACCTGATTCATTACAGAAAAATGGAGCTGATCGGAACATTTTCAGCGGATCTCTGTGACTTTAAAAAAGCCGCGGAGCTGATCAGCGAAAAGAAAATTGACCTGTCTAAACTTGTGGAGGCAAAATATCCGCTGGATCAGGTGCAGGAAGCCTTCGAGGCCGCTGTTGTCCCCGGAGCTTACAGGGTCAGCGTAGTATTTTAAGAAAAGAATGAGGAGGGATTACCTATGATTAAGAAATTAAGAGTCGATTATCGTCTGGTACACGGACAGGTGGCGATCTCCTGGTCCAGGGCGCTGGGAGTGGATTGCATCCTGGTGGCAAATGATGAGGTGGCAAAAGATGAGATGCGCCAGTCTATGCTGCGTATTTCCAAACCCCAGGGAATTAAGCTGGTCATCAAATCTATGGAGGATTCCATTAAGGCCATCAAGTCAGGCGTCACTGACAAGTATAAATTGTTTATTGTGGTCAACAACGTAAAGGACGTGGAAAGGCTGACAGATGCCGTTCCGGAGATCAACGATGTAAACCTGGGAGTACTTCCGGCAGTGGAGGGAAGCAGGGCACTGAGTAAGGCAATCAACGTGACCGCAGACGACACAGAAACTCTGAAACACCTGCTTTCTAAGGGTATCCGCATGGAAATACAGCAGGTACCCACAGAAACCGCTGTAAAAGTTACGGAAAAACTGTTGGAGAGTTAGAAGGGAGAGAGGGATATGTTAACAAAAGCGCTGCTTGTGGGGCTGATTTTAGGCCTCTGCAAAATGGAATATTTTTTTGGGTACTGCATGATTTGCCGACCGATTGTCATTTCCACGCTGACTGGACTGGTTCTTGGAGATCCGGTGCAGGGTGTGATTCTTGGAAGCGTATTGGAACTAATGTTTATCGGGTCTTTTCCTATCGGAGCGGCAGTGAGTCCCGACTATGGCTCTGCGGGAGCTATCTGTACGGCATTTGCCATTATAACAACCGGAGGAAAGGCCGTGGCTACTACTCTTGCAGTGCCGATCGCCCTGCTCGGAGGCTTTATCTTTATCGGGTGTAAACTGATGAACGCGGCATTCGGACAGGTCATGATGAAGAAGATCGAGAAGGACAATACAAGGGCTGCAGGAAGAATTTATCTCTTTGGTGCATTTTTCACTAGTTTTGTTGTTTACTTTTTGTATGGCTTCCTGTCCATCTATGCGGGAAGCACTGCGGTGCAGGCAGCCGTCAATGCCATCCCTAAGGTGGTCATCAACGGGCTTGCCTCTGCGGCCAACCTGCTCCCGGCCATTGGTTTTGCCCTGCTTCTTAAAATGATCATCAGCAAGAAAATGGCACCGTACTTCTTTGTGGGATTTATGCTGGCGGCTTATCTAAAACTGCCGACCATTGCGGTGACATTGTTTGCAGTCATGATGGTACTGATCATCTTATCCAACCAGAAAAATACGCCGGAGACGGCAGAGGCCTATGGAGGTGACGAAAATGAGTTCTAAGTTAAACAAGAAAGATTTAAAACAGATTTTTATCCGGTATCTTGCGCTGAATGCCATGAACGATTATCCGGGACAGATGCACAATGGCTACACTTTCAGCCTGATGCCGGCCATTGATAAGATTTATGACAAGAAAGAAGACAGGATAGAGGCAAAGAAACGCCATATGGAATACTTCAATATTACTCCGAATATTGCGGGATTTGCCCTGGGGATTTCTGCGGCAATGGAGGAGGAAAATGAAAAAAATCCAGACTTCGACGCCACGAGTATCAATGCGGTAAAAACAGGTCTCATGGGCCCGCTGTCAGCCATCGGAGATACTTTATTTCCTTCTACGCTGAGAATCCTTGCCACATCCTTAGTCATCGGCATGGCTGCCGCGGGAAATGTGTTTGCTCCGGTCTTATTCCTGCTGATGTACAACATTCCGAATGTGCTGGCCCGCTGGTACAGCTTAAAATACGGGTACAGTATGGGAACAGAATTCCTGCTGAAATCCGAGAAGTCCGGAATCATGGACAAAGTTTCCTATGCCTGCTCTGTGGTCGGACTCATGGCCATCGGCGCTATGATCGTGGCTACGGTCAACGTGTCTACGCCAATCACTATCGGGGATGTGAAAAACGGCGGAATGGTACTCCAAACAACATTGGACAGCATCATGCCGAAAATTCTCTCCCTTGGCCTGGTTGGTACAATCTACTGGCTGCTCGGCAAAGGAGTCAAAGTCGTGCCTCTCCTGATCGGCACCATGGTTGTGGGAGTCGTCTTATTTGCACTGGGCATCATCGCATAGGAGGTCTTGACATTGAAAAAACAGAAAAAAGAACTGCTGGTCATCGGAGCAGGAAATATCGGACGGGGCGTCATCGGAGGGCTGTTTTATGAATCCGGTTATCATCTGTACTTATATGACATCATGGCAGAGCGGATGGAACAGCTGAAAAAACAGGGTACCTATCTGATCGAGAGAGTCGGCGCCGAAGAAAAACGGCGTGTGCTTGTAAAAGGATTTGACGTCCTGGACTGTTCAGACGAAAAAGATCTGGTCCTGCACATGGAACAGGTGGATCTGATTGCCTGCTGTGTCTATGAGGGGGCATTTGAGAGCATCGCGCAGAATCTGGCTCAGGCCATAAAGGTCAGAAGCAGGGAAAATGCAGGGAACTTTAACATCCTGCTCTGCGTCAACGCCCTTGGGGCTCCGGATTTCTTTGAAAAACGTCTTGGGGAATTGTTGAAAGGTGATGAGGAAGCGCTGGCTTATCTGAAAGAAAAGACAGGAATCTGTCAGGTTATGGTCGGCATGGCAGCTATGCCGTCTTCCAAAGAGCTGATGGAAGAAGACCCGTTTGCCGTCACAACCAAACTGGACGGACACATCGGTATTGACGCGGAAGCGTTTAAGGGAGAATTTCCAGAGGCAGAACAGGTAGGGAAATCGGTGAAAGCCAAAGCCCAGATTTACCGGAAAGTATATACAGGGAATATGAAGCACTGTATGACGGCATTTCTCGGGAAAGCAAAGGGATGTACTTACATTGCAGATACATATGACGATCCGTGGATCGATGACTTTATTTCCGGCGCCTTTTATGAAGCGGAAGAAGCGGTTTCCAGAGAGTATGGATTTACAGAAGAAGAGCGGAAAGAATGGGTGGATTTTATTATGAATGCGCCGAAAAACCGCAATTTAAAAGACGAGATCCGCAGAGTTACCGCAGGGCCCAAAGGGAAACTCTCAAGAGGGAACCGTTTTACAGGACCAGCGCTTCTGTGTATGAAACATCATATCCTTCCGTATTATCTGGCGAAAGGAATCGCCTATGGATTCCTCTACCGGGATGAGGAAGAACCAGAGAGCATCGAGATCACGGATTACGTAAAGGAACATGGAATCCGGGAGGCCATAATGAAATACTGTGGACTGCTGCCGGATGAATGGGAGCTTTTAGATCTGATTGGAGCACAGTATCAAGAAGCATTGAAACAGAGATAGGATCAGGAGGAAATCATGAGATATAAACATTTTAAAAATGCAGGAGCAGATATATCAGCGCTGACCGTGGGAACATGGGGAATTGCGGGAGCCAATTCAGCGGGAGTCAGCTGGGGAGACGTGGATACAAAGGAATCCATCGCAGCCGTGCGCCGGATGGTGGAAAATGGGGTCAATATGGTGGATACCGCACCGATTTACGGGGAAGGACACTCAGAGGAGGTCGTTGGACAGGCGTTAAAAGGGATCAGGGATAAGGTATATTTGACGACCAAGTTTGGGTCTTATATTAATCATTTTACCGGTACGTCTGTGAGAGACTGCAAATATAATACCGTGGAGAGGGAGATTGACGAATCCTTAAAACGCCTTCAAACGGATTATATTGACTTTTATGTTATGCACTGGCCGGATGTAAATACGCCGATCGAAGAGACGATGGCAGCGGTCAATATGCTGAAAGAAAAAGGCAAGATCCGGTTTATCGGGATGTCCAACTCTCCGAAAGAGCTGATCATGGAAGCGCAGAAATATGCAAAGATCGATGTGATTCAGCCGCCGTTTTCTATGGTAAATCAGACGGAGAGAGAGCTGATGGAATGGGCGGAGACTCAGGGCATCGGCACCATGACGTATGGTTCCCTCGGCGCAGGAATTTTAACCGGGGCTATCAGGGAGTGTCCGGAGTATGATCCGAAAGATATGCGGCTCGTATTCTACCCATTTTTTAAAGAGCCGACATTTTCAAAGATCATGGAATTGTTAAAGACTCTGGATGCCATCGCAGAGGAACACGAAAAGCCGGTGGCACAGGTTTCGATTAACTGGAGTACACAGAAAAGCTTTGTGAGTACGGCGCTCACAGGTGTGAATACCCCGGCACAAGCCGATGAAAACTGCAGTGCTTTTGACTGGGAGCTTACAGAGGAAGAGATAGCAAGGATCGACAGCGAGATTAAGAGGCTTGAGATCGGATGAGTATGAGAAGAAAGATAAAGATCCAAAACAGCAGCGGTATTCATATTCGCACGGCGGCCGAGCTTGCAAATTTATGTGAAAATATGCCGTGTGACGTAAAGATCATGTGGAAGGACCGCACCTATGACGGAAAAAGCATCATAGAACTTCTCGATGCCAGGATACGTAAAGGGGACGAGATCATCCTTGAAGTTACAGGCAAAGAAGAAGATAAGACAATAAGAAAAATTGAAGACTGTATTCTTCGCTGGAGATAAGGAAGGACAGATGCCGAACAAAACGGGCATCTGTCCTTATTTACTTCTAGCGGAAATTATTTGACATTATAATTGACACACCTATCATAATCATACATGTTTGTATAAAAAGAGAAATTTCTGTTTAAAAAGGGGTATATTTTCAGTCATAAGAAAAGAGCATCAGATCAATACTTCCTAGAGCGACAAGGGACAGGTGTTCGACAGTTCTTCTGCAAAGAGTGGGGAAGACCACACCGTGAACTTCAAACCGGAGCCCGGTTACTATGTCGGCAAAGTAGTCGTGGATGGTGTCGGGAGAGATGATCTGAAAGACGCAGGAAGCATTCAGTTTAAGGGGGTGGCGTCTGATCATACGATTTACATAGAGTTTGTAAAGCATGATGGAAGCACAGCCGGAAAGCAGTTTGATATTTCTACTTCCATCGGAGGAGGAGAGGGAACGATTTCCCCGTCTTCCAAAGTTGAGGCCGGAACAAACAAAGAAGTACAGTGGAATCTAAAAGAAGGATATGAGGTTTCTGCAGTGATCATAGACGGAGTTACCAGGGATGATTTAAAAGAAGACAAAGGGAAGATATCATTCAGTGGCGCAGACCGGAACCATTCTTATGGAAGTTATTTATAAAAAGAAAGACAACAGTACACAGGGAAACCCTGACTTTATAGAGATTAAGACATCCAGGGAAGGAAAAGGAAGCATCACAGCAGGCGGAGATGTAGAAAAAGGTGGAAGCTATCAGGTTGTATGGAAGCCTGCCAAGGGATATGAAGTCCAGAAGGTCATTGTGGACGGAGTAGAACGGAAAGATCTTAAAAATGCTGGAAAAATTGACTTTAAGAATGTGAGCGGAAATCATACGGTAGAAGTTGTGTATCAGAAAGAACAGAAAAACAGCGGCAATACCGCAGATGATCCGTCAAAGAGCAAGAAGAAAAAGAAAAAAGATGATAACAGCGGTAAGTTTCATGCAGGCAGTTCAGAAACAAGATCCAATCGGGTTCTTAGAAAAGGCGTAGCTGAAACAGGAGACGAAGACAAGGGTGAAATGGAATTGATCTTTTTGATTGTGTCCGCGGCAGCAGTGTATATGGTCTTAAAGAAAAAGCGGGAGATTCATTAGGTCCCTGTTGTTGAGAAGAGCAAAAAAGGAATGCATTTAGGTGCATTCCTTTTTTGATGCGTAGAAAAATCAGCAAACGTATTTGACAATCACCGCAGATTGTTATACAGTGAAAGTGTAAATGCACAAATTAGTGAAAATATGTGCACATAACAGAAAGGAGAAACTATGGAGGAAAGATTAAAAGCTTTAAAACAGCAGATACAGCAGCGAAATGATATGGGAGTGCGGTCCACTTATCTTTATAAATATATTGCGGATTCATTAAGGACGACAGAGAATGAACCGGTACAGATCAGAAGGGCGAAAGCTTTTGCCAATATACTGGAAGAAGTAAAATTAGAAGTCCTTCCGTATGAATTGATTGCCGGGAGTATGCTCGGCATGTGCCCGGTGTATGAGGAACGGATGACAGAGGAAGAACAGGAAAAGAAGTCTGTACAGACGATTGAGAACTATCGGAAGGAAAAAGCAGAAAATAAGAATCTTGACGGATCCATCGTGTTTGAAGAGGGCCATGCAAAAAGCTTTGAGGACGATTTCACCAGCAAAAAAAGCCGCTGGTCGCTGATGTCCAGAGTCCACCATGACGCCAGCATCGAATTTAAAGATCTGCAGAAGCAGATTGCATTGATGGAAGAGCGGTACGCCGGATGTAAAGATCTGGAACCGTATGAGATCGGAAGAGAGCTGGAACGCGCATTCAAGATCCCATATGCGGCAGAGGACAAAAAGCTGTACAATGAGCTCCCGTGGTTTGTGGGAAATCATTTGAATCTCAATTACGGGAGGGCTTTGCAGAAAGGTCTTTTACAAATGAAAGATGAGATCATCAGCCGGCTTGGCAGTTCGTCAGACCCGGAAAAGTCTGAATATTATGAGGCAGCCCGTATTGCGGTTGACGCAGTGATCCGATTTATCAAACGGTATGCGGATGAACTGGATCTGCACAGCCAGAATACCAACGTGACGGAGGAGAGAAGCAGAGAGTTAAAAAGGATGGCAGACATCTGCCGGAAGATTTCAGAGAAGCCTGCAAAATCATTTTATGAAGCCGTCCAGCTGACCTGGATGCTGCATATCATTGCCAATATCCAGGGCGGTTCTGCATTATCTTTCGGAAGACTGGATCAGTATTTATATCCGTATTTTAAGAAGGACACAGAGGAAGGCAGAATTACATACAGCGAGGCAAAAGAGCTGGTGGGATGCCTGTGGCTGAAGGTGAATGAGCCGAAGATGCGTACTGTACAGAGTGTTACATTGGGAGGGATTACCCCGGATGGAAAAGATGCGGCCAATGAGCTGACCCGGATCTGTCTTCAGACAGCAAAAGACGCCGGGATGCCTTATCCAAATGTGGGACTCCGGGTGAACCGTCTGAATCCTGACTGGATTTATGAGGAGGCACTGGAAACGATCAAAGCCGGATGCGGGCAGCCGATGCTGTTAAATGACGAGATATGGATCACAAATATGAAGAAGCTTGGATATCCGGAGGACCAGGCCAATGATTATTACAATATGGGATGCGTGGAGATCATGATTCCCGGGAAACAGCCCAACTGGGGAGTTACAGAGGCCATCGCATTTCCGGTCCTCATAGAAGAAGTTATGAGAAAATGGGGAGCAGGGGAAATTAAGATCCGGTCATTTGATGAGTTCATGGACGCATATTTACAGGAGATGGATATAGCAATAGAAGCTGACCGGCAGGAGGCACTGCAGAAGAAAGCCAATATGACAGAACGGTGTTATGATCCCTTTTCTTCAGTCTTGATCGATGGGTGCCTGGAACATGGAAAAGATATGCTGCAGGGCGGAAGCGAGTGTCCTGTGCACTGGTCTGTCTATGCCTACGGCATCGGAACTGCGGCTGACTCCCTGTGTGCAGTGAAAAAATTTGTCTTTGATGATCAGAAGGTGACACTGGAGCAGATGAAGGATGCGCTGGAGGCAGACTTTGAAGGTTATGAAGAACTGCGCGCCATGCTGGACCGCATGACACCTGCTTACGGCAATGGATTAGAAGAAGTGGACAGTATTGCGGACAAAGTCCTTACTCATTTCTCCAAATCGGTCTTTGAGCTGAATCACAATTCAGAAAAGGATAAATATGTGTCGACGCTCTTCGGTTACTTTTTCCACATTTATCACGGGGAAATTGTCGGTGCGACACCAAACGGCAGGCATAAAGGAGAACCGTTCAGTGACAGCATGGGACCGGGACAGGGAAAAGACGTAAAGGGCCCTACCAGGCTGCTCCATTCTGTCATCCGGCTGAATGATGACTATATAACGGGCGGATATGCCTTGAATTATAAGCTGAATCCTGCATTTTTAAATGAGGAAAAAGGGAGGCAGGCTGCCATCAGCCTCCTTAAGACCTACATAGAAAACAGAGGACCGCAGATCCAGGTTTATACAACAAATTTGGACGATATAAAAGATGCCCAGGTCCATCCTGAAAAGCACAGGGATTTGATCGTACGCGTAGGCGGTTACTGCGAGTTTTTTGTGAATCTCGACAGAGTGCTGCAGAACGAAATTATTGCAAGAACGATGTACGGGGAAGGATAGAGATATGGAAGAGGAAGTGAAGGGGCTGATTTTTGGTATCCAGCATTTTTCAATTCATGACGGTGACGGAATCAGGAGCAATGTTTTTATGAAGGGATGTCCGCTCAGATGCCTGTGGTGTCACAACCCTGAAGGGCTGGCACCGGCCGCTGAACTGCAGTATTTTGAAAACAAATGCCGGAAGTGCGGCAAATGCGGCGGCATCTGTCATAATCTGCAGACCGTATCCAAAGAGTCACAGTCCATAAAAGAAACATATGCAAAAGGCTGTCCTTACGGTGCACTGGAACTGGTGGGAGAAGAAATGACGGCAGAGGAAGTTCTCGAAGAAGTCTGTATAGACCAGGCATTTTTCCGTACAAGCAAAGGTGGAATTACTCTTTCGGGCGGGGAGCCGATGATACAGGCAGACTTTGTTCTTGAGCTGTTAAAGAAATCGAAGGAGATGGGACTGTCCACAGCCATAGAGACCAGCGGGTATTCTGACCAGAGGAATTATGAACGGATTCTTCCCTATGCGGATGAGTTTTTATGGGACTATAAAGAGACAGACAATGTAAAGCACAGGGAATTGACCGGAGTGGAAAACAAGAAGATTCTTGAAAATTTAAGATTTCTTTACCAGAAGGGTGCAGTGATCACTTTGAGGTGCCCGGTAATCCCGGGAGTGAACGACACAGAGGAACATTTCAGAGGAATCGCGGGACTCATAAAAGAACTGAGGAATTTGAAAGGATGGGAAATCATGCCCTACCACCGGATGGGCATTGCAAAAGAAAAGAGATTAGGAAAAGGTGAGAGCATAGAATTCTCTGTGCCCTCCAAAGAAGTACAGGAACAGTGGAAACAAAAAATTTTATCATATATAGGAGAAGATTCAGATGTTAATGTTAATTGATGATGCAGATTTAAGAAATATTGAGGAATTGTACAGCAAATACCCATATGATGGGGTGACAACAAATCCTACCATTCTGAGCAAAACAGGAAATCCTGATCCGATGGACCAGCTGAAACAAATCCGCAGCCTGATTCCTTCAGATGCCATGCTTCACGCACAGGTATTATCTGTGGAAACGGAAGATATGGTGAGAGAGGCGAAATATATGGTATCTGTGTTGGGAAAAGATACCTTTATCAAAGTCCCCGTCACGGAAAATGGATTAAAAGCAATTTCTATTTTAAGCAGTGAGAATATCCGTGTTACAGCCACGGCCATTTACGGCACGATGTCAGCGTTTCTGGCAGCCAAGGCGGGAGCAGAGTTTCTGGCGCCTTATGTAAACCGTCTGGACAATCTGGGATACAACGGTGTACAGACTGCTCTGGATATCCACATGATGGTAAAAGCTGCAGGCTATAAGGCCGAAGTCCTTGGAGCGTCATTTAAAAACGCACAGCAGGTCATTGATATGGGGAAAGGCGGCATCGGTGCGGTGACAGTCAGTTCCGATCTGTTAAAGTCACTTGCATTTAACGGGATTGCAGAAAACGCGGTGAAAGACTTTATCCGTGATTTTGAGAGCTGCTGCGGTGAGGGGAAGACCATGCTGGATTTTTAGAAAAAAAGATAGATTATTTGTTGGCACGAAGAGCTCCGGAATTGTTTCCGGAGCTCTTTTGTGATTTTAACCACTAAAATGAAAAAATGTGCATTTTCTATTGACAAAGAGGAAACAGCTGGATATAATAACACCATAGAGAACATAATCACACTTATATGGAAGTATGAACAGGAGGATCGAATTTTGAAGGTTTACAGACAGGAAAAAATGAACAAAGACCTGCCGGGGATCATTTTATTAAGTCACGGACCGTTTGCAGTCTCTCTGGTAAAAACTGCACAGATGATTTTCGGAGACAGTGAAAACATCGCAGCCTTTTCTCTGGAAGCAGGAGATGATATTGACAAGTACAGAGGAGCTTTTACAGAAATGATCGAAGCATTTCCGGAGGGAAGCCTGATCATGGTTGACCTGTTCGGCGGAACGCCGTGCAACCAGGTTATGAGATACATTCAGGAGACAGGAAAGACACTGGAAGTTGCGGCAGGAATGAATTTACCGATGCTGATCAATGCAGTGATGTCCAGGGAAGAACTCATAGGAAAGGAATTCAGCATGGACACAGTGGAAAATGGCAAAAAGGGAATTTTCAGAATCGATGTGGAAGGATTTCTTAACGATGATGATGAGTAAATAACCATCAAAATAAAAGGAGAGAGCTTATGGCAAAGAAATTAGCAGTGAGAGTGGATGACAGGTTAATTCACGGACAGGTGGTAACACAGTGGGTCAATGTCTTTAAAGCGCAGCACATCGTGGTCATAGACAACAATGTGGCGAAAGATAAGATGCAGAAAAGCGTGTTAAAGTTTGCAGCGCCGCCGGATATCAAAGTAAGTATTTTCTCTGTGGACAAAGCAGTGGAAGCATGGGAGAAAAACCAGTTCGGGACGAAAAATGTGTTCGTACTTTTCAGAGATGTAAAACAGATCGCCGAACTCCAGGAAAAAGGGGTGTCCTTCGAGGAGATCACCATCGGACAAATGGCGATCATCAACGACAGAAAGCAGATTTATAAGCAGGTTGGTCTGTCAGAGAGTGAGGCACAGACTTTAATGGATATTGAAAAGACCGGAGTGAAGTTATACTTCCAGATGCAGCCCACAGACAAAAAAGAGTCGCTGGAAATCATGAAGAAAACATTTCCTGATCTGCACTAACTTATTTACATAGGAGGAGAGAAACTATGACGATTACAATTTTACAGGCAGTGCTGCTTGGCTTATTCTGCGGGATAGCAAAATGCTGTGTTCCTTATACGGCCGGAGCTTTCATGTTCAATACCGTCATCTTTAACGCGGTGGTTGTCGGAGCCGTGCTCGGAGACATGCCGCAGGCAATGATTATTGGTGCGTCACTGCAGCTGATTTACCTGGGAGTCATCTCAGCGGGAGGAAATCAGCCGTCAGATCCTTGTCTGGCCGCTTATATAGCAATTCCGGTTGCTATGGCTTCCGGACTCAACACTACAGCAGCAGTTGCTTTGGCAGTGCCGGTTGGACTGCTGGGAGCACAGATTACAAATCTGATTTACTTAATGGCCGGATTTTTTGCCCAGAAAGGCGATACATTCGTAGAAAAGGGCAATGCGGCAGGAATGACCAGATGGTCGGTGATATATTGTGCCATCGCAAGAATTATCTGCTTTGGTGTCCCGGTTGCCATCGCATTATATTTTGGAAGCGGTGCCCTTCAGGGAGTGCTGGATAATATACCGGCAGCAGTGACAAACGGTTTATCTGCCATGGGAGCCTGTCTTCCGGCAGTAGGATTTGCCATTATTGCAAACCTGATCTCAAAACCAAAATATATTCCATTTTTCTTCGCAGGATTTTTCCTGATCCAGTATACGAAGATCGGAACCATTCCGCTGCTGATGGTGGGAGGATTCCTGACATTCCTTTACATCACATTTAAATCCAACGAGTTCCAGGGAGAGACAGACGAGGATGAGGACGACGAAGATGAGGAAGAAGAACCGGCAGAAAAACTGCTGAGTAAAAAAGATATCCTGAAATCCTGGGTGATCTGGTGGTTCAGCGCAGAGACCTGCCACAGCTTCGAGAGAATGCAGGCGCCAAGTTTTTGTACATCATTGGTACCGGCACTGAAGAAGTTTTATCCGGGAGAAGAAAATAAACCGCGTTATATTGAAGCATTGAAAAGAAATATGACATTCTTTAACACAGAGGCACACTGGGGCGGAGGACCGATTCTTGGACTTACCTTAGCACTGGAAGAAAAGAAGTCACGCAACTATGAAGCGATTCCGGGAGAGGTTATCATGAACCTCAAAACCGGTCTGATGGGACCGCTGGCAGGTATCGGTGACACGATCTCATGGTCAACCCTGATGTACCTTTTAATCGGTTTATTCCTTCCCCTTGCTAAGAAAGGAAATCCATTGGGCGGCATCGGGCCAATCGTACTGCTGACTGTGATCTGCTTTGGAATCGGATATTTCTTAACACAGAAATGCTACACATTTGGATACTCTTTTGCAGAAAATATGCTGAAGTCAGGCTTAGTCAACAAGATTATTGCAGGAGCAAGTATTTTAGGACTGTTTATGATGGGAGGGCTTGCCTCTACCTATGTGACAGTATCCACACCAATAAAATTTGCCACAAGCGCATACACGACGACACTCCAGTCCATTTTTGACTCTATTGTGCCGGGACTGCTTCCGCTGATCGTTGTACTCTGTGTATGGGGATATCTTTCAAAAGTAAAACGAAACTATTTTGCGGCCACTTTGGGAGTTACAATAGTCTCTTTAGTATTGGGATGCTTGGGAGTTATTATTTAATTCAGCTGATTCTTTCGATTGACGTGTCCTTCCGGAGTTATGTATACTAGAAATAGAAAAATACCTTATCGTGCGAAGCACGTTTACCCGAAGGGTATAGATTGAAAACAGAAAGGCGTGGGCAAATTGAGAGAAGAAAGATTCATCATCAAAGTGGTAGAAATGCATTATAAACAGGGGATGTCACAGCTGGAGATAGGGAAAAAACTGAACGTTTCGAGGACGACCATATCAAGGACCCTGGCTCAGGCCAGAAAAGAAGGGTATGTACAGATCAAGATCAATTATCCTGACGGGGCCATGACAAGTACAGAGACGATTCTGGAAGAAAAGTTTCATTTAAAGGAGGCAGTGATCGCCTGTGTAAAAGATGGTGAAGACCTCAGTGAAGAAATTGCCTTTTATGCGTCAGACTATATACTGAGAACGCTGAAGAACCATATGACTCTTGCCTTGACAAGAGGAGTGACCCTGCAGAAGACGGTGGAGTGCCTGGCGAAGGACGTGAGGCTGAGATTCCTCAAGGTGGACGATGTTAAGGTGGTGCCTCTGATGGCCACGACCAACATTCCTCTTACTGCAGAGAAATCATTTCGTCTGGCTTACTCTAATTACCTGATCGATGAGGTGGCAAAGATCATCAACGGCAACGGCTATCAGCTGCTGGCACCGCAGTATGTGACGTCCTCGGAAATAAAAGAACATTTCCTCAACGAGGCCAGTGTGAAGGAAGTCATGGACCTGGCGAGAGCGGCAGATGTGGCGGTAATGGGAATCGGAACCGTGGATCAAAACTCCGCTATCATCAATGCAAAACTCATTCCAGTGGAAGAGTTTGAGCGGATGCAGGAAAAAGGCGGAACAGGAGAAATCCTTTCCCATGTGGTCAACAAGGACGGAGAACTGATCGAAGATGACTTTGAAGGAAGACTGATCAGTTTAAGCCTGGAAGACCTGAAAAAAATACCGATCCGCGTCGGCGTGGCATATGGCATGGAGAAAAAAGATGCGATCTTAAGCGTATTAAAAGGCCAGCTGATCAATGTGCTGATCACAGATGACAATGTAGCAGAATATCTGGCTAAAGTATGACATTTTCACCAGTTCTCCGGCTTGCTGTCTCAGGAATGTAAGATTTTCTAACTTTCAGCAAAGTTCCTCCGGCGGCCCGTTCGGAACTCGCTAACGCTCAGACAGCCTCACTGCGCTTTGCGCACCGCCTGCGAAACTTTGCTTCAAGAAGAAAAACTAACATTTCTTCGAATGCAAGGCCTCCGAACTGGTGAAAATGGACGTAATGTCTGCTGGAGCAGGTTGTTTAAAGACAAAAATCCCAAAGAACAAGCTTCTTTGGGATTTTTTCTTTTGATATAGAAAGGGAGAAAAATGAAGATTTGTGTGAAAGAAAAATTAGAAGAGATAACGCCCCATGCATTTGAGAAGAAAGTTCTGGAGAGGGAGATGGCAAAAGGGGAGCCGAGGGTCGGTATGTTTTATCAGAAAAATCAGATCCCGTCGGAGGATCTTGACCTGGCCCTTCTGCGCACGGAGATGAAACGGGAAGGTGAGGATATCACGACAAGTGAAATCTGGGAGATCTCGAAGATTATTAAAGTAAAAGATCATATGATCAATATCCATATATACGGGGGAAAGGACACCGGAAAGAAAAAGAATGCGGTGCTGTTTATCCATGGAGGCGCATTTTTTGGCGGGGATGTGAAGACAAAGGGGAATCAATGCCGGTATCTGGCGGAACAGGCAGAGGCAGTGGTGATCTCGCCGGAATACCGTCTGGCCCCGGAGACACCGTTTCCGGGAGCGGCAGATGATGTGCTGGGAACTTTAGACTGGATGACGGAACATGCGGGGGAACTGAAAATCGATGAGGATAAGATTGCAGTTATGGGAGAGAGTGCAGGCGGCACCCTGGCTGCCAACTGCTGTCTTATGGATCAGAAAGAGAGAATTAAGCTGGCGGTTTATATTTATGGAGCCCTCGACCTGACTCCGGCAGAGAAGACGCCGTATCACTGGGACTATTCTTTATATGACATGTATGAGGGGCAGAAGGATTATATTATGAACCGGCTGTTCCGCTTTAAAGAACTGGCAGGTTATATGGAAGAGCTGTATGTGCAGAATGGATATTCTACAATGGACGGAAATGTATCGCCTCTTTATGCAGAAGACTTATCAAAAATGCCTGAGACTCTGATGATAGAGGCAGAATTTGACTATTTTAAAATATGCAATGACGAATTTGTAAAGCGGCTCACTGAGGCCGGGATAAATACGGAGGTGATCTTATATGAGGGCCTGGACCACGGGTTTTTTGACCGGATCGGTTCACTGCCCCAGGCGGAAGACTGTATCCGGGAGATCGCCGAAAGAGTAAAACGCATGTAAAAAATGAGATCTGTCGTCTGTTCCGCTGATGATTGAAGTTTCAGTAAATGTGTGGTAAGATTCAGAAAGAAATGAAAACAAAATATGCTGGTGTGCCCGGATGAAATCCTGCTGGTCAGGAGAGAATAAGACGGAAGACTGCCGGAAGCGGACATATGCCTGAGGGCTGTGTCTGCTTTTGGCAGTCTTTCTGTTTTATTGGAATCCCCGGTGAAATAAAAAGATATTTGTACAGACAGCACACAAATGAGTATAAAAATGATTCTGAGGAGGCGTTAAAATGTATGTGATGGTGGATCACTATGATTCCTATGTTTATAATCTGGTGAGGGACTTTCAAAGTTTGGGAGCAGAAGTAAAACCGGTAAGGAGCGACTGCATAGATTTTGAATCTCTGAAGCGGCTGGACAGGCAGAAGGAACTTCAGGGACTGATTCTGTCTCCGGGTCCTGGCAGTCCGGAGGAATGTGTAAAATCCGTGGAGTTGGTGAGGAGGTTTACAGGCAGGGTTCCAATTCTCGGAGTATGTTTAGGACATCAGATTATCTGTCATGCCTTCGGCGGCCGAATTATCAAAGGATCAAGACCTATGCATGGGAAACTGACCCCGGTAAGGCACAGACAGGAGGAATTGTTCGCAGGGCTTCCTCAGGATTTTCTTGTGACCAGATATCACTCTCTGACTGCGGACAAAGCGGGCCTTCCGGAGACACTCAGAGTGGACGCTGTCTCCCCGGACCGGGAGGTGATGGCGGTCAGCCACAGATCAGAGCCGGTCTGGGGCGTCCAGTTTCACCCGGAAGCGGTACTTACCGAGTACGGGCCGGAGCTGCTTGCAAATTATATGAGACTGTGTGAGAGGTGGAGAGCATGAAGACAAAAATAAAAAAGCTGGATTTTTATAAGGAGCCGGAAGAGGCCTTTTATCCGTACAGGAACGAAAAATATGCCGTATTTCTTGACTCTTCTATGAAGAATGAACAGGGCAGATATTCTGTCATTGCCCTGAAACCTTATCTTATTCTGGAGGAGAAAAATGGAGTGTGCAAAATAAACGAAAACATTTCCCGTGATCCTATTGAGAAAGTTCTGGATCATTATCTGAACTTATATAAAGAAGAAAATATCACCGGACTGCCTGTGGTTTCCGGGGCATTTGGGTATTTGTCTTACGATTTCGGAAGAAAATTTGAGATGATCCCATCCAGACATGCAGACACGTTAAAGATTCCGGATGCCGTATTCGCTTTTTATGACCGTCTCATCATAGCGGACCAGGAAGAGAGACAGCTTTATCTGGCGTCAAGAGAGGAACTTACCGGCGCCGGTAAAGCATTTCTGGAGATGGAGGAGACACTGCAAAACAATACGGTTCCTGATTTTTTACAGAAACAGGAGGGGAGAGCAGAGTTTTTTCCGGATTTCAGGAAGGAAGAGTATGAGAAAGCGGTGGAACAGATGATTGCTCATATTGAAGAAGGAGATATTTATATTGCCAACATGACACAGCAGCTTTCGATTCCGGGAAACGGAAGGTGTTATGAGGTGTTCCGGTATCTGCGCACTTATAATCCGTCTCCGTTTGGAGCCTATATGAACTATGGGGAATTTCAGGTGATCTGTGCCTCTCCGGAACATTTTCTCAGCGTAAAAGACGGCGCCGCCGTGACAAGACCGATTAAGGGAACCAGAAGAAGGGGTGAAAACGCAAAGGAAGATGCACTGCTGAAAAGAGAGCTTTCAGAGTCGGAAAAAGACCGAAGCGAACTGCTGATGATCGTGGATCTGGAACGGAATGACTTAAACCGCGTGTGCACGCCCGGAAGTGTCCGGGTGCCGGAACATTGTGTGCCGGAGGAGTATGCGACCGTATTTCATTTGGTCAGCACCGTGACAGGGAAACTGGAAGATCAGATGTCTGTTGACCAGCTGATAAAAGCCATGTTTCCGGGGGGATCGGTAACCGGGGCTCCGAAGATCCGGGCAATGGAGATCATTGACCGGCTGGAGAGGAGCAGAAGGGGACTCTATACCGGCTCTATCGGGTATTTTTCACTGAACGGGGACTGCGACTTCAACATTGTAATCCGCACAGCAGTTTATAAGGATGGAACATACCATCTGGGCGTGGGCGGCGGTATTACATGGGAATCGGACCCGGAGTTTGAACATGAGGAAACGATGCAGAAAGCAAAAGCGGTGCTGGAAGCTATCGCGGCAGGAGAGAGGAGACAGGAGCAATGAGACTGCAGATGGATGAAGGGTATTATTTTGGAATCGGGGCGTTTGAGACAATGGCTCTGGAAGACGGAGAACCGGTATTTTTTGACCGGCATATGGACAGGCTTGAGGAGGCTGTTAAGTATTTCGGAATATTTTTTGAAAGGAAAACGGCAGAAAAAATGGTGTGGGAATATCTGGACCGGAACAAAGAAAAGCTTTCCGGGCATGATGCCCTGAAGACTGCGGTATCAGAGAAAAATTTTGTGATCTCTGTGCGCCCAAACCCATATGCGGGAAAAGAGCCAGATACAAAAATCCGTACAGCATACAGCGGGATTCGAAGAAACGAGACATCGCCGCTCACATACTATAAGACACTAAACTACGCAGAAAATCTGATGGAAAAGAGGAAGGCGGCACAGCAGGGATTCGGCGAAGCTGTTTTTCTGAACGGAAGAGGAGAGATCACAGAGGGAACCGTATCCAATGTGTTTTTTGTAAAGGGCGGGAAGCTTTATACTCCGCCCGTTTCCTGCGGGATGCTTCCCGGTATCATGAGAGCATATATATGCCGGTCTTTTCAGGCGGAAGAGACGGTCATCCGGCCGGAGGACATAGAAATGTACGATGAAATGTTTCTGACCAATTCCCTTATGGGCGTTATGCCTGTGGAGAGTCTGGGAGAGCATCGGTTTCATTCTTTAAAAACGGCAAAGAGACTGAGAAGCCGGTGCAGCCCGGGACATTTTCAGCCTGCCCTCTAGGTCTCTTTTCTGTCGTAGGTGCCTTTGATCCCCATCTGTTCCCGGTATTTTGCCACAGTTCTTCTGGAGATGGAGATTCCTTTGTCCTTTAAAAGATTGCAGAGTTTTTGATCACTGTACGGCTTTCTCGGGTCTTCTGAGGCTACCAGCTCTTTTAAGATCATCTTGATATCTCCCGTGCTGACAGACGCGCCGGAGGCAGGTGCAGCGCCGGAAAACAGGGATCTCATGGAAACGATGCCGCACGGAAACTGAAGATATTTGCCCTTGATGCCGCGGCTCACCGTGGAGACGTGCATGTCAATATCCCCGGCGACGTCATTCATGGTCATGGGCTTCAGACAGCCATGGTTTAAAAAGAAATCAGGCTGTCGTGCAAGAACGGCTTCTGTGATCTTTAACATGGTCTGTCTGCGCTGTTCAATGCTTGCGATGATAAAACGGCACCGCTCATATTTTTTTTGAAAATAGTCTTTCAGTTCCGGGTCTTTTGCGTCTCTGAGCATTTTTACATAATAGTCATTCAGAGAATAATTTCCTACCCAGTCGTCATTCAGCCGGATATCCCACTGGTCCTCCTGGTATGTGACAATGATATCCGGCGTGATATATTCGGTCCTCGCCGTTGAAAAGCCCTGGAGCGGCTTGGAATTCAGGTTTCGGATGACGGCAATGTTTTTTCGGACTTCTGCCGTGCTGAGCTTTAGTTTCCTGGAAATAGTGCTGATATGTCCCAGGGCAATGTCATCCAGATGATCCAGGATGATCGTCTCCAAAATATCGGTTTTTTTACCTTTCACCTCCAGCTGTTTGAGCAGACACTGGGACAGGTTTTCAGAAAAGATTCCGGCCGGTTCCAGATCGGAGAGCACATCATAGCACTTCCTGATCTCATCTTCCGGAATGGTTAAAAGAACAGAAAGTTCATGAACAGAAATCTTAAAGAAACCGCCGGAGTCCAGGCAGTCGATCATGAACTTCATGGTCTGCCATTCCATCGGTGTGAAATCATTCTGGTTCAGCTGATCCAGCAAAAAGGTTTTGACTTCCTCCGTGTTTTCGGCCGGGATGTCAAAACTCCGGTCTTCAGAAACGGTATAGGAAGAGGGGGACGGTGAATAATCCAGGATTGGATTTTCAATATATTCATTTTGCAGGAACTCAGACAGCTCCCCATTATCCAGTGCCAGTATATTCAAAGACTGGATCTGTGACTGGGACAGCTGCTGCTTTTGGTTCAGTTCCAGGCTTGTGCGGTAAGACGTATCCACGAAATCCTCCTCCTTTTCACGTGCTCATTTTAATATAGACATATTATATCATATATCGTTCTCCAGGGCACGCTCCGCGAAGCGGGAGATTTCTCCGGTATATAGGAGGGTCAGCCGGTGCATGGCTCTTGTGCAGGCAATATAAAGCAGATTTTTATCATGTTCGGCTTTGTAAGTTCTGCTGTCTGCATCGGGGAGGATGACTTCATCAAATTCCAGGCCTTTGGACATCCTGACGGAAGTGACCGTGATGCCGTTCTGAAAACTGGTACTCTCGGGAGTGAGGAGATGGACTTCAAATTCTTTCGTAAGCAGATTAAAAACTGCAGAGGCCCCGGCATTTGTTTTTGTGATGATCCCAAGAGAAGAACTGCGTCCCTCTATAAAATGTCTGACAGCAGTTTTAAGTCTGTCAAGATGGTCCGCTTCATCGGCACAGGCATAGAAGGCAGGCGGTTCACCGCGGCGCTCCACCGGCTCTAAGGAGTCAGTACCAAGAATACATTTGGCAAACGTCATGATTTCATACGTAGAGCGGTAGCTTTTCTTCAGTTCCGTAAACTTTCCAGCTTTATAAACAGTCCTGATATCTTCCAGGCTGTGAAGGTGATATGGATGTACGGACTGCCCGAAATCACCAATAATAGTTTTTGAACATGGAAATAAAAGATTGATGACAGCATACTGTATCGGAGTGTAATCCTGCATTTCATCGATCACCAGGTGTTTTGTGATCCTGCTTACGTTTAATCCTTCAAAGGCAGCGCTCAGGTACAGAAAAGGATATACATCAGGCCATTCCAGAGTGCTTTTTGCTGGCAGCACCAGCATTTCCGGTACTCCCGCTTTTCTGTAAAAATCTTTGTATAGTGCAAGAGTACTTTTCACAGAAAGCATAGAAGTCAGCTTTTTCAATATTTGACTGGCACTTGGCAGATCTTCCTGCATAGTATTTTCGGAATGAAACCGGTCACAGATATCGTCTGCCGTCATTTGCAGACGCTGCTTAACAGGGTGTTTTCTGTATGCGTCAAACCGTTTCGTGATCCATTCTTTTTCCGCCTTAAAATGGCCAAAGGACACATCGTCAGGAACAAAGATCTGATGGGGCATTTCTTCTATATAAATATCCATGAGACGTACAAAATCCAGCGATGACTTAAAACGGACTCTCTGTATATAGGACCCATCGTTAAATTCCAGAGGATCTTTTTCTGATTCAAAATCAACGTAATGTTCCAGCTGGATTCCGGCAAGTTCGGAGAAACTCAATTCATAGATGGGTTCCTCACCGAGTTCAGGGATGACGTTTGAAATATAATCTCCAAACACTTTATTTGGGGAAAGAATGGTCACGTTTTTGGAACTGAGACGGTCTTTCAGACGGTAGAGGAGAAAGGCGATGCGGTGCAGTGCTATGGAAGTTTTTCCTGAACCGGCAGCCCCCTGGATAATCAATGTCTCGGTTTCTTCATCCCGTATGATCCGGTTTTGCTCCTTTTGAATCGTAGAAATGATCGTCTTCATCTTTTCGCTGGAAGTATGGCTCAGTTCTTTCTGAAGGACGTCATCCTGTATATTTGCAGAAGTCTCAAGGGCATATGTAAGGATCCCGTTTTTGATGCCAAACTGCCGTTTCTTTGTAAGGCTTCCCTCAATCCTGCCCGACGGCGCATCAAATCCGGCCGGACCGATCTCGTAATCATAGAACATACCGGAGATTGGCGCCCGCCAGTCAAGGATCAAAAGTTCATATCCATGGCGGAAAGAAAAACGTCCGATATAATATGTTTCCGGCTTTAAGCTTCCTTTTTCACAAAAATCAATCCGGGCAAAATAGGGAGAATCCTTTAATTTGCAGAGCCTTTCATACATTTCGGCTGCAAATGCGCCTGTGTGGTCAGTCTGTTTTAAAAGCAGCTCATTTTGAAACATTTCATGAGGATCGATCTCTCCCCGGGCATCGGACATATATTGTCTGGCATCTGTGTACTGCCGGTCCAGCCGGCTGACAGATTCCTTCGCCTCGCCAAGCGCCTGGTCAAGCCTGGTCTGGATGAAGGTAAGGTGCTCCCATTCATCCGGGAACTGTAATTCTTTATTTTCCATGATTCTGCTCCTCCCTGTTCAAAACAAACCTTTGCGTGGGATAGCCGAATTCAATGAGCAGTTCCGCCTCTGCAAATCCCAGGTCCTGGATTTCTCTGCGGTGCCCTGTGTCTGCCTTATCCCCCTCTCTGAACGTGGTAATGCTGATTTCTTTTCCGTTCAGCAATTCTGTCATGACTTTCTCAAGAAAGGCTTTTGGTATGCCTTTTTTTCTATACAGAGGATGTACACCCATGAAATCAATCGCACCGGTTTGATACGAAAAGAGCATGGCACCCACTGCGCTGTTTCCGTCTTTTAAGATCAATGCCTGCTTTGCTCTGATCTTTTGGCGCAGAACTGTTTCATATTCATCCGCATGCAGGTGTGGAAACCCGTCAATGACAAGGCGTACCAGTTCCATCCAGCAGGGGATGTCATTTTCTGCCGCGAATGTCACATTCCAGTTCGAAGCTTCTTTGCTGTTTAACATAGGATAGTTACCTCCAAAATCAAATTTAAGCTGAAGGGGATAGAATTTTTCATTATCTCTGTATTTTCCCGGAGATGTCTTATACATTGCCGTAAAAATATTTGAAAAGGCCTGCTGGCTTTCATATCCTGACTTCAGAGCGATATCAAGAATCGGCTGTTCTGAAAAGACAAGCAGTTTAGCGGCCTCAGTCAGGCGCCGGCGCTGAATATAATCGTGCAGGGTCAGGCCCACAGCAGCAGTGAACATCCGGTGCAGGTGATATTTTGAATAGTGCATTGCTCCGGAGATGATTTCCAGGTCCAGTTTTTCGGACAGATGAGATTCAATATAGTCGATGACCGATATGATCTGTTCTATTTTTGTGTGATGCATTTTTCATTCTCCTTTCACTGGAATTGATTATAACTGCACAGGGCAGAAGGGTTTTCATCATTCTTGCGGTTTTCCTGAATAATAGAGAAAACAGGCTTATTGATTCATGATGAGTATGCAAATTGATCAAGCCCCTTTACTTTTTCTTTCGGGAAAGTAAAGGGGCTTATTCATGGAACGAAACAAACTATTCGGTTTTCCATCTGGTAATACAGCTGATGTCATTTCTCGGCCGGGGATCAGGGGATTCATCCGCATATCCGACTGCCAGTGCGGCAAAAAGCTGGCCTTCCGCGTGAAGCCATGTTGTCAGCTCTTCAAGGGCAAAGAAAATATCACAGATCCACAGGCTTCCCAACCCAAGTTCACAGGCGGTAAGAGTCATATTCTGGATTGCGGCTCCAATCGACTGGGCATTGCAGATTTCAGAAATACGGTCTTCTTCTGTCAGAGAGCGCGACAGGTCAAGGCCTAAAGCATTGGTGATGAAGATCGTAACCGGAGCCTGTCTCATAATTTCAAGGGTACAGCGCGCACCGTTCAGATGGGCGCTGCTGTCCGGCAGAAGTGGATTCACTTCTTCTCTTAGAATACCCTGTTCCATAACCGAGAGCATCCCGGCTTTTGCAGCGCCTGAGACGACGGTAAACCGCCATGGCTGCCTGGTTTTTGAAGACGGGGCCAGAATACCGGCCTGAATGATCTCCTCTATAATAGTAGGAGAAACATCAGTTTTTTTGAATTTCCGGATACTGCGCCGGTTTAAGATGGCGTCTATCATAATATAACCTCCTGACAGCATAAACTAATCTATCAACATATTCCTGAGAAATTTAAAATACAAAATTGGCAGGCTGTCACAATTTTTTGATTCTGAATTTTTAGAGTGCCTGACAGTTTTGTGTGCCAAATGCGATTTGACGCAGTCAAATCATTTCCTTACGCATTTGTGTACAGCCTCGCGGAGCGTTTTTTGTTTCTCAGGAAAAGCTTGTCATGTTCTTATGTACAAGTTTTTCCTGAGAAACAAAAAAAGTCCCGTTAAAACGGAACTTTTTATAAAATAGGCCTGGCGGGAATCGAACCCACAACGGCCCCTTAGGAGGGGGCTGTTATATCCATTTAACTACAGACCCGTGAAACACATCTATTATTGTAACGATTCATTTATGAAAAGTCAATGAAAAAAGTTGCACGGCGTTGACTTTTTCATTTTTTTTCATTAAAGTAGTTAAATAGGATCTTTCTGTGCTCGGGCCGGAAAGATACAGGGAGGTAGTTTATGAAAGCGATCAATGATTTTGTATGGGGACCTGTCATGCTTGTGCTCTTGATGGGGACAGGTATTTTTCTGACCATACGCCTTAAATTTCTTCCGTGGAGGAATCTGCCCTATGCCTTAAAGATGGTGTTTGTCAGGGATAAAAGCGGGGGAGAAGACGGGGATATCTCCGGATTCCAGTCATTGATGACAGCTCTGGCAGCTACCATAGGAACCGGAAATATCGTCGGCGTCAGCACCGCCATGGTCATGGGCGGTCCAGGGGCATTTCTGTGGATGTGGATCAGTGCCCTCTTCGGGCTTTCCACCAAATATGCGGAGAGTGTTCTGGCGGTGAAGTACCGGGAAGTCAATGAAAACGGAGAGATGTGCGGCGGACCTATGTATGCCATGAAGAATGGTTTTAAAATCAAATGGATCGGTCTCGTGCTGGCATTTTTCTTTTCCTTATTTACTGTATTTGCATCTTTCGGCATCGGGAATATGACCCAGGCCAATTCCATTGCCGAGTCAATGGCAGGCCTTTGGGGGACTCCCCACTGGCTGACCGGAGCTGTGATCGCTCTGCTGGCATTGTCCATCCTGATCGGAGGGATCAAAAGCATCGGCAGGGTGTGCGGATTTTTTGTACCGAAGATGGCGGTGTTTTATTTTGTGATGGGCATTGCTGTCATCTATATGAACAGGGCCAATCTCGGGCAGGGGATCGCAATGATCTTCAAAATGGGCCTTTCTCCGAGGGCTGTGGCAGGGGGAGTCGGAGGTACGATTGTCTCAGGATTATTTTCTTCCATGAGGTGGGGAATCGCCAGAGGAATCTTTTCCAACGAGGCAGGTCTGGGCTCTGCGCCGATCGTTGCGGCAGCGGCTAAGACGGATCATCCCTCCAGGCAGGGATATATCAACATGACGGGGACGTTCTTTGACACGCTGGTCGTATGCAGTGTTACAGGCCTCATCGTGGCTTCCTCGGGGGTGCTCGGAAGCGTGGATTCCCACGGCAAGCTGATCACCGGAGCGGCGCTGACGATGAAAGCATTTGAAAAGGCACTTGGACCGGCAGGAGAGATATGCGTCGGTCTGGGGATCGTCATGTTTGCCTTTTCCACGATCATAGGATGGGAGTATTACGGAGAGAAAGCGCTGGAATACCTGGTGAAAAAGACTTCTTATATTAAATTATACCGTGTTGTATACTCGTTTGTAATCTTTGTGGGGGCCACCGTGCCGCTCCAGCTTGTATGGAATTTTTCGGACACAATGAACGGGCTGATGGCAGTACCAAACCTGATATGCCTGCTTGTTTTACATAAAGTAGTAGTAAAAGAATGTTTTCGTTTTGAACAGATTAAGAAAGGACGATGAACTTATGAATAAGGTATTTGTATTTTTAGCGGATGGATTTGAAGAGATCGAGGGGCTGACCGTTGTAGACATGCTGCGCCGGGCGGGAATTGAAGTGATTATGGTTTCTGTGGGACCTTCTAAGATGATCACAGGCTCCCATCATATCGAAGTGGAGGCAGACTGCATGTTCCACGAAGTGCTGGAGCCGGAAGGAGCCATGTACGTGCTTCCGGGAGGAATGCCGGGCACCATCGCGCTGAGAGAGCATGAAGGACTTGCGAAGCTTTTGAAAAAGGCGTATGATAATGGAAAATATCTGGCAGCGATCTGCGCCGCACCGACAGTGCTTGGAAAGTATGGATTTTTAGACGGAAAGAAAGCGACCTGTTATCCCGGTCAGGAGGATGGGCTTGGAGAAGCAGAATATGTGACGGAATCCGTTGTCGTTGACGGCAGGGTGATTACCAGCCGGGGTATGGGAACTGCCATTCCGTTTGTGGGGAAACTGGCGGAACTTCTGCTTGGAACAGAGGCCAAAGAGAAATTGTTGGAAAGCATCATATACGAGGAAAAATAAGAATGCAAAGTACAGAAAAAATAAGCATTTTGGAGCAGTTCTACATTGCCTGCACCAAACCGAGGCAGTATAAGAAACTGCTGAACGTGAAAAAATGGAAAGTAGCTATATTTACATTACTGATGGGTCTGGTGATCACTCTGCTTGGACCGGTGATGGATCTGGCAGGATTTGCTGTGAGTGTGGGAGGCCCGAGAAACTTTGTCATGAACCGGCTGCCAGCCTTTGAACTGAAAGACGGACAATTAAAGCTGGAACGCGCGGTTGATTTCAACCTGGGTGCACTTCATATCTCGGCAGATTCAAATAAAAAGTCCGTTGGGGCAGATGACTTCGATGATAAATATTCCGATGAAGTTCATTTTTCAAAGAATAATATGGTGGTCAAGACTTCTGTCATGGGACAGACCATAACAAAGAATTTCAGCACCATGAAAAATGTCACATTTACGAATCAGGATATGGCGAATATGCTTCCATTGGTCTACTTCCTGATCTTTGTCTCCCTGCTTTTTGTCTATGCAGGAATCGTCCTTCAGTATTTGTTTTACTGTCTGCTGATCTCCTGGCTGGTGTCTCTGAATATGAAAACCAGAAACCAGCCCATGGCATTCGGGAAGATTTTTCAAATGTCTATCTATGCCAGGGTACCATGTGAACTGATCGGAACCATCGGCCTTACGGCGGGGATTTCTTTCTTCACAGGAATTATATGGATCATGATCGGATATCTGGTGAGCTATCAGCTGATGATGATGGGGCTTGTGGAGAGGAAAGCAAAAGAGTAGAATCTGTATCATAATGTTATTGAAAAAGTGTCCCGGGAGGGGCACTTTTTTTGTCATAATAGAACTAACTTTTTTATTTCTTCACATTACCTGACATACGTAGCAACATGTCTGAAAGTACATAAAAATTTATCATGGAGGGATCACAGGATGAAAAGGAAAAAACAATGGTTTGCTGTCATTCTGGCAGCACTGCTGACTGTGGGACAAGGAATCGTTTCAGCAGCACCGGCAGAGAGAACGGAAGAAGCAGTAACTGCTGAGGCTGATGAGAGTGCTTTGCAGGAGGAGACGGGAGTACAGACAGAGGAACAGCCAGAGTCTGCATCGGCAGCAGCCAGTGAGAAAAATCAGGAAATAACAGAAAAGCAAGGGGTGAAAGAAGCAAAAGTCTCCCAGGAAATCGGGGGGGGGTATTTCCAGAAAAAAGAAATCATCCCGCTTAGATGTTAAGAAGGCCGAAAACGGACAGACCAGGCTGGATATCAGCAAAGGAGATATCATCATCACTTCTAAAGGAGCCACTCTGAACGGCACTGCGGTGGACGATGCCCTGAACGAAAAGGGATACTGGATCACCGGGACCACGACAAAGTATCATCTGGTGGCAGAGCCTGGAGTGACCACGGCAATCACTCTGGACAACGTGGACATTACCGTGGATATCACAAAGCTCGACTGTATCAATGTCTCCCATGCCGATGTGGTCATCACACTGGTACGAAAAAACCGTCTGTACAGTCAGGCCGGAGGTACGGCTGACAAGTATAAGAACGGAAATGCGATCACAAAAGACGGGATGGATGGCTCCCTGACGATTCAGTGCGAGAACGAAGACAAAAAAGGACACCGCTGTGATGAAAGCTGCGGTTCCTTATCCGCAAAAGGAGATCCGAGCAAAAGCCATGCCGGAGCTATCGGGGGTACTTACCGGGTGGCCATCAATCCGGATACAAAGCCCATCGAGACCGGGTTTGTCAACTTTACGATCAAAGGAGGCAACATCGAGGCGTCTGCCGGAGCACACTGTCCAGGGATCGGAGCGGCCTGCCGGGCACAGGAAAGAGGCGGCTATACAAAAGATATCCTGATCTCGGGCGGGAACGTAACCGCTGTGGGGACCCAGTATGGCTCCGGTATCGGTTCCGGGATGGGCACAAAGGTAGACGGCATCAGGATCACGGGAGGAACGGTAAAGGCAACGGGAGGACAGTATGCCCCGGGCATCGGTGCGTCTGGTACTTTAGATGCTTTTACCTCTTTTCAAACTCAAGAGACAGAAAATGTAGTCATCAGCGGAAGAGACACGGTGGTCACGGCGATCGGGGATTCAGGATCCAGTATGCCGGGGATCGGGTCCGGCGGAGGAAACAGCAAGGTGAAAAACGTCAAGGCATCTCCGGATACCGGCTATCAGGGGTATATCAAGGACGGTACTTCATTGACAGACTATACGTTCATGGACGGCACGCCTTTTTCAGGACCGACGGATATCAAGGTCGGAAGGTTTTATACAAAGGTCTATTTCGGACCGTTCCGGGATGCCAATGACATTGACAAGACCAGCAAAGAACAGATCGGAGCCAACCACCTGATCAGCAAGAGCGGCGGAGAACCGTTTACCGGGGAACAGCTAAAACAGCTGACCAAGGTAACGGGAAAGCAGGAAAACGGTGAATATTTCCCGGCCGATGAGCTGAGCATCGCCGATGAAACACAGCTGGAAGCGATCAACGAGGCAAAGAAGAAAGGGCAGATCGGGGATTTCCCTCTTACTTTCACAACGGCAAATGGAACTAAGGCTACGGTCACCGTATCCTTTCGAATGGACGGGACCGATGCGGCCCAGATCGATCCGGAGAAACCGACGTCAATGATCGGTGCGAACGACTTTGAAGAGGAAACAGGGGGAGAGGCGTTTGAAGAAGAGGAGATCAAGAAGCTTGGGGAGCTGAAGGGGAAGGACCCGGAGGGGAACAATATCTCCTACGTAGACTATCTTTTAAATGCAGAACAATATAAAAAGATCAACGATGCAAAGACGGCAGGGAAGGCCGGGGTCTTTCCGCTGACCTACGAGACCGCAGACGGGGAGAAAGCCGTGATCAGCGTGACCCTGGTCAAATATGACCAGACCACGGAGAACCCAGAAAACGGGGAAACGCTGAAAGGAAAAGATGTGATCAGTAAAACCGGGGGAGCTGCATTCTCAGAAGAGCAGCTGCTGGCCATGACCAAGGCATCAGGGCTTGACCAGGACGGAAACCCCCTTCCGGAGGGGCAGATCAGCCTGGCTGACAGCAGTCAGGTGGAGAAGATCAATCAGGCAAAGAAAGCAGGGGCCAAAGGAGAGTTTCCGCTGACCATAAAGACAGAGGGCGGAACCGAAGTGGCAGTTACTGTGTATCTTACAGATGAGGGAAGTGACGGGACAGCGTATGATCCGGAGAACCCGGCTGCAGCCATCGGGGCTGACGATGCGGAGCATGAGACCGGAGGAGAGGCGTTTACAGAAGAAGAGATCATAGAACTCTGTAAGGCCCGGGGAAAGAACAAAAATGGAGACACTCTGGACCTTAAAGCGGACAAAAACCAGCTGACTGCGCTGAATGAGGCGAAAAAGGCAGGAAAGACGGGAATGTTTGGGATGACCTTCTCGATGGAGGACGGCACAAAGGTGCAGGTGAAAGTAACGCTGACCGGAAAACATCAGGTAGTCTTTGATCCCAACGGAGGAGACTACACACCGGAGGTACAGACGGTGGAAGGCGGGAACCGCCTGGTCCGTCCCAAAGAGCCGAAGAAAGACGGATATGAGTTTGCGGGATGGTTTTACACGGATGAGAACGGGACAGAAAAAGAATGGGACTTCAAAACACCAGTCCATGATGGCATGACACTGAGAGCAAAATGGGAGAAGACACCGGAGAAGCAGACACAGACAGGAGACGGAAAGAAAGAGCAGGGGGAAGACAGTAAAAAAGACAGTGGAGGGAAAACAAAAAAGAAGAACCCTCCGGACTGGGAATACAGTAAGAGGAACGGAAGTGCATCAAAGACAAACGCGGCAAAGACTTCAGACAGAAGGCCGGTGCAGGGAATGCTGCTGCTGACGGCCGCATCCATGGCCGGATTTGTGATCCTAACCATGAAAAAAGCAAAATGATAAAATAGAACAAAGTGGGCAGGCCGCTTCAACTCCCCAACCCCTCAATACGCATCTGTGTACAGCCCGCGGAGCGTTTTTATTTAATAGGGAAGGCCGCAGAACTTTCCTATGAAACGAGAGAAAACCCCTGAGCACATCCTCAGGGGTTTTTCAGCAAAACAATCTTGAAGTATTATATTAGAGTTAAATTGAAATGTCTTAAGTTTGTCAGAGATTAGTCGTCATGTTAGTAAAAACTAGTCGAATTCCAGCTTTTTATATAAGCGGGGGAGAGGACCCCGGTTATATCACTAATATTAATGATCGCTTTTCAGTGGGAAATCTGCATAACCGGAAATACCATGCTCTGATATATCCATACCTGCAATTTCTTCTTCCTCGGAAGCCCGAAGTCCGATGGTATGCTTCAGTCCCTGGAAGATGATGAGCCCGCCGACAATACAGTAAGCTGCAACGGCAGCGACACCGATGAACTGTGCTTTGATGAATGCACCTCTTGTGATATCCATAAGCTTTAAGGAATCTCCGGTTGCGAAGAAGGCTGTCAGGAGGGTTCCTGCCACACCGCAGGCCAGATGCACACCACAGGCTCCGACCGGGTCATCAATTTTTATTTTTTTGTCAAGCAGTTCAATGACTGCGACTACAACGACTCCGCAGATGGCACCGATGGCGATTGCGCCGTAGTTGGATACGACATCACATCCGGCTGTGATACCTACGAGGCCGGCAAGGGAACCGTTCAGAGTCATGGAAACATCGGGTTTACCATAACGCATCCAGGTGATAACCAGCGCCACTAACGTGGATGCGGCGGCGGCCAGGTTCGTGGTCATGGCGATGGAACCGAGAGTATCGGTGGCAGCAGTCGTGGAACCGCAGTTAAATCCGAACCAGCAGAACCATAAAATAAAGACTCCTAATGCGCCGAGCGCAATATTATGAGCCGGGATCGCTCTTGGAGTTCCGTCGGCTTTGTATTTTCCGATACGGGGACCGACTGTCGCAGCACCGACCAGTGCCAGCCATCCGCCGACAGAATGGACTGCAGTGGAACCTGCAAAATCATGAAACCCTAACTCAGCCAGCCATCCGCCGCCCCAAATCCAGTGTCCGGTGATCGGGTAAATGATCAGACTGATCAGCGCACTGTAAATCAGATAGGAAGAAAATTTTGTGCGCTCTGCCATGGCGCCGGAAACGATGGTGGCGGCTGTGGCACAGAATACAGTCTGGAAGATCATAAAGACACCGGGTGTAAGATCTTTAAATTGCTGCAGGTCAATGGATGTCGGATCAAAAAAGCCTGTGGTGCCGACGATGGGATTGCTGCCTCCGAACATCAGAGCAAATCCGATGACAAAGAAACAAAGAGTACCGAGGACAAAGTCCATCAAGTTTTTCATAATGATGTTGCTTGAGTTTTTCGCTCTTGTAAAACCTGTCTCGACCATTGCGAAGCCTGCCTGCATGAAGAAGACAAGGAAAGCTGCGATGCAAGTCCATACAATATTTAATAACTGCTGTACGTCCATATTAATATCCTCCTTTAAGACAAAAAGGGGACAATGCGTGCCTGCCGTTTATGGCCTGGCTGCATTATCCCCTTTGATAATGATGTAAGTATGTTATTGTTTTCATATTTCTGCCGATTAGATTATAAAGCGTCTTTTCCGGTTTCACCGGTACGGATTCTGATCGCTTCTTCCACGGGTGAGATAAAGATCTTGCCGTCTCCGAATTCGCCGGTGCGGACGGTGTTCACGATATCTTTTGTCACCTTTTCAACAACTTCCTCCGGCATTACAGATTCTACTTTGATCTTAGGCAGCAGATTGGAATTCAATTCATTCCCTCTGTATTTCTGTGTAAATCCTTTCTGATTTCCATAGCCCATGATATTGGAGATCATGAGTCCGGATACCTTGTGAGCTTCCAGGATATGCTTTACATCTGTGAGCTTCTCGGGTTTGATGACAACTACAACTTTCTTCATCATAATATAATTCCTCCTCTTTTTTATTTTAAGAAAAAAAGGCATTCCAATCTCTTGATCGGAACGCCTTTGTTCTTGAATGGTTCCCATTATACTCCAGAAGACTCATTTGTCAATAAAAAATCGGTTTGTATAAAAATAAATACAGATGAAAATCATTCTTAATGTGTCTGTAAAACATGGTAGAATAGAAGAATCATCAGGAGCGGAGGAATTTATGAAAATAAAGAATAAATCATTGATGGCAGCCCTCGCGGTGCTTGCCACTTTTTTATGGGGAAGTGCCTTTCCCAGCGTAAAATTGGGCTACGAGATTTTCAAGATACAGGGAGACGATATCGGAAGCAAGCTGCTGTTTGCAGGCATTCGTTTCGCGGCGGCAGGACTCATGGTGCTTGCAGTTTTGGGAGTTCAGACAAGACAGAGGCCACTGCCGAAAAAAGGGGCATTTAAACATCTCTTGACTCTTGGAATTCTTCAGACGACAATCCAGTATTATTTCTTTTATGTGGGACTTGCGCATACCACGGGAGCCAAGGGGTCGATTATCAACTCATTTACAGCATTCTTTCCGGTAGTTTTGGCTCCGTTCTTCTTTAAGAGCGACCGGCTGACGGCGAAGAAAATCATAGGATGTGCCGTCGGACTTTCCGGCATCGTCCTGATCAATCTGAAAGGAGGGAGTCTCGGCGGATTTGCCTGGAATGGAGAAGGATTCATTGTACTGGCAGCACTGTCACAGAGTCTCGCATCCATTTACAGCAAGAAACTGGCACAGACGATGAATGTGATGCTGATCGCCGGATATCAGCTTCTGCTTGGAGGAAGCCTGCTTTTGATTTTTGGATATGCGGGAAACGGAACTTTGACATTCCAAACAAGCGGACTGATCCTGCTTCTTTACATGGCTGTCCTTTCTGCTGTTGCATTCAGCGTCTGGACCTGGCTTTTATCCCATTATCAGGTCAGTTCCATTTCCATCTATAATCTGCTGATTCCGGTGTTCGGAACACTGCTTTCCGGCCTGCTTTTAAAAGAAAACGTCTTTACTGCGGTTAATATCGCATCCATTCTTCTTGTATGCGGAGGAATTGCTGCAGTGAATAAACAGTAGGCAGCATGTTTTTCGGAAAAAGCCATATGAATGTTGTATTCATACGGCTTTTTCATTGTAACAGTTTCTGGGATGAAGTATATTAGAAGAAAGGAATATTACATATTGGGCAAAACAGGTGAAAGCCTGCGGCGCAAAGCTAAAGGGTCTAAGATTTTATTGATTATGACAGCCAGCTGCAGTTTTTATGCATTGCGTTTTTAGGACAGCAATGCATTTTTTATTTAATGATTATATGGGGACATTCACAAATATATTGAGGAGGGGACTAAGTTGAACTTAACAGGATTTAGAAGGATCACAGCTTGTTTCCTTGCCGCAGTCATGGTATTTTCAATGCTGTTTCAGACAGTGAAAATATCTGCGGCGGGAAGCACCGTCAAATCATCAGGCCTTAAGACGGTCTTTCTGACTGGATCAGACGGATATCCGTCTGGAGACGGCAGTACAAAGGAGCAGCCGCTGCATGATATCAATGCGGCATTTCGGGCTGCAGCAGACGGAGGAACGATTGTCATTATTGATTCCTATGTGGATCAAAAGGGGATTACAACGCCTGAGGAGAAAAAACTTACAATCCGGGGAGAACATCCGAGCGTATCTCTGACTCTCCGTTATGGGATAACTCTGGGGAGTGATCTGAAGTTTGACAGGATCAAACTTGAGACTACTTCTGTTGATGAGGAGGCCAGGCGTTTTTATGTCAATGGATATTCGTTGACCCTGACCGATACGGTCCAGTGTTTTGTGAATGAAAATGACAATCAGAAAGCCTATATTTATGCGGGAAGTCCGGACACCACAGAAGTCTCAGGGCGGAGGGCAAGGATTGATGTGGGCGGCGGAAACTTTGCCGGAATATACGGTTATGGGAAAAACGGGGCAAAAGTTTTGGAAGGAACAGAGGTTACGATCAGGGACAATGCCCTGACCGACCGGCTGGACACGGCATCCGTTGTAAATATCTATACAAAACAGAATCTCAGGGAGGCAGCACGGAATATTGACCTGCTGAATATTGCCGCGCCTCTTAACACATATAACCTGTTTCAGGTTAAAAATGTGACTCTTAGCTCTATTCTGACGATGGGCACTAACGGCGGAACCACGCTGGAAGGGAACCTGAATATGAAGGGAGACGCCAATCTGGACATCAGCTCTGATCTTTATGTCAAGGGGACGGTAAATGGCTCGGGAACGATCACTCCATGGTTTAGGGGACAGGTAGTTTCGGAGAGAAAAGATTCAGACGGACGTCTGTCGTTTTCAAACGATGTGAATGCATGGGAGATGCGCACAGAGGAGACGTCATCAGGGAAACGATGGTTTGCCGCGCCAAAAAATAAGGAGAGTGTGTATTTTATTGACGGAACATCGGGGAACGACGGGAATACCGGGGAGTCGGCAGACCAGGCATTTGCATCTGTACAAAAGGCTCTGGAGGCCGCCAAATCCGGGAAACAAAACATATCCTTGATTATCTCGGGAGACACGACAGTCGATGAGCCGCTGGAACTTTCCCTGCCGGGACATACGTTTTCAATTTCCGGTATCGGATCTGCTCCCGCTAAGCTTACGGTCAGCAAGCCTCTGACAATCAGAGAATACACGGAATTCAGCTTTTTGACCATGGACTTTACGGGGCGCGCCGGACAGGACGGCATTGTGATCGACACAGATATGGCTGTATTTGAAGATAATCTTACGATGGAGGGGACTCCGCCTGATATCAGATATATAAAATCTGGAGATGCGGGACAGCAGGTAGATATATTCAGCGGCACTTACGGGAATATAAACGGAGAAAATGAGGAGGCATTCCTTATCCTGCATAACGGATCTATCCAGGGGAAAATCAGCGGCTGGGGCTATATTAATGCGGCACCGGAAGAGTGGAACAATGATGCTGTATTTGTAGGAGGAGGCATTGAGAGCAGCGGCTGGCTGACCATATTAGGAGGAACACAATCTTTCACCGTAGATGGAGATATTAAGGCAGGATCACTGGAGACAGACGGACAGGAGGCAAATCTTCAGATCACCAGCGGAAGCCAGATTACTGTTAAAGATTTTGATCCTCAGGTTTCAATCACAGTTCTTCCAAAACAGGGAATGATATCCGAGGGTATTTATGTGACGGCAGATTCTTTTGTTGGAAATACTGAGATTTCCAGGGTCAGGCTAAAAAATACCAAGGGGTATGTGCTGCCTGTACAAAAAAGCGGCGAAAAATATATCGGAACATTGAAGGAAGCCCCGCAGCTGGATGCGCCCAGAAAGATTACTTGGGATGAAAAAGGATTCGGTGAACTTACGTGGGAAAAAGTTCCCGGGGCATCCAGGTATCTGGTCACAGTTTTCAAAGGAGACGAAGAGATTCTTACAGACGAAGAGAGCAGTACAGAGAGCCTGGATTGTTCCAAAGATTTGAGCAGATATGGAAAAGGCGGGTACAAGGCTGCTGTCCAGGCGGTTTCTGACACTGGCGAGTATTCAGACAGTGATATATCATACAGTGACCTGCTGTCCTATCATGTAAAGGCTTCAAGCATAATTTTGAGTCCAAATGCGAAAGAACTGATTGTTGGAGAAACTTTTCAGCTGAAGGCCCGGGCTCTGCCATTCGATGCAGACTGCGGATATCAGTGGACTTCCTCCGATATTTCTGTGGCAGATGTAGACGATAATGGAAATGTAACGGCAGTATCACCGGGTACGGCAAGTATCACAGCAAAAGCCGACGACGGAAGCGAAGCCGCTTCATCCTGTCAGGTTACAGTAAAGCCAAAACCGGTGGAAAGGATTGTGCTGAGTCAGACAGAGAAGACACTGTATACAGGAGAAAAATTTACTTTAGGGGCAGAGGTACAGCCTCAGGATGCAGCGGATAAGACGGTAAAATGGAGCAGCTCAGATCCAAAGGTTGCCTCAGTAAACAGCGCGGGAAAGGTTACTGCATTATCTCAGGGCCGGGCAGTGGTGACTGCCAAAGCCAATGACGGAAGCGGCATAAAGGCCAGCTGTAACATTATAGTATCTGTCAGATCTTATTCTATTGAATATGTCTTAAACGGCGGCCGAAACCACAGAGATAATCCTTCTGAGTTTTCGAATACGCCGGTGCGTCTGAAAGCTCCGGCAAGGGATGGATATTTATTTGCAGGCTGGTATGCAGACGCAGGGTTTCGATCGAGAGTAGAATCTGTTACACAGAAAAGGGAGTGCAGACTGTATGCCAAATGGCAGAAGATCGCTCTTTCGGCACCGAAGCTGACCTCTATGAAGAATCCGTTGGGACCGACGATGACAGTGGATTATTCTAAGGTTCCCGGTGCCGCGGGCTATGAGATTTCTGTGTCACCGAATACAGGTTTCAGCAAAAGTTCCACGAAGCGATGGGAAACTGCAGCCGGGGGAAAGACACTGACAGGGCTTAAGAAAAATACAGTGTATTATGTCAGAATCAGAGCTTACCGTTGGGATTCTGCGGGCAGGAAAGTGTATGGAACATACAGCAGCAAAACAAAAGGATATACTGTCAAATACCGGCTCAATAAAGGCAAAAACAACAATGCGAATATGATCAGTTACTACAATATAAAAGTGCCGTTGAAAAATCCCTCTCGGAAAGGGTATCGGTTTAAAGGCTGGTACACATCTAAGAAATATAAGAAAAGAATCAAGACCATACCGAAAGGAAAGCGTGCAAATTATACACTTTATGCAAAATGGAAAAAGAAATAATAAAGAGCGGGAGAGGATCAGCTGTCAGGCAGATCCTCTGCGACTACATGATCCAGTGTAAATTGTGAGAGACTTTGTCTGTAAGCCTGTTCTGCACGGGTAAAAACAGAGATGATCTGCTGTTCTTTTTCATGAGCAATCATTTTTTCCTTCGGGAATACTTTATCTACCAGATTTGTAGTGGACAGAAATGGAGCGGTACTCTCAATGGCCTCGAACACATCCAGGAGACTGATGTTTTTCGGGGCCCTTTTTAAAACAAATCCTCCCTTTTTTCCCGCTTCGGAATCGACCAGGCCCGCCACGACCAGCTGGCGCATGATTTTCTTTAAGTATGAGTCTGACAACCCCAGACGTTCGCTGAGAGTATAGCTTTTCACAGGGGCATGGCCTTTGGTATGGGCGATGACCAGCAGAATACAGACGGCCTGCTCCAGGCTTCCTTTGATTTTCATTTTTATAAATCCTCCTTGTTAAACACAATTTTACTTGATATGGAGACGTTTTATCAAGATGTGTTGACAAATAAAAACCGGATGAATATAATACTCTGTATCCGTAGATAAGGAATATCCATGGATATATTATATCTACAAAGTATTCTTTTGTAAACAAAAGGTGTGGGAAGGACATAAAAATGAAGCTGAGAAAGAAGGAAGAAAGATGCTGAAAAAAGAATGGCAGAACATACGGAACAGTAAATGGATGATGCTGGTTTTGACGGCGATCATTCTGATCCCAACCCTGTACACGACGATTTTTCTCGGGTCTATGTGGGACCCGTACGGTGAGACGGAACATCTGCCGGTGGCAGTGGTCAACAATGATAAAGCGGTTTCTTATAACGGCACAAAAATGGAAGTGGGAAAAGAACTGATCAGCAATCTGAAGAAATCGGATGCGATGGATTTTCGTTTTGTCAATGAGGCGGAAGCGGACTCAAAGCTGAGAAGCGGAACATACTATATGGTCATAACGATTCCCGAGAACTTTTCAGAAAATGCTGCTACAGTATTAAATGAACATCCGAAGAAGATGGAACTTGAATACCGGACGAACCCGGGAACAAACTACATTGCGTCTAAGATGGATGAGACGGCCGTCAATACGATCCGCTCCCAGGTGGCAGAACAGGTCACGAAGACTTATACAAAAACCATGTTCCGGCAGATAAAGTCCGCAGGAGCAGGATTTGGGCAGGCCGCCGAAGGCGCAGAGCAGATCGGCAGCGGAGCAAAGAAACTTTCGGCAGGCAGTCAAACCATTACAGACAATTTAAACTCACTGGCCTCCAGCTCTCTGACATTTAAAGACGGAGCAGATTCTCTCCAGATAGGGCTTAAACGCTACACAGACGGCGTGGCTGAGGCGGACCGGGGAGCAAAGAAGCTGGATCAGGGAGCGGGGCAGCTGTCAAAAGGCGCAAAAGCTCTCAAGTCCGGCGCTGATGAGTTAAAAAGCGGAACCGGAACACTGAACAAAGGAGTGGCAGACTATACGAAAGGAGTCGGGGCTGTCTATGCAGGCAGCAGTGAGCTTGAGAAAAACAGCAGTTCATTAAACGGAGGAGTACAGGCGCTATCCGGAGGAATTCAGGCACTGGAGTCAGGAAGCGGAAGTGTCCTCACCGGATTAGAGGCCATGTCCTCTGAACTTGGAAAGTCGCTGACACCCGAAAAACAGCAGCAGACAAAGCAGCTGGCCGCGGGGATGAAACAGGCAGCCGATCAGCTGGACCCTCAGGGGACATCAAAGACCGTAAGCGTACAGACAGAAAAAACGGCGGAGACATTGTCACAGAAGGCTTCGGACCTCTCAGAACACGCAGATGAGCTAAAACAGCAGATTGCAGATTTAAAGGCTTCTTCAGAGTTTCAGAAACTCAGCAGGGAGGAACAGCAGAGTCTACTCTCCGGGCTGGAGAAAAGTGCGGATGCTGTTTCCTCTGATGCGGAGACGATTCAGAATAGGGCACAGAAGGTCAAAAATTCTGCGGCCAGTACACAGTCAGCTGGGACAGATCAGATGAAGAATACTGCATACCTTCTCAGAAACGGTGCGGATGCCATTGGCAGCTTGTCCTCCGGTCTTAGTCAGGTCAAAACAAACCTTGATAAAACGGGTACAAAACCTTCGGATATGGGACTGATTCAGGGCATGCAGACAGTTCACCTGGGAACCGAAAAGCTGAAAACCAGTGTGGATGGAAAAAACGGACTCAAAGAAGGAGTGAATGCATATACAGCCGGAGTAACCCAGGTAAACGGGGGCTTACAGCAGATGGACAGCAAATCAGGACAGCTGAAGACTGGAGCGTCAGAGCTGAACACAGGTGTTGGAAAGATGACAGAAAAGCTGCCTGAGCTGTTTCATGGAATGGCAGATCTGAAAAACGGGACACTGAGTCTCTGCAAAGGAACCGGTCAGCTTAACAAAAACAGCCGGATTCTTTTAGACGGAAGCGGCAGACTTTCCGACGGGGCAGAACAGATCGGCAGCGGGGCAGAAAAACTGGCAGACGGCTCTGAAACAGTGGGGACCGGGCTTTCTGTACTTCAGGACGGAAGCCGAACATTAAAGTCAAAACTTTCTGACGGAGCTGCACAGGCAGGAAAAGTAAAAGATTCAAAAAAGACCGTCGGCATGTTTGCGTCACCGGTAAAAACAGAACATTCTCAGATGTCAGATGTGCAGAACAACGGTCATGCCATGGCTCCTTATATGATGTCTGTGGCTTTATATGTGGCATGCATCGCATTCTGCCTCATGTTTCCGCTGAAGGAACACAACGGCAGGGTGCGAAGCGGATTCAGGTGGTGGCTGTCCAAAGCTTCTGTCATGGCGGTGATCGCAGCTGTGCAGGCAGTTGTTATGGTTCTTATGCTGATGCTCATCAATGGGCTGAAACCAAAAGAACTGACGGCAACATTTTTGATGGCAGTTTTAGTCTCTATGACGTTTATGGCCATGATCACATTTTTCAATCTTTGGCTGGATAAAGTGGGCAGCTTTATCGTGCTGGTGTTCATGGTGCTGCAGCTGGGCGGAGCGGCAGGAACCTATCCGATCGAACTGTCACCGAAATTCTACCAGATGATACATCCGTTTATGCCGTTTACTTACAGTGTGAACGCATTCCGGAATACGCTCATGATCGGCGGCGGCATCACGGCGGATGTGCTTGTATTTATAGGAATTCTGATTGCTTTTTCTCTTTTATCCCTCGGATACTATGAGAAAAGAGCAAAAAAAGCGGAGATCAAACACGCAGTTACTGCAGAAGGATGAAATGAGTGATAAAAAATGAAGAGAATTTTGCTTATGGTATTCAGAAACATTTTTCTGGTGCCGTTTATGTGGATCAAGCTGTGCTATTATGCTTCTCATGTGGATAAATATCCGGAGGAGAAGCGGTTTGCTATGCTGAAATTTATCACATCCCGTGCAAACAAAGGAGGAAATGTTACGATTGAAGTCCATGGGGAAGAAAATATACCAGAGAAAGACGGATTTATTTTCTACCCCAACCATCAGGGACTTTATGATGTACTGGCGGTGGCAGAGGCGTGTCCAAGACCGTTTTCTGTGGTCGCAAAAAAAGAAGTGGCTGAAATCCAGTTTTTAAAACAGGTTTTTGCATGTATGAAGGCCTATATGATTGACCGCGATGATATCCGCCAGTCCATGCAGGTGATTTTAAGTGTTGCAGAGGAAGTAAAGCGGGGTAGGAATTATCTCATATTTGCGGAAGGAACCCGCTCGAAAAACGGAAATGAGGTGCAGACATTGAAAGGAGGAAGCTTCAAGGCTGCCGTAAAGGCGAAATGTCCGATCGTCCCGGTGGCCCTCGTTGATGCCTTTCTTCCTTTTGATTCCAATACGATAAAGCCTGTCACAGTCCAGGTGCACTTTTTAAAGCCCCTGTATTATGATGATTACAAACATATGAAGACTACGGAAATTGCAGAACAGGTGAAGGAAAGAATCCAAAAGGCGATCGGATTACAATAAAAAATATTATTTTTAGACAGTAAAAAGGCCAGATAGGGAAATCTGGCCTTTTTGAGGGGAGTATAAATAAATTAATAAGGGGTTATGATAGTAGAAATATACATAATTAATACCTTCTACTATTTGCATTATAAGGTATCTTCAAAAAAAAAGCAATAAATTTTTTAAGTCAGATGAAAATTATGGATGAAACAAAAATTTTTTAAAATTGCGTTTTGTAAATCTTGCAAGAATATTTTTTTCTCTTTTGCAGACAATATTTGTGTAACCAACAGAAAGGAGAATTTATTATGTCAAAAAATTATTCTAACGAAAGCAACAACAGTAACAACAGCAACAATAACAAAAACAATAACTGCAGCAACAGCTCAAACGAGAGCAACAGCCAGAACAGGTCTCAGAACAAATCTCAGAACAAAAACCAGAACAAATCTCAGAACAGCAGCCAGAACTCTTCTAACCGTTAGTTATTAGAAGAAGAAAGCGGGAGAGACGTCCAAAGAAATTTTCTTTGGACGTCTTTTCATGTCCCTGCATATTCTAAATTATAAAAGGGGAAGTGTTTGAAAATGGAATTTACAAATATAACTTTGCAGGAAGGTATTGACCGTTCAAAACAGGATGATCATGTGATGTTCGATGTGAGAGAACCGTATAGATATAAACAGGGACATCTCGAAGGGGCTCTCAGTATGCCCTATGGTGTCATAAAAGACCAGGATGCTTTCAGAGATAAAAAGATCATTGTCTACTGCGACTTCGGCGGACAGAGCATGCTCGCTGCAAGGCATCTGGCTGAGCAGGGATATGAGGTCTACAATATTGTGGGCGGGATTTATTATTACCGCGGAGAGTTGACATCTCTGGGCCTAAAATTGTAGAATGAATATTATAATGCAAAGGAGAAACATGAAGAATATAGAATTGATCGCCCCATGCCACTTTGGTCTGGAGGCAGTATTAAAGAGAGAAATACAGGATTTAGGATACGAGATTGCAAAGGTTGAAGACGGAAGGGTGACCTTCTTTTCTGACCTTGGCGGAATTGCAAGGGCAAACATGTTTTTGAGGACTGCAGAACGGATTCTGCTTAAGGTTGGTGCCTTTCGCGCATCGACCTTCGAGCAGCTGTTTGACAGGACGGCAGAACTTGCCTGGGAAGAATTTATCCCTGAGGACGGAAAGTTCTGGGTGAAAAAGGCTTCCACTGCAAAGAGCAGACTTTACAGTGCTCCGGATATTCAGTCGATCGTCAAAAAAGCCATGGTGGAACGTCTGAAAAAGCGTTACCGTGTGTCATGGTTTTCAGAAACAGGGAACCAGTATCCAGTGCGTGTTTTCATATTAAAAGATGAGGTAACCATAAGCCTCGACACCAGCGGGACTCCGCTTCATAAGCGGGGCTACCGCACACTGACAAGTGAAGCTCCCATCAGAGAGACCCTTGCAGCGGCGCTGATCATGCTGACACCCTGGAAGAAGGACCGCATCCTGGTAGACCCGTTCTGCGGAAGCGGAACCTTTTTAATCGAGGCTGCCATGATGGGAGCAGGCATCGCCCCGGGGATGAACCGTTCCTTTGAGGCAGAGGCATGGACCAATTTTCTCACGAAAAAGACATGGTATGATGCGGCCGATGAAGCCGGAGATCTGATGGACCTGGATGTTTCCATGGACCTTCAGGGCTACGACAAGGACCCAAAAGTACTGAAGCTTGCCAGGGAAAATGCGGCCGCCGCTGAGGTGGATCATCTGATCCATTTCCAGCAAAGAGAGATAAAAGATTTCAGCCATCCGAAACCTTATGGATTTATCATAACCAATCCGCCGTATGGCGAGCGCCTTGAAGAAAAAGAGGCTCTGCCGGAACTTTACGGACAGATCGGAGACATTTTTCAGAAGATGGATACATGGTCTAAATATATGATCACTTCCTATGAAGATGCACAGAAGTACATTGGCAAAGCAACAAAGGTCAGAAAGGTATACAACGGAATGATCCGTGCCGAGTTCTGCCAGTATCTCGGACCAAAACCGCCCAGGAGATAAAACGATGAAGAAACGAATGATATTTGCAACTGGAAATCAGGGAAAGATGAAAGAGATCAGGGAAATCCTTGCGGACACAGAGTATGAGGTCGTGTCTATGAAAGAGGCAGGGGTGGACGCTGAGATAATAGAAGACGGTACGACATTTGAGGAAAATGCAGTCATTAAGGCTAAGGCTATCATGGAACTTACCGGAGAACTTACTCTGGCGGATGACTCCGGTCTGGAGATCGACGCTCTGAATAAAGAGCCAGGCGTATACTCGGCCAGATATATGGGAGAGGACACCCCGTATCCCGTTAAGAATCAGAAGATTTTGGACCGGATGGAAGGCGTGCCGGAAAAAGAAAGGACCGCCAGATTCGTCTGTGTGATCGCAGCCGCATTTCCGGATGGACAAATACGGACAAGTCGTGGTACTATGGAAGGTATCATTGGATATGAGATAAAGGGAGAGAATGGATTTGGCTATGATCCGATCTTTTTTCTGCCGGAGTTAGGCAGATACAGTGCGGAACTTTGCAGTGAAGAGAAAAACAGGTTAAGTCATCGCGGAGAAGCATTGAGGAAAATCAAAGACATTCTTTAGGGAGGTTATCTTGTGAGAATTTTAGTAATCAGTGACTCTCATGGTCGTAATGACGATGTAAAAGGGGTATTGGAGCAGGTCGGCGAGATCGACATGCTGATCCACTGCGGCGACGTAGAGCGCGGTGACCAGTATATCCGCGATATTGCAGGATGCCCTGTCGTCATGGTGGCGGGAAATAATGACTATTATCTTGACCTCCCCAGCGAGGAGACCATAGAGGTAGAGGGCTACCGCATCTGGGTAACCCACGGACATCCGTATTATGTGAATTCCGGGGTGGACTATCTGCGGGAATATGGAGAAATGCACGACGTAGATGTCGTGATGTACGGGCACACACATGTGCCGTTCATAGAGATCGGGGACGATATGACAATCTTAAACCCCGGGAGTATTTCCTATCCGAGACAGGCCGGCAGAAAGCCAACGTTTCTTCTGATGGAGATCGACGATATGGGAGAGGCTCATTATGCCCATGGATATTATAAAGAGCATTTCAGAGAACTGAACATTTAACATGAAAAAACTGTTTGTGGCATGAATACTGTAAGTAACAGCGAGGCTGTCCGAGTGTCAATGGCACAGGCAGTTTTTTCGTCGTATATAGAAAAATAAATTAGAGTTGAGGTCAAAAGATGAAAAAGAAGGATTTTGTAGAAGGCTTGATTGAGAAGACAGAGTTTCCGAATAAAGGGACATTTGCATTTGAGGACAGGGAGATCACGGTCAAAGGAGTTATCCAGGGCCAAAGAATCGCAGGACAGGTGACAAAGCTGCGAAAGGGCAAGGCTGTTGCGAGACTGGTAGAAGTACTGGAACCGTCTGAGATGGAGGATGGGATTCCAAGGTGTCCTCATTTCGGGACCTGCGGGGGCTGTTTTTATCAGACAGTTTCCTATGAGAATCAGCTGAGAATCAAGGAAGGACAGGTACGGGAGCTGTTAAAGGATTATATCTCCGATGAAAAATGGGAGGGAATCAAAGGAAGTCCTAAATGGTGGGAGTACCGAAACAAGATGGAGTTTTCTTTTGGAGACGAAGTCAAAGGAGGTCCGCTGGCTCTTGGTATGCATAAAAAGAATACGTTCCACGATATTGTCAACATTACGGACTGCAAAATTGTGGATAATGATTATAATCTGCTCGTCTCCTGTGTATTAAATTATTTTTCACAATCAGGCTGTGATTTTTATCATAAAATGAGCCACGAGGGATATCTAAGACATTTGGTCATCCGCCGTTCCGAGGCAAATGGAGACCTGCTGATCAACATCGTCACAACTTCCCAGGCTGATGTGGATATGAAGCCTCTGGCGGAGGAGATGCTCTCTCTGCCCCTTTCCGGAAGTATCCGGGGAATTCTGCATACGGTGAACGACAGTCTGGCCGATGTGGTTCAGGCGGACCGGATGGAGACGATTTACGGGGAAGATTTTTTCTATGAGGAAATCCTTGGGCTGAAATTTAAAATTTCTCCGTTCTCTTTCTTCCAGACCAATTCTCTGGGGGCGGAAGTGCTGTATGAGACTGCAAGGGAGTATGTGGGAGAGACGAAGGATAAGGTTATCTTTGACTTGTACAGCGGAACCGGGACCATTGCCCAAATGCTGGCGCCGGTGGCAAAGAAGGTGGTCGGCGTGGAAATTGTGGAAGAAGCCGTGGAGGCTGCCCGGGAAAATGCCGGTTTTAATGGGCTTGAGAATTGTGAATTTATTGCAGGGGATGTGCTGAAGGTGATCGATGAGCTGGAAGACAAGCCTGATTTTATTGTGCTGGACCCGCCCCGGGATGGGATACACCCGAAAGCGATCCAGAAAATCATTGACTTTGGGGTGGAGAAGATGGTTTATATCAGCTGTAAGCCGACCAGCTTGGCGAGAGATTTGGAAATCTTTCGGGAGGCGGGGTATGAAGTTGAAAGAGGGGGATGCGTGGATATGTTTCCTTCGACGGTGCACGTGGAGACGGTGGTGTTGCTGGAGCGAAAACTCTGATTCTAGGCGGGTTTGCGGAATTGTTAGCGAGATATGAGGTTGTGTTTTTGAGGAAGATGAGATGGATAAGTTTCCACAGATAAGGGGGGACGGGGATAACGTTGGATAGTTTGAAAATGAGGGTTCTTTGGACAAAAGATACAATCTGTCAGAACTCTTGCTATTTGGATAAAGTGGATACTATCCGGAAAAACTTATACTTTATGGGAAAAAGGCGATATTAGTTAAATTGAAACAGATGATAATATGTTAGGAGTTACTAAGGAGACTTTATGCTAGAAGGATTAATAATTGATTTCAAAACAGAATTAGATGAAAATATATCTATGTCATTAAAGGAGAATAATAAGAAATTAGATAAGGTTTCTTTGAATATAGAAATAGTTGAAGAAATTGTGGCAAATATCAATAGTGAGCCACAGATTATATTAAAAGAAGTAATACATGACTTGATTTCGGCCTTATACTCTGGCTTACAAGCATTGTATAGGAATTCATATATTAGTTTGAGAAGTGCAATTGAGTTATCTTTAGTATATGTGTATTTTCTCGACCATAACTATGATTATTTTTTTTGGAAGCAAGATAAATATGATGTGAAATGGTCAGTGTTAGAGAATGAAGAAGCTGGGGTCTTAAGTGAAAAATATTTATCACTTTTTAGTAAAGATAATTTCAATATCTTATTTAGATCTTGTAGAGAAATTTATAGAGATTGTTCTCAATTTGTGCATGGAAAATATGAGTATATGCACACTGTCAGGCATCAGAGCTTAAAATACGACAAGAAAACTTTTGACGAATTTTTAAACATGCTCTTTAAGTGCACTAATGTTCTGATCGCGTTGCTGCTAATAAGGCATGGCGATTTACATTTAGATATAGATGAAACATATAAAGATACGATAGAAGAAAATTTAAAGTTATTGCAATTAACTGAAACATTGGAAATGATAAAGGAGTTCTGGAAATGACGATAAGTTTTACATTAAGAACAGAAGATTTAACATTGGATGAAATTGGTAAATTCTATGTTGATACAAAACATGATAGAGAGAATATTGAATTTTTAAAGAGTAATGCTACAGGACTTTTAATAGGCAGTAGGGGAACGGGAAAAACTATGTTATTAAAAATAGCAGAAAAAGAGTTGTTAGATAAGTTTGAAAATGACCACATTCTTCCTGTTTTTGTTAGCTTTTCTTCTGCGGCATTGGTAGACAATAAAGAAGATATATTTAAAAAATGGATGTTGTCTAAAATCTTGTTTGCACTTCAAGGACAATTAAAAAAAGTAGGATTGTTAAAAACAAAGAATATTTTTTCTTTCCTAATCGGGAAAGATAGTGAAGAAACAGATGATTTAGCAGTACAAATAAGTAAATTAATTAATAAATTGGAGAAATCATGGAAAAATAATCAAACAGTAGTAGATAATGCATCTCCTTTTGTAGAAGATGTAGATTATTTCAAAGAACTATTGCATTCTGTTTGTGAAGAATTGAAAATAAAGTATTTAATTTTTTTGTTTGATGAGGCTTGCCACAATTTTCTTCCTAAGCAGCAAAGAGAATTTTTTACATTATTTAGAGATTTGAGAGATTCATACATCTGTTGTAAAGCGGCAGTATACCCAGGAATAACATCATATGGAACCTTTGAAATGTTTCATGATTCCATTGTAAAAAGAGTAGAAAAAGATATCTTGGCTGAAGATTATGTTGATAAAATGAGAGATATTATTGAACGACAAACAGATGATAGAACATATAACATTTTAATTCAGCAAGGGGAATTATTAAATTCATTAATTTACGCTGCAACAGGTAACCCTCGTGTTTTATTAAAAAGTGTTTATGAAGCCAGTGAGAAGTTAACATCTCTGAAAAAGACAAATGTTAATTCAACTATCAAAGATTTTTATAGAACGCAAATGTGGAATGAATATACTAAATTAGGAGATAAATTTACATCTTATAAAGAAATTATTGATTGGGGTAGGGCATTTATAGAAGATAAAGTTTTGATGGAAACGCAGAATAAAAATTCGCGTTCTAATAATGAAGAGTTTTATGATAAACAAACGATATATTTTATAATACATAAAGATGCTCCAGAATTGGTAAAGAAAGCAATAAATATTTTAGAATATGCAGGAATTGTTGTCTTACATACAGAGGGTTATAAGACGAGAGGGGGAATATATAATAGGTATCAAGTAAATATGGGAATCGTAGCTGCAAGCACGTCAGAATTAGATTTGTCTTCGTATATAATTAAATTAAGAAGAGGCCTATCGATAAAAGTTGTTACAGAATATGGTGCAAATTCTGTTGCATTTAAAGAAATAGACCAGATAAAAAACAATATCAATTTTGAGAATGGGGGAATTGATTTGCAAACATTATTGGATAGAAATATAGACATTTTAGATATTTATGAATATCAAAAGAAAGAAATAAAAAAAGAAGGGTTTTGTAAACTGATCGATATATTAAATTCATCAGAAATGGATTTACAGAGAGCTCATTTGATAGGTCCCGTAAGAGCAAGGAATATTTATAATTTGTCTATGAATGCTTTATTAGAATATATTATTGGATAAAATAGATAGTAATTCAGTACCAGAGTCAATGCGAATGCTTTATTGGTATGGAATTAAAATCAATGGGGTGAAAAATACTTAAAGGGGTAAGTGGGGGATTAGTTTGGATGAAAATCAGCAAATGACTATGGGGGATAACTCATGATATCTCGATCAAATATTGCAAAATATTGGAGCAATAGAGGTATAAATAAGAATTCTTTTGAGGTTGAAGAATTGAGTAATAAGAGTTAACGAATGTAAACACATAGCTGTGAAAGAAAATTTTGACAAGAACTTGGAAAAAGAGATATATAAAAGCAATAATTGGAATAATTAGTCAAAAATATTCAGTAAATAATGGATATTATGGAAGTAAAATAGCAGATTCAACGTTTTATATGAACTTTATTGGTGAAATATGTAAGGATAAAAATAAAATGATATGAATTATAATTGTTTTATGCAATTCGTTTAATATTTTAAATTGGGGAGGAATGGAACAACAATTTTATGAACAAATAAAAAGAATTCTATCTGATGCCAGAAACAAAGTATACCGAACTGCAAACTTTGCAATGGTGGAAGCATACTGTAATATTGGTAAAAGTATTGTGGAGTAGCAGGATGGCTGTGAAAAGCAGAATATGGTAGTAGATTAATTGCGGAACTATCCAAACAAATAACTGAAGATTTTGGTAAAGGTTTTACGACAATTAGTTTTAAATACATGAGACGGTTTTATCTGACATTTCCAAATATTCACGAACTGTGTGACGAGTTAAGTTGGACACATTATCGTCTTCTTATGCGCGTGGAAAATGAAAATCCCCTTGAATTTTATACAGAAGAAGCCATTAAATCAAATTGGAGTACACGGCAATATTATCTCGTGATCCATATGTATTAAAGTTTCTGGGTTTAAGTCCTAATGATAATTTTTATGAGAGTGACCTTGAAGAAGCATTGATAACGCATTTGCAGAAATTCCTCTTAGAGTTGGGGAGAGGATTTTCTTTTGTTGCCAGGCAGAAAAGGATTACATTTGATGGGAGACATTTCCGAATAGATCTTGTTGTCTATAATTATATTTTGAAATGCTTTGTATTAATTGATTTAAAAATTGGAGATTTGACACATCAGGATTTAGGGCAGATGCAGATGTATGTACATTATTACGAATGTGAATTGATGAATGATGGAGATAATCCACCGATAGGAATTTGTTCTTTGTGCGGATAAAAGCGAATCTGTAGTGAAGTATACATTGTCAGAAAATGAAACACAGATTTTTGCGTCAAAGTATAAGCTATATCTTCCGAGCGAAGAAGAGCTGTCACAGGAATTGCAAAGAGAGTACAGAGCATTAGAATATGATAAGAAAAAATCAAAATAACTCTACTTAAATAAAGTGTAATTTTTATTGGAGGACATTAAAAGAGGTAAATTCACTCCAACATCTTGTTATGAAAATATTTCTGTCATATAGTATCAAACTTTTGTTCCAATATATGTGGAGACAGTATGCTTAGTAGTAAAATTTCATGCAGATCAATATATTGAAGTGGGGTTGAAGATGGGTGAGATAGATTTGACACAAGCAGAAAGTAGGGTAACATACGCTCAAATAAGGCGATATGTATTTGATAAGACAGAAATTAAAGTGTCTCAATAATATATGGTACAAGTTAAAAGAAGATGAGGACTGATAAAACGAATCAATAATAATTTAGGTGAAAAAAACAAATGTTCTGTAAATATATTCAGAAAAGGAACAAGCAATTGAGGGTGCATTAGAAAATTTTAAGATAATTTAGTAAGCAAAATGGTTTCAAAGAATTGAGGTGTTGATTATGGCTAATATTGAAAGTATCAAACAAAAAATTCTCCAATTGGATGCAGGGTCATTTCAAAATCTTTGTGATTCTTATTTATATAAGATTGGCTATCCTAATATAGTATCTCTTGGTGGAGAAGCAGGTACACGAAAGACTACCCCAGGGACACCAGATACTTATTTTATTACACCAAATGGAAAGTATATTTTTGTAGAATACACGACTCAAAAGGCAAACTTATTTGCGAAAATTAAGGATGACCTTGAAAAATGTCTTGATACATCAAAGACTAGCATTTCACATGATAAAATCTCTGAAATCATTTATTGCCATACTTCGTCAAATCTTGCACCCTCTCAAGATAATGAGGTAAAAGTTATATGTGAAAATGTTGGAATCAAGCTTATAATTATAGGAATTGATAAACTTGCAGAAGATATATATCTTTTCCATCATAATCTTTCTCGTGATTTTTTGGGAATATCAATAAGTACTGATCAAATTCAAACGTGTGACGATTTTGTTAATCGTTATAATTCCAATAGAATGGCTGCTCCAATCAATACTAAATTTTTATTCAGAGAAAAAGAATTAAATGATATTTGTGATGCTTATTTAAAAGTGGATGTCGTTATACTCAGCGGTGCAGCAGGCACAGGAAAAACACGATTAGCTTTGCATTATGTAAAAAATCACCCAGATGCTAACAATGAAAAAATCTATTGTATTCACAGTAATGCCTTACCAATATATGAGGATTTAAAACTTTTTATAGACAGCCCTGGAAACTATTTTCTTTTCATTGATGATGCAAATCAATTGTCAGGATTGCAGCATATTATTCGTTATGTCACTATGAAACCAGAGGGGTATAACGTAAAGATACTTATTACAGTGCGGGATTATGCACTTCAAAAAGTGATACATGATGTTCGAGAAATTACTTCGTATGAAATCATAAATATAAATGTATTTACGGATGATGAGATTAAAAAATTGCTCGAAACTTCATTGGGTATTCTAAATCAAGACTATCATGAAAGAATCATAAGAATTGCAGAGGGAAATGCCCGTATTGCTATTCTTGCAGGGAAAGTAGCGTGCGATTCAAATCGTTTGGACTCTATTAATGATGTGTCACAATTATATGAAGATTATTATGGAGCTTCTTTAGAGGATAATCAATTGTTTGTCAACAATAACATGTGTATAACAGCTGGAATAGTTGCTTTTTTAGAAGCAATCCATCTAGAACACATTGATGCATTTGTTCCGATTTTACAGGATAAAGGGTTAAATCGAGATGATTTTATTGAAAACATTTATAAGCTTCACGAGCTAGAAATCGTTGATATTTGCAATGACAAAGCCGTTCGTTTTTCTGAACAATGCCTGTCTAATTATTTGCTAAAATATGTTTTTTATGATAAGAAATTACTCAGTTTGTCGAAAATGATCAAAGCTTGTTTTCAAAGCTATAGAGAGAGAACAATCTCTTCCATTAATACATTACTTAATATATTCAGAAATAAACCCCTTTTCAATTTTGTTGAGAAAGAAATAAAAATATTATGGGATGAATTATCAACAGAAGAGTCCCCGTTTTTCTTTGAATTTGTCAAAGTGTTTTTTCGTATTAATCCTACGGAAACACTTCTAATTTTACAAAATCAAATTGAGTTGGAAGAAGGCGTAATTTGTGAATGGCTTGATATTGATACTGAGAAAGGGAAAAACTATCAGAACGTAACAAACGATATCATTAAAATTCTTGGCGGTTTTGCAGATATGGCAGATTTGCCTACAGCCTGTGACTTGTTTTTTCAGTATTATTTAAAGCGCCCAGATTTATATATGGATTTTTATCATACAGCTAATCAATGTTTTGGTATTAATAAAGATTCTATACGCTATGGCTTTTGCACGCAGATAACTTTTTTTGAGAAGATAAAAGAATATTCAAACGACTGGAAACAAGAAGCTGTTGCCATTCTCTTTTTAGAAATAGCAAAAGAATTTTTAAAACTGCATTTTTCTCCGGCAGAGGAAGGCAGAAAGAACACAGTTACTTTATATCAAATCCCATTGACTATATCTGAAGGTGTTAAAAAATATCGAGAGCTAATTTGGGAATCTTTATTCTCTTTGTGTGAGATTGAAAAGTATAAAGCAAAAGTTAGAGAAATCCTTAGTTCTTATGGTGGGACTATCGAGGATATAAGTATTCCTGTTTTACAATTTGACTTAAAATTTATTAATTCAATTTTAGAGTCAAATTTTCCACCAAATCGATTAGAGAACTGTCTTTTAGTGAACAGAATAGTGGATGTTTTCAAACGTATGAAACTTTCTTGTGAATTGTTATTTACTGAATATTTTGAAGGAGAATCCTATCAATTATATTCTCTTCTTAAAGGATCGGATTACAATGGAGAAACTGATTATGAAGAGTATGAACAACTAAAACGGCAATCAATTGATCAATACGTTTCTAATTGTGATTTAGAAATGTTCAAGAAGTTAATTGATGTTTGTAATAATATCCCTGATCTTGATGGTCAAACATCCGGGGAGACAGTAGATGGATTAGAAATTGCCTTCAATGCTATTTCTCTTAAAAAAGATTGTTATATTGATGCAATTAAATATTACATAGAAAAGGATACACCAAACAATTTACACCCAAACCCATTGACAGGCATACTCTTTTCCTTAGTGTCTGATTCAGAAGTATATCAAATTATTAGTACTGGAGAATATAGCCAAAAAAATGCTTGGCTATATGCCTACTATCATGAGCTGCCGCCGAAGTTAATCACCAAAGATCATCTACATGGGCTTTATAACTTTTTGAGAGACACTTCTGACAGAAATATTACGTCATCCTCAATGCGTGATGTGGATTTTCTGGAAAAATATAATATAATAGATGAGCAAGCATTAATTAAAGGAAGTAAAATTATTTTGGATAAAATGGAGTATTCACCCTTTATAGTGCATATTTACTTTGGTTTGTTATTTAATAACTATCATAATACAACCAAGGAAGTAATTCAAAAATTTAATTGTAATTTGGAATTGCTTGAAAAAATTTATTTTGCCACGCTGTCGTATAAGAATCACCATGATAATAACGGACAATTCTTGAAAGAAATATTTTTAGTTAGTCCTTCTATATTGGACAAGTATATAGGTTATTTAATAAATAAATATAATAGATCTTTTAGTGATAATCAAAAAAGACACCGTTGTTTTTTTGAATTGGATGATTTTATAGAAATATATAATAAGATTTTTGAGCAGTTAATAAAGAATTGTCGGTTTTCCAGGATGTCAGTACCATATTTTTTAGAGTCTTTATTATTACCAATTCAAAACGAGCAAAATCTGTTGGGAAAACAAGACGAGTGGATTCGGCAATGTATTCAACTGTCCTTCAATGATGAAACAAAAATGTATTGTCTGTTTTCAGTTATATCAAAATTAGGAATCGAAAGAAAAAAGGAATATATTTTGCTATTTATTGAGAATAATCCATCGTTTGAAGATTTTGAAAGGATACCATTAACTCCTACTTCTTACAGTTGGTCAGGTAGTGCAATACCTATGTATTCTAATTGGATTGTGTATCTCAAATCATTGCTTCCAAGCTTTATAGGCTTAAAATGGATAAAGCATAAAAATTATATTGAAACAAAAATTGGTTATTTAAATAAGCAAATTGAATCTGAACAAATAGATGAAATATTAAGAGGATGATTTGCAAATACAATAGAATATGGAAAATAAAAGAAGGAATTGTAGGAAAACCGTTATTTTGTTACAACAACATTAAGGATAAAAATCTTGATTTTAGGTACTTATACAAGTTATGTGGTCTTTTAATGTTTATAGTGCTAAAATTCGATACAAAGATATAAGAGGCAAAATTAATTTATCAGTAATCATAGACATGGTAAGTGGGTACATGATAAAGGAAAACTAATTGTAGTGTTTAGAAGAAGCAGGGGTAGGACGATGGAAATAAATGAAAATCCAGGATTAAAAACTAATGTGATTTCGATGTATAAGAGTCGTTTTAAAACTGAGGGATTTTTTAGACCAAGAATTTATAAAGATCTAAATATTTCTGGTAAAATAATGAATCATATAGTTGATATTTATTTTGAGTTCACTCAAATGAGTAATACAGAACGAACAATAATCAAAACAATAGAAGGTAAAGAAGTAACAGATAAAGATATATGGGAATTTGTATACGTTTTGAAAGATTTGTATTTTTTTGCAAAAGGTATTGTATATTATGATGATAGTGTTTCTGGCTCTGCAAAGAAAGCAGCTGAAACAGCAAATATAGACTTGAGAAAATTTGATTTTTTTAAAGAGGTTCAAGTAAGTACTCTAAGTGCGCTCAAAGTAATGCTTCCTAATGATAATATAATAGGAGATCCGTTTTGGATTGTTATGGAAATAACAAAAAGCAATTACGAAACTACAGGAAATTATAGTCTGATAGAAGGTACAATACCCTTGTTTCTATCAAAAAAACAAGCCAATAATTTCTGCAAGAAATTGAAAGAATGTAGGGTATTTGGAGTTTCTCAAAATCATCTTAGAGTTTTGATAAATTTAAATGAGAAAGGTATGTATCCAGAGTTTAATATAGTTCTTCCGGAATTTCAACAAACGCAACATAATTTTCTTTTGACTTATAATATTAGTTGTGAAAATTTAAAAAAATTTTATCTACGGGGTGATAGCAATGAATAATACTTCACAAATGAAAGGTGAGAAGTTTGAATCAGTCGTTGAAAAAATTTATGTTCAAATTGCTACTAACGAACGGATAAAAGCCAAAGTCGAAAAACATGTTCCAATGTTTGGTGATGATGGAGCAAGCCATGAAATTGATGTTCTCTATTCTTATGAACATTTTGGGGTGAATTATAGGGTGGCAATCGAGTGTAAGAATTGGAAGAACCCTATAAATGTTGCTGAACTGAGAAATTTCTCTTATAAATTGGAGCATATAGGAAATATAAATGGAATTTTTATTTCGGCAGAAAGTGAGTTTCAAGATGGTGCAAAGAAGGTTTCTAGTTTTAATGGAATTAGACTCATAAGATATAATGAATTACACAGATTTATTAAAGGCCAAAATGACCAATATTTGATTCCGGACTTTAAAACTATAGGAGATCCTTTTTGGATGCTTATGAATTCGAGAGGAAAGACCTCGATAGAACAAAATATGATTTTAGACGAGGGAATTTTCCTTTTTGAAAACAAATATTTTGCTGAGCAATTTCAAAAACTTCTTCTGTTAAATTATGGTGATGCCTTTAAACTTGTAGGTGTTTCCCAATTACATTTGAAAGAGATTAAATGTTTGAAGAATAATTATAAAGTTTCTGTTAAACTATTTAATCAATTCACAAGTGATTTAAACAGGATACCATATCATTTTTGGGATTTAGATGCTAAAGATATTGAAATGTATATAAGATAAAATGAAATGATCAAATACTTATAATTTTTGAAGTGTAACTAAAATAGTTAATATTTCTTAATTACTACAATATATGTTTCGCACGACAAAACAAGGAACTTATTTTGTCAATAAGGTATTTCCTGAATGGAGAATGGATGTACTCTGCCCTGATTTAATAGAGCGAGCAAGAAAAATGACTCGTGCAAGAAGTAATAATCATCCGTGGCTGTCAATGGATGATGAAGAATTATTAAGAAGTGCAGGACTTATTTTATTGGATCATGAAAGCAGAAGAGAAGGGATTACACTGGCAGCAATCCTGTTATTTGGAAAAGATACAACGATTATGCCAGCGCTTCCCCAGCATAAAACGGATATGATTTTCAGAGTCCAAAATCTGGATAGATACGATGATAGGGATGTAATTGTTACAAATTTATTGGATAGTTATGACAGAATGAGTGAGTTTGCAAAAAAGCATTTAAATGATCCGTTTGTCTTAGATGGAATGCAGTCAGTTAGTGCAAGAGATGCAATTTTAAGAGAAATTATATCTAACAGCTTGGCACATCGTGATTATTCAAGTGACTATGTTGCCAAGATGGTAATTGAGAAAGACCGGATCTTTGCGGAGAGCAGTAATAGAACACATGGATTTGGAAATTTAAATTTGACTACATTTGAGCCATTTCCTAAGAATCCGGCAATCTCTAAGGTATTTAGGGAAATAGGACTTGCTGATGAGTTGGGTTCTGGAATGAGGAATACTTATAAATTTACAAAATTGTATTCAGGCGGAGTGCCGCAGTTTATAGAAGGGGATACTTTTAAAACAGTGATTCCATTAAATGGGACTGCTACATTGAAGGCGGGACCAAAGAGTTGGGACTAAGTCAGTGACCAAGTCGAGAATGATACGATTGCTATGAAAATACTTGAATTTTGTAAAACAGCAAGGACTAAAAAAGAAATTTCAGAATATATAGGTTACAAGAATTTAACTTATATGACCCGAACTTATCTTAAGCCGTTATTGGAGAGCAAGAAGCTGAAATACACAATACCGGAGAAGCCAAAGAGCAGGTTACAAAAGTATATAACAAAACAATAAATGAGCAGATGGAAGCCTCTGAGTCGACATAAGATTTGGAGGATTTCTTTAGCCAAATTCATAGGAGGAAGGAAATGATTGTTTTTCAAACTATACACCAAGAATTGTTTAATTATATATTACATAATTTTTTAGAAATCGAAGTTTTTAATGAAGACACAGATCTGGGAGATATGATTGAAATTCTGCTTCCTAAATATTTATATAGAGAACAGTATCGCAGCTGCATAAAAGCATTGAAAGAGTTGTTTCTATGGACAGAGGATTCTTTTTATCATGAGATGCGTGCGCTTCACGAATTATTATTATTCCATTTTGTTGAGTATATGGCAGAACTGCAACAGGATTTGCCTGATTTCAATCAGATCTATATTGATGAAAAGGGACATTCTTTAATTGAACAAGCAATCAAAGCTGATTGTGATGAAGATGGTGATTTGGAATCTGAAGATTACAGAGAAATCTATTATGATATTTTCTTATATCCGGATTTTTTGTTTACAGATACAGATTTTTTATTGATAGATAAAATATATAACACGAGAAAAGCAGGTAAGCCGTTCATAGAAGAGATGTTAGGGATCAATATAGATTACTATTTTGAACTTTTACCAATGGATATTCAAGAACAATATAAAACAAAGCATATCACGCTTACAAGTGAAATCTCTTCCATGTTAAAATATATTGAGAAAAGAATCCGTTATGGAAACCTATATAAACTTTTCTGGGAAAATAATCATCCTGTGAAGGAGGAGCGTATTCAGCTTATTTTGGAAAATATTATGGATGCATATTTCTATAATCAAGAAGTGGAAATTACCAGAGAGGCATTATTGGGAAACGGGAAAGTGGATTTCAAACTATATAAAACAGATCATGAAGACGAAAAAGTTCTGATTGAATTAAAAAGGGGCAGCAGTACTTATTTAAAAAAGGGATATGAAAAACAACTAACAGATTATATGTTATCCAGTAATTATAAAAATGCTTTTTATTTGATAGCCTGTTTTACCGATAATGAGTATGAACGAAGTGTAAAATTTATCAGAAATCATGTTTATACAGATACAATACAACTGTATATAAATATTTCGATTTTAGATTTGAGAAAAAGAAAAACAGCTTCTAAATCTTAGGAGAATTAAAACAATGGGTTTATAGGTAATATAAAATATGGAAAGGTTAAAATTAGATGGAAGCACTAGCTGCAATGAAAAATATTGTAAGATTTTAGCCGCTGTATTTCAGCAGAGAAAGGTTCTGTCATGTTAAAAAAAGATTTTACAACTAAAGAAGATCTGATGACAATTTTAAAAATACTAAATGATTCAAATATAAAATACTGGCTTGACGGCGGCTGGGGAGTCGATGTTTTAGCAGGTAAACAGAGCAGAAATCACAGGGATATTGATATAAACTTTGATGCACAGTATACGCAGGAAATCCTAACTCTTCTCAAAGATCATGGTTATGAGATAGAAACTGACTGGGCCCCTGTCAGAATGGAATTATATAGTGAAAAATACGGGTACATCGACATTCATCCTTTTATTTTAGGTGAAGATGGAACCGCAAAACAGGCAGATTTGGAAGGCGGATGGTATGAGTTCAGTGCAGATTATTTTGGAACTGCTGCTTTTGATGGAATTAAAATACCATGTATTTCGGCAAGAGGACAAAAAGTATTTCATACAGGATATGAATTAAGAGATGTAGACAGGCATGATCTAAAAATTATCGACAGTTTGCTAAAATAATTTCCAGTCTTAAGGAGCATCGTATAGAGGAACAGAACAAGATTCCCACCGCTATATGATGCTTTTTAATCTATTCTACCTTAAGAGGATATAAATACGAAATTTTATACTATACTGAAAATATATAAATTAAAATCTGTGCTCTAAAAGGGTATGAATTTGATTTTGGATCTTCAACGGATCTGGTCATAAAGGTTCATGATTACAGGGATTCTTTTTAGAAAAAGGAGAGGCTTACGAATCTGTAGAGAAATAATCTACTGGAGTTTCAGTGTGATGAATGTGGGGAAGAAATGCAGCTGCCTGTCTGCAACTCACCGAGAATGGGAGTTTGTGCCTACGAAGGAAGTGATATTTATCCGGATCAGTTTATGCCGGATAGGAACCGATAGTGAAATTAGATGTTGAGTGAAAAGAGGATACATCTGCGTCAGCAGAGGTATCTTCTTTTGTTAAGTAAATTAAAGGAGTATGAAAGTCTATCTCTATTCATCCCACTGGCAGGCCTTCAAATCGACATCTCCATTATCTTTAAACACAGCACCTTCTTCTAATAAAAGCAGTCCCTGATCATGCCAGCCCGGAACCAGTCTTCCGGCGTGATTGACTACGCGGTGGCAGGGATAACTGCCGTAGTATTCTGCCATACTGAGGACCCTGCCCACAAGTCTTGCATTTTTTTCTTTTCCGATCAAACGGGCAATCTGCCCATAAGTCGCAACCTTTCCCCGGGGAATTTCCTCCACAACAGAGAGGATTTCATAAATTAATCGCTCATCTAAAATCTTTTTCATATGTATATCCTCACAAATTATAGAATGGATTATGCTAATGAAATCATGCTGCAAGACAGAAGAAATGTCAAGAACAAGGCAGTATGAATTCAATAACTTTATGGGGTTAAGAAAAATTCAATGGAATCCATACAGTTCTATGTTATACTGAAAACAGACGCCCGCACGCTGCCGCACTTTATTTCATTTGAGCGGATGAGCGTTGTGTGTCAGGGCAGAAAGAACGGAGGTTGAAATTATGGGAATTTGGATGTTGAAGCACTAACAGCAGGGCGTTGGTGTTTCCAAAGCCTTGCTGATCGGTAAGAGGCGTAAACAAAGATACGGTCAGGAGGCAAAGGATGTCATATTTTAATTATCAGTCAAAGAAGATTTATTACAAAGAAACAGGAAGTGGAAAACCTATCGTGTTTTTGCACGGGAATACAGCATCTTCCAGGATGTTTGAACTTATACTGCCTTTATATGAAGATAAGTTTCATGTGATTCTCATTGATTTTCTGGGGCATGGGAAATCAGACAGGCTGGAAGAATTTCCGGCGGAACTCTGGACGGAAGAAGCAAGACAGACGACAGCGCTGCTTGAGCATCTGGATATTGGAAAGGTAAACCTTGTGGGAACCAGCGGCGGTGCGTGGGCAGCAGTTAATGCGGCCTTGGAACAACCGTATCTGGTGGACAAGGTAGTGGCGGACAGTTTTGACGGACGCACGCTGGCAGATGACTTTTCGGAGAATCTGCTTAAGGAGCGTGCAGAAGCCAAGAAGGACGAAATGGGGAGAGCATTTTACGAGTGGTGCCAGGGGGATGACTGGGAACGCATCGTGGATATGGACACAAATGCGATGGTACAGTGTGCCAAAGAGAAGCTGCCCTTATTTACGAAACCTCTGAGTGCACTGGAGAATCACCTTTTGCTCATGGGCAGTGAGGGAGATGACATGTGCAGAGCAGATTTTCAGGATGAATATCGTGTCATTGCCAGAGAGACAAATGCAGACATATGTATATTCCCGGAAGGGGTACATCCTGCAATCCTCTCCTGTGCGGAGAAGGCTGCAGAGGCCATTTCGAGATTCCTGGAAGAATAAGAATCATAAGGAGGCCGGAAGATGAGAATGCCGGGAAAGATTGAATCAGACATGTTCGCACCCTGCGGGATGAACTGTATGGTTTGTTACAAGCATTGCTATCATAAAAAACCTTGTGCCGGATGTCTGAACAGCGACCGGGGAAAGCCGGAACACTGCCGGAAATGCAGGATTAAAGACTGTACCGCCGGTAAAAATATTACTTATTGTTATGAGTGTTCTGATTTTCCATGTAAGCAGATAAAATCATTGGAAAAGAGCTATAACTCCCGGTATCGTGCAAGTCTGATCGAAAACAGCAGAGCTGCGAAGGAGTATGGTGCAGAAATTCTATTAGAAGAACATCGGGAGAAGTACAAATGTCCGGACTGCGGCGGTATTATTTCTTTACATGATGCGGAGTGCAGTGAGTGTCAGCATAAGATGCGTACATTATGTAATTAACAGGGAAGGAGAAAGCGCTTGTGGAAGGGAAGATGAGCTGCTGCGGCACTATATGTTCTGAATGTGAATTTTATCCGGACAGCTGCCGGGGGTGTCATGAGATCAAAGGCAGGGTATATTGGCTGGAGTACACACAGGAAAGTATCTGCGATATCTATGACTGCTGCATGAACACGAAAAAATATGATCACTGCGGCTGCTGCAAAGATTTGCCGTGCAGCCGCTATGAGCGTGATGATCCAACAAAAACTCCGGAAGAAAATGCAGCCGGCCTTCGTGTACAGATCAACAATTTAAAGGAATATGGGAAGCGGCAAAAACAAGAAAACAGTTCCGGATCACAGGATTTACAGACAGTACCCGGAATAGGGAAGAGAATCGCTCAGCATTTAAATGCGATTGGAATTTACTGCGTGGATGACCTGAAAGGCAGAGATCCGGAGGAATTATACAGTATGGACTGTATTCAAAAGGGATTTACAGAGGACCGGTGTGAGCTTTATGTGTTCCGGTGCGCGGTTTATTATGCGGAACATGAGGAACACGATCCGGAAAAACTCAAATGGTGGTACTGGAAGGATAAAGAATAGCCGGAAGTGCCAAGAGGCTGATGACTTCTGCAGTGACGCGGAAGTCATCAGTTTTCTGTTTTACATATAGAATGAGACCATAAATTAATTATATGGGATCTGACAGGAGAAGTTTTGTGCAGATACACGGATGAGAAAACTAGTTTATAAATTTAAGAAAGGTAAAAAGAAATGACAAATGAGTTTCAGGATTTTGGTCTCTCAATAGAAATTTTGGAGGCCTTAAACGGCCTTGGATATAAAAAACCCACAAACATACAGCAGGAAGTGATTCCGCCCATGCTTGCAGGAAAAAATATAGTGGCCAAAGCCCCCACAGGAAGCGGAAAGACGGCGGCGTTTGCCATACCGATCTGCCAGAATGTCCGGTGGGAGGAAAACGCACCGCAGGCCCTGGTGCTGGAGCCTGCGAGAGAGCTGGCAGTTCAGGTCAGCCAGGAAATGTTTCATATAGGGCGGAAGAAGCGCCTGAAGGTTCCGGCGGTATTCGGGGGATTCCCCATTGACAAACAAATCCGGACTTTGAAGCAGAAATCCCATATCGTGGCGGGAACCCCGGGGCGTGTCATGGATCATATCCGAAGGGAAACCTTAAAACTTTCAAACGTACAGTGGCTGGTTATAGACGAAGCTGATCTGATGCTGGATATGGGATTTATTGATGAAGTGAAACAGATCCTTTCACTGGTTCCCGCAGACTGCAGAATCTCTCTGTTTTCTGCCACACTAAAGCCGGAAATCCGGGAACTGGCCGACGGGTTTATCCCGGAGGCAGTGCTTGTGATGCAGGAGGCAGGGGAAGAACAGGCATCAGCCATCACGGAAAAGCTATACTTCGCCAGCCAGGAGAGAAAATATGATACATTTCTTGACATTCTCATGGACGAGAATCCACAGAGCTGCATGATTTTCTGCGGTACCAGGGAGATGACAAATGTATTGTTTCAAAAGCTGCGGAGAAAACGGATCTTCTGCGGGATGCTTCACGGAGATATGGAGCAGAGGGAACGCCTGAAAACTGTGGATGCCTTCAGAAGGGGCGGTTTTCGCTTTTTGATCGCGACAGATGTGGCGGCAAGAGGAATCGACTTTGAAGAGATCAGCCATGTGGTGAACTATGATTTTCCGACGGGGAAAGAAACCTATGTGCACCGGATCGGAAGAACGGGAAGAAACGGGAATTCAGGTACTGCAGTCAGTTTGGTGACCGAAAATGACCAAAGGATGTTAAAGCAGGTGGAAACGTATCTGGGACGGGAACTGCCCGTCACAGAACCGCCGGTCATCGGTGACGAAAAGGAAAGAGCCTTCTGGAAGTTCCAGCGGATAAAGGCAGAGAGAAAGCCTGAGAAGGGTGAGGCATTAAATGAGGGGATCACCCGCCTGTCGATTGGAGGAGGCCGGAAATCAAAAATGCGGGCCGGTGACATTGTGGGGACGATCTGCAGTATTGAAGGGCTGGAAGCCTCCGATATAGGGATTGTGGATATCAGGGACAGCATAAGTTATGTGGAAATCCTGAATCGGAAAGGAAATCAGGTGTTAGACTATCTCCAGACGAAACCGATGAAGGGTAAGGTGCGGAAAGTCAGAAAAGCAGGGAAATAAAAACATAGCGGATCAATACACCGAACAGGCGATGCGGTCATATAATAGCAAGAGGTGAAAATTATATGAATAAATGTCGTTTAAGTAATAATACAAGAGATTATGCGAAAAGATATGAGTGCATATTGGATAAAATGATCGATCAGATGACTTGTGTAAAGATGACAAACAGCATTTCGGCCGGCTTTATCACACAGATGATCACCCATCACCGTGCCGCCATTGAGATGTCAAAAAATTTGCTTTGCTATACAACCAATATTCCGTTACAGGATATTGCGCTGAATATTATCTCCTCCCAGGAAAAAAGTATTCAGAATATGACAAGAGCACTCCCGGAATGTAAGGCGTGCATCAATAATCCAAGAGAGATTCGCTGCTATACAAATGAGAATCACCGGATCATCAGCGAGATGTTCCGTGAGATGAAATCGGCATGCACAGACAACAGCATCGACTGCAATTTTATGCGGGAAATGATTCCCCATCACAGAGGAGCCGTGCGGATGTCGGAGAATGCCCTGCGGTTCTGTCTCTGTCCGGAACTTGTGCCTCTGCTGAATGAGATCATTGTATCCCAGAAAAAGGGCATCAAAGAAATGGAGTGCCTGCTGAAAAAGCTGGACTGCTAGAGATTCAAAATGTGAGTGTGGTTCGAAAAATAAAATAATCAAAAAACTACGGCCAGTCTTATTAATATGGCCGTAGTTTTTATTTGAAATAATCTTTAGCCAGCTGTATAAAATCCTCGGCATATGAAGTCAGATAAGCTCCTTTCCGGTAAGCCAGAACGGTGGATGTAAATGCTTCCTCATCCTCAAGGGAAAAGCATATAGGGTCCTTCTCAAAGGACATGTTGCGGATATAAGTCTCCGGGGCAAAACAGATCCCCTGGTTTTTCATCATGAGAAGAAGGGCGGCCTGTGTATTCCGGGTATAAAAAGGAACCCGGGGAGTGATATGATGTTTCTTCAAAAGACGCTCAGTGATAGCTCCTGTATTCTGCTCGGGAAAATGCAGAATAAAGTTTTCATCTCTGATCGCTTCCCAGTTGACCGGAGGATATGCATTTTCTCTCCCGTTCTTAACCTTGGCAGTGCCGGCAAGGGGATGTTCAGGAGAGACGGCCAGCAGGATCGGTTCTTTTCCGAGAAACTCATAGGAAAGCTTTGGATTCTCATTTGTTTCATTAAAGAGCGCAAAATCAACAGAGGTATCTTTTAACAGACATTCCTGTATGGCATAGGTTTCTTCCAAAATATGCACGCGGATATTTGGATGCATTTCGTGGAAGACGGGAAGAATAACAGGAACCATGCAGGAACTTCTCATCAGAGGGATTGCCACATGCAGCTCTCCGTCGTTTGAAGAAGACAGCTCAAGGCGCTCCTTTTCCCAATCCTGTTTGAGGGCAAGCATTCCGGCTGCATACTTAAGGTAGCGGGAGCCAGCATAGGTAGGAATGTAGCAGTTATCTATACGGGCAAACAACTTCATGCCCAGCTCCCGCTCCAGCTTTTTTAAATGTTTGCTCAGAGTAGGCTGAGAAATAAAAAGTTCCCGTGCCGCTTTCGTCAGGTTCTGATGTTTAGCTATACAGAGTACATAATTTAATTCGTGGATATTCATAACAAACTCCATATCCGGCAAAGTCAAGCCATTTTAAATTGATCATCTCTCAGTATTCTGATATGGAATACTTTTTATAACCAAGATGAATTAGACGAATAATTATGATTAGCATACAATGAAAGACATGACAAAGCAAGGGTTTACATAGGAGAAAAAGGAGTGAAAAACTATGAAACAATGGTTAGAGAAGCATTTTAAATTATCTGAATACCATACAGATGTAAAGACAGAACTGATAGCAGGTCTGACGACATTCGTAACGATGGCCTACGTGCTGGCTACGGTCCCTAACATGCTGGCGTCAGCGGGACTTGATAAACACGTGATGTTTACGGTATTGATTCTTTTGGTGATCCTGACGACCTGCGCCATGGCTTTTTATACGAACAGGCCTTTCGCGCTTGCGCCGGGACTCGGAAGTGTGGGGATCGTCACTGCGATGATCGCAAATGACGGGATTTCTCCCGCTGTGACGGCCGGAGTCATCTTCTTCAGCGGAGTCCTCTTCATTGCGATTTCATTTCTGGGGCTTCGGGAGGCAGTCGTCAAAGTCATTCCCGTCAGCTTAAAACATGCGGTAAGTGCCGGGATCGGCCTGTTTATCGCACTGCTGGGGGCAAAAAGCTGCGGCCTTATCATTGCAAACCAGGCGAAAAATTCTTTGGGATTCGGGGATCTGAAGTCACCGGAAGTGATTGTAGCTGTGATCGGATTTATCATCCTTCTGATTTTGAAGACAAGAAATGTTCCGGGAAATATGATCCTGGCGATTGTGCTCACGACTCTGGTGGGGATTCCGTTCGGAGTGACAGCACTGCCGGACAGCCTGTTTACAATGCCGGCCAATATCGGAAGCCAGTTCATGAGAGTCGATTTTATCGGAGCGCTTAATTTTGCATATATTCCGTTTCTGATCGCGCTGTTTGTGCCGGACTTTTTTTCTACCTTCGGAACGGTTCTCGGAGTCGGGGCTAAGGCCGGATATCTGGATGAAAACGGAGACCTTCCGGGCATTGACAAATGTTTTAAGGTGGATGCCGTGGCGACCAGTTTTGGGGCTTTATTCGGAATGCCGAGTATGACCACATATCTGGAGTCTTCAGCGGGTGTGGAGGCAGGAGGCAAAACCGGGCTTACGGTAATCTTTACTTCTGTCTTTTTCGGACTGTCCCTGATTCTGGCACCTGTTGCACTGATGATCCCGTCTGCGGCAACGGCGCCGGTCCTCATGTATATCGGCATCAATATGCTGGGAGCCATGAAAAATATTCGGTTTGACGACATAACAGAGGCCTTTCCGGCATTTGTGTGTATTGCTTTTACGATCTTTGGAAACAACATTGCCAATGGGATCTGTGCGGCCCTGCCGACGTATGTGGTGATGAAGCTGACAGCTGGAAAAGGCAGGGAAATTCGTCCGGTCATGTGGATTCTTGTGGCCGTGTGCCTGCTGTATTTCTATTCCATTCTTTAGAAAAGGGGTGCTTTGATGGAGAAAGTGGATTTGCTCGTTGAAGATACAGAAGTCTATAATTCGTATCTGAAACAGTTTATAAATGCGGATGTATATATCAAGGGAACGAAAATTTATTATGTGGACACGGAACACAGGCATGAACTTGAGGCCGTTCGTGTGCTGGACGGACGCGGCTTGAAAATGCTTCCGGGGTTTATTGACATTCATATGCACATCGAGAGTTCCATGATGACTCCGGCCTCCTTTGGAAAACGGGCGGCAGAATGCGGTGTCACTACCCTGGTGTCGGAGCCCCATGAGATCGCCAATGTGATGGGGGTTGAAGGGGTTCATGAGATGATCAACGGAGCCAAGGATTCTCCTGTTGATATTTATTATGGGATTCCAAGCAGTGTACCGTCTACCAACGAGGAGCTGGAGACCACGGGCGGGGTGATCGGTCTTGCACAGATGAAGCAGCTCATGCAGGAAGACGGGGTTGTCTGTGTGGGAGAAGTCATGAACTACCGGCAGATCGTTAAGGGAGACGAGCTTGAGATCACGAAGTTTCTCGATTACCTGGAGGAGGAAGTTCCTCAGGCCGTCATAGAAGGACACTGTCCTTCCCTGGTTGGACTGGATCTGGCAAAATTTTTATACCGGGGGATCGACGGCGATCACACGGAGCACACGCTTCAGGAAATAAAAGAGCGTTTTCAGAATGGAATGTTCGTGGAACTGCAGGAGAAAATGCTCCGGCCGGAGATTCTTGATTATATAAGAGAACACCGCCTGTATGAGCACTGCTGTTTTGTGACAGACGATACGATGGCAGATAAGCTGAAAGAACAGGGGCAGCTGAATTATGTGGTCAGGAGAGCCGTGGAGATGGGATTTCCATTGAATGAAGCGATTTACTGTGCCTCTTATACCCCGGCAGGGAGGATGAATTTAAGAGACCGGGAGTCGCTGGCGCCGGGAAGAAAGGCGGATTTCCAGCTGGTAAAGGCGGAGGACTGCGCCTCTTTTGAGCCGGACTATGTATTTAAGGACGGCAGGGAGATCTATCATCTCGGTGAGCCGGGTAAGAAGACAGAGCCGTACCGGTTCCCGGACCATTTTTACCGGAGTGTTCATCTTGACAGTATATCTGCCGGACAGATAGAACCCCGGCTGGAAATGGATGACGGGAAAGCGGAAGTCCGTGTGATTGAAGTAAATGACGGGCGTACACAGACCGGGGAGCGCAGAGTACAGATGCAGGTGAAAGGCGGAAAGCTTCAATGGCAGGACAGCGGATGTATGCTGGCAGCGGTGCTGGAACGCCACGGGAAAAACGGAAATATCGGATTTGGATTTGTGACCGGTGACTGTATAAAGCGGGGAGCCGCTGCCACGACATATTTCCATGACCACCACAATCTGATGGTGATCGGAGCCAATCCGGACGATATGCTCGTGGCCGTTCGCAGGATTCTGAAGCAAAACGGCGGGATCTGCACGGTGCAGAATGGGCAGGTAAAAGCAGAGCTTCCGCTGCCGGTCTGCGGGATCTTATCCGAACTTTCGGCGGACGAAATTGGTGTGAAACTGAGCCGGGTCAGAAAAAGCCTTGAGGAGCTGGGGTACCGTCACTATAATCCGATCATGTCCCTCTGTACGCTGGGTCTTCCGGTGAGTCCGGCCCTGAAACTTACGGACCGGGGACTCGTAGATGTGGTGAAAGGAAAGATTGTACCTTTACTGACAGAGACAATGTGTAATTAGAAGAAAGACCAAGAACCGATTCCTCTGGAAAGTTTCCGGAGGAATCGGTTCTTTTTCGCAGTATGGTTCAAGATTACTCATTTGAGAGCGCAGTCCCGTAATTGCTTTTAAACAGTGTATTTGCTACAATTATCACAAAGAGTCGGCACAGAATGAGGGAAGCGCGTGCTTTTACGGATTTAAAAAGCAGGAGGTAGTTCGGGTGAAAATAACAGTTGCTATGGATTCATTTAAGGGAAGTCTGTCTTCTATGATGGCGGGACAGGCTGTATCAGACGGTATTCTGCGTGTATATCCTGAAGCAGAAGTGCAGGTAAGGCCGCTGGCAGACGGAGGTGAAGGAACGGTGGAAGCACTGGTCTGCGGTATGGGCGGCAAAGAAGAGAGAATTACCGTTACCGGACCGGTCGGGGAGCCCGTGGAGTGCAGTTATGGTATGATTGAAAAAAACGGCACAGCTGTTATTGAAATGTCCGGGGCAGCCGGAATCACGCTGGTTCCTGAAAAAGACAGAAATCCGATGTACACAACAACCTATGGCGTTGGAGAAGTCATTCGGGATGCCGTGCAGAAAGGCTGCCGAAAATTCATCATTGGAATTGGCGGAAGCGCAACCAATGACGGCGGGATTGGGATGCTTCAGGCTTTGGGATACGGATTCCTGGATGCCGAGGGAGAGCAGGTTCCTTTTGGAGCCAGAGGACTCGCTGAGCTTGAGAGAATCACGGACACCAGCGTGCTTCCGGAATTAAGTGAATGTAAGTTTGAGATTGCATGTGACGTGACCAATCCTCTGTGCGGGGATCGTGGGTGCAGTGCGGTCTACGGACCCCAGAAAGGGGCTGATCCTCTGATGATAAAAGATATGGACCGATGGCTTGAAGGCTATGCTGAGCTTGCGGGGGAGAAGTTTTGCGGCGCTGATCCGAAACAGCCGGGAACCGGCGCCGCCGGAGGGCTTGGATTCGCTTTTCTGACATTTACAAATGCGGTCTTGAAATCCGGAATCCAAATTGTGCTGGAAGAAACCAGGCTGGAAGAATATATCCGGGAGTCCGGTTTGGTCATCACAGGGGAAGGACGGCTGGACGGCCAGACCGCAATGGGAAAGGCACCGGTGGGTGTGGCAGAGCTGGCAAAAAAATATAACAAGCCTGTCATTGCATTTGCGGGATGCATTGCAGAAGATGCGCTGAAGTGCAACAGCCGCGGGATCGACGCTTTCTTTCCGATTTTGAGAGAGACAGTGACGATCGGAAAAGCCATGGAACCCGAATATGCACAGAAGAATATGGCGGCTGCGGCGGAGCAGGTCATGCGGCTATGGAGGTGCCGGGAGGATTATGAAAGAAAATAAATATGACAACGAGGAATTTTTTCTGAAATACAGTCAGATGGACCGTTCAAAAAGAGGGCTTAAAGGTGCCGGGGAATGGTCTGAGCTTCAGAAGGTCCTGCCTGATTTTGCTTCAAAAAGAGTTCTGGATCTGGGATGCGGTTACGGATGGCACTGCATTTATGCGGCGGAACATGGGGCTGAATCTGTGACAGGCATTGATATTTCAGAAAAAATGTTGGAGACAGCAGGTGAAAAAAACAGCCATGAAAAGATCCGGTACCGAAGATGTGCCATGGAAGATCTGGACTTTCCAAAGGAATCGTTTGATGTGGTCATCAGCTCACTTGCATTCCATTACGTGAAGGATTTTGAAGCGCTGGCAGAAAAGATCAGCCAATGGATTGTGCCGGGCGGGAAGTTTGTGTTTTCGGCAGAACATCCCGTATTTACTTCATATGGAAGTCAGGACTGGTATTATGACGAAGATGGAGAGATTCTGCATTTCCCTGTGGACCGGTATTTTTTTGAGGGAAAAAGGGATGCGGTCTTTCTCGGAGAACAGGTAGTAAAATACCACAGAACGCTGACGACATATCTGAATACACTGCTGCGGCATGGCTTTGTGCTGAGACATATCACAGAACCCAAGCCGCCGGAGGAAATGCTGGATCTGCCGGGTATGCGGGATGAAATGCGCCGTCCTATGATGTTGATCGTGGCGGCAGAAAAGGAGTGACAAAAGGAGGCTTGGAATGCTGGAAGACGATGTGATAAAGGCGGCGGCCGAGGAAGAGCCGCTGATACAAAAAAACTATGAAGGAGAGACCCTGTGTCTGGAAATGCCTGTGAAGGTGGAATTTAATCATGTCTGCTTCAAAAAATGCAGGTTTGTATCATGTGATTTCAGTGGTTCTATGTTTTACAATGTAAAATTTGTGAATTGTGATTTCTCCAACTGCAGATTTCAGTCCTGCTATTTAAAAGAAACGGAGATATCGGGATGCAAAGGTGACGGAGGGGACTTCAGCCAGAGCACATTCCGCAAAACAATAGTGGAAGAAGGATGTTATCACTATGCCAACTTTGAAAGCACACTCTGGGACGGATGCAGACTCAAAGGAGTTGACTTCAGCGAAGCATTTTTTGCGGAAGTCAAATTTAAAAAAGTCCGGTTTGAAAAAGTAAACCTTTCCCGGGTCGATTTTTTTAAGACACAGCTGGAAGGAATCGACTTATCGGACAGCAACATCGAGGGAATCATGATATCCGATACTTTTCGGGAACTGCGCGGGCTGAAGATCGGCCCGATGCAGGCTATGGATCTGGTGCGGTTCTTAGGAGTGAAAATCATCTGAGTTTTGTTATAAGCAAATGGGCACAGAGAATAAACCGTGTTATACTAATGACAGATGGGATAGATCTAAAACAGGAAAGGAAAAAGATATGCTTGACCATTTCAGGGATACGCAGAAAATGCAGGAGATTCTGCGGGAGGCACAGACAGGACTGTGGGTGATCGAATTAGATGACGGGCAAAAACCGAGGATGTACGCCGACAGCGCTATGCTGGAGCTGCTGGGGCTTGAATCGGAACCTTCGCCGGAGCAATGCTATCAGGCATGGTATGAACGCATCGAGGATGAGTATTGTCCGATTGTTGAGTCTGCGGTGGAAAAGATAATGAAAGATGAGCGGGCAGAAGTGCAGTATCCATGGGAACATCCAAAGTGGGGGCGTATCTATGTGCGCTGCGGAGGAGTCCGGGACTGGAGCTACAAAGAAGGAGTATGCTTAAGAGGGTATCACCAGAATATTACCAATACCGTCATGCTCAAGCAGGAGTATGACGCAGTCATACAGACTCTGAGCGACAGCTATACCGGGATTTTTCTCTGCAACATGAAGAACAGAACCTATAAGACGATCAAGTCGACAGATTCCTTCAGGGTTTATACGCAGATGTTTTCTGATTATGAAGAATTTTTAAGCTGCTATGCTGCCAATGAAGCGTCACCTGCATATGAAAAGATGATTTCAGAGTCATCAAAGAGCAGTTATATTGCCGGAAGGATCAGGGAAGGAGCGTCTCAGATTGAGGAATTCTACCGGAGCAGGACCGGTGGCTGGAGAAAGATCAGGATTGTGCCGTCCACAGGGTATTCTGAGGAATTTCCATGGGTGATCGTGGCATTTGATGAGCAGGATCAGGAGATGGAAAAAAGGATCAGTGCCAGAACTGCTCAGGTTGCGGTGTCGCAGATCTATCAGCTGGTCATCAGTGCGGATCTGGGGAAATCGGAGTACAGCTGTATCCATGGATCAGGAGAATGGGCTGAATTAAACCGACATGGGCCGTTTCCGGACTTCCGCAGCAAGATGAAGCCGAAGATGCCTTCGGAGGACCGGAAAATATTTGATCATATATTTGACAGACAGAGTTACCGGGAAAAGAATTATCTGGAGGGAACTCTTCGTCTCTCAGATGAACAGGGGAATCTGCATTATTATAATTTTTATTCTGCCTGCATCAGGCAGAGCCTGGAAGAACATATTTTATTGACTCTTCGCTGCATTGATGATAAAAAAGAATCCCAGCTGCGGGAAAATGTGCTCTCCAATCTCTGCGAGTGTTATTATTCGATCTATTTGTTTGATCTGGAGGAGGATATGCAGGAAGCCATTTGGCAGGAGGATACTATTTACAGGAAGGGAGAGTTTCCGAAAGGCAGCCTTGAAAGCTATTATGGGAAGTTTGTGCGGGAGCATGTCTTTTTAGAAGATCGGGAGAAGATGCAGAGAGCCGGCAGTCCTGAGTTTCTGAGACAGACTCTGTCTGAGGAGAATCCTGTATATGATGTAGATTTCCGCAGGATATATCCGGATCGTCTGGGCTGGGTGCGCTCCCGTTTCAGTATTGCTGAGATGAGAGACGGAAAGGTGACGAAGGTTGTCTTTGCCAATATGAATATCAATGAACAAAAGATGGAGGAATATGAGGAAGAAAAGCAGAAGAAGCTTTACTTTGAGTCGAGAAATATTATCAAGGGACTCTCATCCTTCTATCACTCTGTGTTTTATGTGGATCTGGCAGATGAGTCGTTCCAGTCTTTCAGTATCAGAAAAGATCTGGAGGGGTATTTGGACGGCAGCGACCGCTATGAAAAACTCAAATCAGCGTACATGAAACTGATCCATGAATATGAGAGGGATAAATTCGCAGCAGAGCTCTCTGTTGATTCCATACGGCAGAGGATTGGTGCCGGGGAAACGATTTATGCAAGGGAATTCAGACGGGACTATGACGGGTGTTACGGATGGATGCGCATCCATATCATATTGGCGGAGAGCCGGAACGGAATTCCGGTAAAAGTCATCCTGGCTGCCCACAGCGTAGAGGAGGAGAAAGAGCAGGAAGAGAGAAACAGAAAGGCGCTGCTGGCAGCGTACGAGGCCGCCAAGAAAGCCAATGAGGCAAAAAGCAGTTTTCTGGCCCAGATGTCCCATGATATAAGGACTCCGATGAATGCGATCATGGGCATGACCTCCATTGCCGCATCCAGGATCAATGATCCTGAAAAAGTGAGGGAATGTCTCACAAAGATAGACATGTCGAGCAGCCACCTGCTGGATCTGATCAATGAGATTCTGGATATGTCGAAGATAGAAAAGGGAAAGATCGAACTGACAGAAGAACCGTTTTGTCTGAGGGAACTGATCACGGATATTAACTCAATGACACGTCCGGAAGCACTGCAGAAGGGCCAGGAGCTTTTATTCAGAACTGTGGATGTAGTCCACACTGATTTTATCGGTGACGCGGGGAGGATCAGGCAGGTGCTGATCAATTTGATTACGAACGCTGTAAAGTACACCCAGAACGGGGGCAGGATCATCGTTGAAGTCCAGGAGGTTACTGGCCGTACGCCTGGGGCGGCAAGCTTTGTCTTTACTGTGGAGGATAACGGTATCGGAATGGACCCGGATTTTCTTAACTATATTTTTGTACCGTTTTCCAGGGCGGATGATTCCAAGGTCCGCAGAGTACAGGGAACAGGGCTTGGAATGTCCATTGCCCAGGGAATCGTTTCTGCGATGAACGGAAATATCCAGGCAGAAAGCCGGAAGGGTCAGGGAAGCCGTTTTATCGTCACTCTGAATCTGAAGATCGCCGATTCGGATCAGGTTGCGGAGCACAGGATGGCGGGATTTGAAATTCAGGATGGGCCAGGGTCTGATACCAGGTGCTCGGACAGACTCAGGGGCAAACGGCTTCTGCTGGTAGAAGACAATGAACTTAATATGGAGATTGCGGAAACCATACTAACCGAAGCGGGCTTCGCGGTTGAAAACGCAGAAAATGGAAAGGAAGCTCTGGATATGTTTCTGGCCTCTGAACCCGGATATTATCAGGCAGTCCTTATGGATCTGCAGATGCCCGTCATGGACGGATACACCGCAGCAAAAGAGATCCGGAGCAGCACACATCCCCAGGCTCTTAAGGTTCCGGTGATCGCTCTGACAGCCAATGCCTTTGCGGAGGATATGGCTAAGGCACTGGCAGCAGGCATGAATGATCATGTCTCAAAACCGATTGACTACAAGCGGCTCATAAGTGTTTTGGAAAAAAATATAGAGTAGGGAAAGATGAGGAATTACATGAAAGACCAAATACTGTTGATCAATGATCTGGCCGGTTACGGCAAAGTGGCCCTGTCTGCCATGCTGCCGGTCATGACCCACGCCGGACTTAATTTATATAACCTTCCCACTGCACTGGTCTCAAACACTCTCGACTATGGAAAGTTCGAGATATTAGAGACCACTGAGTATATGAGGAAGACGATGAAAGTCTGGGCGGAACTGGGATTTTCTTTTGACGCCGTCTGCACGGGATTTATCGCTTCCAAAGAGCAGGTGAAACTGATTTCAGGCTATCTGAGAGAGCAGAAAAAGAAAGGAACCTGGATTTTTGTCGATCCCATTATGGGAGATGAAGGAAAGCTTTATAATGGAATTGAAGAAAAAACCGTCGGCTATATGAGAGATCTGTGTTCCCTGGCCGATGTGATTGTGCCGAACCTGACGGAAGCAAGCTTTTTGGCGGGTATGTGTCAGGGAAAGGAAGTCATTACCCAGGGAGAGGGCAGAGAGATTCTCAAAAAGCTCAGAAAGCTTGGTGCGAAATCTATCGTCATCACGAGTGTAAAGACGGAGGCCGGGGATTTTGTTTTGATCTATGATCATCAGACGGATACGGTGTCTGAGCTTCCGTTTGAACAGATTCCGGTTCGCTTTCCCGGAACCGGAGATATATTTTCAGCCATTCTCGCAAGCCAGGTGCTGAATGGAACAGCGCTTGAAAAAGCGGCGCAGAGAGCTATGTCTGCGGTCAGACAGCTGATTGCTATTAACCATGAAACAGCTGATAAATTTAAGGGAATACCGATTGAGAAAAATTTGGAGGTGCTTAATTTTGAGTCGTCCGAAGATTAAACTTACATTGGTCGAAAGAAAAGGGGATCACGGCTGTCACCGGGGACACAGGGTCGGAGACAGTTTTGATTTTGATACGGAGAGGGGCCGGCTTTGTCCGATGGCTATGCATGTGGCGTTTCCGTATGTTGATATTTTAAGATACGGGGGAACCATTCCGGGTCAGCCGGAAGGAACGGCGGTGTTCTGTTGTCCTGACGCGGATACGATCAATGTCTTTAAAGCTGAAATTATTAGTGAAGAATAGTGAGGAGCGGTTAATCAGAGTTAGCCGCTCCTTTCTGCATTTTATGGTATCCGAAAGATACCAGATTTCCTGGCGGTAACCATCCTACTTTTTTGTGCGTACTTTACGTTTGGAGATCGGGGAATTATCATGTGGTTAGAATCTGGGCAGTCACAAAGGAGGATAAAGGGATGACAGCAGAAGAGTGTATTAAATTATTAAGAGAGATCAAAGATGTGGCCTTCGCAACGGTCGATAAAGAAGGACATCCCCAGGTGCGCATCATCGATGTCATGATCGCAGAGGGAGAAAAGCTGTATTTTTGTACGGAAAGAGGGAAAGACTTTTACCGACAGCTGATGGCAAATGAATATACAGCCATTACAGGAATGAATAAAGAATTTCAGATGGTGCGGCTCTCCGGCCCGGTGAAAAAGCTTTCGGATCAAAAAATGTGGATTGACCGGATCTTTGAGGAAAACCCGATGATGAACGATGTGTATCCGGGGGAAAGCCGTTATATCTCGGAGGCTTTCTGCATCGAGGACGGCTGGCTGGAGTTTTTCGATCTGGGGAAAGTTCCGATTTACAGGGAACGCTTCACCATCGGCACAATGAAAAAAGAAGAAAAAGGCTTTTTGATCACAGAAGCCTGCATCGGCTGCGGGACGTGCAGGGACGTATGTCCCCAGCAATGCATCAGTGAGGGAAAGCCTTATAAAATACAGCAGGAACACTGCCTGCACTGCGGACTTTGTAAGGAACAGTGTCCTGCGGGCGCAATTCAAAGGAAGGATGGATAGTCTATGCTGCATCAAATGTGGAACGTATTAACACAGCGGAGCGGATTTTTCATGGGCTTGGCTTTCGAGCACCTTGAAATTTCTCTTATTGCTATTTTTATTGCGATTATATTTGGAGGTGTTGTGGGAATCCTGATCAGTGAGTATCAAAGGTATGCAAAACCGGCTCTTGGACTGATCAATTTTCTCTATACGATTCCATCGATCTCCATGCTGGGATTTCTGATCCCATTTTCCGGAATCGGAAATGCCACTGCGGTGATCGCTCTGACCGTATACGCGCTGCTCCCGATGGTGCGAAATACGCATACGGGAATGAGCAACATTGATGAAGGAATCCTTGAGGCTGCCAAGGGAATGGGCAGCACAAGGGCGCAGATTTTATTTAAGATCAAACTTCCGCTTGCCATGCCGGTCATCATGTCCGGAATCAGAAATATGGTCACAATGACCATTGCTCTTACAGGTATCGCATCGTTTATCGGGGCAGGAGGACTGGGAGTGGCGATCTACCGCGGTATAACGACCAACAATGGGGCGATGACTCTGGCGGGAAGCCTTCTGATCGCACTTCTGGCGCTGGCCATGGATTTTATTCTCGGCTTTGTGGAACAAAGAATGAAGGTAAGGGACAGGAAAGCACGGAAGGCAAACAGGATTTTATTGATCCTGGTTCTTGTGATAGCGGCAGCACTGACGGCTGGGGCCTTTTGGGGGCAAAAGAAGAAGGATACTGTCCATATTGCAACCAAACCGATGACGGAACAGTATGTCCTGGGAGAGATGCTGAGTATTCTTATTGAGCAGGAGACGGGGCTGAACACAGAACTGACCCAGGGTGTGGGCGGAGGAACCTCTAATATCCAGCCGGCCATGGAAAAAGGGGAGTTCGACATTTATCCGGAGTACACGGGAACCGGATGGAATATGGTACTGAAAAAGAGCGGCATTTATACAGAGGATATGTTCGGACAGCTGAAAGCCGGATATGAAGAAAAATGCGGGATGCAGTGGCTTGGAATGTACGGATTTAACAATACCTACGGATTGGCTGTGCGCCGGGAGACTGCGGAGAAATATAACTTAAGGACTTATTCAGATTTAAAGAGGGCGGCGGGTCAGCTGACTTTTGGAGCGGAGTATGATTTCTTCGAGCGGGAAGATGGCTACGACGCTCTGTGCAAGACCTACGGGTTCAAGTTTAAAAATACGATGGACATGGATATTGGCCTGAAATATAAAGCGATCGGACAAAAGAAGATCGATGTGATGAATATTTTTACGACGGACGGACAGCTGAGCGTATCGGATGTGGTCGTCCTGAAAGATAACAAGAACTTTTATCCTTCTTATTCCTGCGGAAATGTAGTCAGGGATGATGTGCTGAATGAGCATCCGGAACTGAAAGCGGTATTTCAAAAGCTTAACGGCATCCTCTCCGATGAGCTGATGGCAAAGATCAACTATGAAGTGGAGACGAAGAAGAAAGAACCTAAGGAAGCGGCAGAAGATTTTCTCAAAAGCAAAGGACTGTTAAAGTAAGGAGGCCCGGATGAGCAAAGCGATTGAATTCAAACAGATTAAAAAAGTATACGGCGAAAAAACCGTCATAGAAGGTTTTGACCTGACGGTTGAGCGGGGTGAATTTGTGACGGTGATAGGGTCCTCCGGCTGCGGAAAGACGACGGTTCTGAAAATGGTAAACGGCCTTGTAATCCCCGATGGCGGCAGTATTTTTGTGGAAGGCAGGGATATCTCAGAGATGGATATGATCAGCCTGAGAAGAAATATCGGCTATGTCATCCAGGGAAGCGTTTTGTTTCCGCATATGACGGTGGAAGAAAATATCTCCTATGTTCCTGACCTGCTCAACAAAAAGGATAAGGAGCGCACAAAAAAAGCGGTGGAGAAGTGGATGGGCATCGTGGGCCTGGATGAAGATATGAGAGAAAGGTATCCTTCAGAACTTTCCGGCGGACAGCAGCAGAGAGTCGGAATTGCAAGAGCCCTGGCTGCCTCGCCGGACATCCTGCTGATGGACGAGCCTTTCGGAGCCGTGGATGAGATCACGAGAGGACAGCTCCAGACTGAACTCAGGCAGATCTATGAGAAAACCGGGATCACGGTCATGTTTGTGACCCATGATATCTCGGAAGCGCTGAAGCTTGGAACAAAAGTGCTGGTCATGGACCGCGGAAAGATTGAACAGTATGCCGCACCCGAAGATCTTTTAAAAGCCCCGTCCACAGAGTTTGTAAGCCGGCTGGTGGAAAAGGAGCGCAGAGTGTGTACGCTTCCCGATGAACAGCTGGCCGACTGCGGGCACAGCGGGGCGGCAGGACACCTCCTTTAGAGAGGAAAAAGTTGAAAAAGAGAGCATTCTACGGCAAGCATACAACTTGAACATCCTTTAGACTTGTCTTATATCACAAAGAATCAGGAGGAAGAATATGTACGCTTGGGAAGCAATACAAAAAACGCTGGATTATATTGAAGAACACTATGGAGATGAGATTTCGGTAGATGTTCTGGCAGCAAAGGCACATTTGTCTAAGTACTATTATCAGAGGCTGTTTCACCGTCTGGTCCGCAAAAATGTAAATGAATATCTGAAACTAAGACGCCTTGCAAAATCCGCAGAAAAGCTCAGGGATCGGAGCTGCACGATTCTCGACGTGGCCCTGGAGTGTGGGTTTGCAGGCCACAGCAGCCTGACAAAGGCATTTCGGGAGACATACGGCATTACGCCGGATGAGTACAGGAAAAGTGATCTGACTCTGGATGCTTTTGTAAAGCCCGATCTTATGCTGAACCACACTCTGATCGAGGAGGGGGTTCCCCTTGCAGTGGACCAGATGGTGCTGGAAATCAGAGAGAAGAAACTGGAACGGGATATCATTTACACTGGGAGGAGCAGGACTGCGTCCGTAAAAGAACTGGGAGAGCCGAAGATCAATATGCTCACAGAACTGTGGAAACAACTGCCGGACGATCCCGACAGGGAATACGCGGACATCCTCACACCAGACAGCGACCCGGAATATTTTGATTACTTTGTGGGGACGGAGAAACGGGAAAATGACCGTGGCCCTGAGGAAAGAATTATGCCGAAAGGCAGATATATTGTGTGCAGTTATGATGCGGAAGATTTTGAAACCCTTGTCTCAGAGGCTTTGTATAAAGCCAGCAGATATTTGTATGATGTCTGGCTGCCCGAGAAAGGAATAATTCCGGAGCCTGTTTTGATGCAGAAGTATTTCAGGCCCATGCAGAATGACTGCTATATTGAGTTATGGGCGAAAATACAGGAATAAAAAAAGGCTGCCAATATAGGTATCAATCCTAAGAAATAGTTGATTAAGTAAAAAATGGAAAAAATAAGCAAAAAACAATGTTTGAGTAATTGACTTTTTTTGCCGAACGATTTATACTTTAAATGACAGGATTCTACAAATTAAATACTATATGATATTTTTATGAAGAACAAATATTATATAGATAAAAATAATAATCCCAAAAGAGAAGGTGATATTATGACTGCAGGAACTATGGATAAGGTTTATAAGAGGCAGGCAAATGAAATGAATCTATACTTAAAGCGGCTACGCGCAATGTCTAAAGAAGAAGCAAGGAGGGTTTCAGGGAATAATCTTATAAAAGCAGGAATCGCTGATGCTGACGGAAAATTAACTAGTCGGTATATATACAGCAAAAAACAGGAGAAGCGTTAAATGTATCATCATTCTCCAAATTTAGTTCTGGGATTTCATGGATGTACAAAAGATACCTTTGAACAAGTATTGTATCATCATCAGGAATTAGAACCCAGCAATAATACATACGACTGGCTTGGAAATGGGGTTTATTTTTGGGAGAACAGCTATGACCGGGCAATGGACTGGGCATTAAATCATTATAAAAAAGAAGATGCAGAGGTTATAGGTACTGTACTTGACTTAGGATTTTGCTTGGATTTGATGGATTTTTCATCCAGAGAAGTCTTAAAAGTCGGATATGATATTTTGGTTGAAGAATGTAAGCAATTTCATGTACAGCTACCTATTAATAAAAATATCGGAAAAAATACAGATTTATTAATAAGAGAGTTGGATTGCGCTGTTATAGAGCGTATTCATAGATTTGGAGAAGAAATGAATACAGAAGAATATGACAGTGTTAGAGGAGCGTTTATTGAAGGAAAGAGAATTTATCCTAATTCTGGGTTTTATGAAAAAACACATATTCAAATCTGTGTCCGAAACCCAAACTGTATCAAAGGATATTTTGCTCCAAAAAAAGAGAACGTAGATTTTAAATTAGTTTAGCCAAAGTTTATAGGAACAGGGATTTTGAATGTTTTCAATGAAATCCCTGTTCTTTTTGTTGTGAGTGTATTTGTCACCGTCTCCTCACTGCCGTATCCTGAAAACAGAAGTAGTCCGGACGGTGCCTTGACTGGGTATACTCAAACATGATGCCGTCCGCATTGAATGTCTGGCTGGTGATGACTGTAAGGCAGTTGTAGTCGCCAAGATCCATATATTTTTCGTCAATCTGGGTGCTGTGCTCTACCGTCATCTTCCTTTTACTTGTGACAATCTGCATGCCCAGGTCTCTTTCGATTCTATCCGAAATCATTCAACGATTCTAATGATGATGGATTTGGAGATTTAAAAGGAGTGACACAAAAACTTGATTATCTCAGTGAGCTGGGAGTGGATTATCTCTGGCTGACACCATTTTTCTCCTCGCCTCAGAATGACAATGGTTATGATATTTCGGATTATTATACGATTGATCCGCTGTTCGGGTCCATGGAAGATTTGGAGGAACTGATCCGGGAAGCGGGCAGCAGAGGTCTTAATTTGATGTTGTTAATCTGATCTCAAAACCAAAAGTTTTTGAAGATGACATAGAAGGAGACGGCCGGAGATTTTACACGGACGGTCCCCGTGTCCACGAGTTTTTAAAGGAACTGGTACGGGATACAGAGATTCAGGAAATGGTTACTGTGGGGGAAATGTCTTCCACAACCATTGAAAACTGTATCCGGTATTCACAACCCGAAGAGAGAACTTTCCATGTGCTTTAATTTCCACCACTTGAAGATCGATTATAAGAACGGAGAAAAATGGGAACTGATGGAACCGGATTTGATTGAGCTGAAAAGGCTTTTGGAGGACTGGCAGCTCAATATGCAGGAACACGGCGGATGGAATGCGGTGTTTTGGTGTAATCATGATCAGCCGCGGATCGTTTCAAGACTTGGGAATGACAGAAACTACTGGAGCCAGTCTGCCAAAATGCTGGCTGCCTGTATCCACCTGCTCAGAGGAACCCCTTATGTCTACCAGGGAGAAGAGATCGGTATGACAAATCCAGGCTATACGGAGATCGGACAGTACCGGGATGTGGAAAGCCTGAATTATTACCGGATCATGAGAGAACAGGGAAAGACGGAGCAGGAGGCGCAGGAAGTGCTGAGGGCCAGATCCAGGGATAACAGCCGCACGCCGATGCAGTGGTCCGGCAGTACCAACGCAGGATTTTCATCCTCTCTGCCATGGATATCCATACCGGAAACTACCGAAAGATCAATGTACAGGAAGAAGAGAAGGATCAAAATTCTGTCCTGTCATTTTATAAAAAACTGATCAGTCTGAGAAAAGAGAAAAAAGTTATATCTGACGGGAAAATCGAATTCCTCTTCAGAAAACGGCCTGAAGTCCTGGCGTACCGGCGGTTTTACGGCAATGAGGAACTGATTGTTTTAAACAATCTGACTGATCAGGAATATGTTCTTAGGGTGGATACAGAAGGATACCGGAAGCTTTTAGGAAATTATGAAGGCGTAAAAGCAGGAAACGGGCAGCTGACTCTGCGGCCTTATGAGACAACAACTTTAGAAAAAATACAGAGACAGAGTACAAGTTTTTAAAAGAAATGGAAATCTGGTATAATCCTCTTAGAATCTGAAAAGACAGTTCGGGAAAGGAGAACACAGCATGGAGAATTTTACGTTTTACAGCCCAACGTATTTTGCTTTTGGAAACGGGGAGGAGAACCATACCGGAAGTTATATAAAGAGGTTTGGCGGCAGCAGGGTGCTGATCCATTACGGCGGCGGAAGCGTTGTGCGTTCCGGCCTTTTGGACCGTGTCAAAAAGTCCCTGGAGGAGGAAGACATTTCTTATGTAGAATTGGGAGGGGTGAAACCAAATCCCAGAAGCGGGCTGGTGTATGAAGGTATTGAGCTCTGCAGGAAGGAGCATGTGGATTTTGTGCTGGCAGTGGGAGGAGGAAGTACGATCGACTCTGCCAAAGCCATTGCCGCGGGCTCTGTCTATGACGGCGATTTCTGGGATTATTATCAGGGAAAGAAAGTGGAAAAGGCACTCCCTGTCGGAACCGTTCTTACCATCGCTGCCGCAGGAAGTGAGGGAAGTCCGGATTCTGTCATTACAAAGGAAGAAGGAATGCTGAAAAGAGGAGCCACGGGAGAGGGCCTTCGTCCGAAATTCTCCGTTCTGAATCCTGCGCTTACCCAGACGCTTCCGGCATACCAGACTGCGGCAGGTATTACGGATATTATGGCCCATTTGTTTGAACGGTATTTTACAAATACGGAAAACGTGGAGGTCACAGACCGGCTGATCGAAGGTCTGCTGCTGTCTGTGATTCATGAAGCACCCAAGGTTATCGCCGACCCGGACGATTACCAGGCGAGAGCAAATATTATGTGGGCAGGAATGATGGCTCACAATAACAGCTGCGGCGTGGGGCGGGAACAGGACTGGGGAAGCCATGACATTGAGCATGAACTCTCCGCAGTTTACGACTGTACACACGGAGCAGGCCTGGCAATGGTGGTCCCTGCCTGGATGACTTATAATCTGAAACATGATGTCAATAGATTTGTCCAGCTTGCGGTCAGGGTATGGGGATGCCAGATGGATTTCCAAAATCCTGAGGTGACAGCCAGGGCCGGAATCCGGGCACTTAAAAACTTTTTGAGATCCATCGGCATGCCGCTGAACTTCGGAGAGATCGGGGCAAAGGAAGAAGATATCAAAAAGATGGCACACACTGCCTGCTATGGAAACGGACGGAAAGGAACCGTCGGAAAATTTGTGAGGCTTGGGGAGGAAGATGTGGAGAAGATATATCGGCTGATGCTTTAGAAAAAAGAATGACGGAACGATGTTTATAATACCGGTTCAGAAAACGGTTGCATTCAATGACCAAATCATATACAATATAATTGATATTGGACATGTCCAAAATGAAAAATTATGTTTCGGTGTTAAAAATATAAATCAAAACACTTATAAATATGTGATTTTTAGGTTGCTATATGGATATGTCCATATGTTGAAGCACAGATGTTGATCGGTTTTCTGAGGAGGTAGTCTTTATGAATGGAAATTTATTTGGTGTCGTATTACTGTTTTTAGCAATGGCCATTGTCAGCAAACTGATGGCGCTGCCCCAGATTCACAAATTGAATAAGCAGCTTATGGAAATCAAACGTTCCGGTCCGGTATCCAGTGTCGGGATGGCCCGTCATTGGCGGGGGAACCGCGCCTATGTGTTAGTTACCGATCTGCAGGGGAATATTGTGTGCGGGTATCAGACAAGCGGCAATTCGGTGTTTTCCGGATTCCGGGAAGACCGGGAACTCAAAGAAACCAACTATCTGGAGATTATAGAGAATCTGTCACAAAAGAAGAAGCTTACAAGGCTGGAACAGGCAAAACAGATGGCAGCTGAATATCTGGAGGATGGTCTTAAACAGCAGGGAGAAGTTTAAACAGGGATAAGAAGAGACAGGGGAAAATTTAATAGAATTCAAAGAACAGGAAGAGATTCATGAAAAAGAATTTCTTCCTGTTTTTTATCGGTAGGACTGCAGTTCAAGCAGATATTTCTTTGGATTTTTGTGCGAAATTGTATATTCAAACGGCCGGCCGTCGGAGAGGAAAGCAGTCATTTCGATCTTGATGACAGGTTCATTTGACTTAAGATCCAGAGCCCGGGCAATATCCTCCGGCGGGATCACGGCACTGATGGTTTCCTGAGCCATCGATATTTTCATACCATTTTTTTCAATAAAACTGTAAATAGAATCGACCAATACACCGCAGGTAATATCTTTGATGGAAAAAGGTGTAAAGTAAGAGCGGTCGTAAATAATAGGGTCACCGTTTTTGCAGCGAAGGCGGACCAGAGAATATACCGGATCGCCTGTGCAGATATCCAATTTTTCCGCCACGGTCTCATTTGCCTGTGTGGTTTCAAAGGAAATCAGGCGTGTGGAAGGGATGTCACCGCCGGATCTGAGATCTTCCGGAAAGCTTTTGAGTTTATTCAATGACTTGCGCAGGCGTCGGTCCGAGACAAAGGAACCCTGGCGCGGGACCCGGTAAATGATGCCGTCGTTTTCCAGGCTGGATAACGCTTTCTGGATCGTGGGGCGTGAAAAGCCGAACTCTCCGATCAGGTCACGTTCAGATGGAAGTTTATCATTCGGTGACATTTTATCGATTTTTTCTAAGATGCAATGTTTGACTGACATAAATTTTCTGTCCATTTTAAGATCCTCCCAAAAAGAAATACGGGCTGCTCTGAAGCACTAAACTGAACCTATCCAAAATGATTGGATTATCCAGATACTGTGCGAGGACATAGTATAGCATTAATTTGTTTTTAGGTCAAGACAAGAAAAAAATACAGATAAATGCTGAATATATGCAGTTTATAGAGCGATATATATAAATAAAAAAATATAAATTGAAAATAATCTTAATAAAAGCTATTGCTTTTTCTGGACATGTGTAGTAGAATCTACTTGTGGACAGGTCCACAAAGCATATTGTTGAAGATTATAAGAAAAGGAGTACACTATCATGAAAATTATTGTGACAAAGAGCTATGAAGAATCTTGCAGGACAGTAGCTGAAGAGATCATCAAACAGGTTAAGGAAAACCCGTCTTCTAAATTGGGATTGGCAACTGGCGGAACTGCAGAAAATGTTTATCCGTTTTTGGTTGACGCATACAAGGAAGGGAAAGTTGATTTCTCCGGAATCTCAACGGTCAATCTGGATGAATACATTGGAATGGACCCGTCAAGCCCGCAGAGTTACCGTCAGTGCATGGACAGCTGGTTTTTCGATCAGGTTGAAATTGATAAAGAAAAAACATACTGCCCTTCAGGCATGAACAAACCGGAAGATGAGATTAAAGTATTTAATGAAAAGCTGTACGGAGATAAAATGGTAGACCTCCAGCTTCTCGGAGTCGGAGTGAGCGGACATATCGGTTTCAATGAGCCGGGGGAGAAACTTACTGCCGGAGTACATATTGAAAAACTTGATGAGAGCACCATTGAGGCTAACTCCCGTTTCTTTGTTTCACCGGATGATGTGCCGAGAGAATCCATCACAATGGGGATCGGAGATATTATGAAGGCAGAAAAAATTGTCATGATCGTGACAGGGGAAAATAAGGTGCCGGTTATGAAAGCGCTGCTCACAAATGATGAGGTTACCTGCAAAGTTCCGGCTACGATGCTGAAAATGCACAGGGATGTTACAGTGGTAATCGACGAAGAACTGGCTGCTGCTGCAGGATATAAAGCCTGAACCTAAAAATTGATTCCGCAGAAGCCTCCCCAAAGGTTTCTGACGGAATCAACTTTGAAAGATACAGTGTCTTTGGGACAGACACCGTATAGAAAATGATATGTATATAGTAATCAATACAATACCTGACTTTACTATAACACATATCATCGTTGCACTCAACTCTCTTAAAAGGAGGAATCGTAAAATGATGTTTCCGCATGTTGGGGACCGTTTCCGTTTGGTTTACGGCAGAAATCTGCTGCCGGAACTGACAGAAGGTCTGAATAACTATCTGGTTGTAGCCGATGGATTTGTGTATGAAAAATATAAGGATCAGTTAAAAAATGAACATAAAGTATATATAGTAAAAAATGTTGAAGTTGCCACGCTGGAAAATGACGTGAAAGATTATGAGGGTGTGGACGCAGTTGTAGCAATGGGCGGCGGAATGGCAATCGATGCCGGCAAATGGATGGCAGAACACCTGGGAAAGAAGATTCACAGTGTTCCGACTGTATTGTCTGTCAACGCAGCGTTTTGTTATAAATCTGCGATGAGAGTCAACAATGTGGTTACTTATATGGGACGTATTTTCCCGGAAGCCATCTACATAGATTTTGACATTATTAAAGGAGCGCCAAAGTACTTAAATGTCTCAGGAGCCGGAGATCTGCTGGCATGTCTGACAGCTTCTTATGACTGGAAACTGAACAGCATGGTTACAAAAAGCCACGCGTACTCCCAGGAAATAAGTGACGGAGCACAATATCTTCTGGGAATGTTGTCTGAGAATATTGATAATATCCGTGAAGTCAATGACGAAGGCATCTATTTTATGTGTGAAGCCTTCCGCTGGATAGCCGAACACAGCGCGAAGATGAACCATACCATGTGGGAGAGTGCCAGTGAGCATGCTTTCTTCGACAATATGGAATTTGTCTGCAAAAAGCCGTTTCTTCATGGACAGATCATCGGCCTGACCGTTTATTTTATGTCACTGTTCCAGGACAATCAACATGAACGGGCGCTCATGATGCTGAAACGCCTGGGGATTGACGTTACGCTGAAGGGATTGGACATCACGGAAGAACAGCTGCGCACCGGTCTGCTCACACTGCGTGATTTCACGGAACATGAAGGACTCAGGTATACGATCATCAATGCAAAACCGATCACCGGCGAGTGGGTTGATATGGCCATCTCAAAATACAAGAAAGATTTTGATATCGCCTAGAAATGCGAAGAGCTCTGCTCTTTGCAAAAAGTAAAAGGAGGAAAAAATATGCTTTTAGAAATTGGAGCAGCGGTGAACGAAACGGCATTTGAACTGCCCGGTATCATTACAGCGCTGGTTACTGCCGCAAAAGGGCTGACAGGATTTTTCAGGGCAGCCGGAACGACTTTCATCGACAATATGTACAGCATCCTTCCCATGGCATTGATCGCACTGACCGTTCTCAATGCGATTGTAAGTTTAGTAGGGGAGGACCGTTTTGACAAGTTTGCGCAGAAACTGACAGGAAATTTCTTTACCCGCTACACGGTACTTCCGTATTTGGGAAATTTCTTTGTGAGCAGCCCGATCGTATTTACATTCGGACGTTACCTGAAAGAAAAGTATAAAGCTGCATTTTTTGAAGTGGCAAACCGTACCAATATGGCTCCTATGATGTGTCTGTTTCCGCATGTGAATCCTGCAGAAATGTACGTATGGCTGGGTGTATATGAGGGAGTCGTCAAGATGTACGGCACACAGGCAGGAGGACTGCTGGCGGTATGTACGTTTCTGGTAGGAATGTGTACCTCTTCACTGATCGGTCTGACAATCGAGACAGTAAACGGTATTATGGCCAAGCGCCAGGGCATTGACTGGGATGAGATTGAAGCACGGAAACACGGAGAAGCGTGCTGATAAAATGCTGAGAACAATAAATGTATCATCTATATAGGAGGTTTGCAGATATGGCAAAAGCGATTGTTTCAAAAGGAGGCGGAGGATACGGTACTCCGTTGGAAATTAGTGCAGAAGGTAAAAGGACAAAAGTTGTATGTATGACAGGTGCGGGAATCCACCCGTTAGCCGAAAAGATTGCCGAGGTGATCGGGGGAGAGGCAGTGGACGGTTTCCGTAAACCGGTTCCGGACGCCGAGACGGCATGTGTGATCGTAAACTGCGGGGGAAGTCTCCGCCTGGGAATGTTTCCTAAAAAAGGACTTAAGACCATCAACCTGAATCCAACAGGTCCAAGCGGTCCTTTCGGTTCCTTTTGCAAAGAGGGCCTGTATGTATCCGGCTCAAATGTGAAAAACGTCACCGCAGAGGAATAAGCAAAGGAAAGGAGTAAACATATGAAAGCAGTTTCTAATTTTATGACGATGGTCGCTTCGGCGATCGGAAAGTTTGTCATGACAGTTGTTCAGGCGGCAAGAAACTCATTTAAACTCTGTCTTGAGACAATTATCCCCTTCCTGATCTTTGTATCAACGGTATTTACACTGATCACGAGTACAGGAGTGGGAAATATCATTGCAAATGCTTTATCTGGCCTTGCAACATCTCCTTTTGGACTGGTGGTCATGGGACTGATTATTACCTTCCCGCTTCTCTCTCCGATCATCGGACCGGGAGCGGTTATCCCGCAGGTAATCGGGGCTCTCATCGGAGGGCTGATCAGTACCGGTGCAGTTCCGCTGACGATGGCACTGCCCACAGTGTTTACCATTCATCAGCCCTGCGGCGCAGACTTTATTCCGGTAGGAATGTCTTTGTGTGAGGCGGAGCCCGAAACCGTTGAGGTGGGAGTATCAGCAGTCCTGTTCTCTAAATTTATCGTGGCACCGATTGAAATCATTATAGCGGTCATTGTTGGACAGCTTGTATTTTAAGGGGGAAAAACAATGAAATTTGAGACGGAAATTATGGGAATCGGTGATCAGGCAAGAGACTTTCGGGATGAAAAGATTTTGATCTTTTTCGGACAGCGCGCGAGCGGAGGACTTGAAGATTACAGCGTACTCATAAAAGAACCCCGGGACACAGTCACCATATGTTCGGGTGACGTATTGAAAATCGGGGAGAGCAGTTATCCGGTCACAGCCGTGGGCGGCAAGGTGGAAGAAACATTTTCAGACCTTGGACACTGTACGGTGCGTTTTGACGGGGCCGGGAAGGCAGCGCTTCCCGGAACGGTACATGTAAAAGGCGATTATCCTGATTATCAGACAGGTGACCGGGTAGTCATCGAATAGTATTAATATTTTATGATTCAGCGGTAGGATTTTATTTCAAGAAGATATTTCTTAGGATTCTTATGTGAAAGTGTGTATTCAAACGGACGTCCGTCGGAGAGATAGGCTACCATGGCAATCCGGATGACCGGCTCGTTATTTCCGAGTTCCAGTGCATCTGCAATTTCCTTCGGCGGAAGTATAGCATCCACTGTCTTATGGGCCATGGAGACTTTCATTCCGTGCTTTTCCATAAAATCGTAAATAGAGTCAACCAGCACTTCGCAGGTGACATCTTTAATGGCAAACGGTGCATAGTAAGAATAATCATAAATAATGGGGTCACCGTTTTTAAAACGCAGGCGGCACAGATAATATACGGGATCTCCCACATTCATCTCAAGCTTTTCTGCAACGGTCTCCGATGCCTCTGTGATCTCAAATGCGATCAGACGGGTGGAAGGTACATCACCGCTGGAACGCAGGTCTTCGGGAAAACTCTGGAGAGAATCCAGAGATTTCCTAAGCCGACGGTCAGACACAAACGATCCCTGACGGGGAATGCGGTAAATGATACCGTCATTTTCCAGTTCCGTCAGCGCTTTTTGTATGGTCGGACGTGAAAACCCAAATTCATTGATCAGATCACGTTCAGAGGGCAGTTTGTCATTGGGAGACATTTTATTGATTTTATCTAAAATACAGTTTTTGACAGATATAAATTTTCGGTTCATTAAAAATCCTCCTGATCAGGGATATGGAAAGTGTTTTGTCCATATTTTTGTTGCTTCATTATACTATATCTCATTGTAAAAATCCAGCTGTTTGAAAGAAAGTGAGGAACATGAAAATGTATCAAATCGAAAATGAAGTGTGCAGGATTTCAGTAAAAAAACATGGCAGTGAGCTCTGTGGAATGTATGATAAAATCAGCTGCCGTGAGTACATATGGCAGGCCGGTGAGGTCTGGCCGAAACATAGTCCGCTTTTATTCCCTGCCATCGGCGGGTTTTATGACGGAACATATACAGCAAACGGAAGAACATATCAGATAGGCGCCCATGGCTTTGCTCGTGACATGGACTTTACTCCGGTCTCTGCCGGAGGAAATGAGATTATCATGCAGCTGAAAAGCAGTGAGGAGACCTATAAGTTATATCCTTACAGTTTTTGTCTGAGGGTTTCCCATCGGCTGGAAGGCAGAAAGCTTGTGATCACATGGACTGTGGAGAATACAGGAGACGAAACAATGTATTATTCGATCGGCGCTCACCCTGGATTCCAGCTGGCACCTCAAACAGAGTTATCTGATTATAAGCTTGTTTTTGACAGAAAATTTGATTTACATTCACGTAAAGTCCAGGGCCGTCTGGTTACCAGGGAAACTTATCCGGTTGCAAAACAAGTAAGTGAATTAAAGCTGACACCGGATTTGCTAAGGCAGGATGCATTCATATTTGAAGACGGGATTTCATCCATGCTTCTTGAGTGTGACAAGGCAGACTATCATCTGAAAGTAAGTTTCCCGGGATTTCCGGCAGCGGCGGTCTGGAGTATGCCTTCTGCTATTGATAAAGCTGAATATATCTGTATTGAACCGTGGTATGGCATGAATGATTTCGTGGGACAGGGCGTGCAGGATATCAGGAAAAAATATTTAATCCAGTCATTGAAGGCAGGGGAAACAAAAGAAATAAGTTATACAATAGAGATATGCGATTAACAGGAGCGCCTTTAAAAGGCGGCAGAAATTAGATATAGAACAGTTCCGGGATATTATATGAATTCTGGGACTGTTTTTATTTTTCGTTTTCATGATTTTAAAATGGAACTGAATGATTTATAATTGGAATATATGAGAGAGGAGCAAGATTGGATACAGTAATTAAAATTCTTTTAGCAGCAGATATATTGTCAGGTCTGTTTTTTCTTTTTTCTTCCGGATTTAAAGGGAAAAGATTTTATTGGATTAAAAAAGAAATTTCGGGTCTTATTTTATTGGCAGGGGGAATTGTGGGATTCTATGCAGTCTATACAGAAAATTCGGTACTTTTGAGGATCGCTTTTTGGAGCTGCGTTGGACTTTTCAGTATTTCTCTGGGTGTTTTTGATCTCATAAAAATCCGTATATGTAAAACAATGGTTTATGGAAGGTTTGTAGAGAGTAAGATATCAGGCACGGGAAGAAACAGAAGCGTCACACCTACTTTTGAATATACATACGGGGGAGTTGTCTATAAAAATGAGAGCGGCGAAAACATTCCTCCTGAAATATCAAAGAATTATGAGGCAGGAAAACCTTATCCTGATTTTATCTGCGAAAACGAGCCCTATCTTTATATTACGGATCGTAATATGATCGGGAAAGCTATTTTTGAAATTTTATTAGGAATCATCGTAATCAGCGCTGCATTCTTATGAGGAGTGTGAGCCGGAAAGGAGTTATTATGGGAGAACTGAAAGATCTTGAGAATATCGGGGCAAAAACAGAGGAGCAGCTGAACCAGGCAGGAATCTATACAAAAGAGCAGCTAATTAAGGCCGGAAGTAAAGAAGCGTGGCTGAAGATAAGAGCTTTTGACGAGTCTGCCTGCCTCCATCTGCTCTGGGGACTGGAAGGGGCGGTGGAAGGAATAAAAAAGAAGGATCTGTCACCGGAAGTGAGAAAAGACCTGAAAGATTTTTTTGATGATATCAATCAATGACGGTATTATAAGTTGAAATTCTCCCTGATGTGAAATATAATAGACAAAACATGTAAGGGAGATTAATTATGAATGTAATAGAAATCGTAAAGTCGATTGTTCTCGGTATTATTCAGGGAATCACAGAGTGGCTTCCGATCAGCAGTACGGGCCATCTCATTTTGTTTGACAATATTTGGCCGATGGCATCAAGCCCGGAGTTTTTTGAAGTATTCAAAGTAGTGATCCAGTTCGGCTCTATTTTGGCGGTGCTGGTTTTATTTTTTCACAAACTGAATCCATTTTCTCCGCGCAAGAGCAGAAGGGAAAAACGGGATACATATAACCTCTGGAAAAAGGTCATTGTAGGATGCATACCGATCATCATCGTGGGACTTCCGCTGGATATGGTACTGGAAGATTATCTTTCCGGTGTTTATGTCATAGCGGCAACTTTGATCTTGTACGGGATTGCCTTTATTGTCATTGAGAGCAGGAACAGGCGTCCGTCTATGCGGTCACTGGAGGATCTGACATATAAAGCGGCGTTTTTCATCGGATGTTTTCAGGTGCTTGCGGCAATTCCGGGGACATCCAGAAGCGGTGCAACGATCCTGGGAGCCGTGTTGCTGGGCTGTTCCCGCTATGTTGCCAGTGAGTTTTCCTTTTTCCTTGCAGTGCCGGTTATGGCCGGAGCCAGCGGATTGAAACTGATCAAATATTTTCTGAAGGTAGGAATGTTTTCAGGCAGTGAATGGATTCTTCTGACTGTGGGAACCGTGGTTTCTTTCTTAGTGTCCATCCTGGCAATCCGTCTGCTGTTAAGTTATATCCGAAAACACGATTTTAAGGTCTTTGGAGTTTACCGGATCCTGCTTGGTATCGTGGTAATTGTATATTTTGGATTCCTGGTTTAATCATTTGCAAAATTATAGTACAAAATTTTATAAGCTGAAGTTCCTGAAAAGAGTTCAGTATATCTAAGATGAGGTGTAAAACAATGGAGACCAAAGAATTAGAGTTTTCTGTATTTTGTATTGAAAGTGTGTCCGAAAAACTTGGATTAGATGGAGAAGAGGTGTATCGGCTGCTCACAGAACAAAGCAAAATTTTAGAGGAGTATATTATTCCTAATTATGATATATTGCATACATAAAGCAAAGAGTATATTGTTGAGGACATCATTGAGTATATGAGGCAAGAGGAGGTCATTCCATGATTTTATACCACACCAATATATGAACAGGCAAGGAAATGGTCACTTAGATTTAAGAAAAAACGTGGCAGGAGTGTTGTATCAGAATATTTTTCTGGCTTAATTGATAAATATTCCGCTATAGAACGTTTAAAATATGAAAAACCTAATTTGCAGTTATGTTTTTGCTCCCAGGAAATATTAGATAAATATTTAAAATATCAAGGATGTGAGGTGATATAATGCAGGCCAACCGGATATTATTACAAAGGAAATATTCCCGCATTATAGAGATGTTTTCTGGAATCGAGCATATACCGTTGGAAAGTGCACTGGATTTTTTCTATCATTCAGAATTATATAAAGAAATAAGCTCAGGAATTTCTGATATGCACTGCCACAGCGATGAGTATCTGGTAGAAGATCTCAGGAATGAATGGAAAGAAACAAGTTTAGATTAAACGAAAACAAGCATCCGTTACAGAATTGATTTTTACTGTAACGGATGTTTGTTTAAATGGGAAATATATATTCTTTGTATTTTTAATTATTTGCAAATTCTCTGGTAAACATATCGCTCTTTTCTACAAACTCCTCCATATTTTTAAAACCGAGCCGGTGGAGAAGTTCCATCACATACGGATTGTCAAGGGGCGTCTTATAAGGAGCTTCCTCTCCGTATGTTTCTACGTTTCTTTTTCCTTTGTCTTTATCAATGATAATTTTAGGTCCGCCGACACATCCGCCTCTGCATGCCATCCCCTCAAAAAAGTTGGCGTCTGTTTCGCCCTTTTGGATTTGTTCGATCATGGCTTTGCATGCAGGGACACCGTCCGCCTGCTGTGCGCGGACCGGGACGTCTCTTCCCGGACTGAGTTTTTCCACAGTAGACCTTACGGCTTCGCTGACGCCGCCGGTGTGAGCATAGATCCTGCCTGCCCTGGAGGAGTGTTCCCTGTCGTTGTCGGCAAGTTCTTCCGGCCGTATTTCGGCCGCGTCAAAGATATCCTGTACTTCCTGAAATGTCAGTACATAGTCCACTGCATCTGCAATATCCGGTTCTCTGGCTTCTTTCTTTTTTGCGATGCACGGGCCGATGAATACTGTGACTGCATCGGGGTGGATCTGCTTTACTGCCCGTCCTGCCGCGATCATCGGGGAGACCGCTCCCGGCACATGGGGAATCAGTTCATGATAGATTTTGCGGATCATGGCGATCCAGACCGGACAGCAGCAGCTGGTAAGCTGGAAATCATCGTTTGAGTTGATATGCTCGTCAAATTCCAAAGCCTCTTTCAGAGTCAGGATGTCTGCAAAGACCGCTACTTCCACCATTCCTTTGAATCCGGCGGCCTTCAGGGCACTTCTCAGCTGTCCTGGGGAAGCATTTTCATATTGGCCCACGAAAGCAGGGGCGATCAGAGCATACACATCTTTTTCTTCACTGCGCACTTCTTTTAACACTGGGAAGATATCCTTGCTTTCCGCCAGCTTATCAAGCTTGCATGACTCAATACAGACACCGCACCCGCTGCATTTATCCGGATCGATGGACAGCTTTCCGTCAACTTCTTCGATGGCGTCAAAAATACAGCTGTTTTTGCAGGCCCTGTCATAGGCACAGCTCTCACATGATTCGGTGTGGATGACCGGGGCATACTGGTCCGGATTTAAGAGGCAGTCCAGCTGATGGGGATCATAGTCAGCCTCACTGATATCTTCATTTTTCATTTGTTTTTGGAGTAATTCTTTATAGAGTTCATGGAAAGAGGTTGATTTTTTTGCTTCCGGCATATGAATCACTCCTATTCTGCGTTCAGTGCGGCCATAGTGATATAATTGTACGGCTGATTAAAATGGGGAAGGAAAAACAGGTCAAACAGTTTTAACTTATCAATGGTCACTTTTTCCTGGATGGCCATAGAAAACAGGTGGATTGCCATGGAGATATCATAGTCGGAACAAAGCTGTGCACCGAGGATGCGTCTGGTCTTTTTGTCGTAGACGATGCGGATTACGACTTTATAGTTGTCCTTCTCCATAAATCCGGCTTTCTGCCAGTCCTCATAGTCTGTGGCTGCGGCGTCAAAACCCAGCTTTTTTGCGCGCTCCAGGGAAAGCCCGGTGCTCACCATGTTTAAGCCCCAGATGCTGATTCCGTTGGAACCCTGTACTCCCGGAGATTTCAGCTCTGTGCCGCAGGCATTGTGGGCGGCGATGATTCCGGAACGGACGGCGTTGGTGGCAAGTGCGATATAATCCGTATCTTCGATGGCGTTGTTGTAAACGGTGGCACAGTCACCTACGGCATAGACATCCGGGCGGCTGGTCTGCTGCATGAGATCCGTAAGATAGGCTCCATTGTTGTGGAACTGCTTAAGCTGGCTGTTTCCGAGTTTTGTGTTGGGGCGGAATCCTACACAGAATATGACCATGTCGGCATCATAAGTATGTTTGTCTGTGACCACCTTCTCGACTTTTTCGTTTCCTTCCAGGCGTTCGACTTTTTCCTCAAATGCCAGATGGATTCCGTGGTCAGACAGCTGCTTTTCCATGCGTTTGCAGAACATATCGTCATAATAGGCGGACAGGCAGGTGTCTGCGCAGTCAATTAAAGTGACTTCTCTGCCGTTTCTCTGAAAAGCCTCGGCAAGTTCCACACCGATATATCCGGCTCCGACGATAGCGACTTTCTTTATAGAGGTATCTCCAAGCTTTTCGATGACCTCAGCCGCATTCTGATAGAGCTTTACAAACTGTACATTTTCAAGGCTCATGCCTGGCAGTTGAGGTCCCACCGGAGTAGAGCCTGTGGCAAGGATCAGCTTGTCGTAAGGGTATTCACAGTCTTTGCTGGCTGCATCCTTTGTATAGACGACCTTGCTGTCAAAATCTACGGAATTGACCGAGGTCTCCATATAGATCTTTGCGCCCTTCCCTTCCAATATTTCTTTGCTGGAATAAAACAGTCCGTCAGGCCCGGAAATCTGTCCCCCGATCCAGAGTGCCATTCCACAGCCTAAGAAACTAATATTGGAATTGGCGTCAAAGGCGGTGACGTCCACATCCTTATAATTGTCGAGTATCGTATTCAGCGCTGCAGTACCTGCATGATTCGCACCGATGACAATGATTTTTTTTGGCATAATCTTAATCTCCTTTATATCTGATAAGACTTCGTATCATAATCAGTATGCCAAAAAAAGAAAAAATTATTGATGTGTCCGGGAAAATGCTCCGCTGTTTGAAAATTCTGTTTTGGGAAATACTGCTTGAGACATTAGTTACAGGAGGAATAAAACGATGTTGATTATAAACGGGAAAATCCTTCCTATGGAAGGAAAAACAATAGAAAACGGATATGTACAGACGAAAGGTGAGGTAATAAAAGAACTGGGGAAAATGGAGCAGGCACCGTCGCCGGGTAAGGGGGAAGAAGTCCTCGATGTGAAAGGGGCCTGGGTCATGCCGGGACTCATTGATGCCCACTGCCATGTGGGAATTATGGAGGAGAAAAGAGGTACGGCAGGAGATGACTGCAACGAAGCTACAGATCCTATAACTCCTGCCGTGAGGGCTGTGGACGGAGTAAATCCGATGGACCCTGCGTTTCACGATGCGATTATCGCAGGGATCACTTCACTGATGACAGGACCCGGCAGTGCAAATGTGGTGGGAGGCCAGTCCATATTTTTAAAGACACACGGACGGTGTGTCGATGAAATGGCAGTGCTCAATCCTGCGGCAATGAAAGCTGCTTTCGGAGAAAACCCCAAAAATGAATACGGTGGGAGAGACCTCATGCCCGGAACACGGATGGGAACGGCTGCACTCCTGAGGGAAGTGCTGTTTCAGGCAAAACAGTACCAGAAAGAGAAACAGGAGGGAATACTGGAAAAAGAAGATTTTCAGATGGAACCGTGGCTTCCCGTGCTGGAAAAAAAGATTCCGCTAAAGACCCATGCCCACAGGGCAGATGACATTCTGACCGCAATCCGGATCGCCAAGGAGTTTGAGATTGACCTGACCCTGGATCACTGTACGGAAGGCCATCTGATCGCTGAGGAAATTGCAGAATCCGGATTTCCTGCAATTATCGGTCCTGATCTGACTGCCCGGTCCAAGATTGAAGTACAGAATATGAGCTTCAAGACCAACGGGATCTTAGAAAAGGCTGGGGTCCTGACGGCTATTATGACAGACCATCCGGTATCATTGATCCGGTATCTGCCTCTCTGCGCAGGACTGGCCGTGAAACAGGGCATGTCCATGGAAGGAGCACTGAAGACGGTGACCATCAATGCCGCTAAGATCTGCCGTGTGGATGACCGGGTCGGAAGCCTGAAGCCGGGTAAAGATGCGGATATCGCAGTTTTTTCTGACAATCCGGTGAATACCCTTACCAAGACTCTTTATACAATCATCAATGGGCAGATTGTTTACCATGAGGGAGATAAGAGTTAAGGCTTTAAGATGACCTTGATGCACTCATCCTCTTTTTCATCGAAGATCTTATAGGCGTGTTTTCCTTTGCTCAGAGGAAGGCGGTGGGTGATGATATCCGTGGCATCAAAGGAACCGTCCGCGATCTGTGAAAGAATTGGGTCCACATACCTCTGGGCAGGACACTGACCCATTCTCAATGTGATATTCCGGTCAAAAAAGTTGCCCAGAGGGAACAGACTATATCTTCCGCCGTAGACACCGATCATTGCCACGGTGCCGCATTTTCTCACCGCTTCGGAGGAGATCTCGATGGCAGACTTGGAGCCGGCCTGGAGTTTCAGGGCGGATTCCACTTTTTCTACAACTGACATTTTCCCGTCCATACCCACGCAGTCGATGACAACATCGGCGCCGCCGTGGGTTTTTTCTTTGATTTCCATACCGGTGTTATCATAGTCCTTAAGATTCATGACCTCGGCGCCGTAGGATGCCGCATGCCGCAGCCTGTAGTCTACGCTGTCCACGGCAATGACACGTTCTGCACCCAGTAAAAAGGCCCATTTGACTGTCAAAAGGCCGACAGGGCCGCAGCCTAAGACCACGACGGTGTCACCCGGTTTCATGCCGCTGATATCCACGGCCCATCTGGAGGTGGGGAGGATGTCAGTCAGGAATAAGACCTGCTCATCTTCAAGTTCTTCCGGAACTTTCACAGGCCCTACATTGGCGTAAGGAACCCGCAGATACTGTGCCTGTCCTCCCGGATATCCGCCGAAGGCGTCACTGTACCCGAACAGGCCGCCGGCTCCTCCGTTTGGATTAGAGTTGTCGCACTGGCTGTATTCCCCGTGTTCGCAGAAGAAGCAGTGTCCGCAGGCCACAGGGAACGGAACGATGACCCGGTCACCTTTCTTTACATTGGTTACGGCTTTTCCAGTTTCTGCAACGATTCCCATGGTCTCATGTCCGAGAATAAATCCCGGATTCAGGGCAGGAACCCGGCCGTGGATCAGATGGAGATCGGAGCCGCAGATGGCCGTGGAAGTCACTTTTACGATGATATCATCCTCCCTTTCAATCCTTGGGTCCGGAACCTTTTCCACTCCCACATCTTTCACTCCGTGATAAACAATCGCATCCATAATTTGTACCGTCCTTTCTAAATATCATATTTACTTTTTAATATGGCTTTTGTCATAGACAGCTATACTTGACAATTAATTCTTACAGATGTAAGATTTAAAAAAGGAGACAAATGACTATGAGAATCATAAAAATTTTGATCCCAGTGCTGGGATGCCTTTTCTGTCTTTCTGCCTGCGCCACAGAAACGAATAAGAATCCGAAAGGAAGGACAGAAAAGATCAAAAAAGAACTTTGTGCGGCGGCAGACTGCTATCAGACAATTTATGCATCCGCAGGCAAAGGGAAAGGCATGAATCCTGTGCTGGAAAAAGGGGAGATCCACAAGATTGTTCAGCGGCTTGGAACATGCGGATATTCTGCCGCGTGTATGGAAAATGACTGCGATATGCAGAATGGACGGACAGTGGAGAAAGATTTGCTGAAAGCCGGAAAGGGCGGGAAGACTTCCGCCGTATTTTTCTGTGTCACCAGATCAGGCGGAATCCACAGATATGAACTGAAGCCGAAAGGAAACAAAGCGGAATTCACAGACGCTTATCTGGACTGGAACAAACAGGGGAATCCGGCAGTATCCTATGTAAAAAAAGAGGAAGCATCCTCCTGGAGGCTGACGAAGAAAGGATGGCTGATCTGGGAGACCAAACATACAGAAAATGAGGAGATGGATACCCACAGCATGATCCGCATCCGCCCTCTTAAAAAAGAATACCGCAGATTTTGCAGGAAATATATTGAACCGGTGGGTTACAGGGGAAATAATCTGTTTCTTATCGACTGGAATGAAAAAAAGCCGGGAAAACTTTATGTAAATGATCTCTATGAGTATCTGTACCGCATAGAGACCGGCAGACATTTTGACGGGGACAACGGGACAAAAGGGATTCCATCTGAAGAATTTGAACTTCTGCTGCAAAAATATCTTCCGTTTTCAAAGAGACAGATCCGTGTCCGGGCAGACAGAAGCGAAGACGGAACACGTTATCTGTGGGAGCCTTTAAGGTGCGGAAATTTAATTCCCCAAAGTATGCCGGTTCCTGAGGTGATTGGGGCAGAGCATAAAAGAGATGGAAGAATCGTTCTCACCGTGGATGCTGTTTTAAAACAAAAGGGGACGGACTGCCTGTTCCGCCATAAAGTAACTCTGAAAAAATTTGGGGACGGCAGGGTGCGTTATATTGGGAATCAGATCAGAACAGCAGATAAAGAGAGAGTTTTGGATTACCAGAAAAGGAACCGATAAAGCTACCAGACGATAAAGTTTTCTGTTATAATGGCAGAAAGCGAAGTCAGGAGGTTTTGAGTATGGAAATATCAAAAGTGACGGAAGTATTTTTCAGCCCTACATACAGCACGGAACGCATTGTCAGACTGATTGGTGAAGCATGGGAAGAAACGCATCAGGAGATTGATCTTTCCAGGATACCAAAGGAAAGGGAAATACACGAATTTGGTGCACAGGATCTGGTGATCTTCGGAGTTCCGTCCTACGGGGGAAGAGTGCCGGCTCCGGCTGCAGAACGGTTTCGGAATTTAAAGGGACAAAAGACACCGATCATCCTTCTGACCGCATTCGGGAACCGGGATTATGACGACACTCTTCTTGAGATGAAAGACCTGGCAGAGGAGCAGGGATTTGTTCCTGCGGCAGCCGTGGCTGCGGCGGCGGAACATTCCATTATGCGCCAGTATGCAGAAGGAAGGCCCGACAGCCGGGATCAGAGTGAACTCACGGATTTTGCTGTGAAAATCCGGGAAAAGATACAGCAGACAGAAGATATCGAAGGCATGACAGAACTTTCCGAGAAAGGAAACCGGCCATACCGGGAGTACAATGGAGTTCCCATGAAGCCTTCTGCCGGTAAACAGTGTAAGAAGTGCGGCCTGTGTGCCCGTCTCTGTCCGGTCGGCGCCATACCCGCAGAGCATCCGGAAGAGACACTGAAGGAAACATGTATCTCCTGTATGCGGTGCATCGCCGTCTGTCCGGAACACGCGAGGAAAGTCAGCAGACCGGTGCTCATGGCAGCATCTGTGAAACTGAAAAAAGAGTGCAGTGAACGAAAAAGGAATGAGTTGATTTTATGAAGCCGGAACTGATTATGCTTGGAACCGGAAATGCGATGGTTACCAAGTGCTATAATACATGCTTTGCTCTCCGGAATGAGGAAGAATATTTTCTTGTGGATGCGGGGGGAGGAAATGGGATCCTTTCACAATTGGAAAAAGCACAGATCCCATTTGAACAGATCCGCCATATGTTTTTAACCCATGCCCACACAGACCACATTCTCGGTGCCGTGTGGATCATAAGGAAAGCCGCTGCTATGATGCTCGCCGAAACTTATCACGGACGTTTTACGATCTACTGCCACGATGAGGCGGCGAAGGTTCTTAGGGAGATATGCGAACTGACGCTGGCCGGAAAATTCTTAAAGTTTCTGGGCAGTAAAATACGAATACAGGAAGTAAAAGACGGAGAAGGGATACAGATCTCAGACATGTGTGTCCGTTTTTTTGATATACATTCCACAAAGGCGAAGCAATTTGGATTTCGAACGGATTTGGAGAAAGACATTTCACTGGTATGTCTTGGTGATGAACCGTACAACAGCTTATGTAAGCCCTATGTGGAAGGAGCAGACTGGATGCTCTGCGAAGCCTTTTGTCTGTACGGTATGAGGGATATTTTCCATCCATATGAAAAGCACCACAGCACGGCGCTGGACGCCGGGAATCTGGCCGAAAAACTTAAAGTCAGAAATCTGGTGCTTTACCATACGGAGGATACCGATTTAAAGAATCGGAAGAAGCAGTATACAAAAGAGGTCAAACTGCTGTACTCAGGGAATGTCTATGTGCCCGATGACCTGGAGGTGCTGAAGCTGTAACGAAAAATGTCAGCAGCCAGAAGCACCCAGATAATGACGGAAGATCTGAACATGGACTTTTTCATCCATGGCGATCCGGTTCAGCACAGCACAGACAAACGGGTCCTGTATCTTAGAGGCAGTCTCCAGATAAAAGCTGGCGGCAGCCTCTTCTGCTTCCATGTTGCTTTTCAGTGCCTGGTGAAGATCCTTTGTATAATCAGGGGCATCTCCGCTCCAGCACTGGCAGGGGTCTTCCGCAAATCTGGGATCGCCGCCCAGAAGGGAGACCAGTGTGCCGAGCATCTGCATGTGGTGCATTTCCACCTTTGCTATTTTCATCAGAGTATCGGCCAGCGAGGAATACTTTTTAAAGAAGATCCAGTTTTGATAAATATATGTGGTGACAGCCGTCAGTTCGCTGGACTGGGCTCTCAGTGCTGGCAGTATCATTTCCGCATACCGGGGATTCCGCCGGGCTGCTTTTACAGGCGGGTAGGGATGGGGGTCTGTGACCGCCGGATGGTAAGAATCACAAAATGTCATATAAAACATCCTTTGCTGTTTCAGTTGTTTTTATAATATGCACACCCGGACAGACGGTGAATCTTTATCGTACATTTTCAGAGAATATGCATATTCTATAAGTACTCAGATTTGAAGGGTGTAGGGACCGGTGAGACAGCAAAGAAAAGAACGGATAGCCATGAAAGTGTCTGTCAATAGTATTCTTGTAAACCTGATATTGTCGGCATTTAAGTTATTTGCCGGCATTGCGGCAAGATCCGGAGCCATGATCTCGGATGCGGCCCACTCTGCATCCGACGTGTTCAGCACGGTCATTGTCATGGCGGGGGTTGTTCTGGCTTCCAGGGAAGCAGATGAAAAACATCAGTACGGCCACGAACGGATGGAATGTGTGGCGGCGGTCCTGCTGGGAGCAGTACTGTGCATCACAGGGCTTTTCATAGGAGCGGCCGGACTTCAGAAGATTTTTGCGGGGGATCAGGGAAAACTTGTGATTCCCGGAGCTCTGGCCATGGCGGCCGCCCTGATCTCCATAGCCGTCAAAGAGGGAATGTACTGGTATACGAGGAATGCGGCCAGGAAAATTGATTCTGCTGCGCTGATGGCGGATGCGTGGCACCACCGCTCTGACGCACTGTCTTCCGTCGGCAGCTTTGTCGGCGTCCTGGGAGCCAGGATGGGTTTTCCGATTCTGGACCCCCTGGCGAGTGTAGTGATCTGCATTTTTATCGTAAAAGCGTCCTACGACATTTTCGCAGATGCCGTGCGCAAAATGATCGATGAGTCGTGCAGCAGGGAGACGGTGGAACAGATGAGAAGCGTGATCCTTGACCAGAAGGGAGTCAGGGGGATTGATGATATCCGGACGAGAAAATTCGGAGCCAGGGTATATGTGGATGTGGAAATCTGTATGGACGGGAATCTTCCGCTCAGAAAGGCCCACGAGACGGCGGAAAAAGTCCACTTGAAAATTGAGGAGAAGTTTGCGCCGGTGAAACATTGTATGGTACACGTAAATCCCGTCAAGAATGAAGATGGGGGAATGAACGAGGAAATGACAAAATGAAACTAATTTTATCTTACTTGAAACATTATAAAAAAATGTTTGCGCTGAATGTTTTTTCGGTATTCGGCTTTGCTCTCGTGGAGCTGGGGATACCGACCATCGTAGCGTGGATGATCGACCGGGGCGTATCGGAAAAGGACACGGCTTTTATTTTTGAGATGGGAGGAGTGATCCTCCTGATCTCTCTGCTCGGAACTGCTGGGACGATCCTGCTGGGCTACTGCTGTGCCTATCTGTCCACTTCGATTACGCGGGACATCCGAAATGACATGTTTGAAAAGACGCAGGAATTTTCACACAGGGAATTCAAAGAATTCGGGACGGCATCCCTGATTACGAGGACGACCAACGACGCTTTTCAGATTCAGATGTTTTTGAATATTCTGTTCCGCACCGCGCTGATGACCCCGGTAATGACTGTTGGCAGCATCGTGCTTGTGCTGAAAGCTTCTCTGAGTCTTTCCATGGTGATCCTGGGGACGGTTCCCTTTATCGTCGTAGGTGTGATCATTGTGGCAAAACGCTCTGAACTTTTAAGTGAGCGCCAGCAGTCTTCGCTGGAATGGATCAACCGCATTTCCAAGGAAAATATCAGCGGTATCCGGGTCATCCGGGCGTTTACCAACGACCGGCATGAAAAGAAGCGCTTTGATGAGGCAAACAGTGCCTATATGGGATATTCCAAAAAGCTGTTTAAACTGATGTCTGTCACTCAGCCGGCCTTTTATTTTCTTATGAATTTAGCCGGCATGCTCATTTACTGGATTTCCAGCATTATGATAGAGCAGGGAGGGCTGAACATTGGACAGCTGGTAGCCTTCATGGATTATCTGTTCCATGTGATGTTCTCTATTATGCTGTTCTGTCTGGTTTTCATGATGTATCCGAAAGCGGCGGTCAGCGCCAGGAGGATTACAAAAATCTTCGACGCTGTGCCGGCAGTTGAAAATGCTTCGGGAGAAGGAGGCAGCCCTATCCGCATTGATGAGATCACGTTTGACCATGTGACCTTCGCATACCCGGACGGGGAGGAAGCAGTGCTCACCGACGTGTCCTTCACTGTGAAAAAGGGAGAGACGATTGCATTTATTGGCAGCACGGGTTCCGGGAAAAGCACTCTGATCAATCTCGTACCCAGGGCTTATGATGTGTCCGGCGGAAGGATTCTGGTCAATGGGAAGGACATCAGGGAGATCGATCTTAAGTCTCTGAGAAATTCTATCGGTTTTATACCGCAGAAGGCTATGCTTTTCTCCGGAAGCATCGCTGATAACCTCAAGTTTGGAAAAGAAGATGCCTCTTTGAAAGAAATGGAGGAGGCGGCAAAAACCGCCCAGGCATATGATTTTATCATGGAAAAAGGCGGGTTTGACGTGCAGATCACGGAAAATGCAACCAATGTATCCGGCGGACAGAGGCAGAGGCTTTCCATCGCGCGGGCACTTGTGAGAAAGCCGGAAGTCTATATTTTTGACGATTCTTTCTCTGCTCTTGATTTTAAGACCGATGCAAAGCTCAGAAAAGAACTGAAAAAGGTTTTGAAGGACGCGGTCATGATGGTCGTAGCCCAGAGAATCACCAGCATCATGGATGCAGATAAGATCATGGTGCTCAATGAGGGCCGGGTCGTGGGAGCCGGAACTCATAAAGAACTGCTGGAAAGCTGCAGGATTTATCAGGAGATCGCCGCATCCCAGCTGGATAAGGAGGAACTGGCCCATGATTAAGAAAATAAAACAGGCAGGTGCGGTGATCAGCAGACTCAGGCCGTTTATCGCTCCTTATAAATGGGGATTCATCGGAGCGGTTGTGATGACGGTTTTAAGCGTGGCCGCCATGACCTCGGCGCCAAGGATCGAGGGAATGATTACCACCCAGCTGGCCAAAGACGCAGCGCAGATTGCAGGAAAAGTACCCGGCGCGGGAGTACAGTTTGATGTGATCGTGAAAATTCTTGCTGTACTGGCGGTAATCTATATCATAAAGATGGCATCCCAGGTCATCAGTATGTTTCTGCTGACCAATTCCATCCAGAGCGCCATGCATGATATGAGAAATGCGGTGCAGGATAAGATCCGAAGGCTGCCGGTGAAATATTTCGATACCCACAGCTTTGGGGATACGTTAAGCCGGGTGACAAATGATATCGATTCGGTATCCAACGGTTTGCAGCAGAGCTTTACCCAGGTTATCAGCGGCGTCCTGACGCTCATCCTGGTCCTTGTGATGGTGTTTACCATTCAGCCGGTGATGGCATGGCTGGTCGTGCTGATCATTCCTGTCAGTATTCTGATCAGTGTGGCTGTGGTAAGGAAAAGCCAGAAGCACTTCAAGGCGCAGCAGGATTCTCTGGGAGAACTGAACGGGACGATCACGGAGCTATATACGGGATACAATGAGATCCTGCTGTTCGGAAGGCAGCAGTCTTCCCAGGAACGGTTTAAAGAGATCAACGGAAGACTCCAGAAGCATGCTCTGAAAGCACAGTTTGTCTCTTCCATGATGAGTCCGCTGATTTCTCTGTCTGTATATCTGTGTATCGGAGGCGTGGCGGTGTCCGGGACTGTCTTTGTCATACAGGGGATGCTGACCGTGGGCAATCTCCAGGCTTTCATCCGATATATCTGGCAGTGCAATGAACCCCTCTCACAGGTGGCCCAGCTTTCAGCACAGATACAGGCAGCATTTGCAGGGATGAAAAGAATTTTCGAGATCCTCGATGAACCTGAGGAGATTCCAGATCCAAAACCGGGAACACGCATCTTGGATGTAAGAGGAGAGGTTTCATTCGAGCATGTGGCCTTTGGATACGGAGACAAACCGGTCATAAAGGATTTGGATATTCATATAAAAAGCGGCCAGATGGTCGCTATCGTAGGTCCTACAGGGGCCGGGAAAACAACGATCATCAACCTGCTGCTGCGCTTCTATGACACAGACAGCGGAAGAATCCTGATTGACGGCGTGGATATCAAGTCCATGAAAAGAGAAGACTTAAGAAGCATGTTCGGCATGGTCCTTCAGGACACATGGCTGTTTTCCGGAACGATTTATGAAAACATCCGGTATGGAAGGCTGGATGCCAGAAAGGATGAGGTGATCGACGCGGCCAAGACGGTAAATGTTCATCACTTTATCCGGACGCTGCCGAAAGGTTATGATATGGAGATCGACGAAGAAGGAAGCAATATTTCCCAGGGTGAAAAACAGCTTCTTACGATTGCAAGGGCGGTGTTAAAGGACCCGAAAATTTTGATTCTGGATGAAGCCACATCTTCCGTGGATACAAGGCTTGAAAAGATACTTCAGGAAGCCATGCATAAGCTGCTGGCCGGAAGGACCAGCTTTGTCATTGCCCACAGGCTGTCGACGATAAAAAATGCAGATCTGATCCTCGTGCTGAAAGAAGGCCGGATCGTCGAGACCGGCACGCACACGGAACTGCTTGAAAAAAAGGGATACTACGAACAGCTTTACCACTCACAATTTTCCACATAAAAAAATCACCAGACTGTAGTTTCGCAGGTCTGGTGATTTTTCTTTTTGTATTAAAGCAGACAGCTGATTACTTTTAAGTGTTTCAGGGCATGGAAAATTCCATCCTCTTTATAATGGCGGGTGACGTAATCTGCGGCTTTTTTCGCTGCCCGGGTTGCGTTTTCCATGGCAACTGCCGTACCGGCGGCCTCAAACATGTGAACGTCATTGTCTCCGTCTCCGAATGCATAGCTGTCATCCTGTGAAAAGCCGAGGGCACTGGTCGTATAGGCAACAGCATGTCCTTTGTTGAAGGATACGCTGGAGACATCGGCGGAGCCGTCAAAGTGGTCGTTAATGATATATTTGCCGTCAAAATTCTGCTTGATTGTCTTTAGATGTGCCGCATCTTTGTAGATGATATCAAATGCATAGGCTCTGACATCCCGGATGTCCCAGCTATCTTCATGAATTACATCGATGGATTCGTATGGTCTCGTATGTCCGTACAGATATAGCGGATTGCCGTGGTATACGACGCCGTCTCCGAGGAGACAGTAGGAGCACTGGGAAACCCTGCACAGCTTAATGATTTCTTTCAGTTCTGCGACGGTGAAGCTGTTGTCCAGCAGGACGTTTCCCTCGTGCTCTATGCGTCTGCCGTTTGCGGCGATAAATCCGTCGGACAGCCCGGAAAACATACGCCTGATATAGCCGGCGGGCCTTCCTGATGCGATCATGACCGTGTGTCCTTTTAACCTCAGTTCCCGAAGGGCTTTCTGATTCGAGGGAAGGATGTCTTCCTGATCCGCAAGGGTCCCGTCGATATCAAAGAAAAAAATTTTTTTGGACATAGTATGATACCTCCATTCTGATTGCAGCTATTATACCATATATACAGAGGAATGTGTCACTTACCCTCTGTTTTTTACCACTTGGCTGTTTTTCATTTACAGCCTCACGGGCTCTGCTATAATAAAGGCGTGGAGATGAAAAGATGAAGATACAGATTGAGATTGATGAAAATTTAATGGAAGAAGAGGTCATCATCCGGTGTGCCGGTTTAAATGACATCGTCCAGGAAGTGCAGAAAGCGGTCTCGGAGGCAGCATCCGGGACACAGACGGCCGTGTTTTCCAAGGGAGAGCAGGAGTACTATTTTCCCTTGTCCAAGGTTCTGTTTTTTGAGACAGACGGAAACACCATCAACGTGCACACGGCGGATGATATCTACGAGACCAGGTACCGGCTGTATGAACTGGAAGAGATGCTTCCGGGGTCCTTCATGAGGATCTCAAAGTCGGCCGTTGTCAACACCAACAGGATCTATTCCATCAGCAGGGGGATATCGGCTTCCGGCATCATACAGTTTGAACATACCCATAAACAGCTGTATGTGTCGAGACTTTATCTGAAACCGCTGAAACAAAAATTAGAAGAAAAGAGGATCGGGAGATGAAGAAAGAAAAGATTTTCTGGGGATTGTTTTTTATCTTTGGAGCAGTGTTTATTATTTTTGGAAGACTGGGATACTTGAGAGAAGTCAGTGTATTCAGCCTCATGCTGACGATATTTTTTGCGGCTATGCTGATCAAAAGCCTGATGCATCTGGAGTATACGGGAATCCTGTTTTCCATTGCATTTCTCTGCATCATTTATGCAGGGCCGCTGGGAATCACCGCTGTCACGCCATGGCCGGTATTAGGAGCTGCACTCCTGGGAAGCATCGGGTGCCATCTGCTGTTTCCTTCCAGGAAAAAGAGATGGAAGGAATGGCACAGAGATGAGCCGTTTGAGTCAGTCATTGACGAGGAGGACGGAACTGCTGTCTGCCACAGAACTACATTCGGTTCTACCGTCAAATATGTAAATTCTGATCATTTCAAATATGCACAGTTTGACGTAAGCTTCGGGGAGATCAAGGCTTACTTCGACAACGCAGAAGTAGAGGGTGGAGATGCTGAAATCAATGTGGACGTATCGTTTGCCGGGATGGAACTTTTCCTGCCGAAAGAGTGGACGGTGATCAATCAGGCCAGTGCTGTCTTCGGGGCTGTGGATGAGAAAAACAGGAACCACGGCGACGGTACGATACGGATCAGACTGACCGGAAGAATCAGCTTTGGGGGAGTGACGATTATCTATGTGTGACATTTTGACCAGTTTTCCGGCTTGCTGTCTTAGAGACGTAAGATTTTCTAACTTTCAGCAAAGTCTCTGCGGCGGCCTATTCGGAACTCGCTGACGCTGGCCTAGAGTACTTAGGGAAGGCAAACGAAGTGCGAACTGAGCTTAGTACGAAGGCCGTTCGAAGGAACTTAATGAGCAGGAGCCGTAGGCGAAGTGCGAATTTAGTGAATCGAACCTCATTGCCTCCGAGCCTTTGCTGAAAGAAGAAAAACTAACATCTCTTCGAATGCAGGGCCTCCAAACTGGTCAAAATGGACGTAATATCTGCTGGAGCAGGTTACTTAGAAACCAAAGATGCCATCTGCGATCGTTTTTTGCACACTGTACTGTATAAATAAAAACTTAACAGGTATTGTCAAGTGAATTTAACGCAGTATCTGTCAGAGAAAGCAAATGAAGAAAAAACGATTGCAGAGTGGAAAATATCGTATGAAAACAGCTGGTTTATCCGGCTGTTTTTTGTTACTTAGGAAAGACCTTGTCACTCTAATGCGTGAGAGTCTTTCCTAAGTAACAAAAAACGTTCCGCGGGTTGCACACAGATGCGTAAGGAAATCATTTGACTACGTCAAATCGCATCTGGTACGCAAAGTTGTCAAGCCCCACAAAGAGTGAGGGGTTGGGGAGATGAAGTGTGGGTTTGCCCACTTTGTTCCGTTTTTCTTCTTGTTTTGTGTTATAATTAATAATATAGTGTAAATTGGAAATAAAAGCGGAAATATTTGGAGTGAAGTAACGGGGGAAATGTGATGACAGGAAGAGACACTATTTTAATCGTTGATGATATGGAGATAAACCGTGTCATCCTCCGAGGAGTGTTTGAAGCAGATTATAATCTTCTTGAGGCTGAAAACGGACAGCAGGCTCACGTCCTTCTGGAGCAGTACCACGGACGGATCGCCGCGGTGCTGCTGGATCTGGTCATGCCTGTAAAAGACGGGTTTCAAGTATTGAAGGAGATCGGGCAAAGCGGCATGATCTCTGAATTTCCTGTGATCGTCATCACAGCAGAAGATTCAGTCCAGAATGAGATGCAGGTTTTTGACATGGGGGCTTCCGAGATCATTATGAAACCCTTTGAACCCTATGTGGTGAAACGGCGCGTTCAGAATATTGTTGAGCTGAATCAGCACCGGCTGAACCAGGAAGAACTCATCGAGGAACAGGCGGCAAGGCTCAGGGAGTCCAACTCTGCCATGATCGATGCCCTCTCGTCCATAATCGAATACCGCAGCGCAGAGACGGGACAGCATATCCGGCGGATCAGGATTTTTACAAAAGCACTGCTTCATGATGTGGCATTGAGTTACCCGGAATACGGTCTGGAAAATTCCGAGATCCAGATGATCGTCAGCGCCTCATCCATGCACGATATCGGCAAGATCGCAATCCCCGATGCAATCTTAAACAAGCCGGGCCGCCTCACAAAAGAAGAATTTGAGATCATGAAGACCCATTCGGTCAAAGGATGTGAGATTCTTGCAGGTCTGGACCGGATGAGTGACAGACAATACCTTAAATATGCGTATAATATATGCAGATACCACCATGAACGGTGGGACGGCAGGGGGTATCCGGACGGTCTGAAAGGGGACAGCATCCCGATCTATGCCCAGGTCGTGGGGATTGCAGACTGCTACGATGCCCTGACCACTGACAGGGTCTATAAAAAAGCTATCGCTCCGGAGAAGGCATTTACGATGATCCTGAACGGCGAGTGCGGGACTTTTTCTCCGAAATTATTGGAATCTTTTAAAAATGTAAAAGACATATTTGCAGAATATTCAGAAATATATGCGGACAGGAGCGTGCCAAAAGGGGAGTCTTCGGATCTGGATATATCGGAAAAAAACCATCACAGGGAAGCGATAGACACCCTTCAGATGGGGCAGGCAAAATATTTTACTCTTCTGAGATATGCAGACTCTACAGTTATGGAAGTGGATCTTGGAACAGGCATTCACCATCTTGTATATGCGGCCAGCAGTAACTTCTCAGCATTAAAATCCGGAGACCGGTTTGAAGATGTCCTGAAAAATTTTGCGGAAAAATCTGCACACCCGGAGGACCGGGAAAGCATGCTTCATTTTCTGGGACCGGATCTGGAACAGTTTCTCGATGACGGTTTGATGAAAATAAGCCGGAAATTCCGCATTTACGACAGGCACTTGAAAACATACGGCTGGTGTGAATGTACGATTCTCAGAATCTCCGACGGGCACCCTTACCAGAGAAGGATCATGCTGGTCTGGAAAGAGTTGAAAGAAGCAGGAGAATTAAAGCAGCCCGGAACTTCCAGGATTCCGGGCACAGGGGGAGCAGGAAACCTTCTCGGGGGTATCCAGCAGTGCTTAAACGATAAATATTTTACGATGCTTCAGATCAATGAAGGGCTGGAAAATCTGCTCGGCTATGAGGCCTGGGAAATCAAAGAAAAATTCCGCGGACATTATCTTGAGGTCATTTACCCGCCTGACCGGGAGGAAGTCCTGGCTCAGACGAAAAAACAGCTGAGTTCGGGGAATGTTATTGAACTGGAGTACCGCGTTGTGGCAAGGGACGGGCAGATCATATGGGTTTTGGATAAGGGAAATCTGGTGACAGGGACGGACGGAAAGGAACATATCTTCCGGACACTGATCAATATCACTCAGTCCAAACAGGCTCAGGAGGAACTGAGGCTGACTCTTGAAAGACACAGAATCATCATGGAACAGTCCAATGATGTCATTTTTGAATGGGATATGAAGAAGGATAAAATGCTGTACTCTTCCAACTGGGAGAAGAAGTTCGGATATATTCCGGTCATGGAGGAAGCCAGTGAGAGACTGCTGACACAGTCCCATATTCATCCTGAAGATCTGGAAGTTGTGGAAGAACTGCTCCGTGATATGGGAGGCAGCATGCCGTATGGGCAGGCTGAGTTCCGCCTCGCGGACAGGGACGGCTGCTACCGCTGGTACAAAGTAAAAGCTACGGCTCAGTTCGACCGGGCCGGAAAACCGTTTAAAGCCGTGGGGATCATGGCAGATATTGACGATGAAAAGAGAGCTTCACAGGCATTGGAAGAAAAGGCGTCCAGAGATGAACTGACCGGACTTTACAACCGAAAAACTGCCAGAAAAGAGATTGAATACTATCTGGAAAGAAGAGATCCAAAAGAAATGGCAGCCATGATGCTTATTGATGTGGACGATTTTAAACTGATCAATGACCGGTACGGGCATATGTTCGGGGATGCCGTGCTTCAGGAGATATCATCGGTTCTCACGAGAGTGCTCAGGAAAGAAGATGTTATTTCAAGGATCGGCGGCGACGAATTTCTGATTTTTATGAAGGATATCCGCAGGGTAGATATCTTGAAGAGCAGGGCGGAAAAGATCAGGGAATCTTTTCAGTCTATGTTCCGGCAGAATATGACATCCTGCGAGTTTTCCACAAGCATAGGAATCGCTTGCTGCCCTCAGGACGGGACCCGTTTTGAAGACTTGTTCAGACACAGTGATCTGGCACTGTATGATGCAAAATCCAGGGGTAAAAACGGGTACAGCCTGTATGAGCATTCACTGTCAGAACAGGGGGGCGGTTTTCCCGGAATACTGCCTGCCGCAAATACGAGGATCGATTCCAACGAAGAACAGGGGAAGAAAATAAATGATCTGATCGAGCAGATCATTCAAAAGATATGTGAAGAGAAAGATCTGGAGACAGCGGTAGATTCGATTCTTAAGACAGCAGGCAGACATTTCGGCGTGAGCAGGGCTTATATCTTCGAGAAATCGGAAAAAGGGTGCGCCAATACATTTGAATGGTGCAGCAGGGGCATCAGGCCGCTGGCAGAATATCGCCAGACTATATCCGATGATCAGTTTGAAGCACACTGCAAGAATAATTTTGATGAGAACGGGCTGTTCTACTGCCCTGATATCGCGCAGCTTCCAAAAGAACAGAAGGAAGCGTTAGAGCTCAGAGGGATCAAATCAGTCCTTCAGTGCGCTATCAGGGATGGGGGTGAATGCAAAGGCTTTGTGGGATTTGACGAGTGTGTTATCAGGAGAATGTGGACGAAGGATCAGATTTATGCTCTGACACTGACCGCAATGTTCCTTTCGGTTTTTTTATTAAAAAAGCGGGCACAAGACAGGGCCGAGAAAACTGCCGCAGGCCTTCAGATGGCTCTTGATAACCAGAATTCCTGGATCTATATCATCGACCCCGATGATTTTCATCTGATTTATATCAACGAAAAGACAAACAGGATGGCACCGGATGTGAAGACAGGAATGTACTGCTATGAGGTGTTTTTTGCAAGGACCAGGCCGTGTGAGGAGTGTCCGGCAAAGAATATAAGCAGAAATATCAACAGGACCATGGAGATTTTCAATCCTGTCCTGAATGTATGGACGGAAGCAGATGCATCGCTGATCCGGTGGGGAGAAAAAGATGCATGTATGCTGTCCTGCCATGACATTACCAAATATAAATACCACAGAAAGGATGATGGAAAATGGCTGTAATTGGTGCATTTATGGTACCGCATCCCCCGCTGCTCATTCCCGGGGTGGGATGCGGAAAGGAGCAGGCGGCGGCAGACACCGTAAAAGCTTACAGAGAAGCCGGAAAAAAGATCGCATGTCTTGCCCCGGAGACAGTCGTGATCGCGACACCCCACTCTGTCATGTATACGGACTACTTTCACATTTCTCCGGGAGACGGGGCCCGGGGGGATTTCTCACAGTTTGGAGCGGAAGAGAGCCGGATCAGTACCGGCTATGACCGGGAAATGACAGAACTGATCACGCGGCTGGCCGAAGAAGACGGATTTATGGCAGGCACTGCAGGAGAGCAGGAGAAACAGCTGGATCACGCGTCGATGATTCCTATCTATTTCATACAGCAGACTTATCAGGAGTTTCAGACGGTCAGGATCAGCCTTTCGGGTCTTTCTCTTTCTGACCACTATACAATGGGGCAGTATGTGAAAAAGGCGGCAGACTGCCTTGGAAGAAAGACAGTTTTTATTGCCAGCGGAGATTTGTCCCACCGGCTGATGGAGGACGGGCCTTACGGATACTGTGAGGAAGGTCCGCGTTATGACAGCAGGATCATGAAGACTATGGAAAGCGGAGATTTTCTGGAGCTTTTTAATTTTGACGAGGAATTTCTTGAGAAAGCAGGAGAGTGCGGCCACAGGGCTTTTGTGATGCTGGCAGGAGCCCTGGACGGCATAGCAGTGAAAACGGAGAAACTCTCTTACGAGGGGCCTTTTGGCGTGGGATATGGGGTCTGTGCCTTTGAGCCGCTCAGGGAGGACCCGGGCCGAAAGTTTAAGGACGAGTATGTGAGACTTCAGAGAAAGAAGGCGGAGCGAAGGCAGGCCAGGGAAGACAGCTTTGTGCGTCTGGCGAGGCTGTCATTGGAATCTTATGTGAGAAACGGAACTATGATCGGAGTTCCGAAAGGGCTTCCGGAAGACCTCTTGAGCAGCAGGGCAGGAGTCTTTGTCTCTCTGAAGAAAGAGGGAAGGCTGAGAGGCTGCATCGGCACTATATGTGCGACGAAATCTTCTGTTGCGGAGGAAATCATACAAAATGCAGTCAGCGCCGGAGCAAGAGATCCGAGATTCTCTCCTGTCAGAGAAGAAGAACTGGCTCAGCTGGAGTACAGCGTGGATGTCCTGGGAAAGACTCAGAAGGTAACATCAATGGAGGAACTAGATGCCCAAAAATATGGAGTCATCGTAACACGGGGAGGGCGGAGAGGGCTTTTGCTTCCGAATCTTTCCGGCGTGGATACCGTGGATGAACAGATTGAGATTGCAAAACAAAAAGCCGGAATCGGAGAAGAGGAATCTGTACAGGTCGAACGGTTTGAAGTCATAAGGCACAGGTGAGAAGATGAAAGAGACATGTACGGTATGCATGCACCGCTGCAGGCTGAAACCAGGCCAGTTTGGAAGGTGCGGGGCCAGGAAAAATGTAAACGGTATGATCGTGTGTGAAAACTATGGCAGGATTACTGCCCTGGCTCTGGACCCTATCGAAAAGAAACCGCTTTCTATGTTTTATCCTGGGAGCGTCATACTGTCTGTGGGAAGCTTCGGATGCAACTTACACTGTCCCTTCTGCCAGAACCATGACATTTCCATGAAGAATGCAGATGAGGCGGAGACGGTCTTTCTTGCACCGGAGAAGCTTGCACTCAAGGCATCGGAACTCAGGGCCAGAGGCAACATCGGAGTCGCATATACTTACAACGAACCGCTGACAGGTTATGAATATGTGAGAGACGCGGCAAAAATAGTAAAACAGTACGGAATGAAGAATGTTTTGGTGACCAACGGTGCCTTTTCTGAAGCCGTGGAAGAATCGCTGCTTCCTTATATTGATGCGATGAATGTGGACTTGAAAGGCATAAGAGAAGATTACTACAGGAAATTGGGAGGAGATCTGGGGACGGTACAGAATTTTATCAAAAAAGCGGCAGACAGATGTCATGTGGAACTTGCCGCACTGATCGTTCCCGGAGAAAATGATTCGAGGGAAGAGATGGAGGAGATGGCCGCCTGGGTGGCCTCTGTAAATCCGGACATTCCGCTTCACGTGAACCGGTTTTTTCCGATATGGAACATGGCGGACAAGAAGGCCACGGAAACCGAAGAGGTCTACCGGCTGGCAGAGACAGCGAGAGCTTATTTGAAATATGTATTTGTGGGAAACTGCTGAGAGAGAACAGCGGGATATGGTCCTTGCTGTTCTCTCCTGTGTTCAGGCATCATATGCTGCAATGCTCACGGCCCCCGTAATGCTGAAGGCTTTTGGAGATTCCGGATAGCTCACCCGGAAACTCAGGGAAGCAGGGCTGTGCAGGGCTTTATCTGTGATAAAACAAGCCGATGCCGATGCAAGCCCGTCTGAGGCGGCGGGGGAAAAAGAAGCATATAAAAGCGCGGGATTGCTGTTAATGCACGGAAGGATACGAAAATACTTCCAGCTTCCGGGACCCGCAATAAAATGATAGCTTACAAAGTAAAACGAAGACGGCATCAATATGGCTGTATGTTCATCTGCCTGTCTGATCTGTCCGCCCTGTTCAAAGACCTGAAACAAGGGAAGGAGACTTTCGGAGGCAGAATCGGCATCAATACTATATTGGGCGCAGGAGGGCAGATGGCTTCCCATGGATTGGCAGGAGACAGTAAAATGATTCAAAACATCACATCCATAATTTGTCTTTCTATATTTTATGGTGCCGGATAAAATATGTGAAAGAAAAAACGAGGGGGAAGATGCTTCAGAGAAAAAGTATATTGTATACTGGTAGGAAGGATACGTATTCTATGGTAAAATAAAAAAAAGATGTACAGTTTAGAAAAGAGGTGCAAGATGGAGCAGAAAAAAGAAATGAAATGGACAATTCTGAAAAGCTCTGCACAAGGTTTATTGGACTGCCTTCAGTGTTATACAAAGAGCCAGCTTTTAGAGATTGCCTCTTTTTATGGAATGGACGGCACACGGTACAGGAAGCATGAACTGGTGGAGAAACTGGAATACGAGATTTTAGCCCAGACGCCAGCCGTTTTAAAATACAGCTCTTCCGAAGATCTGAGAGGACTGAAGCTGCTTTTGAGTGAGCCGGACGGGGAAAGCACCGGGATCTGGACATACCAGAGAAGAGGCTGGCTTTTTGTGTTCGGTGAAGACGGCGGGAGGAAGTTAGTTGTGCCGCCCGAAGTAGAAGCAAAGATCGCAAGATTCCTGTCCAATACAAAAAACAGGGAGACAGTCGTCCGCAACCAGGAGTTTTACCGGTATGCAAGAGCTCTGGCCCATTTGTACGGCGTTTATGAAAAAAAACAGCTGATGAGGGTGTGGGAAGAGTTTCACAGCACACCTCTCAGGAAAGGGGAAATTTCGAGATTTTTAAAATTCTCCGAAAAAGTCTACGGGGATTACCGTGTCGAAGGGCGCTACGTGATCTCCTCCAAAATTTCGGATACCAGAGTCTGCCTAAACCTTATGAATGAGGTGAAAAACCTGCCGTATTACATACCAGATCAGGAGGAGATCCGTCTGTATTATGAAGAATATGTGGATGTAGATGCACCTGAGTACAAGGAATTGAGAAAGTTTCTGGAGAAAAGGAAACACAATCCCCTGTCGTTTGCGGAACTGATGACCGCACTGGAAGACAATCTGCTCTTAGGAGGCGGTGTCTCTCAAATGTTCCTTCTGATGAAAGACGCCGGTATTTTTCTGAATGAGACACATGAAAAAGAGGAATTCCTGGCCTGCTGCGCACGCTGGCAGAAACGAACCCGGCAGTGGAGATACCGGGGCTTTACGCCGGAAGAGATCATGGAAGAATAAGAAGTACAGAGCCTTATATGGCCTCCGCTGCCTGATGCAGCGGAGGCCATATGATTTTGCAGTTTTATTCTGCGGGGGAGTTTTTCGGTTTGTTTTGTTTTTCTTCAAGGAACCGGCAGAAGTCAGAAAGGGGCATAGGACGTCCAAATAGATAGCCCTGTATGCCTTCACACCGCAAAGCTTTTAGGATTTCAAACTGATCCTGTGATTCCACGCCTTCCACGATAAAACTGATATTCAGAGTCTTACAGATATAAGCCAGAGCCTGGATAAACATCATGGCTTTTTCATTGCTCTCGATGGAGTCGATCATGCTTTTGTCCAGCTTCAGCGTATCAATATCGCTGTTAAGAACTAGAGACAGGTTGGCATATTTGACTCCGAAATCGTCGATGGCCACAGAAAATCCGGCTTTTTTGATATCCCGGATCATATCATCCAGAAATGTCTCGTCGATGTTTTCTGCACTTTCCGTGATCTCAAACTCCAGGAGACTGCGCGGTACCTGATACTGATCACAGATGGAAAAGATCGTCTTCAGAAAATCGGCATCCACCAGTGTGAATCGTGAGAAGTTTACAGAAATAGGGAACACCGGAGAATCGGACTTGATAAAGTCCTGGATGATCCGGCAAACTTCTTCAAATACAAAAAAATCTACATATTTTATGGTCATGGCAGATTCCAGCAGCGGAATAAAGCTGATGGGGGGCTCTACGGTTCCATCCTGACCAATATACCGCACAAGAGCCTCGGCACCGATGATTTCCTGTGTACTGCACAGGACTTTTGGCTGGAGATACACACAGAACCGTTCCTCTTCAATGGCTTTCAGAAGATGATCAAGGCTTTTGAGATCGAGCCGGTCATCAAAGTAATTCCGGTATCTCGAAGAATTTGGATTGGACCGGTAATACTCTTTTTTGTCTGTGTACATCATCTTATCTGCCTCAGTTAAGAGAACCTGAAAGTCAGACGGGCTTTCAGACCAGCTGTATCCGACGGCGCCGCTGCCGTCTACCGAGTGGGAAAACAAATATTTAAGTTCACGTATCATACGCATAAAGTGCTCATTTTTTATATTCAGACAGAGAATGGCAAATTCGTCTCCGCCGATTCGGTAGATCATATGCTCTGAGAAGATGACCTGAAGCTTTTTGGCGGATTCTTTGAGAATTTGGTCTCCGCACTGATGGCCCTTTGTGTCATTGATATCTTTCAGTCCGTTCAGATCCAGGTAAATGACCCCGGCTGAACGGAAATCCTGTCTGCCGAAGCGGTCGAGATCTTCATTGAAACGGTTGCGGTTATAGAGTCCGGTCAGTGTATCCAGATAACTCAGATCTTTCAGCACGCGGTACGTGCGCATCTGCTCCATGCTGGAAGAAAGAAAGTAGCTGAGAGTCTCCAGAAAAGCCTCTACCTGATCAAAAAGATCTCCGGGCGGATTGTCTACTCCGATGTAGCCGGCAAGACGCTGGTTAGAAAAAAGCGGTGCTGCGATCAGCCGTTTGATATTCTGGGATGAAAGGACCTCATATTCTTCCGGTGACTGACTCCTGAGATCTTCCATGTCTTCTATAAAAATACACTTGTTATTCTCAAATTCTCTGCTCCAGCGGTCGATCAGGGTCACAGGCAGATTCTGCAGATTGTCTTTCTCAGGGTCTATGCCTTCTGCACACCATTCGTAGGTGTTGTTCATGGTCTGTCCGCTGATTTCAAAAATATAGGTCCGGTCTGCGGAAAGGAATCTTCCTGCTTTTTCAAGGATCATCTGTACGGAATTTTCTAAATCTTTGGTCTGGTGGAGGATGCGCAGACATTCCAGAAGAAGTTCTTCTCCTTTTGCTTTGTTTTTCAGCAGTTGTTCGGACTTCTCCTGTTCTGTCAGATCAAATCCTATCTCCATCCGCGCCGGACGGCCGTTCCATTCGATCAGTTTATCTTTTAGTATAAAATGCCGGTTTGTCATCCTGTTGGTGAAACGCCATGTATAGACAGAATCCCTGGACAGCAGATGGTTTGTGCAGAATTCACACGGCTCATCCCTTCCCTGAAGAAGACGGTAGCATGTTTCCCATTTATAGTTTTCTGCACCGAACAGGCGCTTGCCGGAACTGTTCAGATACAGAAGTTCGTATGTCTCTATATCTGCGACATAGATTACTTCTGCGATTTCGTCGATTAATTTAAACACGATTACCCTCCCCTGTCTTTCTGCGAGTCTTATTATATTCATCTGCGGCAAATACTGTACTTATTATTATACAACAGATTTTGCCAGATTCCCACCCGCTTTCCGTGAAAAAGCTGGAAATTATTTGTAGGATGTTCAACCGCCTTGTTCTTCTTGACACATATATCCTACACGTGTAAGATATAGATGATATTTATATGTGACGGTCGGGAACAGGAGGTGTCCATGAAGAAGACAGTGATTTTGATACTCGGAGCGGCAGCTGCACTGGGCGCTGCGGCATATGCTCTCTGGAATTATTTTGGCACAGAGCGTCCGAAAGATGTACTCTCCGAGTATGTTTCGTGTATTGAGAAAAAAGACTATGAGGCTATGTATGGGCTGTTAGATAAAGGCAGTCAAAAGGAGATTTCAAAAAAGGAGTTTATACAGAGAAATCAAAAGATTTATCAGGGGATCGGGGCTCAAAATATGAAGGTTGCTGTGGATAAAGATTCAGAAGGGGATAAGGTTTCCTACCGCATGTCCATGGATACGATCGCAGGCAGGATTTCTTTTGACCAAAAGGCTTATTTTGAGAAAGAGGGAAGAGAGTACCGTCTCAAGTGGGATGACAGCCTGATCTTTCCGGACATGGAATTCACAGATAAAGTCCGTGTCACGAAATTAAAAGGAAACCGTGGAGCAATCTACGACCGAAATGGGAAAATGCTGGCCGGAAAAGGAAAAGCCGCATCTGTGGGACTTGTGCCGGGGAAAATAAAAGACCGGAAAGCTTCTGTATCCGGTTTAGCGAAACTGCTTGGTGTGAAAAAGGAGGATATTGATAAAAAGCTTGACGCATCCTGGGTCACAAAAGATTCCTTTGTACCGGTAAAGAAAATGACGCCTGTCCAGGAAGCGAAAATAGAGAAGAAACTGTTAAAGATATCCGGTGTGCTTGTGTCTTCAGAGGACAGCAGAGTGTATCCGTATGGAAAGAAGGCATCACACCTGACCGGATATGTCCAGGAGATCAGCGCAGAGGAACTGGAAAAAAAGAAAGATCAGGGATATGAGCAGGGACAGCTGGTGGGGAAAAGCGGTCTTGAAGTATTATATGAAGACCGGCTCCATGAGACCGACGGATATAAGATATCGATTCTCAATGAGGACGGCAGAGAAAAGAAGGTGCTTGCCGTAAAAAGGGAAAAGAATGGGGAAGATATTTATACAACGATCGATGCGGGACTTCAGGAGAAAATTTATGACCAATATAAAGGTGATAAAAGCTGTTCTGTGATGATGAATCCGAAGACAGGGGAGGTCCTGGCTCTGGTCAGCACTCCGGCCTATGACAGTAATGACTTTGTGCTGGGGATTCCGGCGGATCAGTGGGAGGAACTGAACAAAGACAAGGCAAAACCGCTCTACAACCGCTTCCGCCAGAAATGGGCGCCGGGATCCTCCTTTAAGCCGGTGGTGGCAGGGATGGGCATGAATACAGGAAAACTGAAGCCCAATGAGGATTTCGGATACAGCGGGCTCTCATGGCAGAAAGACAGCAGCTGGGGATCTTATAAAGTGACGACCCTGCATACATACAAGCACGCAGTGCTTGAGAATGCACTGATTTATTCCGATAACATTTATTTTGCGAAGGCGGCGTTAAAGATCGGGGCCAGGGACTATGCGGCACAGGCAAAACATCTCGGGTTTGGCCGGGAACTGCCCTTTGACATTAAGATGGCAGTGTCTCACTTTTCAAATAATCAAAAAAGTATTGATTCAGAAGTCCAGCTGGCTGACAGCGGGTATGGCCAGGGCCAGGTACTTGTGAATCCGGTTCACCTGGCATCGATCTATTCGGCCTTTGTCAACAAGGGCAGCATGGTGCGTCCATATCTTCTCTATAAGAAGAAACCGGAACCGCAATACTGGATTAAAGACGCATTTTCTGAAAAAACGGCGGAGATCGTGAGAAAAGATCTTATTCAGGTCATCGAACACCCGGACGGCACCGGACACGGGGCAAGGACTCCCGGCGTGAAGCTTGCCGGAAAGACCGGAACCGCCGAGATCAAAGCGAGCAAGAGCGATACTTCAGGAACAGAGCTTGGATGGTTCGGGATTTTTACTGCAGACAAAAGTGAAAAAGAGCCATGGCTTTTAATTACCATGGCAGAAGATGTGAAAGAACGCGGGAGCAGCGGATATGTCGTGAAGAAGACTATTCCGGTGATCAAAGCGAAAGAGAACGAATAATCTCTAAGGCAGTCCGGGCTGCTTCCTTCCCCGATGCGCCGTCGCGGCCTTCGATTCTCAGGGCAAAGCAGTACGTATTATCTTTGGTTTTCAGAATACCAATGAACCATCCGTTTATGTCATGGCCGTCTATGCTGCCGGTCCCGGTTTTTCCATACAGGGTGCTGTCGGGGCCGCTGTTGAGCCGGATGGAATTTTGGACTGCTCTGACCGATCTCTCAGAGCAGCCGAGTCGGTTTTGATCAAAATCTCTGAGCAGAATGACCTGTTCTAAGGGGGAAATTTTCAGAGAGGATTCCAGCCAGAAAGAAGTGATTCCGCCGGAAATATCCTCATTGCCGTACCGGATGCGTCTGAGTGTTTTTTGCAGTTCCGTTTTCCCAAGCTTTTTATCCAGGGTCTGGAAGTACCAGTTGACTGAGGAGGACATGGCGCTGTCAAGAGTCTGGTCTTTATTCCAGGATGAAAATGGATACTGCTTTTGGTCCCAGGCAATCTCAGATTTGCCGGGGGATATCACGCCGGCATCCAATGCGGCAAGTGCGCTGTATATTTTATAGGTGGAATCCGGGGAGACTCTCTGCCGGCTCATTTTTTCATTGTATATGCTGTACTGGTCTTTATTTTTATCATATAGGACAAAACAGCCCTCATTTTCCGGAAAGAAAGAAGACAGATCAACCGAAACGAATGGCCGGTCAGGTTTCCCGGATACGGAGTCCGCCAATAAATTATGATTCTGAACGAAAGGCGAGAACAGGAGCCAGAGGATCAGCAGGAGAGAAAAACCTGCAAGTTTTGTTTTCTTTGACGGCCTGCGGTAGGAGGCGATGGCCGTGATGCGCTGTTTTAGCTGGGAATCGCTGCCTCCGATGCCTGAGGAAACAGAAAATATCTCTCCGGAAGACAGGTATCCTGCAAAATTCAGGATTGTGTGGCCGTAAGAATTCCATTCCTGCTGTCTTATATGATTCAGTACGGAAGCGTCACAGGCTATTTCCCGATCTGTCCGCATTTTTTTGAGAGAATAAAGCACGAAAGGGTGGAACCAGTAAAGCACCCTCACGATACAGCAGATGAGGCTGCCGGCGAGATCACCCCGCTTATAATGGCTCAGCTCGTGATAAAATACATAGGAAAGTTCTCGTTCAGAAAAGACCGAGAGAAACTTTTTCGGAAATACGATGACAGGGAAGAAGATCCCGAATGCCATGGGAGTATCTGTGGTCTCGGAGAGCACAAAGCGGATGTTTCTGCGGATTCCCAATTCCTCTTTACACTGGAGAAAAAGGCGCTCTGTATCCATATTTTTAACGAAAGCCATAGAGCGGTCCAGGCGGTTTAAGCGGACACAGTGATATAAAAAGACGGCAGTCATGGCGGCAGCGCCGGCAGCCCAGATCCAAAACAGGGCAGTAAAGACCGGGCCGGGGACAGATGCTCCGGCGGATACGGCGTAGTCGCTGATTTGTACGGCAGAGCCTGATGCGGCGGAGGCAGGGGAAATCTGTACAGCCTGCCTGGAAGCATTCGTCATAAAACTGATGATAAAAGAGCAGAGATCCGCTGATCCGGGCAGACGGACGGGAAGAAAGAAAAGAAGAGCGCAGAAACAGTAAAGATACCAGGTCATATGCCGGTACTGCGCTGTCAGACAACGCCGCAGCAATTTTTGTCCTGCCAGGATTACAGGGACGATAAAAGCAAGAAACAGGCAGTGGAAGAGAAAATTCTCCATCAGAGCTTGATACATGTTATTCATCCTCCCTGCCAAGTCCCGCATCCAAAATCTCTTTTAATTCATGGATTTCCCGGGCTGTCAGCCGGTCTTCTTCTAAAAAATTTGTTACAAGCGAACTGAAACAGCCGTCATAAAAGCGGTTGAGAAAACAATCTGTCTCCTGTTTTAAGATCTCCTCCTCCTTTACCAGAGGGGTATAGAAAAAAGCTCTGCCTCGTTTTTCATAGGTCAGGGCTCTTTTCTTGACCAGTCTTGAGAGGAGGGTCTGAACAGTCTTCGGACTCCAGTCATTTTGGGCGGCCAGAAGCTTTGTCACCTGGGGTGTGCTGATCGGCGCATGGGCCCACACGGTTTTCATCACTTTATATTCGGCATCTGAAATCTGGGGAATCGGTTTCATAGGTCCACTCCTTTTAATCTTACAAATGTAGTATATAAAATTATAACACAGGATGTTATAAAAAGTAAAGCCGGAACCGTGCAGCACTATGGTTCCAGCTTTTTTAAGATGTTTAAGGTAGTCCGGGCCGCCTGTTTTAAATCGTTTAAATCCTCTTCCGGCAGCCGGTCAAAGGACTGCTTGAGATGATTGATAAAAGCCTGTTTTGCTTTCTGTATCATACATGTGCCCTTTTCGGATAGCCGAATGTAGACATATTTCCGATTTTCCTCATCCATGTACCGCTCCACAAGACCTTCCTTTGCCAGGGGAGCCACTGCCCGGGTCGTCTGTTCTTTTGACGAACCGATATATTTGGACAGCCTGGACATCGTAAGGCAAGGTTTGACTTCCAGCGCAAACAGGATGGACAGCTGGCTTTTCGTCAGATTCAGATCTTTCATATCCAGAGAACTGAAAATCAGTTTCCGGCACAGAGGGAATATTTCAAACAGAGATACGGCGATCCCCGTTGATTCTGCCTGATTCATGTTTTATACTCTCCTTAATTTTCTTTGATACTTATCTACAGTATAATCAGTTAATTGATAAGTGTCAATGGTTGACAAAAATCAAATATTGAGGTATGATGAAAAGAAATACCAGGAAATGTAAAGGAGGTACCCAGAATGAAATACAAGAAGACGAGCAGCATTATCAGAGAGTATACAGATTCCTATTCTAAGCTGTGTACGGAGAGCTGTACGGTTCCGAAGGAGCTGTATTCCCAGTTCGGCGTAAAGAGGGGACTGAGAGATGAAAACGGTACGGGTGTCCTGGCAGGACTCACAAATATTTCATCAATCCAGGCGTATGAAGAGATTGACGGGAAAAAGGTACCGTGCGACGGGCGGCTCCTGTACCGAGGCTATGATATTATTGACCTCACAAGAAATTTTGTACAAAACCGCAGGTTTGGTTTTGAGGAGACTGCATATCTTCTGCTGTTCGGGGAACTTCCAAACGAAACGAAACTGGCAGAATTTAAAGACGTCCTTTCACTCTGCAGGACACTTCCAAGGAACTTTACCCGAGACGTTATTATGAAAGCGGCCAACGCAGACATCATGAACTCTCTGACAAAGAGTGTGCTGAATCTGGCGTCCTATGACCCGAAGGCAGCCGATATCTCCATGCCGAATGTTCTCCGGCAGAGCCTGATGCTGATCAGTGTATTTCCGATGCTGGCAGTCTACGGCTACCATGCATATAATCATTATGTAAAGCAGGAGAGTTTTTATATCCACCGTCCGGACGAAAAACTTTCTGCGGCTGAGAATATTTTGCGGATGCTCCGTCCGGACATGAAGTATACAGAACTGGAAGCCAAGGTACTTGACATCGCACTTGTGCTGCATATGGAGCACGGAGGAGGAAATAACTCCGCATTTACGACCCATGTGGTCACATCCGCCGGGTCTGATACATATTCAGTCATTGCGGCAGCCTTATCTTCTTTGAAAGGGCCCAAACACGGCGGCGCCAATATTAAAGTCGTCCAGATGATGCAGGATCTCAGGAAAAGTGTAAAGGACGTCAAAGACGAAGATGAGGTGAAGGCATATTTGCTGAAGCTGCTGAACAGAGAGGCCTTTGATAAAAAGGGCCTGATCTACGGCATGGGACACGCGGTGTATTCGATCTCCGATCCGAGAGCGCTGATCTTTAAGAGCTTTGTGGAGAAACTTGCGAAAGAAAAGGGCCGGGATGATGATTTCGCACTTTATTCATCAGTGGAAAAACTGGCAACCCAGGCCATTGCGGAGGAGCGGAAGATCTACAAAGGCGTCAGCGCCAACGTAGACTTTTACAGCGGATTTGTTTACAGCATGCTGGATATTCCGCTGGAATTGTTCACACCGATCTTTGCCATGGCGAGGATCGTCGGCTGGAGCGCCCACAGGCTGGAGGAGCTTACCAACGTGGATAAGATCATACGACCTGCCTATAAGAGTGTGGCAGAAGAAAAGAAGTATATTCCCATGGAAGAGCGCTGATCTTAATCTCAGCGGGGAACGGCTGCTGCCGTCTCAGAAGAATCCTGTGAAGTTTCCAGCTTCTGCATCTGAATAAATTCATGACGGCCAAGGAAAAAGGCGGTGACGGCGGCAATCCCGTCCGCGATGGGACCTGCATACATGACTCCATCGATTCCTAAAAATATAGGAAGCAGCAGGATCAGAGGGAGCAAAAACAGTATCTGCCTGGTGAGGGATAAGAAAATCCCTTTCCAGGCTTTTCCTATGGAACTGAAAAAGTTGGACACAATAGGCTGGAGTCCGTTTATAAAAACCATAAAAAGATAAATGCGGAAATAGCGCTCGGCAAAGTGAAAATAGGCCGCGCTTCCCTCCCCGAAAATACTGACGATCTGTCTCGGAATCAGCTGAAAACAGATAAATGCAGCGGAGAAGATAGCGGTAACGGTTATGATCTCTTTTTTCAGGGTGTCACGGACCCTTCCATACAGCTGTGCGCCGTAGTTGAAGCCTAGGATAGGCTGACATCCCTGGGCGATGCCGATGGCAAATGCCATGACAAAAGCGTTGACCTTGATGATCACACCCGCACACGCAAGGGGGATATCACTTCCGTAGGAGGACAGGGCACCGTAGTATGCCAGGGTGTTGTTTAAAGCGATCTGCACGGCCATCATGGCAATCTGGTTGAAGAAGCTGGCGATGCCGATGGACACAATGGCCTTTAGATTGTCCGCATTGATCTTCAGGCAGTCTTTTGTGAGCTTCATGGTACGGAACCTTGTGAGATAGGCAGCGGCCATGACACAGGAGACGATCTGGCCGATGACGGTAGCAGCGGCTCCGCCGGCGATGCCCCAATGGAATCCAAAGATAAACAGAGGGTCCAGGCAGGTGTTGATGACGGCTCCGGTCACCATGACGACCATAGAATATCTGGGGCTGCCGTCAGACCGGATCAGATTGCAGAATCCGTTGGTGGCGATCAGAAACGGAAATCCCAGTGCGGTGATCCTCGTGTAGGTCAGGGCATAGGGAAATACCTGTTTCGTGGAACCGAAGGCGATCAGGATCGGTTTCAGGAACAGCAGGGAAAAAATACTTAAGGCAAGGCCCGAGAGGATCAGGAGAGAGATCGAGGTGCCTGCATAGCTTTTTGCTTTTTCGTTTTCTCCTCTTCCCATATTTAAGTTAAAATTGGAGGCACCGCCGATTCCGATGAGCAGTGAAAGGGCGATGCATATATTGACGAAGGGAAACGCCACGTTGGTTGCCGCATTGCCGAGCATGCCGACTCCCTGGCCGATGAAGATCTGGTCTACAATATTGTAGAGGGAGCTCACCAGCATGGCGATCACGCTCGGTACGGAATATTTGGCAATGAGCCGGCCGGTGCTCTCAAAGGCCAGCGGATTGTCCCTGACTGACTGCTGCTGTTCCATAATTCATATCTCTCTTTCTTATCTATGATATACAAAATCTAACATATGGTTTCCGGCCCGTGTGAGGAATTCCAGAAACAGATGTTTTTCTTCGTCGGTGAAATCTTCAAGAATCTTTGAGTTCCAGCGCTTCAGGGCGTCTTTGATGACCGGGCATACGTCTTTTGCTCTTTGGGTCGGATAGATGTTGTAGCAGCGTCTGTTGTCTCTGTTCTGTACCCGGACAATATAATTTTCCTTTTCCAGGTGGGCAAGAGCTCTCGTCACGTTGCTGGCATTGACGTTGAACGCGGTCAGCAGGTCTTCCTGGGCAATGCCCGGATCTTCGCAGATTTTTAAGATATAAATGTGCTGGCTGCTGTTAAACCCCAGATTTTTGAATTCTTTATCCAGCTGCATTTTGGTAAAGCGGGATATGGTTGATATCCATTTTAAAAAGCCTTTCACTGATCTACTCCTTTATAACAGTTGCGTGCGCAATAAATGATAACTTTATGATACCGCTGGAAAAAAAGATTGTCAAGGCGTATGATAATCGTAAGGATGATGTATCAGGCAAAGAATTTCGGGAAAAATCAATGTAAGATGAAGAAAGAGAAAGAAGGATGTTTAAATGGAAAAGTTTATTTGTATCCCGGATTCTTTTCAGGGGACGGCAACTTCTCTCGAAGTGTGCCGGATTATGAGCAGAAAAATTTCAGAGATATATCCGGACAGTGAGGTGATTGCCATCCCTGCGGCAGACGGAGGGGAGGGCAGTGTGGATGTGTTTTTGAAGGTTTTTGGCGGAGAGAAGGTCCGGATTGAGGTAAAAGATCCATATTTTCATGACATCAGCGCTTCCTATGGTTTGGTGGACAACGGCAGAGTGGCTGTGATCGAGATGGCTTCCTGCGCGGGAATTCCTATGGCGGGAAAGACGAAGAATCCGGAGATCACCACGACATACGGAGTGGGACAGCTGATTCTCTCTGCCGCCCAGAGGGGAGCCGAGATCATCATCGTCGGACTGGGGGACTCGTGTACGAACGACGGGGGATGCGGCATGGCTTCCGCACTGGGCGTTCAGTTTTTTGACAGAGAACAGCAGACGTTTATCCCAAACGGAGGGACGCTGATGGATATCCGCTATATTGACAAATCAGGGCTCGCAAAAGAGCTATCAGGGGTGGAAATCATCACGATGTGTGATATGAACAGCCCTCTCTATGGACTTCGGGGAGCGGCCCATGTCTGTGCGCCCCAAAAGGGAGCAGACTCGGAACAGGTGGCACATTTGGACCAGGGACTGATCCACCTGTGTACAAGGATCAGAGAAGATATCAACCTGGATGTGTCGGAAATTCCGGGGGCAGGAGCGGCAGGAGGCATGGGAGCAGGCATGGCCGCATTTCTGGGATCGAAACTTAATATGGGAATTGAGGTTGTTCTTGACATGGTGCATTTCAATGATATCGCCCGGGGCGCAAAGCTCATCCTGACCGGAGAAGGCAGGCTTGACGGGGAAAGCCTCTGCGGAAAAGTTGTGGACGGAGTAGCCGGGAGAGCCAGGGCCCTGGGGATACCGTCGGCGGCTGTGGTCGGAGGTGTCGGAGAAGGAATTGACGGAATCTATGAAAAAGGGCTTTCGGCCGTCTTTCCCATCAATCAAAGACCTCAGGATTTTTCGGAGAGCCGTTTCTATACGGAAGAAAACATCGCGTTTGCGGTGGAAAATATCCTTCGCCTTGTCAGGGCTTTAGAAAAATAGGGAGGAGAGTTATGTTTGTCCAGTTAAACAGCATCAAGATGTATTATAAACGATATGGCAGCGGAAGGCCGCTGATTCTGCTGCACGGCAATGGGGAAGACCACACGATTTTCAGGGAGGTCATAAAACCGCTGTCCAAAAATTTTACGCTTTATCTGCCGGATGCCAGAGGACATGGGAGAAGCTCGGGCACAGAGGAGTTTCACTATGTGGACATGGCATCCGATATGCTTCAGTTTATCAAAAAGCTCAGGATTGAAAGTCCGGCTTTTTACGGCTTCAGTGACGGAGGGATCGTGGGGCTTCTGCTGGCATCCAGAAGGCCGGGACTCTTGTCTCATCTGATTATAAGCGGAGCCAATATCAATCCCGGAGGCCTGAAAGCAGAGCTCAGGATTCCGCTGAAGATTTCTTATTTTTGGTCCCGGGACCCGAAGGTGAAGCTGATGCTTACAGAACCTCATATTTCCAGAAGTCAGCTGAGGGCTATAAGGGCAAAAACTCTCGTCCTTGCCGGAGGAAGGGATCTGGTCAAAGAGAGCCAGACGAGAGAGATCGCCAGGCTGATTCCAAGAGCCAGATTAAGGATCTTAAAGGGGGAGAGCCATGAGAGCTATGTGGTTCATAATAAAACGCTGGCAGAGATTATCGAACACGAACTTCTGCGTTAGCAATTTGTCACCGTAAAGGTCTTGCAAAGAAGAATCGGCGGGCATATACTAAAGGAACTAAATTTGATCTTCTGATATGAAAAATCCAAAGGAAAGAGGTATAAATATGAAAGATTTAAAGACGCTGAAAATCGGCCTTTTGGGGTACGGGACTGTGGGAACCGGAGTTTACAAGCTGGTGGAGAGTCAGAAGGAAGAGATGCCCCATAAAATCGGAGCGAATCTCTCAGTGGCAAAGATCCTTGTGAGGGATAAGACAAAAAAGAGGGACGGAATTGACCAGAGCCTGCTCACAGACCGTTTTGAAGATATCATAGAGGATGAGGACATCCAGATCGTCGTGGAAGTGATGGGAGGAATCGAGCCTGCCAGAACCTACATAAATGCTGCTCTGAGAGCAGGAAAGCACGTAGTTACCGCCAACAAGGATCTGATCGCGGAGCATGGAAAGGAACTTTTGGACGAGGCTTCCGCCAATGGATGTGACCTGCTGTTTGAGGCGGCGGTGGCCGGTGGGATTCCGATCCTCCGCCCGTTAAAGCAGTGCCTGGCGGGGAACCATCTGTCCGAAGTCATGGGGATCGTAAACGGCACCACAAACTTTATCCTCTCCAAGATGACACAGGAGGGAATGGAATTTTCAGATGCTCTTATGCTTGCCACGGAACTTGGTTATGCGGAGGCAGATCCCACAGCGGATATCGAAGGGTACGATGCGGGGCGGAAAGTTGCCATCATGGCCTCCATCGCATTTAATTCCAGAGTCACTTTTTCAGATGTTTATACGGAAGGGATTACAAAGATTACGTCCAGAGATATCGCCTACGCTAAAGAGATGGGCTGTACCATCAAGCTTTTGGGCGTGGCGAAAAACACGCCGGAAGGCATCGAAGTGCGTGTTCACCCGATGCTGATTCCAAGCGGCCATCCGCTGGCAAAGGTGGATGACTCCTTCAATGCGGTGTTTGTCCACGGAGACGCCGTGGATGATGCCATGTTCTATGGAAGAGGTGCGGGAGAACTGCCGACAGCCAGCGCCATCATGGGCGACGTGATCGACGTGGCGAGAAATATCCAGTTTGACTGCTGCGGAAGGATCAGCTGCACTTGTTATAAGGATCTGCCGATCAAGAAGATCAATGAAATAGAGAGCAGATATTTTCTGAGGCTTAAAGTCGAGGACAGGGCAGGAGTGCTTGCAAAGATCGCGGATACACTGGGCAGATATAATGTCAGCATCTCCCAGGTGATCCAGAAAGACAGCAGGGAAGGAACAGCTGAGCTGGTTGTCATTACCGCAAAAGTAAAAGAGCAGAACTTCTCTGACGCGCTGGCGACCATCGCTGAGATGCAAACGACAAAGAAAGTTTCCAGCGTCATCCGGGTATATTAAGTATCCGCGGATGTCTGTCCGGCTTCTCTGGATTCAGCCCTGGAGTAAAGAAGCACGCCTCCTATCGTGATGAGTCCGCCAAGGATCTGAAGGACAGCGGGAAGTTCCTGAAATAAAAAGACTGCAAATACAGATGCCACCACAGGTTCGCACAGCTTGGAGGCCGATACAAAGGCCGGTGAGAAAAATTTCAGGCACCAGCTGAAGATGCTGTGGCCTAATAAAGTGGAAAAAATACTTAACAAAAGCCCGACGACTGCCGGGCTTTTTCCATGCCCGAAAAGTGAATTTCCCTGGACCAGCAAAGCAAATACCAGCGATATGGAGCAGAATCCATATACGATATATGTATAGCTCACCGTGGACATCTCCGTCCGGGCGATCCGTCCGATCAGCGTATATACCGCCACAAAGACAGCGGCGGCCAGGGCCAGCATGTCTCCGTACAGGCTGCCGTGGGAACCGGCAGAGTCGGAAAATGCGATCAGGATGCTTCCGGCCAGAGTGATGACAATGCTTATGAGTGCAGTTCGGGACAGATGCCCCTTCATAAAAATGGTGAAGCCAAGGGCGACCCAGATGACTTCCGTACAAACGATGGCCGTGGAGCTTGCGACGGTGGTGTGGGAGAGGGATTCAAACCAGAAGGTAAAATGCAGGGCCAGAAAAATACCGCTGACCGCACAGAGACAGACGGTTTTCCGGTCGGTCTGTCTGAGCTCGGCAAGGTATCTTTTCTTTCCAAGAACAACCGGCGTCATCAGGAGCACCGTCCACAAAAGGCGGTATGCCGCAGTCACCGAAGAAGGGGCCGCAGAATATTTGACAAAAATTGCCGAAAGGGATATCCCTATGATTCCGATGACGATCATAGCCATTGGATGTTTTTCTAATAATTTCATAACAACTCTCTTTTCTATCGTAATTATAAATCTTAGTATACCACATCTTTACACAATTTTAATGCCCTTCCCCTCTACCTTAACACTAATTTTATTTTCTCTGTGATAAGCTTTTTAATCATAAAGGAGGATATGAAGAATGAATACAGTTATTTGTCTGATTGGTGTCACAGTGCTGGCACTGCTTGTCTATTTAGTCATCGTCTTGCTGAAAGGAGAGAATATGTAATGGGAACGATATTGCAGTATGTACTTTATCTCGTCATCCTGGCGGCACTTGCCATTCCGCTTGGAAAATACATCGGTAAGATCATGGATGGAGAAAAAGTGTTTTTATCAAGGCTTCTTCGTCCTGTGGAGCATGGCATCTATAAGATCATGCACGTAAAGGAAGAGGAAGAGATGGGATGGAAACGGTACGCGGGAAGCGTATTCATGTTCAGCATCACGGCACTGATCGTGCTGATGCTGATCCACATGTTCCAGGGAGTCCTTCCGTGGAATCCTCAGGGGCAAAAAGGAATTTCATGGGATCTGGCATTCAACAATGCAGTCAGTTTTGTGACGAACACCAACTGGCAGGCGTACAGCGGTGAATCCGCGCTGAGTTATTTCACTCAGGCCATGGGGCTTACGGTGCAGAATTTTTTGTCCGCAGCGGTTGGAATCGCAGTTCTATTTGCGCTGATTCGGGGATTTATTAAAGTAAAATCCAAGGGTCTCGGGAACTTCTGGGTGGATCTCACGAGGATTACACTTTACCTTTTGATTCCTCTGTGCATTGTATCTTCCCTGGTCCTCGTATCTCAGGGTGTTGTGCAGAACTTCAGCGCTTATGAGACCGTGGATCTGGTAGAACCGATCACAATGGAAGACGGCACCGAGGTGACACAGCAGATCGTGCCCCAGGGTCCGGCAGCCAGCCAGATTGCCATCAAACAGGCGGGAACAAACGGAGGAGGATTCTTCGGAGTCAATTCAGCACATCCGCTTGAAAATCCCACGGCACTGTCCAACATGGTGGAAATGATTTCTCTTCTTCTGATTCCGGCAGCACTGTGTTTTACATTCGGAAGACAGGTAAAAAATAAAAAACAAGGCTTTGCCATATTTATGGCTATGTTCCTTATGCTTGCGGTATCTCTCGGAGTTGTCGGATATAACGAACAGAAAGGAACCCCTCAGCTGGCAAATGAGCAGACGGTTGATCTGAGTACAGACAATCAGCCGGGCGGAAATATGGAGGGCAAAGAGTCGAGATTCGGAATTGCCACATCGGCCACATGGGCTGCATTTACGACGGCGGCATCCAACGGCTCCGTAAACTCCATGCACGACAGCTATACACCGATCGGAGGTATGGTGCCGATGCTTCTGATGCAGCTCGGTGAGGTAGTGTTCGGAGGTACCGGATGCGGACTCTATGGAATGCTGGGATTTGCGATCCTCACGGTATTTATCGCAGGGCTCATGGTCGGGCGGACGCCGGAATTTCTCGGAAAGAAGATCGAGCCTTTTGAAATGAAAATGGCAGTGTTAGTCTGCCTTGCCACACCGGTTGCAATTCTTGTAGGAAGCGGTATCGCGGCGCTGCTGCCTCAGGTGGCGGACAGTCTCAATAACCCTGGAGCCCATGGCTTTTCTGAGATCCTGTATGCCTACTCATCTGCCGGAGGAAACAACGGTTCCGCATTTGCCGGCTTCGGAGCAGATACGGTATTTTTAAATGTAAGCCTGGGACTGGTCATGCTGTTTGTAAGATTTCTTCCAATATTTGCAGTCCTTGCGATTGCAGGAAGCCTCGCTCAAAAGAAAAAGGTCGCACAGACGGCGGGAACGCTTTCAACGACAAACGCCATGTTTGTATTTTTGCTCATTCTGGTTGTATTGATCGTCGGAGCACTAAGTTTCTTCCCGGCACTCTCATTAGGACCGATTGCAGAATTTTTTCAGATGTAGAATTTAGGATAGGTGGTTAAGAATATGGAAAAAAAGAAAAGTGCTCTGACGGATAAAAAGATGCTGTTAAGAGCCGTGAAAGATTCATTTGTGAAACTTGCCCCAAAGACGCAGGTAAAGAATCCGGTCATGATGCTCGTCTATGTATCTGCGGTCATGACGACCATTCTCTTCCTGATCTCGCTTATGGGTATTCAGGATGCCCCTTCCGGCTTTACCCTGGCCATCGCAGTCATTCTGTGGTTTACCGTAATTTTTGCAAACTTTGCGGAGGCCATTGCGGAAGGAAGAGGAAAGGCACAGGCAGACGCCCTGCGCGCATCCAAAAAGGATGTACCGGCAAATAAGATTCCTTCTCTGGATAAGAAAGATCAGGTGACGGTGGTGCCGTCCAATCAGTTAAACAAAGGTGATATTGTGATTATAAAGGCAGGGGAACAGATCCCTGCCGACGGAGATGTCATCGACGGCGCTGCATCTGTAGATGAGAGCGCTATTACCGGCGAGTCTGCCCCGGTCATCCGGGAGAGCGGCGGTGACCGGAGTGCGGTAACCGGAGGGACCACAGTTATTTCCGACTGGCTCGCTGTAAAAGTAACAAGTGAGCCGGGCAAGAGTTTTATGGATAAGATGATTGCCATGGTGGAGGGTGCTTCCAGAAAGAAGACCCCGAATGAGATCGCGCTTCAGATCTTCCTGGTTGCGCTGTCCATCATTTTTATCTTAGTGACCGTATCCCTGTACTCCTATTCCGTATTTTCAGCAAAGCAGGCAGGGGTCGATAATCCTACATCTGTCACCTCACTTGTGGCACTGCTTGTCTGCCTGGCACCGACAACCATCGGAGCACTGCTCTCATCCATCGGAATTGCGGGAATGAGCCGGTTAAATCAGGCTAATGTACTTGCCATGAGCGGCCGGGCGATCGAAGCAGCCGGTGATGTAGATACACTGATGCTTGACAAGACCGGAACGATCACTCTCGGAAACCGTCAGGCCAGTGAGTTTATCCCGGTGGACCGAAACAGCATAGAAGAGCTTGCGGACGCGGCACAGCTGGCATCCCTGCCGGATGAGACACCGGAAGGACGGAGCATTGTAGTTCTTGCAAAGGAACAGTTTGGACTTAGGGGAAGAAATTTAAATGAGTTACATATGGAGTTTGTTCCATTCTCTGCCAGGACAAGAATGAGCGGCGTAAATTACGACGGCACTCAGATAAGAAAAGGTGCGGCCGATGCAGTCAGGGAGTATGTGACGGCAGGTGGAGGAATCTTCAGCCCCCAGTGTCAGGAAGTAGTGGACGGCATTGCAAGAAAAGGAGGGACACCTCTTGTAGTGGCAAAGAATCAAAAGGTTCTCGGTGTTATTTACTTAAAGGATATCATTAAGAAGGGCGTAAAAGAAAAATTCGCCGATCTGAGGAAAATGGGAATCAAGACAGTGATGATCACAGGAGACAATCCGCTGACTGCGGCAGCCATTGCGGCAGAAGCGGGAGTCGATGACTTTCTCGCTGAGGCCACTCCGGAGGGAAAACTCGATATGATCAGGGATCTGCAGAAAAAGGGTCATCTTGTTGCTATGACCGGCGACGGAACCAACGATGCGCCCGCTTTGGCACAGGCCGATGTAGCCGTGGCCATGAACACCGGTACTCAGGCGGCAAAAGAAGCCGGGAACATGGTGGATCTGGATTCCTCACCGACGAAGCTGATTGACATTGTCAGGATCGGAAAACAGCTGCTTATGACAAGAGGAAGTCTTACAACTTTCAGCATCGCCAATGATATAGCAAAATATTTTGCCATCATCCCGGCTATGTTTGTGGGATTGTATCCCGGACTCCAGACGCTGAACCTTATGCGGCTGGACAGCCCGATGAGTGCGATTCTTTCGGCTATCATATACAATGCGCTGATCATCATTGCACTGATCCCTCTGGCACTGAAAGGCGTTAAATACAGGGAAGTATCTGCGGGGGCGCTGCTTTCAAGAAACCTTTTGGTTTATGGACTCGGAGGGATCATCACACCGTTTATCTGTATCAAGGCCATCGATGTGATACTCGTCACGCTGGGCCTGGTTTAAAGAAAGGATGTTTTCAGTTATGAGTAAAATATTAAAAGAAGATCTGCCCAAAGCGGCACTGATTTTGCTGATCTTTTCCATTATATGCGGGCTGCTTTATACACTGGCTGTCACCGGAATCTCCCAGCTGCTCTTTTCGGATAAGGCCAACGGCAGCATTGTAGAAGTGAACGGAAAGAAATATGGATCTGAGCTTTTGGCACAGCAGTTCAATGATGAAAAGCATATGTGGGGAAGGATCATGAACGTGGATACAAAGACATTTACCGACAAGGACGGCAGTCCGGTCATGTATGCGTCACCGTCAAACCTGACTCCGGCAGGGGAGACGAAACAGAAGGACAAGGGAGAACTCAAAGAGGATGAAAAACAGATGAAAGAGCTTGTCGCCGACCGTGTGGCCATGATCAGGAAGGCAAATCCGGAACAGACAGACAAGAAGGTGCCGGTGGACCTGGTGACCTGTTCGGGAAGCGGCCTGGACCCTGGAATTTCCGTGGCAGCGGCCGAGTATCAGATTCCGCGTCTCGTGAAAACTACTGGTAAATCTGAGGCGGAATTAAGGAAGATCGTGGATAAGTACACGGTCCATAAATTTCTTGGAATCTTTGGAGAGGAGTATGTCAATGTACTGAAAGTAAACCTTGCCCTGGAAGGAATTTTGAAATAACAGGAAATCTGTCTTTATTGGATAGAAGAAAGCCTTACCGTGGAGTATAATCCATGGTAAGGTTCTATGTGTTCAGGGAGGAAAAGAAATGGAAGAAGAGATGCGCCGGAATCCGGACCGGATTTTAAAACAGATTCACAGAGAAGAGACGGAACAGGCACGGGCGAGTGGAAAGCTGAAAATATTTTTCGGGTATGCCGCGGGGGTGGGTAAGACTTATTCAATGCTGAAAGCGGCACATGATGCACTGGAACAGGGGAGGGATACGGTCATTGGGTATATCGAGCCTCATACCAGGCCGGAGACGATGGCTTTAGTGAAAGGACTCGAGACCGTACCAGTGAAAGAAATTGAATACAATGGGATGAATTTAAGGGAACTTGACCTGGACGGGGTTATAAAAAGGCATCCTCAGCTTGTGCTTGTGGATGAGCTGGCTCATACCAACGGCATGGGATGCCGGCATAAAAAGAGATACCAGGATGTGGAAGAAATCTTAAAAGCGGGGATCGATGTGTATACAACAGTCAATGTCCAGCACATCGAGAGTTTAAATGATATTGTGGCATCCATCACCGGGGTGATTGTGAGAGAGCGGATTCCTGACAGCGTGTTTGATAACGCGGATTCTGTGGAATTGGCCGATATCGAACCCGAAGATTTATTAAAACGTCTGAAGGCGGGGAAAATCTACCGGGAAGCCCAGGCGGGAAAGGCCATGCAGAACTTTTTTATTGAGAGCAATCTGGTTGCGCTCAGAGAGATAGCACTTCGAAGGACTGCAGACCGGGTGAATCATATCTCTGAGCAGCAGAAGGAGCAGGAGGGAAAAGAGGGCTATTATACGGATGAACACATTTTAATCTGCCTGTCTCCGTCTCCTTCCAACCAGAAAGTGATCCGCACTGCTTCGAGGATGAGCAGGGCGTTCCATGGGAAATTTACGGCAGTTTTTGTAAAAACAGAGGCGGCTGACAAAATATCTTTGGATGACGAACAGAGGCTGGTGGAAAATGTCCGGCTTGCAGAACAGCTGGGGGCAAAGATCACGACGATTTTTGGGGAAGATATTCCCGAGCAGATTGCAGGCTATGCAAAGGCTGCAGGAGTGTCCAAGATCGTTATCGGACGGTCGGTAAACAGGAGCGTCTTTGCGGCCAGACATAACTTTGCCGACAGGCTTTCGGCTCTGGCACCGAATCTGGACATTTATATCATTCCGGACCAGCAGGCTGCTCCTGACTCAGGGAGGAGAACATTCTGGAATAAAGAAAAAATCCGGGTCAGATCCGAAGACGTCATCAGGACAGCATCTATTTTCGTGTTTGTGACAGCGCTGGGACTATGGTTTCAGAGCATCGGATTCAGCGAATCCAATATTATTACAATCTATATTCTGGGGACACTGATCACCGCGCTGGTGACGGAATACAGGTTTTACAGTCTTTTGTTTTCCGTGTGCAGCGTTTTGTGTTTTAACTTTCTGTTCATTCAGCCGCTGTTTACACTCAATGTCTATGGCAGCGGGTATCCGGTCACGTTTGCGATCATGCTTTTGTCAGCACTGATCAGCGGAAATCTGATGACCAGAGTAAAACAGCAGGCCAGGGCAGCATCCATCCAGGCGTACCGGACGGGAATTCTGCTGGAGACAAACCGCAGGCTCCAGAATGCCGCAGACAGGGAGGAGATCATAGAGCTTTCCTCAAAGCAGATGACAAGGCTTCTGGATCGTGCTATTATTTTCTATGATGCAGAGGATGACAGACTGTTGGAACCCAGAACCTATGGGAATAAAACGCAGACAGATTTCAGCCGCTATTTAACTCATGAGGAACGGGCTGTTGCGGAATGGGTGCGAAAGAATAATAAACATGCGGGGGCTACCACCGACACTCTTCCGGGAGCGAAAGGTCTTTACCTGGCAGTGAGAAGTGCTGACCATGTCCACGGCGTCATCGGGATCTGCCTGGAGAAGACCAAACTGGAGACTTTTGAAAAAGAGCTGATGATTTCTATGCTGGATGAGATCGGTCTGGCTCTGGAAAAGGATAAGATCGCGGCCAGCCAGAAAGAGGCGGAACTAAAGGCCCAGAGAGAAGAGTTTCGGGCAAATCTGCTTCGCTCTATCTCTCATGACCTGAGGACTCCCCTCACAAGCATTTCAGGAAATGCCGGTGTTTTAAGACAGAGTTCGGACCAGATCAGTGAGGAAAAGAAACAGGAACTGTACACGGATATCTATGACGATGCCATGTGGCTGATCAACCTGGTGGAAAATCTGCTTTCTGTCACCAGGATTGAGAATGGGACAATGAAGATTGAAAAGGAGCCGGAGATCGTGGAGGAAGTGATCCTGGAGGCTGTGAAACACATTGACAGGAGAAAAAATGAGCATCATATCCATATCCGCATAGATGACGATATGATGATGGCGGATATGGATGCCAAGCTGATGATTCAGGTGATCATCAATCTGGTGGACAACGCCATCAAGTATACAGGAAAAGGTTCCCATATCGATATCTCTGCGGAGAAGAAAAACGGAAAGGTACTCATAGAGGTAGCCGACGACGGGGAAGGGATTTCTGATGAGGCAAAGACCAGGCTGTTTGATATGTTTTATACGGGAAGCAAAACCGTGGCGGACAGCCGCCGGAGCATGGGCATGGGGCTTGCTCTTTGTAAATCCATCGTTCAGGCACACGGAGGCACGATCACTGTCAGGGACCGGAAACCCAGGGGAACTGTATTTTCATTTGAACTGCAGGCTGAGGAGGTAATTGTACATGGATAGACCATTGATTCTCGTTGTGGAGGATGACAAAGCAGTGAAAAATCTGATTACTACTACACTGGATATTGAGGGATACCGTTACCATACGGCGGGCCGGGCACAGGAGGCCATGGTGGAGGCTGTGTCCCAGAAGCCTGATATTATGCTTCTGGATCTGGGACTTCCGGATATGGACGGCATGGAGATCATCAGCAAGGTAAGGAGCTGGTCCAAAATGCCGATTATTGTGGTTAGTGCCAGAAGTGATGACGAAGATAAGATTGAGGCATTGAATGCAGGAGCCGATGATTATCTGACAAAACCTTTTAATGTAGAGGAACTGCTGGCAAGACTCAGGGTCAGTTTGAGAAGACTTCATGACTTTTCGGATGCTGCACAGGAAGAAGCTGTTTTCACAAACGGAGGGCTTGAGATCGATTACAGCTCGGGCTGTGTGTCACTGGACGGAAAAGAACTTCATTTGACACCGATTGAATATAAGCTGCTCTGTCTGCTTTCCAGAAACGTGGGAAAGGTTCTGACACACAACTTCATCTTAAATGATGTGTGGAAGAGCGCACTGGACAGTGACGTGACATCTCTTCGGGTCTATATGGCAAATCTGCGCAAGAAGATTGAAACAGATTCCTCTCATCCAAAATATATCCAGACTCATGTGGGAATCGGGTACCGGATGATGAAGATAGAATAGGGTGACCGCATGAAAACAGGGAAAAACAAAGAATCAGCAGGCAGCCGCATCTTGATCACGGCGGGATTCCTTTTGCTGGCTTCTGCCGTGGGTATATGTTTCAGGGAGCTGCACTTTCAGGAGTCTAATATTGTTATCGTCTACATGCTGTCTGTACTCCTGACATCCAGGTTTACGGAAGGATATGTTTTTGGCCTTACAGCTTCCGTCATCGCAACATTTCTTTTCAACTGGCTGTTTACAAAGCCTTACTACTCTTTCGCCGTATACAATCCGGGGTATCTGATCACATTTGTTATCATGACGATAACGGCGATTTGTACCAGCGCCCTTACGACCAGGGTGAAGGAAGATGCGGTGAGGGCACAGGAGAAAGAGGCTGAGATTGAGCAGGAGCGGTATCGGGGTAATCTTCTGCGGGCCATTTCCCACGATCTGAGGACGCCTCTGTCAGGCATCATGGGAACGTCCGAAATGCTTATTGGCATGACCAGTGAGGATGATCCACGGCATGAGATGGCCGTCGGTATCCACAAAGACGCGGACTGGCTGCATTCTCTGGTGGAAAATATATTAAGCCTTACGAGGCTGCAGGACGGAAGACTAAAGATCAAGAAAGAACCGGAGGCTCTGGAGGAAGTCATCGGCGGCGCCATCGCACTGATCTTAAAGAGAGCTCCGGAGCAGAAAATTCAGGTGGAGATGCCGGAAGAAGTTCTCATGATCCCAATGGATGCCAGGCTTATGGAGCAGGTATTTGTGAATCTTTTGGATAACGCGGTCAAACATTCTGAACCGTCAGACCAGATTACGATAACTGTGGAGGCGCCGGAGCGGGAATCCGGCATCCGTATCGAGGTGGCAGACCGGGGAGAAGGGATTTCGGACGCAGATCTTCCGAACATTTTCGAGACGTTCTATACTTCCAGTACAAGAGATGCAGATTCAAAACAGGGGATCGGGCTCGGCCTGGCGATTTGCGATACCATAATAAAAGCACACGGAGGGAGCATCAGGGCGGAGAACCGCGCCGACGGGAAGGGCGCCGTCTTTACTCTTAAGATTCCCGTAAACAAGGAGGAAGGAAGCAATGGAGCATTATCATGAACGGATTCTGATCGTGGAAGATGATCCCCAGATAAGAAATTTCATAGGCTATGCTTTGAGGCAGGAGGGATTTGGATGTATCACGGCTAATTCCGGGGAAAGTGCACTGAATGCCCTGGTCTCAGAGCCGGTGGACATGATGCTTCTGGACCTGGGCCTTCCCAGAATGGACGGCATGGATGTGCTTAAAAATGTCAGGGAGTGGTCAGAGATGCCGGTCATCATCGTATCGGCGAGGGACCAGGACAAAGAAAAGGCTGCGGCACTGGATGCAGGGGCTGACGATTATCTGACCAAACCGTTTTCAGCCACGGAACTGCTGGCAAGAATCCGGGTGGCATTCCGCCATTATTATAAAGGAACCGCGGCAAAGGAACAGACCTCCTTTGAAGTTGGAGGCCTGAAACTGGATCTTCACAAGCGGGCTGTTTTTCTGGAAGGAAAAGTTCTGCATTTAACGCCTATGGAATATCAGCTTCTCGCCCTGCTGTTTAAAAATATGGGCCGGGTTCTGACGACAAGCTATATCATCAAAGAAATATGGGGAGAAGGCTACGGCAGGGATACCCAGGCACTGAGAGCCCTGATGGCAGCACTCAGGAGAAAAATAGAGAAGACGCCGGCCAATCCGAGATATATTCTGACAGAGATTGGGGTAGGCTACCGTCTGGTGGATGAGTGATCAGAGCTGCTTTGGACAGAGGTACCGGACCAGCCCTTTGCTGTGGCTGCCGTATTCAATCGCCTCTGCGGGACAGCGGCAGATACATGCCATACAGTGTGTGCATCTGTCTTTCCATACAGGTTTTCCTTCTTTTATATCGATATTCTTTAACGGACAAATCCTTTCACACATGCCGCAGGATGTACACCTGTCTGTGGCATAAAACTTTTTTGCGTGTATGACGGCAGGATAATAGATGTCATTCACGATACTGCTGCTTAGTCTGTCTTTTAATGTGACCGCGGGCTGTGCATACGCTTCTCTGTTTTTTATCAGACGGGCCGCTTCGTCCAGTACAGGTTCGGCTTTCGCAATGATCTCCAATGCTTCATTTTGCTCCGGCGCTTCAAAAAGCGCAATATAGTTCTCCGGCATGACCACGGGGATACATCCTTTAAAAGAGAGGCCTTTCTTTGAACACAGTTTCCTGACATATTTGCCCGCGTTTCCTATGCTTCCGCCGCATGTCATGACAAAGTAAATATCTTTGGCGCCCTTTAATTCTGTTTTTGACAGCCATTCCTGTAAAATCCGGGGGATTCTCCATCCATAGGTGGGAGTGACAATGACCCATGGAGTCTCTGAATTTATTTTGCTGCAATCATTTCTTCTTATTTTATGAAAGAGATTTACAGCCTCATCCTGTAATTCTGCTGCAATTCTTTTTGCCGCATATTCGCTGTTGCCTGTTCCTGAAAAATATAAGATCATAATATTTTCTCCTGCCTTTCACCGGCTATATTATGGCTGCTGCATTCGATACTCTCATAAATAAGATTGATCAGTCCGGCTATGGTTTTCCAGCGGGTTTCATCCAGACTGATATAGTAATAATTTTTTGTTCCTTCTTTTCTCATGGCCACAATGTCTGCCTCCTTTAATATTTTCAGATGGTGGGAGACAGACGGCCTGGTTAAATGGGTCTTCCGGGCAATTTCTCCGACACGGATGCCGGATAAGTCACTCTCTAACAGCACCATCAGGATCAGTTGTCTCGTCTCATCTCCGATGGCAGTAAATGCATCTTTGCATTCGCTGAAACCCTGTACAATCTGACTTAATCTTTTTTCACAATCTTTATCCATATCCTGGCCCTTTACATATATTTCACATCTAATGCTTCACGCCGGGCAGAGCGGAGAAATTTTACATCCGGATATCCCAATACCAAAGTCATTGCAGCATGTTTTCCTTTTGGAATTTTCAATGCTTTCCTGATCTTCCCTGAAATGTTTGCGGCAGTCGTAAAGAAGCCGCTGTACAGCACACCAAGTCCATTGGCTTCTGCAATAAATTCCATGTTCTGGGCGGCAAGCAGGCCGTTTGTTTTATCTTTTGCCAATATTACGATGACAATGGGTGCCTGGAAGAAGAAAAAATGATCATGTATCTTGTTATTTCTGGCCATTGGACTGAACAAATCTGCCAGAGGCTTGACTTTTCTGAACAGGCGGACAGCCATCTGCTCCAGTTCCTGCTTTTTTTATTTAGAACGACGAAGGATACGTCCTGCATATTTTTAGCCGTATGGGTAAGCCTCCCTGCTTCCAGAATCTGAGCGATCACAGCATCCGGTATTTTTTTATCTTTAAACCGTCTGACTGTCCTCCTGAACCGAATGACATCCAGGACTTCATCGGGGTTTAGACGCACGGATTTCGTCTGCGGATATTGTTTCGTATGGAAGCCGGTAACTGTGACAGCTTCTTTCGGGCATACCGAGGAACAGTGTCCGCACATCAGACAGTCCTGCAGTAAGATACCGGCTTTCTTGTTTTTCATTATAATATTGTGTTCGGGGCACGTCTTTGCGCATAACCCGCAGCCGATGCATTTTTCGGCATTTATTTTGACTTTATGTTGTGGCGTAGGTTTCTTTCCTTTCGTTAAAGATTATGAACCATTATAGCAAATAAGATACGGATTTCAACATCGGTAAAGAAAGGCGTTACCATTGTTTTTGCTGAATTCTCACAGAATTCTCACAGTCTTCTGCTGTTCCTCACATCGGCTTCACAGATTTTTCTTTATAATAAAATCAGAAAGAAAGGAAAGGAGTTTGATAGTTATGTTCAATCATAAAATAGAAAGAGACGGACTGAGTATATTATGTAAAGATGTAAGATATCTCATGGAAAATAAAGAGTACGATATCTGTCAGGAAAGAATTACGGAGGCTATGAAGGTGTATCCGCATGCGCCCCAGCCCCATAATCTGATGGGAATCCTTCTGGAGAAAAACGGGGAGCACGGAAATGCCATGAAACATTTCAGAGCCGCCTGGGCCCTGGACCCGACCTATATACCCGCAAGAAGGAATATGGAACGGTTCTGCAATCTTTATCCGAAAGGCGCATGTGCTTTTGACGAATCAGACTGCCGAAAGGAAGATAAACGGACCAGATATGAGGCGGTCTATGACGAATACGGAGTAGGCCACATGGTTAGGAAAGAACTGGCATGATTCATAGCCTGCCGGTGATTTTCAAGCATGAGTTATTGACTATTATTTCCGTCACGCTTTGAAATGCGTTCCTCCAATAGTGCTAAACAACTATCGTTGGACGGTTCCATTTGTTTAATGAATATTTATCCAGTAGATATTACATCCATTTTGACCAGTTTGGAGGCCTTGCATTCGAAGAGATGTTAGTTTTTCTTCTTTCAGAAAAGGCTCGGAGGTGGTGTGCAAAGCACAGTGAGGCCGCCCCCCGCGCCAGCGAGTTCCGAGCGGGCCACCGCAGAGACTTTACTGAAAGTTAGAAAATCTTACATCTCTGAGACAGCAAGACGGAAAACTGGTCAAAATGTCATATATGCTGCTCCGTTATCACTCACTGCGCAAAACAGCGGCTGTCCGAACCCGGGAAAATCTGATATAATAATGATAACAGTCGATGCAGTGTGAAGAGGAAAGGTGGTTATGCTTTTATGGAAACAGTGACACTTTCAAACGGAAAGCAGATGCCGGCGGTCGGGTTCGGAACATGGAAGGCGCCCAGTGACGAGATCACGGTGAATGCAGTAAAGACAGCCGTTGAATGCGGATATACTCATATCGACGCGGCGGCAGCTTACCACAATGAGATCTGGGTGGGCAAAGGAATCAGGGAGAGCGGGATCAAACGGGAAGACTTATTTTTGACAAGCAAACTTTGGAACGATGATCACGGATATGAGTCCACACTGAGGGCATTTGAGAATACGATTACGGATCTTGGCGTGGATTACCTGGACCTGTATCTGATCCACTGGCCGGTGCCTGTAAAGTTCCATGACGATTATATCGAAAAGAACCGGGAGACATGGAAAGCCTTTGAGGAACTCTACAAGGCAGGAAAGGTGAAAGCTATCGGTGTCAGCAACTTTAAGCCCCATCACATCGATGAGATCCTCGAAGTATGCGAGATCCCCCCAATGGTCAATCAGATAGAGTTTCACCCAAGCTGTCTGCAGAAAGAGACCAGGGCATACTGCGAAGAAAAAAATATTATCGTAGAAGCCTACAGCCCTCTGGCGAACGGAAAAGTCTTTCAATGTGAGGAGATCAGAGAAATAGCAGAGCGCTGCGGTGTGAGTGCTGCACAGCTCTGTGTGAAGTATGCACTGCAGCATAATACGGTGCCGCTCGTAAAAAGCGTGACCAGGGAAAGGATTAAGGATAATTTAAAGCTTGACTTTACGATCAGTCCTGAAGATATGAAGATTCTGGATGAGGTTTCCACCTGTGAAGGTTCTTACAGAGACAGCGACCACATTGATTTTTAAAATGATATGAGTTTTTGGTAAGGGAATAATTGAGAATGACTCTCAGTTATTCCCTTGTTTTTTTTGAAAAGGATGATATGATGTTGATAGTTAGTTAAAACTAACCATCGCGCGGTGTAAAAATGAAGCAGGTGTGACATGGGAGAGAAAACCTTATCAGATTTAATCGTAGAGCAATGTGCCCCGACTTTGGCGGGGATGAAATGCGGCAGCTTGTTTAACTACCGTTATCAGGGAACTACGGCTGCAAGACAGGAAATCCGCAGCTGGAATCAACGGCTGAATCCATGCGGGCTGTATCTGGAAGAACTGAAATGGAGAGAAGAGTCGGTGTTGGTTTATGTATACCGTAGAAAAGACCTGGATCAGAGACTCCGGGAGGAAGGAATTGCTGAGCTGCTCTCTGATTTCGGCTATTCCGGAACAGAGGCCGGAGACTGTCTGAGTCATCTGAAAAGCAGGCTTTTGGCAGATGATTTTCCCCATGAGATCGGTGTGTTTTTGGATTATCCGCTGGGGGATGTTCTTGGATTTATTGAGAACAGAGGGATGAACTGCAGGCTCTGCGGAATGTGGAAGGTTTACTGCGATCAATGTGAAGCACTGAAACTATTTAAAAAATATAAAAAATGTAAAGAAGTCTACTGGAAATTGTATCAGCAGGGCAGGGGTATCTTGAAGATGACCGTTGCAGCTTAGAAAGGAGCTATCATGGCAAAAGTATACATCGCATTTTGGAGCGGCACAGGCAATACAGGAATCATGGCGGAGGCCATCGCAGAGGGGGTCACGGCGGCAGGAGGGACTCCGGAATTTGTAGATGTGGAATCAGTCTCTGCGGACACACTGAAAGATGCAAAGGCATTTGCACTCGGCTGCCCGTCAATGGGAGCAGAACAGCTGGAAGAATCGGCAATGGAGCCTTTTGTCGAGGAAGTGGAAGCTTTTGCTTCAGGAAAGCAGATCGCACTTTTCGGCTCCTATGGATGGGGTGACGGAGAATGGATGAGGGACTGGACAGACCGCATGAAATCTGCAGGAGCATCTGTTGTTGACGGAGAGGGACTGATTGCCCATGAAACTCCGGACGACGACGTAAAAGCAGACTGTGTAAGACTTGGAAAAACCCTGGCCCAGCTGGCCCAATAGAAGCGATAACAAGTGCCGGAGCCGGTTTCACCGGCTCCTTTTCAAACAGAGGAGGTTCCTTATGAGTGTTGTGATCATTGGAGGACACGACCGGATGGTCTGTCAATATAAAAGAATCTGCAAAGAGTATAACTGCAAAGCAAAAGTGTTTACTCAGATGAGTGCAAAACTGGGAAAACAGGTAGGAAGTCCTGACTTAGTTGTTCTGTTCACCAATACAGTTTCCCATAAGATGGTGAAATGTGCCCTCTGTGAGGCGAAAAGGAGCAAGGCCAAAATCGTCCGGTCACACAGCAGCAGTGAGGCGGCGCTGGAATCAATCTTAGAACAGTGTTCCTGAGAAAAGGATGCAGGGAGTTGAAGTGGCTTGCCCACTTTGTTCATGAATCCTTACAAGAAGTGTAAGTGTTATTCAGAAGCGTTATTTTGTATAATTAAGTCAGAAAGGCAATCAAGTCTTGTGGCTGATAGAAAGGATACAAAATGACCGGAAAAAAATTAGAAATAGAATCTCTGACAAAGTATTATGGGAAGAAAGAGAATATAACAAAGGCTCTGAATGGAATCAGTTTCCAGGTTGTGGACAGTGAGTTTATCGGTATCATGGGCAGCAGCGGATCGGGAAAGACGACTCTTTTAAACTGCATTTCCACGGCTTCAAACCCAACTGGCGGCAGGATTCTTTTAAAAGGACAGGACATCAGTAAGTTTACCAGAAAAGAGCTGGAAAACTACAGAGGGAGGCAGATGGGATATTTGTTTCAGAACTTTGAACTGATTGACAATATGACTGCGGCAGAAAATATTCTGCTGCCGGCTGCCATCCATAATGCAGGCAGGATGAAGCACCGCCTGAAGGAATTGGCCGTCTGCCTTGATATAGAGGATATTCTTGGAAAGTTTCCTTCGGAACTGTCCGGCGGGCAGAAGCAGCGGGCCGCAGCGGCCAGGGCGCTCTTGTTAAACCCAGAGATTCTGCTGGCGGATGAACCCACAGGGGCACTTGATTCTAAAAATGCCAGGCTGCTGATGCAGAAGCTTTCTGATCTGAACAGGGAGCAGAAGGCCACGATCCTTATGGTGACCCATGATGCCAATGTGGCCAGCTATTGTTCTAGGATCCTTTTTATTCAGGACGGAGTAATTTTTCATCAGCTGAGGAAAAGGGTTCCGGCGGAATCCAGACAGGAGTTCTATGACAGGATCATAGCAGTCATGGCTCAGCTGGGAGGGGGAAGTGCCAATGTTCTTTGAGACCGTCAGAAAAAATAGCAGGAAAAACAGAAAAGAAAACGGGCTGCTGTTTGTATCTCTTATCGTTTCCATTGCTGCATTTTATATTATTCTGTCTCTTGAAAATCAGGATGTGATGGTATTTTTGAAAAAAATGGAGAGCGATGCCGTCCAAAAGCTGCTGCTTCTGATTCCTGTTCTTTATGGGATCTCTCTTTTTTTCCTGTTTTTTCTCGTGTATTTTTCAGACAGATACCGAATGGAGCAGAGGAGCCATGAAATGGGCATCTATCTGATGTTTGGAATGGGTCGGAGGAAATTGTTTGCCATGCTCCTTGCTGAGGATATCTGGAACAGTATCCTGTCGCTTGCCGCAGGTATCCCCATAGCGGTCCTTCTGTCAGAGCTGATCAGTATGATCACGGCAAAAGCGGCGGGGATGGGAATTGTGGGGCATCGTTTTACATTTTCGCTTTCCGCTGCACTGTGGACTGCTGCCGGATATTTTGCCGTCAGGCTTACTGCACTGCTTTTTCAGAGTATAAAGACCGTCCGAAAAGAGATCACACAGCTGCTGTCCCAGTCACAGGATAAGAGGCACAGGGATCACAGGACTTGTTTCACAGCTATACAGCTGGCAGCGGGATTTTTTATGCTGGCAGCGGCCTATCTCCGGGCCCTGAAGGTAAATGCGTGGAGATCACCTGGAGAAATGGCTGTGATTATGGTACTGGGTATCGGCGGGACCTTCCTTATTTTCAGGGGGATAGGAATTGTATTTGATATGTACCTAAAGCAAAAAGACAGCAATAAGGGACTGGCCGTTTTTACATTCCGTCAGATCCAGGAGACGATCGTTCTGAGGCCGGATTCCATAGCGGTGTCCTCTATGCTTATGCTGGCTGCGTTCTGCTGTTTTGGATATGGATGTGCCATCGGCGTAAACTCTGGTCTCAATAACCGTCATGTCATTGACTATACTTTTGAAGGAGAGCCGGGACAGATCAAAAGAGAGCTGAAACAGCTGAATCTGGATGAATTTACAGAGGAATCATTCCAGGTGAAAACAGGTCCGTTTAAGGGGAACAAATCAGAGGGAACTTTTTCCGGAGCGGAACTTTACGAAGCCGTAAAGGCGCAGGAGGACTCTCAGGGCAGAGAAGTTCTTCTAAACAATCTCCAATATTTTGATGAACCCTACCTGATCTCCTTATCCGGATATAACCGAATTCTAAAGCTGAAGGGAGACGAGCCGCTCCGTCTGAAAAGCCGTCAGGCTGCTCTCTATACCAGCAGGGAATATTCAAATGGGGATATCGACAGGACAATGAAGTCTGCGCTGAAAACACGGCCCGCTGTGGAAATGAACCACGAAAGATATGAACTGTCCAAAACATACTGTCAGGAAAACATCGTCACGGACCGTTCGATTACGATCAGCTATGGATTGGTCGTTCCTGATCCGGTATTTGAACAGCTGACAGAAGGGCAGTTTCATTCGTACTGGAATATAAAGCTCAAGGATTCTGTTGTCCGGAAGAAAGGGCTGATGCAAACCATGACAGATATCAACACCCGGCTGGACAAAACTTCCCTAAAGTATGAAAGCTATTTAAAGAGCATGGGCAGGCAGCTGTTTTATACGGCGGCAGCCAGTTATACAACCATTTATCTGGGGGTCATCTTTCTTCTTATCGCAAATACGGTGCTTGGCGTGCAGTTTCTGATGCATCAGCAGCAGACGAAAAAGAGATACCGGACGATTCTTCGTCTCGGATGCCGCTGCAAATATTTGTGCGAGTCTGCCAGGAGACAGATCAGATGGTTCTTCCTTCTGCCCATATCCGCCGCCGCTTTCGGAAGCCTGTTTGGCATTCGGTCCATGGCCTCAGGCTTTGCTGCATCTGACATGCGGGGAAGAGAAGGAATTCTTACAGCGTCAGCAGTGCCTGTAATTCTGCTTGTGTGTGTGATAGAATTAGGATATATTGTGGCCGTCATGAAAATGAGCGACAAACAGATCCTCCGGCAGACAAAGCTTAAGAGGGACGACGGCTGAAAGGCGGATAGCGTGAAAAAGATTGTGATTGCAGAAGATGACGTATTTATGAGGGAAGAACTTGCTTCGATTCTTATGAAGGAGGGCTATGAGACGGACTGTCTTGCGGACTTTTCCGATGCGGCCAGGAAGATTCTCAGTCTGTCTCCTGATCTGGTGCTGCTGGATCTGAATCTTCCGGGAATCACGGGCTTTGAGATATGCAGATCCATCAGGAAGATAAGTACAGTGCCAGTTCTTGTGCTGACCAGCCGGGATCAGTTAAAGGATGAACTGCATGCCCTTAAGCTGGGGGCAGATGAATATCTGACAAAGCCTTGTCACAAAGACAGGCTGACCGCCCGGATTTTAAACCTGCTCCGAAGATATGAGGACAGAGACCGCTTTGCGGAGATTCAGGGAGTCAGGCTGGACCGCCAGACTTTTACGGTGTATATGAATGGACAGTCGGCGGTACTGCCTGAAAATCAGGGAAAGATCATGGAACTGCTTCTGCTGCATGCGGGAGAAACTGTGACAAAATCCATGCTGTCAGAGAGATTATGGGGAACCACAGAGTATATCGATGAAAATGCACTTCAGGTGAACATGACAAGAATAAAGAAAACCATAAGAAAACTTCATATCCCTTATAGAATAGAGACAAGAAGAGGGATAGGGTACTGCCTTACAGAGATCGGAGAAAGCGATGACTGACAGATGGAAGCAGATTTTATTAAAATACAAAGAATGGTTTGTGTTTACCATGGTTCTTTGTCTCGTATTCTGTATGTTTCTCTGGCTCTCAGACATTGGCAGCTTTTATGCCATCCTGCCTTCGGTGATTTTGGCTGCCGTAATCTTATACGTATTTATGGGTCTCTGGCTGGACAGAAGGGACAGGAAAAAAGAAAAGGACTTTATGCGGTTCCTGGAGAAGCCCGGAAGTTCTCCAAATGAGATAGAACTTTTATCTATGAATGACAGGGAAATACAGGCGATGGGACTCATAGGAGAGCGCATTGAAATGCTGGACCATAAGATCCGGGATCAGGAGGCGGATCTTGCGGAGTATGAGGAGTATATTGAATCATGGGCCCATGAGATCAAAACTCCGCTGGCGTTGATGACCTTTGTTCTGGATAACCGAAATGATGAGATGTCTTCTGCTGCTTACAGGAGGCTTGAGTATGTGCAGACCAACATAGAAGAAAATGTCGAGAGAATGCTGTATTACGCAAGGATAAAAAATGTATGTACAGACTATGTATTTGAACAAGTATCTCTTTCTGATATATGCGGGGAAGTGCTTTGCGGATATGAAAATCTGCTGAAGGAACAGAAGATCCGTGTCATAAATGAAGTGGAAGATTTACATGTTCTGTCGGACAAAAAAGGTCTTTCTTTCCTGATCCGTCAGGCAGTGAGCAATTCTTTGAAATATGCCGGGCAGAAAGCAGAAGCATCTTTTTTGAAGCTGTATACAAAGCGTGATGCAGAAAGCGGGGATGTAACACTGGCAGTCAGGGACAATGGAATCGGAGTAAAGCCCTGGGATCTTCCCTTTCTTTTTGAAAAGGGATTTACCGGAGACACAGAGGAAAAGAGAAAGAATTCCACCGGAATGGGACTTTATCTGGCAAAACAGACGGCGGACAGCCTGGGAATACAGATTGAGATCCCGGAGGATTACACAGAAGGATTTGAGATTATATTTCGGTTTTGTAAAGTTTAGGATAAGTGACAGGTAAAAGAGAGCCGCAGACAGTCTGTGAAATTGTCTGCGGCTCATTTTCTATTTCGTCAGCATCTGCATGATCTTGTTGCTGCGTGCGATAAATTTGGTCATCTGGTCTGCAGGGAGCTGTTTGTTGCTCAAAACTGCCAGGTCATACAGCTGTTCGCAGATGATCGGTGTATTCTCTGCGTCCCCGTGTTCAAACAGGTACTGCACCAGCTGGTTGTTGGCATTTAAGGTCAGGGATTCTGCTCCTCCGAACATGGCCGGGTCCATGCCTGCCATGCCGTACATCTTCATCATGTCCTGCATCCGGCGGCTCTCCTCGGATAAGGTAATGACGGCAGATATGTCCTCGTTTTTCAGTTTGTCCACATGGACATCCAGATTCTCTTTTCCGAGAGTCTTTCTAAATAGTTCTGTCAGAGCAGTCGTGATATCGGTGAGATCCTCTTCGGAATCCTCTTTCAGTGCGCCTTCCACATCCGCATCGATCCGTTTGAACGCCAGGTTCTGGCTCTGCTGTTCTAACTGGGAGATAAATGCAGAATCAATATTGTGCTTCAGAATCACGGCATCCAGACCCTGTTCCTTAAACATGTTGATATACTGGCTCTGCTGTACTTCGTCCGTGATGTAGTAGATGGTTGTCTTGTCTTTCTCATCAGCCGGTGCCGGAGCCAGATCACTGAGGGTTAAATATTTCTGGTCCATGTTCTTAAACAGAATATAATCTTTGATCTTTTCTCCGAATTTCTGGTCCTTGATATAGCCGAATTTAATGAACGGGCTGATATCATCCCAGTATTTTTCATAGGTTTCCCGATCAGTCTTACACATGCCGCTCAGTTTATCCGCAACCTTCTTGGAAATATAGTCGGAGATTTTTTTCACAAAGCCGTCGTTCTGGAGCGCACTCCTTGAAACGTTCAGCGGCAGATCCGGACAGTCGATGACACCTTTTAAGAGCATCAGGAATTCAGGGATGACTTCCTTGATGTTGTCGGCGATGAATACCTGGCTGTTGTAGAGCTTGATCGTTCCTTCGATGGAGTCATACTCTGTGTTGATCTGAGGGAAGTATAAAATTCCTTTCAGATTAAACGGATAGTCCATATTCAGGTGAATCCAGAACAGAGGCTCTTTAAAGTCAGCGAATACTTTATGGTAAAATGCCTTGTATTCTTCGTCCGTGCAGTCGTTCGGGTGTTTCATCCAGAGCGGATGAGTATCGCTTAAGGATACCGGGCGCTTATGGATTTTTACCAGATCTTTTGCGGGAGAGACCTCCACCGTTTCTTTCTCACCGTTTTCATTTTCTTTCTCTTCGGTTTTTGCATCCTCATGGATGTGCTCGACAACCACGTCTTCTTCAGTCAGTTCTGATTCGTCGATCGTCTCATATTCCTGTTCTTTGCCCGCATCAGTCAAAAAGATTTCCACAGGCATGAAAGAACAGTATTTTTGAATGACTTCCTCAACTTTTGATTCGTTGGCAAACATCAGGCTGTCTTCATTTAAAAACAGTGTGATCTGAGTTCCGACCTGATCCCGGACGCCGTCTTCGATGTCATATTCTGTACCGCCGTCGCATTCCCAGTGTACCGGGACTGCCCCTTCTTTGTAGGAGAGGCTGTCGATATAAACTTTGTCGGCTACCATAAATGCAGAATAGAAGCCAAGTCCGAAATGTCCGATGATCTGGTCCTGATCTGTCTTATCTTTATATTTCTCTAAAAATTCTGTGGCTCCTGAAAACGCGATCTGTGTGATGTATTCTTCGACTTCTTCAGCCGTCATACCAAGGCCGGTGTCGACGAACTTCATTGTTTTTTCTTTTGCGTCTACGATGACTTCGATTTTTTCTTTGTGGCCTTCCGGAAATTCGTATTCTCCCATGGAGGACAGTTTTCGAAGTTTTGTGATAGCATCGCATCCGTTGGAGATCAATTCCCTGACGAAGATGTCATGATCGGAATACAGCCATTTTTTAATGATTGGAAAAATGTTTTCACTGTTAATTGAAAGGTTACCATGTTTTTGTGCCATGATATACACACTCCTTTGCATTGATTTTCTATTGACAGGTTTAATTTTCAATTCTTCGGCAGAGCAGGAATCTGCCGTTCTGCATAATATTGTAGAGCCACAGAAAGGGAAAGTCAAGAGAAAATTAGCACTCGATTAATATGAGTGCTAACAATTCTGCCGTGAATAGTCCTGATTGATTTGAGCCATCCTAAAAAGAAAAATAAATGAAGGGAGGGATTTTAGTGGATACAATTTGGGAAAAGACTGTGGATATGCCTTCTTTCCCGCCTTTTCAGGGGAGAAAAAAAGTTGAAACTGCAGTGATCGGCGGAGGCATGGCCGGGATTCTGACAGCGTATCTCTTGTCATTGGAGGGTAGAGAGGTTCTCGTTTTGGAGGCAGACAGGATCGGCAGCGGACAGACAAAGGGGACTACGGCAAAAATTACAGTTTCCCATGGTCTTATCTACCAAAAGCTGATCCGTGAAGTCGGAAAGGAACAGGCCAGGCAGTATGCGCTGATGAACCAGGCTGCGGTGAGAAAATACAGGGAGCTGATCAAGGATCATCAGATCGACTGTGATTTTAAAGAGTGTTCCTCCTATTTATATTCCAAATATCAGGAGGAGGCGCTGAAGGAAGAAGTCCGCGCGGCACAGTCATTAGGACTTCCGGCCGATTATACGTCACAGACAGAACTTCCATTTTCCGTGAAAGGGGCGGTCAGGTATACCGGACAGGCCAGATTCCATCCGCTGAAATTCTTAAAAGCAGCGGCGGAAGGGCTGGAGATATATGAACAGACCCTTGTCACAGACGTGGAAGGAAATAAAATTATCATGGACCAGGGAACTGTTGAGGCGGAGAATATCGTCTTTACGACCCATTATCCCATCATGAACCGGCCCGGATATTATTTTCTGCGGATGCATCAGGAAAGGAGCTATGTTCTGGCTCTCACGGGAACCGATCATATAGAAAATATGTATCTGGGAGTCGATCCAAATGACGGCCTGTCGTTCCGGTCTTACGGGCCATATTTATTATTTGGCGGCGGCGGTCACAGGACGGGAGAGAATCTTTTGGGAGGGCAGTATCAGATGCTTGAGTCTAATGCCCGACAGTATTGGGAAAACTGCCGGGTGGAAAGCGCCTGGTCCGCACAGGACTGTATGACCATTGATTCCATTCCGTACATTGGATATTACTCTTTTTCAAAGACGGGATGGTATGTGGCATCAGGATTTAAAAAGTGGGGAATGAGTTCTTCCATGGCATCGGCTCTTTTGATTACAGATTATATTATTGAAAAGAAGAATGCCTTTGCCCATGTTTTTTCACCTCAGAGGCTTCATCTGAAAGCTTCAGCCAAACCGCTGGCAAAAGAGGGGATGGAGACTGCCAGGAACTTTGTGCTGGAGAGAATGAAGATTCCGGATGAAGCGGCAGCGCATCTTAAAAAGGGACAGGGCGGCGTGATCGAATACGAAGGGAAAAAGGCCGGGGGATACAGAGACGAAAAAGGAAGTGTTCACGTGGTTTCTCTGACCTGTCCGCATCTGGGGTGCATCCTTAAATGGAATCCGGAGGAATTAAGCTGGGACTGTCCATGTCATGGTTCCAGATTTGACTATAAAGGAAATTTGATTGACAATCCAGCAAAGGAGGATTTAACACATGAAAAACCCGAATGCATTTCAGGGTACAAAAAGAAAGAATAATTATTTTGAAGGATGGTATTTAAAACACCAGAAAGGGGATCAGATGTTTTCGGTCATACCGGCTTATCATATTGACCGGGAAGGAAATGCATTTTCATCCCTTCAGGTGATTACAAAGGAACAGTCATGGTATTTTTCATGGAAGGCAGAGGCTTTCTGTGGTTCGAAACAGAAGTTTCATGTGGTCCTGGACACGGGAAGAGGAGAGGGTCCAGCAAGCATTTTCTCTGAGCGGGGGATTCTTCTCAATATCCATGAGGAAGGACTGAGCCTTGAGGGGAGGATCATTTATAAAAATATTCATCCTCTTTCTTCCGATATTATGGGGCCGTTCCGGTATGTGCCCGGAATGCAGTGCCGCCATGGAATCATCAGTATGCGGCATCAGCTTTTCGGAGAACTCACTTTGAACGGATATAAAATGAACTTTGATCAGGGGACAGGATACATTGAAAAGGACTGGGGCGGATCTTTTCCGGATGCCTACCTATGGTCCCAGAGCATATTTCCCGACAGCGGAAAGAACAGCCTGATGCTGGCGGCGGCAAAAATACCGATTGCAGGTCTTCATTTCGATGGCGTGCTGGCGGCGCTTCATTTATACGGAAAAGAATATAAGATGGGTACTTACCTGGGCGCTAAGGTAAAGACAGACTGGAAATCCAGAATCATCATCCGTCAGGGAGATTTAAAACTCCGGGCCCAGCTGCTTTCGGGAGAGGGAAATGAGCTTCTTGCGCCGGAACACGGGGCAATGGACCGGAGGATCAGAGAAAGTCTCTGCTGCAGAGTGAGATATACTTTTTGGGACCGGAAACTGAAAGTTCTCGATATGATCACAGACAGGGGAAGTTTTGAACAGAGCATAAAGGAGAAGTCATGAATCCGCATGTCGATGAGATCCTGAGGTTTTATGAGAGGCAGGGAAAGCCCGCGGGACAGGAAGAGATTCTTTCTGCTCTCCGGGAGATCCAGGAGGTGCTGGGATGCATCCCGAAAGCAGTACAGGAAGAAGCTGCCCTGCGGCTTGGAGTCAAGCCGTCCTTTCTGGCCGCGTTCGTAAAAAAGTATCCCGGCTTCAAGGAAGTTTCAGAAAAATATGAGGTTAAGGTCTGCACCGGCCCGTCCTGCGGGGCAGGAAAAGCCCTTGAAATATTGAGGGCTGTGGAAGCTGCCGGTGAGGAGAAAGAACGGGACCAGGGGATCTCCATTAAAATTGTGAAAGGCAGGTGTACCCGGCGATGCGGCAAAGGCCCTAATCTTATAATCAATGGGGTACTTCACCATCACATGACGCCGGACCAGGCGGCCGGGTTAATCCGCCGCCTGTAAGAGTGTTTCCAGGCTTTCTGCGTCAAAGACCGGGGCCTGACATGCTCCTCCCCGACAGAGGTAGCAGGATGTTTTATCAGCAAGAACCGGATATTCTTTCGTGAACGGAGCAATGGCAGCCAGTGTATCTTTGTTTTGTTCTGTTTTGACCAGCACGGTGAAGTCGTTCATCTGAGGTTTGGAGAGCAGTTCCATGAATTTTTTGGGAAGGCTCTCTTTTTTTGTTGTGATGACCAGCTGTCTGGACGGATGAAACTGGGAAGACAGCACGGACAGAGCATAACAGTAAGCAGAAGGATGGACAGACAGCTCGGGGGAAAAATAAGAAAAAGTCTGATCCATGCAGTCTCTGTATATGGATTTTCCGGTTATTTTAGACAGGATAAAGAGTACATGGAGGGCAGCGGAGTTGCCGGAAGGCATGGCGCCGTCATAGAGTTCTTTCGGTTTTAAGATCAGGGCCTCGCTTTCGCTGGAATAGAGGAAAAAACCGCCGTGTTCCCGGTCAAAAAACAGAGAGATCATGAGATCTGCCGCCTGTACCGCCTTTTCAAGATATTCTTCCAGAAATGTAGAGCGGTAGAGGGAAAGCATGGACAGAGAATAAAAAGCATAGTCCTCCAGCTGGCCGTCGTAAGCCGCTTCACCGTCACACCACCGGAGAAACAGACGACCGTCATCTTTCCTTAAATGTTTGTCGAGGAAAGATTCTGCCTTCTGAGCGGCAGCAAGGAACTTCTCCCGCCCGAAGATCCGGGATGCCTTTGTAAGGGCAGAGATCATCAGACAGTTCCAGGAAGTCAGGATCTTTTTGTCTGTGGACAGGCTGGTCCGTTTTTTTCGGTAAAGATAAAGGGTCCTTTTCATCCTTTTCAGACCCTCGTGGTCATTCGGGAATGGAGACTGCTTGAGCAGATTCGGGATGCTTTTGCCTTCAAAATTTCCCCGGTCCGTAATATCATAGAGGGAGCAGAAAAGGCTGCCGTTTTCTTCTCCCAGAACGTGAAGGACTTCATCTCTGGTAAAAGTATAGTATTTTCCTTCTTCTCCTTCGCTGTCAGCGTCCTGGCTGCAGTAAAAGCCTCCATCGGGATGAGAAAGTTCATTCAAGACGCAGGATACGACGGCGTCGGCGATTTCCGGGAAGAGAGGATTCTCACAGCACGCGTAAGCTTCCGCATATGCCTCTAATAACAGTGCGTTGTCATACAGCATTTTCTCAAAATGGGGCACAAGCCAGCGGTCATCGGTAGAATAGCGGGAAAAGCCGCCTCCGATGTGGTCAAAGATCCCTCCCCGGTACATGCGAAGAAGTGTGTGCTCTGCCATAGCCAGGCTGTCTTTGTCACCGCACAGCTTGTATTGCTGAATCAGAAACAGCAGCACTGCCGGAGTCGGAAATTTGGGCGCCGTGCCGAACCCACCGTTGACGTTGTCAAAGGATGCATTAAGATCTGCCAGGGCCTGAGCCGGGACATCTTCTGACAGGGAAACAGTTTCTGACGGTCTTTGGTCTGTATTCAGGTGGTCTGTGATCTCATTTCCGATCTTTAAAAGGCGTTCCCGGTCCTGTTTCCATAAGAGAGAGATCCGGGGCAGCAGGTCCATGAGGCCTGTCAGATGGTATCGGGAAGTCTTAGGCAGATAAGTGGCTGCAAAAAACGGTTTCTGGTCAGGTGTCATAAAAACAGACATGGGCCAGCCTCCGGAACCGGTCATTGCCTGGCAGACAGACATATAGACGGAATCAATGTCCGGGCGTTCTTCCCGGTCTACTTTAATAGAAATAAAATGCTTGTTTAAAAGCTCTGCTACCTCATGGTCTTCGAAAGATTCCTCCTCCATTACATGGCACCAATGACAGGAGGCATAGCCGATACTCAAAAAAACAGGCTTGTCTTCTGCCCTGGCTTTTTCAAAAGCTTCGGAACCCCATGGATACCAGCGCACTGGATTATGAGCGTGCTGGAGCAGATAGGGTGATTTTTCATGGATTAAAAGATTTGGTTCAAAAATAGACATAAAAACTCCTTTCCAAGTAAGTGTGAGTTTTTCTCCACTATCTCCAGTCAGCTCTTGAAATGCTTCCTTATGATAGTGAAGAAAAACTATTGCAGAATGTTGCCTCCTGTTTGAAGAATTCTTTATCCAGCAGACATTATCTCCATTTTCTACATGATTGGAGTGAGGCATTCTAAGAGCCGAACGGAAATCATGTGGAAAATGTGATGCCTTTAGAATATGCAGTTCCTTTTTGTTTCATCCGGCTCAGGTTCTGTTATAATAGAAAGAAGAATAAAGGAGAAAAATTCATGGAATATTTTAAATACGGAGAACAGGAAATCGGGTACTTAAAATCGAGGGACCCGGTCCTGGGACAGGCTATTGACCGGATCGGATTTATAAAAAGAGAGGTTCACACAGAATTGTTTGCGGCGCTTGTGAATTCCATCGTGGGACAGCAGATCTCCACGAAGGCCCAGGAGACAGTCTGGAGGAGGATAAAAGACGGACTTTCGGATGTCACTCCCGAAAAGGTGGGGGAGTGTACAGAAGAAGAACTTCAAAGCTTTGGGATTTCTTTCAGGAAAGCAGGGTACATAAAAGCTGCTGCTGACAGAATTCTGAGCGGCAGTCTGGACCTTGAGGGCCTGAAAGAGGCCGGGGATGAACAGGTCAAGAAGGAGCTTACAAAACTGCCCGGAGTCGGGGTATGGACGGCGGAGATGCTGATGACATTTTCCATGCAGCGGCCGGATATCGTAAGCTATTCTGATCTGGCGATCCAGAGAGGGATGAGAATGCTTTACCATCACAGAACCATTACTCCCAAGTTATTTGCAAAATACGCGGGGCGGTACAGCCCCTATGGAACTGTGGCCAGCCTTTATCTGTGGGCTGTGGCAGGAGGTGCACTCCCGGAACTTAAAGACTATGCGCCGAAGAAAAAGAAATAAAACAACGATTGTAAGATTTTTTTCAGAATTGTATTCAATGAAATCTCAGAATTGGATGATACACTGTGGTTATCAAGAAAAAGAGGAGGAAGACTATGGCACAGCCCAAGATTTTAGTAGTAGATGATGACAAAGAGATTGTGGGAGCGATCAAAAAGCGTCTGGAACTGGAAGGATATGATGTAGTTCCAGCTTATAACGGCCTGGAGGCTCTGGATGTGCTCGTGGAGCAGGATATCCAGCTTCTGATCATTGACATAATGATGCCGGGTATGGACGGATTATCTGCTACCATGAAGATCCGGGAGAGTAAAAATATTCCGATCATCATCCTGTCTGCTAAGACGGAGGAGAGCGATAAGATCTTAGGACTTTCCATGGGGGCGGACGATTATGTCAGCAAACCTTTCCGGCCGGATGAGCTGATTGCAAGGGTAAAATCCCAGCTTCGCAGATATTTACAGCTCGGCAGCAAAGCGGCAGGGCCGGAAGATAAGAACCGGCTGATCCTTGGCGGATTGACGCTGGACCTGGACGGCAAATGCATTTATGTGGACGGGGAACCGGTGAAAGTCACAGCAACTGAGTTTAAAATTCTGAATTTGCTGATGAGGCATCCGGGCAGAGTTTTTTCCGCCGAAGAAATCTATGAAAGAGTCTGGGAAGAAGCGGCGTATGCAACAGAAAACACAGTGATGGTTCATATTCGGAGGATCCGTGAAAAGATTGAGATTGATCCGAAGAACCCAAAATATTTAAAGGTGGTATGGGGAATTGGATACAAAATGGAAAAAATGGATTAACAGCGGACTGATCGCTGCGGTGATCATCGCCATGGTGGGCGGAGTGCTGTTCGGCATCTATCAGATGCACACCATGGATAATTATAATGACGGACTGGATTTCACAACGATCAAAAAAGGTGAGCGGATGGAAGACTCCGATTACTATGTGCACGCCGTCCAGAGGATTTTAAACAAATGGGTGAAAGCGAATAATCTGATGGATCAGAATTATGATGATGTTGAATCAGAACTTCCGTCCAACCTTGAAAACGAGATTTTTGTAAAGGCAAAACTTACGATTCAGCCCTACGGCAAAAAAGCCGTGACGAAAGAATACGGTGCCGATGCCAAGACAGCAAGAAAACCTGTATTTAAGAAAAAGATCGTGATCAACAGAAACGATACGCTGGGGTATGGATTGAATCCCAACAAAAGCATAAGAGCAAAATATTCAAGCAATGCAAATATGGATGAGGCTTATTATGATTCCGAAGATAATACGATGTCACCGTCGGATTTTTACAATATCAGCGGAAACTCTATGAACAGGGGAAGCCTTTCCCTGCCACAGACATTTTTCATTGACGATGCAAAACAGCAGAGGCTGGAATCAGCAGTGATCGAAGTAGGCTTTTACGATGGGTATTATAACGCGCTGAATAAACACTATAAGACATTTCCTGATGTGAGGAAAGAAATGATGATCAAGCTGTCCATCTTATTGGGAGCAGAGGTATTGGGACTGCTTGCCCTGTCCGTGCTGTTTGCACTTCAGAAAAGCCGCGCACGCTTTTTTGAGAATATGGACCGTATCTGGTATGAGGTGATCCTATGCGTCATTGGCTTCGGCCTGTTCATGGGAACAGGAACAGTGGCGGCTGCATCCATCGGTGCTCTTCAGCAGGAAGAACTGATACCGATTATGACATTTGCGGGGATCGTACTGCTGATGATCGGGCTTGTACTTTCTGTCTGCCTGCAGACAACGGTCTGGCGCCTCAAGGAAGGGACATTTTTAGAACACACACTTTGTGTGGGTACGGCCCGGAGGTGGTACCGCAGGAACAGGCAGAGACGGGTGGCCGAAAAAGAAGCTCTGGAGTTTGCAGACCGTCTGGCTGTGGAACGGCTTTCGATCTACCGAAAAGGAAAATACCTCATGCTTGCAATTTTCTTTGCAGGGCTGTTTATGATCGGCTGGTCGCCTCTTCTGGCAGTAATCGCGCTCTGTGTCGGTGTACTTGGCATGAAATATCTGGGAGAACATTTTGATGAGGTTGCGAGACAGCAGAGGGATCTCGGAAAACTGATCCGGCAGATTGAAAGGATCTCTGAAGGAGATCTGAAAGCCGATGCAGACATACCGAAGGAATCCCTGTATTATAACGCGTCGAAACAGCTGAGCAACATCGGAAGCGGCCTGGACAAATCCCTCCAGGACCAGATGAAAGGGGAACGCATGAAGATCGACCTGATCACAAATGTATCCCATGATCTGAAAACGCCGCTCACGTCGATCATCAGCTATGTGGATCTTCTTGCAAGAGATGATTCACTTTCTCCTGAGGCGAGGGATTATGTGACCATATTGAATCAGAAAACAGAGAGACTGAAAAATACGATCGCTGATCTGTTTGAACTTGCAAAATCCACCAGCGGTGAGGCCAAGGTTACATTGGAGCCGATGGATCTTAAAAAACTGATGGAACAGACTCTGGAGGATATGAGCGATCAGATCAGAGAGTCCGGCTTTAAAGTGAAATTTCAGTGTGATGCAGAGCATACGAAATTTAAGGGGGATGTGAACCGCATGTACCGGGTAGTGCAGAATATACTGGAAAATGCACTGAAGTATTCCCTGAAAGGTACAAGGATTTTTGCCACGATCTCAAATCAGGGCAGCAGAGTCTGCCTGACGGTCCAGAATACGTCCGGTTATGAAATGGACTTTACGGAGGAGGAGATCATGGAGCGCTTTTACAGAGGAGAAAAATCCAGGACCAGTGAAGGAAACGGCCTGGGACTCTCGATCGCAGACAGCTTTACTGCAAACTGCAGGGGAGAATTTAAGATCGAGATCGACGGAGATCAGTTTAAGGCTATGATCCTGTTCCCGATCCTTCCGTAGGACACAAAGTTTTAAATGTAAGGACAATGACAGAAGTGCCATTCCATGCTATAATAACTTCATTGAAGAAAGGAATTTCTATGATGAAAAGACGTATTACATGCATGCTGCTGGCACTCTGTCTTTTGTTATGCGGGTGCAACATTGACGGCAAAAAGGACTATACAAAAACAGAAGATCTGGACGAGGCTACCCTTCAGGGCATGGCAAAGGATATCACGAAGGAGATGACACTGAAACAGAAGATCGGACAGCTCTTTATGGTATCCATGTACTCTCTGGACAGTTCGGGCAGCAAGAATCAGACAAAGGTTACAGCTTCCATGAAAAAGGCTATGAAGAAATATCCTGTGGGCGGGATTCTTCTGTTTTCAAAAAATGTAGATTCTGAGAAGCAATTAAAGCAGCTTACGAAGGATTTTCAAAGCGCTTCCTATGTACCGCTGTTTATAGCGGCTGATGAAGAGGGAGGCACTGTCTCGAGGATTGCCTCAAAGCTGCCGGACGCAGTCAGCCAGTATCCTGACGCCAAAGAAATCGGGGAGACCTACACAGACAAGCAGATCGCCAAGATGGGGAAGGAGCAGAGCAGACAGCTCAAGGCTCTTGGCATCAATATGAATCTGGCCCCTGTGGCTGATGTTCTCTCAAATGAGAACAACACTGAGGTTGGAAACCGGGCCTTTGGCTCTGATGCCAAGGAAGTGGCATCCATCGTTAAGACACTGGTGAAAAGTATGCAGAAGCAGCAGTTTTCTGCGACATTAAAACATTTTCCGGGAAGCGGCGACGCTCTTGGAGATACTCACAGAGGGGCAGTGGAGACGAAGCAGTCTATCCAGGAGCTGAGGAAAAAAGAGTTTCTTCCATTTGAAAGCGGTATGGATGCAGACGCTGACGCAGTCATGGTTTCCCACCTGATCCTTACCAATGTAACGGATGAAAAGGAGCCGTGCAGTTTAAGCGAGCGGGTAATATCGGACATTTTAAGAGATGAATTGGAATATGACGGTCTGATCCTGACCGACGCTATGAATATGAATTCCATCACAGATAACTATACTTCAGGAGAGGCTGCGGTGAAGGCGGTAAAGGCAGGCGTAAATATTGTCGTTATGCCGGAGAATCTGGGACAGGCGTTTAAGGCCGTGAGAAAGGCTGTAAAAAATGGGGAGATCAAGGAATCTGTCATAGATAAAGCTGTGAGAAGGATCATTTACACGAAGCTGAAAAGGGGCGTGATACCGCCGGATACCAACCTTCTTGAGGATGACTAATAATTTTTTTGTTTGTCGAAAAATAAAAATCAGTGCAGTAGAAAATATTGCACTGGTTTTTTATATGTGATACTATTTGTGAGGAAGCCTCCGGTTTGAGGCAATGCAGCAAAAGCAGAAGAATAAAGGAGATAAGACATGGAGAAACAGGAATTATTATATGAAGGAAAGGCAAAGAAAGTATTTACAACAGAAGATCCGGATTTATTAATTGTCGACTATAAAGATGATGCGACAGCGTTCAACGGAGAGAAAAAAGGAACGATTATCGGAAAAGGTGTTGTAAATAACCGCATGTCCAACTACATGTTCAAGATGCTGGAAGAAAAAGGTGTTCCGACTCACTATGTACAGGAACTCAGCGATCGTGAAACCGTTGTAAAAAAGGTAGAGATCGTACCTTTGGAAGTGATTATCCGCAACGTGGCGGCAGGAAGCTTTTCTAAAAGACTTGGAATTGAAGAAGGGTTTGAATTGTTAGAGCCAACCCTTGAGTTCAGCTACAAAGATGATGATCTTGGAGATCCATTGATTAACGAATATTTTGCTTATGCTATCGGTATTTCCAACCGCAAAGAAGTAGAACGTATCACAGAGTATGCATTTAAAGTAAACGAGGCATTGATTGAGGAATTTAAGAAGATAGGCATTAAACTGGTTGACTTTAAGATTGAATTCGGCCGTTATAAAGATGAGATCATCTTAGCAGATGAGATTTCTCCGGACACATGCCGTCTTTGGGATTTAGAGACAAACCAGAAATTAGACAAAGACCGTTTCCGCAGAGATTTAGGGGACGTGGAAGAGGCATACGAAGAAGTATACAGAAGACTTGGCTTATAATTTATTCTTAAGAGAGGCTTGAAAATGGACATAGAACGTTTTGACAAGTTAGGAGAAGAGTGCGGCGTCTTCGGAGTCTATGATTTTGACGGCAATGACGTGGCTTCTACAATTTATTATGGTTTATTTGCGCTTCAGCACCGGGGACAGGAGAGCTGCGGAATCGCGGTTTCCGATACCAACGGTCCGAAAGGGAAGGTTTCTTCCAGAAAAGGTATGGGACTATGTAATGAAGTCTTTACTCAGGAATCGTTAGGCGAACTGAAAGGCGATATTGGTGTCGGCCATGTCAGATATTCTACTGCAGGACAGAGCTGTCCCGAGAATGCGCAGCCGCTCGTATTAAATTATGTCAAAGGTACTCTGGGACTGGCCCACAATGGTAATCTGATCAATGCGCTGGAGTTAAGGCATGAACTGGAATATTCCGGGGCTATTTTTCAGACAACCATAGATTCTGAAGTGATCGCTTATCATATTGCCCGGGAGAGGGTCAATACCCACAGCGTGGAAGACGCAGTGGCAAAGGCCATCCGCAAGATAAAGGGCGCATACTCTCTTGTGGTGATGTCTCCAAGAAAGCTCATCGGGGCAAGAGATCCATATGGCTTTAAGCCGCTCTGCATCGGAAAGAGAGATAATGCCTACATCCTGGCATCTGAGACCTGTGCTCTGGATACGGTAGGGGCTGAGTTCGTCCGGGATGTGGAGCCGGGTGAGATCGTTACGATCACAAAAGACGGCATTCAGTCAGACTGCAGTATGTGCCTTCCAAAGGGAGAAGCCGCCAGATGTGTTTTTGAATACATCTATTTTGCGCGGCCGGACAGCTGTATTGACGGAGTCAGCGTGTACCAGTCAAGGCTTCAGGCGGGAAAGTATCTGGCGATTGATTCACCGGTGGATGCGGACATCGTTGTGGGTGTGCCGGAATCCGGCAATGCCGCTGCACTGGGCTACTCTCTGGAATCGGGAATTCCTTATGGAACAGCTTTTGTGAAAAATACTTATGTGGGACGGACATTTATTAAACCGAAACAGAGCAGCCGGGAGTCCAGCGTGCAGGTTAAGCTGAATGTCTTAAAAGAATCTGTGAGAGGAAAGAGAGTCATCATGATCGACGACTCTATCGTCCGGGGTACAACCAGCGACCGGATCATCTCCATGCTCAGAGAGGCGGGAGCCAGTGAGGTCCACGTAAGGATCAGTTCACCGCCTTTCTTATGGCCGTGTTATTTCGGGACCGATGTTCCTGCCAGAGAGCAGCTGATCGCGTATAACCGAAGCATTGATGAAATTTGTGATCTGATCGGAGCGGACAGCCTGGGCTACTTAAAGACTGAGAGATTGGAACAGCTCTCTGAGGGGCTGCCGATCTGCAAAGGCTGTTTTACGGGAGAATATCCGATGGAACCGCCGAAGGATAATATCCGCGGAGATTACGACAAATAAGGAGAAGAATTCATGAACGATAAATATCAGAGCCCCTTATCCGAACGATATGCCAGCAAAGAGATGCAGTATATCTTTTCACCGGATATGAAGTTTAAAACATGGAGGAAACTGTGGATCGCACTGGCCGAAGTGGAAAAGGAACTGGGACTTTCTATTACACAGGAGCAGATTGACGAGCTGAAAGAACATGCAGAAGACATTAACTATGATGTCGCAAAAGAGCGTGAGAAATTAGTCCGTCATGATGTGATGTCCCATGTCTATGCCTATGGACAGCAGTGTCCTAACGCTAAAGGCATTATCCACCTGGGAGCCACCTCCTGCTATGTCGGAGACAATACAGACATTATCATCATGACAGAGGCATTAAAGCTTGTGAAGAAAAAGCTTGTGAATGTGATCGCCGAGCTTTCCAAGTTTGCTCTGGAATACAAGGACCTTCCGACCCTTGGCTTTACCCATTTTCAGCCGGCACAGCCGACTACAGTTGGGAAACGGGCAAGCCTCTGGCTGATGGATCTTGTGTATGATCTGGAGGATCTTGACCATGTCATTGACAATATGCGTCTTCTCGGGTCCAAGGGAACGACCGGGACTCAGGCAAGCTTTTTGGAACTGTTTGAGGGTGACCATGAGACGATCAAAAAGATCGACGGCATGATTGCCGAAAAAATGGGATATGAGAAGTGCCAGCCGGTATCCGGCCAGACCTATTCAAGGAAGATTGATTCCAGAGTGCTGAACGTTTTAAGCGGCATCGCACAGTCTGCACACAAGTTCTCCAATGATATCCGCCTCCTTCAGCATTTGAAAGAGGTAGAGGAGCCGTTTGAGAAGAACCAGATCGGATCTTCTGCTATGGCATACAAGAGAAATCCGATGAGAAGCGAACGTATGGCTTCCCTGGCTGACTATGTGATCTCCGATGCCATGAATCCTGCGCTCGTAGCTTCTACCCAGTGGTTTGAGAGGACTCTGGACGATTCTGCCAATAAGCGTCTTTCTGTACCGGAAGGATTCCTTGCAATTGACGGCATCCTGGATCTGTACCTGAACGTCGTGGATGGTCTGGTCGTTTATCCTAAGGTTATTGAAAGCCGTCTTATGAAAGAACTTCCGTTTATGGCAACGGAAAATATCATGATGGACGCAGCAAAAGCAGGCGGAGACCGCCAGGAACTTCATGAGAAGATCCGTGTACATTCTATGGCGGCCGGAAAAGTGGTCAAAGAAGAAGGGAAAGAAAACGACCTGTTGGAGAGGATTGCGAACGATCCTTCCTTCGGAATGACGATGGAACAGCTGGAAGCGATCATGGAACCGAAAAACTTCGTGGGACGTGCACCACAGCAGACAGAGGAATTTGTCAGCGAAGTCATTCAGCCGATCCTGGATGAAAATAAAGAAATGCTCGGAATGACAGCCGAGATCACGGTATAATATTTATTTGATGGAAAGCTCCTTTAAAAAGGGGCTTTCTCTGCTTATAGGGGATGATGATGTATTATTTTATTGTAAATCCAAACGCAGGTTCCAGAAAAGGAATGCGCTGCTGGGAGGAGATCAAGACATATCTGCTGGAAGAAGGGATCGTATTCCGTGAACTCCTGACAAAAGGAGAAGGTGATGCCGCGAGATTTGCAGAGCGGATCACGGAGAAAGGCAGGCCGGATGTGATTGTAGCGGTGGGCGGCGACGGGACACTTCATGAGACGGTTTCGGGAATGAAGAAAGGAACAGAGGCGAAGCTTGCTTTCATTCCCGCAGGGTCCGGCAATGACTTTGCCAGGGGGATGGGGTATTCAAAAGACCCGAAAGAGAGACTCAGGAGCATCTTAGCAGATGAGAACGGGGCCGTGATCAATGTGGGGAGCACTTTTGCTCCCGATGCCTCCGGGTGTTTCCTCGTCAGCTCCGGGATAGGATATGACGCACGGGTCTGCCATATGGTCAATCACGCAAAGACAAAAAAGCTGATGAACCGGCTCCACATGGGAAAACTGACTTATCTGGGGATCGGTCTTCGCGGCCTGTTTGCGGCTGAACTGTTTGAGATGCGGCTGGTTCTTGATGATTCCAGAGAAGAAATATTTCACGATGTGCTGTTTACATCGGTCCATAACCTGCCTTATGAGGGCGGGGGCCTGAAATTTTCACCGGATGCCCGGCCGGATGACGGTTTTCTGAATCTGTGTATTGTGGCAGGCATATCAAAGGCAAAGATGATTCGTCTGCTGTCCAGAGTACCCGGAGGAAAGCATATTGGCTGTCCGGGTGTTTACAGTTTCCGCTGCCGGAAGGCAGAATTTTTTATGGAGAAACCTCAGTTTTTTCATATGGACGGAGAAGTACCGGGGCAGTCATGCCACGTGACGGCAGAAATCGGCTCTGAAAATTTGCAGATTTTGGGCTGAACGGAGGAGTAAAATTGTTCCCATCTGTAAATCCTAACAAGGTCAATGATTTACAGAGAGGAAGGGATCAGATGGACAAGATATACTATAATGGGGATATTCTTACTATGGAAGACACCCGGACAGAGCCGGAGGCAGTTTTGATATCGGACGGCATCATTGCGTTCACAGGAAGCCTGAAAGAAGCAGTGAGGGCTGCACATCAGCCGGAGATGACAGATCTTAACGGGAAGACCCTGATGCCGGCATTTATAGACGGACACAGTCATATTTCTCTTGTGGCCCAATTTTCACAGTTTGCTGATTTGTCCGGATGCGAAAGCTTCGCAGACATCAAAATGCGCCTGACTGCATTCCAGAAGGAAAAGAAGATTGGAGACGGCGGTGCTGTCATAGGTGTGGGTTATGACCACAATTTTCTGGATGAAAAGAAGCATCCGGATAAAAACGTATTGGATGAAGTTTCTGATCAAATACCGGTATTTGTGCTGCATGCGTCCGGGCATATGGGGGTCGGAAATTCCGTTTTGTTAAAAGAGGCAGGGATCGATGCGTCGACACCGGATATGGAAGGTTCCAGATTCGGCAGGATACCGGGATCTATGGAACCGGACGGATATGCGGAAGAGACGAAGGCACTGAACCTGCTTTTGGCCCGGGTGTACGCAAAGATTCCAAGGGACCCGAAAGCACAGATAGAGAAAGCCCAGGAGCTTTACCTGTCCCATGGAATTACTACGATCCAGGACGGTGCGGCATCCGGACAGGATGTGGAGGCTTTGTTTGAGGCCGCAAAAGAAGGGCTGCTGAAAGCAGACGTTGTTTCTTATGTCCTCGTCGGAGAAGAACCGGAAAAGCTGGAGCAGGAATATGCAGGGCTTAAAAAAGCATACTGGAATCACATGAAACTGGGCGGCCGAAAAGTGATCCTGGACGGATCTCCACAGGGAAAGACCGCATGGCTGTCGAAACCATATGCAGGAGAAGAAGAATACCGGGGATATCCGGCAATGGAACAGGAGAAAGTACAGACATATATCCGGAATGCCATAGAAAGCGGTGTGCAGATCCTCGCCCACTGCAACGGAGACGCGGCTTCCCAGCAGTGGATCGACAGTTTTGAGAACGCTATGGAACAGTGCGGTGTCTCAAAAGAAGATGATTTGAGGCCGGTCATGATCCACTGCCAGACCGTGCGGAAAGATCAGCTTCTCAGGATGAAAACTATCGGTATGATCCCGTCTATGTTTGTAGACCATGTTTACTACTGGGGTGACATTCATTTAAGGAATCTGGGAGAAGAAAGGGCAGAAGCCATAAGTCCTGCCAAGTCTGCATTTGAGCAGGGGCTTTGTGTGAATTTTCATCAGGACTCTCCGGTCGTCCCTCCGGATATGCTGCATACAGTCTGGTGCGCAGTAAACCGGTTGACAAGGGAGGGAAAGATCCTTGGAGAGGAAGAACGGGTCAATGTCTGCGAGGCACTGAAAGCCGTGACAATCAACGGGGCCTATGCTTATTTTGAAGAAGACAAAAAAGGGAGTATCGCTGAAGGAAAACTTGCAGACCTTGTGATCCTCGATCGGAATCCGCTGAAAACGCCTGTATCAGAACTGAAAGATATCAAGGTGACGGAGACACTGAAGGAGGGAGAAACTGTGTACCCTAAATGCTAGGTGTTTCTGGCTTTTCCGGTGCTTTTTCGTTTGACGATGAATGGTTCAAATTCCAGTTTTGTCACGAAGCTTCTGGGTTTATTCTTGGATTTGGATTCTCTGTGCCGCACAATAATATCTACGGCTTCTCTTCCTTTGGCCTCGATGGAATGTTCCACGGAAGTCAGGGAGATCCTGCGCATGTCTGCCATAGGAATGTTATCAAAGCCGCAGACAGAAAAATCACTGGGCACTTTATACTTCATGTCAAAAAGAGCATCAAGAATACCCAGGGCAACCATGTCGTTGTAGGCTACAAACGCAGTGGAATCCGTCCCCTCCGTGAGGATTTCTTTGGTGAGATTAAAGCCGCAGGAATATTCCAGCATATTGGGAGAGAGCGTATTATATTCTCCGGTTGAAACAGAGCGGCAGGTCACGTTTTCCGGATCAAAGCCATGTTCATAAAAGGCTTTTTTCAGACCTTCGTAGCGCTTGGAACGGGAACGCTCGATCGTGCTCATCGGCGTGGACACATAAGTGATCTTCCGGTGTCCAAGGGAGAGCAGATGCTCTGCCACCAGATAAGCCGGTTTGGTGCTGCTGACATGGATGGAGTCAAACATGATGTCGTCGTTTTTGTCTCCAATATTGATGACAGGAATGTTTTTGGACATGTCGTTTACATCTTCAAGCCATGACGTCGGATATAGATATACAATGCCTGCCGCATCAAAATCCTGGATCATATTCAGGTAAAACTGCTCCGTGTTGGGATTTCTCAGGGTAGGGGCGACGAAGGTGACATATCCATAATCGTGGGCGCGCTCTGTGATGGAATGTACAAGGATCGAGTAATAATGGTTGGACAAAAATGGACACATAATAACGATGACTTTGGAAAGACCCGCGGGCTGAGCAGCCTTTTTTTTCTTTTTTTCATATCCAAGTTCTTTTGCCGCGTTTAATACTTTGATCCTTGTCTCTTCAGAAAAGGATACATTGCTCTTCTGATTTAGAATCATGGATACGGCAGACTGGGAAACATTTGCGTATTTTGCAACATCTTTTGTAGTGATCTTTTTCTTTGAAGCCATAAACCCTCCTAATCAAAAAAATATTTATTAATTAATATTCATTAATATTATAATAAAATATTACTAATAAAGCTATAAAATATTAATTTTTGTAAAAAATCATCACATCAACGGAATAGGAAAAACTGATAAAACCTAGGTTTTTTTTTGACAATAGATCTGGTATACAATAATCACAAAAGAAAGGTTATTAATAAACCGTAAAATTATTAATAAATTCACGGGAAATCGCATAAACACTGGGGTTTAGGAGTTTGACAAACCGGGGGGATCCATGGTTAAATGATACCAGAGCAAAAGTGCAGCAATTCATTTTAGGAGGAAGATAATATGAGATTTTTTTTAGACACAGCAGATGTAGAAGACATCAAAAAAGCAAATGACATGGGAGTGATCTGCGGAGTGACAACAAATCCGTCACTGATCGCTAAATCCGGAAGACAGTTTGAAGATGTCATTAAAGAAATCACTTCTATTGTAGATGGAGCCATCAGCGGGGAAGTCAAAGCGACTACTACAGATGCAGAAGGAATGATCAAAGAGGGAAGAGAAATCGCAAAGATCCATCCGAACATGGTAGTTAAGATTCCTACAACAGTAGAAGGGTTAAAGGCTACAAAAGTATTATCTTCTGAGGGAGTTAAGACGAATCTGACTCTTGTATTTAATCCGACACAGGCATTGCTTGCAGCCAGAGCAGGTGCTACATATGTTTCTCCGTTCTTAGGAAGATTAGATGATATCTCTCAGAACGGTTTAGACCTGATCGCTGATATCGTTGAGATTTTTGAGGCAGGCGGAATCGATACACAGATCATCTGTGCTAGTGTCCGCAACCCGATCCACGTAATTGAGTGTGCAAAAATGGGTGCGGATATCGCTACTGTACCTTACAATGTCATTGAGCAGATGATGAACCATCCTCTGACGGACCAGGGAATCGCAAAATTCCAGGCAGACTATAAAGCAGTATTTGGAGAATAAGAAAGGTTGGGAGAAAAAATGACAGTGGCAGAATTACAAAAAACAGCCAATGAGATCCGAAAAGGGATCATAAAAGCGACACACGCTGCAAAATCCGGACATCCGGGCGGATCCTTATCATCCGCAGACATGTTTGCATATTTATATTTTGAAGAAATGAACATTGATCCGGAAAATCCGAAGATGGAAGACAGAGACCGTTTCGTGCTGTCCAAGGGACATGTAGCACCTGGACTTTACTCTACTCTTGCAGAGAGAGGATTTTTCCCAAAAGAAGATTTACTCACACTGCGTCATATTGATTCTTATTTACAGGGACATCCTGATATGAAGAAAATCCCTGGTGTTGATATGTCCAGCGGATCATTGGGACAGGGAATCTCTGCAGCAGTGGGAATGGCTGTAGCTGCGAAATTAAAAGGAAAGGACTACCGTACCTACACACTGCTTGGTGACGGGGAGATCCAGGAGGGACAAGTTTGGGAAGCTGCCATGAGCGCAGGCTTCAGAAAGCTTGACAATCTTGTTGTCATCGTAGACAACAACGGCCTTCAGATTGACGGAAATATTGACGATGTTTGTTCACCATATCCGATCGATGCAAAATTTGAAGCATTCAACTTCAATGTGATCAATATCGACGGACATAACTTTGACGAGATTGCCGACGCACTGAAAAAAGCAAAAGAGTGCAAAGGAAAACCGACGGCGATCATTATGAAGACGGTCAAAGGAAAAGGTGTTTCCTTTATGGAAAATCAGGTCGGATGGCATGGTTCTGCTCCGAATGATGAACAATGTGAACAGGCATTGAATGAATTAGAGAAGGTGGGATGTTAAGATGGCAGATGTAAAGAAAATCGCAACCAGAGAAAGCTATGGAAACGCCCTGGTTGAATTAGGAAAAGAAAATCCAAACGTAGTAGTGTTAGACGCCGATTTGGCTGCCGCTACAAAGACTGGTGTATTCAAGAAAGAATTTCCGGAACGCCACATTGACTGCGGTATCGCAGAGTGCAATATGATGGGAATGGGAGCAGGACTTGCTGCCAGCGGCATGATCCCGTTTGTCAGTACATTCGCAATGTTCGCTGCAGGCCGTGCATATGAGCAGGTAAGAAACGGTGTAGGATATCCTCACCTGAACGTAAAGATCGGTGCTACCCACGGCGGTATCTCTGTCGGAGAAGACGGTGCTACCCACCAGTGCTGCGAAGACGTGGCTTTAATGCGCACGATCCCTGGAATGACTGTCATCGTTCCTTCTGACGATGTGGAAGCAAAGGCAGTTGTAAAGGCAGCGGCAGAACTTGACGGACCTGTCTACATGAGATTCGGACGTCTGGCTGTTCCGGTCATCAATGACACAGCAGATTACAAATTTGAGATCGGAAAAGGTACCGTGTTAAGAGAAGGTACAGATGTGACCATCATCGCCAACGGACTTTGCGTAGGTGAAAGCCTTGAAGCTGCTGAGAAGCTTGCCGCAGACGGAATCAACGCAAAAGTTATCAACATGGCAACAGTGAAGCCGCTGGATGACGAGCTGGTGATCACTGCAGCAAAAGAGACCGGAAAAGTGGTTACTGTAGAAGAACACTCTGTGATCGGCGGACTTGGAAGCGCAGTATGTGATGTACTGAGCGAGAAAGCACCGACTCCGGTACTGAAACTCGGAGTACAGGACGTGTTCGGACACTCAGGACCTGCAGTGGAACTGATCAAAGAATTCGGACTGGACAGCGAAGGAATTTACAAGAGCGTGAAAGCGTTTGTATAACATTTTCCACATGATTTCCGTTCGGCTCTTAGAATGCCTCACTCCAATCATGTAGAAAATGGACGTAATATCTACTGGATAAGTATCCATCAAACAAATGGAACCGTCCAATGATAGTTTTTTTAGACATATCAGGGAAGAGGTCTTTTTATAGATCTCTTCCCTTTTGTTATGTCCCTGCGCGGCAGAAGATGGTATAATAGTCCTAACAAATGGGCGGGAGGCGATTTTATGAAGGTATTAAATTATGGTTCTTTAAATTATGATTTTGTATATCAAGTAGATCACATTACAGCGGCGGGAGAGACACAGGCATCGGAACAAAGAAAAACCTTCTGTGGGGGAAAAGGGCTGAACCAGTCCATAGCCCTTGCGAAAGCCGGAGCAAAAGTTTATCAGGGCGGGACGGTCGGAGCTGACGGTCAGATGCTTCTCGATGAACTGAATAAATACGGAGTGGACACCTCTTTTGTGCAAAAAATTGACGGCGAGACCGGACATGCGGTCATACAGGTGGACCGGAATGCACAAAACGGAATCCTTTTATTTGGAGGAGCAAATATGAGGCAGTCAAAGCAGGAGATGGAACGTGCTCTGGATACGTTTGGACCGGGAGATTTTCTGCTGATCCAGAATGAGATCAATCTCCTGGACTATCTCATTGACCGTGCATTTGACCGGGGGCTTTGCATAGTCTGCAACCCTTCTCCTTACAATCGAATTCTTGAAACGTGTGACTTTTCAAAAATTTCTCTCTTTATGCTCAACGAAGTGGAAGGTTTTCAGATGACAGGACAAAGAGAGCCGGAAAAAATTCTGGATGTGATGTCGGAGCGGTTTCCTAAGGCAGAAGCCGTACTGACGTTAGGGGAAGAAGGAGCGGTTTACCGGAAAGGAACTGTGGAACTAAGGCAGGAATGTATACCGGCTGATGTGGCGGATACCACAGCGGCAGGAGATACTTTCACCGGCTATTTTATTGCAGGTATAATAAATGGAATGAGTCCTGCCGACAATTTGAAGAGATGTGCCAAAGCATCGTCACTGGCCGTGTCCAGGAAAGGGGCAGCACCATCGATACCGACATCAGATGAAGTGGATATTGTTTGAAGTTTCTGAATATTTTCTTATTCCATAGGAAAGTTCTACGACCTTCCCTATGAAATAAAAACGCTCCGCGGGCTGTGCACAGATGCGTAAGGAAATTATTTGACTGCGTCAAATCGCATCTGGCACGCAAAGTTGTCAAGCCCCTCAAAGATTGAGGGGCCTAAGAGCTGAAGTGGGCTCGCCTACTTTGTTATATGGAAAAATATGTTGATTTTCTTTCTGTTCAGGAGTATAATATTGTTATAACAAAAGAAGGAGGAGCGGAAAATGGACCACGGTGAACTGCTTATACAGATAGAAGAGATGCTGGACCGCAAATTAGAAGAGAAGTTAGAAGAGAAACTCGATAAAAAGTTTGATGAAAAACTTCAGCCAATCCATGAAAGACTGACTTCAGTGGAACAAAAGGTCGATTCATTGGAGACAAAAGTTGATTCGCTGGAAGTAAAAGTTGAATCGATAGACGATAGACTGACGACAGTGGAGGATGATCTTGGTTCTGTAAAAAAGACTTGTTTCCGTGTGGAAAACGAAGTTATACCAAAGTTGGATGCTCTTTATGAGGACAGGATTTCACACGCGGAGTTCAGCAGATTGAGTGAGCGTGTGGATAAAAATACAGAAATGCTTCTGGTAATGAAGGATGTCATCATAGATCACAGCGGAGAAATCCGGCGGCTGGAAGAGGTAAAGTAAGCGATAAGAGAGCCTGCTTATTTTGGTTCTGCACAATTTCAGATCCTTAACAGTTCGCGAACCAGTTTTTTCTATGGATAAAAAACACCAGCCTAAAATAGGCCGGTGTTTTTTGTATCTCAGCAATATCAGCTCTCACATGAAATTCAGTCTTTGTCTGTCGGCTGGATTTCATAAAATTACTCTACGGTTACGGATTTTGCCAGGTTTCTTGGCTGGTCTACGTCATTTCCTCTGAATACGGTTACGTGGTATGCAAGCAGCTGCAGTGCCACAGTGACGCCGAAGGTTCCGAATCTGTCATCCACGGAAGGCACCTGGATCAGGTCGTCATAGACGCCTTCGTAATCTGACATGTCTTTGTCGGTCACCATGATCACATGGGCTCCGCGGGCTTTGACTTCTTCTACATTGGCCATGATCTTAGGAAGGACATGATCCTGAGTAGCAATAGCGATGATCGGAACTCCTTCTGTCACAAGAGAGATGGTTCCGTGCTTTAATTCTCCTGCATTGTATGCCTCAGAGTTAACATAGGAAATCTCCTTTAATTTCAAAGATCCCTCGCTTGCAATGGCATAATCAAGGCTGCGGCCCAGGAAGAATGCAGAGAAGGTATCTTTAATTTTTTCGGCGATATCTTTGATGTAACTGTCCATTTTCAGGACTTCCGGCACGGTTGCAATCGCTTCCTCAAATTTTTTGCAGTACTCTGATAATTCTGCCTCGGTGAATTTACCGCTCAGTTCAGCAAGTTTCAGTGCGATCAGATAGAAACCTGAACACTGTACAGAGAATGCTTTTGTGCTGGCAACAGCGATTTCCGGACCTGCGTGTGTATATAAAACCTGATCGCTTTCCCTTGCGATGCTGGAACCTTTCACATTGACGATGGAAAGTGTTTTTGCACCCCGTTCGTTTGCAAGGCGCAGAGCAGCCAGGGAGTCAGCAGTTTCTCCGGACTGGGAAACAATGACAACCAATGTATGTTCATCCAGAATAGGATCCATATAGCGGAACTCTGAAGAGAGTTCTACGGTGACAGGAATACGCACCATGGATTCAATCAGATGACGGCCCACTAATCCGGCATGCATTGCAGTACCGCAGGCAGTCACGATCACGCGGCTGATATCTTTGAACAGGTCATCTGAGATCCCATCGGCGCTGAAATCCGCAAGACCATTGTGAAGTCTGGGCATAACAGTGTTTGTCAGTGCCTCCGGCTGGTCATAGATTTCTTTCTGCATAAAGTAATCATATCCGCCTTTTTGAGCAGCAGTAGTATCCCAGTCAACGTGAAGCATTTTCGGTGAAACGATGTTCTGTTCCATATCATAGAGTGTGATACCGTCTTTTTTCATAACTACGATGTGCTCTTCCGGCACGACAAAATAATCTTTAGAGTACTGGAGCAGTGCTACCATATCGGAGGCGATGAAGGCACCGTCTTCTGTGGAGGTTGCTACCAGAGGGCTGGAATTGCGCATGCAGTAGATCTCTCCGGGATGATCTTTAAACATAATACAGAAGCCGTAGGCTCCATCCAATGCTTCATTTGCTTTTTTCATGGCAGCAAACGGGTCTCCCTCATATACAGAATCCAGATAAAGAGCGGCAATTTCAGTGTCAGTCTCAGAGACCGGAGTCCGGCCCTGGGCCTTTAGAGCGATCGCAAGCTCTTTATAATTTTCGATGATTCCGTTGTGGATCAGCGTAATATTTCCTGCTACATGGGGATGCGCGTTGGCGGTAGTCACTCCTCCGTGAGTAGCCCATCGTGTGTGTCCGATCCCGCATGTTCCGCTGCGGTCTTCTGATGACTCTACTTTTTCGCGGAGATTGGAAACCTTTCCGGCTGTTTTAATGATCTTAGTGGAGGAGCCTTCATTGACTGCGATTCCCGCACTGTCATATCCGCGGTATTCAAGCTGTGTCAGGCCTCCTACCAAGATATCTGCTGCCTCGAGTTTTCCTGTAAATCCAATAATTCCACACATGTTGAAATCTCCTTTTTATTTAATTTTATGCGGACACAAAGAAAACGTCGCTTAAAATGTAAAAGCGATGAAGTGTCCTTCTATTTAAATGTTCTTTTGTGTGGTTTTTATATCTTTGGCTGTACAGCCTTTGTTCTGCGATTACTCACAGTTTTTTTCTGTACATCACGTGTCCAAAGCCACGGGAAAGCATCCGCCGAATCTTCGATCACTTTCCACCTCGTTAACCTTCTGCTCTTCGTTATCTGTTCGATAAGTCAGGTTCCGTGCCAGAAGGTGCATGGCGCTTAAAACTGTTCTGCTCCTTTCTTTAATATAAACTAGAAACTTTACAAAAAACCATAAGAAAAGTTTCCTAGAGCATCGTATCATGGATACAGAAAACTGTCAATCTGGGCAGAGCATTTAAGAAATTTTTCACAATTAAAGTATAGATACTTTGGAATGACAGTGTTATAATACACTGTATGACTTTTTGCAAATAAGAAATCTCCGAGTTTTTCGGGGCCTTTTTTGAAAGACAGAATCAAAGTAAGGAGAGTATCATGAAATCTTTGGTAAAGAATATAGTAAGGCAGATTGGGAAGTGGATCGAGAAGGTTCCTGTTCTGTGCAATATTGTGCTGGCATTTGGCATGGCATTTTTACTGGAAGTTCTCGGGCGCCAGACATTTGACCAGGGAGTATTCGGCTTTGTCAATGACAGGACCAAGATGTTTCTGTACAGCGCATTCATCATTTTTGTCACTTATTCTGTGGTATTGATCGTGAAGCGAAGGCTGTTTACCTACATTATAGTGACATTGGTCTGGTCAGTCATCGGGATCGTCAATTTTCTGATGCTCAGTGCCAGAAATACTCCATTCACGTATGTGGACGTCACACTGATGAAATCTGTACTTCCGGTCATGACCAACTATTATTCGCCGTCAGCCATCGTCTTTATGGGTGCACTTATTTTAATCGTACTGGTGCTGCTCGTTGTAGGATTTCTGTATCTGCCCAAAAAACAGAATCTGCAGTATAAGAGGAATATCCTTGCGGTTGCTGTTATTTTTGCGGCATTCGGAGGGACAACTGTATATGGTTTCAGGAGCAATATGCTCACAGACAGGATCGGCAACATCCGGATTGCCTATGGAGATTACGGGACACCGTATTGCTTTTCAATTACTGCCTTGAAAAATGGGATTGATAAACCGTCCAACTATTCAGAAGATAAAATTGACCAGATTGAGCAAAAGACCAAACAGGCGCAGGATAAGAAAAAGGGCAGAGTCAGGAAGCCGAATATTATTTTTGTACAGCTGGAGTCACACTTTGATATCACCCAGGTAAAAGGCGTGAAGTTCAATCAGGACCCTCTTCCGAATTTTCACAAATATATGAAGGGATATTCTTCCGGACAGCTGAGCATGCCGTCTTACGGTGCCGGAACTGCCAATTCCGAATTTGAGGCGATTACAGGCATGAACCTGGATCACTTCGGAGCGGCGGAATACCCTTACAAAACTGTCCTGCAGTCGACTACCACAGAGAGCATGGCCACATTGCTGAAGGAAAATGGTTATACTGCGCATGCTATCCACAACAACAGTGCCGCCTTCTATGACAGGGATCTGGTTTTCTCCCAGCTTGGGTTTGACACCTTCACCTCCAAAGAATGTATGAATATCAAAAAGTGGACAGAAAACGGATGGGCCAAGGATACGATACTCACAGGCTGTATTCTGAACGCTTTGGATTCTACAAAGGGACAAGACTATATCTATACAATTTCTGTCCAGGGGCACGGAGATTATCCTAAGACAGAGATTATTGAAAATCCAAAGATCAAGGTCGTAGGCGGAATCAAAGATGAGGCTTTAAAGAACAAATATACCTACTATGCCAATCAGGTATACCAGATGGATCAGTTTGTGGGAGATCTGGTGAGTGCACTGAAAAAACGGGGTGAAGATACGGTCCTTGTGATGTATGGCGACCATCTTCCTAGTCTTGAGGTAGACGATAAAGATCTGACCTACGGGAATAAATATGAGACAAGCTATTTTATCTGGGATAACATGGGACTGAAAAAGAAGGACGGTGTGATCGAAGCTTATCAGCTCGGTTCCGATATCCTCGCCAAGCTGAACATCAAAAACGGGGTCATGAACAGTTTTCACCAGACCCGGCAGGGCACGAAAAATTACCAGAAGGATATGAAGACACTGCAGTATGATATGCTTTACGGCAAGCAGTATGTCTGGGATCAAAAAAATCCATTTCAGGCGACAGATATCTCGTTTGGCATTAAAAAAATCAATGTGACAAAAGCTTATGAGACTGAGAACAGTATATTTATAGAAGGAAATAACTTCACAAACTTCTGTCAGGTGTATGTGGATGAGACGAAGATCAATACGACATTCCACAACGAACATCTGTTGGAAGTATCCAAAAAGGATCTGAAGAAGGGAGATGCATTTACGGTGAAAATCGTGAGCAAGGCCCCGAGAATTCTTCAGACATCCGGTGAATATGTCTATCAGGGAGTAAAGCAGTAGGAAGGCTTCATTTGACAGAAATGGCGTAAAATCTGTATTTTCAGTCGACAGGTCGGAAACGTCATGGTATAATGACTTAATGTTTGTATAAAACTACAACAAAGATAATGATATTTAGGAGGATTTGTAAGAATGGGATTACAAGTTGAAAAGTTAGACAATAATATGGTAAAAGTGACGATTGAGGTAGAGCCTGAGAAATTAGATGCAGCAATCAAAAAAGCATATAATAAGAAGAAATCACAGTTCAGCGTACCTGGATTCAGAAAAGGAAAAGTACCTCAAAACTTTATTGAAAAAGCATACGGAGTAGAAGTTTTTTACGAGGATGCCGCGAATATTTTGATTCCTGAAGCATACAGTGAATCAATGAAAGATTCTGACCTGGATATCGTTTCCAGACCTGATATCGACGTAGTTCAGTTAGAAAAAGGGAAACCGTTTATTTTTACAGCCGAGATTGCGGTTAAACCGGAAGTGACTCTTGGAGAATATAAAGGACTGGAAGTCGAAGAAAAGAAAATCCGCGTAACAAAAGAAGAAATTGAAGAGCAGCTGAAGAAGGAACAGGAAGCAAATGCCAGGGAGATTACAGTAGAAGACCGCCCGGTCAAAGACGGAGACATCACTCTGATTAATTACTCAGGATCTGTTGACGGTGAAAAGTTTGAAGGAGGAACGGCTGAAGACCAGACTCTGGTTATCGGATCAGGTACCTTTATTGAAGGATTTGAGGAGCAGCTGATCGGCAAAAATATCGGTGATGAAATCGAAGTCAACGTAACGTTCCCGGAACAGTACCATGCACCGGAACTGGCAGGAAAACCGGCTGTTTTTGAAGTGAAAATCAAAGGAATTAAAGAAAAAGAACTTCCGGAATTAGACGATGAATTTGCATCTGAAGTTTCAGAATTTGAGACATTGGAAGACTACAAAAAAGAGATCAAGAAGAATATCAGGGCACAGAAAGAAGAAGCTGCCAAGACAGAAAAAGAAAATGCATTGGTTGACCAGGCAGTGGAGAATGCATCCATGGACATCCCTGATGCCATGATCGAAGAGCAGGTACAGCAGATGGCAGACGAGTTCTCACAGAGACTCAGCTACCAGGGACTTAACATGGAACAGTACCTTCAGTATACAGGGAGCGATGCTCAGAAGTTTGCGGAAGAGTTAAAGCCTCAGGCATTAAAGAGAATCCAGACCCGTCTTGTATTAGAGGCGATCGCTGCGGCAGAAAGTATCGAGGCCAGTGAAGAAGACTTTAAGAAAGAATTAGAAAAAATGGCTGGTATGTATCAGATGGAAACAGAACAGTTAGAGAAGATGGTACAGGGAAGCCAGAAGGAACAGATGATGGATGATATTGCTGTTCAGAAGGCAGTAGATTTCCTGATCAGTTCCTGCCAGACAAAATAATTGAAAGATAGAAAACCGGGAGGAATTTAAGATGAGTTTAGTACCTTATGTCGTTGAACAAACAAGCCGCGGGGAGCGTTCTTATGACATTTATTCCCGCTTATTAAAAGAAAGAATCATCTTCCTGGGAGAAGAAGTTACCGATGTTTCAGCAAGCCTGATTGTATCCCAGCTTCTTTTTCTGGAAGCAGAAGACCCGGAGAAGGATATCAGCCTGTATATCAACAGTCCGGGGGGATCTGTCACAGCAGGCATGGCCATCTATGACACGATGAATTTCATCAAGTGTGATGTGTCTACGATCTGCATGGGTATGGCAGCCAGCATGGGCTCTTTCCTGCTTTCAGGGGGAGCAAAAGGAAAGCGTATGGCGCTGCCGAATGCCGAGATCATGATCCACCAGCCGATGGGCGGAGCCCAGGGGCAGGCAACAGAGATCCAGATTGCCGCAGAGCATATTTTACAGACGAAGAAGCGCTTAAACCGCATTTTAAGTGAAAATACAGGAAAACCATTAGAAGTCATTGAACGGGATACGGACCGTGACAACTGGCTGACTGCAGAGGAAGCTGTGGAGTACGGACTGATTGATGCCGTCTTTGACAAGAAGAGGGAATCATAATTAGAAAGAGCGAGGTAATTCTATGGTAAATCACAGCGATGACAAAAAGCAGCTTCGTTGCTCTTTTTGCAATAAGACCCAGGACCAGGTGAGAAAACTGATCGCAGGGCCGAAGGCAAAAGGCGTCTATATATGTGATGAATGTATTGAGGTCTGTGCGGATATCATTGCAGAGGAATTTGAGCAGTATATTGATGATACAGAGATCCATTTAAATAAACCGAAAGAAATCAAAGCATTTTTGGACGATTATGTGATCGGACAGGACGAGGCCAAGAAAGTGCTGTCTGTAGCAGTCTATAATCACTACAAGAGGATCCTTCTGGGAGATTCCTCAGATATTGATCTTCAGAAGAGCAATATTATAATGCTTGGGCCAACGGGATCAGGGAAAACGCTGCTTGCCCAGACATTGGCAAAGATGCTCAACGTTCCGTTTGCTATCGCAGACGCTACAGCGCTGACTGAAGCCGGCTATGTGGGAGAGGATGTGGAGAATATTCTCTTAAAGATTATCCAGGCGGCAGACTATGACATCGAACGGGCACAGTGCGGGATTATTTATATTGACGAGATTGATAAGATTACAAGAAAGTCAGAAAACACCTCTATCACCAGAGATGTCTCCGGGGAAGGCGTGCAGCAGGCTTTATTAAAGATCATCGAGGGTACGGTAGCCTCTGTTCCGCCGCAGGGAGGACGGAAGCATCCGCACCAGGAGTTTATACAGATTGATACAACCAATATCCTGTTTATCTGTGGAGGAGCTTTTGACGGGCTGGAGAAGATTATTGAATCCAGAATCGGACAGAAGTCTATCGGATTCAATGCAGAAATTGGAAATGGACAGAAAGAAGACATTGGAAGTCTGCTTCAGCAGGTTCTGCCCGAAGACTTCGTAAAATTCGGTCTGATTCCTGAGTTCATTGGAAGAGTTCCAGTGAATGTATCCTTAAATCCTCTGGACAGAGAAGCGCTTGTGCGCATACTGAAAGAACCGAAGAGCGCACTGGTGAAACAGTATCAGAAGCTGTTTGAACTCGACGGAGTAGACCTGGAATTTGAAGATGGTGCTCTGGAAGCGATTGCAGAGAAGGCCATGGAGAGAAAGACAGGAGCCAGGGGGTTAAGGGCCATCATGGAAGGCGTCATCATGGATCTGATGTATCAGGTGCCTTCTGACGAGAAAGTGTCCAAATGCGTGATCACCAGAGGCGTTGTAGAATCTTCGGAAGAGCCGGTGATCGAGAGGTCTGATGACAGATCAAAGAGGACGTCAGGCGTAAAAAAAAGAACGAAGAAGAGCAATGGCGAGATAGCATAAGACATCCGGCCCAAAGTCAACAAACTGCTTTAATACAAGAATTTCTTGCTATTGAGGCAGTTTTTTTGGCATAAATAACGATATAACAACGAAGGAGAAACAGATGAAAAAAGTATTACCGATGCTTGCGCTGAGAGGGAAATACATATATCCGAATTCGGTGATTCATTTTGATGTCTCACGGAGTAAATCGGTGCGCGCGATCGAGGAAGCCATGCAGAACGATCAGATGATTTTTTTGGATAATCAGATCGATCCGGCGATGGAAGATCCTAAATCTTACGACCTCTACCAGATCGGGACATTGGCGAGAATCCGCCAGGTAGTAAAACTGCCTCAAAATATTATCCGGGTTTTCGCCGAGGGCATGTTCCGGGCTGAAATTCTGGAAGTCTGTGAGGAAGAACCGATATTCCGGGTGGAAGCGGCTTATCAGCATACAGAGCAGCAGGAATTTGAACAGGATGAGAAGGAGGCGGTATTCAGAGCCTTAAAAGAAAGTTTTGAAAAATATACCGGGGTTTGGAATCAGATGGACCCTAATGTATACAGTTATATCCTCATGCAGACAGATCTGGAAGTGTTTGTGGACCATCTGGCAACCCATCTTCCGTTTTCTCTTCAGAACAAACAAAAACTTCTGGAAGAGATGGACTTAAAACGGAGATGTGAGCTCATGCTTGTGCTTCTGGAACAGGAACTGCGTCTCGCCTATTTGAGACTGGACATTCAGGAGAAGGTCAAAGAGAATATTGACGACAATCAGCGTGAATATATGCTGAGGGAACAGCTCAAGGTGATCCGGGAAGAACTTGGAGAGACCAATATCGCAGATGAAGCCGATGAGTTCCTGCGCAGTCTTTCTGAAATGGAAGCCGGCGAAGAGGTGAAGGACAAGATAAAGAAAGAAATCTCCCGGTTCCAGGCTATGGGAAACAGTGCCGCCGAGAGCGCGGTGCTCAGAACTTACATCGAGATTATGCTGGATGTGCCGTGGGAAAAGCTTTCGGAAGATTCCATGGATCTGGAAGAAGCAGAAAAGATTCTGGAAGCAGATCACTATGGACTGAAGAAAGTTAAGGAGCGGGTTCTGGAATATCTGGCGGCAAGGGCCATGAGCCAGAAGAAGGACGCGGCTATCCTCTGCCTTGTGGGCCCTCCGGGAACGGGGAAAACATCCATCGCAAGGTCGATTGCCAGGGCTACCCACAAAGAATATGTGAGATTATCACTGGGAGGCGTCAGAGACGAGTCCGAGATCCGGGGGCACAGGAAGACTTACGTGGGAGCTATGCCGGGAAGGATCGTGGCAGCGATCCGTCAGGCTAAAGTACGCAACCCGCTGATGCTTCTGGATGAAGTGGATAAGGTGGGAAAGGACCAGAGAGGAGATACGGCATCGGCGCTCCTGGAAGTCCTGGATGGAGAGCAGAACGAACATTTCCGGGATCATTATCTGGAAGTGCCGCTGGATTTAAGTGATGTACTGTTCATCGCCACGGCAAATGATCTTTCCACGATCCCCAAACCGCTTTTAGACCGGATGGAGGTCATAGAAGTTTCCAGTTACTCTGAAAACGAGAAATTTCACATCGCCAAAAATTATCTGGTAAAAAAGCAGATGGAAGCCAACGGGCTGACTCCAAAGGAAATTGTCTGGAAGGACGATGCTCTCAGGCTGCTGATCGACAGTTATACGAGAGAAGCGGGTGTGAGAAGCCTGGAGAGAACCATTGGAAATGTTTCCCGAAAGATTACAAAAGACATTTATCAGGGAAAGAAGAAAAAAGTGACGGTGACGAAAAAAGCAGTCCGGGATTATTTGGGCACGGCTCCGTATGAACTGGAAAAAGAAAATTTGAAGGACGAGGTGGGAATCGTGCACGGACTGGCATGGACCAGTGTCGGAGGCGTCATGCTCAACGTGGAAGTAAACACAATGCCGGGGAAGGGCAAGTTTACCGTCACAGGATCTCTTGGTGATGTGATGAAGGAATCGGCCCAGGCTGCAGTCAGCTATATCCGGAGCAAGAGCGGCAAATATAAGATCAAGGATGATTTCTTTGAATCTCACGATATCCACATTCACATTCCGGAAGGTGCGGTGCCAAAAGACGGGCCGTCTGCCGGAATTACCATGACTCTTGCCCTCATCTCGGCGATCACGGGAAGAAAAGTCCGGGGAACTGTGGCAATGACCGGAGAGGTGACGATCAGAGGACAGGTATTGGCAATCGGGGGACTGAAAGAAAAAATGCTGGCGGCAAAACGCGCGGGCATGACAAAAGTACTCGTGCCAAAGGCCAATGAAAAAGATGTCAGGGAATTTGATACAGAGATTACAGAAAATATCGAGATCGTATATGTGAAAAAGATTGAGGACGTCATAAGGGAGGCTCTTCTTTCTTAACAGACAAAGAGATGAGCAGGGAGGCAGCTAACATGAACTATCAGGCGACAATGGAATTTATTGGACGAGCCAATAAGTTTGGAAGTATTTTAGGACTTGACAATATCAGGGAATTGTTAAACCGTCTCGGGAATCCCCAGGACCGGCTGAAGATCGTTCATATAGCAGGAACTAACGGAAAAGGTTCTACCCTGGCGTTTCTTGCGTCGGTATTCAAAGAGCAGGGTTATGAAGCAGGGCGGTATGTGTCGCCTGCTTCTTTCTGCTATGAAGAAAAGTTCCGTATTAACGATGAGATCATCACAAAGGAAGATCTCTGCTTTTATATGGAGAAAATAAAAAAAACAGCGGAGGAGATGGTCAGGGACGGAAAAGAGCATCCGACAGTCTTCGAAATGGAGACTGCCCTTTCATTTCTTTATTTTCTCGATAAAAAAGTGGACGCAGTCCTTCTGGAAACAGGGCTTGGGGGACGACTGGATGCAACAAACGTGATAAAGCACCCGATCTGTACAGTCATTGCATCGATTGGCTATGACCATACCCAGTATCTGGGCAGCACGATTCAGGAGATCGCAGGTGAGAAGGCAGGTATCCTGAAAAAAGGATGTCCTGCCGTTTCTTACGATAATACTTCTGAGGCCAGGGAAGTGATAGAGAAGGCTGCAGAAGAAAAAAACGTGCCTCTCATCTTCGCAGACACAAGCCGTGTCACCGTCTTATCCGAAAACTTAGAGGGCTCAGTATTTTCTTATGTCTGTGCAGATGGAACAGAGTACCGGAATATGGAAATCGGTATGCTTGGGGAGCATCAGATCTTTAATGCCGCAGCCGCTCTGGAGACCATTCAAATCTTAAAAAAATCTTATATTTTTCGGCAGGATTCCATAAGAAAAGGATTTAAAAATGCCAGGTGGGATGGCCGATTACAGCGTATTTCCGCGGTTCCTGCGGCTTTCTGCGACGGAGCTCACAACCCGGACGGAGCCCAGAAGCTTTTACGGTTCCTTCAAAAGAATTTTACAAATAAAAAAATAATCTATATAATGGGAGTATTGTCGGATAAAGATTATCCGCAGATGTTAAAGATCATGTCTCCAATGTCAGATGAAATTTACACGGTGACACCGGAAGGTGACCGTGCCCTGCCTTCGGGTGTGCTAGCTGACGCTGCCCGTTCGTTTTACCGGAAAGTGACCGAAGGAGGAAGTCTTGGAGAATGTTATCAGAAGGTTAAGAAGGAATGCGGACAGGACGATGTTATCGTCGTGTTCGGAACCCTGTCATTTTTAAAAGAACTGAGAGGTTAGAGCAGTGAAGCGGCTTTCATATATCACGAATCATCCGGAATATCAGAGTGCTTACCGGCAGATTCAGGATGCGGAGAAAGGAAGGGCCTTTTGTCTCCACGACACCGGGCACTTCCTGGCAGTTTCCAGGATTGCTTATATCCTTGTGCTTGAAGAACGGCTTGACGTAAAGAAAGATGTGATCTATGCCGCAGGTTTTCTGCACGATATCGGAAGAGGAAAGCAGTATGCCGAGGGAATTCCACATGAGGAGGCAGGCATTTCGATCGCCTCGGCTATTTTGTCTGAGTCCCCTTATAATATAGAGGAGCGGAGCACGATTCTGCTTTTATTAGAGTCCCACAGAAGGCCGGACAGTGATAAGCTTTCCTGCCTTTTTGGCCGGGCAGACAAGCTCTCCAGGGACTGCTGCAACTGTAAGGCGAGAGAAGAATGCTATTGGCCGGAAGAGAAGAAAAACAACATATATCGGTATTAGGAGCTGGACATGAAGATAGGAAAAAGACAATTTGATATGAAAAACCATGGATATATTATGGGGATACTCAATGTGACTCCGGACTCTTTTTCGGATGGAGGAAGATACACCCGTCTGGATGCGGCTCTGAAGCATGCGGAGCAAATGCTCGGCGAAGGGGCGGATATCATCGATGTCGGAGGGGAATCCACCCGCCCGGGACATGAAAAGATCACCGTGGATGAAGAGATCGAGAGGACAGCTCCGGTGATTGAGGCACTGAAAAGAGAGTTTGATCCGGTCATTTCCCTGGATACATACAAGTGGCAGGTGGCTGAGGAAGGCATCCGTGCAGGCGCCGATATGATCAACGACATATGGGGACTCAAGTGGGACGGAAAAATGGCTCCGCTGCTGGCCAGGGAAGGCCTTCCGGCCTGCCTTATGCATAACCGGAAGAATACAGATTACAAGAATTTTTTGAGTGATGTGATAAAGGACCTCAGGGAGACTATGCAGACTGCCGGGGAGGCCGGCATGCGGAAAGAACAGATACTGCTGGACCCGGGCATTGGATTTGCAAAGACTTTGGAACAAAATTTGATGCTCATGAACCATTTGGAACTTCTTCTTGAGTTTCAGGTGCCGGTACTGCTCGGTACATCCAGAAAATCTATGATCGGATTTACTCTGGATCTGCCGGCAGATGAGAGGACAGAGGGTACTGTGGCCACTACGGTGAGCGGATATATGAAAGGCTGCCGGATGTTCCGGGTTCATGACGTTAAGGAAAACAGGCGCGCCCTCACTATGATCGAGGCAATCTGCCGTTATTAAAGGAGCGGGGAAGATGGATCAGATTATTATAAAAGAGCTGGAGCTTTACAGCAATCACGGCGTATATAAAGAAGAAAAAGTCCTGGGACAGAAATTTCTTGTGTCCGCAGTACTGTATACAGATACAAAACGGGCCGGCAAGAGTGATAAAATAGAATACTCCGTCAACTACGGGGAAGTATGCCATCGGATTCGGGAGATCATGGAGGGAAATACCTTTGACCTGATCGAACGGGTGGCGGAAACGATTGCAGAGCGGCTTCTGATAGAATTTGACCTGATCAGGAAGACAGAGGTGGAAGTCAAAAAACCCTGGGCTCCGATCGGGCTGCCGATCCAGAGTGTCTCTGTCAGAATTGAGCGGCAGTGGCACCGGGCATATATTGGGATAGGTTCCAATATGGGGGACCGGATGAAGTATATAAACGAAGCAGTAAAACAGATGAAACAGGAAGATGATCTCAGGCTGATCTGTGTGTCAGACCTTGCAGAGACAGAACCTTACGGATATACGGAGCAGGATAAATTTATCAACGGATGTATCGGGATCGATACATTGAAGACACCTGAGGAACTCCTCGAATATTTGCAGGGACTGGAAAATAATGCGGGCAGAGAACGGATTGTACATTGGGGACCAAGGACACTGGATCTGGATATTTTGCTGTATGATGACATCGTGATTCATGGAGATCATTTGACGATACCTCATCCAGAGATTCCGAAACGAAGTTTTGTTTTGGAGCCTCTCGTACAGATAGCACCCTATGAGAGGCATCCTGTCTTGAACAAGACGATCCTGGAGTTAAAAGATGCTTTGGAGGAAAAGGAAGAAAAATGAGAGATTTACTTGACATAAGAAAGGACATAGACCGGATAGACCGGAAGATTGTCCGCCTGTTTGAAGAGCGGATGCATTGTTCCGAGGAGGTTGCAGAGTATAAAAAAGGAACAGGCAAGCCGATTTATGACAGAGATAGGGAACAGGAGAAGATAGAGGCGCTAACAGGCGAAGTCGAACCGGAGTTTTTAAAGAAGGGAACAGAGGAACTCTTTTTACAGCTTATGTCCATCGGGCGCAGATACCAGTACAGTCTCCTGTCGGAAGAAGACAGCTACGTGCGGAAAATGTTTAAAGAGGTGGATAAACTGGAGATCAACCGAGATACAAAAGTTGTATATCAGGGGATTCCCGGAGCGTATCAGGAACAGGCCATGGTGCAGTTTTTTGGAGAAAATATCAGCCATTTTACAGCCGATGAATTTAAAGATGTGGTCGTGGCAGTGGATGAGGGAAAGGCAGATTACGGAATTCTGCCCATCGAAAATACCTCCGCAGGCACTGTGAGCGGCATCTATGATCTGCTCCTGAATCATGACGTATGTGTAGTCGGGGAAGAGACGGTAGAGTGCAATCATGCCCTTGTAGGCATTAAGGGAACAGATCTTTCCAAGGTGACCAAGGTATATTCACATCCCCAGGGGCTGATGCAGTGCAAGCAATTTTTAGACGAGACCGGCTGGGATCAGGTTCGCATAAGGAACACTGCCGTTGCGGCCAAAAAAGTTGCGGATGACAATGACCCGACCAAGGTTGCGATTTCCAGCGAGCGGGCGGCTAAGCTCTATGGACTGGAGGTGCTGAAGCGCAAGGTGAATTACGAAGGAAATAACTGCACCCGTTTTGTGGTTATGTCCAAGAAAAAGCAGTACCGGAGAGATGCCGGGAAGGTAAGCATCAGTTTTTCTCTTCCGCATGAGACGGGATCTCTTTATAACATTCTTGCACATTTTATGTTCAATGATGTCAGTATGACGAATATTGAATCCAGACCGCTTCCGAACAGGCAGTGGGAATATGGATTTTATATAGATGTGGCCGGAAACTTAAATGAACCGGGCATACGCAATGCTCTGACCGGCATCCGGGCGGAGGTAAAGGACTTTAAAATACTTGGAAATTTTTAAGGACACTGAAGAGAGGGGCAGGCTTTAAAAACAGCCGTTTAAAAAATACAAAATTAGGTGGGAAGAAAACATGAACAGTAAATCAAATGGTTTGAAAGACAAACTGGGAAAAATCCATAGCTTTATTCACAAGTTTGGAAAGTACTTTATTATTGCGTGTCTGATCTTATTCTGTGTGCTGTGTATTAAGAATAAAGATCAGTTTGCGGAACGGGTAGCTAAGGGCGTACCGGAAAGCGGCATGGAGAAGATCGCGATTGCAGACGGGGATACGATTAAGCAGGAATTTAAAGCTAATTTTACTTCGGCAGAAAGAATTGACTTCCGTGTGGGGAGAAACTATGGAGATGCAAGACCGGGAAGCATTGATCTGACGATAAAAGATTCAAAAGGTAATGTTGTATTTCATATCACCCCAACGATGGAGGAAGTTGACGGAAGGGCTGAAGTCAAATCCACTATGCGCCGCAGAGAGCTTCATGACGACCGCTGGTACAAAGTTGTCGTGAATCAGAAGCTTGAAAAGGGAGAAACTTATACCTACGAAATTAAAGGAATCGGAATTAACAAGAAAGATCCTCTGTATATTTACATTTCAAAGGATATGGGTTCTGTTTTCCAGCCTCTTGTAAAGAATAACAAGACACAGGATATCCGTCTCTGTGCAAGGGTTTGGACAACCCAGATTGACATGTGGGCCATCGGTTTGACGATTGCCATTGCCGTAGGATTGATTGTACTTTTACTGGTTCAGCTGAATATTCCTGAAAAATGGAATAAATGGCTCACATGGGCCTTATTTATTGTGAATCCGTGGCTGGCCTTTTATATGGTCGAAAAGGTATTTTACAATCCAATCAGTGTCATGGGTATTCTGTCCTATGCCTTGAATGTCATATGGTTCTATATCATCTTTGCAATACTGCTTCTGATCTTTAACCGGGTCAAATATGCAGTTATTGTGGGGAATCTGCTCTTATACGGATGTGCGGTTGGAAACTACTTCGTCATGCAGTTCAGAGGCACACCGATCACACCGGCGGATATATGGGCGCTCGGTACTGCTATGGACGTTGCGGATCACTATACTCTGTCCTATGATAAAGCAGCCATTGTTGCTACAATTATTTGTTTGGGACTGTGCATCATAGCATGGAAACTGGATACTATCAAGGCGTTTCGGTGGAAGCACCGTCTGGCGGCATTGGCCGTTGTAGTTGTGGCAACACTGGGACAGAGTTTCTTCTGCACCAGGGTGAACTTTTTAGAAGCACATAACGTAAAGGTAGAATTTTTCAATCAGAAAAAGGGATATAAACGAAACGGCTTTGTCTTAAGCTTCCTTCTGAATGTACAGTATCTTCTTGGGACGGAACCGGAAGGATACAGTGTGGATAAGGTAAAAGACATTGCCAAAAATTATGAGGTGACAACCGGACAGAACAAGAATCTGAAGCAGAAACCAAATGTGGTCGTCATCATGAACGAGACATTTTCTGATCTGAATGTGGTCAACAAGATCAAGACAAATAAAGAAGTGATGCCTTATATCAATTCTATGAAAGAAAATACAATCAAGGGTGATATGCTGGTATCTGTATTCGGAGGCGGAACAAGCAACTCCGAGTATGAGTTCCTCACAGGAAACTCAGTATCTTCTCTTCCGCTGAACGGAAATGCATATACCCAGTTTGTAAAACACGAAGTGCCGAGTCTTGCTACCCAGTTAAAAGAACAGGGATATGACACGACCGCATTCCACCCTTATAAGCCGAATGCATGGAACAGACAGAGCGTGTATCCGCTGCTTGGATTCGACAACTTCCTGGATGAGTCATCGCTGGATGAATCCAAAGTCAGGAGAATCAGAGGATGGGTCAGCGACGAGTCAGATTATGACAAGATCATAGAGACATTCGAGAACAGAAAATCAGATAATCCTCTGTTTATGTTTAATGTAACAATTCAGAACCACGGCGGATATCTGCTTCCGGACGATAACTTCAAGCAGGAAATTACGATTGAAGACGAGAAGAAGACAGAACCCGCAGAGCGTTATCTGTCTCTGATCCATGAATCCGACCGGGCATTTAAGAAGCTGATCGATTACTTTAAGGAGCAGAAAGAACCGACCATCGTTGTGATGTTCGGAGACCATCAGCCAAAACTGGAAGACGAGTTCTATGAGCTTCTCTACGGAAAGGACTTAAACAGCCTGAACATCAAGGAGATGCAGAAGAAATTTACTGTTCCGTTTGTTATCTGGGCAAACTATGATATCAAAGAACAGGAAAATGTAAAACTTACCAGTGCCAACTATCTGTCCACGCTGATGCTGAAACAGACAAATTTAAAAATGACTCCGTATAATCAGTATCTGGAAGAACTGGAGAAACAGATTCCGGCAATCAATGCCAACGGATATGTGACAAAAGACGGTAAAAATGTTGCGACCCAGGATGAGGAAGATAAAGATAAATGGCTGACAAACTATCAGTATCTGCAGTACAATTCCCTGCTGGACTATAAACACCGCGTAGATTCCTTCTTTTCTGTGAAAGAAAAGTAGGAATCTCCATGCGGATTCTTGACACATGGGACAAAACAATATAATATTAAAATGTTGTTCGCTTTATGCAAAAGAAAATGGCGAAAACACGTCATTGATAATTAGGAGGATACACATATGGTTAAAGCAATAGTTGGAGCCAACTGGGGCGACGAAGGAAAAGGTAAGATCACGGATATGTTAGGTGAGACTTCTGACATTATCGTGCGTTTCCAGGGAGGAGCGAATGCCGGGCATACCATCATCAACGACTACGGAAAGTTCGCGCTTCACACGCTGCCATCCGGTGTATTCTATGATCATACAACCAGCATTATCGGTAACGGTGTGGCACTGAATATTCCTGTGCTTTTTAAGGAGATTGGGGAAATCGTCTCCCAGGGAGTGCCAAAGCCGAAAATTCTCGTTTCCGACCGTGCCCAGATCGTTATGCCGTACCATATCCTGTTTGATGAATACGAGGAGGAACGACTGGGAAAAGGGTCCTTCGGATCTACAAAATCGGGGATCGCACCGTTTTATTCAGACAAATATGCAAAGATCGGTTTCCAGGTCAACGAGTTGTTTGACGGCAAAGTGTTAAAAGAAAAATTGGTCAGAATCTGCGAGATGAAGAATGTTTTGCTCGAGCATCTCTACCACAAACCCCTTCTTAATCCGGATGAGCTGTATGAAACACTGATGGAGTACAAGGAAATGGTAGCGCCGTATGTCTGCGATGTATCCCTGTTTCTTCACAAAGCGATGAAAGAACAGAAGACCATTCTCCTGGAAGGCCAGCTGGGCTCGTTAAAGGACCCGGACCACGGTATTTATCCGATGGTGACATCTTCCTCCACTTTAGCGGCGTACGGAGCGATCGGTGCAGGTATTCCGCCATATGAAATTAAGAAGATTGTCACCGTAGTTAAAGCATACTCAAGTGCTGTAGGCGCAGGTGCCTTCGTCAGTGAGATTTTCGGAGAAGAAGCCGATGAGCTCAGAAAACGCGGGGGAGACGGCGGTGAATTCGGGGCAACGACCGGACGTCCGAGAAGGATGGGATGGTTTGACGTCGTGGCTTCCAAGTACGGATGCAGGATGCAGGGAACGACAGACGTGGCATTTACCGTGCTCGATGTTCTTGGCTATTTAGAAGAAATTCCGGTCTGCGTCGCTTATGATATTGACGGTGAAATAACGACCGATTTCCCGACAACGGGTGATCTGGAGAGAGCAAAACCGGTGATCGAAGTACTTCCGGGATGGAAGAGTGACATCCGCGGAATTACAAAATACGAAGAACTGCCGGAAAACTGCAGAAAATACGTAGAGTTCGTCGAGGAAAAGATCGGATATCCGATTACGCTGATCTCCAACGGACCCGGCAGACATGAGATTATCCGCAGAGGATATACAGACTAAAAATAAAAAAAACCTCTTTGCAGATATGGCAAAGAGGTTTTTTGCAAAGGTATAGGAGACATCTATGGAAAAAGAACAGGAACAAGAGAATAAGAAAAAACAAAACTTCAGGAAAGAAGTCAGAAGCTGGATTGTCTGTATTGCTGCCACTCTGGCCATTACTTTGTTTATCACGAATTTCGTCATAGTCAACGCCAGTATACCGAGCGGTTCCATGGAAAATACCATCATGACCGGAGATAAACTCATTGCATTCAGGACCGCATACCTGTTCAGTGAGCCTGAACGGGGAGATGTGATTATATTTGAGTACCCGGACGACGAGTCAGAGTGGTATATTAAGAGAGTCATTGCACTTCCGGGAGAAACGATCGAGGTAAAGGACGGAAAGGTTTATATCAACGGGAGTAAAAAGCCCCTGAAGGAGCCTTATATTAAAGAGGAGCCAGTGGACGATTTCGGACCGTATAAAGTGCCGAAGAACGGATACTTTGTCATGGGAGACAATCGGAACAGTTCCAATGATGCCAGAGAATGGCAGACTCACTATGTGACCAGGGAAGAGATCATAGGAAAAGCAAGCTTTCGATATTATCCGTCTCCAAAGTGGATCAAATAAAGGAGTGAGACCATGAAAAGAAAAATCAGGATTGTTATGTTTGCAGCGGCAGTCATGCTTGCCCTGGCAGCGGCAGGATGTCAAAAAAAATCTGAACAAAACCAGAAGCCTTTCGTATCGGAAAAAGATCTGAAAGCATTCATAGGAGAGACAACCAAAAAAGACGAAGTTTCTGATTTCCCAAAACTGGACTACGCTTCAGATGACAGGGTGATGTTCCACAATTCCCAGGGCTTCTATGTCTTTGATCTGAAGGAGAAGAAAGTTACTGCAGCTTTGGACCTGGCAAAAATGAAATTATTTTCCGAGGATGGGGAGACAGAGGCAAAGATCATCGTTTCCAGTGACGGAAATATGGTCCGGCTCTTGAGAACAAAAGGGGAAGATACGGTTAAAGACTATTTCTATGATGTGAAGGAACAGACTCTGTCGGATAAAAAACAGGCTTTTGATGATGTCTACGAAGGGGATATCCAGAATACAGACAAAAAGAAGTTTGCCGGACGCCCGAAGGAAGAGGTGATCCGGGAACTTATGGAAAATGGGCAGAATGATTCCAATGCGCTGATCCAAAATGACAGCACCGTGGACTTCCTCGGATACCCATCCGGTGTATATATGAAGGAAGATCAGATGTTTAAAAATCTTTCTTTGGTCCAATACGATGTCAAAGCAAAAAAGAAGACTGTGACTTCTCTGTTTGACGGGTTTGTAAAGACCGATCGGGAGACTGACGCCTCAAAGCTTGTCTTTAAAGGCAGCCGTTTCATGAAATTCAGCGAAAACGGTGTTCTCTACTTCGATGTGGATGCTATGCAGAAGACCGACGGGACGAAGGGGACATTTGGGGAACTTGTCATTGGAAATGTCTTTCAGTCAAAGAGCGGGAAACTTACAGTTACATTTGAAGATATTTCAAAAGGAGATCTTTCTCTGAAACCGGTACTGTCACTGAACAACATCGATGAAAAGGGAGAACCCCAAATGATAGAATTAACAAAAGGTAAAAACACCTATACCTTCAGTGGCCTGAAAAAAGAATTATTTTACTATATTGACTACTATGCCACAAAAGATGCACCGGATGAGAAGAGCATGGAAAAGACCGATCAGCAAAATAAAAAGCTCAGGGTGAGCATAAGCAGCTAAAAGCATGGACGCCGGACACAGTCTGTGCTATAATAGTGATACAAAAAAATTGTATGAACCTAATTATTTTTTAGAAAGTGAGGAATCAGCTATGACATGTGAGACTATCAATGCACAGAAAGCTCCCGCAGCAGTGGGACCATACTGCCATGCGGTAAAAGCGGGTGAACTTGTATTTACTTCAGGACAGCTTGGGCTGGACCCGGAAAATGGAACTCTGCCGGATGGAGTGGAAGCACAGGCGGACCAGGCACTGAGCAACCTGGATGAAGTACTGAAAGAGGCAGGATTATCTCTTAGTGATGTGATCAAGACTACTGTATTTTTAGACGATATCAATGATTTTGCGGCAATCAATGCAATTTATGAGAAAAGGTTCGGAGACAACAAACCCGCCCGGTCCTGTGTGGAAGTGGCGGCACTTCCCAAAGGGGCGCTTTTTGAAATAGAAGCGGTCGCAGCTGTGAAATAACATTATCACCGAAGAAAACCCGGTTTCCTGCAAATGTAAATTCAGGATCCGGGTTTTCTTTTATTGTCCGGGTAAATGGGGTATAATGAAAGTAAGAATTTATGGCTTCACAGAACAGGAGAGACTGCATGGGAGAAAGAAAGAAAAAAATTCAAATAAATTCAGCAGTCATCCTTCTGGTAATTATAGCGCTGCTTTCATATTTCATTTTTTCGTTTGTACAGTATTACCGTGAAATGGATCAAAAGATCGCAGCCCAGACAAAACATGACCTGCAGACTACAAATGATACGGCCAAGGCAGCTTTGAATTCACTGTTAAAGGACGGGAAAAACTGGCTGGAGAGTCTTGCGGTCATATGTGATATTCCAGATGGGACAGGGAAAGAAAACTGGTGGAATGTAGTCAAAAAGTTCGATACAAAAGGAATGAAAATCGGAGTTGCAGACAGCAGAGGAACGATTTACTACAGCAGCCATAAGAAGATGGATATCTCCGGGAGACAGTACTACAAAGTTCTTAAAAAACAAAAGAGCAGCATCTCCAAAGTACTTTTTGATGAAGAAGAAGGAACCGAATCCATTATCATCGGTGTGCCTATGATAAAGCAGGGCAGATTTGAAGGCGCCATCTGCCTGGAGTACAGCACAATGGAGCTGGGAAGACTTCTCAATGGGAAAGATACCAGCGGGATGGGAGCTGTACTTGTGTTTACACGAAAAGGCAGGATGGTCGCTTCCTATGAAGGAATGGAGAAATTTCCGACCATGTATGATATGCTCAAGACTATGAAATACGATGACCCGGCACAGCTGCATGAGATGGAGGCAAACGTACAGAAAGGAAGCAGCGGTTTTCTGAACTATCAAAACAAAGGAAAATTGCGCATGCTTTACTATGAACCGGCGGATATCAGTGACTGGATAATTTGTACGTTGGCTGTGGCGGAACTCTATGAAGGAACACTGTATTCTTTAAAAAGCGAGACATTTATACTCATGACCAAGGGTGTGCTGATTACCATTCTGCTTTTATTCTTTAGCCTGCAGTTTTTTAAAATCCATAGAAACGAAAAAAGAGAGAATACAAAAGATGTGCTGACAGGTGTCATAAACCGTAAATATTTTCAAAAATTACTGGAAAAGGATTTAAAGCGGAATAAAAAGTACCGTGCCTGTTTCTTTCTGGACGTGGATGACTTTAAAAGAATCAATGATACTTATGGACACCAAAAGGGAGACGAAGTTTTGACTGCCGTGGCCAGACATTTAGAGAAAAATCTTCGCGAAAAAGATGTAGTCAGCCGCTACGGAGGAGATGAATTTACCTGTCTGATCTATGGGATTACAGAGAAAGAGAAGATAAGGGAGATTGCCGGCAGGATCCTTCGGGAAGTGACGGGGAAAGTCCATGTGAATATCAGTATGGGTATTACTTTGATCCAGGATAATGATTCCTATGAGCAGATCATCGAGAGAGCGGACGGTGCATTGTATGAAGCAAAAGTAAGGGGCAAAAACCAGTTTATGATTCTTTAAGTATTTAATTTCAGGAGGGATGCTTAACCGGGCAGTCCCTCCTGATTTTAAAAACTAAGCTTTCATTTCCTCCTCTGCAGGATTCCCCTGTTCAGAATCATCAGGAGCATATACGAGCAGTTTTTTTGACATAAAATAGAAAACTCCGGTGGTGACGGCAGAGGCCAGAATATCTGCAATCGGTTCTGCCGCGAAGATTCCCGTAGTGCCAAAAAATAACGGCAGGAACAAGGCCAGAGGGATCAGCAGGATGATCTTTCTCAGAAGGGCCATGACAAGAGAAATCTTTGCCCTGCCCAGTGCCATGAATGTATTTTGGCAGGCGTACTGTGCCCCGATAAACAGAAAGCCTCCCATGAAAATGCGGATCATGGGTCTGCCGAGGACAGAGAGCTGCCTGGCTGCCTCACCGCTGGAAAACAGATAGATATAGATCTGGGGAACTGCCATGGAGAGGGCCCAGATTCCCAAAGTGTAGGCCACAGTGATCACAAATAACAGGCGAAAGGCCTTTTTTACCCGGTCCATATTCCGGCTTCCATAGTTAAAGCTGATGATCGGCTGTGCACCCTGAGCGAGTCCAAGGGCGGGCATGGATAGAAACTGCATGGCGCTTATGGCGATGGTCGTGACAGAGACAAGGGAGTCTGCGTTGGCACCGCCGTAGCGTTTCATTCCTGAATTTAATGTGATCTGTACCAGACTTTCTGTGGACTGCATAATAAACGGCGCGATCCCCAGGGCGATAACAGGGAGGAGAACTTTCGCTTCCAGCCTGAGATTTTTCCTGCGGATCTTGAGATCCGTTTTCTTTCCGGTTAAAAAACGGAGGACCCAGGCCGCAGAGACCCCCTGGGAAATGACGGTAGCTAAGGCGGAGCCCTTGACACCGAGACCCATGATAAAAATAAAGATTGGGTCCAGTACGATATTTAATAGAGCCCCAATCAGCACTGTGAGCATACTGGTCCTGGCAAACCCCTGGCAGGTGATAAAGCTGTTCAGGCCGAGAGAAAACATGACAAAAATGGAGCCGAGCAGATAGATGCCCAGATAGTCATTGGCATAAGGCAGTATATTGTCTGTCGCTCCAAACATGGAAAGCAGAGGTTCTTTTGCAAGATAAAAAAACAGGGTAAGAGGAACGGCCAGAGCAATCAAAGCTGTGACGGCATTCCCAAGGATTTTTTCCGCCCCGTCATGATCCTGCTGTCCCATTTTTATTGAGACTCTGGGGCTTCCTCCCATACCGATCATGGAGGCAAATGCAGAAATGATCATAATGATCGGAAAAGCAATTCCAAGCCCTGCAATGGCAAGAGGTCCTTCTCCTCCCGGAAGACGGCCGATGTAAATGCGGTCCACCATATTATACAGCGCGTTTATGACTTGGGCGGCAATGGTGGGAACAGCCAGCTGGAACAATAATTTGCCGACAGGCATGGTTCCAAGGGCTGTTTCGTTGTTTGTATTCAAAAAATCACTCCTATCATATAAAAATGTCACTTTATTATTTTACATTGTTCTCTCAATGGGAGCAATTCTTTTCTTCAGGAAAGGGGCAGGTTATGGACAGTCAGAAAGGAAAACAGGAAATTGTATATCAGATATATCCGAAAAGTTTTTGCGACAGTAGCGGGGATGGAATCGGAGATTTGAGAGGAATTTTAAAGCATCTTGATTATCTTAGTGATCTGGGAGTGACCATGCTGTGGATCTGTCCGGTCTATGCTTCACCGATGGATGACAATGGTTACGATGTTTCGGATTATTATGCCGTTCATCCCATGTTTGGGACGATGGAGGATTTGGAAAAGCTCATAGATGAGGCGGGGATCAGGGGGATGAAAATCATGATGGATCTGGTGCTCAATCACACATCGGATGAACATGTCTGGTTTCAGAACGCGCTGAGGGATCCAAAAAGCAGATACAGGGATTATTATATATTTAAGAAATCCAGGAATGGGCGCCCACCGAGCAATTTAAGGTCTGTTTTCGGGGGATCAGTGTGGGAGCCTGTTGAGGGAACGGAGGAGTACTACTTTCATTCTTTTTCAAAAAGGCAGCCGGATCTTAACTGGGAAAACGAAGACATGAGAAAAGAACTGTATGAAATGATCCGGTGGTGGATGAAAAAAGGAATTGCGGGATTTCGTGTGGATGCCATCAATTTTATAAAAAAGGATCACACTTTTCCTGACGGAAAACCTGATGGAAGGGATGGGCTGGCAAGCTGCCTTCCGTATGTAAGAAATGTAAAAGGGATTGAAGCCTTTTTGAGGGAACTTAAAAACCAAGTATTTGACCCACTGGACTGTGTCACTGTCTCAGAGGCTGTAGATGTACCATATTCATCACTTGGAGATTATATTGGAAAGCAGGGATGTTTTTCGATGATGTTTGACTTCAGTTATACAAATTTTGATCTGGAAGGAAAAGATGAGAAATGGTATAAAAGGAAAACATGGACGACAGAAGAATTCAGAGAGTTACTGTTTAAAAGCCAGGAAGAGATTCAGAAGACTGGCTGGCCGGCAGTATTTATAGAAAACCACGACCAGCCCAGAGCGGTGAGCAAATTTTTTCCTGATAAAAAAGCCCAGACGTATGAGGCTGCTTCCATGCTGGCTGCCATGTATTTCTTTTTGAGGGGGACTCCTTTTATTTACCAGGGACAGGAATTAGGAACAACAAATGTATGGAAAGATTCTGTCTGTGAATTTGATGATATTGAGAGCAGAGGACAGTACCTTTCTGCTCTGTCAGACGGATGTACAAAAGAAGAAGCACTGTACTATATTAACCTGCGCAGCAGAGACAATGCAAGAGAGATGATGGACTGGAAAGAGGCAGAGACCCAGGAGAAAGAAGAGCAATCGGTACTGAAATTTTACAAAAAGATGACAGCACTCAGAAAACAGGAGCCGTGTTTAATTTACGGTAAATTCATCCCTCATAGAGAATACGGAAAAGAAGTGGTGGCATATGAGAGAAACGACGGATTTACAAGATTCCTTATACTGTGTAACTTTTCACGAAGAACAAAGAAGATTGGGGTAAGAGGAGGAGAGATACTGCTGAGCAATCAGCCGGTGAAAGAAAAAATTCTGAGGCCCTTTCAGGTCATATTGATAAAAGATTGATCTGCAGATGATATAAAAAATTTCTATACTTAAGAAGAAATTCATTCTTTTTTAATCTATTCCATTAGGATACAATGAAATAGAGTGTTACTGTTTTGCCAGATAAATAATTGGAGGTAATTAGAATGAACCAGCGGAGCACTGAGATTGTGCAGTTATTAAGTAAAGAGAAGGATGAGATTACAGTCTCAGGATTTGCAGAATATTTTCAGGTGTCTCAGAAAACTATCCGCAATGATTTAAAAGAAATTAATACGATTCTGAATCAGAATCAGCGGGAGGAAGTTTTGATACAGAGCGGCGGCAGAATCAATCCGCCGGAGAACTTTAAAGAATCTCTGTCATTACTGCTCGAGGGGGATTTCTACAACTATAAATTATCAAGGAAAGAACGCAGGCAGGCAGCATCGGCAATGATTGTAAATTCTGCAGATTATATTACGCTTGCAACCATTGCAGATCATTTGTTTGTCAGCAGGGCAACGGTCATCAATGATCTGAAAGACATTAAGGCATTTATCAGGGAAGGAAATCTGAATGTGATCTCTCATGCCAACAAGGGACTTCGTATAGAAGGTGCAGAGAGTGAAAAGAGAAATTTTCTTTTGAATCTTCTTCGTCCCTCCCTTTCCATCTATGAAAATCATAAAAATGTCGTTGCTGAGCATGTCAGTGTACAGGCAGGTGACTCCTCTGTTATTCAGAAAATTCTGGGAGAACAGGAACAACGGTATAAGAAATATCTGGATGACAGCTCTTTTCGGGAGATTATTTTATATTTAAGAATTATGGTGAACCGGAATCAGATGGGAGAATTTCTTGAGCCGCAGCCGGATACGAACAGTGAGAATTATATGTTTGCCCTGGATACGCTGAAATACATTTCACAGTATTGTGATGTGGTTACAACCGAGGACGACATTAAGTATTTCAGCAGATTTCTGGATGGAGTACGCTACATGAACAACAGCAGATTCAGTAAGAATACAGTTATCATCCAAATGATCACGAGACAATATATTTCGGGTATTTCTTCGGAACTGGGAATCGATCTGAATGCGGATTATGATTTTTTTGAGAATCTGTCCAATCATCTGGGATCTATATTTTCTGCACCTCCAATCGATTATCAGGAAGTCGATGTGATTAATGAGGTATTGGAAGATAATCAGGATGTACTGGAGGCAGTCAACAACCAGATGTTCGTTATATATCAATATACGGAGCGTCAATTAAACGAGATAGAAATAAAATATATTGCAGTCCATGTATGCGCAGCCATTGAACGAAAGAAAAATAAAGAGGTTGCTTTCCGTGTGATTGTAGCCTGCCACGCAGGAATCGGAACGTCCAGATTATTATTGGAAAAGCTGAAAAGGCATTTTAAATTCCGGGTTGTGGATGTGATCTCAGCCCATGAAGCGATGAGCATCGAGCCTAATGCAGCCGACTTTGTAATCTCCACGGTCCCGCTGGAAGGCTGCTCATTAGAGTATGTTGTTGTCTCAGCGGCTTTTAATGATGCGGATTATATCCGTGTGGGAAATAGGATCGATGCACTGAGAAACTGCAGAAATTTTCCGGTCAGAATGGAAGAAGACGGTTTAAGCGCCAAAGGTTTGATCGATGAGATCCATCCGCTTGTATACAGCATGATCGAGCCGGAAGAAAAGGCGAAGACATTTATGAAGGAACTGCGCAGAGTGATCCGGGATTATTTTAAACAATCTGTGGAAAATGAGACGGAGGTTCTGTCGCCGTATCTGCATCATCTGCTGCCGGCAATGAATATTGAAGTGGATGTAGAATGTGAAGACTGGAAGGATGCAGTGCGAAAGTCCGGTGAAAAGCTTGTAGAGAGAGGCTATATTGAGTCAAGGTATATAGACGCAATGATCCATAGCATTGAAGAATATGGTTCTTATGTCGTATTGTCAAAAGGATTTGCCATGCCACATGCAAAAGTAGAAGAAGGAAGTATACGCCTTGGCATGCACTTGATCCGTTTAAAAAATCCGGTGCCATTTGGGGTAGAAGAATTGGACCCTATAGAGTTTGTATGCTGTTTAAGCGCTATTGACCATAAAAGCTACCTGAAAGCATTTTTCAGTCTGGTAAATATGCTGAGGGATGCTGAGTACCGGCAGATGCTTCATGAGGCAGAGTGTCCCGAAGAAATGGCAGGAATCATTGAAAAATATGAACACAGCAACAGTTAAATAAGGTGAAGCTGATTGGTCGAATTTATTTCCGGATCCGGAAATGGATTCGACTGATTTATTTTATTTCCAGAAACAGAAATGGATTTGACCAAGCTAAATTTTTTCCCGAATGGGGAAAGACCTTTCACTGTTTTTGATTTAGGCTGCATGATAGTATGTAACTGTAAACAAGAGATAGAACGTTTGGCCAACAATCTCAGGAACATAACATCATACAAATAATACGATTAGAAAAACGGAGGTAAAAATGGAAATACTATTAAAATTTTTTCAGGGGTTTGTAGGTTTAGGGGCGAGCGTCCTGCTGCCGGTTGTAATCGCAATATTGGGAATTTTCTTTGGGATGAAAATCGGCCGGGCGATTAAAGCCGGCTTGCTGGTAGGAATTGGTTTCCAAGGACTTGTTTTAGCAGTAAATCTATTAATTACTTCAGTGACACCGGCAATGGAATATTATGAAAAATTAGGATCAGGATATGACACTTTGGAAGTTGGATTTGCAGCGCTGGGTGCGGCATCGTGGACGACACCGTTTGCAGTACTTGTAATTCCGTCGATTATCCTTGTGAATATCATTTTAGTCCGTTTAAAGATTACAAAGGTCTTAAATGTTGACATCTGGAATTTTATGCATTTTCTCGTTCCCGGAGCACTTGCGTATGCTTTGTTTGGAAGTGCCGTTATCGGATTTTTAGTTGCTTTTGCCTGCGGTATTATTGTTCTGTTTTTTGGCCAGTGGATTGCAAAACCATGGGAAGAATTTTTTGGACTGGAAGGAACCACATGTACCTGTCTTTCTTTCGTAGCATGGGCCTACCCGATCAGCTACGGATTAAATAAGATCATAGACAAAATCCCGGGACTTAATAAAATTGATCTGAATATGGATAAAGTGGGACAAAAGCTTGGAGTATTTGGCGATCCTGCAATCATCGGTGTTGTAGTTGGAGCTTTTCTTGCAGTCATCACAAAACAAAGTCCCGGAGAAATTCTCACAATGGCAATGGGTGTTGCGGCGGCAATGGTATTGATCCCGAGAATGGTTTCCATCATGATGGAAGGGCTCTCTCCATTGGGACAGTCTGCAAATGAATATATGCATAAGAAAATCGGAGAAGACGCAGATATTTATATCGGTATGGACATTGCCCTTGGTTTAGGTGATCCGACCTGTATCACATGTACTGCCGTTATGATCCCGGTTACCATTCTTCTTGTGTTTCTTGTACCGGATATGAGATTCTTTCCGCTTGGTTTATTAGCTGAGATTTGTTATTTGGCACCTATGGTCGTATTAAGCAGCAAGGGAAATCTATTCCGGTCATTACTTGCAATGACTATTTTAATGTACATAACCCTGTTTTTGGCAAATATGTTTATTCCGGAGGCTACAAGCATGATGTCCGTTACAAATGTAGACTTTGGAAAAAGTGTCACAGCATCTCATTTTGGATGGAATCCAGGCAATGTAGTTGTATCAATTATTCACAGAATTATGGCGATCTTCGGATGAGGAGGCTTGAAATGAAAACTAGATATTTAGTAATTCATGGAACAGCAGATAATAATGAACAGGCAATCAAACTATGTGGAGAAGCCTTATATAAAGCAGGCATTGTCAGTGAAAATTTCGGGGATCTCTGTGCGAAACGAGAAAGGGACTTTCCCACAGGACTTCCGACAGAAATCCCAACGGCGATTCCCCATGTGAAAGACGAAGGAATTACAGAGAACGCCATCTGTTTACTGAAACTGAATCATCCGGTGACGTTTAAAAGGTTGGATGATGATACAGAGGAAGTGAAAACAGACATGATTTTCAATTTGGCGATCAGGGATGCAGATGAACACTTAGCGGTGCTTCAAAAAATGATGGCATTTTTGAATAATCCGGAAGTCTTAACAAAATGTAAAAAACTTTCAAATGAAGAAACAGAAGTTTATCTTCAGGAGCAATTAGAATCATAATAAATCGCAGTAAAGGAGAAATATTATGGCGAAAGAAGTAAAAGTATTAGTAGCGTGCGGCAGCGGCGTGGCAACATCAACCATCGCACAGGAAGAAATTAAAGAAATTGCAAAAAATGCAGGCGTTAAAATCAGAATAATGAAAGGAACGATTTCTGAAGTTCCTATAAAACAAAAAGATGTAGATGTAGTATTTACCACAGCAAATTACCGAAATCTGCTTGAAAAACCACATCTCAGCGTATTTGGGCTTGTCTCCGGACTGAATAAAGAAGCAGCAAAGAAGAAAGTGGAAGAATTGCTGAAAAAGATTTCAGAAGAGTTATAAAAGCCCAATATGTGAAAGGATCAGGTGATTATAAATGAAAGCAGGAGTTTTACACGCAAGAGATGACATAAGATATGAGGAAGTACAGACCCCGGAGCCAAAAGCCGGGGAAGTGCTTGTAAAAGTGAAATATTCAGGGATCTGCGGATCGGATGTACCCAGAGTAATTGAAGACGGAGCCCATTTCTATCCGATTGTTCTCGGACATGAGTTCTCAGGGATTGTGGCAGCTGTGGGGGACGGAGTGACAAAGGTAAAGAAAGGCCAGAGGGTCGCCGGAGCCCCGCTGGTACCGTGCATGAACTGTGAAGACTGTATGAAAGGTGATTATGCACTCTGTAAAGACTACAGTTTTATCGGGACAAGACAGGCAGGAAGTTTTGCAGAATATATCTGTCTTCCGGAGCAAAATGTGGTTTCTTTTACGGATACAGTATCCTTTGAACAAGGAGCGCTGTTTGAACCGGCAGCAGTTGCCCTCCACGGATTGGAATGTCTTCCTTATAAAGGAGGAAAGACAGTTGCGATCCTCGGCGGCGGAACCATCGGACTGCTTGTCATGCAGTGGGCCAATATTTTTGGAGCGGCAAAGACCGTGGTATTCGATATTGATGATGACAGAATTGAGCTGGCAAAACAGATGGGTGCAGCCGACGGAGTCAATACTTTAAAAGAAGGCTTCATGCAAAAGGCAATGGATCTGACGGATGGAAAAGGCTACGATTACATTTACGAAACGGCCGGAAGTACGATTACCATGAAAATGGCATATGAACTGGCAGCGAACAAAGCTGGTATCTGCTATATCGGAAAACCAACGAGAGAATTAACATTTACTGTGGAAGAATGGGAAAACATGAATCGGAAAGAATTCACTGTGACAGGATCCTGGTTATCCTATTCGGCTCCATTTCCCGGACATGAGTGGGACTGCGTGGCGCACTATTTTGCAACAGGACAATTAAAGGGGGAAGACTCCCTGATCTATAAGAAGCTGCCGCTTTCAGAAATCGCAGAGGGCTTTGAAATGTTTAAGACCCGCGGGGCAGTAAAAGGGAAGATATTGATAGATAGTTCTGAGGAGATATAGGAAGGAGGTATGACAGTGAGAGAAATGAAATTATCTCCGTCCATCTTTGCCGCAGACTTAGGAGAATTAAAAAGCCAGATCAAAGAACTGGAAGACAGCGGCGTGGAACTTCTGCATGTAGATGTGATGGACGGACATTTTGTGGAGCGGATGGCATTTGGAGCAGATCACATCAGGGCTTTAAAATCAATGACAGATATTCCGCTGGATGTTCATTTAATGATCGAACGTCCGGAGGTACATATCGACAGCATCGCAGACGCAGGAGCAGATATCATAACAATCCATCAGGAATCCACAGCGAGAGTATTAAGCTGTTTACATAAAATCCGTAATCGGGGTATCAGGGCGGGGATCGTGCTGAGCCCGGGGACCCCGGAAGAGACGATCAAGTATTTACTAGATGATGTAGATATGATCCTTCTGATGAGTGTAAATCCCGGGGAGGGAGGACAGCATTTCCTGAATTCAACTGTGGAGAAAATTAAAAATGTCCGGGCAATGATCGGGGACCGGGATATCGATCTTGAAGTAGATGGAAGTATTGACCATGAAACGATAAAGCCTTGTTATGAAGCGGGAGCAAATGTATTTGTGTCCGGGGGATATTTGTTCAAAAATATCAAAGAGAATACAGAGGCTTTAAGAAAGGCAGTGAGATAATGAAAGCATTGACATTTTATGACGTACAGGATTTAAGATATGAAGAGGTTGCTGACCCTGCAATCGAAAAAGATGATGATGTCATCGTAAAAGTAAAAGCAGTCGGGATCTGTGGTTCGGACATTGCAAGATACCGTAATTTAGGACCTTATGTGAAAGGGAATGTTTGGGGACATGAATTTTCAGGGGAGGTTGTTCAAACTGGTCCTGCTGTTACAGAATTAAAGGCTGGTGACCGTGTGGTGGGGTGCCCAAACTTGGTTTGTCACGAGTGTAGGTACTGCAAAAGCGGACATCCGTCAAGATGTGAATCTTTAAATACCATTGGAGCCTATGTTCCCGGTGCATTTGCGGAGTACATTAAAATGCCTGCCGTCAATCTTGTAAAAATGGCGGAAAGTATGACTTATGAACAGGGCGCATTAGTAGAACCGGCAACGGTTGCGATTCACGGCTTATATCAGACAAACATTAAAATGGGATATGAAGTTGCCGTAGTGGGATGCGGAAATATCGGGCTTATGGCAATCCGATGGGCAAAAGCATTCGGGGCAAAGAAAGTGTTTGCCATTGATATTGATGATGCACAATTAGAAATTGCCCGGAAATTTGGCGCTGATGTACTGATTAATTCTACCAATATTGATTTTCATGATGAAATCAGAAAATACGGAAATGGCGTGGACTTAGCGATCGAATCAGCTGGCAATCCATTTACGGCGGCAAGAGTGCTCGGACTGCCGAAAAAGGGCGGAGAAGTCGTATACATGGGAATTCCATATGCAGATGTTCCGGTACCAAGATTCTATTTTGAAAGAATTATGAGAAATGAATTAACTATCATCGGTTCCTGGTGCACCATTTCTGCTCCATATCCAGGAGAGGAATGGAACAATGCGGTAGAATATATCGGAAACAAAAAGGTGGATGTCCTTGGAATGGTGACGCATAAAGTAAATTTAAGCAAAGGCCCGGAGATGTTTGAAGAGATCATTGCCGATCCAAAGAGTTTCGGAAAAGTTCTGTTATATCCGGAAGAAATCATGTAAGGAAGGTGTTGTTTTGGGAATGAAAGTAATTATAAAAGAATTGGAACAGTCAGCTGACAGAGTCCCTGAATATCAGATTTCAGATCTGATCCGGAAGATCAAGTCCCATAAACGGATTTTCGTTTATGGGACCGGTAGATCGGGTTTGATGTTAAAGGCCCTTGCTATGAGACTGATGCAGATTGGCCTGGATGCATATGTGGTGGGAGAAACCACAACGCCGTCAGTGGAAAAGGGAGATCTGCTGATCGTGGCCTCTGCTTCAGGGGAAACAGGAAGTGTGTGTATGACGGCACAGTCGGCAAAGAAACAGGGGGCAGATTTGATCGTGATTTCTTCAGCAGCGGAATCGACCCTGGGAAAAATCCAGACACCGGATATCATGATTGAATCTGCCACAAAATTTACAACATCCAAAACAAGCATCCAGCCACTGGGAAGTTTGTTCGAACAGATGCTGCTCATCGTGTTTGATGCTGCTGTTTTGGAAATGAGCCGGGAAGAGCCGGGCAGTAATGACGATATGGCAAAGAGACACGCAAGCCTGGAGTAGCTTGTGACGGAAATCTTATAGAGAATCAAGGAGAATAAACATGCAGAATAACATTGGTCTACAGACAGCATATTGGAATGGAACAACTCCTAAGTTGGACATTTATAAAATAATTGATTTGACCAAGAAAGCCAACATGGACACCATTGAACTGAAAGCGGGGGACTTTGTTCCTTTGACAACAGAAGAACGCAGGAAGCTTAAGAACTATATCAAGGATGCAGGTCTGTCAGTTACAGTCAATGGGACCGGACTCAGACCGGAAAGAGATGTTTCCAGTTCTGACAAAGAATCTCATGAAGCAGGAATCAAACATTTATGTCATATGTTGGATCTCTGTGTTGAGATGGACGCAAAACTTTTTTCCGGAATTCCTTATGGTTTATGGAATACACGCCCGGATGGAGAGGATATTGCCGGGATCAAGAAGGTCCGCACAGCAAATGCAGTCAAAGGATTAACCGAAGTTGCAAAACATGCCGAAGAAGCCGGCGTAACAATGTGTTTAGAAATTGTAAACCGTTTTGAACAGTATACTGCCAATACTGCAGAAGAGGGAATTGCAGTCTGCGAAGCCATTGGCAGTGAGTATTGCAAGCTTCTTTTAGACACGTTTCATATGAACATTGAAGAAGATTATATTCCGGATGCCATCCGCACAGCCCATGAAAAGGGATATCTGGGCTATCTTCATATTGGAGAAAGCAACCGGAAGATTCCTGCCGGTGGAAGAAAGACCAATATTGACTGGGAAGCCATTGCAGAGACGATCAAAGAGATCGGCTTTGAAGGACCTTTGGTGATGGAACCATTCGTTCTCAATACGTCCGCAAGCGCTAAGAGCGTTTCACTTTGGAGAGCAATCAAACCAGCAGATGATATTGACGGACTTGTGGCAGATGCCGCCGCAGGAGTGAAATATTTAAAAAGTCTGTAATGATGGGAGGGAAAAGGCATGATTACAACTGTAACGTTAAATGCTTCCATCGATAAAGCATATCATATGACCCAAAAAATTGAGAACGGTACGGTAATGCGGGTAGCAGAGACGAATAACAGTGCCGGCGGAAAGGGACTGAATGTGGCAAGGGTGGTCAAGCTTTGCGGTTCTGACACAAAAGCTGCCGGTCTTGTGGGAGGATATAACGGTCAATATTTAGAATCACTTCTGGACGCAGATGGAATTTCCTATGAATTTGAACATATCGAGGGGGAAACAAGAAGCTGTATAAATATATTGGATCCGGAATACGGTTCCACCGAATATCTGGAACCCGGCTGTCAGGTTACTTCGGAGGAAGAAGCTGCATTTTTAGAACGATTTCCTGATCTTATTAGGGACAGTGATGTTGTGACCATTTCAGGAAGCGCTCCCCGTGGAATGGGAAGCGATATCTATAAAAAAATGATCCGGATTGTAAAGGATGAGGGAAAGAAAGTTATCTTAGATACCAGCGGAGAATATTTGGAAAAAGGGATCGAGAGCATGCCGACGATGGTAAAGCCTAATCAGGATGAGATCGAACTGCTTTTCCATATCAAAGTCCGCAGCCGTGAAGATGTCATTGAATATGCCAAAAAAATCTATGAAAAAGGAATCCCGTATGTGGTCATCTCTCTTGGAGGAGACGGGGCACTGCTTGTATGCGAAAAAGGCATTTATCAGGGGAAACCGCCCAAAATAGAAGTGGTAAATACAGTAGGATGCGGAGACTCCATGGTCGGAGCATTTGCAGTAGGATTAGAACGTCATATGGAACCGGAAGAAGCTCTGAAATTTGCAGTGGCAGTGGCATCTGCCAACGCACTTTCACCCCTTACAGGAACTTTTGATACGGCCAAGAGAGATGAAATTATAAAGAACGTTGAGATCATAAAATTATCAGATCCGGAAAGGGAATAGAATTATGTTAATGACATCAAAAGAAATATTACGGAAAGCTCAGGCCGGCGGATATGCAGTGGGTGCATTCAATGTAGAAAACATGGAGATGGTACAGGCAGTTGCGGAGGCAGCAGAGGAATTGCGCTCACCGGTCATCATGCAGACAACTCCGTCTACCGTGGCATATGCGGGACTTGACTATTATCTTGCAAATGTTGAGACAGCCGCAAAGAGGGCATCGGTTCCTGTGGTTATGCATTTAGATCACGGCAGCAGCTTTGAACTGGCGATGCAGGCACTCAGAGCGGGTTATACATCCATCATGATTGATGGTTCCCATGAGGCATTTGAAGATAATATTGCGCTCAGCAGGGCCGTCACAGATGCCTGCCATCCGTCGAAAGTTCCGGTAGAGGCTGAACTTGGAAAGGTTGGCGGAAAAGAAGATGATCTGGACGGCGGAGATGATAATCCCTATACAGATCCGCAGGAAGCAAAGGAATTTGCAGAGAGAACAGGGATTGATTCCCTCGCAGTTGGGATTGGTACAGCCCACGGTGTTTATAAGGGAGAACCAAAACTTCAGTTTGACATCTTAAGCCAGATCAGAGATGTCGTAGAGATTCCGCTCGTGCTTCACGGAACAAGCGGTGTGCCGGACGAAGCGGTAAAAGAATGTATCAAACGCGGTATCTGTAAAGTGAATTATGCAACCGATCTCCGTATCGCATTTACCAATGGAGTAAACAGAGTTTTTGCTGAAAATCCAGACACCATTGACCCTAAGAAATATAGTGCTGCAGGTCGTGAAGAAGTTAAAAAATATGTTATGGACAAAATAAAAGTATGCGGAAGTGCAGGAAAAGTATGAGTTATTCACCACTATTTCCGTCGCGCTTTTGAAATGCGCTCCTCCAATAGTGGTGAATAACTTTCGAGAAGTGGAAAATGGACGTAATGTCTGCTGGAGAAGATTATTCGGATTTATGAGATCATTTTGAATAGAAAGAGACTTATACAGTTCCCACGCCGCCTCCTATTCGATTTCAGGAAAGCTGCTGCAGAAGTTCAGAAGGAGTCAGGATTGGGACATCAAATTCCTCGAAGTCCTTTTTATTGCGGGTAATAATGTAATTACAGCGGATGGATTTTGCACAAGTAGCCACAAGACAATCCTCAAAATCCTTTGCTTTTTTCTGGAACGCTGTGAGAACATCGTTGTTGGTAACACTGCATACCTTTACGATTTCCAGCAGCTTTCCAACTGCTGTGTATGCAAGCTCGGTGCTGTGGGTGTATTTTCTGACCAAATAGAAGATGTCTGTAACGGAGGATGCTGATACAAAGCCGTCCATCCGGTGTTCTTCACAGAGGTTTAAAATCTTGCAGGAATCATCGACAAAAGGCTCCTGTTCCAGAAGTACATCGATAATAACATTGGTATCACACATTATTTTCATATTTTGACAGCCGCTCCTCTCGTAAAGAATCAAGATCAATATCCGAAGGGACATCCTTTAACATTCCACGGAGGGAATCCACAGCGGAAATCTGGGGGTTCACGACCTTTGCAATGGTTTTACCATTACGGGTAATGAAAATATCCTCTTTGGAGATCATATCCAGATATTTGCCGAAGTTGGTCTTAAATTCTGTTGCGGTAACAATCATGAATGACTCCTCCTTTCCTTTTAGTTTATTTTTATTATATGCGATTTTTGAAGAAAAATCAATTAATTCGTACGAAATAAAAAATATATTTATAAAAATCGATCGAAATAAGACAGGGCCCTTGCCAAGGAAGCAAAAGCGACCATGTTCATTTTTGGAATATATGAGCTGTATCATTCAGAAGCAATTGTAAATACTTTTTATACGGTTGCCCTGTGATATTGACCGATTGGTCTTGACAAGAACCTGTGATAGGTTATAATAAACTGTATAAAAATTGAATAGGATCTTCAGGGCAGGGTGAAATTCCCTACCGGTGGTACAGCCCACGAGCCGCAAGGCATGATTCGGTGAAACTCCGAAGCCGACAGTACAGTCTGGATGAAAGAAGATAGTGATAAAAGAACTCTGGGATTTACGCACAGCGTAGGTCAGATGCATTTGGTGTATTTGGCGTGCTGTTATAAGTCCTGGTTTTTTATTTTATAAGAAAGTTCTACGACCTTCTTTGTGAAATAAATACGTTCCGCTTATTTATGAGTGAACTTTAGCTTGTTAAAGCCCTGAAGTCCTGTGTTACAGGATTTTGGGGATTTTTTTATTTCACAGGAAAGTTCTGCGACCTTTCCTATGAAATAAAAAACGCTCCGCGGGCTGTACACAGATGCGTAAGGAAATTATTTGACTGCGTCAAATCGCATCTGGTACGCAAAGTTGTCAAGCTTGAAAGGAGGTTTGTCCAATTGCAGGAACAATATATGAGAAGGGCCATTGAACTGGCCAAAAAAGGAACAGGATATACGAATCCCAACCCATTGGTGGGGGCTGTCATCGTAAAGGACGGAGAGGTGATTGGAGAGGGATTCCATGAGGCATACGGGGGTCTGCATGCGGAGAGGAATGCACTTAAGAGCTGTACCAAAGACCCAAACGGCGCAGAACTTTATGTGACTCTGGAACCATGCTGCCATTACGGAAGGACGCCGCCCTGTACGGAAGCCGTCATAAAAAGCGGAATTCGAAAAGTTTATGTTGGGAATGTTGATCCGAATCCAAAAGTGGCAGGGATGGGAATCAAAATTTTAAGAGAACATGGTATCGAAGCGGAAACAGGTATTCTCGACGAGGAATGCAGGGGGTTAAACGACATCTTTTTTTATTATATTACCCACGATACGCCTTATGTGGTGCTGAAATATGCTATGACACTGGATGGGAAGATTGCAGTCAGGACAGGTGAGTCTAAATGGATCACCGGCGGGGAGGCGAGGGAACATGTTCAGTTTCTCAGGCATCGGTATGCGGCGATCCTGACAGGGATTCATACGGTTATAAGCGATGATCCGATGCTCAATGCCCGCATAGAAGGAGGGAATAATCCGGTGCGTGTAATCTGCGACAGCAGATTAAGGATTCCGATAAGTTCAAAAATTGTCCAGAGTGCTAAAGTTATCCCGACCATCATTGCGGCATGTGAAAGAAACGAGAAGGCGCAGAGGCTTGAGGCTTTGGGGTGCCGGGTACTGATCTGCCCCGGAAAGGATGGAAAGACAGATCTTCTGGAACTTATGCGGATTCTCAGAAAAGAAAAAATCGACAGTGTCCTCGTGGAAGGCGGAGCAGATATCAACGATTCGGTTATTCAGGCCGGAGCGGTAAACAAAGTGTATGCCTTTATCGCACCGAAAATTTTCGGCGGAAGACAGGCCAGATCTCCGGTGGAAGGAGAAGGGGTCGATAAGATAAGCGATGCGCTGCTTCTCAATGGGCCTGAGATTACCAGGTTCGGCGAAGACCTTCTGCTGGAATATAAAGTGAGGTGAGAAAGTGTTTACAGGAATTATTGAAGAATTGGGGACGGTCTTTTCGGTTAAAAGAGGAGGACAGTCTTCGGCTGTCAGGATAGGGGCATCCAGGGTCCTCGAAGATATACATACAGGAGACAGCATTGCAGTCAACGGGGTATGCCTGACGGCAGTTACCTTTGATGGACAGGGATTTCTTGCGGATGTGATGAACGAGACATTTGAGAAAAGCAGCCTGGAAAATTTAAAGCCGGGAGATCCGGTAAATTTAGAACGGGCCATGAGGGCAGGCGGCCGGTTTGGCGGACATATCGTTGCCGGACATGTAGATGGTACGGGAACGGTCACTTCGGTGAAGCAGGATGCCAATGCAGTATGGTTTACAGTGAAGGCACCGCCGGGAATCATGCGGTACTGTATTAAAAAAGGTTCTATAGCCGTGGACGGCATCAGTCTTACCATTGCGGATACCGGGGATCAATGGTTTCAGGTTTCGGTCATCCCCCACACCTTAAAGGAAACGGTGCTGGGATATAAAAAGCCCGGAGATCCGGTGAATCTGGAAAACGATATGATCGGAAAATATGTAGAAAAACTGATGCAGCCCGAACATGGAGAAAAGACCAGTGCCATAACCGAGGAAATGTTAATAAGAGCAGGATTTTAGGAGGAAAGAACATGAAGTTCAGCACGATTGAAGAAGCGTTGGAAGACCTGAGACAGGGAAAGATCATCATTGTCACGGACGATGAGGACAGGGAAAATGAGGGGGATTTCATCTGTGCCTCAGAATTTGCAGATACGGAGAACATTAATTTCATGGCGGTCCATGGAAAGGGTTTGATCTGTATGCCTATGAGCGCAGCTATGGGAGAAAAACTCGGATTGTCTCCGATGGTAACCAAGAATACGGATAACCATGAGACTGCATTTACAGAAAGTATTGATCATGTGGAAACCACCACGGGAATTTCTGCGGTGGAACGCTCTGTCACAGCATTGAAGTGTATGGAGGACAGCATCAGGCCGGAGGATTTAAGGCGCCCCGGGCATATGTTTCCGCTGATCGCAAAGCCGGGCGGTGTCATGGAGCGGAACGGACACACAGAGGCGACGGTGGACCTTGTGAAGCTTGCAGGTTTAAAAGAAAGCGGTTTGTGCTGTGAGATCATGAGGGAAGACGGTACTATGATGCGTACCACAGAACTCATGGGACTGGCAGAGAAGTTTGGCCTTAAGATGATCACTATAAAGGCACTGCAGGATTACCGGAAGAAACATGAAGTGTTCGTGAGCAGGGAGGCGGAGACACCGATGCCCACTAAGTATGGGGAATTCCGGGCTTACGGTTATGTAAATAAACTAAACGGTGAACATCATGTCGCTTTAGTAAAAGGAAAAGTAGATGACGGGGAGCCGGTGCTGTGCCGTGTACACTCCGAGTGTCTGACAGGAGACACCTTTGGTTCATTAAGATGCGACTGCGGTGATCAGCTGACCACCGCCATGAGGCAGATCGAAGCGGAGGGCAGGGGGATTTTACTCTACCTGAGACAGGAAGGGCGGGGCATTGGCCTGATCAACAAATTGAAAGCATATGCCCTGCAGGATGAGGGAATGGACACGGTAGAGGCAAATCTGGCCCTCGGATTTGAAGAAGACCAACGGGAATATTACATAGGTGCACAGATTCTGAGAGACCTGGGTGCGTCTGAACTGAGACTTTTGACAAATAATCCGACGAAAATCGAAGGTCTGGGTGATTTTGGCCTGGAGATCGTGGAGAGGGTGCCGATCCAGATCAAACTCACAGATTATGATGGATTCTATATGAAGACCAAACAGGAAAAAATGGGGCACTATTTAACATATTAAGCTGAAAAATATGAAGAAGAAGGAGATATAAGATGAAGGTATTAGAAGGAAAATTAGTCGCAAAAGGGATGAAAGTCGGCATTGTCGTCGCCAGATTCAATGAGTTTATCGTATCCAAGCTGCTTTCAGGAGCGCTGGACGGCCTGCGCCGCCATGACGTGAAGGAAGACGATATTTCTGTAGCCTGGGTTCCAGGAGCATTTGAGATTCCGATTGCCGCACAGAAGATGGCGGGCTCAGGGAAATATGATGCTGTCATCTGTCTGGGGACCGTGATCCGGGGCTCTACCAGCCACTATGACTATGTGTGCAATGAGGTATCCAAGGGGATTGCTCACGTGTCTATGGAAAGTCAAATTCCTGTACTGTTCGGTGTACTGACCACGGAAAATATCGAGCAGGCCATCGAGCGCGCCGGTACGAAAGCCGGAAACAAGGGTTATGACTGTGCGCTGTCAGCGATTGAAATGGTAAATTTATTGAAAGAGATTGGTTAAACTGGACGGAGCCGCTTATTTCCTGTAAAATAGAACAGAAAATAAGCGGCTTTTCTAAGCATTAAAAAAGTTCTGCTCGCGTTATGCACACAAATACATAAGGGAGGTATCTTACTATGGATCAGATTCAACAACTTCAGAGAATGATTGACGAAAGCAGCAGGATCGTCTTTTTCGGCGGTGCGGGAGTTTCCACAGAGAGCAGTATTCCGGACTTTCGGAGTACGGATGGACTCTACCATCAGACGTATCAATATCCTCCTGAGGTGATTGTCAGCCATACGTTTTTTGTTCAGAAGACAGAAGAATTTTATGATTTTTATAAGAAGAAAATGATATTTCCGGATGCCAAACCGAATCCTGCCCATTTAAAGCTCGCAGAGCTTGAGAAGACCGGAAAGCTCACGGCAGTTGTCACTCAGAACATCGACGGTCTGCACCAGAAGGCCGGAAGTCAGAAGGTATTTGAGCTGCACGGAAGTGTTCACAGAAATTACTGTCAGAAATGCCATAAGTTTTTTGATGTAAACTACGTAGCCGGAGCAGAGGGAGTACCGCGCTGCGACGAATGCGGGGGACTGGTGAAACCGGATGTTGTACTATATGAAGAGGGACTGGATGCATCCGTGATGAGGGGAGCCGTCGATGCGATTTCTGAGGCGGATATGCTGATCATCGGGGGGACTTCTCTCGTAGTGTATCCGGCAGCAGGCATGATTGACTATTTTCATGGGAAACATCTTGTGCTGATTAATAAAGATGCCACATCCAGAGACCGGCAGGCAGAGCTCTGCATTACAGATCCGATCGGTAAGGTCCTTGGACAGATCAGGGTGAATCCATGAAAAAGAGAGATCTTGTGTTGATCGGAGCAGTCCTTCTTGTAGCAGCGGCAGGATTTTTATTTCTGTCTCTTGTGAAAAAGGACGGGGAAAGGGTAGTGGTGACGGTAGATGGAAAAGAAGTCTGGAGCCACAGCCTTTCTGAGGATGCGGTCTATACGGTAAAGAGCCCGAACGGGTCCAATGTAGTCCGAATCCAAGATCAGAAAGCATCAGTCACAGAGGCCGACTGCCCTGATCAGATATGCAGAAAGCATAAAGCTATCGATAAAACCGGGGAAACCATTGTCTGCCTGCCGCATAAAGTCGTGGTGGAAATTAAAGACGGAACCAGGGAGAAAGAATATGACGGAATTACAAATTAAGGAGAAAAACCAATGACCAGACGAACTGCTGTGGATGGCATGTTTCTGACGCTGGCCATCGTTGTTTCTTATATAGAGGTACTCCTTCCGATTCCGGTAGGGATTCCGGGAGTGAAGATCGGCCTTGCCAATGGAGTCATCATGGTTCTTCTCTTTTTTACCGGTTGGAAGAGGGCGCTGTTTATCTCCGTTTTGAGAATTCTTCTGGCAGGAATACTTTTTGGGAATCCAATGACGATTGTTTACAGTCTGGCGGGCGGAATTTTGAGTATTTTTTTCATGGCGATTTTGAAAAAAGCAGGGGGATTTTCGGCAGTGGGACTCAGTGTTGCCGGGGGAGTGGCACACAACCTGGGACAGCTCAGTGTTGCCGTGTGTCTGATGGAAAATGCAAGAATTTATTATTATGCGCCGGTGCTGCTTATCACCGGAACCATTGCCGGCACTGCCATCGGAGTGCTGGCGGCAGGACTGATAAAAAAGATCCCGGCAAACCTATTTCAGTAAGGAAAGAATTTGAATTGGAGGAAAGACGTGAAAAAGAAAGTATGTGCGGCCATGGTATTTGTTTTTACAGCGGTCATGGCATCTGGCTGTGTGAAGAAAGAAGAGATACAGAAATATTCCCACGTAGACTATGCCATGGGGACTGTGACCAATACGACATTATATGGGAGAAGCCCGGATCTTTCTGAGACTGAACAAGCGATAATGGAGAAGATGAAGAAGCTGGAGACTGAGCAGCTTTCCTGGAGGAAGGACAGTTCCGCTGTGGCAAAGCTCAATCGAGGGAAACAAAGAGCGGCGGATGTCCAGGAGCCGCTGTTTACCTGGCTTGAAAAGTCTCTTCAGATTGCAAAAGACAGCAAAGGGGCTGCGGATCCGGCCATCGGCAGCCTCACTCAAATGTGGGATTTTGAATCCAAGAATCCAAAGGCACCCAATGCGGATAAGATCGAAGCACTGATTAAAGATGGTATCGTCAGTAGTGCATATGCGCACGTAAAACTGAATGAACAGCAGAAAACTGTGAGAAAAGAGAGGGAGATCAAAATTGATCTGGGAGCTTTCGGCAAGGGGATCGGAACCGACGAAGCCATGAAATTCCTCAAAAAAGATGAGAGAATCACCGGAGCCATGGTGGCTCTTGGGGGAAGCATCGCTGTTTATGGGGAAAAGCCCGGCGGGGAGGACTGGAAAGTTGGGATACAGAACCCTGACGGAAAACAGGGGGAGACTATTGGAGGGCTTAGCGTAAAAGGCGGGACCTTTATCTCTACCTCCGGTGATTATGAAAAATATTTTATTGACAAAAAGACAGGAAAACGGTATTTTCACATCTTAGATGAGAATACCGGATATCCGGTACAGACAGAGATCACATCCTGTACCATTGTGTGCAGTTCAGGCATCGTCAGTGACGGACTGTCCACCGCATGTTTTGTGCTGGGGCCGGAAAAAAGCGGTTCACTGTTGAAAAAGTACGGAGCAAAAGCAATTTTTGTGGATAAACAAAAAAATGTTTATGTCAGTGACGGATTGGATTTTGAACTCACAGACGATGCATATAAAATAGTTAAAAAAGATATTGGCGGATGAAAAAATTTATTTGCCAATATCTTTTTTTATGATTGAAATAAATTCTTTATTTTTCTCCGCGGGGTTTTCCGCAGGTCTGCCGTTTAATCAGTGTACACGGCAGTGTTAGGCGCACCGGTGTCTTGTATTCACTTGGCACTTCATTATAGAGTTTGGCCACAAAGTTTGCCGCATATTCCCCCATATACTCCGAAGGGGCATGGACCGTAGTCAGAGGAGGATTGGAAAATTCGGCCACGCTGATATCATCAAAGCCAATGATCGAAATATCTTCGGGAATTTTATAGCCATGTTCATAGAGGGAGCGCATGGCGCCGATAGCGATCGGGTCGCTGGCGGCAAAAACCGCGGTGGGCAGATGTCCGGACTCTATGAGTCTGTTCATCATCTGATATCCGGATTCTGCGCTGAATTCTTCCTCCAGAACAAAAGGTTCATAACAGAGTCCAAGATTCCGGCAGTAATTGATAAACGTTTCTTTCCGCTGTTCAAAATAGACGGTATCCTCGCCGATGTCTTCCTTTCCGCCCAGATAACCAATCTTTGTGTGTCCGAGTTCCACAAAGTAATCGATCACATCTATGACCGACTGGTGGAAATCCAGAACAATGTTATTGAAGGAAATTCTGGAAGTCCGCATATCGATAAAAATAATATTGTCCGTAAGCTGCTCAAAGGCTTTGATATCCTTTTGCGCAAACTTTCCGATACAGATCAGGCCGTCCACTCCGCTTAAAGTCTTTAAATAGTCCGGATCACTCTGAAATGCGCGAATGACTTCAATGTTCTGGTCTGCGCAGTATTTTTCAATCCCCACGCGAATGTTCTGGTAGTAGGGGTCTTCTAATTCCTGAAACAGGGAGTACCACTGGAACACTCCAATGGTAGTTCTTTTCGTTGTTCCTTTCCCCTTTTTTCTGTAGTTTAGACCGTCTGCAATCTTTAAAACTCTGGCCCTTGTCTCCTCTGTGACGCTCAGGGTGTCATCCTGATTTAAAATACGGGAGACTGTGGCGGATGATACACCTGCTTTTTCAGCGATATCTTTAATGGTAGCCATATGAATTCTCCTTTAGCATCTAATTCCAACTCTTTTCTTATTCCAAGTATATCATATCTGTAAACGAAAATAAAATCTTTTCATTAAATTTACTAAAATACAATAAATATATTTAGTAAATATTTAAGTAAAATATAGTTGAAATATTTACTAAACAGTATTACTATATAGACACAGGAACGAAACTAAGATATGAAATAGGAGGCTTTATGTATGGAAACGAATAACAGCAGGGAGAAGGTACCGGGCAGAGTGAAGTATACGTTTGCTTTCGGGGCACTGGGGAAAGACTTAATCTACGGAATGATCGCAACATTCTCGATGATTTACTTTACTGATATCCTCAAAGTATCGCCGGCATTTATCGGTATCGTATTTTTTGCGGCAAAATTGTGGGACGCGTTCAATGACTTGTTTATGGGCATGATCGTAGACAATACGAGATCCAGATGGGGAAAATTTGTTCCCTGGCTGGTAATCGGAACACTGATCAATTCTGTAGTGTTCGTTATACTGTTTACAGACTTTCATTTATCAGGAAATGCACTCTGTGTGTTTGTCGCAGTCATCTATGTGGCCTGGGGAATGACCTACACGATCATGGATATCCCGTATTGGTCCATCATTCCAAACCTGACATCCGATCCGAGGGAGAGGGAAGTGGTTTCCGTCCTGCCGCGTATTTTTGCCAGTCTGGGACAATCTCTGATCATTGCCGGTTTCGGGGTGCAGATCATCGGAGCTCTGGGAGGAGGCTATATCGGTTATCACAGATTTGCCATGTTCATAGCCGGAATGTTTATCTTTACAATCGGAGTCGCCGTATTTAACTTAAAACTAAAAGATGACGGGAATGTGCCGTCAGAAAAAATTTCTTTTAAAGGTGTATTCTCCATTATTAGACAGAATGACCAGCTGCAGTCGGCAGTGGGGCTGATCCTGCTGTACAATGTAGGCATTCAGTTTATTATGGGAGTGGCAGTTTACTATTTTACTTATGTATGCGGCAACGCAGGGATGCTTTCTGCATTTATGATCAGCGCATCCATTGCGGAAGTGGTGGGACTCATCATCTTTCCGAAAGTAGCGGCAAGGCTGTCCAGAAAGGTATCTTTCCTGCTGGCCTGTACTCTTCCGTTTGTGGGATTGGCTCTTCTCCTTGCGGTGGGATTTGTTTGTCCCGAAAATATCGTGCTCACAGCCATATCAGGAATCATTGTAAAGACAGGAACCGGCCTGGAACTTGGCTGTGCCACTGTATTTTTATCCGACGTAGTGGACTACGGAGAATATAAGCTGGGTACAAGAAATGAGTCGGTAGTCTTCTCTTTACAGACACTGATCGTGAAATTTACAGCTGCACTGACCTCGTTGTTTATAGGATTTGCACTGCAGCAGACGGGATACATACCAAACAGCCCGGACCAGAGTATGCTGACCATGAATTCCATACGGGTGCTGATGTGTGCCGTGCCTGCACTTTCTATGCTCACTGCATATGTCATTTATAAAAAAGCATATAAGCTCAGCGACAGTTTTATGAAACAAGTGATTGAAACAATACAGGAAAGGAGATTTAACGCAGAAGCCTGACATTCTGCGGAGGTGGAAAGATGAAAGATACAAGTGTGCTGATGAACGAATTTAAAAAAGGAACTTATGAGAGTCTGTTGAAAGATATTTATGTAGATGACAGTGTGCTGGAATATCAGAGAGAAAGATACATAAAAGCACTGAATCAGTATGAAGAAATATTCGGGGAAGAGGAAGTGGAGATCTATTCTGCACCGGGACGAAGTGAAGTGGGGGGCAATCACACGGACCATCAATATGGTAAGGTTCTTGCAACGTCTATTAACCTGGATGCCATTGCAGTGACTGCCAGGACAGAAGATGAGAAGATCACGATAGTATCTGACGGATATGAGCGCATGGAAATCGGTTTAAACGACCTGCCTGCCAAAGAGGATGAAAGAGAAACCTCTCTGGCACTAATCAGGGGGGTTGCCGCCAGGCTGAAACAGAAAGGTCATAAGATAGGAGGTTTCCGGGCATATATCACCAGTGATGTGCTGATCGGCGCAGGAATGTCTTCCTCCGCAGCCTACGAAACCTTGATTGGTACGATCCTGTCCGGACTGTACAATCAGATGAAACTGGACCCGGTGTTCTTAGCCCAGGCGGGCCAGTATGCAGAAAATGAATATTTTGGGAAACCATGCGGCCTGATGGATCAGATGGCGTCTTCGGTGGGAGGAATGATCTATATTGATTTTGAAAATCCGGAGGAGCCGGAAGTAAAGCAGGTAAAAGTTGACTTTGAAGGGTTTGGACACAGCCTCTGCATTGTGGATACGAGAGGGTCCCATGCGGATCTGACAGAGGACTATGCCATGATTCCGTCTGAAATGAAGCAGGTGGCCCATTATTTTGAAGAAGATGTGCTGCGGAAAGTAGACAAGACCGACTTTTATCTGAATATACCGGCCATCCGTGAAATCCTTGGGGACCGGGCCGTGCTCCGCGCCATGCATTTGTTTGAGGAAAATAAGAGGGTGGAAGAAGAGGCGGAGGCCCTGGAACAGGGAAAATTCGAGGTCTTCAAAAAACTGGTGAAGGATTCAGGAGATTCCTCTTTCAAGTATTTACAAAACGTATATTCCAATCACCAGGTGAACAACCAGAGTGTTTCCATCGGACTTGCAGTCAGTGATGTGATACTGAAAGACAGAGGTGTAAGCCGTGTCCACGGGGGAGGCTTTGCAGGAACCATTCAGGCTTTTGTACCGGATGAGATCGTTCCGCTGTATCAGAAAACCATGGACAGTGTATTTGGAGAAGAAGCGTGCCATATTTTGAAAGTCCGCAAATACGGCGGAATGAAAGTTTTATAGGGAGACAGGACAATGGCGGAGATGAAAGTGATCGAACAGCGACAAGACGGCATTGACATCATTGAGATGAAGAATCAGGATCTGACAGTGAGAGTTACAAATCTGGGATGCCACATTCTTTCGGTCTGGATGAAAGACAACAAAGAAAATATAGACGATGTTGTGCTCGGACTTCAAAATATAGAAGACTATAAGGAGGATGACAAATATATCGGAGGAATCCTAGGAAGGGCGGCGAACCGGATCAAAGACGGAAAGTTTACCCTTAACGGACAGGAGTATCATCTGCCGGTCAATAACGGACCGAACCATCTTCACGGAGGCACAGAAGGGTTCGATAAGAAAGTCTGGGATTATGAGATCCGGGACCATAAAGTGATCTTTTCCTATCTGTCAAAAGATATGGAAGAAGGATATCCTGGAAACTTGAAGATACATGTTTCCTATGAACTGACAGGAAATACGTTTACCATGGTTTACTACGGAACAACCGACAAGGACACGATTGTAAATCTGTCCAACCACACCTACTTTAACCTGTCCGGAGGAAAAGAAAAGATTTATGACCATAAGCTGAAAATAAAAGCAGCTCAGATTGCCTGTGTAGACCAGGACGGATGTACTACCGGCGAAAAACTCTTCGTGGACGGCACCCCGTTCGATTTCAGAAAATTCCACAGGATCGGGGAACGGATCGATGAAGATCATGAACAGCTTAACTTTGCAGGAGGGTATGACCACGCTTTTGTTTTCAGCGGGCAGAAAGACCAGATCACGCTGTTTCATGAAGAAACAGGGAGAAAAGTGACAGTTTCCACGAACCTTCCGACCGTACAGCTTTACACTTCAAACTTTCTGGAAGGAGGCTTGCCGGGGAAAGAGGGAAGAGTCAACGTAAACAGGGACGGTGTCTGCCTGGAAACCCAGTTCATGCCAAATGCTGTCAATCTTGAGGAAAAGCCACAGGTGATCCTCAGAAAAGGCGGCAGTTATGCAGTGTTTACCGCTTTTAAATTCGAGGTGCAGGAAGATGATTGATGAATATATTGCAAAATTAGTACAGTATGGGCTCGATAAAAAACTGATCGAACCGGAGGACAAGATTTACACGATCAATCAGTATCTGGAGATCTTTAAGCTGGATGATTACGAGGAGCCCAAAAGACCTGCCGGGGAGATCGATCTGGAAGAAATCCTGACAAAACTGACGGATGAGGCATATGACCGTTATATTATAAAGAGCAATGATGTCGTGACGAGAGATCTGTTTGACACAAAGCTCATGGGTGTTTTGGTGCCGAGGCCAAGCCAGGTGATACGGGATTTCCGGGAGAAGTATCAAAAAAGTCCGGAAGCAGCCACCGAATTTTTCTATAAGTTCAGTCAGGATACAGACTATATCCGCAGATACCGTGTGAAGAAGGACTGGAAGTGGACCGTAGACAGCCCATATGGAATCATTGATATTACCGTGAATCTCTCCAAGCCGGAAAAGGACCCGAAGGCCATTGCCGCGGCAAAGAATGCGGCGCAGAGCCGTTATCCCAAATGCCAGCTGTGCATGGAAAATGAAGGGTATGCAGGGCACATGAATCACCCGGCGAGACAGAATCACAGAGTCATTCCGGTTACAGTCAACGGCAGCAGATGGGGATTCCAGTATTCACCGTATGTTTATTACAATGAGCACTGTATCGTATTTAACGGAGAGCATGTGCCTATGAAGATTGACCGGACGGCGTTTGTGAAGCTGTTTGATTTTGTCAGACAGTTTCCTCACTACTTCCTCGGCTCCAATGCAGATCTTCCGATCGTGGGAGGTTCCATCCTGTCACACGACCATTTCCAGGGCGGACATTATCAATTTGCCATGGCAGATGCGAAGATCGAAAAACATTATACGATCAAGGGATTTGAGGATGTGGAGACGGGAATCTTAAACTGGCCGCTGTCAGTGCTCCGAATCCGGTCAAAGGACGAGAATCGGCTGATTGATATGGCGGATCATGTCCTAAAAGTATGGAGGGAATACAGCGACGGGGATGCCCATATTTATGCACAGACCGGCGGGGAACCGCACAATACCATCACTCCGATTGCGAGAAAGACCGGGGAGACCTATGAGCTGGATCTCGTATTGAGAAATAATATCACGACTGTAAAACATCCTCTGGGGCTGTTTCATCCTCATGAACAATATCACCATATTAAGAAAGAAAATATCGGTCTGATCGAAGTCATGGGTCTTGCGGTGCTGCCATCCAGATTAAAAAAAGAAATGGAGCTTCTTGCGGAGTGCCTTGTATGTAAAACTCCGATCGAAGAATATGAATGTCTTAGAAAGCATGTTGACTGGGCGGAGCAGTTTGTGCCAAAATATAAGGAGATCAACAAAGAGAATGTCATGGATATCCTGAAAGAAGAGATCGGACAGATATTTGTAAAAGTCCTTGAGGATGCAGGAGTTTATAAATGCACCGAAAAGGGCAGGAAACAGTTTGAGAGATTCATTTTTACACTGGATCAGCAGTAAGAAAGGCGGAATGAAATATGAAGATTTTAGTATTAGGCGGAGCAGGCTACATCGGGTCCCATACGGTTTATGAACTGACTGATGCGGGAGAAGACGTTGTGATCATTGATAACCTGGAGACCGGATACAAAGAGGCGGTTCACCCGAAAGCCAAATTCTATCAGGGAGATTTAAGAGACAGGGCATTTGTGGACAGCGTTCTGGATCAGGAGACCGGCATCGATGCGGTCATCCACTTTGCGGCAAACTCACTCGTAGGTGAGAGCATGACGAATCCGCTGAAATATTATGACAACAATCTGTGCGGCACAAAGACCATGCTGGAATCTATGGTGGCACACGGCATCGATAAGATTGTTTTTTCTTCTACGGCGGCGACCTATGGAGAACCGGAGAAGACTCCGATCCTGGAGACAGACCGGACAGAGCCGACCAATACTTATGGCGAGACAAAGCTCTCCATGGAAAAGATGTTCAAATGGGTGGGCAAAGCACACGGACTCCGGTTTGTATCAATGCGCTATTTTAATGCATGCGGAGCCCATAAAAGCGGAGAGATCGGCGAGGCCCACAATCCGGAGACCCATCTGATTCCGCTGATCCTTCAGGTGCCGAACGGAAAAAGAGAAGCGATCAGTATTTTCGGAACCGATTATCCGACCAAAGACGGGACCTGCGTCAGGGACTATATTCATGTGACGGATCTTGCACAAGCGCATATCCTCGCGGTAAAATATCTGATGGAAGGAAATGAAAGTGATATCTTCAATCTCGGAAATGGAATCGGCTTTACGGTCAAAGAGGTGATCGAGACTGCAAAAGAGGTAACGCAAAAACCGATCAAGGCAGTGGAAGAAGGCCGGAGGGCCGGGGACCCTGCAGTGCTGATCGCATCCAGTGAGAAGGCAAAGAAAGTCCTTGGGTGGAAGCCGGAACATGCGGATCTTCATGAGATCATTGAGAGTGCATGGAAGTGGCACAGCACACATCCGGAAGGATATCAGAGCAAATAATACAAGTAATATAATGTAAAAAATGGAACGGTTATCAGGAAATTAGAACGTATATCTGGATTTCCACCAATATGCTTGACGATCATACGGTATTGTTCTATACTGACCACAAGCTTGGCGGGTTTTGTTGTTGATCAGCAGAGACAACATCCTTAGAGAATGTAATCCCAGAATCTGCCGGAGCACAGACAAATATTTATCATAATTAAAAAAGCAGGCATGATGCATTTTTTATTGCACATGCCTGTTCTTTTTTGCATTTGGCGTGGGAAAGGGGTAAAATATGATTATATTTTACGTTTTATAATATAGAAAGGACTGAGGATGGAGAGAACGTTAAAAATAGCAATCTGTGACGATGAACAGACTTATTTGGATATCTTGGAAGATGAATGCCTCCGGTTCCTGGAGTGCAGAAATCAAAAGGCACAAATCTTCTGTTTTCAAAGGGGAAAAGCTCTGCTTTCTTCGGAGGATGAGTTCGATATCATCCTGCTCGACGTGGAACTGCCGGATATGGATGGATTTTCTGTTGCGGAAGAGTGGAAGAACCTTCAGAGACCCGGAAAGATCATTTTTATAACGAGCCATGATGAATGGGTCCAGAGAGCTTTTAAGGTTCAGGCATTCAGGTATCTGTATAAAAGTGGAAGCGGACAGGAGCTTTTGGAGGCGCTGGAAGATGCGCTCAAAGATATGAACGACAATGAAGGGATTGTGCTGGAAGGAAAGGAGGAGAGCAGATTCGTATTCTTCCGGGAGATTCGATGGATCGAAGCTCTGGGCGATGAAATAGCGGTGTTTCTTGTGGGAGGGCATCTGATCGTGAGATTGTCTCTGAAAAAGATTGAGGGGTGTTTGGATGAGAGGTTTCAGCGGATCCACAAGGGATACATAATTAATTTCCAATTCGTAGAGCATTATTATAAAGAACGGCTTGTGCTGTTCTGCGGAAAGGAATTTCAGATTTCCAAGAGGAAACAGAAGGAAGTCAAGAAACACTATTTTGAGTATATAACCAAATATGCAAAAGTGATTTAATGAACCCATATGGGAAATGGGCAGTGAGGGTGAAAAGTGAAAGGATTATATTGGGTGTATGTGTACGCCATTGAACTTTGGAAGATGATCTTGATCATGAGGGGGATTTTAGGGATCGAACCGGTGCGGAAACGGCAGGTGCTGATGTTTCAGATTCCGGCAGTTTTGGGAGTGCTGGCAAGCTTTAAGTACCAGCTTCCCGTGAATATAGTTATTGTCCTGTTTATTATGTTGTCGGCATGGATTTATTTTAATAAGTTTTTTCTGTCAGTGTTTACCTGGCTCGGAATTTCGATCATGGATTTTCTGATCGGACTGTTTATTATTTTTTTCGCACAGATGGATTTTCAGACAGCTTATAACAGCAATCATTTCGCTGATGTGGAGGAGGTCTTCAGTTTTCTTCTGCTGATCGTTATCATTGCGGTACGGAAGAGGTTTGAAGTCAAGAAGATCCAGTATACATACAGTGATGTGGCACTGGGAGCCATGGTACTGGTTGGGGTGATCGCCTGTATCGGTCCCTTTCTGTCGGAAGGATTTCAGAACTGGACATCCATCGGTAAGAGGCTGGAGATCCTTCTTGGATTTCTTTTGATGCTGTTTGGAATCAGCAGTATTATATACCGGATCTGCAGAGTCAGGCAGGAGCAGGAACAGTTTGAACAGCAGATGCTGTGGAATGAACGTCTGTTAAACGAACAGAAAAAGTATTATGAACTGCTGCTTCAGAAGGAGGAGATGACCAAAAAGATCAGACATGACATGAAAAGCCAGCTGGCATGTCTGAGCAGATTTCTGGAAAAAGAAGAGTATGACAATGCAAGGGAATATCTGGGCGAGCTGACCGGAGATATAAAGCGTTTGAATATTCTCATTTCTACCGGAAATGATGTGGTTGATATAGTGGTAAATGATATTGTCCAGAGCGAAAAGATTAAGATCAACTGGAAAGGAAAAATTCCGAGCAGGCTTAACATGACCAATGCAGAGATCTGTATTTTGTTTTCCAATCTTCTCAAAAATGCTGCGGAAGCCGTCAGAGATATGGAAGACAAGACAGTCAGCGTCACGGTCAAGCTCACCGGGCATCATTTGATTTTGGAGGAGAGCAACCGGACCATGAAGCCGGTGATCATAGAAGACGGCCGTCTCAAAACTACGAAGCATGACAAAGAAAAACACGGCATTGGAAGCCGCAATATGATCGAAATCGCCGAAAAGTATAACGGGGATGTTTCCTTCCGGTGTGAGAATGGGATATTCTATGTAAAAATTATCCTTCTGGATACTATTTAATGGAAAAAAAGATGACGGTTATTCAAATATCAAGTCGTTCCCCGCGGGTATATTGAAACAAGGAATAGGACCTTTTATAGTGTGTATTGTTACCGAGATAATTGTCGAAAGCAAAGCAGTATAAAGGGGGATAAAACAATGACATGCATGAGATGGCCTTGGCCTTTCTAATCGTCATCTAGTCCGTTTGGAGGACTAATTACAAAGGATAAAGAATTAATTATGAGGGTAGCCTTAAATTAAGAGACATAAAACAAGAGGCATTTCTGAGAAGATCAGAGATGCCTCTTTTATTATGTCTGATTTTATGCTTTCCACAGTCCGTGGAGATTGCAGTATTCATATGCGGCAATCAATTCCTCACCGTCTGCCAGAAGGAATTCTGCCTCCGGTTTTTCACCCGGATTCAGATATTTTATCTGATGGCCGCGGCTGGTTTCAATGCAGATGAACATAATGTAGTGAGCCTCCATCATAGGATGTTCGGCTTCTCCGACCTTCACGCTGATCCTGCGGTCATCCGCTGAAATGACCGGGACGTGTTTTTCTGCTGCCCCGTCGGTAGTGCCTGGAACAAGCTCCGTCATTTTCTGGCCGCAGCACATGATCGGTACCCCGCTGTCATTCAGCAAAGTCATGATGTTTTTGCAGTGTTCACAGATAAAAAATTTCATTTTAAGAACTCCCTTCTTTAAAACAACAACCCTGGTTACTGATTCTAATATATCAGACTATGCGTCATTTGTCTGTAGAATTTGGAAAAAATGAAGCAACTCTGTGACAAATTTCATATACTATCATTAGATGGCAGCAGAAAGGAGCGGTAAAATGTATGATTTTGCAGTGCTTGGCGGTGATTTAAGACAGTTTTATATGGCAAAACAGCTTGCTTTTAAAGGCTATTCTGTGATTACCTATGGGATCGCATCCGGGGAGGTGCAGGCTTCTTCCATGAAAGAAGCCGTGGAAAATGCAGAAATCCTGGTCGGCCCGATCCCTTTTTCCAAAGACCGTGAAAACCTGGTTTCCATGGAATGCTGTGCTGACTTCGGAATAGAGGATGTAAAACAGCATCTGAGGAAAGGGCAGAAGATCTTTGCGGGATGTATTCCGGATGACTTCTGCCGCTATTGCATGAATGCGGGGGTTGCTGTCCATGACTTTATGAAATTGGACTCAGTGGCGTTAAAAAATGCCGTGCCCACTGCCGAGGGAGCTGTGGCAGAAGCCGTTTTTGATTCTCCTGTACAGATACAGGGAAGCCGATGTCTGGTGACAGGCTTCGGACGATGCGGCAGCGTCCTGGCAGAAAAGCTGAAGCTTTGGTCGGCCAAAGTAACGGCAGCCGCAAGAAATAAGGAGCAGCGTGCCCTGGCGGAGTCCTTTGGAATAAAAGCAGTCTCTCTCGATGAGCTGAAAGAAGAACTTTCTCAGGCTGATTTTATTTTTAACACGATTCCGGCCATGATTTTAGACAGAGAACGTCTGGAACAGGTAAAAAAAGAGGCGTTAATCGTGGATATTGCATCTGCGCCGGGAGGCGTAGATTTCATGGCGGCAGACGAATTGGGGATCAAGGCAAAACAATGTCTTGGAATTCCCGGCAAGTATGCAGCGTGTTCGGCAGCTGCCATTCTGACAGAAACAATGATTACGGAATGGGATGTATGATGAGTGTAAAAGGAAAGAAAATAGGAATTGCCGTAACTGGCTCATTCTGCACATATGAAAAAATTTTTATCCAGCTTGAGAAGCTGGCAGAAGAAGGAGCACAGGTGCAGACCATTTTTTCCGGGGCCGCACAGAGCATAGACAGCCGATTTGGAAAGGCAGAAGATTTCTTGGATAGGGCAGAGAAGATCACTGGGATTACCCCGATGAAAACGATCGCCCAGGCTGAACCGATCGGTCCAAAGAGTCTATTGGATATTCTGGTGATCTTCCCGTGTACAGGAAACACGCTTGCAAAGCTGTGCAGCGGGATCACAGATTCACCGGTCCTGATGGCGGCAAAAGCCCATTTAAGGAACGATAAACCTTTGGTGATTTCTGTATCAACCAATGACGCTCTGGGAATAAATATGAAGAACATCGGAGCTCTGATGAATATGAAAAATATTTATTTTGTACCGTTTGGGCAGGATGATCCGGTGAAAAAACCGAACTCCATGATCGCCGATACCAGCCTTTTGATCCCGACTGTGGAAAAAGCGCTGGAAGGCAGACAATATCAGCCGGTTATCCGGGGATAGAACGTAAGGCTCCCGGTGATGCTTCACCGCGGGGCCTGTATGAAAAAAAGTTGAAGAGGTGGCACATATGTGTGGTATTGCGGGATTTTGTAATCCTCATAACAGGTATCTGGAAAAGAAAGGACAGTGGGAAGATGTTCTGGACCGTATGAATCAAGTTCAGAAGCACCGGGGCCCGGATGATCAGGGAACGTTTTTGGAAAATGGGTGCGGCCTGGCCCATGTCCGTCTCTCGATCATTGACTTATACACCGGTCATCAGCCCATGGTAAGAGAGGAATCCGGACGTAAGTTTGTCATTGTGTATAACGGTGAAATTTATAACATGAAGGAATTGAAACAGGAGCTGAAAAAGGAAGGGGCGATCTTCAGGACAGCGAGCGATACGGAAGTGATCCTGGCGGGGTACATCCTTCACGGACCGGCCTTTGTGGAGAAACTGAACGGTATTTTTGCGGTCAGTATTTGGGATTCTGCGGAAAAGAAGCTGTTTTTGTTCAGAGACCGGCTTGGGGTCAAACCGTTGTTTTATTCTTTTTCCGGCCAGACCCTTGTATTTTCATCCGAGATCAAGGGTATCTTTCAGTATCCGGGGATAGAACCGGTCATCGACCGGGACGGACTCGGTGAGATTTTTGGACTGGGACCGGCAAAATCCTATGGAAAAGGAGTATTCAAAGGCGTTTCAGAAGTACTGCCGGGTCATTTTCTGGAGTACAGCACGGAGGGGCTTAATGATCACACTTACTGGAAGCTTGAGAGCCGGCCTCATGAAGAATCTTATGATCAGACGGTAGAGAAACTGTCTTATCTGGTCCACGATGCGGTAAAGATGCAGATGCTCTCTGATATTCCGATTTGTACGTTTTTATCCGGAGGGGTGGACAGCAGTCTTGTGACAGCCATCTGTGCCAAAGAGCTTGGCAGACAGGGGAAACAGCTGAATACCTTTTCTTTTGATTTTGTAAACAATGACCGGTATTTTAAGGCCAATTCTTTTCAGCCGTCTCAGGACCGTCCATGGGTAGACCGTATGGTAGAGGCATCGGGAACCAATCACACGTACCTGGAGTGTAATAACGAGCAGCAGATTGAGAACCTGTACAGGGCTGTGGATGCAAGAGACCTTCCCTGCATGGCTGATGTGGAGTCTTCCCTTCTCTACTTCTGTTCAAAAGTTGCCGAGACAAAGAAGGTTACTCTGACCGGAGAATGTGCGGATGAGATTTTCGGAGGATATCCGTGGTTTCATAAAAAAGAATGTTTTGAAGCCCATGCATTTCCGTGGTCTATGGATATGGAGCCCAGGGAGGCCCTGTTAAGCGGCGATGTGCTTCAGGCGGTAGATCTGAAAGCCCATGCACGGCGGGCATACGAAAAGACGATCCGGGAAACCCCAAGACTTCTTGGAGAAGATCCGACAGAAAGCCGGAGGAGAGAGATCTCCTATCTGAATCTTAAATGGTTTATGGTCACACTTCTGGACCGGATGGACCGCACCAGCATGTATTCCGGCCTGGAAGCCAGAGTACCGTTTGCCGACCACAGGATCGTGGAATATATGTGGAATGTGCCGTGGGAAATGAAATGTCCGGACGGTGTGGTCAAAGGACTGTTAAGGGCCGCAGGTGAAGGAGATCTTCCGAATGAAGTATTGTACAGGAGGAAGAGTCCGTATCCGAAAACGTATCATCCTGAATATGAAAAAATGCTGGGAGACCGGCTGCGGGAAGTGATCGCAGATCCCAATGCTCCGATTCGGAATTTGATCGATAAAAAGAAAACGGAAGAATTTTTAGAGAGTCCGTCGGACTACGGAAAACCTTGGTATGGACAGCTGATGGCAGGACCGCAGATGGTGGCGTTTATGCTCCAGGTCAACTACTGGCTGGAAACGTATCATATCGCTGTCATATAAGAAGAGAACAGAAGGGATTGTTTTCATAAAAGAACAATTCCTTCTGTTTTTTATGTTTTTTCCACTCTGTCATGGTATAATGAAGATAAGATATTGATCTTAGCAATCACTGTTTATGAGCAAAGGAGTGATGTTTATGAAAGAGAACAGAATTATATGTATTTCCAGAGAATTCGGAAGCGGCGGCCATGAATTGGGAGAACACCTGTCAGAGAAGCTGGGGATCAAGCTGTTCGACAGCGAGATCATAACAAAGGTAGCCGAGCTTGGCAATGTGCCTGAAGACTTTGTGGAAGAACAGGGGGAGGTCAGAGACTTCCGGGGCTTCCTGGGAGTGATGCCGTCCGGACATGCTGCAGCGGACATTACAAGAGACTTTGTAGTTACTTCGGAGAAACTGTTTGCCCTTCAGTCCATTGCCATCCGGCAGATGGCTAAAGACGAAGGTTCCTGTATTTTTGTGGGACGGTGTGCGGATGTTATTCTGCAGAATCAGGCAGAGTGCATCTCAGTTTTTGTCCACAGCCCGCTGGAAGACAGGATTCAGAGAATTATGGATCTGCGGCAGATTACAGAAAAGGAAGCAAGGAAACTGATTAAGAGGACTGACCGGGAAAGAGCCTCTTACCACAACTATTACACGAAGATCAAGTGGGGACATCCGAGCAACTATCACCTGGTTCTTAACATGGGAAAACTGGGCATGGAAAATGCGGTGGATCTGATTTCTTACTATGTAGAACGCTGAATATGATACAGAGAGGAGAGATGATATGAGACCGAATACGATTATATGCATATCCAGAGAGTACGGAAGCGGAGGCCATGAAATTGCGGAGAAGCTTTCAGAGGATTTAGGGATCAAGCTATTTGACAAAGAACTGATCGCCAGAGTGGCAAAGATGGCGGACGTGTCTGAAGAGTATATAAGCCAAAGGGAAGAGACCGGTGATTATGCCTATATCTTCGGAGTTCCCATCGGACATCCGGCCACGACTCCTATGGATGAATGTATCCTGACACCTGAGAAGCTTTTTGTCATTCAGTCCATTGCCATACGCCAGATCGCAGAGCAGGAGAAGTCCTGCATCTTTGTGGGGCGGTGTGCAGATGTTATCCTTCAGAAACTTCCCGGCTGCCACTCTTTCTTTATCCACAGCTCTGAGGCAGTGCGGATTCAGAGGATCATGGACACGGAGGACGTCTCTGAGCGGGAGGCGAAACGTCTCATGAAAAAGGTGGATAAGGAGAGGGCTTCTTACCACAATTACTACACAAAAATCAAGTGGGGACATCCGAGCAATTATGAACTGGTCATCAACACCGGCCGGACAGGTATAGATAAAGCGGTAAAAGTCATAGAATCTTACTTGGAAGAATAGATATAAAGGGCAGATGGGAAATCCACCTGTCCTTTTTGTATATCCGAAGGGCACACCGTAATTCATTCCCTTTGGGTGGACGTACTTTATACGATAATGTATACCCACAGGGCATCACGTATTTTATACCCTTCGGGTGGACGCGCTTTGCGCGATAAGGTATAATATAACAAGTAGCAGGAAGATATTTTTACTGGATAAGGGAGGTTGTATGACTATGGAATATAAAGATTTGATTGAAAGCAAGAACTCCGTCAGGGATTATAAAGAGAAGGAAGTCGATGCCGCTACCGTTAAGAAAATCCGGGATTTTGCCCAGTCCTGTGAGCGCCTGGATGACAGTATCGGGATCGATATCCGCTTTATGGATAATGATACCGTTTACCGCCAGCTGGACGGGTATGCAGGATATAAAGGGATTTTGATCAATGCGCCGCACTATATGATCGTTTTGTCAGAGAAAAAGGATCATTATATTGAAAATGGCGGATATGTGGGTGAATCTATCTCTGTTAAAGCTCATTCTCTGGGAGTGGATTCCTGCTGGATTACCTTCAAAGACAGCCGTACAGTCATTGAAAAGCTGAACATTGTCACGGATAAAGAAGTGGTGGCGATTATGGCATTGGGATACGGAAAGAAGCGGTTTAAAAAGGTTACAGGGAATGTCACATTGGGAAAAGGATATGCCAATGCGGATTTTCAGGTGAAAGACAGCGTTATATCTCCAAGGATGCCTTTAGAAGAGATTGTTTTTCTTGATACATGGGGCAATAAAGCAACGGTGGATGAGCTTGTGAACCGGGCTGTATACGAACCGTTAAACTATGCAAGGATGGCGCCTTCTACTTTAAATCGCCAGCCGTGGAGATTTATCATTGACGGAGGACTGCTGATTCTTACAGTCAGGGACGACGAGGATACGAATCTCTACGAGGAACAGATCGACGCGGGCATCGTCATGCTTTACTGCAAGAAGGTGATGAGGGAGACCTTATGTGAGATCAGCTGGAATCTCGAACCTGTGGAAAATAAATACAATATACCGGATAACTATAAGATTGTGGCATCCTGCAGTATGTAATACCCCTAAGGATTTCCGTAATATTATAAAAATGACCAAATACAGTTAAACGAGTTTTCTTCGTTTAACTGTATTTTTTTCCGACTGAAAAACAACAAATAACAACATAGATTCAATCTCATTATTATTTCAGCTTCTTATGATAAAATGTTTTACAGAATAAGGAGGAATGATTATGAGGAAGATGAGCAGTTCATTATGGAAAAAGGGAATGGCTGCGGCTTTATCTGCAGTAATGATGTTTGGTGTTTTTGGGGGAACGAAGACTTCTGTATCCGGGGCTTCCGGCAAAAAAGTCGATGCCAATATGGATGGCAGAGCGAATGAGACGGTTACAGTAAACAATGCAAAAGGCGCAAGGATGATCAAAGTAGGCTCCTATGTAAAATCAGGAGGAGAGCTTAAGACGGGAAAGACATATTATGCACTGCGTCTCGCAGACGGTTATGGGGAACAGCGGCCGGATTATAAAAGGGTGCTGAAACAGAATACATGGGTAACGGTAAGCGCAAGTCTGCTTCCTGTAAAACTTGGCCGAAAGGTTTCCAGCCCTACCTGGTATAATTCACCCGATCAAAGCTACAATAAGGTACAGAAAGGCGATACTTATTTTGCTTTAAACAGTAAAGACAATACAGAATTTGTAAATCTGTTTGACAGCTGTAATGGAACCATTGCATTTAACGAGACTTTTAAGGGAAGCAATATTAATACCACGGACGGGAAGTATTCCCGCTATGGATGTGACAACGGCGGAGTAGCCGGCCAGCCAATTCTTTTATATCATGGTTCATCTGCCAGCGAGTATGTTTTAAGCGGGATTTATGTAAAGAATACAAAGACTTATAAGAAGAACCAAGTGATCAAAAAGTCGGATTTTACGGTCTATGCAAAATATGTGAATAAGAAAAACAGTAAAGATGTAAAATGGGGGAAAGCAGATACAAATTATATCGCTTTATCTCAGACTAGTGCGCAGAACGGAAAATTTAAAGTAAAGGTGCAGTATCCTACAACAGGTGCAGATATGCCAAGTCTGGCAGCAGGTGCCAAAACTAAGGAGCTCACTCTCAATACAGCAGCCAGTACCGCAAAGAAGGTCATTGTAGCAACTGGTACGGCCAAGACTTCCAGGAAGGTTCAGCTGTCATGGACAAAGACGAAGGGTGCGGACGGATACCGGATTTACGGTAATCAATGTGGAAAGAAATCTACACCAAAATATTTAAAGACAGTAAAGAAGGGAACGAAGACTACCATCACAAAGATTGGAAAGCGAAAACTGAAATCCAAAGGTTCCTATAAGTTTTATGTAAGACCATATCAAAATGTGAACAAACAGAAAAAGAACATTGGAAAATCTAATACGGCACATGTATTGATGAGAGCCGGTTCACGGTATGCAAATGCATCTTCCGTCTCTGTAAAGAAGAAATCAATTACGCTGAAAAAGGGCAGGACAGCTGTCATTAAAGCAAAGGTAAAGGTCCCGTCCGGCAAGAAACAGCCGAAAAATCACGGTGCAAAGATTCGTTACATGACTTCAAAAAGTTCTGTAGTATCCGTGAACAGCAAAGGAAAGATCAAAGCAAAGAAAGCCGGCAAGGCAGCTATTTATGTGATCAGTGAGAATGGAAAGTATAAAAAGGTCAGCGTAACGGTAAAATAAAAAATGCTGAAAGAAAATGTTGTAAAACTAAATAGGACAGTTTTACAACATTTTTTATTCGGCATATGAGAACAAAAGAAATTAAAAAAAATATAAAAAACCATTGCGCTTGTCGAAATTCCGTGGTATATTAATAAAGCTGTTGGGCTATCGCCAAGTGGTAAGGCACAGGATTCTGACTCCTGCATCCGCTGGTTCGAATCCAGCTAGCCCAGTTTCATCAGAATTAAAATAAATAATCAGGGTGTGTAGCTCAGGTGGTAGAGCACTTGACTTTTAATCAAGTTGTCCGGGGTTCGAATCCCCGCACGCTCAGTTTCCTATAAGGAAATCACAGACGAAGATCTGTATCATATTTTTTGGAAAATCAGTAAAAAAGTAGTTGACATAAGATTTTTGCTGTGATATATTGATAAAGCTGTTGGGCTATCGCCAAGTGGTAAGGCACAGGATTCTGACTCCTGCATCCGCTGGTTCGAATCCAGCTAGCCCAGTTTCATCAGAATTAAAATAGAATAATCAGGGTGTGTAGCTCAGGTGGTAGAGCACTTGACTTTTAATCAAGTTGTCCGGGGTTCGAATCCCCGCACGCTCATAGGACTCCGTTTCAGATGAAACGGAGTTTTTTCATTTACATAGATGAGGGGTGGGGAGATGAGGTGGGCTTGCCACTTTATCCTTTTATATGAAATCATTTGTTATCTTGCAGGAGGCATCTCAATGAAAATAGACCGTTTAATCGGAATTATCACACTTTTGCTCAGAAACGACAAAGTCACGGCACCTGAACTGGCCGAGAGATTCGAAGTGTCCAGAAGGACCATCAGCCGGGACATTGACGTGATCTGCCGTGCGGGGATCCCTCTGATCACGGAACAGGGATACGGCGGCGGAATCCGTATCGCAGAAGGCTATAAGCTTGACAAAACTGTTTTTACGAAAGAAGAGCTGAGAGCAGTTTTTGAAGGGCTGAAAGGAATTGACAGCGTATCGGGGACTTCCGCTGCGTTAAGTCTCATGGAAAAGCTCTCTTTAGAACCGGAAGATTCGGTCCTGTCAGAAGGAATGATCCTGATCGATCTGGCTTCTCACTATGAAGAATCACTGAAAGAGAAGATCGGGATCATAAAACATGCGGTTTCCAGCCGGCATACGGTGAACTTTTTGTATTATTACAGCAAGGGAGAAGAATACCGGGAGATTGAGCCGTATCTTCTGGTATTCCGGTGGTCATCCTGGTACGTCTATGGCTTCTGTAGAAAGAGAAAGGATTTCCGTATGTTTAAACTTAACAGGCTGTGGGAGCTCAAAGAGACAGGAAACAGTTTCCTGATGAGAAATGCAGGTAAAACGGAGGCAAATTTTCAGGACTATTTCAGACAGGATGCAGTCAAACTTAGAGCGGTCTTTGAAAAAGAAGCAAAATACAGGCTTGTGGAAGAATACGGGGCCGGCTGTTATACCGAAGATGAGCAGGGCCGGCTGATCTTTGAATGGGATTTCGTGAATTATGATAACATGAAGCAGTGGATTTTGAGTTTTGGAAGCCAGGCAATGGTCATAGAACCCAGGTGCCTTGCGGATGATCTTGTGTCGGAATTGAAAAAGAATTTAAACAGATATACAGGAACATGACATAAAGCTGTCTGGTTCCTCCTGATATACTGAATGTATTCAAAGAAGGAGGAAGTGCTATGTTAAAAATGACAGCAGCAGGATTATTTGTTACTGATATGGAGAAAATGGTCGCGTTTTACAGGGATGTGATGGGTATGAAGACCGATTGGGAAGGAACTCCCAACGCTGAACTCTATTCCGGCGACATGTGTCTGATTATGTTTGGGAGAAAAGATTTTGAAGAAATGACCGGCAGAAACTTTGGCTATCCGGACAAAATAAACGGGACGGTGGAACTCGCCTTTGATCTGCCTTCCTATGAAGACGTGGACCGGGAGTATCAGAGAGTACTGGAAGCAGGAGCCGAACCGGTTCTCGCACCGGTAACGGAACCATGGGGACAGAGAACAAGCTATGTTGCAGATCCTGACGGGAATCTGATAGAGATCGGATCTTTTGGAAAAGAGTGATGAAATCAAAAAAACCTATTGACAAATAGAAAGAAACCGTGTAAGATTCCAAATAACCTATAGGCAAGATAGGAAATCAGCAAGAAGGAGATACCGCAATGAATTTTATCAAGGCATATAAGAATTTCATGATGGATATGATGGGTATGGAAATGCAGATGCAGAGCATGTGCAGTTCTTTTGCGTACAATCAAATACCGGAACATCATATTTGTATGGAGATATCTTAAAAGCTGAGAGAAAGTACATAGCGGTTAAGTATTGGGAGGCCATGCATGGCCTCCTTTTTTTATTTCATAAAAAAGTTTACGACCTTTTCTGTGAAATAAAAAACGCTCCATGTCTGAACGGCCGCAGACAGAGCTGAAGCTTGAAATTATTAATTCCATACTAAAAAAATAGGATTTGTATAAAAATGGAGGAACGTATTATGAAAAAATCGTTGAAAAAGCTGACAGGAATCGTTATGATTGGAGTATTGGCACTGGGTGCTTTGACCGGATGCGGGAGCCAAAAAGCCAGTGCTGCAAAAGACATTACCATCGGTGTCTGTGCGGGACCATACGGAGACATGGTGAAAAAAGCGATCGCGCCTTCTTTGGAGAAAAAGGGATACAAAGTATCGGTGAGAGAGTTCAGTGATTATGTACTGCCGGATCAGGCCCTGGCAAACGGTGAGATCGATGCAAATTTAATGCAGCACACGGCATATTTAGAAAAGTTTGCGGCAGATAATGATCTGAATATAAGCAAAGTCATTGCGGTGCCGACTGCGGGAGCAGGAATTTTTTCTGACAGCATAAAATCTTTGAAAGAACTGAAGAAGGGTGACAAGATCGGGATACCGAATGATCCTTCCAATCTTGCAAGGGCCCTCAGTATTCTTGGCAAAGAAAAGGTCATTGTCCTTAAGAAAGGAATCGACCAGACGAAGGCAACGGAGAAGGACATTGCCCAGAATCCTAAGAATTTAAAATTTGTAACATTGGATGCGGCCCAGATATCAAGGAGTTTGGACAGTGTTGCGGCGGGGGTAGTTCCAGGAAATTATGCATATGCGGCAAAACTGGACTTTTCCAGAGCATTGGCGGTCGAGACTCTGGCAGAAGAATATAAAAATGTCATTGCTGTAAAAACTGATGACGTGAAAGGGCAGCTGGGGAAAGACCTCAAAGAGGCTGTGGAGTCAGAAGATTTTTATAAAGCGGTGTCAGACAAAAAGAGCAGCTTTCAGTCCTTCCAGAAACCAGACTGGTGGACAGAAAAATATAAAGAAAAATAAACATAAGAGAGAAAGGTGAGAAACTGTGATTGAATTAAAGAATATTGGAGTGACATTTCAGCAGAATAAACAGGATTTTCAGGCGGTTAAGAACGTAAATCTGACCATTGAGGAAGGAGAAATCTTTGGCATTGTAGGACCCAGCGGAGCCGGAAAGAGTACGCTTGTCAGAGTGATCAATCTGCTTCAGCCGCCTACTGCCGGACAGGTGCTGATCGAAGGGAATGAGATCACTTCCCTGAAAAGAAAAGAGCTGTGTAAGGTCCGTCTGGACATCGGAATGATCTTCCAGCACTTTAATTTGATCAGCGGTTCCACGATCGCGGAAAATGTGGCGTTTGCCCTTCATGCAAACCATTATCCGAAAGAGAAAATACAGGGAAGAGTGAAAGAACTCCTCGAAATGGTACATCTGCCGGAAAAAGCGGATTCCTATCCGGCCAACTTAAGCGGCGGGCAGAAACAGAGAGTGGCAATCGCTAGAGCGCTGGCCAACGATCCGAAAATCCTGCTCTGTGATGAGGCGACATCCGCATTGGATTTGGAGAATACAGAAGAAATCGTGTCTCTGTTAAAAGAGATCAATGAAAAATATCATATTACCATAGTTTTCATCACCCATGAGATGGAAGTTGCAAAAAAATTATTTGACAGGATCGCCTTCATGGAAAACGGTGAAATCAAGGAAGTACGGGATATATATTCTGCATTTGCAGAGCCGAGAGAAGAGATTACCAAAAGTCTTGTGGAGCGTGTGCTCAATGTGGGCGTTCCCGATGAGGTGAAGCTTTCGGAGGAAGAAGAACTCGTGAAACTCTGTTATACCGGGGAAAAGGCTTATGCATCTGTGATCAGCCAGGTTTCCAAACAATTCGACGTGGTGATCGATATCATCAACGGAAAGATCGACTATATTCATGGGAAACCATTGGGTGTGCTGATCGTGATTGTAAGAGGCAGAAATGAAGAACGGGAAAAAGCCCTTCGTTATATGAAAGAAAATGTGTACCGTGTAGAAGAATTAGAGGGAGGACGATAAGATGAAGGAAACGATGGAGATTATAAAATTAGAATTTGGAAATGCGACGATAGAGACCATACAGATGGTGCTGATTGCCATGGCTGCGGCCGTTGTATTCGGAATGCTCATTGGCCTAGTGCTGCACTTGACAGCTAATCCCTTATTTTTTAAGAACCGGGCGGTCAATGCGGTGGCAGGTACCATTATAAATATTATCCGTTCCATGCCGTTTATTATTCTGCTCGTAGTACTCCTTCCGCTGACAAGGATCTTAGTAGGCACCAGCATCGGTGCGGCAGCGGCGGCGGTTCCTCTTTCCATCGCATCTGTAGCTTTTTATGCGAGACTGGTGGAAGGATCCTTCAGTGAAGTGGACAAAGGAGTCGTGGAGGCAGCGGTGGCTACGGGTGCAAGTGTTTCCCTGATCATCCGCAAGGTTTTATTTGTGGAAGCTCTTCCGAGTCTGATCCGCGGACTTACGGTGACATTTGTAAGCATCATCGGATACTCTGCCATGGCAGGAAGTGTCGGAGGAGGCGGAATCGGAGATCTGGCGATCCGGTACGGATATAACCGGTACGAGACCGGTGTTCTGACATTTACAGTGATTGTATTGATTATCATTGTCCAGCTCGGACAGTGGCTCGGAGATAAGGTGGCATTAAAATTTACGAAACGGTAGGTGATGGCTTTGACAGGACTTGAATGTTTGATTCCCGACAGCAGTCGGGTGATCTTTGACTCTAATATAGAAGAAAAATATTTATCGGACACTCTGGGAAGACTCAGGGGACGGGCAAAAGCCCTGGTATTCCCTGAGTCCACAAAAGAGGTCAGCGATATTATGAAATATGCATATGAACATAAGATTCCGGTTACACCGAGAGGAGCAGGGACCAATTTAGTAGGTTCTACGGTACCGGCGGACGGAGGGATCGTTTTGGATCTGTCCCGCATGAACCGGGTGCTGGAGATCGATAAGGATACTTTTACGGCAACAGTGGAATCCGGTGTCGTGCTGAAAGATTTTCAGGAGCTGGTGGAGCAGGAAGGCTTATTTTATCCTCCGGACCCGGGCGAGAAGACAGCGACCATCGGCGGAAATATCAGCACCAATGCAGGAGGAATGCGCGCCGTAAAATATGGTGTCACCAGAGATTATATCCGTGGGCTGGAAGTAGTGCTGGCCGACGGCAGTGTGGCAGAGCTTGGCGGGAAAGTTGTAAAAGACAGTTCCGGTCTTTCATTAAAACATCTGATGATCGGCTCAGAGGGAACCCTCGGAGTGATCACAAAGGCCATTGTGAAGCTTACATCAAAACCTCAGAAGACATTGAGCGTTCTTTTGCCTTTTGATGATCTTCATACGGGGATACGGGCAGTCTTAAACGTAATTCGGGGCAGTCTTGACCCGACGGCCATTGAATTTGTGGAGAAGAAGGTAGTCGCTCTCGGAGAAGAATATGTTGGTCTTGCTTTTCCTTATCAAGATGCAGCGGCATATATTCTTTTGACTTTTGACGGAGATGACTCGGAGGAAATTTATAAACGGGTCGAAAAACTCAAAACAATCGCCGAGGAAAGCGGAGCTAAGGATGCGCTCGTGCTGGAAGACGAAGAGACGATTGATGCGGTGTGGAAGATCCGGGGAGCCCTTGTAAAAGCTGTTGAGGCAAAATCGGAACAGGAGCCGGTGGACATTGTGGTTCCCATCAATAAATCTGCCGAATTCATAGAATATATCAATGATTTAGAACAGAAGACCGGAGTTCAAATGGTAAGTTTCGGACATGCGGGAGACGGGAATGTACACCTTTGTGTTGTCCGGGGCGGCAGGACACAGGAGCAGTGGGAAAAAGACCGGAGAGAAGTGCTGGCTTCTGCCTACGATAAAAGCAGTGAGCTTGGCGGCCTGACATCAGGAGAACACGGGATCGGGCTGAGCAAGAAAACATATTTAAAGAAAGCATCAGATCCTTTAATTCTTCAAATGATGAAGCAGGTGAAGCTTTCCCTGGACCCGAAAAATATTTTAAATCCAAATAAAATTTTTGATTAAAAATTATCGCAGAATTTGTTAAGGTATATTTTCCTTTTCATTGGAAACAATAGTGGTATCAAATAATTATTCCAAAGGAAAAGGAGAATTCATAATGAAAAAGAAATGTTGGATGCTTACAATGGTTGCAGTCCTCACATTAAGTGTCGCTGCGATGTTTACAGGATGTTCAAACAAAAATGATGCCACAACAACAGAAAAAACCACAGAAGGCGGTTCATCCACTACAGCAACAAACAATGATTTGGGTGACGACGTGGAAGATGCGGCTGACGATGTGGCAGACGGAGCAAAAGATCTGGCGGACGATGTAGCCAATGGGTTTGATGATTATGATGATGCCCATGACTATCTGATCAATAAACTTGGTTCTGACGGAAACGGTCAGTATGAAGTGAGAAATAAAGACCAAGATGTCACAGAGTACAGAGATGGAGCAAAAGGATATCACTTTGAAATTTATGACACATCCAAAGACTCCGGTAAAAAATACGGTGATTTCTACGTTGACAAAGACAACGGAAAAATCTATAAGAAAAATACAGATACAAAAAAAGTAGAAGAATACAAAGCAAAGAAATAATTCACATGAAAAATCCTTGTGTGCAGGGCTGTATAGATCAGATCCTGTGTTCAGGGATTTTTTCGGTTTAGAGGCCTTGTTGCAATTCTTTCGGCGGGGTGATAGACTGATATCTCAAACTTTGACAGATCAGGGAAGGAGTTATGATGAAGTACAGTAAACTGAAAGCAGATCTCATGGATATGTTTGACGAAAAGAAGCTGCATATGCTCCCAGAGGAATGGGGGTTTTTTAATGAATTTGACAGAGAAATTAATATCATCGGGTATGCAGTAAATCTGACAGAAGAAATTATAGAAAAAGCCCGCCAGCAACAGATAGAATTTCTTGTGACCCATCATGATTCGTGGGAGTTTATTTTTGGACTGAAAGAAAGCTGCAGTAAGATGTTAGAAGAAAGCGGAATCACCCATGCTTATTTTCATGCACCGTTAGATGACGCGGAGTTTGGGACCAGTGCGTCACTGGGAAAGAAACTTGGAATGGGAGGTCTTGAGAAGGTGATGCCGTATGCGGAAATCTATTATGGCGGGGTCATAGGTGAGATCGAGCCCGTTGATTTCAATGTGTTCAGAGAAAGGCTGACCGATATCCTTGCAGAGCAAGTGCGCTGTTATCAAAATAATGAAAATCCGGTAAGAAAAGTGGCTGTGGCCGCAGGAGGGGGAAACATGACCACAGAGATGAGGATTGCCGCAGAGGCTGGATGTGATACATATGTCACAGGGGAATACGTACTTTATTCACAACAGTATGCACAGCATGTGGGAATGAATCTGTTTGTGGGAAGTCATACGAATACGGAAATTCTGGGAGTGGAATCGTTGGTTCAAAAATTATCCGGGGATAAAGAAATCCAGATTATAAAAATTGATGAGCCGAATTATTAAAAAGGGGGTCTTCTCAAAATCGGTCAATGGATTTATGCTGTCTATATTAGACGAATCGGTCAGGGGAGGACAGCATGAACGAGAAATTTTATCAGCTGCCATGCGGCAGACGGGAAAAGATCATAAGATCTGCTTATCAGGTGTTTTCAAGAAATGAATATAAGAGAGCTTCTATGTCGGCGATAGCCGATGCGGCAGGAATTTCAAAGTCGCTTTTATTTTATTACTTTAAGAACAAGAAGGAGCTGTATTTATATCTTGTCTGTCACGCTGAAAACCTTACACGCAGTGCGGTGCAGGATTATGGCGTATGGGAGACTGAAGATCTTTTTGAAATGTTACGTCGGAATGTCCGGGCAAAATGTTCTCTTTCGGTGAAGTATCCGGAGATCTGTATGTTTTCAGTGAAAGCCTACTATGAGCAGCATCCGGAAGTGAAAAAGGATGTGCACAAATTGATCGCCAAGACAAATCAGAACGCTGAGCAGAAATTTTTCCGGACATTCGGCAACAGTATGTTTCGGGAGGATATAGAGACAGAGACCATGTATTATGAAATTGCGCTTGCCTGTGAAGGTTATTTATACCGATGTTTTCAGAAAGGACAGATCGATATTGGCCGGATGGAAGAAGAATTTGATGTTCTGATTAAACATTGGAAAAAGGTATATTTGAGGAGGTGGAAGTGATGAAGTTTCATGAGTTTGGGGGCCGGAAACTGCCGCATGTACTGCTCATACACGGAGGAGGACAGGCTTGGTGGGACTATTTAAGACAGGCCCGTATGCTGTCTTTAAATTATCATGTGATCCTGCCCACGCTGGATGGACATGGAGAAGAATACATGACGGAGTATGTGTCCACAGAAGATAGTGCCGGGAAAATCATTAAATATATCAATGAAAGCTGCGGCGGTTCTGTTTTTGCCATCGGCGGTGTCTCTTTGGGAGGGCAGATTGTGATAGAAATACTTTCCCAAAGGCCGGATATTGCACAAAAAGCGATCATTGACGGGAGCCTTTGTTATCCTCAGCCCAAGCTTGCGAAATGCTGCACTGCTTTTGTGCGCTGCTTCTGGCCGCTGCTGTTTAGCAGGTCAGCAAGCAGACTGGAATTGGCAGTGCTGAATAAATATATGCCCGCCATGCGGCTTCCGGAGGAAATCATAGATTATTATATGAAAGATATGCCTAATTTCAGAAAAGAAACCATGTGTACCATTTACCGGACTTATATGGGAGACTACCAACTGGACGACAGGATCAAACATGTGACAGCGCAGGTGATGTATTGGTACGGATCGAAGGAGATGAAATGTGTAAAGAATTCCGCTGCCCTTTTTAAATCATTGGTTCCTTCCTGCGAGATCTATGAGGCAGAGGGATATGGTCATGGATATCTGGCTGTTTACCTGCCGGATGAATGGATGAAGGCTGCAGGGCCGTTTTTGGCCCGGAAATGACATGTCAAATCTATTTTACATGCTGAAAAAACGGGGATGTCAAACATTTTTGATAGAAGATCTGCATCTCAATCGGTATAATGTCGATACAACATAAAACACAAGCAGGAGGAATCAGAACATGGAGTTCAGCAAACAGATAAAGAAATACAGGCTTGATTCAAAGCTCTCACAGGATGAATTGGCAGAGAAGGTATACGTCACACGGCAGACAATTTCAAATTGGGAAAACGGTAAGAACTATCCCGATGTAAAAAGTCTGCTCCTGCTGAGCACTCTTTTTCATATTTCTCTTGATACCTTAGTGAAAGGAGATTTAGAAGAGATGAGAGAACAGATTAAAGCAGAGGATATTAAAAAATGGAATCGCGACAGCCTCATCTTCGGTTTGCTTCTCGTAGCAACAGCAGTGCTGGCAGTACCGCTTTCATTGTATGGAGACGTGGTTGGAATCGTGATCTGGCTCATGATTTTCGGATGTGCAATTTATTATGCAGGCCGCGTTGAGAAACAGAAAAAGACACATGATATTCAGACGTATAAAGAGATCATGGCTTTTACGGAAGGAAAAAAACTCGATGAAATAGAGAAATACCGGGAATCTGGAAAACGTCCGTATCAGAAATTGCTGCTGGCAGTCTGCGCAGGGCTTCTGACATTGGCAGTTTCAGCAGTAATGATCTTTTTACTCCGATAGGGAAGTTTCATGTTTTTTCAAAAAGAATTGTTCGATTTTCCAACCGGTAAATTTAGCGGGTACGAAGAAACCGCATAAAACTGCGGGTTAGAGATTGTTTTTAAAGAAAATTAAAAAAACTGCTGTCGGTTGGGAAAAAATAAGGGAAACGTTGATTTTATCAGGGAAAATGACTATAATGAGAATAAAGAATGGCGGAAATACGTTGGATAAACAATAACAAGAGTTGTATTAATATTCAAAGCCGTGGAGGCGAAAATAGAATTCACCTATATATTAATTAAAGTTAAAATATTCTCACAGATCACACGATAGTACATATCATTCGGGATATATGCTTTGCATTATAAGGTTTGCAGAAGAGGAGTGCGTAACAATGCTTGTTTTCTTAATATGGCTGTTTATAAGCTGTTCCTTCATTATTCTTGGGATATATGCCTTTAACTCAAAGAAGGAAGCTGCCTTTGGTTTCTGGGCAAATGCAGAGGTTTTCCCGGTAAATAATATAAAGTCATACAATCGCGCCATGGGAAAACTATGGTGTACCTTTGGGGCCATTTTGGCTGTTTTAGGTCTGCCGCTTCTGAAAGAACAAAACTCACCATATATTTTGCTTTCAATTTTAGGAGTTATGGCAGAATCCATTGTGGCTATGGCCGTCTATGTGACAGTGATAGAGAAAAAATATCGAAAGAAGCCCTAAATATTTTTTAGTAAATAGTACAGCTCTGTTAAATCCGGGAATCCCGGATTTTTTTATGTCATAGGAAAGTTCTACGACCTTCCCTATGACATAAAAAACGCTCCGCGGGCTGTACACAGATGCGTAAGGAAATCATTTGACTACGTCAAACCGCATCTGGTACGCAAAGCTGTCAAGCCCCTGTTACGTCTATGAGTGAGGGAATTCTTGAGAAACTTTTTCATTCGAAGACGTCAGCATTGAAACAAAACGTATTTCTCACAGAGTACATTCATTTCACCCCAAAATAAGGCTGTTTTCTTTTTTTTCTTATGTAGTATAATAGGACTGTAATTATCAGACAAATTTGCGGAAAGGATGGGACGTGCAATGGGGCTTACCCTTCATTACCGGAAAGAAAAGAGAGGGCTTAGGCTGGTCCGCTGTTATGGAAATGACAGTGTTGTTTCGCTGCCGGATACTGTGGACGGACAGCCTTTCAAAATATTAGGAGACTATGCATTTTCCCAGTGGAAGAAACAGGAAGAGGAAGATGTAGAAATATATGATGTAACAAATAATATATTGCAGGACGATGAAAAGGAACTGCTCTGTGGGAATCTGATTGAAGCAGTGCATCTTCCTGATAAAACAGAGGAATTGGGCAAATATGCATTCTACGGATGCAGCAATCTCAAAAAACTGACGTTTTCAGATGCACTGAAAGGCACCGGAACCGGAGTGTTTAACGGATGCAGGCTCCGTTACGTGGAGATTTTCTGCAATAACGGGAAAAGCACGTGCCTGAAAGATATCGTCGGAGAAATCCGATATGAGCTGTATGCCGACCTGCATTACCGCACAGAAGATGGGCATCAAAAGACAGCAAAGCTGGTTTTTCCCGAATTTTATGAAGAGGCGGTAGAAAATACTCCGGCAAGGATCATTGAGAAATATTTTAACGGGTCGGGCTATAAGTATCGTCAGTGTTTTCAGAAAAGGGAAGTGGACTATCAGGCCTATGACAGGCTGTTTTCTGTGGCAGAGATAGAAGAACGGCCGGAGCTGGTATCGGAAATTGCCGTCCGGCGGCTCAGATATCCATATGAACTGAGTGAAAAAGCAAGAAAAGAGTATACAGCATATGTAAAAGACCATGCAAAGAATATAGCAGAAGGATTTGCCCAACAGCGTGATATGGAAGCACTGCGGTTCTTATCGAAAGAGGGTCTTTGGAATGAGAATGCCATGGAAGCGGCCATTGAGCAGGCATCCTCGCAGAAAGACGGAGAAACTATGAGTTTTTTGATGAATGAAAAGCAGCGCCTGTTTCCTCCGAAAAAGAAAATTTTTGAGTTATAGTTAGGAGAAATATGCAGAAAGAAACAGAAAAAGCAGAAAGGCTTGCCGAAGCCGGAAGGCAGATCCTTATGGCTTCAAGAGATGAACTTTATCTGCACATGAGGTTCATGGATCTGGCGTTGAGCAGCTTTTTTTATACAAGCCATGCAGACGCAGAGAGAATCGCCTCTGACGGCAGGGTGATATACTTTCATCCGGGGTATCTGGCGAAGCTGTATGCACAGGACAGAAGAATGGTGAACCGGATGTATCTCCATTTGGTACTGCACTGTCTTTTTCACCATCTGACCGGGCAGAAAAACAGGGAAAAAGAATTGTGGGACATCAGCTGTGATATTGCTGTGGAATCCGTCATCGACCAGTGGAAGACCGGGGCAGTTTCTTTATATGGCACTGCGTTCCGCAAAGATATTTATAAACGCCTCAGAAAAGACTTGAAGGTGCTGACGGCGGAAGGCATCTATAAAAGGATCCGGGAATGGGAACTCACAGAAGCGGAAATAAAGCGCATCGGGGAAGAGTTTGTCATGGACAGCCACAGCTTCTGGCCGGCGAAAGACCAGCCCAAGATGCAGCAGGAGATCCAGAATCAGTGGCAGGACATCAGTGAAAAGATGGAGCTGGATATGGAAACTTTCTCTCAGGAAATGTCTGCGGACACAGGGGATATGGTCCGGCAGATGCAGATCGAAAACAGGGAGAGGTATGATTATAGGGAGTTTCTGAAAAAATTTGCGGTGCTGAAAGAGGAAATCGGTGTGGACGAGGATTCTTTTGACTATGTGTTTTACACCTACGGGCTTCGCATGTACGGAAACATGCCGCTGGTGGAGCCGCAGGAGTGGAAAGAAGTAAAAAAAGTAGAAGAATTTGCGATCGTCATTGATACGTCCATGTCCTGTTCCGGTGAACTGGTAAAGAAGTTTTTGGAAGAGACCTATGGAATTTTAAAGGAAGAAGAGACATTTCTTCATAAGGTCAACATCCATATCATTCAATGCGATGAAAAAATCCAGGAAGATAAAAAGATCCGGGATGAAAAAGAATTGAAAGAATATATGGAACATTTGGAGCTCAAAGGGGAAGGCGGTACAGACTTCCGCCCGGCATTTGAATATATAGCAAGACTCATGGAAGAAGGAGAATTTTACAGCCTCAAGGGAGTTTTGTATTTCACAGACGGCCAGGGCATTTATCCGAAGAAAAAGCCGCTCTTTGAGACTGCCTTTATTTTCATGGAAGAAGAATACGAGGATGCCCAGGTGCCGCCATGGGCGATGAAACTGATTGTTTGCGAAGAAGAACTTGAAGGAGAAGATTATGGACATTAAACGTGCGAAACAGGAAATCAAAGATTCTGTGGAAGCGTATTTAAATAAAAATGAGTACGGGGAATACCGGATACCGGCGCTAAGACAGAGGCCGGTCCTTTTGATGGGGCCTCCCGGGATCGGAAAGACACAGATCATGGAACAGATTGCAAAGGAATGCGGCATTGGACTGGTGGCTTATACGATCACCCATCACACAAGGCAGAGTGCGGTCGGGCTTCCGTTCATTAAAGAAAAAACCTATGGAGATGTCACATATTCCGTGACAGAGTATACGATGAGCGAGATTATCGCTTCGGTATATGAAAAAATCGAACAGACCGGCCTTCGGGAGGGGATCCTATTCATCGATGAGATCAACTGTGTCTCTGAGACACTTGCGCCGACGATGCTGCAGTTTCTACAGTGCAAGACTTTTGGAAATCAGAAAGTACCGGAGGGATGGGTCATTGTTGCAGCCGGCAATCCTCCGGAGTACAATAAGTCTGTCCGTGAGTTTGATGTGGTGACATTGGACCGAATCAAACTGATCGATGTGGAAGCTGACTATGATGTGTGGAAAGAATATGCATACAAAGCCGGAATCCATTCGGCCATTATGGCTTATCTTGAAATTCGGAAACATCATTTTTACAGGATGGAGACAACCGTGGACGGAAAAGCCTTTGTGACTGCCAGGGGATGGGAGGATTTGTCCGACTTTATGAAAGCATATGAGGGGCTTGGAAAGACGGTTGACCGGGATGTAATCTATCAGTATATTCGGCATTTAGGGATTGCCAAAGAGTTTGCAAATTATTTGGAACTTTACAGAAAATACAGAAAGGACTATAAGATTGACGAGATCCTTGAGGGTTCTTTCACAGAAGATATGCTGGAGAAACTGAAATTTGCTCCGTTTGACGAGCGGCTCAGTATTGTCCATCTGCTGAATGGAAAATTAAATGAGTTTTTCATGGAATATGCGAAAACAGATGCCTATGTAAGCGAATTGTTTTCATGGCTGAAAGACTATATGGAGCATGGGTCCATGGAGGAAACGCTGAAAAAAGCCGAGTCAGAATACCGGGAGAGGAAGAAAGCAGAGCAGATATCAAAGGAGGAAGAACATATTTGGAAGAAGGTGATCGGGAGACTGGAGACTTATCTTGAAGATTTGAAGAGAGAAAAACCGCAGGATGAGCCGAAAGCGGTTCGGAGCTGGTTTAAAGCAGAGACAGAAAGCAGGGAACAGCTGGTGGAGAAGATTTCAGATGCTCTTCTTTATGCCTTTGATTTTATGGAGGCAGCCTTCGGGGATGGACAGGAAATGGTAGTCTTTATCACGGAGCTGAATGTAAATTATTACAGTGTTCGATTTATCAAAGAAAACGGCTGTGATCCTTATTATAAATATAATAAAGGCCTGCTTTTTGATGAAAGACAGGAAGGGATCCTTGAGCAGATCAAAGACGCGGTGAGATAAGGATTTTAGATTTACAAAGACCTGAAAGCAAGTTAAACTAGAGATATAAAGAGATGGAAGACCAACCGGGAAGGTGCAGGACAGATCAGCAGTTATGCAGAGGAAAGGAGCCTTTTTATGAACAAAGATCTAAAGTATAAGAATTATCTGACACAGCCGAATCCGCTTCCTTTTGAGGAAGCTATGGAGATTTATGAGGCGATCCTTCAGAATTCGCCGGAGGATGATGAAGAGTTTGAAGAATTTTGGGAACTGGCTCTGAGTGCAATGACAGTCTATGCGGATCTCAGGGCAAATTGGAAGCAGATCAGGAAAGGCCAGCGGGATAATGACGGAAGGACGAGAAAGCATGACAATGTCATACACACGCTCAATCTGTTAAGCGGTATGATGGAGCAGAGGGGGCTGGATGTTTCATGGAGAAAGCAGCTCGGTGACCAGAGAAAACGGATTGGCGATTTTGCCTGCTATGTAGCGATGCTTTACGGCTTATCTGCGCGCTAGAAAGGAAATGTAACATGGAAATAAAGATAACCCTAGGTGATATCACGGAGGTTCCGGCAGATGCCATCGTCAATGCCGCCAATCCGACGCTACTGGGCGGAGGGGGTGTGGACGGTGCTATCCATGCGGCGGCCGGACCCGAACTTTTAGCGGAGTGCCGCACCCTGGGCGGATGTGATACCGGAGATGCCAAAATTACGAAAGCATACAGACTTCCTGCACAATATGTGATTCACACCCCCGGACCGGTGTGGAGAGACGGGGATGACTGTGAGGAAGAACTTTTAGCTGACTGCTACAAAAGCTGTCTTAAGCTGGCCGCAGAGCATGGATGCAGGCATGTGACCTTTCCGTCCATCAGCACGGGCCTGTTCCGGTTTCCGCTTTCAAAGGCTGCGCCGATTGCGGTGAGGATCATAAAAGAATTCTGCAAAAACAAAGATATTTTTGACTGTATTGAATTCGTCTGTTTCGACGAAAAGACAAAAAAAGCATATGAAACTGCACTGGAGGATTAAACACCGGCAGTATGTTCCGGGAGAAGGCGGACCATTCTCTTTTCAGAAGAAAGGATGCCGTCTTCTTTCATTTTTTTCAGCTCCCGCATCATTGCGCTCCGGTCTACGGACAGGTAATCCGCCAAATCCGACATGGTAAACGGGATATGAAAGAAATTGGATTTCTGCCGCAGGGATTCCTGCATGAAATAACAATATAACTTTTCGCGGATGGTGCGCTTGCTTAAAACCTCGACTCTCTGGCTGAGACTCATCGTTTTTTTCGATATCAGCCAGGTGACATTCTGGATCAGCCGTGTATGGCAGGCACAGGCATTGGTGCATGGCTTCATAAGAGACTCATAATCGATCATGAGAACCCTGCATTCGGTATCACATTTTAGGTGAATATCTTCATATTCTTCAGAATGAAAAGCCAGAATTTCACCAAACACGCTGTTTGGTTCCAGCTTCTCTAAAATGGTCCGGCTTCCGTTGAATTCATAGCGCAGCACGGAAGCAGTGCCGGAGAGAAGAATGCCCATGACAGGTTTTTGGGAAGAAAAATGATGGATCATTTCACCGGAAGAAAACAGTTTTTCCTCAGAGTGAAAACAGTTCAGCATTTTCAGGCAGTCCTTGGATGTGATATCTGTGAACAGCGGATTTTCATTGTACTGCATAAAAAAACCTCCTTTTTTTAAATATGGCATATAAATGTTGCAAATGCAACAGAAAAAATCATGGGCAGCATGGTATACTTACGTCACAGATGAAAGATAATATGATACCAGGGTCAAAAGGGCATGCGTTTCATGCTTGTATGAAAAAGCAGGGCTTTGGGACCCATAAAACATGAGAAAGCAGCCCGATTAGGGCGGATTTCGAATGTTTTTAGGATTGTGGGAGCACAAAGTGCGGAACAATCCGCAGGTATCTGGGGGTCAAAATACCTTTTGACCCTTACATCACAATATGAATAAGTTAATAGATGGAGGTAACAACAATGAAAAAATATCTTTGCGAACCATGCGGCTATGAATACGATCCGGCAGAAGGTGATCCGAGTCAGGGAATCGAACCGGGAACAGCTTTTGAGGATCTTCCGGAAGATTGGGTCTGCCCGATCTGCGGCCTTGGAAAAGACGTGTTTGTAGAAGCTTAAATTTTTCTTTTGCATAGTATTCATTATAACCGGAGTTGAAAACGTCCCGCTGATTTTTGCGGGACGTTTTTTCGTTCAGAAGCTTTCTTCTGCTTTTCAGGCCCCTATTGTCCTGCTGAAAAAATGTGATATAATAGACAGCAACATACATTCTATGAATGTTGGGAGGAAGGAACATGGCAAAAAAAGAGCCGAAGACCAATGCGATGAGGATTTTGGAGAAAGAAAAAATCAGGTTTGAGATCCACCGCTATGAATGTGAAGAATTTACTGACGGAGTGGCCATTGCGGATATGCTTGGACAGCCCTACGATAAGGTGTTTAAGACACTGGTTACGGAAGGAAAGAGCAGCCAGTATTTTGTGTTTGTCATTCCGATTGCCGAGGAGCTGGATTTGAAAAAGGCAGCCAAAGCCGTGGGCGAAAAATCAGTGGAAATGATTCATGTAAAGGATATAAACAAAGTCACAGGCTACATAAGAGGCGGCTGCACCGCCATAGGAATGAAAAAGGACTACCGCACTGTGGTGGATGAGAGTGTGAAGAATCTGGAGACACTCATCGTCAGCGGCGGAAAGCGGGGAACACAGGTAGAACTTAATCCCGCGGATTATTTGAGAGCCTGTAAGGGAAGCACGGCGGATCTGGTAAAAGATAAGAGAGGATAAAAAAATGATTGAAGATATTTTGGAATATAACAAGGTGTTTGTGAAAAATAAGATGTATGAACAGTACAAGACAAGCAAATATCCGGACAAGAAGATTGCGATCTTAACCTGTATGGATACCAGGCTTACGGAACTGCTTCCGGCAGCCCTTGGCTTAAAAAACGGGGACGTAAAAATCATTAAAAATGCGGGAGGAGTTACCAGTCATCTGTTTGGAAGTGTGGTGAGAAGTCTTTTGATCGCAATATATGAACTTGGCATTGAAGAGATCATGGTCATCGGTCATACGGACTGCGGTGTCGGCCACATGGACAGCGACAGCATGATCCGGCACATGATCGACCGGGGGATAGAAGAAGACAAGATTAATTTCATCCGGCACTGTGGGATTGACTTTGATTCCTGGCTGGCAGGATTTGACTGTGTCTCTGACTCTGTCAATGAAACTGTGGAACTTTTAAGCACCCATCCGCTGATTCCGGATGACATTAAGATATTCGGGTATGTGATGAATACAGATACCGGAGAGCTTATGACAACAGAAGAATTCAAAGGAGAATAATACATGATTCAGTGTGTATTTGTAGGGCTGGGAGGATTTCTCGGCGCAGTCTTCCGCTATCTTCTCGGACTGATCCCGCTTTCAGCGCAGTTAAGGATTCCAGTGATCACTTTGGGGATCAATGTGCTGGGAGCCTTTGTAATCGGCATGATCGCCGGGTGGACCGGTAGGATACCGGCCCAAAATCCTAATCTGATCCTGTTTTTAAAGACGGGATTATGCGGAGGATTCACTACATTTTCTACGTTTGCTCTTGAGACAGGGACCCTTGTCTCAGAGGGAAGAGTGAGTGAAGGTATTTTATATGTAGTGCTGAGTGTGCTGTTTTCCGTCCTTGCAGTTTTTGCAGGACGGGCCGTTGCAGGATGAGAACCTAAAATTTGCATATACTATCCAAAAGGAGGGATGGTTATGTCCAGAAATAAAAAGTTTATTCTTGGAGGCATTCTGTTTACGGCTGTGGTGGGCAGCCTTTGGCATTTTATTTATGACTGGATTGGAAGACCGGACTTTTTCTGGTGGCTGTTTCCGGTCAGTGAGAAAGTGGAAGAGCACTATAAGCTTTTGATTTATCCGAATCTGATATACGGCCTTCTGATGTTTCGGTTTATGTACAGGCATATCAGATATTACTGGCTCCGCCTGACCCTGGGGATCGGTCTGGGCTGCGTGGCAATCAGAGGATTGTTTGACGCATATACCGCTGTGTTAAAGAATGATATGCTGATCATGGATTTAGTCGTATTTGCCGTCAGTATATTGGTATCCTATGCATTCTTCTTAAAAAGGAGTTAAAGGAGGTGCCTGCTTATGAAGCTGTATTATTGTGACCGTGAGCGGGGAACAGAGACATTCATTGCCGAAGCGCAGGAAGATAAAGAAATATGGAGAGCCATGGAACACTGGCTTACGGAACATGGCTTTGGGCTGATTTATGTGATTCATCACATTGAAAAACAAAAGATATATTACGAATTTGGAAAAGAACACTGCTTTTTTGTAGTTGTGACATAAGTGAGGAGGAAAAGAAATGCTGCCGAATGATCCGGTGATACTGTTAAGCTACATCAACACACAGCTGAGGGACTATTACGATAGTTTTGAGGAGTTGTGCAAGAGTCTGTGTGTAGACTCAGGGGATATCATTGTAAAGCTTTCGGGTATCGGTTATGAATATCATTCTGAGACAAATCAATTCAGATAGTGGAGAGTAAGGGCTGCCGGATGGCGGCTTTTATTAGTTTTCCCAACCTCAAAAAGAGACGAAATGCCGGGAGACCGCTTAAAATGGCGGTTTGCAGCCGATTTGAAAGAAAATGCCGGAAAAATAGAAACGGTTGGGAAATATTCAGAGAAACGTTGAATTTATCAGGGAAAATGACTATAATGGAAATAAAGAATGGCGGAAATACGTTGGATTAATAAAAACAAGAGTTGTATTGAAATTTTCCTAGTACCCATTCTACAAACAGACCAGCGGTTGATTAATAAAAACAAGAGTTGTATTGAAATTTTAAAATATCACACATCACTTTTCGCGCCTCTAAGATTAATAAAAACAAGAGTTGTATTGAAATTCCATTCTGCTTTTTGCACCAGCATTAACTATTGGATTAATAAAAACAAGAGTTGTATTGAAATCGCCGTTGCAGCTGGAACCGGTAGAGTTTATGCAGATTAATAAAAACAAGAGTTGTATTGAAATTCCAATCCAACGATCTTAAAATCTGATCGATCTTGATTAATAAAAACAAGAGTTGTATTGAAATGATTTGGGCTTGTGTAGATTTTAATATTTATGAAGATTAATAAAAACAAGAGTTGTATTGAAATGATTTGGGCTTGTGTAGATTTTAATATTTATGAAGATTAATAAAAACAAGAGTTGTATTGAAATGATTTGGGCTTGTGTAGATTTTAATATTTATGAAGATTAATAAAAACAAGAGTTGTATTGAAATTCTTTAGGAGAGCCAGGTATACGACACTATGTAACGATTAATAAAAACAAGAGTTGTATTGAAATAAAGAAATGACACTTGAAGAAGTAGAGAAAGAACTGGATTAATAAAAACAAGAGTTGTATTGAAATGGCATCAGACGTTCTGGTAGTTTATGGATACATAGATTAATAAAAACAAGAGTTGTATTGAAATCCGCATAGCCGTTCATATCGCTCAAGTTTATTTTTCGATTAATAAAAACAAGAGTTGTATTGAAATAAAGTTTGTTGCTGCTCGCAATTATCTTCTTATTACGATTAATAAAAACAAGAGTTGTATTGAAATTTCTCCCTTGACGATCTTGATCGGGTAGCCTAGCTCGATTAATAAAAACAAGAGTTGTATTGAAATAGTATAAAAACTTGCTGATATTCTAACCCCTTTGCTGATAAATAAAAACAAGAGTTGTACTAGACCTTTATTTACAACAAATACAAATCATGAAAAGGCATTGAGCTTCTTTTATTTCACAAGAAACTCAATGCCTAAATTTTTACTTTTTCATATCCTGTCCATTTGACTCATTTATAAAAACTGCTTAACAAACTCAACCGGAAGCATTGTTCGTTCCGCAGTTTCTTCCGCTGAAAGCCCCTGTGACAAGAAACGTTTTGCAACGCTCTCCATGCTCTCTGCCACTTCTACGATATAGCTGTCATAATCGTAAAACCGCATAACACGCTGGTCCCAGGGATATTCTTTGATTCCGTGAAGAAATTCAATCCCTTCCAGAGCTTTCAGCTTATCTTCCCAGGCGTCCAAATCTTCCACTTCAAAATAAAGCTGAAAATTATCTGGTTTCTCCTGGGGCTCCAGTTTCACTCCGACCAATTCATCGTAGTTGGACTGCAGAGACAGGCCGTTTTGAAAAGAAACATGAACCCCCAGATCCATCTCTACCGTTTGTTCCATTACCTTCTCATAAAAATTTTTTGATCTTTCCATATCAGACACCGAAATCAACGTACCGCCGTATATCATATTTTCTGCTCCTTTCTGCTTTGTACCTACATTATAGATCAGAATTTAGCAATCTCACTGTAAAAATCGGACATCTCACGGCGGTATTCCTGTGGAGAAATTCCGCATATAGATTTAAAATCGTGGATAAAGTGAGGCAGATCATAAAATCCGGATAAATTGGAGGCATTGGTAATGCTGTTTTGAGGATTATGAAGGAGCCGGATTGCAGAATTGATGCGGACCAGGCGGGAAAATGTTTTTGTGTTCATTCCGATACATTGGGAAAATAACCGGTTTAAATGCCGCTGGCTGTAATAGACAGTATCCGACAACTCTTTTACAGAGAGACTGCCCATGTTCTGAATAATGTTCTGAACAGAAAAATGCAGTTCGGGGGACAGAGAAGCTTTTATGTTTGTCAGCAGCAGGCTGTCGATGTCCCTGATCATTTCATATGCACTGCGGGCTTTTTCGATGTTTTCAATGATCCGTTTATCTAACCCGAAACTTAGGTCAGAAGGAGAGAAAGCACGATCAGAAAGCTCCTTTTGCGGAACAGCTGTAAATGCGTATAAACCGGCCGGCTGGAACTCAATAATAAATAACATTTCTGCCTGATTTGCCTGCTCACCGACGCTGCAGGCCGCCGTGGCCGGGCCAAACAAGCGGCTGCTCATCCCGGTTTCATCACATGAACATACCAGAGTTGCGCACCCGTGGGGGATGACGGTGTAATGATTTGAGATCATGTCACTGCCGGGGAAGGTGACAGTGTAATTAGAAATCCAATCCCGCAGTGCCGGATGAGGAAGGAGATACATATAATCCTCTCCTTTTTCCAGAACACGATGGGGTTCGCGGTAAAATCTCAGGTCATCTTTCGTGATCATAAGCTGCCAGTCCTTTCAAAATTTATATACCAGACATTCGTTTTATAACCTTATCATAACATATCAAATGATGAAATCTAATGGAAATCATTTTTGTCTGACCACGGCAGAGCATATAGGTATTATTTTTTGCGAAAATATGTTAAAATTTATGTATCTCGGATAGCGGAGGGAACTGCATATGGATGATTTTATTCGGTTGGAAGAAGTGAGGAAAATATATCAGACGGGACAGGTCGTTACCAAGGCCGTAGATGGGATTAATTTTACCATCAGTGAGGGAGAATTTGTCGTCATCATAGGAGCCAGCGGCGCCGGAAAGACCACGATTCTGAACATTCTGGGTGGGATGGACACCGTAACTTCCGGTTCTGTTTTTGTAGATGGAAATGATATCGCAAAGTATTCAAGAAGACAGCTGACCCAGTACCGGAGAAATGACATCGGATTTGTATTTCAGTTTTACAATCTGGTGCCTAATCTGACGGCGCTGGAAAATGTGGAGCTGGCCCTTCAGATCAGTAAAAATCCGCTGGATGCGGAACAGATTCTTTCGGATGTGGGGCTCTCTGAGCGCCTCTCTAATTTCCCTGCCCAGCTTTCCGGAGGAGAACAGCAGCGGGTTTCCATTGCCAGGGCCCTTGCCAAGAATCCAAAGCTTCTGCTCTGCGATGAGCCGACCGGGGCTCTGGACTATAAGACAGGAAAATCGATTCTAAAACTTTTGCAGGATACTTGCCGTGAGAGAAATAAAACTGTGATTGTTATCACTCACAATCTTGCGATCGCCCCGATTGCAGACCGTGTGATCGAGATCAAGAGCGGAAAAGTACATGATATGCGGATCAATCAGGAGCCTAAATCAGTAGAGACGATAGAATGGTAGGTGGACCATATGAAGAAAGCGCTTCATAAAGACAATTTCATGATGGTCCGAAAGACACTGCCGAGATTTTTGTCGATCTTTTTTATTGTTGCATTGGGAGTAGCGTTTTTTTCCGGAGTCCGGGTTACAGAACCCGATATGAAGTTAACCGCAGATGCCCAGTTTGACGAGAGCAGGCTTATGGATTTAAGAGTCCTTGGCACCATGGGTATCACAGAGAAAGATGTAAAAGCGGTCAGAGAAATTTCCGGGATTTCCGTGGCGGAACCAAGCTACTCTGTGGACACGATCTGTAAATTGAATGACACAGAAAAGGTCTTAAAAGTCATGGCGGCGACCGGCCGGCTTAACCAGATCAAAGTCACAGAGGGCAGGATGCCGAAGACGAACGGCGAGTGCCTGGTGGATTCTTATCTGATGGACCATTCGGATATCAAAGTCGGCGATACGATTACAGTATCATCGGGGACGGATGATGATATTGGGGAGACATTAAAAGAATCCTCACTGAAAGTAGTCGGAGTGGGAAGTTCCTCCTATTATCTTTCCAGAGACAGGGGAACGGCCACTATAGGAAATGGGCAGATCAGCGGTTTTGCTGTGGTGCCGAAAGAAAATTTTAAATTGGATGTCTGCACGGATTTGTATATCACTGTGAAAGGGGCGGCAGGGAAGACTGCATATACAGATGACTATGACGATATCGTAGAAAAAGCAGAAAAAAAGATTAAGAATATTTCAGACAGCCGCTGTGAGATTAGACAAAGGGAAATAAAGGACGAGGCTGAAAAGGAAGTAAAAAAGGCTGAGAATCAATATAAAAAAGAAAAGAAAAAAGCGGATAAAAAACTCGCAGAAGCAGAGCAGAAACTCAAAGATGCAAAAAAGGAAATAAACGCCGGACAAAAAGAGATTGCTTCCCAGAAATATAAGATATCCCAAGGCGAGAAGGAGATACAAAAGGGATGGCAGAGTTACAGAGACGGCAGGAAGCAGCTTTCTAAGGCAGAGAAAGACATTAAAAGCAATGAGAAAAAGCTTGTGAAAGCAGAAAAAGAGCTTGCCAAAGCGAAAGAACAGTTAAAACAGCAGATGCAGCAGGCAGGAGCTATGGGACAGATTCCACCGGAGATGCAGCAGAAATTTGAACAGGCAGAGAAGGAACTATTAAGACAGGAGGCAGTTTTAAAAGCCTCTAAAAAGGATCTGGCCAAAGGAAAAAATGAACTTCAGGCAAGCAAAAAAAAGTTAAACAGTTCTGCCTCTCTGCTGAGGAAGAAGGAAAAAGAACTTAAGAACGGAGAACTTAAAATTTACGAGGCTGAGAAAAAGCTTTCAGATGCCCGAAAGGAGCTCAAAAAGGGAGAAAAAGAATATAGATCTTCTAAGAAGAAGGCTGACCGTAAGTTTGCCAAGGCAAAGAAGAAGATCGATGATGCCCGGAAAGAGATAGATGATATAAAGATGCCCAAATGGTATGTGCTGGACCGGAACAAGATCCAGTCTTACGTGGAATACGGAGGGGACACCGAAAGAATCGGGGCGATCGGAGAAGTATTTCCGGTGATTTTCTTCCTGGTAGCCGCACTGGTAAGTCTGACGACCATGACCAGGATGGTGGAGGAACAGAGAACCCAGATCGGAATTTTAAAGGCTTTGGGGTACACAGGCTTCGATGTGGCAAAGAAGTATGGACTGTACGCCCTGCTCGCCACAGCAGGGGGAAGTATCGCAGGCGTGCTTGTGGGAGAGACAATCCTTCCCAAAATCATCATCGAGGCGTATTCTATGATGTATACGGGAATCGGTCCGGTAAAACATCCGTTTGAGACCAGGTTTGCACTGACGGCCTCCGCGGCCTCTGTGTGTATCACGCTTGGAGCCACCATGTTTGCCTGTTATAAAGAACTGAGGGAAAAACCGGCGCAGCTGATGCGCCCTGAGGCACCGAAGGAGGGCAAACGGATCTGGCTTGAGCGGATCGGAATTCTGTGGAGGCATTTAAACTTTACGTGGAAGTCCACCCTGAGAAACCTGTTTCGGTATAAAAAGCGGTTTTTTATGACGATCTTTGGGATCGGCGGATGTATGGCACTGCTGCTCGTCGGTTTTGGATTGAAAGATTCTATTTTCGCCATTTCAAAAAATCAGTATCAAAACATTATGACTTATGATGCATCGGTCACACTGGAAGACGATCTGTCTGCAAAAAAGGAGCAGGAAATTGCATCTTGGATACAAAAACAGCATACAATACCAAGCAGCACCAAAATCCGCAGCGTCTCAGTAGATTTGGAGTTTGACGGGAACAGCAAGTCGGCTTCTCTGTTTGTCCCGGAAGATGCGAAAGAACTTTTATCTTACATCCGGTTTAAGGACCGCAAATCCGGGGAGAAATACCGGCTTTCTGACAACGGTATTATTCTCACGGAAAAAGTATGCAGCCTGCTGGGCATCGAAATCGGAGATACCGTCATCATCAAAGAAGGAGAGACAAAGACCGTCCGGGCTAAAGTGGAGCATATTACAGAAAATTATATGCATCACAATATCTATATGTCCAAAGGCTTATACCAAAAGCTTTATGGAGAGGAGCCGGAGTACAATCAAATTCTTTTAAAAGACAAAGACAGATCTGAAAAAACAGAGACAGATCTTGGAAAAGGTCTGCTGAAGCAGGAGGGGGTGGCATCTGTTTCCTTTATCTCTGATTTTGAGAAAGAGATGAACGATATGCTGAACAATCTGAATATTGTTGTGTTTGTCTTAATTGTATCTGCCGGACTTCTGGCTTTTGTAGTATTATATAATCTGAACAACATTAATATCGCTGAGAGGAAGGCGGAACTTGCAACCCTAAAAGTCCTGGGCTTTTTTGACCTGGAGACCGCGGCCTATGTCTACCGGGAAAATATACTGCTCACCGTCATAGGTACAGCTGTGGGAGCGGGGCTGGGCATTCTCCTCCACCGATATGTGATTTTAACTGCGGAGGTAGATCTGATCATGTTTGGAAGACAGATCCTGCCGGCCAGTTATCTATACAGTGTTCTGCTCACCATAGGGTTTGCGGCGCTGATTAATTTCATGATGTTTTTCCAGCTTCGGAAAATCAACATGGTGGAATCTTTAAAGAGCACAGAGTGACACCCCAAAGGTAGGAAGGGAGATTGACTATGAAAGGATTAACAATGAAGGACTTGATTTTTTATCACATTTTTCCGCTGGGAGCTTTTGTGGATGATGAGACAGAACATGGGATACTGGAAGTAAAGGAATGGATACCTCATATCAAAGGGCTGGGAGCCAATTCCATTTATTTTTCTCCGGTTTTTGAGTCCAGCAGCCACGGATACGATACGAAAGATTATAAAGTGATCGACCAAAGGCTTGGAACGAACGAAGATTTTAAAGAAGTATGCGATGCACTGCATGAAGAAGGAATCAAAGTTATTTTAGACGGTGTATTCAATCATGTGGGCCGAGAATTCTGGGCATTTCAGGACGTTTTGGAAAAGAGGCAGGATTCTGAATATAAGGATTGGTTCTATATCAATTTTGACGGAAACAGCAACTATGGCGACGGATTCTGGTATGAGGGCTGGGAAGGCCATTTTGAACTGGTAAAATTAAATCTGGATAACCCCGCAGTCAGAGACCACCTTCTGGATGCAGTGGGTATGTGGATGGATGAGTTCGGGATTGACGGTATCCGTCTGGATGTAGCCTATATGCTGAACCGGACATTTATGAAGAATCTTGTGGATTTTGCCAGAGACAGAAATCCGGAGATGGTCTTTATAGGAGAAATGCTGCATGGGGATTACAGCACTCTGGTCAATCACCATATGCTTGATTCTGCCACAAATTATGAATGTTATAAGGGACTGTACTCCAGTTTTAATACCCACAACATGCACGAGATCGGTTATTCTCTGAACCGGCAGTTTGGCCCGGAACCATGGACACTTTATCAGGGACTCCCTCTGTACAGTTTTGTGGATAACCACGATGTGATGAGGATTGCCACCCAGCTTACGGATGAAAAACATCTGCCTCTGATCAATGCACTCATGTTTGCCATGCCGGGGGTACCGTCCGTCTACTACGGAAGTGAGTGGGGAATCGAGGGATTTAAAGAACCCGGCAGTGACGACGCACTTCGTCCGAGAGTAAAACCTGAGGATCTTAAGCAGGGAGAACTCTATCAATACATCGCAAAGCTTTCAGAAGTGAGGAAACACAGTCAGGCGCTGAAAGACGGCGGTTACAGAGAAATACGTACGGAACAGGATATCATCGCCTTTGAGAGAGAAGCGGGAGAAGAGAGAATGATTTTTGCCTTAAATGCGGGATCGGAGGAATATACCCTGCATTTTGACGCCAGAGCGGGAAAAGGCACGGATCTTCTGACCGGAGAAGAGAAAGATTTTGGGGGAGGGCTTTTGATTCCTCCGTATCAGGCCATGATTATTCAACCTGAGCGTTAGGCTTTCTTGACTTTTTGTGCAAAAACATATAAAATTATAGAAGTGTTTTATGCACAAAAAATTGAATAAGGAGGAGGCCTGTGGTATATATAATTATTGCCATTATCGCAACTCTGGTCATTGTTGCGCCAATTTCCGCCTATGTTGCCAATCAAAGAAGCAAGAAGGCTATGGAAGTAACCATTGGAAACGCAGAGAGCAAAGCCAGAGATATTATAGATGAAGCCATAAAAGCAGCGGATGCGAAGAAACGCGAAGCTTCACTTGAGATCAAGGAAGAAACTATAAAAGCGAGACATGACTTTGAAAAGGAAACAAAGGAACGCAGGGGTGAACTGCAGAAGTACGAAAAGCGCGTACTCAACAAGGAAGAAACTGTTGACAAGAAAGCAGAGATGCTGGAGCGCAGGGAACAGTCTCTGACTGCCAAAGAAAAGAATTTTGAGGCAGACAAGGCAAAAGTGCAGGAGCTCAAGTCCAAACACTTACAGGAATTAGAAAGAATTTCTGGGCTGACCTCTGATCAGGCAAAAGAACAACTATTATCAGCAGTGAAGGAAGACGTAAAGCACGAGACAGCGATGCTCGTAAAAGAGATGGAATCCAGAGCAAAGGAAGATGCGAGAAAGAGAGCCAAGGAGTATGTGGTTACAGCCATTCAGAAGTGTGCCGTAGACCATGTGGCCGAGACGACGATCTCTCTTGTACAGCTTCCAAACGACGAGATGAAAGGACGCATCATCGGCCGGGAGGGCAGGAATATCCGTGCCCTTGAGAATATGACAGGAGTAGAATTGATCATCGATGATACCCCGGAAGCAGTCGTATTGTCAAGTTTTAATCCGGTCAGGAGAGAGATTGCAAGGATTGCTCTTGAAAAGCTGATCGTGGACGGAAGAATTCATCCGGCCAGGATCGAAGAGATGGTGGAAAAAGCCACAAAAGAAGTGGAGACGAAGATGCGGGAAGACGGGGAGGCTGCAACTCTGGAACTTGGAGTTCACGGCATCCATCCGGAACTGGTCCGTCTGCTGGGCAAGATGAAATACCGCACCAGCTATGGACAGAACGCACTGAAGCACTCTATGGAGGTGGCACAGCTTTCAGGGTTGCTGGCATCTGAGATCGGAGTCGATGTCAGGATGGCAAAACGCGCTGGGCTGCTCCATGACATTGGAAAAGCTATCGACCACGAAGTGGAAGGTTCCCACGTAGAACTTGGAGTGAACTTGTGCAAGAAGTACAAGGAACATCCAATTGTAATCAATGCAGTGGAATCCCATCATGGGGATGCAGAACCAGATACATTAATCGCTTGTCTTGTTCAGGCGGCAGATGCGATTTCCGCAGCGAGACCGGGAGCGAGAAGCGAAACACTGGAAAGCTATACGATGAGACTGAAACAGCTGGAAGAGATCGCAGATTCCTTCCAGGGTGTTGATAAAACTTTTGCGATACAGGCAGGTCGGGAGATTCGTGTAATGGTAGTTCCAGAACAAATCAGTGACGATGACATGATTTTACTGGCCAGGGATATTTCAAAACAGGTGGAAGATAACCTGGATTACCCGGGACAGATTAAAGTCAATATTATCCGTGAGTCACGGGTTGTGGACTACGCGAAATAATCAATGGAAAGTGAGACAGCAGATGAATTCGTTCATCTGCTGTCTTTTTCTGATGAGAAAAATCCTTCACACATATTTAAAACGCAAAAAACATGCAGATAACCGCATTTTCGTACGAAAAATGCGGTTAATTTATTATAAAAACGCATATAACTGCAATAAATAGCCTTGACAATGCAAAAATATGCTGGTATTATAAAGGCACAGCAAACAAAACAGGCAAACAGATGCATAAAATGCAGATGAAAGCGCAAAAAAATGCAGAAAGAAAGGAAAACAAGTATGGAAAAGTGGATGGACTTAAGCGGGAAAGTCATGATCGTCACAGGAGGAAGCCAGGGGATCGGTGAACATGTAGTAAAAACACTGAGAAATAACGGTGCCGCAGTTGTGGTTGCGGACTTGAGAAACAATGAGACGTTTGAAAAGGATGAGAACATCTTTTTTGTTGAGTGCAACGTTGCCGACAAGAAAAGCGTGGATTCGATGATGGAACAGGTAATAAAGAAATATGGAAAAATAGATGGCCTTCTGAACAATGCAGGAGTCAGCCGTCCGAGACTGCTGGTTGATTTTTACGGAAAACGGCCGGAATATGAACTCTCAGAAGAAGACTTTGATTTTATGGTCAATGTCAATCAAAAAGGAGTATTCCTGTGCTCACAGGCTGCTGCACGTTACATGATAAAACAGAAATCCGGAGTGATCGTGAATATGTCATCTGAGGCGGGGATGCAGGGCTCCAAAGGCCAGAGCTGCTATTCAGGCACAAAAGGAGCAGTCCTTTCTTACACAATGTCATGGGCGAAGGAGCTGGGCCCCTATAATATCCGCGTTGTCGGTGTGGCACCGTCAATCAATGAGAGAACTCCTATGAATAACGACGCAGCATTTGAAGCGCTTGCGTATACAAGAGGACAGGATAAGAATAATGTTTCATCCGATTATGAAAAAGTTATTCCTATGGGAAGACCGGGGAAATTAGATGAAGTTGCCGACTTGATCTGCTACCTGATGTCCGACCGCGCAAGCTACATATCCGGAACTACTGTAAATATCAGCGGGGCAAAGTCTACACGTTAAAAAGTATTTCAATAGTAAAAAGTCAAAGTATGAGAACCGGAGGTGTAAGATATGGAAACAAAAGCAGGGGCACTGGACAGAATCCGTAAATTCGGCGGGCATATGAGCGGGATGGTTATGCCGAATCTGGGTGCATTTGTGGGCTGGGGACTGCTGGCAGCATTGTTCATACCGACAGGGTGGATTCCCAATGAAAAATTAAATGAGATGGTAGGACCCATATTAAATTATCTGCTGCCGCTTCTGATTGGCTATACGGCAGGCTATAATATCCATGGACAGCGGGGAGGTGTTATCGGTGCATTTACTACCATGGGAGTGATTGTAGGTTCTGATATCACTATGTTCAGCGGAGCCATGATCATGGGCCCGTTTTCTTCATGGCTTCTAAAGAAGTTTGACCATGCCGTGGAGGGGAAAATCAAACCCGGATTTGAAATGCTCATCAATAATTTCAGCCTTGGAATCCTTGGATTTGCTTTGGCTATCCTCGGTTATCTGATCATCGGGCCGGTGGTAAATGCGATTATCGCTTTTTTGACGGCAGGAATCAACTTCCTGATCGCGAAGAAACTGATTCCGCTTTTGGCTGTATTTATGTGCCCGGCCCAGGTGTTGTTTTTGAACAATGCAGTAAACCATGGAATTATCTCACCGATTGCATTCGCTCAGGCTCAGGAGGCCGGTAAATCCCTGATGTTCCTGCTCGATTCTAACTGTGGTCCGCTGCTTGGCACCTTATGCTCTATTGCTGTTTTTGGAAAGGGAAAAGCAAAAGAGACAGCTCCCATGGCGATGTTTATTGCGGGAATCGCCGGTATCGGGGAAGTGTATTTTCCTTTTATTCTGGCAAATCCGATCATGATTTTTGCTACAATGGGCGGTCTTGCAACCTCCCTTCTGCTCCTGGTCGTGCTGGGCGGCGGTCTGGTCGGCATGCCGTCTCCGGGCAGTCTGATCAATATAGCCCTTATGACACCAAAGGATGCTGCGGTGGCAAATGTTCTGGCAATCGGAGCGGGATTTGCGGTGGCGCTGCTGATCGGTTCTTTTATTCTGAAGACCATAGGCTCTCCGGAGGAAGAGGCAGATCTTGCCGTAGCCGGTATCGATATGGGAACAAAGACGGCAAAACCGGAAGCGGCCTTAAAGAAACATAAGCCTTCCTCAGGAGGTGCCATCCGTTATATCATCGTGGCCTGTGATTCAGGAATGGGCTCCAGCGCCATGGGAGCATCGGTTTTAAAGAACCGTCTCCAGAAAGAAGGATATAAAGATATTAAGGTAAAGAATTCATCGGCCAGCCGGATTGATCCTGATGCGGACATGATTATCACGCTGGAAGGGCTGATTGAGAGGGCAAAACTGAGTGTAGACAATACAGGCAGGGAATTTCTGGCGATCAACAACTTTCTGAAAGAAGCTGATTACGACCGGGCTTTGGAAGTGATTGAAGACAGAAACGGCAAAGAAAAAGCAAAACCTATTTTATCAGAAGAAAACATTGCGTTAAATGTGAAGGTAAAGGATAAAGAAGAGGCCATTCGGTATGCCGGAAAAATTTTGGTGGAAAATGCGTATACGACTCCGAAGTATATTGAACATATGATGGAGAGGGAGAGGAGATTCTCTGTGTATATCGGAAACCATCTGGCGATTCCTCATGGGATAGAGTCATCAGATTCGGAAATATATACTTCAGGCCTGTCTGTAGTACAGATTCCGGAAGGCGTTGACTTTGGTGATGGAAATATTGCATACGTTGTCATAGGTATCGCCGGGAAAGACGGCACTCATCTGAACATGCTCAGCAACATAGCGCTGATCTGTGCTGAGGAAGAGAATATTGAAAAGATGAGGCATGCTGAAAATAAACAAGAGATTATGGAACTATTAAAGAATATTTAATGGCCGCTTTTGCTTTCCCTTTTCCAGCGGATTCGTTATAATAATATTAATCTAATCAACAGAATGTATGTGTAGGAGAAGGTAAAGCGATGAAGATGTTAAAAGCAGAGAGGCAGGATAAGATCCTGGAGATTCTGTCCCTCGAAAATAAAATTATTGCCAGCGAATTAAGTGTGAGGCTTGAAGTTTCTGAGGATACGATCCGCAGAGATATTAAAGAATTAGACCAGAGAGGTCTTTTGAAAAAGGTGCACAGCGGAGCCGTAAAAAACGGACCTTTGAAGGAAGATTTTGACGCAAGGATTGATCTGAATCTGGAAGAAAAGATTCGTCTGGCCAAAAAGGGCGCAGAATTGATCAAACCCGGATCTGTGATTTTGATCGATGACGGAACAACTAACTATCAGGTGATCAAGCAGCTGGATAAACACATGCGCTGTACGGTTATTACGAACAGTATTCCGATTATCCTTCTTTTAAGAGATTATCCAAACATCGATGTGATCACGCTGGGCGGGAATCTGTATAAATCTTCCATGGCTACCTATGGCTATGAGGTCATCAAACAGCTGGAGCTGCTTCATCCGGATTTGTATTTTATGGGGATTTACTGTATGAGCAGTGAAGTGGGCATCAGTCATTCATCCATGGAAGAATGCCAGCTGAAACAGAAGATGCTCTCTGTCTCTTATCAGACTGCGGCACTTGTGACCAAGGAAAAGATCGGATCTGTGTCAAATTATGTCATATGCAAGACAGGTGACATTACATATTTGATCACAGATTCTGATCAGTAAATATAGAGCTGTTTTTCAGACAAAACACAGATCAGGAGGGAAAAATGAAGAATGTATTGATTGTGGGAGCAGGACGGTTAGGAAAAGGGTTTGTAGGCGAAACTTTTGACAATGCGGGATGGAATCTTACATTCCTGGATAAGGACCCGAGAGTTACAGAAGAATTACGAAAAGACGGTTGTTATTATGTGAAGGTACACCGGGTGGATGAAATACAAAACCGTACGATCAAAAATTTTAAAGCATATACTTGTGATGAAGAATACTCATGCATGGAGGCTTTCTTGGAGACGGATGTGATCGTACTTCCGCTTTATCCGGAAGACTTTGAAGAGGCGGCAGGTTATCTGACGAAGTGCTTTGAAGAATTTTACAGGGTGCATCCGGACCGCAGACTGACTATGATCTGTATTACAAATAAAAATTATCTGATCCCTGGAATTACGGAGGCATTCAGAAAAGACTTGTCCGAAGAAGCAAAGGAGTGGTTCGATCAGAATGTAGTGATCCGGGACTCTATTATCCGCAGGAGTACAGATGCCAAGAGTAATTATGATGTCCATATTGATACGGTTGCAGTAAATTCACTTTTGATCCAGCAGCCGGTCAATAATGATTTCAGTGATGTGGAATGGATGGAACTTACGGACAAGATTGAGATGCTCAAAGACATTAAAGTCACCGCAGTCAATGGTCCCCATGCAACACTGGCCTATATGGGATATTTAAAGGGGTACAGTACGATTCCGGAATCTGAGGCTGATCCTGAGATCGCGGAAGTTGTGGAAGGAGTAGTAGAGGAGATTACGGCAGCCGTCATGAAGGAATATCCGATTACACCGGAGGAGCTGCACAACCTCGTTTATTTTGCACCGGCCAAGGGCGTGCTTCCGGATTCTATCTACCGGGTAGGATACGATCCGATCCGTAAATTATCAAAAGGAGACCGTCTGACAGGAGCCGCCGAGCTGTGCCTGAAACACGGCGTCAGTTTTGATTCGATCGCCAAAGCCATGGCGGCCGGATTCCAATATGCGGAGCCCAGGGACGCAAACGCACAGAAACTTCAGCAGGAGATTAAAAACATTGGAATTGAACAGGCCGTATCTGAATATACTGGTCTGGACGCAGACAGCCCGATTGCAAAACGTGTCATCGAATATTATCATCAGTCTGCAAGATAGAAGGCGGAGGAGCATATGGACGGATATAAAAAGATCAGACAGAATCTCGTACATCAGGGAAAAGTAGTGGGGTTTTATGAAGATGTCATTACACTGCCCAATGGCAATACTGTCACCTGGGACCTGGTAAAGCATCCGGGAGCCGCAGCAATTATTCCGGTCACGGAGGAAGGGAATATCCTGCTGGTCCGTCAATATAGAAATGCCCTGGACGCAATGACTTATGAGATACCGGCCGGAGGTATTGAGCGGGGGGAGAGCGGATACGACTGTGTAAAAAGGGAGATCGAGGAAGAGACAGGGTGCAGGGCAGAAAAGATTGAACCTCTGATCACGATTGTAACCGCCATTGGCTTCTGCGATGAAAAAATTCCAATCTTTGTAGGGACAGGACTTCATAAGACAGAGCAGAATCTGGACGAAGACGAGTTTATCGATGTATATGAATTTTCGCCTGAGAAAGTGAAGGACATGATCTTAAAAGGAGAGATTGTGGATGCCAAGACGATTTCCGGAATCATGACATATTTGAGTACGCTGTGAGGATGAAATACCGGGTGTCATAAAGAAAAAAGGTAGCACATATAATTTTATGTGCTACCTTTTTATATCCGCGGAGCAAATGATATCTGGGAGGGAATTTAGATGGAGCGGAAAAAATTTTTCATCGGTGTGTTCGTGCTGACCGGCCTTGTGCTGGGAAGCCTTTTTACAAATGCAGTGTATAAGGATTATCTGGAGTATGGGGGACAGATGGATTCCCTTGTCCTCAGCGGGAAAGGACTTTACATATCAGGCAGCAGCCTTCTGCCCTATATTTTATTTAAGAGGGGAAAGCAGTACGGCATTTTATTTCTGATCGGTTTTATTTTGAAGCCGGTGGTGCTTTTATACGGCGGACTTTTCTGTCTTTCTTTTTTTCTGGGTTCGATCCTGTCTCTGCAGGTAATGAATTTAGGGATCGCAGGTCTGCTGATTGTGATACTGAGCCTGTTTCCGCACTATATCTGTTACGGCGGTTCCATGTATCTTCTGTATCAGCGAAATGTAAGAGATGAAAAAAAAGAAGAAATAACCTTTGATACAGGTCATTCCTTCTTAAAAAAGTTTTCCATTCATCTGGAACTGATATTGCTGGTGCTGGGATGCTTTTTAGAGAGCTATGTCAATCCCGGAATCTTAAACATGTTCAGCCATCTTATAAAGTAATTCCTCTGTCTTTTCCCATCCAAGGCAGGGGTCTGTGATGGATTGGCCGTACACGCCGTTTCCGATCGGCTGGCTGCCGTCTTCGATATAGCTTTCGATCATGATGCCTTTGACGAGAGAATTGATCTCGGGGAGAAAGCTTCGGCTGTGGAGGACTTCCTGGACAATCCTTGGCTGCTGATCCCACTGTTTTCCTGAGTTGGAGTGGTTGGCATCCACAATGACGGCCGGGTTCGCAAGGCCGAATTTTTCATACATGTAAGCAACTCTTGCCAGATCTTCATAGTGGTAATTCGGTACATTGTTGCCGTGTTTGTTGACGGAGCCGCGGAGAATCGCATGGGTCAGAGGATTTCCGTCTGTATTTACTTCATAGCCGTTGGCGATGAAATTGTGGGAACTTTGTCCGGCGACGATAGAATTCATCATCACGGTGAGATCGCCTCCGGTTGGGTTTTTCATTCCTGCGGGAATGTCGAAACCGCTGACGGTCAGACGGTGCTGCTGATTTTCCACGGAACGGGCGCCTACGGCTACATAGGACAAAATGTCTTCCATGTAGGGCCAGTTTCCGGGATAAAGCATCTCATCAGCAGCAGGCATATGGAATGCTTCCAGAGCGTCGATGTGGAGTTTTCTCACGGAACGGAGACCTGCGGCCATATCCGGAGCTTTCTCAGGGTCCGGCTGGTGGACCATTCCCTTGTATCCGGCGCCGTTTGTTCTCGGTTTATTTGTATAGATCCTTGGGATCATCAGGAGCTTGTCGGAAACCTTTTCCTGAACGCCGGCCAGGCGTCCCAGATAGTCCATCACCGCTGTTTCGTTGTCGGCAGAGCAGGGACCAATGATTACGATGAATTTTTCCGATTCCCCGGTGAAGACCTTTTTGATTTCTTCATCTCTTGCCTTTTTTATCTGCCGTGCCTCTCCGCTCAAAGGAAATTCCTGCTGGAGTTCCTCAGGAGACGGCATTTTATTGATTCTATGCATACCCATAATCTTATCTCTCCTTTATTTCTCAATCTGTATGTAGACGGCTCATAAAGCCGATTGTTATAAGTTTACCAAATGTTCACAGTGCTGTAAAGAAGGAAAGGCAAAACGGTGTGTACCCGAAAAAATCCTGAAGATGCCTTTACAAACGGGAAAAATTTGTCTATAATAAACATAGTATAAAATTGCATATCGAAGTAGAGAATAATGATTCTCCAACTTCAGGGCAGAGTGAGACGTTTTAAAGCGTCAATTCTCGACTGGCGGTGATCCTTTTTTATAGAGCAGAAGGCAAGTCCGCGAACCGAAAGGCCGATTGAGTGTGAATCTCAAACCAACAGTATAGTCTGGATGAAAGAAGTAACCATGGACGGTATTTTTGTATCGTTCAGCACAGCCCTGTCTTTGGTGACAAGGGCATTTTTTATTTTGCAGGGTTGGATCAGACATCCCCCTCAGAATAAAAGAATTGTTAAATGGAGGAGAAAGAAAATGATGAATGAAACAGCAGCAGTGAGTAAAGTAAATGTAAGAAAGATCACGGTGACTGCCATGCTTGGAGCGCTGGCCGCAATTCTGATGTTTTTTGAATTCAGCGTGCCGTTTATCATGCCGGGATTCATTAAGATGGACTTTTCAGAACTTCCCGCTCTGATCGCCGCATTTTCCATGGGGCCGGTATCAGGCATCGCAGTGTGCTTCATTAAAAATATTGTAAATCTTCTGCACACTACGTCCGGCGGAGTAGGGGAGATTTCCAACTTCATTCTTGGAGTCTGCTTTGTACTTCCGGCAGGTCTGATCTACAAGAGAAACAAATCACAGAAAGGAGCACTGATCGGTGCCCTGACAGGTGCTGTCATAATGGCAGTGGTGAGTGTGTTTTCCAACTATTTTGTCGTCTATCCGGTCTATGAAAACTTCATGCCGATGGAAGCAATTATCGGAGCTTACCAGGCGATCAACCACAATGTCAGAAACTTATGGGATGCATTGATCTGGTTTAACATGCCGTTTACCTTCGTAAAAGGAATGTTCAGCGTTGTAATTACATTTTTGGTATATAAGAGGATATCTCCGATCTTAAAAGGAAAACATTAAGATTTAAGACAATTATTACAGAATATAATAAAACGTCAATCCGAACTTAAGGATTGACGTTTTTTAATGAATGTTTAATTTAATTTTTGTTTTGCATTATCTAAAAATGAATCTGCGGCCACGATATAGCGCTCGTGTGTGCCGATGCCGATCCGGCCTTTATTGTCCATAATTTCCGCCTGAAACTCTAATTTCTTCCGGTTGATCTCTGTCAGGTGACACTGGCAGGTGACTTGGCACCCTACGGGAGTGGCAGACACATGGGAAATGTTTAAATTGGTGCCGACTGTGGTCATGCCCTCATCCAGCTTTCCCTCTAATAATTTTACGGCAGCTCTTTCTACCAGGAGTGTCATGGCAGGTGTGGCATACACAGGAAGGCTTCCGCTCCCCCAGTGGGCGGCAGTCAGTTCGTCAGTAACCTCTTCTGACAGGGTGATCTTGTCTCCAATTTCAATCTTCATAAGTTGTCCTCTCTTGATTTATTCCGTATCGTTTTAGGATAGGTAACATTTCATACACTTAGTATAGCAAAATAAGATAAAAATGCTATAGTTTTTTAAGAATTTATTGTAATCTGTGTATGTCTGAAGACGGTTCACACAGTGTGAGGCTGTAAAAGTCCAGAAAAGGCTATGGTGTAAAGCCGGTAAATACGTTAAAATAGTTTTTGACGGATATAATATTAAAATTAAGGTGAGGAGGAATCTTATTGAAATTATACATGATGAGGCATGGAGAAACTTCATGGAATAAAATACGCAGAATTCAGGGACAGTCGGACATTGATTTGAATGAGGCAGGCAGAGAGGCGGCCAGGCTCACGAGTGAGGCTCTGAAAGATTTCAGATTCGACGCAGCCTATACGAGTCCGCTCAGCAGGGCCAGGGAGACAGGAGAGATCGTACTTGCGGGAAGAGATATCCCGCTCATCGAGGACGAACGCCTGAAAGAGGCCAATTTTGGACCGTATGAAGGGGCCGATCTGAATGAATTATACGAAAAAAAAGAACCCATTCTGGACTTTTTTGACCGTCCGCATAAGATGACGCTGATCGAGGGTGCGGAAACCCCGGCACAGGTCGTAGAGCGGTCGAAAATATTTCTGGAGGAATTTATTCTCCCGATGGAAAAAGAAGCAGAGAGTGTGATCTTATTTACACATGGGGCGTTTATTCACGGAATGCTGACAAACATGTATAAGAGAGATGTGAGAGATTTTTGGAAGGGGCCCAAGCTGAAGAATTGTTCCATTAGTACGGCAGAAGTAAAAGACGGCCGTTTCTGTGTGCTCAGTGAGGCAGAGGTCCTGTATTAAAATTCAGAAAGAGAAAGAAGCTAAAGGAGACATACGATGACGAAATATGAGTTTTTAAAGGAACTCCGGGAAGCGCTGGAGGGACAGGTGCCGATGAGTGAAATTGAGGATTCCATTTCCTATTACAGAGATTACTTCAGCCGCCAGGAGGCAGATGGAAGAAGCGAGCAGGAGATCTTGGAAGAACTCGGCAGCCCAAGGCTGATTGCAAAATCCATTATCGAGACAAAGGGCGGGGAGCAGATCTATTATGAAGATACCTATGAAGAGCAGGTGAATGAAGAGGAAGGTTCTCCGAAAGTTTTTGTGTTTGATTCTTTTCTGACGAAGATTGGATGTCTGGCAGCAGTGATCATTGTCATCATACTGATTGGAAGTATGTTCGCCGTAGCGCTGCGGTTTATCGGACCGATCATTATGATCCTCCTTCTTATTTATCTGATCAAAAATGTTTTCGGAAAGAGGTAAGGGCAGAAAATGAATATCATTCAGGAAGTAAACCAGGCCAGAGAGCAGATCGTAAAGTACAGGCAGGATCTTCACCGATGTCCGGAGACGGCTTTTGAAGAATATGAGACTACAGCCTATATCAAGCGGCAGCTGGATGCCATGGGGATATCCTATAAGCCGCTGTATCCCACCGGCATTGTGGCGGAGATCGGGAAGGGCAGGGAAGCTGCTGCACTAAGGGCCGATATTGATGCATTAAAAGTAGAAGAGGAGACAGGATGTTCTTTTGGGTCAGAACATCAGGGATATATGCATGCCTGCGGACATGACGGGCATGCAGCCATTCTTTTGGGCACAGCCGGTATTCTGAAAAAGCATGAAAAGGAATTATCAAAAAAAGTATTTCTTGTTTTCCAGCCAGCGGAGGAGACTGCCCAGGGAGCAAAACTGGTTCTGGAGTCAGGGCTTTTAGAAGACGTAAAAGAAATATTCGGACTCCATATTTTTTCCGGAATCGAAGCCGGGAAGATTTCTCTGGAGGCGGGGCCGAGAATGGCTGCCACGGACTGGTTTTCTATAGACATCAGAGGAAAATCCGGTCATGCCGGAAAACCGCATCTTTGTACAGATGCATCGGTAATCGCTGCGGCCACAGTCATGAACCTTCAGACGATCGTGAGCAGAAATACCGATCCTCTGGACTCGGCTGTAGTTACCGTGGGAAAGATGATCTCAGGTACAGCCAGGAATGTCATATCCGGCTCTGCCAGAATCGAGGGAACAGTCCGGACATTTTCGGAAGAGACTGAAAAAATGGTGAAGGAACGGGTCATCGAAATCGCCGTGGGAACAGCCGGTCAGCTGGGAGGAGAAGCGGCCGTAGATTATCCGCCGTCCAGCCATCCGCCTCTGGTCAACGGGAAACCGACGGTGGAGAGAGCCATGCGGGGAGCAGGAAAGATTTTTTCCGAGAAAGATTTTGTGCATGTGCCTCCGATGATGCTCGGAGAAGATTATTCCAACTATTTAAAGACGATTCCGGGAGCGTTTGCATTTGTGGGCGGGGGTAAAGATCAGTTTCCCAATCACCACAGCAGATTTGATATGGATGAAAAGGCACTGGAAAGCGGAGTGAAACTGATGCTTGCTTATGTCATGGAAGAGTAGGCGGTTTGCAGGGATGAGCGGTACAAAAAACGGCAGAATGTACAGTATTTCGTGCTAGACCGCAATTCACAAGTATGCTATAATCATAGCCAAAGAAAAAATAGGCCTCATTTACGGCCTTGCAGATTATAAACCAGGGAAAAGGCGGGTAATTATGAATTTAGTTTATCGTAGTACAAGAAACAGGGAAGAGACAGCATCTGCTTCTGAAGCGATCCTTAAGGGACTGACGAATGACGGAGGACTTTTTGTGCCGGATTCTATTCCAAAGCTTCAGGTTTCGGTAGAAGATTTGAAAGAAATGACTTATCAGGACATTGCGTATGCGGTTATGAAGGAATTTCTCACAGATTTTACAGAGGAAGAGTTAAAAACCTGTATTGCCAATGCTTATGATAGTAAGTTTGACACAGAGGAGATCGCCCCGATCGTAAAAGCAGGGGACGTATACTATCTTGAGCTGTTCCACGGCTCCACCATCGCATTCAAGGATATGGCTCTCTCCATTCTCCCGCATCTTTTAGTTACTTCCGCAAAGAAGAATCATGTGGAAAATGAAATTGTGATCCTGACAGCCACTTCCGGAGATACGGGCAAAGCTGCTCTGGCCGGTTTTGCAGACGTGCCGGGAACGAAAATCATTGTCTTTTACCCGAAATCCGGGGTCAGCCCGATTCAGGAAAAGCAAATGCTGACTCAGAAGGGTGAAAACACTTACGTTATCGGCATCAAAGGTAATTTTGACGATGCCCAGACCGGAGTGAAAAAGATGTTCTCCAACAGGGAACTGGCCGCAGTGATGGATGGGAACGGATATCAGTTTTCATCTGCAAACTCAATCAACATCGGACGTCTGGTTCCTCAGATCGTATATTACGTAAAAGCCTACGCGGATCTGGTGAAAAAGGGTGCAGTAAAGGCAGGAGATCCGATGAATGTCGTAGTGCCTACCGGAAACTTTGGAAATATTCTGGCAGCGTTTTATGCAAAACAGATGGGAATTCCGATCGGAAAGTTTGTCTGTGCGTCCAATGAAAATAAAGTTTTGTTTGATTTCTTCCAGACCGGAGAATATGACAGAAAGCGTGAGTTTGTTGTGACATCATCTCCTTCTATGGACATTTTGATTTCCAGCAATCTGGAGCGTTTGATTTACAGAATTACAGGAAATGATGCCGAACAGTGTGCGAAGTTTATGAATGCCCTGACAGAAGACGGTGCATATGAGATCACACAGGAGATGAGAGACCAGCTCACAGAGTTCTTCGGGGCCTATGCCACAGAAGAAGAGACTATGGAGAAGATCAGACAGGTCTATGAGTCAGAACATTATGTACTGGATACCCATACGGCAGTGGCATCCGTGGCATATGACAAATATGTGAAAGACAGCGGTGATAAGACACCGGCAGTCATAGCCTCCACCGCAAGCCCGTATAAGTTTACCAGAAGCGTAATGAATGCCATCGATCCAAAATATGATGTAAAGTCTGATTTTGAACTAGTGGATGAGTTACATAGAATTTCCGGTGTGGCTGTTCCGAATGCCATCGAGGAGATCAGGACGGCTCCGATCCTCCACGACACAGTCTGTGAGACGGCGGCTATGGAAGAAGAAGTGAAAAAAATCCTGAATATTTAAGATAAAGATGATTAAAATACGGCAGAGTTAAATTCTCTGCCGTATTTTTTGTCACAAAAAAGTATTTTTGTAGTCTAATACAGCAGGAGGTAAAATTTATGGATAAGATAACAAATCAACAACTTGAACTGCTTATCGGCAGAGCCGTAGACGGAGACAAAAAATCTCTGGAAACAGTGATCATGAGCGTACAGGACCTGATCTTCAATCTTTCTCTCAGGATGCTTGGGACTTTCGCGGATGCAGAGGATGCGTCACAGGACATCATAGTGAAAGTCATCACCCACTTGTCATCGTTCAGAAAAGAGAGTGCTTTTTCTACATGGGTCTACAGGATAGCGGTAAATCATTTGAAAGATTACAAAAAACATATGTTTGCCAACAGTCCTCTGAGCCTGGAGTTTTACGGGGATGATATTGAAAATGCTCAGATCCGCGATATTCCTGATCTGACACAGAATGTGGAGAAATCTATTTTAGAAGAGGAACTGAAAATGTCATGTACCAATGTGCTGCTGCAGTGTCTGGACAGCGAGAGCAGATGTATTTTTATTCTGGGGACAATGTTTAAACTGGACAGCCGTATCGCAGGTGATATCCTTGGCCTGACACCGGAAGCATACCGAAAGAGACTTTCCAGGATACGCAGCAAAGTGGCAGATTTCCTCGATCACTACTGCGGCGAATTTGGACGGGGGACATGCAGGTGCAGAGACAGGCTCAACTATGCCATAAAGAATCACCGTCTGGACCCGGGCAGGCTTCAATATACGGCGGCAAATGAAATTTCAGAGCAGACAATGTTTCATGTAAAGGATGCTATGGAAGATATTGACGACTTGTCAATGAAGTTTTCTTTCTGCAAATCCTATGGATCACCGGAGAAAATGAAACAGTTTATCAGGGAGTTTCTGGATTCTGCTTCGTTTTCTGTCGTGAAAGAATCGTGAGGAGGTATTAGATATGAATATGGAACTGATTTTAAATTATTTATCGGAACTCAGCCGGAATAATAACCGGGAGTGGTACCATGAGCATAAAGAAGAGTACCGAGAGGCCAATGCTGAATTTGAGTCGCTTATTCAGGAGCTGATTTTGAGAATCGGGGAAAATGACAGCAGCATCCTTGGGAATATTCCTAAAAAACTCACATTCAAACTGGTCAGGGACACTAGGTTCAGCCGTGATAAGTCTCCGTATAATCCCTGTTTCCGCGCTCACATTTCATCAAGAGGCAAACTGCCGGTTCCCGTCGGATATTATATTATGATCCGGCCGGGGGATCAGTCTTTTTTAGGCGGAGGTTTATTTGCGGATATGTTTAAAGACGCTACAAGGATGGTGAGGGATTATCTCTCAAAACATCCTGAGGAGTGGGAACAAATCATCGGGTCTGATGAGTTTCAGAGCTGTTTTGCTGTAAAGGGCACGGCGCTGAAAAATGTGCCTGCAGGCTATGATAAGGATCATCCGCAGGCCGAATATCTGAAGAATAAAAGCTGGTATCTGGAATATTTCATAAAAGACGAGGAACTCCTGAATGAGGAACAATTTTTGGACAGAGCAGTGGACGTTTTTCGTAAGATGAAACCGTTTAATGATTATCTGAACAAAGCTTTGGAAGGCTTTGAAATGCCCCAGAGATAAAATTACAATGGGTGGACACGCTTCGCGTGTTAAGGTATAATTTAAGAAAAAGTATGTGAGGAGACGGTGAATTATGCCAAAGGATTTATTTGATAAGATCGAGCAGACCATAACGACTACTGGGAAAGCAGCGGCGAAAAAAGCAAGGGAAGTAGCGGATACGGCAAAGATTAAAAATGACATCCGAGTTGCAAAGCGTGAATTAAATGATTTGTATGAGCAGGTTGGACGGCAGTATTTTGAGTCTCATATGGATTATCCGGAAGCGGAATATATTGATCTGTTTAATCTGATCGAAAAGATCCGGGGAGATATCAAAGTCATGGAAGCAGACCTTGAGATGGTCAGAGAAGAAGAATCGTAAGAGTGTGATTAGTAAAATATAAAAGCCGGCAGGATTAAACTTCCTGCCGGCTTTTTAGTATAGTGTGATCAGAGATTTGTTTTTCTTTCCATGAGATATCTTGTCAGGAAGAAGCAGACGAAAATCTCTATGATGCTGCCGATGATCATCATAGGCATCAGATAGTAGCAGAATTCCTCAAGTCCGGTAAAATTCATGAAGTTCGGGAAGATGGACGAGAAGATGTTGGTCACAAGTGAAAGCGCCGCAGTTGCAAGGAAATAAGTTCCTATGGATGCTCCCAGACGATGATTCGGCAAAAGACCTCCGATAGTAATACAAAGGTAAATAAACAATGGTGATGATATGGCATTCAATATCAATGCAGACAAAGTCTCGGTGATAAATAAAAATCTGATTCCCGGGTCAATCTTGTTAAATTCCTGGAATGAAAGGGACAGCACCTGACAGAAATCAGTCCAGTATGGCGTACCTGCCAGGAAAATAAAAATAGAGAACATGAAGGCGACGGAGGAGATTACAACCCAGAAGATACTGATCAGAAGTTTGCTCAGGATCTGGAGGTTGACGGAAACAGGAAGCGTAAAGCTTAAGTATCCCTCATCGGTATAAAAGTTCTTATAAAACCGGTAAAAAGATATAATAAAGCACATGAGGAACAGAGCGATCACGGCCACCACATAAATGGTTACAATAAAAATGCTGAAAGTCATGCGCAGCGGATCATTGCCGAACCCGATCATCATCATAAACAGTTTAAATAACAGTGTGATCCCGCCGAATGTTGCGAGCAGAGGCACAAAATACCGGGCGGTGGCTTTCAATTCATATTTCAGTAGTTTTCCTAGCATTTGAATACCTCCCTGAATAACTGGTCCACAGATTTTTGTTTCTCTTCCCGGATCTGGTCGACGGTTGCAGACAGAGTGATCTTTCCGTTCTGCAAAAACAGGACGTCGTCCAGGACGGTTTCGATGTCACTGATCAGATGGGTGGAAATGATCAGGCTGGCATCCGGATTGTAGTTTGAAATAATCGTTTTCAAAATATAATCACGGGCAGCAGGATCTACACCGGCAATCGGCTCATCCAGAAGATATAATTTTGCATTCCGGCTCATGACTAAGATGAGCTGTACTTTTTCTTTTGTTCCCTTAGACAATGTTTTCAGGCGCTTATTTTCGTCAATACCAAGATCCTTCAGCATATAGAGCGCCTTTTCTTTGTTGAAGTCTTTATAAAAATCATCAAAGTAGGTAAATACTTCATGGATTTTCATCCACTCCGGAAGATACATCCGGTCCGGGAGATAGGAAATGTGTTCCCGGGAATGGATGCCCAGGGGCTGACTGTCAAACAGGATCTCTCCTTCGGTTGCTGTCAGCAGGCCGTTGATCAGCTTGATCAGTGTGCTCTTGCCGCTTCCGTTGGGGCCTAAAAGACCAATAATACGTCCGGAGGGAATTTTTAAGTTGAGTCTGTCTAAGGCTAAAAAACCTGAGTAGACCTTAGAAAGATTATTACATTCAAGAATATAATTCATATACATACCTCTCATTGCTATCTTATTAGTTTGATAATGTCTTCTTTTTTCAGACCATATCGTTCCATCTTCTTCAGGAACTCCGCAATTTCCTTTTCGGCAATCGAAGCCTGCAGTGACTGGATCAGCTGCTCATCTTCGGTGACAAAGCGTCCGCTGGTCCTCTGGGAATAGAGCAGGCCGCTGCGCTCCAGTTCGGACAGTGCTTTCTGCATTGTATTCGGATTCACAGAAGCACAGGCCGCCAGATCCCGGACGGAAGGCAGCTTTCCTCCGAGAGGATAGACACCGGAAAGGATGTCGCCTTGAATATGTTCCATCAGCTGAAGATAAATCGGCCGGTCATCAGATAATTCCCATGCCATAATAAACCTCGCTTTCTTGTATTAAGTATCTAGTACAATGGTATAATAAACCGGAAAAAAAGTCAATTAGGTTTTAAAAATAAATTGACTGGTGCTGGAAAAATATGTATAATGAGATTAATAAATGGAAATAAAAGGAGGATTTACATTATGTTTCAAATTGTAGATATGACAGATATGGGCAATGGCCGGGATTCCAATCAAGATTCTTATCTCTTGAAAGAAGAGGAGATCTGCGGACAGCAGATACTGATGGCGGCTATGTGCGACGGTATGGGAGGACTCAGCAGAGGAGAGATCGCAAGCGGTTATATTGTAGGTTCGCTGGACCGATGGTTTACCCACACACTCCCGGTCCTCCTCAAACAAAAGATGAAGATTATGAGGATTCAAAAGGAACTGGTGGCTGCCATCAAGAAGATCAATCACCGGCTGATCCTTTTGAGCCAAGAATACGGGGACACGATGGGGAGTACTCTGACGCTTCTTTTTGCGGCAGACCGCCGTTTTTTTGTTCTGAACATCGGTGACTCCAGAGCCTACTGGTTTGACCGGGAACAGAAGTATGTCACCAGGGATCATACCCTGGTCCAGGAAGAAGTCAGCCGCGGACTGCTGACCATAGAGGAAGCGAGGACAGATGCCAGAAAACATATTCTGATGCAGTGTATTGGCGTTACAAAGGAGATCACCATTGACTGTTACAACGGGAAAATTAAGCCGGGGATGGAATTTCTGCTCTGTACAGACGGGTTCTACGGCATGCTTAGGGAGGAGGAGATTTACGAAGTGGAAGCATCCAAAGATGAGATGAAACGATGGGTGAGAGAGTGCTTTGACAAAGTAAAAGAAAGAGGGGAACTGGACAACTTATCATGCATTGTCGTAAAAGTTTCCTGACATGGACAGAGATTGTGCAGGAAACTGTATACTTTTAAAGCAGTTGGGGAGGGGAGGACAGGGAGAGATCTATTTAGCCTGGGATGAAGAGAAATCAAGCTACACAGCGGTTAAAAGGTTTGAAAGCCGGCTCTTGGAAGGGATCAGGGAAGCGCGTATACTGGAGTCATTATGTCATCCGGGGATACCGAAGTATCTTGGACGGAGATTGGAAGACGGACACTTAGATCTTTTTATGGAATATATTCCGGGCATCTCAGTAAAAGAGTATATCAGGCTTCATGAGAAGATCCCCGAACGCCGGACAGCTGTATGGGGCATACAGCTGCTGGATATTTTAGACTATCTTCATAGGAGATCTCCGCCGGTGATCCACTGCGATATTAAACCATCCAATCTGATAATCACGAGGAGAGGCAGGCTCTTTCTGATCGACTATGGCACGGCAGTTCTGGGGAAGGACGGGAATCAAAAGCTGGGGACCTGCGGATATGCTGCACCGGAGCAGATGGACGGACTCGGATATGCAGATGAACAGAGTGATATTTACAGTTTTGGCATGACCCTATATCACATGGTTACAGGGCATCACCCTGGTAAAAAACCATGGGAAGATGATAAAAACTATGGGTTTTCCAGGGGATTTGCGAGAGTATTGAAAAAGTGTATACGAACGGACAAGGAAGACCGTTATCAGACAGTATCAGAAGTGAGACGCGGGCTTAAGAGAGTTTTAAGAAAGCGGGCCGCTGTCTGGGCTGGGGCAGCAGTTTCTTTGATTCTTGCGGCAGGCGTTTGCTGGAAGTCCGGATACAAAAAAGAGCAGCCTGCATATGCTGTGCTGCTAGCTAAAGCCGAAGAAGAACGGTCAAAGGCGGGGAGCAGATTTTCGATGAAAGCAGTTCGATATTATGAGCTGGCGGTGGATCGGGAACCGGATCAGGCAGCCGCATATGAGCGGCTGCTGAGATACTATCAGTCTGCAGGGAGAGAAAAAGAAGGCCTTACAGTTCTGGCAGAGTATGTGGAGTCTAAAGATTTTGACGCTGTGGGGAAGGACAAACTTTTATTCAGAATGGGTCTTTTATATCTCCAGGGAAAAGAGGGAAAGGGAGGATTCCCGCCGGACCCGGTTTTGGCATACCGGTATCTGGCGATGCAGGAGCATCCCACAGACACCCAAAAAGATTATACAGAACTTGCGGGGATTTTATCAGGAAAGAGCTGTCAGGGAGACAGGCTGTGGAGAATTCTGGACCGGTGCGGGCAAAAAACAGAAGATTTTCAGCAGGCTTACCTTTTATTTCAGATTTGCCGGCAAAAGGAGCAGGAATTAAAGAAGTACGGAGATGCTGAGAAAAAGCAGGAGGAACTGGCGGATCTCATGGAAAAACTGTCTGAGAACAATGATGAAAAGAGGACTGCACTGTACGAAAAAGCGGCATTTTATGAGCGTATGATAGACAGCCGCGGTCTTGAGCCATGGATAGAGGCCGCGGATCGGTACACAGATATGCTGGACCGGGAGAAGGAAAAGGCAGAGCTGCAGCTGAAAAAGGCCGGACTGCTCGCCGTATATGGCAGAAAAAAGAGTGCGGAGGAAGTGCACCGGGCAGTGATCAGACAGTATTCAGGATGGCCTGAGGGATATATAGCATATGGTTTTTATCTTGCAAAAGCAGGAAAGAGGGATATGGCACAGGATATGTACCGCAGGGCAAAGGGGCTCGGTGCAGGAGAGGGTACGGAACTTCAGAAACTAGGGGCTGTTTTGGGGGAGGGAAATGATTAGATGCTGAATCGAAAAAAGATAGCAGGACTGTTTATGATCGTGTTTGCTGCGGCGGGATACACGGTTTTTGGCGAAGAAAAAGAGGAATCTTTTTTGAGGGCGGAGTTCGTGGATGGAGAGCAGGAAACTTATACAGCAAAGGAGCGGGAACTAAAAATTACTCTGCTGAAGGAAGGAGCAGACAGGGACAAAGTAATCTGCCGCGCCGAAGGGAACGATGGTAAAGAAAAGTGGGATGCAGGAAATATAACTTGGCTGTCAGAAAAAGAGGGCAGGGTTATCTTTCGGAGGGAGGGCTGGTACAGAGTCAGTGTGGAATATGATGGTGAATCCAGTATGCTTCAGGAATTTTGTCTGGAAACAACAAAACCGGAGGAGCCGGAGGCGGATACGGGTTCCTATATGCAGGGCAAATGGACAAACCGCCCTGTGCATATAAATTTGTCTCAGGGAAGCTCTTTTTCAGGACGATCCGGCTTTGAATACCTGGAATCAGAACAGGGAGAGTGGAAAGCAGCTGAGGGAGACAGTATTACAGTTAAGACAAACGGGATGCACAGATACAAAGTGCGCGCGGTTTCCAAGGCAGGGAACCGGAGTGCCGCTGCCAATGTCTTTGTGAAGTTCTGGGATAAACAGCCCGGGAAACCAAAGGTAAACTGCCCCGGCTCCGCGGATGGAGAGTGGCACAAAAAAGAGGTGAGGATCTGTGCAGAGAAAAGGAAGAAAAAGGGTCCCAGACTAAGAACCTTTATCACAGCAAAGGATTTGGATACGGGGAGGGAAAAAACTATTGAAGAAAACAGTCTTTTGCTTTCTGAAGAAGGGAAATACCAGATCCGAGTGGTTCAGAAGGATGAGGCAGGAAATATCTCAAAGCAAGAATGGAAAAAGAATATTTATATAGACGGCAGTAAGCCCCGGATCAGCCTGGAAGGAAAAACGGTGAATCGATATGAGAAGGATGGCTGCAAACTCAAGGTGACCATAAAAGATTCCTATCTGGATGCAGAGAGCATACGGTGGCAGACTACGGGGAAAGTTGTGAATCAAACAGTAAAAGAAGGAGTGCTGAAAGCAGATATATATTTTGAAAAAGAAGGGGAGCAAAAGCTGTCAGTCTCATGCCGGGATCATGCCGGAAATTCCGCAGAGGCTTCTGTTGGGCATTTTTTCATAGATAAAACGAAACCAAAACTTAAAGTCACAGGGATCAGTTCTCTCGGAATCTATAACTCTGCGCCGGAGGCCAAAGTGATCTGTACGGATGATACTCCCACGGAAGTTTCCCTGTATTTAAACGGAAAATTATTAAAGAGAGAGAATGTAAAGCCGGGAGATAACAAGAAATCAGCATACCCGGTGCTGTCAGAAGACGGATACTATTGTGCTGAAATCCGGGCCAGAGACAGTGCCGGAAATAAGGCATCAGAAAAAGTTTTCTTTACGGTCAGCTGCAAGGGGACACAGATTGCACCGGCCGGAAATACCGTGTATAAAAGCGGTTCAAAGAAGGATCAGGGATCATTTGGATTCCGGATGAAAAATGTAGTGCCTTCTTATGTGACAGAATTTATTGTGAATGGCCGGACCGTACCTTATGAGAGAGAGGGAGATTATATCTATGTGAGTAATAAATATTTAAAGAATGGTTCAAACAAGGTGAAAGTGAAGACAAAGGATATGACCGGCCATGTCAGTACACTGGAGAAGCCGCTGGATTTTTACTATGATGCGGAACCTCCCGTGATCCTCATATCCGGGGTCAGAAACGGAAATACTTATCGGGAGAAAAAACTGATCCAGGTAAAAGTTCAGGATGACCTGGACCGGATAACCGGTTTATGGATGGACGGCAGGAAGATAAGGTTTTCAGACGGACAAACGGTGATCCGGTGCGGCACTGACGGAAAACACAGGCTAAAGGCTGAGGCTGTGGGAAAGTCGGGGCTTAAGTCCGACCGAACAGTGGAGTTTCAGATCAGTACGAAACAGAGAGGACAATCAAAACGTCCATTTGGGTTTGTGATTTCCGGGATCTATTACTTCACTGCGGTTTATCTCATATTTTTCTTTTTCCGAAGCCGAAAATCATAAGAAACAAGTTAAAATCTTCTTTATTCTGTGTTATAATGAGGCTTAATGCAGAGGTTTCGTGAAAGGAGATTTAAAAATGGCAGAAGAAATGAAAGAAACAATGGAACAGTATGAGAATGAATTGGAAGCATCCTTCCGTAAGATGGATGAGGGAGATATAGTTGAGGGTGATGTCCTGAGCGTCAGCGACGAAGAGGCAGTCATCGATTTAAAATATTATGCTCAGGGTATCCTGAAAGCTTCTGAATACAGTGATGATCCAAATGTTACTTTGACAGAAGCTCTTAATGAGGGAGACCGGGTAAAGGCCAAGGTTATTTCTGTAGATGACGGTGAGGGGAATATTGTGCTGTCTAAAAGGGAAGCCAATCAGGTTCTGGCCTGGGACCGCCTCCAGAAGCTTATGGAAGAGGAGACGGTTCTCAGTCTCACTGTTGGCGGAGTTGTCAACGGAGGAGTGATTGTATATGTAGAAGGAATCCGTGGGTTTATCCCGGCTTCCCAGCTTTCCTTAAATTATGTGGAAGACCTGAACACATGGCTCAAAAAAGAAGTGGAGGCCAAGATCATTACCGTAGATGAGAGCAGGAATAAACTTGTACTCTCAGCCAAAGAAGTGGAAAAGGCAAAAGCTCAGGAAGAGCTGAACCACAAGATGGCGATGATGCGTCCCGGCATGGTGCTGGAAGGCACTGTCGAAAATATCATGCCGTATGGTGCGTTTGTGGAACTTGGCGATGGACTCAGCGGTTTGATCCATATATCACAGTTCAGCGAAAAAAGAATAAAAAGCCCGAAAGAAATGGTAGAAGAAGGACAGAAGGTCAAAGTAAAAGTTTTAAAAATTGCCGACAACAAGATCAGTCTCAGCATGAAGGCACTGGAGGAATCCAGAGAAGCTGAAAAAGTCGAGACCGGGATCGAATATAAAGAAGAGGAAAAGGCACAGACCAGCCTTGGAGACTTACTGGCAAATCTTAAGTTATAATCAGAGAGGAATCAAAAGATGGCAGGTTCAAGCATTGGCACATTATTCAGAATTACAACGTGGGGGGAGACCCATGGAGAGGGGCTTGGAGTCGTCGTAGATGGATGCCCGGCCGGACTTCCTATTTCAAAAGAGGATATTCAGCAGTATTTAAACCGCAGAAAACCGGGACAGTCAAAATATACGACACCCCGGAAAGAGGATGATCAGGCAGAGATCCTGTCCGGAGTTTTTGAAGGAAAAACAACCGGAACTCCCATTTCTATGGCAGTCTATAACAAGAACCAGAGATCCAGAGATTACAGCCAGATCAGAGATGTTTACCGGCCCGGACATGCGGATTATACTTATGATGCCAAATACGGAATCAGGGATTACAGAGGCGGGGGAAGGTCTTCCGGCAGAGAGACCATCGGCCGTGTGGCTGCCGGAGCAGTGGCTGTCAAGCTGTTAAAGGAACTTGGAATTACGGTAACGGCATATGCAAAAGAGATTGGCGGCATTACGGCAGACGAGAAGCGATTTGATCTGGAAGAGATTTTTCGGAATCCGTTTTACATGCCCGACAGAGAAGCAGCACTGAAAGTGCAGGAATATGCGGACCGCATGATGAGAGAACAGGATTCTATGGGCGGGATTATCGAGTGCACCGTACAAGGGTTAAAGCCTGGCATTGGTGATCCGGTGTTTGAAAAGCTGGATGCCAATCTGGCCAAGGCGGTGCTTTCGATCGGTGCCGTAAAGGGATTTGAGATTGGTGATGGTTTTGCGGCTGCTTCCTCCTGCGGATCACAGAATAATGACGCTTATGAATATCGGGAAGGCGGATTTGTAAAAAAGACAAATCACTCAGGAGGAGTTCTGGGAGGCATCAGTGACGGCAGCCCTCTCGTGTTCCGGGCAGCAGTCAAGCCGACTCCGTCTATCGCCAAGGTTCAGTCCACAGCAGGAAAAGACGGGAAAGATTTTGACCTTTCCATCGGGGGAAGACATGATCCGATGATTGTTCCGAGAGCTGTGGTAGTGGTTGAATCCATGGCGGCGGTCACGATTGCAGACGGGCTGCTTATGAATCTGAGTGCCAGTATGGACTCTGTAAAAAAAATATACGGGTAATGGTGAATATATGTATCAGTTAATAAAAAAAGACGGTAAAGCAAAAAGAGGGCGGTTTACAACTGTCCATGGGACGATAGAGACCCCGGTTTTTATGAACGTGGGGACAGTGGCTGCGATTAAGGGTGCGGTGAGCACAGATGACTTAAAAGAGATCAGAACCCAGGTGGAGCTTTCCAACACCTATCATCTCCATGTGAGGCCGGGGGACCGGCTGATCAAGGAATTCGGGGGCCTTCATAAGTTTATGAACTGGGACCGCCCGATCCTTACAGATTCGGGAGGGTTTCAGGTCTTTTCCCTGGCCAAGCTGCGTAAGATAAAGGAGGAAGGTGTTTCTTTTTCTTCCCATATCGACGGGCGAAAGATTTTTATGGGACCTGAGGAGAGTATGCAGATCCAGTCTAATCTGGGATCTACTATCGCTATGGCTTTTGACGAGTGTCCGCCCCATCCTGCGGAGAGAAAGTACATGCAGGATTCTGTGGACCGTACGACCAGATGGCTGTATCGCTGTAAAAAAGAGATGGACCGTCTGAACCGTCTGCCGGATACGGTGAATCCGCATCAGATGCTGTTTGGAATCAATCAGGGGGGAACTTATGAGGACATCCGTATCTCTCATGCAAAAGAGATTTCCAGGCTTGACCTTGACGGCTATGCACTGGGAGGTCTGGCGGTAGGGGAATCCCACGCAGAGATGTACCGTATTCTGGATGAAACCGTCCCGTATCTTCCGGAAGCAAAACCTACTTATCTGATGGGAGTAGGCACTCCCGCCAATATTTTGGAAGCGGTGGACCGGGGAGTAGACTTTTTTGACTGTGTTTACCCGACAAGAAACGGCAGGCATGGACATGTCTATACCAACCACGGCAAGATGAACTTGTTCAATAAAAAGTATGAGCTGGATCACAGGCCTATAGAAGAAGGCTGCCAGTGTCCGGCGTGCAGAAGTTACAGCAGGGCTTATATCAGACATCTGCTCAAGGCAAAAGAAATGCTGGGTATGAGACTGTGTGTCTTGCATAACTTATATTTTTATAATACAATGATGGAAGAGATCCGGGATGCCATTGAACAGGGGCAGTACAGAGAGTACAAAGAGAGAAAGCTTTCCGGTATGGAAAATAAGTGATCAGGATTCAAGAAATTGAATTTGATATATTATTATTTTAAATGGAGGAAAAAGAACAAATGCAATCACAATTTAGTATGATTCTGTGGCTCATTATTGTGTTCGGAGGTATGTATTTCTTACTGATCCGTCCGCAAAAGAAAAAAGACCAGCAGATGAAGGAATTAGCAGCTTCTCTGGAAGTTGGGGACAGTGTACTTACCATCAGTGGTTTCTATGGTGTGGTCGTGGATGTCGTAGATGACAAAACGATCGTTGTAGAATTCGGAAATGACAAACATTGCCGTATTCCTATGGAACGTGCTGCTATTTCTCAGGTTGAGAAACCGAATCAGGGAACAAAAGAAGATTAATATTGGGGGACGGCGCTTTTTTGCGCCGTCTTTTCTGTACCAAAGAGGACGGCTTTAAGAAGGAATGACTCAAAAGACATTGGTTATGAAATGCATCCAGGAGGATTGATCATGGACAGGACATCGTTTCCCTACTATTATGATATCGTTGGCAGCTTTTTGCGCACAGAGACATTGAAAGCTGCTAAAAGACAGTACAAACAAGGTGATATGAGTGCCGTAAGATTAAAGAGAATTGAAAATCAGGCGGTCAGGGAACTGGTCAGAAAACAGAAGGAAGCGGGGCTTAAGGCGGTTACCGACGGAGAACTGCGCAGAAGATGGTGGCATCTGGATTTTCTCTGGTATTTGAACGGAATCGAGAGAAAGAAATATAAACGGAGACCGGACATTTTCAGGGAAGAAGAGACGGAGCCGGAGACGCTCGCAGTCTGCGGCAGGATCAGCTTCGGCAATCATCCTTTTTTAAACCATTTCCGGTTTCTAAAGTCAATTTCCGGGGATGCGGCGGCTAAGATGACGATTCCGTCACCGGCGATGCTCCATTTAATCTGCTGTGTACATCCTGAGTCATACCAGCCAATTCCAATTTACAGGAATGAGAAAGTTTTGTTTGAAGATATCATCAGGAGTTACCAGAAAGCTCTGAGGGCTTTTTACAATGCAGGCTGCAGATACCTTCAGTTTGACGATGTCTCATGGGGAGAATTTTGTTCCTGGGAACGGAGGGAGGTTTACCGAAGCAGGGGGATTGACACAGAGAAACTGTCAGAGCGTTATGTCTGGCTGATCAATCAGGTGCTGAGGGTAAAACCGGAGGATATGACGGTGACGCTTCATGTCTGCCGGGGAAATTTTTATTCTGCCCGTATGATATCAGGAAGCTATGAGGCAGTGGCAGAGCAGTTATTCGGTCATTGTCTTGTGGACGGATTTTTTCTGGAATATAATGACAGCGGACAGTCAGGGGATTTCAGGCCTCTCAGATACATAAAGAATCAAAAGGTTGCACTTGGATTAATATCTGTCAGGTCTCTTGTGATGGAGAAGGATGATGTAATTCAAAAGAAAATTCTGCAGGCATCGTCTTATGTTCCGCTGACTCAGCTTTGCTTAAGTCCGCAGTGCGGGTTTGCATCAGAAGAACAGCAGAGGTTTTTGACAGATGAACAGCAGTGGGAAAAGATCAGGAATATGAAGAGAATTGCGGAGGAAGTATGGAAGATACCGGCAGGGGCTTAAAGCCCGCTGCCGGCGGTAAAAGATTATGCCAGGGCTCCGCCCAGGGTTCCTCCGGCTGCGCACAGAAGCATTGCGGTGATGCGCTCTCCGCTCATCAGTGCCTGGTTTTGATCCAGGAGAAGGGAGATCAGAAAGAGTACGGCAAAGTACAGAAGGCCCACGGCCAGGCCCCAGAGAAATTTTCTCTTTCCCATTTGTTTGCCGATGATAAACCCTGCAAATACAGACGCAGCCACATAGGTAAAGGTTACGCCAAGGTTTGCGACTTTTGTGCTGACTTCGGTCTGATACATAATAAAAGCCAGAATACATAGAATAATTCCTGTCAATATGTAGGAGAAGATTAAGCTTTTTAAGATTGAAATACCGATATTTTTATTTTCCATGGGATGCCTCCTTTTAGTAAGATTTTATGCAGGAGAGGGTCATTCTATGACACATAGGGAGAAAGGACAGACGATGATTGACTTACATTTGCACTCGGATGCCTCGGACGGTACACTGAAACCGGCAGAGGTGCTGCGTGCAGCAAAAGAAAAGGGACTTTATGCGTTCGCACTCACTGATCACGATACAGTCGCAGGAATTCCGCCGATCCTTCATTCGGGAGAACTTACAGGCATTCATTTTATGCCGGGAATTGAGCTTTCATGTGAGGCGGAAAAACACGAGATTCACATACTGGGCTATCATATTGATATCTGTAATCAGAACTTACTAAACACACTGGAGGGACTGCGGAGAGGAAGAAGGCAGAGAAATCTTTCTATGATTGAAAAGTTTCGTGAGGACGGGATACCAATGACGCTTGAAAAACTTCTGCACGGCAACGAACAGACCGTGATCACCAGGGCACATTTTGCAAGAGTGCTGATCGAGGAAGGATACTGTGCCAATAAGGAGCAGGCATTTAAAAAGTATGTAGGAGACGGATGCAGATATTATATTCCGAAGCCTTATTTTGCGCCCGCGGATGCGGTCAGGCTGATCAAAGATGCAGGAGGTACTGCGGTACTGGCGCATCCGTTCCAATATCATCTTTCCAACGCGGAGTTAGAGGAGCTGATCAGGGAGCTGATCTCTTTCGGGCTGGGGGGAATTGAAGTCTATCACTCATCCCATCATCACGGACAGACGGTGAAACTCAGGCAGTGGTGCAGGAAATATGGGATGCTGGCCACAGGAGGCTCGGACTTTCACGGCAGCAATAAACCGGACATTGAGATCGGGACGGGACGGGGCAGTTTAAAGGTCCCGGATCACCTCTACGATGAACTGAAGAACTTATTGTAATTCCGAAATGAATATGATATAATGGGCAAGTTAAAAAGGGAATAAGAGAGATTCATATTGAAGGAGGAACTTGGCATGAAGCACATTAAGACTCTAACGAATAAAACATTGCAGAACACAGTAAAGAAAGGCGGATGCGGTGAGTGCCAGACATCCTGTCAGTCAGCATGCAAGACATCCTGCACCGTAGGAAACCAGAGCTGCGAACACAGCAAATAACCCACGGCGGGAAAGAGCAGAAGAATGAGAGGCGGTTCCTTTTTGAACCGTCTCTTTTCGTTAAGGACAGATAAAGGAGAAGAAGCAGCGTGGTTTACCAATACAAAAATAACGGATATAATATGGTGCTGGATGTGGAAAGCGGATCAGTCCACGTCGTGGATGATCTGAGCTATGACGTCATCGGACTTTACGGCACCCGCACTTTAAAGGAAATACAAGAAGAGCTTTCCGGATACGAAGCCGGGGAGATCGAGGAAGTCTATGAGGAAATCAGGCGTCTGGAGAGCGAAGGAGCACTCTTTACAAAGGACGAGTATGAGGATTACATAACGGAGTTCAAAAGGCGTCCAACCGTGGTCAAAGCACTCTGCCTGCATATCGCTCATGACTGTAACTTAGCGTGCAGATACTGTTTTGCTGAAGAAGGAGAATATCACGGAGATCGTTCGATGATGAGTTTTGAAGTAGGAAAACAGGCATTGGATTTCCTCGTTGAAAACTCAGGCAGCAGGAGAAACCTGGAAGTGGATTTCTTTGGAGGAGAGCCGCTGATGAACTTTGAGGTCGTAAAGCAGCTGGTGGCTTACGGCAGGTCTCTGGAGGAGAAGCACAGTAAAAAGTTCAGGTTTACTCTGACGACCAACGGCGTCCTTCTGGATGACGAAGTGATGGAGTTTGCAAACCGTGAGATGGCCAACGTGGTCCTTAGTATTGACGGGCGGAGAGAGGTCCATGATAAGATGAGGCCTACAAGAAACGGCAAGGGCAGCTACGATCTGATCATTGATAAATTTAAAAAATTTGCAGAGATGCGAAACGGAAAAAGTTATTATGTGAGAGGCACTTTCACCCATGACAACCTGGATTTTTCAAAAGATGTACTGCATCTGGCGGACGAAGGATTTGACCAGATTTCCGTGGAACCTGTGGTAGGACCCGAAGAGGAGCGGTACACGATCAAAGAAGCCGATCTTCCGAAGATCATGGAAGAATATGATCTTCTGGCAAAAGAAATCATCCGGAGGGAGAAGGAAGGAAAGGGCTTTACGTTCTTCCACTTTATGATCGATCTGACCGGAGGTCCCTGTGTGGCAAAACGCCTTTCAGGGTGCGGTTCGGGAACCGAATATCTCGCGGTGACGCCATGGGGAGATCTGTATCCGTGTCATCAGTTCGTGGGGGAAGATGAGTTCTGTGTAGGAAATGTGTTTGACGGAGTCACCCGCGGTGATATTGTCTCTGAGTTTAAGAAGACCAGTGTTTACTCGAAAGAAGACTGCCGGGAGTGCTTCGCCAGATTTTACTGCAGCGGGGGATGCAGTGCGAACTCTCATAAACTGAATGGTACGATCAACGGTACCTATGAAGTGGGCTGTCAGCTGGAGAGAAAGCGAGTGGAGTGTGCACTGATGATAAAGGCCGCATTGGCTGATCAGAGTGAAGAATAAAGGAGCAGAAAACTTATGAAGACGAACAAAAATAAGAAGGGAAGATACGCTGCCGGGATAATCCTGCTGGCCGCATTGTGTGCGTTTGGAATTTTTATCACCGCAAAAGGGCTTGGGAAAAATAAGATCGGCCGTGCAGAAAACATCGAACTGGGTCTGGATCTGGCCGGAGGAGTCAGCATTACCTATGAAGTGGACGGCAAAAATGTATCTGATAAAAACATTGACGATACGGTATACAAGCTTCAGAAACGTGTGGAAGGGTACAGTACAGAATCTGAAGTCTACCGCCAGGGTAAAAACAGAATCAACATCGAGATCCCGGGTGTGACAGACGCCAATAAGATCCTGGATGAACTGGGACAGCCGGGAACTCTGGCATTCATGGTCCAGGACGGCAAATCCATGAAGACGGTCCTGACCGGAAATAACGTCAAATCCGCAAAAGCTCAGACAACTGAGGGAGACAATGGGGCCAAGGACTATGTCGTAGCCCTGGAGTTTGACAAAAAAGGAACTAAGGCATTTGCAGATGCCACAAAGAAGAATGTGGGCAAACCCATCTATATTATATATGACAACCAGATCATCAGCGCACCGAATGTGCAGACCGTCATTACCAAAGGGGAATGCAGCATAACAGGAATGGAGAGTTATGAAGCGGCCGAAAATCTGGCATCTTCTATCCGTATTGGATCACTTCCGGTAAAATTAAAGGAACTGCGCTCCAATGTGGTTTCCGCCAAATTAGGAGTGGATGCTATTCAGACAAGTGTCAAAGCCGGCGCCATCGGATTTGCACTCGTCTGTATCCTGATGATCGCCCTGTATTATCTTCCGGGAGTGATCGCATGTCTTGCGCTGGCCATTTATGTGCTCATGACGCTGCTGGCGCTGAATGGATTTAATGTGACGCTGACCCTGCCGGGTCTGGCCGGTATTATACTCGGTATCGGTATGGCCGTGGATGCCAATGTCATCATTTACTCCAGAATTAAGGAAGAAGTGGCGATGGGCAAAAATGTCGGGACTGCCATTAAGGCAGGATTCCATAAGGCCGCTTCAGCCATCATCGACGGAAATGTGACCACACTGATCGCCGTGGCAGTCCTCTGGTTTAAGGGCACTGGAACGGTCAAGGGATTTGCTCAGACACTGGGTATGAGTGTACTGATTTCCATGTTTACAGCCCTGGTTATCAGCAGATTTTTGGTTACCGCCGCATACAAGTTTGGCCTGAGGAGCCCGAAACTCTATGGAAAAGCGAGAGCTTTAAAAGAACGGGATTTCATCGGAGTCAGCAGACGGTGCATGGCGGCAGCGCTGCTTGTAATCGTTGTAGGTCTGGCGTTCCTTCCGATCAACAAGTCAAAGATCGGAGCACCGCTTAATTTTGATCTGGAATTTTCCGGAGGAACCTCTTCTACGATCACATTTGATAAGAGTGTGAAAGTAGATGACAGTCTCGAGAAGAAGGTCGTATCCGCTTACGAAAAAGTAAGCAAATCCACTTCAGTCCAGGGACAGAAAGTAAAAGCAAATAATCAGATGGTGATCAAGTCTGTGGAGCTGAACTTAAGCCAGCGGAAGCAGATCGAGAGCACCATGAAAAAAGATTTTAAGGCGAAATCCGTTGCCACTGAAAATATAAGTTCTACTATCAGCAATGAAATGCAGAGGGATGCGATCGTCTCCGTGGTGATTGCAAGTATCTGTATGCTGATCTATATCGCCATCCGGTTTAAGGATGTGAAATTTGGAGCCAGTGCCATCATTGCACTGCTGAATGACGTGCTTATCGTATTTGCAGCATACTCAATCGGAAGGCTCTCCGTCGGAGGAACTTTTATCGCGTGTATGCTTACGATCATCGGATACTCTATCAACTCTACCATCGTCATATTTGACCGTATCCGGGAGAATATGCAGGAGGCGGATAATACACAGCTGAAAGGCATTGTAAATAAGAGTATCATTCAGACGCTGACCAGATCCATCAACACGTCGCTCACTACGTTTATCATGGTGTTTGTGCTGTTTATTATGGGAGTGTCATCCATCCGCCAGTTTGCCCTGACCCTGATGGTCGGCGTTGTGTGCGGTGCATTTTCTTCTGTGTGTATTACCGGACCGCTCTGGTACTTTATGAAGACGGGATTTAAGAAACAGCCGGCGAAAGCCCTGGAAGATAAAACGGAAGTACACAACGTACAGGAGACGGCAGGATCAAAGGCCAAGAAAAAGAAGAAGAAAAAGAAAAAAGGAATCCGATAAAACATTTGAAAACTGTAATCAGACAATAGGTTTGATTGCAGTTTTCTTACATCACGGGAAGGGGACAAAAAGTTACTTATGGAAAAATGGTTTATCAGCAAAAAGAAAGCAGATTTTGTCCGGATCGGAGAAACGTTCGGCATTGATCCGGTCATAGCCAGGCTGATCCGGAACCGGGATATCACGGGAGAGGAAGACATACGCAGGTATTTATCAGGGACTCTTTCGGACATTTCAGATCCGTTCATGATGAAGGATGCAGAAGAAGCATGCAGACTGCTCCGTCAGGCGGTCCGCCGAGGCACAAAAATCAGGATTATTTCTGACTATGATGTGGACGGGGTAATATCCAATTATATCTTGTGGAAAAGTCTCAGCGATCTCGGAGGAACTGTGGATTTTGTCATTCCCGACCGCATCCAGGACGGCTACGGAATGAATTCAGAGATGGCGGTAAACGCCAAGAAGGAGGGTATCGGACTGATGATCACCTGCGACAATGGAATCGCCGCTTTTGATCCGGTAAAAAAAGCAAAAGATTTGGGCATGGAAGTCATTGTCACAGACCATCATGAAGTTCCGTATCAAATGGAGGAAGGAAGAAAGAGAGAGATGCTGCCGCCGGCAGATGCGGTCGTGAATCCAAAACAGGAAACGTGCGCATATCCCTATAAACAACTCTGCGGAGCCGGAGTGGCGTTTCAGCTCATGAGAGCACTTTACCGGGCGGAGGGCAGGGAGGATAAGGAGCTGGAACCGCTGCTCTGTTTTTTGGCCATAGCCACAGTTTGTGATGTGGTGGACCTCACAGAGGAAAACCGAATTTTCGTGAGAGAAGGACTGAACCGCATCGGTCTTACGCAAAATACTGGTCTGAGGGCGCTTTTAAGGGTTCACAATCTGGAAGAGACAACTGTCAATTCTTATCATTTAGGTTTTGTCATCGGCCCGTGCATCAACGCCAGCGGAAGGCTGGAATCGGCGGAAAAGGTTTTAAGACTGTTCCTGGAAAAGGATGTGGCCGCCGCAGAAGAGACGGCTCAGGAATTGAAAGATCTCAATGACCAGAGAAAGGGAATGACCAACGAGGGAGTCAAAGAAGCGCTGGATCAGATAGAACAAAATGGATACGGGAAGGACAAGGTCCTCGTGATTTATCTTCCGGACTGCCATGAGAGCATCGCGGGAATCATTGCCGGTCGGGTGAAAGACAAAGTGCACAGGCCGGTTTTTGTACTGACCAAAGGGAAAGAGGGAATCAAAGGTTCCGGGCGTTCCATTGAGAACTATCACATGTTTGAAGCCATGAATGAAGTAAAGGATGTATTTGCCAGATTCGGGGGACACGCCATGGCCGCGGGGTGTTCTCTGTCAGACGAATCGAAAGTGGAGGAATTCCGCAGACGGATCAATGGCTGCTGTGAGCTTAAGGAAAATGATTTCATAAAAAAAGTTTCGATTGATGTGGATATGCCGATTGACTATATTTCAGCAGAACTGGTGCGCCAGATGGCAGTGCTGGAGCCGTTTGGGAAGGAAAATAAAAGGCCTTTGTTCGCCCACAGAAAACTTTTCATTGAAAGAATCCAGGTATTCGGCGATAATAGAAATGTAATCCGGCTGTCGCTTTTAAGTGACAGGGGAACAAGAATGACGGGCATGATCTTTGAAGAGGAAGATATATTCCGTGAAAAGATGGGAGAGGGAAAGCAGTACATCACTTGCACCTACTATCCGGATATTAACGTATACAGGGGAAATGAGAGCCTGCAGATACGGATACAGCATTACTTTTTTACATAGGGAGGACAGTTATGAGCCAGATTAAGTTGGTAACCATGGATTTAGACGGAACTTTGCTGAATGACCAGAAGCAGATTTCGGAGCATACGAGGGAAGTGCTCGAAGAAGCAGCCAGAAGAGGCGTACATATTGTGCCGGCCACAGGACGGATCTATAAAGCAATCCCTGATTTTATCAGAAATTTAGAGGGAGTCCGGTATGCCGTCTGCTGCAATGGGGCGACGATCTATGACGCTCTGGAAGATAAGATCATATACAAGAACCACATTCCGAAGGAGACAGCCTTGTCTCTACTCAGGAAACTCACAGAATATAATTGTACCAGAGATATTTACAGAAACGGCCAGGGCTATATGGAAGGGAAATTTTATAACCATTTAGAAGATTTTGATATTAAGGGCCAGCAGAAAGACCTTATTTTAAGGACCAGACAGGAGGTCGGTGATCTGGAGGCCTATGTGGAAGAAAACAGTGACGGCATTGAAAAGATCAGTGCCTTCTTCGGTGACCTTGAGGAGAGAAAACGTGTCATGAAGGAACTGAGCGATCTGGAAATTGCCAGCGTTTCAACTGCATTGTTTAACAATGTAGAGATCACCCAGCTGGGATGTGACAAAGGAGACGGGATCACACAGTTAGCCAAACATCTCTCCATACCGATCGAGGAGACGATGGCGTGCGGAGATGCGGCCAATGACACATTTATGATCCGGGCAGCGGGATTCGGTGTAGTGATGGAAAATGGAATGGACGAACTGAAAGATATCGCAGATTTTGTTACAAAATCCAATGAGGAAGACGGAGTCGCCTATGCCATCGAGCGGTTCGTGCTGAACTAGAGGGGAACGGAAAATCATGAAGCTTTTGCATATGGCTGACCTGCATTTGGGCAAGACGGTCAATGGAATGAATTTCATAGAAGATCAGAGACATGTGCTGGCACAGGTGCTGGGACTGATGGAGAAGGAGCCCGTTGACGGGCTCCTTTTGGCAGGAGATATTTATGATCGGAGCATCCCTCCGGCAGAGGCTGTGACCTTGTTTGACTGGTTTCTGACAGGTACGGCAGAGCTTATGGTGCCTGTTTTTTTAGCGGCGGGAAATCACGATTCGGGCGAGAGGCTGGAGTTTGGACAGAAACTTTTCGGGCAGCAGAATATTTACGTGGAAGGGACATTAAGAGAAGAATTCCCTGCCATCAGGCTGGAAGATGAATACGGGCCGGTCTGCCTGCATCTGCTTCCGTATTTTAAGCCTGCTGAGGCAAGGGCATTATTTCCTGAAGACGAGATCCGCACGCATGAAGATGCCATGCGCTCTGTCCTCGCCCGTCATCCTGTGGACAGAACAGAGCGGAATGTGCTGGTCACCCATCAGTTTGTCACTGGGACAGAACCCGTCACACAGTCCGACTCGGAACTGCTGCTGAGTGTGGGAGGGACAGAACAGATTTCTTATACTGTCTTTGAAGACTATGACTATACTGCGCTTGGGCACATTCACGGCCCTCAAAAAGCGGGAAGAGAGACTGTAAGATACAGCGGTTCCCTTCTTAAGTACTCTTTTTCTGAAGAGTTTCACAAGAAATCTGTGACACTGGTTGAGCTGAAAGAAAAAGGCAGCATAACAGTTACGGTTTACCCGCTTAAGCCCAGACATGATATGCGCCGGATCAAAGGAAAACTTGAAGATCTTTTAGATCCGCAGGTGGTTGAAGCTGCAGACTGTGAAGACTATATCAGCGCCGTGCTGACGGACGAGGAGGAACTTGCAGATCCTATGGAGAAGCTCCGTGCCTCTTATCCGAATATTATGGAACTGAACCTGGAAAAGAGACAGAGGTCCGGCGGTGATGAGGTGTACGCCGACGTCCGTGAAAAGACACCGCTGGAACTGGGGGAATCGTTTCTTGAGCTGACCTGCGGTGAGGCAGAAGAAAAGAGGATGGAATTTCTTAAAAAACTTCTGGAGGAAGGAGGCTTGAATATATGAAGCCATTATTTCTTGAGATCAGCGCATGGGGCCCCTATGCGGGCAAAAATCAGATTGATTTTTCCAAATTCCAGGGTGGACTGTTTTTGATCACCGGGCCTACGGGCTCCGGGAAAACTACGATATTTGACGCGCTGACCTATGCTCTCTACGGGGAAGTCAGCGGAAGCGTCCGCACGAAGGAAAGCCTCAGGAGCGATTTCGCTTCACAGAAGGAAGATACCTATGTGATTCTTGAATTTACACACAGGAATGAAAAGTACCGGGTAGAGCGCCATCCGAAATACAGGAGAGCCAAAAGAAAAGGTTCGGGAACGACGGTAAAAAAAGAGGATGCCGTGCTGACTCTGCCCGATGGAACTGTAAAAGCCGGAACGTCCAAAGTCAACGAGGAGCTGTCCCGTATTCTCTCCATCGACTATGACCAGTTCCGCCAGATCTCCATGCTGGCACAGGGGGAATTTCAAAGGCTGCTCACAGCAAAGTCCAGTGACCGGGCGGAAGTATTCCGCTCTATTTTTCATACGCAGATCTATAAAAAAATCCAAGGTCTTGCAGGCGAGAAGGCGAGAGCCCTGCTTGGCGAAATACGTGAGATCACAAATCAGATGGAAGAGGCAGCTAAACTGTCGGGAGAAGATCCGGCATATGAAGAAATGAGAGAAAAGAAAGATTTTTCGGCGGTGATCACTTTTCTTGAGGACGATTATAAGGAAAAGAAACAGCTGGCATCCGAGGCTTTCTTAAACAGCAGGAATAAGAGAGAAGAGTTTGATTCGAAGAAACAGATTTTTGAACAGGCAAAGAAATTATCCGCAGAGACAGAAACTTTGGCTTCAAAGATCTGCAGTCTGGAAGAGGAATTAGGAGAGCTTAAACAAAAACGAGAGAATATCCGAAAGAAGAAGCAGGATCTTTACAGTCTAAGAGATGTGATGGATCATAAAAAGGAACGTCTCGGCGTTTTAAAGGAGATCAATGAACAGCTGGAACGATTGGGACAGCTGGAAACCGAATATGAAGAAGCCAGCCAGGAAGAATCACGGCAAATCAGGAGAACCCGAATGGCAGTTTACCAGGAATGGCTGGAAGCAGAGGGGGAGGCAAAGGCTTCCTCTGAGAAATTTAAGCGTTTCTCAGAAGAATTTGAGCAGGCTGAATGTGAGTACCGAAGGGCAGATGACTTAAGAAAAGAGGAACAGGACATCTATATGGAGATGCAGTCCGCTTATTATGCGTGCAGCATTGGCATTTTGGCAAAAGATCTAAGGGAAGGAAAACCATGTCCTGTCTGCGGTTCCACGAAACACCCAAAGCCCGCCGGGATTCCTTCAGAAGCTCCGGACAGGGAGCAGCTGGAGGCACAGAAAGACCGGGCAGAAAAGGCAGAAGAGCTTTTCCGCAAATGGTATGAAAAAATGCTGAAATTGAAAGAACAGAAGAATACGGCACAGACCGAATGGAAAAGAAAACAGGAAGAGCTCGGAGAAGAACCTGAATATGAGGGGATTACGAGAGAGGAAGCCTGTTCAGCGGAGAAATTCTCCAGACAGAAGGAAGAAAACTGTCTGGCGGATATCAGAGAACAGCGGATGAAGGCAGAAGGCCGGATGAGAGCGTTTAGAGAACAGCTGGAATCGTGGGGCAGAGCGGAGGAACTAAAGGAGGAGCATCTCGCTCTTTCAAAAGAACTGGAAGAATATGATTCAGAGAATGACCGGCTGACGGCGGAGAATATCGAGTTGGAAACGGCTCTTTCCAAGACGCGGACTCTTCTGGAGGAACGCCGTGGAGAGTTTGAGGAAAGGAAGAAACAACGCGCTGAACTTGAACAGGAGAAGGTTTCAAGCGGTGATCTGGAAAATTTGGAAGGAGAGATCAAAAAAACAGAGGAGGAAAGAGAACAGCTCGCTGTGCTTGTGCATCAGAGACAGAGGGCACTTTGCTCTTTAAAAGAGAAGCAGAAAAAGAAAGAAAAGCTTGAAGAGAGCTACGGTATTGTTGGAGATGTGGACCGGCTTCTGAGCGGAAATAATGCGCTTCGTCTGACCTTTGAGCAGTTTATTCTCATTACATATTTCCGGGATATTTTAAAGGCCGCAAATATCAGGTTTGTGAAAATGACCGGAGGCCGGTATGAGATGTTTCGGAGTGAGACAGTCACGGATGCCAGAAAAAAAGATAACCTGGAAATAGAAGTGATGGATTATTATACCGGAAAGCGCAGGTCTGTAAAAACTCTCTCGGGAGGCGAGTCCTTTAAGGCGGCACTGTGCCTGGCGTTAGGACTTTCGGATATTGTCAGGAACAGCGCCGGAGGCATTCAGATCGAAGTTTTGTTTGTAGATGAGGGATTCGGTTCCCTGGACAGTGAATCCTTAGAACAAGCGGTTTCCTGTCTCCAGGAGCTTTCCGGAAAAAACAGGATGATCGGCATTATTTCCCATGTTCCGGAGCTGTCTGAGCGGATTGAAGAAAAAATCACGGTTCGTAAGAAAAATATGGGGAGTAGCATTGAGAAATTGTGAGAAAAGGATTATAATGAACTTTGGGGGATGGAGAATAAATGAGTGAGCTAAGGAGTGAATACAGAATGAACAGGCACATGAAATCCATCTGCTCTGCTGTACTATGCGGCTGCCTTGTAGTGGGCAGCAGCACGTTTGCATACGGTGAAGAAGCGGCAGCAACGGCAAAGACAACAGAACAGAGCTCAGCAACAGAGCAGACAACAGCGTCGGAGAGTACATCGACAACGGCTGCACAGACCGAAGCCACGACCACGGCACAGCCGCAGGAGACGACGAAACAGGAGTCGACAACGGCGCATAAGGACCAGAAAACGACAGAAAAAAAGGACCAGACATCCAAGGCTTCAAAGAAAAAAGCAAAAAAGATCAAACAGAAAAACAAAGTCAAGAAGCTGAAAAAGAACAAAAATCTTAAGGAAGAAAAGGTAGTTTCCAACATTATCCCTAAGATCTATAATGACACGCGTCTCAGCATGAAGGATCAGAAGGAAACCATCGCAGGTTTTACCTATTTTAATCAGGGAGATTCCGCCTGGAACCAGAATGGCTACTGCATCAAGAGCAGCGGCTGCGGACCTACTGCCATGGCAGTCTGTATTACCTCGCTGACCGGCAAATGGGTAACCCCGCTTGATACGACCATCTGGGCATACGAGCATGGTTATTACAGCAATGCAGGTTCCGCCCATGAAGTCGTGCCGGCACTGGCAAAAAATTATCAGCTGGGATGCAGTGGACTCGGGACAGATTATAAGAAGATCAGGGATGCGCTTAAAAAGAAGCATCCGGTAGTCGGCCTCATGGGACCCGGTTATTTTACCAAAGGAGGACATTTTATAGCTTTGGTGGCGATCGATGACAAAGATCAGGTGACAGTTGCAGACGTGGGAAGCAGACAGCGCAGTACATACAAGTACCATTTAAAAGATGTGATCGAGCAGTCTAAATCCGCATCCGCAGGCGGCCCGTTCTGGGAGATTTATAAACCCGGAGAGAAAGAAAAAGCTGCAATGAAGGTAAAGAAAGCCAAAGCAGATGCAGCTAAGCTGAAGGCACAGCTGCAGAAACAGCACCGCTATAATGACTTAAAGGCAGTCCTGTCTCAGAATCAGAGCGTTGTTGTTCCGCTGAAAAAAGGAACCATTGTGACGGAAGAAAGCTTTGTAACTCTGCTGGATATTGATTCTAAAGATCATGTGTCTGTAGAATTAAAAGAACAGGAGATCAAAGATTATTCTTTAAAGACGGTTGTGGATGAGCTGCAGACAAAGGCAATCAGCCAGACCTTCTGGGAGATGACCCATCCGATGGAAAAGAGCCAGAGACCTACGCTCTCTGATTTCTTGAAAAATTAAACAGAACAGTCAGCAAAACAGTCTGAACCGCTGAAAGACGCGGTCAGGCTGTTTTTTGTTTTTGAAAGAAATCGTGAATTTGGAAACTTTTTTAAAAACTTTTCAAAAAGTTGTTGACATTTTTCGCATTATTTTATATACTAATTTTTGTCGCGAGACAAGGGATCATAGCTCAGCTGGGAGAGCATCTGCCTTACAAGCAGAGGGTCATAGGTTCGAGCCCTATTGGTCCCATTCTTTATGCGGAATGCATAAAGATATGGCGATGTAGCTCAGTTGGCTAGAGCATACGGTTCATACCCGTAGTGTCAGCAGTTCGAATCTGCTCATCGCTATGAAAAGGCATGTTTTTTAGGGACATGCCTTTTTTTTGTATCTTGCAGAGAATTATATTATAATAAAGAAAATGAGATATTCTATATAGACGACAGAAAAATAGGAAAGTGAGGTATGGGATATGAGAGTAGGAATGGGATATGATGTGCATAAGCTGGCAGAAGGACGCCCTTTGATTTTAGGAGGTGTGCATGTTCCGTACGAAAAAGGACTATTAGGCCATTCTGATGCAGATGTGCTTCTGCATGCCATCTGTGATGCACTGCTCGGAGCCGCGGCTCTGGGAGATATCGGCCGGCATTTTCCGGATACAGACCCCAAATATAAAGGCGCAGACAGCATGGAACTGTTAAAGCAGGTCAGGGGACTGGTCGAGAAAGAGTGTTATCTCATTGAAAATGTAGATGCCACTGTGATTGCACAGAGGCCAAAGCTGGCACCCTATATCGAAGAGATGAGAGAGAAGATCGCAGAGACACTCGGAGTCGGAAGAAAACAGGTCAACGTAAAGGCAACCACGGAAGAACATCTGGGATTTACCGGGGAAGGACTTGGGATCAGCGCCCAGGCAGTCTGCATGCTGACCACCGTAGATAATTATATCTATGAAGACGTCTTAAGGCCCGGCGCACAGACCGGATGTCAGGGATGCCAGGGATGCCGGAAAGGGGAATAGATGGAACTTGTTTATGACGACAAAAGCCACAGAGATCTGATTTTTCAGATGTATCAGGATGTTTTTAAGGACCCTGAAAAGTTTGCGGAATATTATTTTGATGTAATCTATCCTAAAAATCAGGTGCTCATGGCATGGGACGGCAGCCGGCCGAAAGGGATGATCCATCTGAATCCGTACCGCATGAAAATTTCAGATAAGGAGTTTGACGCCCATTATATCGTAGCTGTGGCCACAAGGAAAGAAATGCGGAGAAAAGGAGTCATGCGAAAAATGCTTTGCAGAGTTCTCAATGATATGGCAGAGCGCAATGAGCCGTTCACATATCTGATTCCTGCCGATAAGGCTTACTATGAACCCTTTGACTTTGTATTTGTGATGGACTGGACAGAGACAGAGATCACAGGGGAAGAGGGTGCGGTTACAGGCTCCCTGGAACCATTTCGGGAAGATGATACACAGGAAGTTCTCCGGTTCTTAAACCGGCAGATCCGGTCATATGATATTTATACGGTGATAAACCCGGATTATTTAAAACAGGCGGCAAAGGAAGCAAAAAGCCAGGACGGAGACCTGATGGTGTTTAGAGAACACGGTGAGATAGCCGGAGTCTTTGCATACGGGAAAGAAAAAGATACCATATATGTACGGCTGGGATTCGGAACAGAGGAAAAAAGGTTTTTAGAGATGATCAGCCGCACGTTTCCCGGCAGTAAAATCGAGATATCGGCGGGCTGTGTGAAACGGGGGAGTAAGGTGCCGAAGATCATGTTCAGGATTACATCTCTTGAGGCGCTGTGCCGCTGCCTGAGAAGCAGAAAAAAAATAGAATTTGTTCTTACCGTGACGGACCCTGTGATCGGGAAGAATAACGGAACTTTCCTGTTTTCTGCCTCAAAAGACGGGACAGAAATCTGTCCTTCATCCAAAAAAGCCGAGGGTGAACTGTCGATCGGAGATTTTTCGAAAGCAGTATTTGGATACAGCGGGGAGGATGTATTGGAGAGGCATCCGTTTCTGAGAGAACTGATACCATTGGACGCCGTATATATTACCGAGGAGGTATGACTATGAAATTAATGTTTATCGGAGCAGACCATGAAGTAACGGGCAGCTGTCATTACGTGGAGGCGTGCGGGAAACGTTTTTTGGTCGACTATGGAATGGAGCAGGGAAAGAATGTTTATGAGAATGCAGAACTTCCGGTGAATCCGTCAGAAATTGACTTTGTGCTGCTGACTCATGCCCATATTGATCATTCGGGGCTGCTTCCGCTTTTATATGCCAATGGTTTCAGGGGCAGTGTTATTGCGACGAAGGCCACCAAAGATCTCTGTGATATCATGCTCCGTGACAGCGCCCACATTCAGGAGTTTGAGGCGGAGTGGAAGAACCGGAAGGCCAGACGGTCAGGGAAGCCGGAAGAGCCTCCTCTGTATACGATGGATGACGCGGTAAGTGTTATGGAGCAGTTCAAGGGCTGTCAGTATAACGAGAAATTAGAAGTGAGCCGGGGTATCAGCGTACGTTTTACAGATATAGGACATCTGCTCGGTTCAGCCAGCATTGAGGTATGGCTCACTGAGGCGGACACCCAGAAAAAGATTGTCTTCTCCGGTGATATCGGAAATAATAATCAGCCTCTGATCAAAGACCCCCATTATACGGAGAGTGCAGATTATGTGGTGATGGAATCTACCTACGGAGACCGTTTTCATGAAAGTCATCCCGATTATGTCGGAGAACTTGCCGGTTTGATTCAAAAGACCTTTGACCGGGGCGGAAATGTGGTGATCCCGTCATTTGCGGTGGGAAGGACCCAGGAGCTTCTGTACTATATCCGCCAGATCAAAGAGGAGCGCAGGGTGAAGAACCATGGGGATTTTGCCGTGTATGTAGACAGTCCTCTTGCAGTGGAGGCCACCAACGTTTTTCAGGAAAACATACATGACACATTTGATGAGGATGCCATGGCGCTGATCAATCAGGGCATCAATCCGATCACTTTCTCCAATCTGAAATTATCCATCACAAGCAATGATTCCAAGGCGATCAATTTTGATGAAGAACGGAAGGTGATCATCTCCGCTTCCGGAATGTGTGAGGCGGGAAGGATACGGCATCATTTAAAGCATAATCTGTGGAAGCCTGAAAATACGATTGTGTTTGTCGGATACCAGGCTTACGGCACGTTGGGCCGTGCTCTTGTGGAAGGGGCAAAAGAAGTCCGGCTGTTCAGTGAGACCATCAAAGTGGAAGCCGATGTGGTGCGCCTGGAAGGAATGAGCGGACATGCGGACAAAAAAGGACTCTCTGTGTGGGCGGAGGCTTTTAAAGACCAGCCTGAAAAATTTTTCATCGTTCACGGAGAGGATGAGACCTGTGACAACTTTGCCCAATACCTGGAAAGTGAATGCGGCAGGAAGGCAGAAGCACCGTACAGCGGGGATATTTTTGATCTGGCTGCAGGAGAGTGGGAGCTCAGGGTTGCGCCGAAGAAAGTGCCGGAAAGCAGGAAGGGCACGAGAAGAGCCAATGCTGTATTTGCAAGGCTGCTGGCTGCAGGCGAGCGCTTGATGTCTGTTATACGGAAAAGTGAGGGCGGGGCCAACAAGGATCTGGCCAGATTTGCGGATCAGATCAATGCTCTCTGTGACAAATGGGAGCGATGAAAGTATAAGAGTATTAGAAGATGTGATCATGAAGGAGGAAACAGATGAAGGTTTTAAAGTCCGAGGAGATGCTGTGCGACCACTGTGTGGACCGGATCAAGATCGGTCTTATGGACGCGGGCATTGAAGCGGAAGTTGAACTGAGTGATAAAAGCATCATCCTTCCGGAAGATGATGATACACTGATCGAAAAAGCAAAAGAAGTTTTGGGGGATCTGGGATATTTTGCACAGGAAATGTAAAATACCCGGATGATCCGGGAACTGTCCATAGAGACGTGCAATTTTCAGGCAATCGTGATACAATCATTGAGTATGACATTTTCCACAGAGCATACCGTATTTTATACCCTTCGGGTGTGCACGCTTTGTGTGATAAGGTATTACATTTTTAAAAACATAGGAGTAACGATGAAGAATGAGAGAGACTATAAACTCCGCCGTGAGGATTAATAAATTTTTAAGTCAGGCAGGCCTGTGTTCCAGAAGGCAGGCTGATTTTTATGTAGAGCAGGGCAAAGTGACGGTTGACGGAAAAACAGCCGAGCCGGGGACAAAGGTTTGTGAGGGGCAGGAAGTCTGTTTTAATGGAAAGCCGGTCCGGATGGATACTCAGACAGTATATCTTGCATACAATAAACCGAAAGGTATCGTTTGTACATCAAGCAAAGAGGAAGCCAACAATATTATTGACGCTGTCGGTTATCCCTCTAGAATCTATCCTGTGGGCCGCTTGGACAAAGATTCCCAGGGACTGATCCTGCTGACCAATGACGGGGAAGCCGCCAATGAGATCATGAAAGCCAGGAACTATCATGAAAAGGAATATGAGGTAACGGTCAATAAAAGGATCACCAACGATTTTATCCAGGGGATGAGAAACGGAGTGCCCCTTTCAGAGCTTGACACAGTGACGAGAAAATGTACTGTGAAGAAAGAGGGGCCCGATAGTTTCCGAATTATTCTCACTCAGGGGTTAAACCGGCAGATCCGCAGAATGTGTGAATATTTTGGATACAGGGTTACCAAACTAAGAAGAGTCCGGGTCATGAATATCAGGCTCGGCAATTTGAAAGAAGGATCCTACCGGAAGCTTACGCCGGAGGAAATAAAAATGTTAAAAGAGGAACTGATCCGTGAAAGATAAGTTTGACCGAATGAAAGAGCTGATCCATATCCTGAGCGAGGCATCCAAAGCCTATTATCAGGAAAATAGAGAGCTCATGAGTAATTTTGAATATGACAAGCTTTATGATGAACTTTTTGAGCTGGAGAAAGAGACAGATACGGTGCTGGCCGACAGCCCTTCGATTCATGTGGGATATGAACTTCTAACTTCTCTGGAAAAAGAACCCCACTCCTCCCCGATGCTTTCCCTGGACAAGACAAAAGAGGTGGGACAGCTGGAAGAATGGCTGGGAGACCAAAAGGGCCTTTTGTCATGGAAACTGGACGGGCTTACCATTGTTCTTACGTACCAGGAAGGCGTTCTTTTAAAAGCCGTGACCCGGGGAAACGGGGAAGTGGGCGAAGTCGTCACGAACAATGCAAAGGTATTTGTAAATCTGCCCAAAAAGATCGCGTATAAAGGAACCCTTGTAATCCGGGGAGAAGCCGTGATTCATTATTCTGATTTTCGGCGGATGAACGAAGATATGGAAGACCTGGACAGCAGATATAAAAACCCGAGGAATCTTTGCAGCGGTTCTGTCAGGCAGCTGAACAATGAAGTGACGGCCAAACGAAACGTCCGCTTTTATGGTTTTTCCGTGGCAGATGTTCCGGATGTGGATTTTCATAATTCTGTAGAGGAGAAATTCATCTGGGCAAGATCTCTTGGCTTTGATATCGTGGATTACGTGGCGGTGACGAAAGATACGGTGGCAGAGGAAGTGGAGCGCTTCTCACAGGCCATCGAGAACAATGATCAGCCTTCCGACGGCCTGGTGCTGATCTATGATGATATTGCATACGGCAGGAGTCTTGGAACGACAGCCAAATTTCCGAGGGATTCCATCGCTTTTAAGTGGGCGGATGAGATCGCGGAGACGACACTGAAAGAGATCGAATGGAGTCCCTCAAGGACAGGGCTGATCAACCCTGTGGCGATCTTTGATCCTGTGGAATTAGAGGGATCTACGGTCAGCAGGGCCAGTCTCCACAACATCAGCGTGATGGAAGAGCTGGAACTTGGCGTAGGAGATCAGATTTCTGTATATAAGGCCAATATGATCATTCCGCAGCTGGCAGAAAATCAGACAAGGAGCGGCGATGCACCGATTCCGGATACCTGTCCGGCCTGCGGAGGAAAGACGGAGATCGAAGAAGAAAACGGAATCCGCACCCTGGTCTGCCCGAATCAATTCTGCAGTGCCAAAAAGATTAAGCTGTTTTCGCACTTTGTATCCAGGGATGCCATGAACGTAGACGGACTTTCAGAGGCATCTCTGCATAAGATGATGGACAAGGGGCTTTTAAACGAACTGTACGATTTATTTACCCTGAAAGAACACAAGGAAGAAATTATAGAGATGGAAGGCTTCGGGGAGAAGTCCTTTCATAATCTGGCGGATGCCATTGAGAGGGCAAAAAAAGTGACACTTCCTAAGTTCTTATACAGCCTCGGCATTGCCAATGTAGGTCTGTCTAATGCAAAACTGATCTGCCGGTATTTTGAGGATGATTTGGATGCTATCAGAAATGCGGAAGCCGAAGACTTCACAGCGATCGACGGCATTGGACCGATCATCGGTGAGGCGGTCAGCGGATATTTCCGGCTGGAAAACAATAAACAGACGGTGGACAGACTGCTTCAATATGTAGAGATTGAGAAAAGACAGACGGAAGAGACAGAGAAATTGCTGGACGGCAAGACCTTTGTCATCACAGGTTCTCTAGAACACTATGAAAACCGCAAGCAGCTCCAGGAACAGATTGAAATTCTGGGAGGAAAAGCGACCGGCTCCGTGACGAAAAAAACAGACTATCTGATCAACAACAATAAAAATTCCGCTTCTTCTAAAAATAAAAAAGCCATGGAACTCTCCATACCGATCATAACAGAAGAGGAATTTATGGACATGATAAAGTAAGGAATGAAGAATATGAAACGAAGGATAATTTCATGGATGCTGGCGGCAGTGATGGTCATGACATCTGCGGCAGTATGGATGGGAAATGAGAAACAGGCAGAAGCAGCTGCTTCATTTAAAGTGCATTTCATCGAGGTAGGCACCGGAGACGGTGCCCTGCTTCAGTATGGATCAGGGAAAAGTGCAAAATATGCGCTGATCGATGCAGGACCTCAGACAACACAGCTTCTGGGAGGAAAAACCATTGATGTCAGCCGCAGAGTGCATAACTATTTAAAGAAATATAAGATCCGCAGGCTGGAATTTATCATCATGACGCATCCTCATAAGGACCACATCGGGGGATTTATTTCTATACTGGAGGACAGATCCATTTCTGTGGGAAAGGTCTATGCGACTCAGCAGCCGGTTTACAATCATTATTCGGGAGATGATGATTTTTACAGTACAAAAACGTACCGCACCGTAAATGAATTGATCGCGGAGCGGGGGATACCGGTTGTTGTACCGCGGATGAAGTCATCCGTATATCTTGGAAAAGCAAAGCTAACATTTTACTCACCGGGACGGACCAATTTTAAATATGGGCGGGAAGTTGACTTTAATTCCCGGCAGGTCAACAAATTTTCTCTTGTATGCAGAATTACTTACGGAAAAAATTCATTTCTGATGACCGGGGATACTCAGCAGGAGTCTGAGTACGATATGATAAGCCAGAGGCTGAAACTCAAATCCCAGGTTCTGAAGGTCCCGCACCACGGATATGAGGATGTGCGCAATAAGGATGCGAAAGGAAAGTTTTCGTCCAATCACAAGAAGTTTTTTGACAAAGTGCAGCCTGCCATATCGATTATCAGCAATGGATACCGGAATAAGGACAGAGTTCCGTCCGGTCTGATCACGAGGGAACTTGCCAAGTCGAATATTTATACGACAGGTGACAATGGCAATATTATCGTTACTTCCAATGGAAGCAGGCTGAGTGTCAGCACATCCAGAAATAAAAATGAGCCGGCCAAGGCCAGCACTTATGTTTCTTCCAAGAAGTCATCACTGCTTCTGAAAAAGATGTCGGTGAAGTCCAACGGGAAGAAAAAACTGTCTATCGTGTCAGTCAATGCGAAAAACAAGTATAAGATCAAAGAGAAGAAACCTTTGAAAATCTCAATCAAGGCCACGCCCCAGTCATTTACTAGGATTAAGAATGTCCAGTATAAGCTGGTGAAAAAGGGGAAGAGCAGTGCCAAATACCGATGGAAGACCGGAAAGAAGGTCAAGGTTAAAAAAGGATTTAAAGGACGTCTTTACATAAAATACAATACGACTTCCGGAAGCACGATTGTGAAGACAAAAGGTTTTGTAATTAAAAAGAAGAAAAAGTAGAGAACAAAGGAGCGTGTGAATATGCCGATTAGAATTGATACAGACCTGCCGGCCAGGGCCATCCTGGAGGAGGAAAATGTCTTTGTGATGGATATAGACCGGGCGGTGACGCAGGATATCCGGCCGCTTAGGATTGCAATCCTGAATTTGATGCCGAATAAACTGGACACAGAGCTGCATCTGCTCCGGAGTCTCTCCAACACCCCGCTGCAGATCGACATCACATTTTTAAAGACTGCCTCTTATGAGCCCACACATGTGCCGGAATCCCACATGGAGAAATTTTATGTGTATTTTGATGAGGTGCGGGACAAAAAATTTGACGGAATGATCATAACCGGTGCTCCCGTGGAGCTGAAAGAATTTGAAGAAGTGGATTACTGGGAGGAAGTGGCGGAGATCATGGAATGGACGAAGAAAAATGTCACTTCCACTTTACATATCTGCTGGGCTGCCCAGGCAGGGCTTTACTATCACTATGGGGTTAAGAAAAACGTTCTGGACCAAAAGATATCCGGTGTGTACCGGCACTATCCGCTTCACAAAAAGACTCTGCTGGTAAGAGGGTTTGACGACTACTTTTTTGTTCCTCATTCCAGAAACACCGGTGTCGACGGCGAGGCTATCAAACAGTGCAAAGAATTAACTGTAGTGGCAGAGTCAGAGGAAACAGGACCATACCTGATCTTAAATGAGACTGGAAGCCAGATATTCGTCACGGGGCATCCCGAGTATGATGTCATGTCCCTCCATCAGGAATATATTAGGGATATGAACCGCGGGTTAAATCCGGAGATTCCAAAGAATTATTATCTGGATGACGATCCGAAAAAGGGACCGGTAAAGTCATGGAGATGCCATGCCAATGCGATGTATTATAATTGGCTGAACTACTATGTTTATCAGGCAACTCCTTATGATTTGTAGGATTTTATGAAAAAACCGAATTTCACATAAAAAATATTTCTTGTATTGATATTATTTTTCGAGTCTGGTTTCTTAATTTGCCGTTGACATTTACAAGGAATTTATGATAGGATAACTACAAGGAATTCCTGAATTAAAACAAAATAATATTGTCGTATAGAGATTTGAATATGACAGAAGATTATGGCTTATGCCATGATTTTCTGTCATATTTTTTTGTTTTATAGGAAAGTTCTACGATATTTCCTAATGAAATAAAAACGCTCTGCGGGTTGAGAGTTGAAGTGGGATTGCCCGCTTAGTTACATAATCTTTTATGGAAAGGTGGTCAGGATGAAAGAGATAAAAATATTATGTGTCTACGATGGATACATAACGAAAGACATCATGAGCGGAATGAAAGAACTGGAGAAATTTGGAGCCCATATTACTATGATCAATGATGACCAGATAAAAAACGTGGGGGATGTTACCAATCGAATGCTGCTGCTGGAGCAAAAAGGTATTGCGGAGGCACCCACGTGCAGAACTTTGCTGGAGAATTGTTCAGACAAAGAGATTTTGGTTGTTCACTGTACATCAATCAACAAAGAGATTTTGGAGGCTTGTTCAAAACTTCAGGCAGTGGTTGTTCTTCGCGGCGGCATTGAAAATGTGGACAGCAGTGAGCTTGCCAAGCGGCAGATTCCTCTGATGAACGCATCTTTAAGAAGTGCGGATGCGGTCTCTGATGCAGCCGTAGGCATGATGATCGCTGAAAATAAAAATATTGCAAGGAGCCACCATTATATGAAAGAAGGGAGATGGGTAAAATCATATATCAATCAAAGATACATACGCAATATGAATAAATGTACGGTTGGATTGATAGGCTACGGCGCTATTGGATCCAGAGTGGCAAAAAAATTAAAGGGATTTGAAAGCCAGATTCTGGTCTATGACCCCTTTGTCAGCAAAGAGCAGATTGAGAAAGATGGTGTGAAAGTTGTAGAGCTGGACCAGTTATTAGAAACATCCGATTTTGTCTCCGTGCATTTAAGATTGTCTGATAAAACGAAGAAATTTATGGGAAAGCGGGAATTTGCACAGATGAAGAAAACAGCTTACTTTATCAATACTGCCCGGGCAGGACTAGTGGATACAGAAGCACTTACAGACGCTTTGAAAAACCGTGAGATCGGCGGTGCGGCCATCGATGTATTTGATCAGGAACCGCTGCCAAAAGGCCACCCATACTTAAATCTTGAAAATGTAACACTGACTTCTCATCTTGCAGGAACGTCAAGTGATACTCCGGTTGTAAGCGTAGAGATCGGTGTTCAGAAGCTGAAAGATTACCTCACCAGAATGGCGGAGGAAGACAATGAAGAAGATTAATCTGGCAGAAGTTCTGCTCAAAGAGATGGCTGTCTTTGACTGTAAATCATTTGAAAGTAAAGAGGAGATGTTTGACATTGCGGCTCTGAAATTTACGGAAGAAGGATTTGTCACAAATGCGGAAGCATTTGAAGAAGCTTTGAAGTTCAGGGAAACCCTTGGCCCCACATATATGGGGAATTTGGTTGCTGTACCCCATGGAAAATGCAGAGAAGTTTTAAAGCCTGGAATAGCATTTTACAGATGCAAAGAACCTTTTGTTTATGAGTCCGCAGGAGAATCCGGATTTGTAAAATACATTTTTGTATTAGCTATTTCTGAAAATCAAGAGAACAATTATCATCTGAGAGTACTGGCAGCATTAGCAGGAATGCTGGCACATAAAGAATTTTTAAAGCTTTTGGAAGAAGCCGCAGACTATGAAGAATTTATTCATGGAATAAATCAATTAAAACTATAAAAAGGTATGTACGAAAGGAGGAAATGACTCATGTTAGTCACACTAAAAGAGATCTGTAAGATCGCGGATGAGAGAGGGATTGGAGTGGGGGCATTTAATGTGCCGAATCTTGAGGCTTTGACCGCTGTCGTAGAGGCAGCGGAAGAATTGAATGCTCCGGTTATCATTGCCCATGTTGAAATTCATGAAAAATATGTTCCGATTGAAGTCATTGGACCGATCATGATTGAAACTGCAAAAAATGCGTCTGTCCCAGTCTGTGTTCATTTAGATCATGGTACAAGTTTTAACGAAATAATGAAAGCTCTGCGGATTGGATTTACTTCTGTCATGATTGATGCGTCTTCTGAGGATTATGATACAAATGTGGAGAGGACAAAAGAGATTGTGAGGATAGCCCATGGTATGGGAGTTTCTGTAGAAGCGGAGCTGGGACACATTTTAGTCTCTGAAAAAGGAGCTTCTGAGGGTGATGTCACCCCAAATAACGTAAATCCCAAAGATTGTTATACAGATCCTGAGAAGGCAAGGGAGTTTGTCAAGAACACAGGAGTGGATGCCCTGGCAATAGCGTTCGGCACTGCACATGGGGTATATGCTGCAAAACCAGTATTAGACCTGCAGCGGATCATGGAAATAAAGAAAAAAATTGATATTCCGCTGGTAATGCACGGTGGTTCAGGCGTATCAAGCGACGAATTTAAGACTGCGATTCAAAACGGGATAAAAAAGATTAACTATTATACATATATGGCCTTGTCCGGAGCCGATCGAGCGAAGAAATTCTTATATGAAAGTAGAGATGATGACAGCGTTCAGTTTCATGATATCGTCATGGCAGGAAAAGAAGGTATGAAAGAGAATGTCAAAATTGCAATGAACACTTTTTTAATGAAGTGAGAGAAAAGGAGAAGAATATTGAAGGATAATTTATTGGAGTTTAAAGCCACAGTGATGTCAGCTATTACAACTGGTGTATCCTATATGCTTCCTTTTGTTGTAGCCGGAGGCATATTAGTAGCCATTTCATTTGCAATCGGAGGTTATGATGTAGGCTCAGCGGTTGAACCGTGCAAAACCTTAGCTTCCACCCTTTATTATCTTGGACAGATTGGGCTTAGTACCCTTATGGTTCCGATTTTAGGCGCGTTTGTTGCATATTCCATTGCAGATAAACCGGGTATCTGTGTTGGAATGTATGCCGGATGGATTGCGACAGATCCGTGGAGCATTGGATATGCATCCGGTTTCCTGGGGGCGCTGATCGGCGGCATTATTGCTGGATATCTGGTGGAGGCCCTGAAGAAAATGCCGCTGCCAAGATCCTTAAAATCACTGCTGCCCACGTTAATCATTCCTCTGCTTGGATGCGGAATGATAGGACTTTTAATGCACTATGTACTGGGAGGACCGCTGGGAGCCTTAACGACTGCATTAACACATTTTCTTGACGGTCTTGGGACAGGCAATATCATCATCTTAGGCCTTGTGCAGGGAGCCATGATTGCTTTCGACATGGGCGGGCCATGTAATAAAGTGGCCTATGCATTTTCACTGGCCTGCATGGAAACAGGAAACTATCTGCCGATTGCTGCCGTTTTTGTGGCTGCAATGGCACCTCCCATGGCTATGGCCATTGCAATGATCGTGAAAAAAGATTATTTTACGAAAGAAGACAGAAGCTCCATTCCCGGGTGCATCGCAGGATGCCTGTGTATGATCACTGAATTTGCCATTCCTCATGCAGCAAAAGATGTAAGACGCATTCTTTGCTTTTGTGTCGGATCAGCCATCGGTTCTGCCATGTCTTTTGCTCTCGGTGTGACAATGAGGGCACCTCACGGAGGGTTATTTGTCTTATTTGCAGTCAATAAGCCGCTTGTGTTCATAATCTGTCTTGTAACGGCGGTTTTAATTTCAGCAGCATTGATTATATTTATTGGACATCCGGTGGAGCAGGAGACATAGGGAGAAAACACAAATACAGATAAGGAGAAATGTATGAAGGTAATCGGAATCACATCATGTGCAACAGGGATCGCGCATACATATATGGCGGCTGATGCAATAGAAAATATATGCAAAGAAAGAGGATATGAATGTAAAGTCGAAAGACAGGGGGCCCTTGGAATAGAAAACAAGCTAAAAGCAAGAGAAATCAAAGAAGCGGACTTGATCGTTTTTGCCAATGATGTAGGTATTTCGAAGGCGGAACGGTTTAAGGGATCAGAAGATAAGATATTCCAGACAAAACCTCATGACGTAATAAAAAATCCTGCAATCATTTTTAATAAATGATATGATGAATGAAAAGGAGCAGGAGACTATGGGAGAGGGAGAGCTATGTTTGATGATGGAAAATTTCATGTGATACCAGCGGTACGCAGTCTGAAGTTTTTTGCAGAAGCGCTGAGAACGGAAGAAGAGTGGATTTTGACCAGCAACTGTGCACATATAGGAAATCTGCAGAGCCTGTCTCACAAATGTCATGATGCCAATAAAAAAATTATTGTAAATCATGAGATCGTGGGCGGACTGGGAGCCGACAAGACTGCGTTTGAGTTTTTAAAGAAGATGTACCATGTAGACTGTGTCATGGGAGTTCACAATATCCGGCTGGGAATGGTCAAGAATGAAGGAATGAAGACCATTCAGCGCATCACTCTTTCAGACTCCTTTGCTCTGGAACAGGCTGCCAAAAGCTTACAGATTTCAAAGGCAGATGCCATTGAGTTGCGGCCGGCATATTATGCAGCAGAGTTTTTGGATTATTTCAAAAAAATCAAAGACTGCTGTTATATTGCCGGCGGATTTATCGACAGTAAAGACACGGTTGATATAATGTACAGGGCAGGATTTAATGGGATTACAACAAGCAATGAGAAGCTATGGAACTATCAAATACGATAAACAATAAAAGGACTTATGATCAGGGCAGGTACGGTTTTTAAAGCTGTACCTGCCCTTTATGAAATGATTTCGGATTGGCACCGCATACGGAGCAGCAGTAGTAACCTTGCTGCCATGTTCTGTTTAAGGAAGTGTTTACTTCATATTCTTAAAGATCTGATAGATCTTTGAATAATTTTTCTTATCATCCTCACTCTGTTTCACTCCGGTGTACTCCGTCCAATCACTGTCGCTTCTTCCGAGAACGTTATAAGTACGCGGTTTTCCGTCAGAAGAATCGGAAGCAGACAATGTCTCCCTACGTACAGCCACATATCCGGCAGTGTAAGTGCCTCTCGCAGAATTATAGCGAATGACTTTTACTTTATCACCGGGACTCTTGGAACTGATATCCTCTGTGGTCCAGTAGAAATAATAGCTGCTGCCTTTTCCCTGAAAAGACCATGTATTGACCCCTGCCTGGCCGGCGTTAAATCCTGCCTGCCCAAGAGCATTCAGAAGATTTTCATAGGCTTTTCCTGTACCGGAAGAGGAATCGATATTTTTGTTCATGTAGCCTTCGATCAGTTTTGCGATGTCCGGGTTATTCGCTATGATATAAGACAATGCCTCGTTCATGTTAAAATCGTAATTTTTATCATGTTTGCCGCACACAATGACGATGCTTCCGTCAGATCCGCGGCTGACATCATAGGCCCCGCCCTGCCGGCATTTGTATTCGGATTTTTCGGCAAGAGATTTCAGGCATGCGGTGTCGTATTTTCCTGACCCTTCCAGTTCATAGATTTCATCGGCTGTGAGATCTCTCAAAAGTCCTGCTTTGCTGACCAGGCAGGCTTTCTTCTGGGCGCTGGTGATGTAGCTGATCAGGGAAGGAATCAAAAGAGCCAGAAGTATTGCCAGAATCGAGAGAACTACAATGAGTTCCACTAAGGTAAAACCCTTATTTTTCTTGTATTTGTATGACATCACAGTATGGTCAGCTCCTTTCCGAATCTTTCTTTTAGTATAGCATATCTGCCTGGGATCAGATACAGAAAAAGAGAAATCTACGACAAAGCCTGAATGCGGGGTTTCTTTCTGTGAGCATTTCTCACTCTTTGACGGCATTTTGGAAGCATATTCTTCAGCTTCTCCCATTTTTCATCATCTGCATTTTTTGCAAGCTTTTCCTCCAGCAGATGGGACTGGATGATCAGGCTGTAATAGAGCTGTGTATCCGTATCCTCCTGCCTGCATATCTGTGTCAGCAGCTTTGTAGCTGCTGCATATTTATTCCAAAGCTGTTCTGTTGCAAGTCTACGGCTGAATGGAAAGACTACAAGGTTGAAGATCAGGGAGACCAGAATTCCAGCGATTATATATGCCAGGCGGACTGCCAGCATTTCTCCCACACTGTTCCATCCAAAGACATCGGTAAAGACGGCGGCGCCCAGAGCACCAATGGTGGAACAGGCGAAAGTGCCGGTATAGTCTGTAAAGTAAAAGGAAAGGTATCCGGATAACATCATAATCGCAGTGCGGCCTGTCATAGACGGAACAGCCGCATACAAAAGCAGGCTGAGGAGACCGCCGGCTGCCGTGGCGGCAAACCTTTTCTTTGCCTTTTGTCCGATGTCGTCTGCATACGGCAGAGAAACAGAAGCGATGGTAAACAGCAGCCATTTTCCGTGAACAAGGTGCATGGACTGGACAAACAGGCATGAACATGCCAGGAGCAGACCGACGCGCAGGGCATATACGACTCTGACCGGACTGATATCCAGGGCGGCCTTCAGCCGGATGGAAAGAGAGAGCATTGTCTTCCGGTACCGGGTCTTTTTTTCAGGGTCCGTCATATGGAGGAGATGTTCCTGCAGATAGGTAAGCCCGTCAAATAGTTCCTTTGCCCTGGAATCCTCTTTCTGAGATACAAAGTCAGACTGGAGGAGCGGAGGGAGTTCTTTGAGCTGTCCCTGTACAAACTGCCGGAAGACAGAGAGCTTTTCAGAGACGGAGCAGAGCATTTTCGTCTGGAAAACAGAGAGCGGCTGTTCCATATCGGAAAGGATCAGAAACAGATGTTCTATCCCCCGTCCGGAATCGATGACCGCAAAATCAGCATCTGAAATGCACAAAATCTTCTTACGGCGGTCATAAACCATACGGCTTAAGCGGAACAGATTTTTTCTCACGTCTTCCGGTGTGTCAGGGGCCCCTTTTCCGGTGATCATATAATCGATCAGATCGCAGGTCTCATCAATCATATCAGACAGCGCATCTCTTGTGGTCTCAATAACCCGTTTACGGCCCATAATGAACTGATACAGAATGATGCAGACAGCACCCGTGATCATGGCGGCCAGACGCTTTGGCAGCAGATCCGGTGTAATCGGTGAAATAAAGATCAGGAACAGATAGGACAGTATGTATGGGAAGTAAAGGTGGCTGGAATGCTCGTAAGTAAAAACATAAAGGATCAGAAAGATCATTCCGAAGTTCAGCGGAAATGAAAACACAGGGGGCAGTGTGTTTACAACACAGGCAGAGACAGCCATGGCTGCAAGGACAGCAGCCTGGCCTGCCAGATGTTTTACCGGTGAAGCGGTCATATCCTTTAACATAGAAGATGCCATCATAATGGTAAAAATAACACCGACGATGGAATTTTCCATGCCAAATACTTTCTGGAATACTGTGACAAAAGTAATAATAAAAATAAAATCCAGAGTGGCAAATCTGAAATTCTTCTTCAGACTTTCCTGGCAGGAAGCCAGTATCTTTTTAGTCTTATTGTTCAATTAGAATGCCTCCTTTCAGCAATTCATAATGTTATCATGCCAGAGGACCTTGTTCAAGAACGTCACTTTTGGCTTTTTTTTCGTACACAAACTATATATCCCCATAAATTTTGACAGGATTCATTCATGCCAAGGTTGAATTGCTTGGGCAACTATTTGTTCTGAACATCCTTTATAATAAAAGCATACCAACAATGCAATCTTTTTAAGAAAGGAGAGAGACATTATGAAACAGCAAGTACAGAAGTTCGGACGTTTTTTGAGCGGCATGGTGCTGCCCAACATCAGTGCGCTGATCGCATGGGGATTTTTCACCGCGATCTTCCTGCAGGGAGGGTGGTTCCCAAATGAAAAGATGGCAGCCGTGATCAGTCCTATGCTTAACTATCTCATTCCGGTCCTGATGGGCTATACCGGAGGAAAGATGGTGTACGGAACAAGAGGAGCAGTCGTCGGTGCAGTGGCAACCTTCGGCATCATCATCGGAGGCTCCATCCCGATGTTCCTCGGAGCAATGATCGCAGGACCTCTTGGAGGATGGCTTGTGAAAAAGCTGGACGGTCTGCTGAAAGACAAGATTCCGACAGGTTTTGAGATGCTTTATGACAATTTTTCCGCAGGAATCCTCGGAATGATTCTCGTAATGCTCTGTTTCTGGATTATGGGGCCGCTCGTAGAGGGAGCCAGCAATGCCCTTGGAAACGGAGTAAAGGCAATCGTAGACGCGGGAATGCTGCCGCTGGCATCTGTTATCATTGAGCCGGCAAAAATTTTATTTTTAAATAACGCCATTCAGTATGGCGTGCTGACACCGCTTGGTCTTGCAGACGCGGCTGAAGTCGGAAAATCCATCTACTTTCTGCTGGAAGGCAACCTGGGGCCTGGACTCGGAGTACTCCTTGCATGCTGGTTTTTCGGAAAAGGAGAAGCAAAGAGTTCTGCTCCGGGTGCTATCATTATTCAATTCTTCGGCGGAATCCATGAACTTTACTTCCCCTATGTACTTATGAAGCCTGCCCTGATCATCGCGGTAATCCTGGGAGGCAGTGCAGGAATACTTACCAACTCCTTATTGGGCAGCGGTCTTGTGGCGGCGGCGACACCGGGAAGTATTTTTGCCTATATGGCCATGGCTCCGAAAGGCGGGGCGCTTCCGGTGCTGGCAGGTATTGCTGCGGCTACGGCAGTATCTTTTATCGCTGCTTCCATTATTTATAAGCGCTCTAAAGATGATGAGGAAGAGGGCAGCTTCCAGAGTTTTGACCCATTGGATCTGTCTCTGGACGGCGGGGTAAAGAAGATCGTCTTTGCCTGTGATGCGGGAATGGGCTCCAGCGCCATGGCGGCGGCTACTTTGACGAATAAGCTGAATAAGGCCGGAATCAATATTAAAGTGGCTCACACATCTGTGGATGAGATACCAGAGGACGCAGAGATTATTCTTACTCACACAAGCCTTGCGGACAGGGCAAAATCTTATAACAGTACGGCACGGATCATTGCGGTTTCCAACTTTGTTGAGGCACCGGAATATGACCGGCTGGTGGAAGAACTGAAAAAGCAGCAGTAAATGTATGGGGAGGAAATCGTATGCGTGTGAAAATGGCTTCTCTATATGGGAAGAAAGATATCAGGATCAGAGAGACAGAGCTGCCGGACTTAAGAGACGATGAAATATTGATCAAAGTCATGTCCAACGGGATCTGCTTTTCGACCTACAAAGCAGCCATGAAAGGCGAAGAGCATTTAAGAGTTCCCGAAAACGTGCATGAGACCCCGGTGGTTACTGGCCATGAAATGGCCGGTATCATCGAAAAAGTAGGAGAAAAATGGAAAGGGCAGTATAAAGAAGGAACGTCCTGTTTTTTACAGGCTGGCATTCGGTACAAGGGAAGTGAGGACGCACCAGGTTATTCCTTTGAATTTTTCGGGGGAAATGCGACTTACACGATCATTCCGGGAGGCTATATTGAATCCGGATGTCTTCTGACTTATGAAGACGACTATTTTGCTTTTGCTTCCATGGGAGAGCCTGTATCCTGCATCATCAGCGCGTTTCATACATGTATCCATGATTATATGGAAGATATGTTTGTCTATGACAATATTCATGGAACAAAGGAAGGCGGAAATCTGCTTCTGATGGCATCCTGCGGACCTATGGGGATCGGAGCCATTGACTATGCGGTACACGGACCTGCAAGGCCAAAGAAACTGGTAGTTACGGAGATCAATGAAGAGCGGCTTAAAAGGGCAGCACAGCTGATCAGTCCAAAAGAAGCATCGGATTACGGAGTGGAACTTATTTATGTGAATCCTGAGGATTTGGACAATGAAGAACAGGAATTAAGACAGCTGTCCGGGGGAAAGGGCTATGACGACATCATGGTATTTGCGGCATCAGAACGTCTTGTAGAGCTGGGCAGCAGCCTTCTTGCCGTCAACGGATGCCTGAACTTTTTTGCCGGCCCGACCGATGAGCAGTTTAAGGCGAGAGTCAATTTCTACGACATTCATTACAGGAGGACCCACTATGTCGGCAACAGCGGCGGAAATTTAGACGATATCCGGGAAATGTTCGATTTGTCCAGAGAAGGACTGATCACACCGGAGTATATGATCACGCATGTGACGGGACTTTCAGAGGTGCCGGAGATCATTTTAAATCTGCCGGATATTCCGGGCGGAAAGAAACTTGTATATCCTCATGTGGATCTGCCCCTTATGGCACTCGCTGATTTTGAAAAGCAGGCAGATGAAGATCCGGTTTATAAAAAAATTGCGGGCATTTTGAAAGCAAACCACGGGGTGTGGTGCAAAGAAGCCGAGCAGGTATTATTTGCCGAAAAATGGATCGGTGATTGAAGTATTTTCCAATGCAGCAGTAAAAGATTTCGGGTAAAATGGAGGAAGAGACATGTTAGTAAATTTACAGAACATATTAAAAGAGGCGGAAGAAGGAGGGTACGCAGTTCCCTGCTTCAATGTTCCCAACTTTGAGATGGCGAGAGCGGCTGTGGATGCTGCCAGTGAACTTTCTGTGCCGGTGATTATCGGCCACGTCCAGGTTCATGACGGTCTGATTCCAATCGAAAATATCGGTCCCCAGACGGTGGAGTATGCAAAAAGGGCATCGGCTCCTGTATGTGTACATTTGGATCACGGCATTGACATGAGTTTTGTTATGAGAGGGATTCGGTGCGGATATTCCAGCATCATGTATGACTGCAGTGACCTTCCTTTTGAGGAAAATGTCACGAGAATCCGGGAATTTACCGAGGCGGCCCACGAGATGGGGCTCTCCGTGGAGGCAGAACTTGGAACCATGAGCAGTACGGCGGAGGATTCCCACGGCGGGCCGAGACTCCTTGGAAGAGATGAGATTAAAAAGACCTTCACCGACCCGGATATGGCAGCCGAGTTCGCAGAAAGAACCGGTGTGGATGCCCTTGCCGTATGTTTCGGAACGGTGCACGGAATCTATGCGGAGGAACCGATGCTCGATATTGCGCGGGTGAGAGAAATCCGAAGCAAGATGCCAAAGAGCACAAGGCTGGTCATGCACGGAGGCTCCGGCGTGGATCAGGAACAAGTGGCTGAAGCAATCAAAGCGGGGATTACAAAGATCAATTACCATTCCTACTGGTCCAAAGCAGCCTCCATGCATGTTTATGAGAAATTAAAAGAGACACAGGGGGATATGTTTTATCATGAGGTACAGGAGGAAGCGTACCGGAAATTAAAAGAAGATGCAAAAGAAGTACTTTTGAGGTTCAGGGGCGGAAGAGACTAGAGAACAGAAATTACAAGTCTCCTGAAAAAAGGGTCAGGTGAGAGAGATGGATCAAACGTTTTTTTCTCTTCGGCAGATAAAGCTGTTTCAGATTCTGCTCGGGCAGGATCAGTATCTGCCGATGGATCAGGCAGCAGAGAGACTTGGAGTCAGTACGAGGACCCTGTTTCGGGAAATTCAGGGGATCAACCGGGAACTTGGAGGGCTTTCAGTATATCTGGAGACAAAAACAGGAAAAGGAATCCGGCTGTCCGGTGACCGGGAAAGTTTTGCCGGCTGCCTGGAGGAAATCTCTAAGAGAGATTCTTCTCTGTTTTATTATACAAAAGAACAGCGGCGGGCACTGCTGACCATCGAATTTTTAAAAAGAAAACATATTGAAAAACTGGGATACTATGCATATAAACTGATGGTATCCGAAGCGACAATCAGCAATGACATCCAGGCTGTCAGGCCCTGGTTTCAAAAACACAGTCTGGCGCTGGAAAGGAAAGCAGGTCTTGGCATTACCGTGACCGGAGAAGAAGAAAATTTCCGAAGCGCGATCATTGACTTTCTCAATGAAAAACTGATGAGGGCAGATGTGGAGCAATTCCAGGACAGCAGAGGAGAATTCCGTGCTCTGGAATATTTCCAAAACCTTGGAAAGAACAGCAATATGGATCTGCTGAATGAAGAGATTCTTGACAAAGTCATAAAGATACTGAAGAAATGTGAAGATGAGTTTTTGAGCCGGATCACCAGGCACTCCTATATCGGACTTGTCATCCATCTGGTCATTGCCATTGAACGGCTCCTTTCCGGCAAAACGATCACGATGGAAGAAGAACTGCTTCGTGCATTAAAGGAAGATCCCTACTATAAAAAAGCAAAAGAGCTGACTGCGTATTTTGAAGAAGAGTTTCATATCGAAGTGCCGGAATCGGAGTCGGCCTATGTATTCATGCATTTAAAAGGCGCAAGAATGAAATATGCGGTGGAAAAGCAGGACGAACTGACGAAGATGCTGGATGAGTATGACTGTATGATCGTAGCGGATGATCTCATCGCAGCATTCGGGCGCCTGATGGGAGATGATTTCAGCCAGGACAAAGTACTTTACCAGGGACTGGCGTCCCATCTGAGAGCCACACTGCACCGCCTGAATTATCATATGAGGCTTGAAAATCCTCTTTTAGACCAGATAAAAGAAGACTTCAGGGATATCTTTGCCATATGCAAGTCTGTGTGCAAAGTCATGGAGACAAAATATCATCTGGAAGTCAATGAAGATGAGATCGCCTATCTGTCCTTTCATTTCGGAGCGGCAATTGAGAGAAAGAAAGCACAGATTAAACAGTCTGTCATTCTGAATGTTGCAGTCGTCTGTGCCAGCGGGATCGGCATTTCCAGTTTTCTGTCCTCCAGTATTAAGAGCCGTTTTGCGGGGACAGTCAGAGTCAGCCCGCTGTCTGTGGAACAGGTGGTATTGCGGGAAGCGGAAGGAATGGACATTATCATTTCCACGTTAAAGCTGCCCGACCAGGGAATACCGGTTATGGAAGTCGGGGCTCTGTTAAAAGAAGAGGACTTCGGCAGAATGCAGGCTTACTTTGAAATACTGAAGGAGCAGAAGATACAAAAGAAGATCCCGGATGTAAAGAATATTCGCAGGGCAGTATGCCCGGATATTGTAGAAAATCTCCGGATCTATCCGGCAGATGCATCAGAAGGGAAAGAGGAGGTTTTAAGAAAACTTCTCGGACATACAGACATGGGAGAGAAGCAAAAAGACCGGTGCCTGGAAGCGGTGATGGAGAGAGAAAAAGACGGACCGGTGGCATTAAAGGACCGTAAATTTCTGATTTTCCACTGTAATATTCCGGGAAACAATACACCGGTCCTTATGTTTTTTACATTGGATCACAAAAAGGGGACACATCCGGATTTTCAGGACTTTGACAAAGGTGCGCTGATGATCGTGGATAAAAAACAGGATAAGAAGACAAGAGATACGCTGGCCGTTATTTCTGAAGGGTTTGTCAATGATGAGAGAATTCTTGAATCCCTTGAAAAGAAAGATCCAAAAGCACTCAGATGTCAGATCAGGGAGTATTTGGAGCGTGCAAAACAAGAAGGAGATGAGGGATTGTTATGATGCAAAAGGACAAGAGCAGGAAACCTGTGCTCATAAAGGAAAATATCGTGCTGGACTGTAAGGCGGTGACGCCGGAGGAAGCCATTATCCATGCCGGAGAACTATTGCTGAGAAGCGGATACATAAAGAGCGGGTACATCAGCGGCATGCTTTCACGGGATGAAAATTTTTCTGTTTATCTTGGAAATATGCTTGCGATTGCCCATGGAGAGAAAGGTGTCAGAGACCAGATTCTTGGAACGGGGATGTCTGTTTTGATCTGTCCGGACGGTATCGACTGGCATGGGAATCTGGTCAAGATCGTTATGGGGCTTGCGGCTATTGGGGATGAGCATATGGAACTTCTGATGCACTGCGCAAATATTTTCAGTGACAGGGAACGGGTGGAACGGCTGGTGAGATGCCGGGACAGAGACCGGGTTTACAGGATGTTCGGAGGAATATAGAAAAACTATCGCAGGGCGGCGTTGAATTTAGAGTCTTGATATGATAGCATTAGCTATGGTATCAGGGCTCTTATATTTTGCAGAGATTATGAAAGATACCATTTTACAGCGACAACTATTGTTCATAGAAAGGATGCCCATGATTAGACTAATTGCAACAGATATTGACGGAACTCTGGTAGAAGAAGCAGCTATGAATCTGAATCCTGAATACTTCGATGTGATCCGGGAGTTCAGAAAACGGGGAGTTCTGTTCGTAGCAGCCAGCGGACGTCAGAGAAATAGCATTGAGCGTTTTTTTGAACCGATCAAAGATGATATTATTTTCCTGTCCGAAAATGGCGCATGCATTACATCCAGAGAATATAAACATGTGGATGTGATGGACCCATTTATCGTCAAAAGCATAATGGAGGATGCAATGGAGATTCCCGGATGTACCTGTGCTCTGAACGACGGAGAGACCAGCTATTTTGACTCCGAAATGCTCTACCGCCATATGAAGGACGACTATGGATACAATGCGGTGATGGTGGATGATTTATTTAAAGTGGAAGCAGGGGTCTGCAAAGTTTCTGTGTTCCACAACCGGAATGCGGAAGATGCGGTAGGAAAAGATTTTTATGATAAATGGGGAGGCAGGATCTACGTTGCCAGCGCAGGAGAAAAGTGGGTAGACTGTATGAACCTTGGAGTAAATAAAGGAAACTCTTTGAAGCGTTTTCAGGAACATTACAATATCTCGGCAGATGAGACGCTGGCTTTCGGCGATAACATCAATGATATCGAGATGCTGAAACGGGCGGCCCACAGCTTTGCCGTGGCCAACGCCAGGGAAGAGGTAAAAGAAGCTGCAAATTTTGTGACAGATTCTAATAGAGAAGACGGTGTATTGAAGGTGTTAAAAGCAGTGCTTAGGGGGGAATTATGTTAGAAGCAGTTATTTTTGATATGGACGGAGTTATTGTAGATTCTGAACCGGGTTACTATAAAGCCCTGCTGAGGCTTCTGGATGAATTTGATGCATATGTGGATGAGGAGTATAATGCACGGTATTTCGGGACTACGATGGAAAAGCTGTTTACGGATACCATTGAGTATTTGAAACTGGATACGACTGTTGACTATTGTATTCGGCGATTCTTTGAGATTTATGAAGAAGTGGTCAGGGAAGAAGGATTTACACCGATCAAAGGGTCATTGGAGCTGATCCGTGCGCTTCATGAGGAGGGAATCCCCACAGCAGTTGCATCATCGTCTCCGATGGATCACATCGTACGGATCACTGAGAATTTAGGAGTCATTGACTGCTTTCACGCACTGGTGACAGGGGAAGATTGTGAACACTCTAAACCTGATCCGGAAGTCTTTTTAAAGGCAGCAGGTCAGCTTGGAATTAATCCAAAACATTGTGCTGTGGTGGAGGATTCCGTCAACGGTGTTTTGGCGGGCAGCCGGGCAGGCATGAAGGTTCTTGGTTTCAGCAATCCTGAATACGGAAGTCCGGCACACGAAAGGGCACACAAAGTTGTTCGGTCCATGGAAGATGTGGATGTGAGTACTTTGAGAGGATTATTTCATTAAAATACACAGATGGAGAGGAAATAGAGTGGAAGCAGTTATTTTTGACATGGACGGAGTGATCGTAGATACAGAACCCGGCTTTTATATTGTGGCTAATCAGTTTCTGGAGCGTTATGGAAAAAGTATTACTAAAGAATATTTTGAACAATTTTTCGGCGGCGCATCAGAGTACATGTGGAAGACAACGACTCAAATGCTTGGACTGGATATTCCTGTAGAGGAATGTCTGAAGGGTACACACGAAATCCGGGAACAGCGAATCAGGGAAGAAGGCTATGAGCCTATCGAAGGCACACTGGACTTGATCCGGGAACTCCACAGTCAGGGAATTCCTCTGGCGGTGGCGTCATCTTCTTCCAAGCAGGAGATTGAGAGAGTGATGGATTATTTTGAAATCACTCATTGCTTTCGGGCACTGGTCAGCGGAAAAGACTGCGAACATCCCAAACCGGCTCCGGATGTATTTTTAAAGACGGCCCGGAAGCTTTGCATAAAGCCGGAACAGTGTCTGGTGATTGAGGATTCCAACAACGGAGTCACGGCTGCCAAGAGTGCGGGAATGAGTGTCATCGGATTCCGGAATTTAGAGGTTGCAAATCAGGAACTGAGACCTGCAGACCATGTGGTGACTTCTATGAAAGACATTACTCTGGAATTGTGCAGAAGTTTTTAAAAATTTATATAGGCAAACTAAATCTCTCCAAAGATGTTTGGGGAGATTTAGTTGTTACAAAATTGTGACAATATATTGAATATGTATTAAAAATGTGTTATATTAAAACCGAAATAGAGTAAATTACTTACAAGATATGCTTCAAGGTTCTGGAAGAGTTTACCAGAGAAGACAATAAGAAAAGAGGTTTATTATGAAAGCGGGCATGAAAAAATGTATCAGTTACTTGCTGACAGCAGTGTTTGTTATCTCGGCTGTATTGTCAGCGGGAGGACTGCAGAAAAAGCAGGTCCGGGCGGCAGAAAAATTTCAGATCCATTTTATAGATGTGGGCGCAGGGGATGCGGCACTGCTTCAATATGGAGATGGAGACAGTGCAAGGTATGCGTTGATTGATGCAGGACCAGATTATTATACGAGAACAAACGGGAGTAAAGTGGACACCAGTGAGCGGGTGCATAAATACCTGACGGATCATAAAGTGACAAAGCTGGAATTTGTACTGCTGACGCACCCGCACAGAGATCATATCGCAGGTATGATTAATATTTTAGAAGATGAAAATATCAAGATTGATAAAATATACGGAAATAACTTTGATTTAAGATACTCATCCAGTGGGAATCAGGATCCGGATGACATTGAAGACACGGAATTCAGCAGTGAAGTTTATGAAGCGGTGAAGGCTGCGATTAATGTAAGAACAGATACAGGAGAGACCGTATACGAAGTGCCGGCAGCAGGAAATTCTATTAGCTTGGGAAATGCAAAGATTACATTCTACGGTCCGCTCAATATGGATTTTACATACGGAAGAAAAGTTGATCTGAATATTCGGCAGGAAAATAAGTATTCGATTGTCTGTAAAGTTGAGTATGGGAAAAATTCGTTCTTAATGACGGGTGATGCACAGAAGGAGACTATACAGCAGATTGTTTCAAAAGGATATGATTTGTCGGCACAAGTACTGAAAGTGCCCCATCACGGAATGCAGGATGTAGTGGAAAGCAACAAAGTAGGAGACTGGACATCAGACCATAAGTATTTGTTTGACAAGGTGAATGCACCGATTTCTGTGGTAAGCAATGGCTATGATAATAAAAATAAATCACCGAAAGCAAAGACCCTGAGAGATCTGGAGAAAAGCGATGTCTATCTGACCAGTAACCGCGGTACGATCATTGTATCTTCCGACGGAACAAACCTGTCTGTTAAGACAGAAAAAGGAAATAGTGCACCGAGTTACGCAGGCGATTATAACCCGGCAAAGAAAGCATCACCGACGATGAAAAGCGTCAGCGTATCCAGCAACGGAAAGAACAAACTGGTGCCGACGACTTACAGTGCGGCCAACAGCTATAAGCTTTACGAAAAGAAAAATGTGACGGTTAAATTTTCAGGGACGCCTCAGCCGTTTACGAAAGTAAAGAGCGTCCAGTATAAGTTTGTCAAAAAAGGCGTGGACAACCGGACAGTTCCTTACCGCAGCGGAAGTTCTGTGGCAGTAAAGAACGGATCGGTGGGAAGAATTTATGTAAAATACAATACATGGCTCGGCTCCACCGTCATCAAGCTCCCGGGATTTACGGTCGATACTTCTGCACCTTCCAGTGCAAAGATCAAAGGCAGCAAGTCAGGCATCAAGACTTATAAGACATCTGCGAAAAACCGCTATAACAAGAAGTATAAGAAGTCTATTAAACTGACATTTTCTGCTTCTTATGGGACAAGCGGGAAGTCCAAAGTCCAGTATAAGATCGTCCCCAAGGGCAAGAAAAATACAAAGTATAAATGGAAAACAGGAAACAGTGTGACGTATAAGAAAAAAAAGAAATGGGTCCGCGTTTATGTGAAGTTTACCGACAAATCAGGAAATACGACTACGAGAAAAACAAACGGATTTTATATTAAAAAATAATAGACAAATGAAAAAAGATGGTAGATAATAGGATAGAAAGAATGAATGTCGTCAGTGTAAGCTGACGGCATTTTAAATATGGAAGATTATAAAGGAGAAGTGATATGAGAAAAACAAAAGTAACAGTCCTGCTGCTTCTGATGGCACTTACCGTATCTTTGCTGGCCGGATGCGGCGGGAAGGAAGAAGAAAAAACAAAAGACGGATATGCAAAGAAATTGTACCTGTATAATTGGACAGAATATATCCCGCAGAGTGTGATGGATGGATTTGAGAAGGAATATGGCATCAAAGTTGTGGAATCCACATTTACGTCCAACGAAGAGATGCTTGCCAAGCTGACGGCCGGAGGGACCGGACAGTATGACATGACCATCGCCAGCAATTATGTGATCGATGCCATGAAAGAACAGGACCTGATCGAGCCGATCCAAATGGATCAGGTGAAAAATGTGAAGTATCTGGACAAAAGCACGCTGAATCAGCCATTTGATAAGAACAATGAATACACGATTCCGTATATGACTTCATTTACTGTGTTGTGTGGAAACAAAAAGAAATTAAAAGAGCTGGGTGTGGATATCAAAAGTTTTAATGATCTTACCAACCCGAAGCTGAAAAATAATATCGTGCTTGTGGATGATATCCGTGAAATTGCTGCCATGGCGCTGAAAGTCAAAGGATACAGCTCCAGTACCACAAAGAAAGATGAGATTATGAGTACACTGCCGTGGCTCAAAGAACTGGCCAAAAATGTGAAGGTGTACGATGCGGACGCACCAAAGAGTGTGATGATCTCCAACGACGTGGCGGTAGGTCTCATGTACAGTATGGATGCGGCTATGGCCATCGAGGAAAATAAAGATTTGGACGTAATTTATACAAAGGAACCAGCGCAGAAATGTCTGGACAATTTTGTGATCATCAAGGGGGCAAAGCACGCCAAAGAGGCAAGGCTGTTCATCGACTATGTTTTACGGCCTGAAAACTACAAAAAAGTTCTGGATGAGTACTATGGCGTATGTATCAATAACGGCACAAAAAAGCTGCTGGATGACCACTATCTGAAAAATCCCGGTGCAAACGTTGATCAGAAGGAGTTAAAAAGGGCAGAATATATTGACGATGTAAAGGATGCGGCGAGCATCTATGACGATCTGTATACGAAATTAAAGACAGAGTAATATATGGGAGGACTGAGTATGAAAGCGATGAAACGTCTGGATATTATCATTCGTCCGGAAAAATTGGAAAAGTTAAAAGAGATATTGGAAAAGAAAGACTATTCAGGCATGACCGTATTTACGGCAATGGGATGCGGATATCAGGAAGGCTTCATCCCTGAATTTGAGGAGATGAATTTTGAGATCAATCTGCTGCCGAAGGTTGTCGTGATGGTTGTCGTGTGGGAAGAAGACGTGGAGGATCTGCTGGGGGCGATCCATGAGGAACTGGCCACCGGACAGGTGGGAGACGGAAGGGTCTTTATCTCCCCGGTGGACGATGTGATGCGCATCCGCACCGGAGAACGGGGCGCTGAAACTTTGTAGAAGGGTGGTGGAAACTTCGTTGAAAAATATCATCGTACGCTTAAGAGACATAGAAAAAATTTACGGAGGAAAATCTGTCATTGATCATCTGAATCTGGATGTGGCTCAGGGAGAATTTTTGACGCTCCTCGGGCCTTCAGGGTGCGGAAAAACGACGACGCTTCGGATGATCGGCGGCTTTGAAGATACGGACGGCGGACAAATTTTTCTGGAAGATCAGGACGTGGCGGGCAAAGCGCCGAATCACCGGGATGTGAACACGGTGTTTCAGAGCTATGCGCTGTTTCCTCACATGAACGTTTTTGACAATGTGGCCTTTGGCCTTGTGGAAAAAAAGGTGCCGAAAGCGGAGGTCAAAAAACGGGTGGATGAGATGATTGAATTGGTGCAGCTTCAAGGGATGGAAAAAAGAATGCCGTCTCAGATGTCCGGCGGACAGAAACAGAGAGTTGCCATCGCCAGAGCACTGGTGAACCGGCCAAAGGTGCTTCTTCTGGATGAGCCGCTGGGAGCTCTGGACTTAAAATTGAGAAAGCAGATGCAGTTTGAACTGAAAGAACTGCAGAAAAAGCTGAAGATTACATTCATTTATGTGACCCACGATCAGGAAGAAGCGCTGACCATGAGCGACCGGATTGCAGTTATGAATGAGGGTAGGATCGAACAGCTGGGGACTCCGGTCGAGATCTACAATCACCCTAAGACAAAATTTGTAGCTGATTTTATCGGGGAGTCCAATATTTTTGAAGCTTACATTGAGGAGAAGAAGGGAAACAGGATTTCTCTTGTGATGGAGTCCGGGAAAGTGGAACTTGACGCTCCGGATTTTGAATACGATGAGATGGTCTATGTATGTGTACGGCCGGAGAATATGAAAGCGTCCATGGAACCCAGGGATGGATTTACCCTGAGAGGGACTGTGATGGAACATATTTTTGTTGGTTCCACTATAAAGACCATCATAGAACTTCCCAGCAGTCAGCTGGTCAAGATGACAAATCCTCCGGAAGACGAAGTAATCCCGGTGGGTACCAACGTATATCTTTACTGGCTTCCCAAAAAAGCTGTGGTTATGCACACACGGGAAGACCGGGTCTATGAGATTATAGAGGGGGCCGGAAATGAAAATGAAAAAGAAGAGCAATAAGATACCGTTTCTGGCAACCGTATCGCCGGCTATCATCTGGCTTATTTTATTTTTGGTGCTGCCGCTTTTGTATATCGTGGGCATCAGCTTCATGAAAAAGGGGCTTTACGGGGGTGTGATTCAGACCTTTGATCTGACAGCCTATAAGACTATGTTCCAGTCGAAGTATATGAAAATCCTGTTAGACTCACTGTGGCTGTCATTGAAGACTACCGGGCTCTGCCTGCTGTTTGGCTATCCTTTTGCCTATATCATTTCAAATACAAAGAAAAAATGGAAACCGTTTTGTGTCCTGCTGATCATGCTGCCTTTCTGGATCAATTCTCTGATCCGAACTTACGGATGGAACAGTATCCTCCGGGAGCAGGGAATATTAAATACACTCCTGATGCAGCTGGGAATCATAAAACAGCCGCTTCAGATGCTCTATACAGACGGGGCAGTCCTGCTGGGTATGGTGTATGCGCTGATCCCGTTTACAGTGCTGCCGCTGTATTCTTCCATTGAAAAGCTTGATCATTCCCTTTTGGAGGCGGCCAGCGATCTGGGAGCATCCAAGGTACATGTGTTCCGAAAAGTCATACTTCCCCTCACGATGCCGGGGATTTTCGCGGCATCGGTTCAGACCTTTATTCCGTCTCTGGGATACTTCTTTATCACAGATATGATGGGAGGAGCCACCACGATGAACATTGGAAATGTGATCAAGAACCAATTCCTGACTGCGAGAAACTGGCCTCTCGGAGCGGCGCTTGCGATCGCGCTCATCGCAGTTACCATCGTTATTATGAGGCTGTATACACGGGTCGGAAGCATAGAAGATATGGTATAGGAGGAATGAGCAATGAAAAAGAAAAAGATTGGATTCCGCCCTTTGGCACTGTGCTATGCATGTCTTTTCTATCTGTTTTTATATTTGCCGATCGCTGTGGTCGTTGTATTTTCCTTTAATACATCTCAGCTGAATGTGACCTTTCAGGGTTTTACATTCGAGTGGTATGGAAGGATGTTTGAAAATGTCCAGCTGATGCAGTCGTTTTTCAACACGCTGATCGTAGCGGCTGTCAGCACCCTGCTTTCCGTGATTCTTGGGACACTGTGTGCCGTGGGTATGTATCGTTTTAAATTCAGAGGAAGGGAGACTGTCAGCAATCTGCTGTATATTCCGATTGTGATTCCGGAGATCGTGCTCGGAATTGCTGTACTGGCATTTTTTACATTGGTAAAAATACAGATGAGTATGGTTACCCTGATCATTTCTCATGTGACGTTTTCCATGCCTTTTGTAGTTATCACAGTGCGGTCGAGGCTTGCGGGCTTCGACCCTTCCGTGGAGGAGGCGGCAAGAGACCTGGGGGCAAATGACTGGAGAATCTTTCGCAGGGTAACGCTGCCGATGATCCTGCCGGGAGTTTTATCCGGAGCCATGCTGGCGCTTACGATGTCGCTGGATGACGTAGTCGTCAGCTTTTTCACAACCGGGCCGGACAGCATGACACTTCCGATCAAGATCCTCGGAATGGTGAGAAAGGGAGTGTCGCCGGACGTCAATGCGCTTTCGGCGCTGATGATTCTCGGAACAGTCCTCATTATGCTTGCCGCAACATTTTTTGAGATGAGAATGGAAAAGAAAGAAGAAGCTTGACACGGAGCCCTATATGACGTACTATTTTGTTGAGAACTATTATCAAAATGGAGCGGAAGATGAGATTAACAGAGACAAATCCAGGTACTCAGTATCTGGTAGAAGAAATCCAGCTGGAACTTGCAACAAAACGCCGTCTGGAATCACTCGGCATGACAGAAGGTTCTAAAATCAATGTGATGCGGAAGAAGCGCAACGGGGCTGTGATCATTAAGATCAGAGGGACCCGTTTTGCTCTCGGGAGAGAGATTGTCAGGGGGATTCAGGTCAGGGACCGTGCAGGAAAGAGGGATTTATTATGAGTGCAGAGGAATTGCAGGTCGGATTTGTGGGGAATCCGAACTGCGGAAAGACTACGTTATTTAACGCCTACACCGGGGCCAAGCTCAAAGTGGCGAACTGGCCGGGTGTCACGGTGGAAAAAAAAGAGGGAGCTTTAAAGTACCACAATCACATGTACAGGCTGGTGGACCTTCCCGGTATCTACAGCCTGACGTCCTATACGATGGAAGAAAAGCTGTCCAGGGAATATATACTTCAGGATGATGTGGATGTGATTGTGGATGTGGCAGATGCATCTGCGCTGGAACGCAATCTATATTTGACTTTATGCCTGATCGAGCTTGGGAAGCCTGTGATTCTGGCTCTGAATATGATGGATATCGTCAAGGAGCGGGGAATGGAACTGGACCTTCACCGTCTGCCGGAGGTGCTGGGGATTCCGGTGGTTCCGGTTTCCGCCCGGAAAAAGACCGGTCTTGAAGTACTCATGCATGCAGTGGCCCATCACAAAGTGGAAGGCAATGACCGTCAGGTATTTGACTACCCAGACAGGATCGAGGAAAAGATTACGCAGATCAGGCTGCGGTTAAAAGAAAAGTATCCGGCTATGGAAAACAGCCGGTGGTATGCCATAAAGCTTTTGGAACAGGACGATGAGGTAACACAAAAATATGGAAGTCTTGTGGAAGGGATCGTGGACAGGTCCTATGAGAATGATATTATCAATGAAAAATATCATTTTATCGAGCGGGTTATGGCTGAAGTTCTGGTCAACAAAGAAAAGAAGGAAGCTTTTACCGATAAGATCGACAATGTCCTGACACATCCGGTCCTGGGAATTCCTATCTTTCTTGGCATTATGGCTGTGGTGTTTTTTCTGACATTTACAGTTGGAGATTTCTTAAAAGGATATGTCGAGATGATGATCGACTATGTCAGCGGGTACATAATAGGCGGACTTGAGAGTCTGGGAGCGGGAGCGTGGGTGATCTCCCTCATGAAGGACGGAGTATTTGCCGGAGTGGGAGGCGTACTTTCTTTTGTGCCGAATATTTTCATTCTGTTTTTGAGCCTTGGACTCTTGGAAGACAGCGGATATATGTCCAGAGTGGCATTTGTCATGGACAGTGTCATGGATAAACTGGGCCTCTCCGGAAGGGCGTTTATCCCGATGCTGCTGGGGTTTGGATGCAGCGTACCGGCGGTCATGGCATCCAGGGCTCTGGAGGACGAACAGGACCGGAAGAGGACGATCATGCTGATCCCATTTATGTCATGCAGCGCAAAGCTTCCTATTTATCTCGTGTTTTCCCAGCTGTTTTTTGGAAAAGCCGCCATGTTAGTGGCTTATTCCATGTATATCCTGGGGCTGGTTCTGGGGATTTTTGTGGCGTTTGTCCACAGTAAGATGCTCAAAGGCAGTGTAAAACAGCCTCTTCTGATCGAACTGCCGGAATATAAGACGCCAAATAAGCGGACCATTGCCATCTATGTGTGGAGCAAGCTGAAAGATTTCCTCTCAAAGGCGGGAACGACAATCTGTGCCGCATCCATTGTCATGTGGGTGCTGCTCAATCTGAATCATACAGGGCTGGTCAGCGACATGAGCCAGAGTTTTGGTGCTTCTTTCGGAAAATTTTTAGTGCCTCTGCTGGCCCCGGCAGGCCTTGGGCTCTGGCAGATCGCAGTCATGCTGATCTCAGGGCTGGCTGCCAAGGAAGTGGTGGCCTCAAGCTTTATGGTCCTGTTTCAGGTATCCTCTTCCTCAAATGCAAATATTTTAGAGATGCTGTCCGGAATGGGATTTACCTCGCTGAATGCTTACTGTCTGCTGGTGTTCTGCCTTCTGTATACACCTTGTCTTGCAACCGTCATGACCATAAGAAAAGAGACAGGGTCCACCCGGTGGACGCTGGGGCTGGTCGCTTTTCAGATGGTGTTTGCGTGGGCCGTGACAGTCATTATATTTCAGGCAGGCAGTCTTCTGCTGGGCTGACAGGAAAGAATATCCTTTCCAATGGAATGAAATTGTATTAAAATAAATACAAACAAGGAAACCAGCCACGATGGGAGGTATGCCATGAGAAAGGAATTTACATTTCACACATCTGACGGGACAGGCCTTTATATGGTGCAGGATGTGACAGCGCCGCCGAAGGCCGCAGTGGTCATTGTTCACGGTCTCTGTGAACATTTGGGAAGGTATGAGTATCTGACGGAACGGCTTAATGAGCATAATCTGATGGTCTACCGGTTTGACCACAGGGGACACGGAAAGTCCGAGGGAAAAAGAGTTTACTATGACCGGTTTGAGACGATCAGCGATGATGTCAATGAGGTGGCAGAGCGTGTAATAAGCCACAACGAAGGGCTTCCTCTGTTCATCATAGGGCACAGCATGGGCGGTTATGCGGTTTCCTGTTTCGGGGCTAGATATCCGGGAAAGGCAGACGGGATCATCCTTTCCGGCGCACTGACCAGATACAACACCAAGTGTGCGGGAGAACTTCCGCTTCCTGTGCCGGGAGACACTTATGTACCCAATGCACTGGGTGACGGGGTGTGCAGCGATCCGGAAGTCGTGGAGGCATACAACAACGATCCTCTGGTGGAGAAGGAAATCTCTGCGGCGCTTTTAAACAGCATTTATGACGGAGTGGAATGGCTGAAAGAGAACAGCGGAAAGTTCACCGATCCTGTACTGATCCTTCACGGGGCCAACGACGGGCTGGTCAGTGAAAAGGATTCCAGGGAACTGTTTGGGGATATTTCCTCTGAGGATAAGACGCTTAAGATTTATGCGAAACTTTTTCATGAAATTTATAATGAAGTGGAGAAAGAAGAAGTCATCGACGATACGCTGTTTTGGATTGAAAAACATTTATAATTGTGGGAAACCGAAAGATCTTTTGTTAAACGCAAAAGATCTTTTTTTTACATTCAACGTGTATTTTTTCCAAATCTTTTAAGGAAGTTTAACTCTTTGCCGGCTGATGGAGTCTTAAAAACCTTCTACAATGAAAGAGGCTTTTGAGTGCTTTACAGAAAACTGGAGAGAAAAAGGAGATGGAAACATGTTAAGAAAAATAAAACGGGCAGCGGCTTGTGCCATGTCAGCAGTGCTTTTGTCGGCAGGAACTTTGGCTCCTGTAAAAGCCGCGTCATGGACAGCACCCCAGCAGACAGAATGGCAGGAGCTTTCCAGAGACAATGTAAAAGTCCGGTTTGCAGTAGGGAGTGACCTGCACATCGGAAGAAATGAGGATGCATCGGAAAAATTAAGAAATGCTTTTGATGCATTTTATCAGACGGACAGCCAGCTGGATGCGGCCATTTTTGTGGGAGATATAACGAATAATGGGGCTGAGGGGGAATATACGAAACTCATCGATATTCTCAATAATAAACTGAAAGATCACACGAAGCTAGGAATGATGATGGGGAACCACGAATTCAACACCGCATCCGGAGCTGTAGACCGCTATAAGGCGGCAATGTCCAAACTGAAGCAGGGTGTGAACCGGCAGGATACGAATAACAATATCACAGTCGGTGACGGTTACCATATCATTACAATGAGTGCTAAGAATTATGGGGGAGATTATACAGACAATTATGAATGGCTGAAGCAGCAGCTTGAGGAGGCGGCAGCGGAAGATCCTGAGAAACCTATCTTTTTGGCTCAGCACCATGGGTTTAAGGATACGGCCTATGTGACTAATGAATGGTATGGAAACTTCGGAGATATTCAGGAACTGTTAAAACAATATCCCCAGGTCATCGATTTTTCGGGACATTCCCATGCCACACTGAATGATCCACGTTCGATTAATCAGGATCTTGGGTTTACAGCGATCCAGGACGGGACGATTGGGGCCTATTTTGAAAATGAGTCCGGAAAGATGGAAGGGACCAGACCGGCTGACAGTGAAAACGCATCCCAGGCGCTGATGGTGGAAGTTGACGGCGAAAATCAGGTGACGATCCGCAGAATGGATCTGACCGAAGGAAATTATATAGGGAAATCATGGACCCTGGATATTCCTGAACTGGTCAGGCAAAAGTCATTTCCTTACACCACAGAGAAAAGGACCGCAGAGAGCGCTGTTCCGACTTTCCCAGAGGGAGCCGAAGTCACGGCTTCAAATGTAAAAGAAGCTTCTGCAGATCTCACTTTTACCCAGGGACAAAATGAAGATAAGAATGATGACGGCTGGGTGCATTCTTACAGGATCAAAGCAGTCAACAAAAACACAGGAAAAGCAGATGTGGATAAGCTGACTTTCTCTGACTATTATATGCCGCCGATGCAGAAAGAACTCACCAAAACAGTCACCGGACTGGCCGATGATACCGAATACCGGATCGAAGTTACAGCGATAAATCCGTTTCAAAAAGAAAGTACACAGAAACTTGCGGCTGACATTAAAACAGCACCTCTGCTGACAGAGGAAGAGTTAAAAAAAGAAGCTCCCAAAGCCGATCTGCTGGATGTGGATTTCATAACCGGCACAGCGGATGACAAGTCAGATGCCGCTCATGAAGCGATCAAAAAAGGGAATCCGGTCATTGCAAAAAATTCGGTTCTTGAAAGGAAGGCCGCAAAGTTTGACGGCAGTTCTGCATTTGCCTATTCTTTCAAAACAGAGGAATATACGAAAATGCAGAAAGGTTACACAATGGAGTGTATGATGAAACTGGACAGCAAGGGGAATCCATTTTCTGACCAGGAGAGCGCGGGAGCGGGTTTTGAGTTGAATTCAGACGGAAAGACACTGGAATTCTGGTCCAGACACGGCAGCAGTTATAAAAAACCAACAGCGCAGATTGACACTTCCAAGTGGGTTCATGCGGCGGCAGTCTATGACGGCTCTGTCATAAAGCTGTATGTAAACGGAAAATTGAAAGATACGGTTTCTGCCTCTGACCAGTGGGTGATTCCGGCGGATGGCGCCAAATACTTTTTCGTCGGGGCAGATACAAATAAAAACGGAGAAATCCAGAATGCGGTTAGGGGAGAGATTGCCTCTGCAAGGATTTACAGCAGGGCATTGTCCATTGGTGAAATTACGAAACTTTACTGGAAAGAAGCAAAAACAAACATTTCCTTTGCCGGAAATGCGTCCTTTACGGCGACCAGGGGAAACTCTTATACCGTTCCTGCGGCATCTGCACAGATTGCCGCAACAGGTGATTCTTCAGTTAAAGTGACGGAGGAAGTCAGGGATTCCAAAGGAAACACGGTCGCTCTAAACAACCGTAAATTTACAGTCACAGACAACGCCTATACAATTACCTACAAAGCAAATGATACAGAGCTTAAAAAAGAACTGCAGGTCCGGGAACCTGCCGCGCCGTCTGCGGACGGAAAGAAAGTTCTGGAAGAAAAGCAGGGATTCCGTATTACGATTCATAATAAGGCGGCAAATGCTTCGGTTTCTTACAAGAGCAGCAATCCTTCCGTGGCATCGGTCAGCACTTACGGCTATATAACCGCCAAAAAGGCGGGCACGGCAGTGATCACAACAACTGTGACACAAAATCAGAGGACTTATCAATTAAAGACAACCGTGACTGTCGTGAAAAAGCCTTCTGTATCATCAAAGAAAACGATTTATGCCGGAAAAAGCTGTCGGATTAACATTAACAACAGATATAAGGGAGCAAAAGTTTCTTATAAAACTTCCAATAAATCCGTGGCATCTGTCAGCTCCTCCGGAAAAGTCACCGGAAAGAAAGCGGGTACAGCCTATATCACAGCTGCAGTCGTTCAGAACGGAAAAACTTATACCCTGAAGACAAAAGTAACTGTCAAGGCTTACATTAAAGTGACAAGGGCATATAAAACTGTGAAAAAGGGACGTAAAGTAACTTTTAAAGCAAAAGCATACGGCACCGGAAAATCTGTGAAATGGTCTGTTTCCAACAAGAGAGCTTCTATTTCAAAGAAAGGAAAGTTTAAAGCAAAGAAAAAGGGAAAAGTTTATGTCATCATGAAGTCCGGAAAGATCACAAAGAAATATCGTGTGAGAATCAAATAATAGTAACAGTGTAAAGCTTAAGCCGGCTGGCAGCCCGGAATTCTCTTTGAGATGTTCGGGCTGCCTTTCTTTGTTTTGTTGAAAACATATGTTTGGGTGTGTTATAATTTTTTACAGCGATAAAAAGGAGTGATGATAATGAGTTCCAGGGTGATCTTTCATATTGATGTCAATTCTGCCTATTTGAGCTGGGAAGCAGTCTATGGGATTTCCGTGCGGAAAGATGAGGTGGATCTGAGGGAAGTACCGTCCATCATTGGCGGAGATGAGTCCAAGCGCCGCGGGATCGTGCTGGCGGCGTCCATACCTGCTAAGAAAAAGGGAATACGCACGGCGGAGACTGTCCGTGAAGCATTGAATAAATGCCCGGATCTTATCATTCGCCCGCCCTGTCACGGGATGTATGACAAGTTCTCAAAAGCTTTTTTAAAAGAGGCGCTGAAGTTTTCACCGGTTCTTGAGAAGTTCAGCATCGATGAGGCTTTTTTGGATATGACGGAGACTGTTGGACAGTATAAGAGTCCTTATGAGGCGGCCTGCCTGCTGAAAGACCGGATTTATGAAAAGCTAGGTTTTACGGTCAATATCGGTGTGGCGCCGAATAAACTGCTGGCTAAGATGGCGTCTGACTTTGAAAAACCAAATAAAGTGCATACCTTGTTCCGGGAGGAAGTGCCCAATAAGATGTGGCCTCTGCCTGTAGAAAATCTGCTTTTTGTAGGTCCTGCCACAAAAAAGAAACTTCATAATCTGGGTATCCGGACGATCGGGGAACTGGCACATATAAATCCGGAATTATTAAAGTCCCACATAGGGAACAAACACGGCATACAGATCTATGAATACGCCAATGGAATTGACAGGGCACCGGTAGAAGCCCAGCAGGCTGACAGCAAAGGATACGGCAACAGCATAACACTGCCGTCAGATATTGATTCATTAGAGGAAGCGGACACGGTTGTATTATCCCTGGCAGAGACCGTTGCCTCCAGGCTCAGAGCCGACCGGGTCAAAGCTTCCTGCATCACGGTGGAGATCAAGGACTGCCAATTTCGCCGAAGTTCCCATCAGAAAAAACTTTTTGCACCTACGGATATTACCAATGAGATCGTGCAGGCGGCAAAGGAACTATACAGGGAGAAATTCCGGGGGACTTCTGTCCGGCTGATCGGTGTGCGTGCCTCGGATATCACAAAAGAAGAGTTTGCACAGATGGATTTCCTGAGTGATAAGAAAAAAGAAAAACTCAGGATGCTGGATCAGTCCATCGATGCCATCAGAATAAAATATGGAAAGGATGCAGTACAGCGGGCCAGGTTCCTGGGCGGGAAAATAGACTGATTCATATATGGACGTTTGTCTTGCAAAGACAGCTGTTTGACGATAAAAGACAACGGATCTCGAAGAAATTTCACGAAAATATTACAAAAGTATTAAAAATAGTACTTGCTTCTTGGAATAAACCTTGTTATACTTCGAATTGTGGGGAAAAATGCGCAAAGAATCGGAGGGAAACAGGGAATGAAGATTCTGAACTTGAAACGCATCATATGTACACTGATGTGCTGCGTTATGTTGGGCATGCTATTTCAGGTGACAAATGTACCGGCGGCAGAGGGAGACAAAAAAGAACTTAATGTAGTTTATTATAATCAGGCGGATTATCCCGGTAAGAAAATCGGGAAGAGCACGATCAAGGCTGCAGGCTGCGGGCCGACCTGCATTGCAGTCTGTTACAGTTCACTGACGGGGAAGAAAGTCAGTGTGCCGAAGATGTGCAAAATTGCCTATAAAAAAGGCTGGTATATCAACGGACAGGGATGTGTCCATCAGGTGATTCCGGGATTGGCAAAAGAATACGGACTGGACTGCAAAGGTCTGGGAACTAATTATGAGGCAATAAAAAAAGCTCTGAAAAACGGGCATCCGGTGGTTGCTCTGGTAGGACCCGGAGACTTTACAAAAAATGGACACTTTATCGTATTGACCAGGATGGTCGGAAAAGATAAGGTAAAGGTTGCCGATGTAGGAAGCCGTGCCAATACAGCCGAGACATGGTCGTTAAAGAAGGTTGTAAGCCAGGGAAAAGAAGGCGCAGATGCCGGAGGACCTTTCTGGGAGATCAGCTATACAGAACCGGAAAAGCAAGTACAGGAAAAAGGAATTGATCACGGTCTGCTGAAGATAGGGAATAAAATTGATCTGAAAAAACATATAGAAAATTAGAAGTATAAAAGCAGATGCTGTTAAGAATTACGGCATCTGCTTTTTTTCTGGAACAGACGAAGTAAAGATGATAAGATATACACACAAGACATACTGTATTCTATACCTTATCGCGCAAAGCGCGCCACCCGAAGGGTATGAAATACGGTGTGCCCTATGGGTATACCTTATCGCGCAAAGCGCGCCACCCGAAGGGTATGAAATACGGTGTGCCCTATGGGTATGAGTTTTTCTCCATTATTTCCAGTCGGCTCTGGAAAGACCTTCTTCCGACAATGGAGAAAAACTATAGCAGGCGGCAACTTTCATTTCTAAGCAGCCTGCTCCAGGAGATAAAATGTCATACTATTTAATGTAACTTTCACATAAGATGACAAGAAAAGGAGGACATAATATGTGGTGGACAAGAGCTGAATTAAAAGAGAGGGCAAAAGAATCGATCAGGAGAAACTACTGGATTATGGTGGTAGTAGGGCTGATCGCAGGCATCATTAGCGGACAGATTGGGGGGAATGTATCTTACAATAGTTTAAAAACCGAGCTGAGGGAATCCGGATGGAATGGGGAAAACATGGATTTCTTCACGAGCACTCAATTTTTGATGATCGTGTCGGCGGCGATTGGAATTCTTATGGTTCTTTTTATAGGATTTACGCTGCTTAAAATCTTTCTGGGCAATCCTCTTCTGGTAGGATGCAGCCGTTTCTTTCTGGAAAACAGTGACAGAAAAGCTAGATTTGGATTAGTCGGAACTGTTTTTCAGAGCGGGAATTATCTGAATGTTGTGCTGACAATGTTTCTGAGAAAGTTGTTTACAGTGTTGTGGAGTCTTCTGCTGCTGATACCGGGACTTGTAAAGTCTTATTCCTATTCAATGATTCCGTATATACTGGCGGAAAATCCTTCGATTTCAAGGAGAAGAGCTTTTGAGATAAGCAGAAAGATGATGGACGGACAGAAGCTGAACGCTTTCTTTTTAGATTTATCTTTTATCGGATGGATTATTCTCTCCACTCTTACCTGCGGGGTTTTGGATATATTTTATGTGGTGCCTTACCGGCAGGCAACATGGGCAGAGTTTTATAAAGTTAATCGCCAACAGGCGCTTCAGAACGGGACTGCTACACCGGAAGAATTGCAGGGCTTTCCATTTTATTAATATTTCACGAAAGATAAAACAAAATAATTGAGAAAAACATGTCGATTTAGAGAAAATAAATAGTTTTCTTAATAGAATGTAAAATTTATTGTTAAAAACGTATAAAAATAATTAACAAATAATTTGTTTTGTGGTACAATTAGTCCAACGACATACACTGTTACAACATACTATTTTAGGAGGTATAGACATGTCAACAAAATGGGTTTATCAATTTAACGAGGGCAATGCAGAAATGAGAAACCTCTTGGGCGGCAAAGGTGCCAACCTGGCAGAGATGACAGGACTTGGTCTTCCGATTCCTCAGGGGTTTACGGTGACGACAGAAGCATGTACCAATTACTATGACTGCGGTGAAAACATCAGTGATGAGGTACAGGGACAGATTTTCGATGCGATGAAAGCATTGGAAAATATTCAGGGGAAGGAGTTCGGAGACTTAGAAGACCCGCTGTTGGTTTCTGTACGTTCCGGGGCCAGAGTATCTATGCCTGGTATGATGGACACGATTTTGAACCTAGGTCTGAATGACGTAGCTGTGGAAGGATTTGCAAAGAAGACCGGCAACCCACGGTTTGCTTATGATTCTTACCGCAGATTTATCCAGATGTTCGCAGATGTTGTAAAAGAAGTGGACAAAGCTAAATTTGAAGCGGTCCTTGACGAGATGAAGGAAGCCAAGGGAGCAAAGTTTGATACAGATTTAACCGCAGATGACCTGAAAGAAGTCATCGTGCGATACAAAGAGATTTATAAGAGTGAGTTAGGGGAAGATTTCCCGCAGGAGCCCAAAGAACAGCTGTTGGAAGCGATCAAAGCCGTTTTCCGTTCCTGGGATAATCCTCGTGCTATTTATTACAGAAGAATGAACGATATCCCTGGAGACTGGGGTACTGCAGTAAATGTGCAGACCATGGTATTCGGAAATATGGGAGATACATCAGGAACTGGTGTAGCATTTACAAGAAATCCATCCACCGGTGAAAAACAGATCTATGGAGAGTACCTCATCAATGCACAGGGAGAGGACGTAGTGGCAGGTGTGCGTACTCCGCAGCCGATCACCAGACTGAAAGAAGACCTTCCGGACTGCTATGAGCAGTTTATGCAGATCGCCAAGACTCTGGAAGACCATTACCGCGATATGCAGGATATGGAGTTTACCATTCAGGAAGGCAAGCTTTATTTCTTACAGACCAGAAACGGTAAGAGAACTGCACCGGCAGCACTTCGTATTGCCTGTGAACTCGTAGATGAAGGTATGATCACAAAAGAGGAAGCCGTTTCAAGGATTGAGGCAAAAGCCTTGGATCAGCTATTACATCCGCGCTTTGATCCGGAAGCAATCAAAGCTGCCGTTCCGATCGGGGAAGCACTTCCGGCATCACCGGGAGCTGCAACTGGTAAGGTTTACTTTACTGCCGAGACTGCAAAACTTCATCATGAAGCCGGAGAGAAAGTTATCCTTGTCCGCTTGGAGACATCACCGGAAGATATCGAAGGTATGCATGCGGCTGAAGGTATCCTGACAGCCCGCGGAGGCATGACATCCCATGCGGCCGTTGTTGCCCGCGGTATGGGTACAGCCTGCGTAGCAGGATGCGGTGATATTCAGTTAGACGAAGAAAAAGGACTGTTCACCCTGGGAGGAAAGACTGTCCGTGAGGGAGATTATATTTCCATCGACGGATCTACCGGTAAAGTTTACTATGGAGAGATCCGCACGATCCCTGCAACCATCAGCGGAAACTTTGACCGCATTATGACATGGGCAGATGAGATCCGTACATTAAAGGTACGCACCAACGCCGATACACCGGCAGATGCACTGAACGCAGTTAAGTTTGGGGCAGAGGGAATCGGACTTTGCCGTACAGAGCATATGTTCTTTGATGCAGAGAGAATTCCGAAGATCCGCCGTATGATCTTATCAAGGACTAAAGAGGCGAGAGAGATCGCTCTGAACCAGCTGATTCCATATCAGAAGAAAGACTTCAAAGAACTCTACGAGGTTATGGAAGGAAAACCGGTTACTATCCGTTTCTTAGATCCGCCTCTGCATGAGTTCCTGCCTACGACACTGGAAGAGATTTCAGCACTGGCAAAAGATATGAATGTAACAGTAGAAGAGATCAATATGACACGTGCATCTTTGCATGAGTTTAATCCTATGATGGGACACCGCGGATGCCGTCTGGCTGTCACCTATCCTGAAATCGCCAAGATGCAGACAAGAGCGGTTATGGAAGCTGCCATCGAAGTAAAACAGGAAAAAGGATTCGACATTGTTCCTGAGATCATGATTCCTCTCGTAGGAGAGAAGAAAGAGCTTCAGTTTGTCAAAAATGTTGTTGTTGAGACAGCAGAGAAAGTAAAAGCTTATTATGAGTCAGATATCAATTACCACATTGGTACAATGATTGAAATACCTCGTGCAGCTCTTCTGGCAAATGAAATCGCAGAAGAAGCCGAGTTCTTCTCCTTCGGTACCAATGACCTGACACAGATGACTTTCGGATTCTCACGTGATGACGCAGGTAAGTTCCTGGAAGCTTACTACGACAACAAGATCTACGAGTCAGATCCGTTTGCGAAACTGGATCAGGACGGAGTCGGACAGCTGATCGCTATGGCAGCTGAGAAGGGCAGATCAACCCGTCCGGATATCAAACTTGGTATCTGCGGAGAGCACGGAGGAGATCCTGCATCCGTTGAATTCTGCCACAGGGTTGGATTAAATTATGTATCATGCAGCCCATACCGTGTGCCGATCGCAAGACTTGCAGCAGCACAGGCAGCACTGAATGATAAATAAAATTACCAGATAAAATAAAAATTCCTTGAGCAAACGCTCAAGGAATTTTTTTACGTTAAATATTTTTTACTAACAGTCCCCTATGTATACAGCCTTCTCTCAGATCCTCTTTTTTAGGCAGAGGCCGTGTATCCATTAGACTGTATTTCGAATAAAATTTAGTCTGAATATGAGAAAAACGAAGAGGCAGACCAAGGCAGGAATAGAAACCAGCAGTGGATTGTATCTGAAAATGAACGTGAGGTTCTGTCGTATTGCCGGAGTTGCCGCACTTGGCAATAACATTACCTCTTTTTACCGTTTGTCCTTTCTGTACTTTTATACTCCCAGGCATAAGATGACAGATTGCACTGTATTCATTTGGAGAATGTTTTAAAATAATCCGGTTGCCGCCAATATCAGTAGTATCCGGATCCGTCTGCCCAGTGTCCATGATGCGGCAGTCAGGGAAGTTGTTTTTTGTTGAAACAACGATACCGTCCGCAGGAGCAAGTATATTTTTTCCGTAGCAGTAATAACTGTGCAGATCCTTTTTGTTTCCGCAGAAGCTTTCACTTTTATCATCTACAATAATAAAATCATAGGCGAACCGCTGTGGAAGAATTTCCCATGAATGAGAAGTGTCTTTGGTAACACCGCCATTTGCGGTGTACCATTCACCGTCAAAGGGCAGGGAATACTTTATTCCGGAAACATAATCATCAATGTGTTCAATATTTTTGTTTCTGTATTTTACTGTAGCATAAATTAACCCGGTTACTTGCAGTACAATCTGACTCAGAAAACGTATATTCATGTAATTTTCTCCGTTATATTTCATTGATGTGTGTCTGAAGATTTTTAGAAGAATCTTTCACTCCACACCTGAATACTAAAAGTTCAGCAATTATAAAATTCACAGCACTGGCTCCTTTCATTGGCTTTATACCACTTAAAATAAGTATATCAGAGTAAGTGTCAAAAAGGAACCGCTGCTTCAGTGTTTCCATTTCACTGGGATATCAGTGCTTCTCTCTCCAGGAAGGACACCCCTCATTTGTACAGCGCTTTTTCCAGCCGACAGTTATGCAGACGGCGGCAAAGACCAGCAGGCAGATCATTCCTATGAGGACTGTCCGGTAGCTGCCGGAAAGATCATAGATAAATCCGTAGGCAGGGACCAGCACAATGGAGGCAATCGGGGCGCCCATAGAAATTTTGGCAAATATCTTTTCATAATCGGTCTGCCCATAAAATTTGAGGGTAAGGATTGGAGCCAAGACCATGATGCCGGAAGTCACCAGACCGTGGAGAAAGGTTGAAACGGCAAAGACCGCAAAGCTCTGCTGGCTGAACAAAAATCCAGTCTCTGCTGCGAGTCCGACTGCGATCATTCCATAGCAGGTTTTCAGACTGCCGATCCGGTCACTTATCATTCCGATGGCAATGGAGCCGATGGCACTTCCGATGGAGGCATAGGCAAGCGCTGCCCCGGTTTTTCTGACACTATAACCGAGCATGGAACCATAGGTAGGAATATGCTGGGTAAAGACGCCGATCCCGGTAATAGCAATCATAAAGAACAGCAGCAGATAAAAAGACGCCGAGCGCAGAGCCGCAGCTTCGGATATCTCAAGCTGGTCTTTTTTTATTTGGCCGGGAGCAGTATCTTCTGACGCAGATTCAGCACCTAACGGAAGAAGGTGTTTGTCTCCAGGTTTATTTTTCAGGAGGACCAGAGAAGTGATGACAACGACAGCAAATGTGATGCCTCCGATAAAAAAATATCCGGTTCTCCAGCCGTACTGTGTAATGATATCGGACGTGACCGGCTGCAGTACTGCCCCGAAAAGTCCTACGAATGCCATCTGGATTCCGAGCATAGTTCCTGCATTTTTTGCAAACCATCTGTTTATAAGAATTGGACCTAAAAGATTTACTAAGATTGTGGCGCCCATGGCATGGGGAATGGCTAAAAGATACCAGCCGTAAACGCTGTTCAGAAAACCAAAAGAGGCAAAAGAGAGTGTTTGGAGCACTGCCCCTGCCAGGGCCATGAGTCGGATATCATATTTATTGATCAGCCGGCCTGCTGTGGGAAGCCATAAGACCATAACGACAGAAGTTATGCTCAAATAGATAGACAGACTTCCGATTCCCACGCCGATTTCTTTTGAGACCGGAGACAGGAAAAGTCCGGAAGTCATGTTGATGCCGCCGCCTGCAAAGCCCCTGATTAAAATAACAGCTGCTAATATAAACCATGCATAGTGCCATCTTGATTTTCTCATGTTAATTCCGTCCTTTTTTGTATTTAGTATTTATCAGAGCCATCTTTTTTATGCATACCCACGGGCACACTGCATTTCATACCCTTCGTGTGGAAAATGTCCTATTGAGAATTATTCTGCTGTTTTAATCTTGAGTAATTGATAATAGTTTGATAAACTGATTTTGGTTAGTTCATACTAACTGAATAAATAATAGACATAGAGCAAAGTGAGATTCGGCAGAAAGGATACAGAATGAATTATTTAGAGATAGAGAAAGTCATCGGAAGAGAGATTATTGATTCCAGAGGGAATCCTACGGTAGAAGCTGAGGTATATCTGGCCGGCGGCGTGACAGGAAGGGGGACAGCCCCAAGCGGAGCTTCCACAGGTGAATTTGAAGCTCTTGAATTAAGGGATGGAGATAAGGGACGTTTTGGAGGAAAGGGAGTAACCAAAGCGGTCCAAAACATTAATACAGAGATCAGCGAAATCTTAAGCGGGATGGATGCTTCTGATATTTATGCTGTTGACAGGGCAATGATCGATGCAGACGGAACAAAAGATAAATCAAAGTTTGGTGCCAATGCGGTGCTCGCAGTGTCCATTGCATGTGCAAAAGCAGCGGCAGCGGCTCTGGGAGTTCCTCTGTACCGATTTTTGGGAGGCCTGAATGCAAACCGTCTTCCGGTGCCGATGATGAATATATTAAACGGCGGCGCCCATGCGGCAAATACAGTCGATGTGCAGGAATTTATGATTATGCCGGTGGGGGCAGAAAGTTTTCGTGAAGCTCTGCGCCAGTGTACGGAAGTGTTCCACGCGCTGGCAGGACTGCTCAAGTCAAAGGGACTGGCGACTTCCGTGGGAGATGAAGGAGGCTTTGCACCTGATCTTGCCAGCGATGAGGAAGCCATTGAATACATTCTAGAGGCAGTAAAATTGGCGGGGTACGAGCCAGGCAGAGACTTTGTGCTGGCAATGGACGCGGCTTCCAGCGAGTGGAAAGGGGAGAAAAAAGGAGAGTATATTCTCCCTAAGTGCAAGAGGAAGTTTGTTTCAGAAGAACTGGTCGCTCATTGGAAGTCTCTCTGTGAAAGATATCCGATCGTATCTATTGAGGACGGTTTAGATGAAGAGGACTGGGAGGGCTGGCAATATATGACCAGAGAGCTTGGAGATAAGATCCAGCTGGTAGGAGATGATCTGTTTGTAACAAATACAGAGCGTCTTAATAAAGGGATCAAAGAAAGATGCGGAAATTCTATTTTGATCAAACTAAACCAGATCGGCACTGTATCCGAAACGCTGGAAGCTATTAAAATGGCGCACAAGGCAGGGTATACAGCGGTTGTCTCTCATCGCTCAGGTGAGACAGAAGACACGACCATCGCAGATCTTGCAGTGGCATTGAATACCGGACAGATTAAGACAGGTGCGCCGAGCAGAAGTGAGAGAGTGGCAAAATATAACCAGCTGCTTAGGATTGAAGAAGAGCTGGGAGACAGTGCAGTCTATCCCGGTTTTACTACATTTTAAATAAAGCAGAATCATGGAAAGCAGAAAGAACATGCCTTTTAAGGTGATTTCTTTCTGCTTTTTAGTGCATAAAACCGTGTTTTTTAGGAAAGTTTAAGCAGTAAGAACAGAACCTGGGATAAAGCAATCAAATTAAAGGAGGACAATAAAATGTCATTAATAGGTCAGGAAGTAACAGATTTTAAAGTACAGTCTTATCAGGGAAATGAATTTAAAGAGGTAACAAAAGAAGATATTCTTGGAAAATGGTCTGTGTTCTTTTTCTATCCTGCAGATTTTACATTTGTATGCCCGACGGAACTGGAAGACTTGGCGAATAAATATGAAGATTTTAAAAAAGTGGGATGTGAAATTTACTCTGTGTCATGTGATACACATTTCGTACACAAGGCATGGCATGATGTGTCTAAGACAATTCAGAAGATCCAGTATCCGATGCTGGCGGACCCGACCGGATTGCTCGCAAGAGACTTTGATGTGATGATCGAAGAAAGCGGACTGGCAGAGAGGGGAAGCTTCATTGTGAATCCGGAAGGCAAAATCGTGGCTTATGAAGTCATTGCCGGTAATGTCGGAAGAAATGCAGAAGAGCTTTTTAGAAGAGTACAGGCATCCCAATTCGTAGCAGAACATGGAGATGAGGTTTGTCCAGCAAAATGGCAGCCGGGAGCAGAAACTTTAAAACCGAGTCTTGATCTGGTAGGTTTGATCTAAGAACAGATGTAAATGGAAGGTGATACGTTGAACGGAATTGATATGAAAAAACTCTATGACGGCATCATTATAGGCGGAGGTCCGGCAGGGCTTTCCGCCGCCATTTATCTTGCTAGGGCAAAATACCGTGTGCTGGTCATAGAAAAAGAAAAGATGGGCGGACAGATCACGATCACGTCGGAGGTGGTCAATTATCCGGGGGTTCCTGAAACTGACGGCAAAAGGCTTACGGAAAACATGAGACAGCAGGCCGAGTTTTTTGGTGCGGAATTTATGATGGCAGAAGTCAAAGAACTGAATCCGGACGGAGATATCAAAAAGGTTGTCACAGATAAGGGAAACTTTGAGACACTGGGAATCGTGCTGGCCACCGGCGCCAGTCCCAGAAAGATTGGATTTGAGGGAGAAATTAAATACCAGGGACGGGGTGTTGCCTATTGTGCCACCTGTGACGGAGAATTTTTTACGGGACTGGACGTGTTTGTCTTGGGAGGAGGCTTTGCCGCGGCAGAAGAGTCTGTATTCCTTACAAAGTACGCAAATAAAGTCACGGTCATCGTCAGAGAAGAGGATTTTACTTGTGCAGCAGCCGTAGCGGACCAGGTCAAAAATCATCCTGGGATTGAAGTGCACTATCAGACTGAGATCGTAGAGGCAGGAGGCGAGAGCACCCTTCAATATGCCGTGTTCCGAAACAATGAAACCGGGGAAACATGGAAATATGAGCCGCCGGCAGGAAAAAGTTTCGGTATTTTTGTCTTTGCAGGATATGCACCAGCCACAGGACTTTTTAAAGATTTTCTGGAACTGAGCGAAGACGGTTATCTGGTGACCGATATGAACCAGAAAACAAGCAAAGACGGTATCTATGGCGCTGGAGATATCTGCGTGAAAAATTTAAGGCAGGTAGTGACTGCCGTATCTGATGGGGCAGTGGCCGCCACTTCACAGGAAAAATATTTATCCGGGATGTACGAAAAACTGAAACTCCCCGAACGTGAGATCTCTACACCGGAGAGAAGAAAACCGACGGATGTGCCGAAAGAGGAAATTCCGGAAACCGACGGATTTTTGACAGCAGAAATGAAACAGCAGCTGGCACCGGTATTTGAGAGACTTGAAAAAGACGTGGTGCTGAAATTTTATACCGATGACAGCCCGATTTCCAGGGAAGTGGAAGAGTTTGCCGGAGAGATGAAAGACCTGTCTCCTCATATCCGCTGTGAAGTGAGCCCGGAAGGGGGAGAAAATATCGAACTCCCTGCAATCTGTATCTGCAGAGGCGACGGAACGTATCTTGGCACTGCATTCCACGGAGTTCCGGGAGGACATGAATTCAATTCTTTTATCATAGCGATTTATAATGCCGCCGGTCCCGGACAGGCTATCGATGAGGGACTGCTGGAACGTATTCGGAATATCAGCAGGAAGATCAGGATTCAGACTGTTGTGTCTCTGTCCTGTACGATGTGCCCGGAACTGGTCATGGCTGTACAGAGGATTGCACTGGAAAATCCCGATGTCGAGGCAGATATTTACGATATGGCATATTTTCCATATCTGAAAGATAAGTATCAGATCATGAGCGTGCCGTGTATGATTGTGAATGAAAAAGATGTGTATTTCGGAAAGAAAAGTGTGGAAGAGATTCTTGGACTTTTGGAGAAGTAAAGGAATATACAATGAGGTGATACTTTGTACTTGAGGCCGGCGCAAGCTGGCCTTTTTTCTATGCATATGATAAAATCAATTTAAAAATAAAGAGTGGGAGGGATATACAGATGAAAGAAAAAACAAGAAATTACAGTTTTGCGTTTCTTGTCATTTTATCCCTCATTACGGCACTGGGAACCTTTGTGTATGGTATGAAGAATTATCACACAGACAATATCAGCATTAATCAAAGGCAGGAGATAACATCCCTTTCAGAAGGCTGGTATTATATAGAAGAAGGGAAGAAGGCAGAAATTTCAAGTCTTCCGGTGAAGATTAAGGACAGCGGGAGAAAAAGTCTGACCATTTACCTGGATCTGTCAAAACCAGCGGCGGAAGACGCAGTGCTCTGCATGGAAAATTTTCATCAGGCTGTGGAAGTTTTTGCGGGAGATCGAAAGCTGTACTCTTACGGGGCAGGAAATAAAGGTCCCGCAGGCTGGATCCTGGGGAACATTTGGAATATTATCGATCTGCCGGAGGGTGTTCATGGAAAAACCATTGCTGTAAAAATCACTTCCCCGAACACACCCGGACGATGGAAGATCCCCGAAATAAAATATGGAAACCGCAGTGCAGTGATGCAGATGATCAGCGAAAACTGTATCGGAATCGCTGTATTCGCTATTCTGTCTGGTGTGCTGGGTTCGGGTTTCCTTCTTGTTTTCTGTCTGCTTCGCTGGAAAGGACTGGATTATAACAGCAAAGATTTTGTGTATATCGGTCTGTTTATCGTCATTTCCACGCTGTGGATCATTACAGATTCAAAAATTCCTCAATTTTTAACCAAACGACTGACTCCCATATATATATTGTCATTTTTACTGTTTACACTGATGCCTGTACCATATTTAATGTTTCTGCGTCAGATCTGCCGGCATGGCAAAGGGGCTCTGGACTGTCTGAGCATTCTTTTTCTTCTTCAGACGATTTTTTGCGCGGTACTTTATATCACAGGAACTGTTGACCTGATAATGTCACTGCCCGTGACCCATTTTTTAATCATCTGTACAGTTGCGGCCAGTATTTTCCTTTGTCTGAGAGAATTGCTTCATTACCACAACAAAGACACATTTTTTGTACTGATCGGTATTTGCATACTGGCAGCCGGGGCAATGCTTTCTCTGGCTGCATTTCTCCCTCAAAAGATCAGTGATAATTCGTTGTTTTTCCGCATTGGCTTGATTGGATTTTACCTTTCTCTCTGTTATGTCAGTCTCAGGAGGGGGATGGGGCTGCTCAGGACCAGTATGGAGGCGGAAACATACCGCCGTTTGGCATACAAAGACGCTATGACGGGGATTGGAAACAGGGCAGCGTTTGATCGGGATGCAGGGATTCTTCACGCAAAGAGGGACACAAACACTTTTGCGGTCGCAGTATTCGACGTCAACAATCTCAAGTATACAAACGATACATATGGTCATGCGGCAGGAGACAGACTGATCAAGGATACTGCAGATTCTGTGAAAGATGCATTTTCAGCGATTGGGAGATGCTATCGTATCGGCGGAGATGAATTCGCAGTCATTATGGAACATATACCGGATGAAAGCATTGAAGAGGCGTTCTGCAGTTTTAGAGAGAACATTCGGAAGTACGGAAAGGGAAATCCGGAAGGCCTGGATGCGGCAGGAGGCTGGGTTAAGGGAGAAAACACAGGGACAGATTTTATTTACCGGCTGTTCCATCAGGCGGATACGAAAATGTATGAAAGTAAAGAGAAGGCGAAACATGCAGAAAAATAGAGACGCCAATACAACTTGGCATCTCTGTTATTTTACGTGTTTTTTTATAGCTTCAAAACTCTCTTTGCTGATGACGTGCTCGATCCGGCAGGCATCTTCGGCTGCAATATCTTTGTCAACACCCAGCGCCGTAAGCCAGGATGAAAGAAGTTTGTGCCGCTCATAGATCATCTCCGCAATCTCCTTTCCGGTGACTGTGAGATAAATATATCCTTCCGGCGAAACAGTAATATGTTCGTTCTGGCGGAGCTTTTTCATAGCTACGCTGACACTGGACTTTTTAAACCCTAACTCTGTCGCTACATCTACGGAACGGACAACAGGACGGGATTTGCTCAGGACTAAGATCGTTTCTAAATAATTTTCAGCAGATTCATTTAAACTCATGAATTTACCTCATTTCTAATGATATATATTTTTATGTAAAGCATTACAAAGTATATCATATCTCATCCTATACTTCAAACATTTGGCTTATTGATAAAAAGAATCAATAAGAGATATTGACTGCTAACATATGTTAGAATATACTAATTAATGAGTGGAAATGATAATCAATACCAATTAAGAAAGAAGGGATCATGATGCCTTTAACAATGGTAAGAGAAGGGGAAGAAAATATCATCTGTAAAGTCGGCGGCAGGGGAGAAACGAAAAGATTTCTTGAAAATCTCGGATTTACTGTTGGCGGGATGGTGACTGTCGTATCTGTCATCGGCGGAAATGTCATTGTAAATGTCAAAGATTCCAGAGTGGCGATCGGCAAAGATATGGCAAATAAGATTATGGTGAACTAAAAAGGAGAGAAAATGAAGACATTAAAAGAAGTAGCCTGCGGAGAGACTGCAAAAGTTAAGAAGCTGAATGGAGAAGGACCTGTAAAACGCCGTATCATGGATATGGGAATCACAAAAGGAGTAGATGTTTTTGTAAGGAAGGTAGCGCCTCTGGGTGATCCGGTGGAAATTACAGTGCGGGGATATGAACTGTCTGTGAGAAAAGCGGATGCGGAAATGATTTTAGTAGAATAGCTTTTTCTTTTTTTGTATAAGAGTTAGTCGAAACTAATATAAATAAGTATAAACAAACAAGAGTGTATGAAAAGAAAAGAGGTAAATGCAGAATGTCAATTAAGATTGCTTTAGCTGGAAACCCTAACAGCGGTAAAACAACGTTGTTTAACGCTTTGACGGGATCCAATCAATTTGTGGGCAACTGGCCCGGTGTCACGGTGGAAAAGAAGGAAGGAAAGCTGAAGGGGTACAAGGATGTCACCATTATGGACCTTCCGGGAATCTATTCCCTTTCACCGTATACATTGGAAGAAGTTGTTGCCAGAAACTATCTGATCGGGGAACGGCCGGATGCTATTTTAAACATCGTAGACGGTACAAATATCGAGAGAAACCTTTATTTGTCCACGCAGCTGATGGAGCTTGGGATTCCGGTCATCATGGCAGTCAACATGATGGATGTCTTAGAAAAGAGCGGAGACCAGATCCATATCAAACAGCTGAGTGAAAAGCTTGGATGTGAAGTGACAGAGATTTCTGCACTGAAAGGAACGGGGATCAAAAAAGCGGCTGAGAAAGCGGTGGCTCTTGCAAATGACAGAAAAGCAGCACCGCCGGTACATACGTTTGACCCTCAGGTAGAAGAAGTTCTGAATTCCATAGAATCAAAGCTGGGCAGTGAAGTCCCGGCAGAACAGAAGCGCTTCTTTGCCATCAAGATGCTGGAGAAAGACGATAAGATTCAGGAACAGATGAAACTGGTTCCGGATGTTTCTGATGAAATCAAGAAGATTGAAGAGATCATGGATGATGATACAGAAAGCATTATCACCAATGAACGTTATACCTATATTTCTTCCATCATTGAACAGTGTTTTACGAGAAACCGAAAAGAAACGATGACGACATCTGACAAGATCGACCGTATTGTCACAAACAGATTTCTTGCACTTCCGATCTTCGCGGCGGTGATGTTTGTTGTCTATTATGTCTCTGTCAGCACGATAGGAACATGGGCGACAGACTGGGCAAACGACGGAGTGTTCGGCGACGGATGGAGCCTTTTCGGACTCAGCATACCGAGTATCCCTTCTGTGATTGAAGCCGGACTGAATGCAGTCGGATGTGCCGGATGGCTGCAGGGACTGATTCTCGACGGTATGGTTGCCGGTGTAGGTGCGGTATTAGGGTTCGTGCCGCAGATGCTGGTGCTGTTTATTTTCCTTGCGTTCCTGGAGTCCTGCGGATATATGGCAAGAGTAGCGTTTATTATGGACCGAATTTTCCGCAAGTTTGGACTTTCCGGAAAATCCTTCATACCGATGCTGATCGGAAGCGGATGCGGTGTGCCGGGTATCATGGCATCACGGACGATAGAGAATGACCGGGACCGTAAAATGACAATCATGACAACGACATTCATTCCGTGCGGGGCAAAGCTGCCGATCATTGCGCTGATCGCAGGAGCTCTGTTCCACGGTGCATGGTGGGTGGCCCCGAGTGCTTATTTTGTGGGAATCGCAGCCATTATCTGTTCTGGAATTATTTTGAAGAAAACAAAGATGTTTGCAGGAGATCCGGCGCCGTTTGTCATGGAACTTCCTGCATATCATATGCCGACGGTTTCCAATGTACTGAGAAGTATGTGGGAGCGCGGATGGTCCTTCATTAAAAAGGCGGGAACTATCATCCTTCTGTCAACCATTTTTGTGTGGTTTACAACTTACTTCGGATGGGTCGACGGACAGTTCAGAATGCTTACCGACATGGAACTTGATCACAGTATTCTTGCCGCCATCGGAAACGGCGTCGCGTGGATTTTTGCACCGCTTGGCTGGGGCAACTGGAAATCGGCTGTTGCTGCGATCACCGGATTAGTAGCAAAAGAAAATGTTGTAGGTACCTTTGGGATTCTGTTTGGATTTGCGGAAGTGGCAGAAGACGGTGCTGAGATTTGGGGAACCCTTGCCGGAAGCATGACTGCGGCGGCAGCATATTCCTTCCTCGTATTTAATCTGCTGTGTGCACCATGCTTTGCAGCAATGGGAGCTATTAAGCGAGAAATGAACAACAAAATATGGTTTTGGTTTGCCGTCGGATATCAGACAGGGCTTGCGTATGTGGTTTCCCTCTGTGTATATCAGATCGGAACATTGATTACTACTGGGACCTTTGGAATCGGCACAGCTGCTGCTTTCCTTCTGATTATTGGATTTATCTATCTGCTGGTGAGACCATACAGAGAGAGCAAGACGTTAAAGGCCGATTTGAAGGAGATAACCGGAACAAGATAATATTGGAAATAGAGAGGTCTGCACCTGGTGTGCAGACCTGCATTAGAAAGGAGATTTCTATGGGAACAATAGCAGTAGGTTTGGCTGTCTTTGGCATTGTCAGTTTGATCGTCAGAAGTATGATGAAGGATAAGAGACAGGGAAAGTCGATCCAGTGCGGGAATGACTGCAAACATTGCGGCGGGCACTGCGGTCATTGAGAAATGGAGAGTTGTCTCAGCTGACTGCATTGAGGCTGGTTGATCATGATTGAGTTTCCCAACCACAAATATTTAAACAGCATGGCAAACCCCCCCCCAGAAAATGGCGGTTTACAGACGATTTGAAAGAAAAAACAGGAAAAATGAAGGTGGTTGGGAAAAAATAAAGGAAACGTTGATTTTATCGGGAAAACTGGCTATAATAAAAAATAGAAATGGCTTAAAAACGAGGGATAAACAGTAACAAGAGTTGTATTGAAAATGGGTAGTGTGCTGGTCTATGGCAGTAAAGTTCTCAGATAAACATTAACAAAAGTTGTATTGTATAAAGATCTTCTTTCTATGTCCAGGAGACAGAAATTATAATTTCTGCCTTCTTTTTTTGCCTTTTGTTTACCCAGCTGCACCAGTCCACAAGCTGCCGTTTTTATGTTATGATAAAAGAGCAAAACACAAAGGAGGAGCTATGAGATTTGGTTACGATATCCCGGATTCTTTTTGGAGCCTGTTCCGTTCTGTAAACCGGGATCATTACATAGAAGCGCTGCTGAAAATCAGTGAAGAATATGAATATAACAACTACTTTCTGAGCCGGGAGGTCTGTATTCAGGTCCTAAGCGACTGGAATGCGGACAAGCGCATCTGGCTTCAGCGGGAAGAGTTTGAATCAGAACTGGACGTACTGGAGACTCCCCCAAACCGGATACTAAACTGGCTGATCCGGACCGGATGGCTGAAAAAACTGGATGACTTTTCTACGCTGACATCCAACATTGTCATTCCTGATTACGCGGCAGTTTTCCTGGATGCTTTTGAACAGCTCGTGAATCCGCAGATGGAAGACACGGAGATTTATATCCAAAATGTATATGCAACACTGTTCTCCTTTCAAAACGATAAAAGAATCAACCTAGGGATGCTGAAAACAGCCCTGATCAATACAAAAAAACTGAACAAGGCACTTCAGGATCTGCTCCACAACATGGACAAATTTTTCGGACGCCTGCTGAAACAGCAGTCTTACGGCGATGTCCTGGCGGAACATTTAGAAGGATATGTGGAAGAGATCGTCAAGAAAAAGTACCATATGCTAAAGACCAACGACAATTTCTATCTCTACAAAATGGATATTAAAAAATGTCTTCAGGAAATGCGGGAGGACGCAGAGTGGATCGAGAGAGTCCGGGCCAAGGCAAGAGCAGAGGGCAGGGATGAAAAGGAAGATGTGCTTGATATTCTGGATGCCATCGAGAGAGGTTTTGACGACATCGAGCACCGGATCGCTAACATGGACAAAGAACATTCCAAATATGTGCGCGCCACAGTCACAAGGCTCAACTACATGCTCAGCGGCGAGGCAGATATGAAAGGAATGGTAGTCAGTCTTTTAAAGCACTTAGAAATCGACGAAAAGAGGGAAGAACGGCTTTCAAAAGTGGCGGAAAAAATGAACCTGTCACGTCTGGAAGTCCTGTCGGAAAAATCTCTTTACAGAAGAAAGAAAAGGAGAGACTTTATCAGCCGGTTAGAGCCGGATGAAGATGTGCGGGAACTTACCAGGGAAGAAGTATTGAGACTCAATAAGATCCAAACACGTTACAGTAAAAAAGAGATCGAGGAGTTTCTGGAAAGCCATATGGAAGACGGATCCATGGAAATGAGAGATATCGATATCGGCGACGATGAGTCGTTTGAAAAGCTGATCCTGGCCTATGACTACTGTACCAGGAAGAACAGCCGGTATCAGGTGATCGAGAGGGAAAATAAGATGCTGGAAAATGGAAAATACCGTTATCCGGATCTGTTGTTTGTGAGGAGAAAGTCATGATTGAATACTATGAACAGCTGAGCGATGAAGAGAAAGATGATGTAAAGCGTGTTATTCAGCTTTTGTTTCGGCAGACTTTTGTGCTGGAACGGAAGTACGAAAAGAGGACCGGAAGATTTGCTTTCCAGAAGGATTACAGGATCTTAAATCAGCACCTGGAATTTTTAAGGGAGTATTTTTCGATTGCCGGGCTGGAACTTCGGGATAACAGTCATATGGGAGTCTTTTATATCCAGGGGGAGACCGTTCTGGGAGAAAAGCTGCCCAGACTGGCTACTATTTATCTGCTGATTTTAAAGCTGATCTACGATGAGCAGATGGAAATGCCGTCTGCAAGCAGCTATGTGTATACGTCGCTGGGAGAAATCAATGAAAAGATCGGAGATTTTGCCTTGCTTAAGAACCTGTCTTCTGCGACAGAGATGAGGAAGACGATTTCTCTGCTCAAAAAATACCAGATTATCGAGCCGATGGACGTACTCGAAGACCTTAATGAGGAGAGCCGCATGGTGGTGTATCCGTGTATCAACGCGGTTCTTCTCGGTGCTGATGTACAGAAATTGATAGAAACATTTACGGAGGAGGACGAACGTGGAGAAGAAGACGGAGAGCAAACAGGCATTCAAAGCACTATCGAAGATCTGTCTGAATAACTGGCATTATATTGAACGGAAAGTGCTTTCTTTCAGTGAAGGGATCAATTTCTTTACCGGACATTCCGGCAGCGGAAAATCTACGGTCATCGACGCCCTTCAGATCGTTCTGTACGCCAACACGGACGGAAGGGGATTTTTCAACAAGGCGGCGGCCGATGACTCGGACCGGAGCCTGATCGAATATTTGAGAGGCATGATTTCGGTGGGAGACAATAATGAGGGAAAATATATCAGAAACCGAAATTTTTCTACAACGATCGTGCTGGAACTTGAGCAGACGGTTACCGGAGCAAAGGAGTGTGTCGGAGTCGTTTTTGACGTGGAGACTGCCACCAATGAGATTTCCAGGCTGTTTTTCTGGCATAAAGGAGGAATCCTTGAAAACCGCTACCGAAAAGAAGACCGTGCCATGGCAACAACAGAGGTGAGAGATTACATAAAGGAACATTTTCCGAAAGAAGAATTTTATTTCGGTTCCAGCAATGAGAGGTTTCGGAGGCAGCTCTACGACATCTATCTGGGAGGACTGGACGCGGAGAAATTTCCGAGACTTTTCAAGCGGGCGATCCCGTTTAAAATGAATATTAAGCTGGAAGATTTTGTGCGGGAATACATCTGTATGGAACAGGATATCCAGATCGAAGATATGCAGGAAAGTGTTCTTCAGTACGGCAGGATGCGCAGGAAGATCGAAGATACGCTGAAGGAGATCGGCAGTTTAAAGCAGATAGGAACCGGTTACGACCGGTTTTCCAGGGCAGAGCAGGAGGTTCGGGTCTGTCAGTACCTGATGGAAAAGCTCGTAATGCTCCAGCTGAAAGAACAGATCAGAGACCTGCACGAAAAAATAGAGAAGGCAGGGGAAGATAAGAAGACCCAGGAGAAGAACAGAAAGGAACTGTCTGGCCAGCTTGCAGATCTCGCAGAGGAATATGACCGTCTGGTAAAGCAGATCGCAAATAGCGGCTACGAGAATTTAAAAACAGAACTGCAGGGTGTCAATGAACTCTTGGATCAGCTGCAAAAAAGCAGGGCCGCATGGCAGCAGACGTCCACAGGGCTGAGCCGGTGGGCAGAACTGGACGTGACACCGAATCAGACCATATGGGATATTGAAAGCTTTTCCAAGGGAGATATCAGTCTCGGAGAACTGCGCAGACTCCGGCACAGTTTAAAGGAAATCCGGGAAGAAGTGGAAAACGACCGGCAGGATGCGGCCTCAGAACTGAGAAGGCTCAAGAAGCGGGAAAAGGAAATCGACGGGGAGCTGAAAGAACTGAAAAAAGGGAATAAGGCTTATCCCAGAGAACTGGAAAATGCCCGGTATGAGCTTCAGAACCGTTTGAGTTCTAAGTTCCAAGTAGCGGTAAAGGTACATATTCTCTCAGATCTTCTGGACATGAAGTCGGAGACATGGCATAAAGCCGTGGAAGGGTATTTAGGATCAAATAAACTTTCGCTGGTCGTGGAGCCGGATTATGCCAAGGCGGCCATGGAGATCTATGGGGAAATGGATGAAAAGCAGTTTTTCAGAGCCTCCATTTTAGACACAGAAAAGATCCTGAAAGAAAAGCCGTCCGTCATGGATCACGCACTGGCAGAGGAAGTGATTGCCAAGGAGCCGTATGTCAGAAATTTCGTGGACCTGCTTCTCGGAAGGGTGATCAAATGCCAAACCATTGAAGAACTGAGGAATCAGAGGACCGGAGTGACTCCTGACTGTCTGCTCTACAAGAATTTTCAGCTGAAACGGCTGAATCCGGCGGATTATACGAAGCGTTCCTATATCGGTGAGAGCAGTGTGAAACAGAGAATCAGAGATCTGAAGGAAGAGTTCAAACAGCTTTCGGCCAAAAAAGAACCGTTTGCCAGGATGCTGGCAGAAGCGGAAGATATTTTGAGACTGGAAGCTCTGGGGCGTTCTGAGGAAGAATATATAGAACAGCAGGAAGCCTTAAAGAAAATAAGAGAGAAAACGGCGCTTAAAAGAGATCTTCAGGATCAGATGATGAAGATGAAGGAAGAATCCATCGGTGAACTGGAAGAAAGACAGAGAGAGAATAAGAGGCTTCAGGCACAGAAACAGGAACTGTTAAATGAAGTTTCAAGAGCCGTCTGGAACAGGGAAAAACAGATCGAGGACTGGCAGAGGCTCTATGTTTCCGCAAACAGTGAGCTGACGGAACAGGAGAGAAGTTTTTGTCGCAGCGAAGAACTGGAAAAAGCCTTTGATGACTATATGCAGGGGCGGATGCCGTCAAATCTTGAAAGCCTTAAAAACGGGACATTCAGGAAGATCAAACAGGCGGAGAACAGCAGGGAAGAAGCTTACAGATCACTTGTAGAACTGCGCTCCGAATATTTGAGGGAGTATCCGAACCGGACATTCTCGCCGGCCATTGAGACCAATGAGCCATATGAAGAGCTGCTGCAGAAGCTTGAATGTGACCATCTTGCGGATTATCAGGAGAGGGCAAGAGAACAGGCAAGGTCAGCGGCCGAGCATTTTAAGGACGATTTTATATCCAAGATCAGGTATGCCATATTGGAAGCATATCAGAGAAGGGACGAATTAAACCGGATCATCAGCCGGCTGGACTTCGGAAAAGATAAGTATCAGTTCCGCATCACGAAAAACAAGGGCCCTGATGGTGTTTACTATCCGATGTTTATGGATGAATCGCTTCAGATCGATCCGTCCACTCTGGATGCATCCATGGATCACCAGATGAATCTGTTTTCCATGGAGCATGAAAACCGCTACGGAGAGGTCATGAGTGACCTGATCGATATTTTCATACCTCCGGAGAATGCATCCCCGGAAGAACTGGAAGAGGCCAAGCGGAACATGGAAAAATACGCGGATTACAGGACCTATCTGTCTTTCGATATGGAACAGATCGTGGAGGGGGAAGAAAAGCTGACCATCGGTCTTGGCAGGATGATCAAGAAAAATTCGGGAGGGGAAGGGCAGAATCCCCTCTATGTAGCCCTTTTGGCGAGCTTTGCCCAGGCCTACCGGATCAATCTGTCGCCAAAGTTAAGGAGAAGCCCTACGATCCGGCTGGTTGTCCTTGACGAAGCCTTTTCCAAGATGGATGCGGAGAAGGTAGCCAGCTGTATTGAACTGATCCGTGGACTCGGATTCCAGGCTATCATAAGCGCCACCAATGATAAGATACAGAATTATTTGGAAAACGTAGACAAGACCTTTGTCTATGCCAATCCGAATAAAAAAAGTATTTCTATACAGGAGTTTGAAAAACGGGAATTTGATCATCTGATGGAGGAAGCAGAGGATGAAGAAGGAACTGCTTAAAATGATCATCGAAAAGACTGAGAAGTCTGCATCGGACTGGAAGAAGGGAGCGGAAGGAAACCGTTCCTTTCTGGTTCACCAGGAACTATATGATCAGATCGGAAAAACAGAGTTTATAAATGCAGCCAGAGAACTTGAGTGTCAGGGCCTGTTGAAAATTGAGTGGGAAGCCGTAGGGGTGGATATACGAAGGATACGCTATTCTTTAAAGGATCTTGCGCTCATATATGAAATGTCCGGTATCCGGCCGAAGTTTCAGGTGATGGAAGAAAATATGGCGGCTGTTGAAAACCTTCTTCATTCGGTCAAAGGACTGTGGATAAAAGATTATTTAAGGGACTGTATGAAACGGTTAGAGCAGGGCAAAATCCCGTCAGAATTTTCAAAACGGGAAGAGCTGTTTCGATGTCTTAAAGGGATCGATGGATTGAAGGAGCCGCTGTATAAAAGGGTTTTCAGCAAATATTGTCTGGGCGATTCCAAGCTTTTTGAGAAAAAACTGGAAAGCACTGTGCTATCTATAGCCAGAAAATATCATACAGATATAGAGGAAGGTATGGATCATACGCAGGTCCTTTCCCAGCTTTTCATTGAAGAATATTCACAGGAGCTTGCGTTAAAAGGGCCGCTGCGAATTTCAGTGGACGGACAGGAAATAAATTTGGGACAATTTCGTTACGGCGCAGTCTTAAATTCACAGATGCTGGTCCATGCAAAACCCCAGTCGGGTCAAAACATAAAGAGAATCCTGACCATAGAAAATAAAGCAAACTATATGGCAGCACCCTATGATGAAGAAGCCGTCATCATTTACAGCCATGGGTTTTTTACACCGAAAGAAAGGGAGTTTCTCATCAATCTGCGGGAGAGTCTTTGTGCAGAGACAGAATGCTTCCATTCTGGAGATTTGGATTACGGAGGTATCCTGATCTACCGGTATATCAAACAAAAAATATTTCCGGATCTCATGCCCTGTCAAATGGATGAGGAAATCTATCATAAATATGAAAAGTATGCGGTGGAAATGGAACCTGAGACTTTAAAAAAATTAAAAAAGTTGAGGATGGACGAAATTCCTGAACTAATGGAGATGAAAGAACTTTTGGTCAGAGAAGGAAAAGGTCTGGAACAGGAAAGTTTTTTACTGGCATCCGGTGAACCACAGGAAAATGCGGAACTTAGATGCCGGTAAATATAAGAAACCGATCTTAGCCCTTAGCCGGATATTCCGAAAATAAGAGAATAGAGACTTGCTTCTTTGAGTTCCTTTTCTATGGCTGCTTCCAGTTGTAATAGGCCTTCTTTGATATGGCACGGTTCATCGCAGAGAGGCGTTCTGGTACACTCATATCCTTCTTCAAAACAGGCATTGATGCCAAAGCCGCTGCCAAGACCCTGCATCAGCTGAAAGAGGCTTATGTCGTGCAGATCTGCCGTCAGGCGGCATCCGCCTTCTGCTCCTCTGGTGATGATGATCCATCCGGCTGTCTCCAGTTTTTTAATAATGCGGTAAGCAAACTGTTTCGGTGTCGCTTCCAGAGAGCATATTTCTTCTATTGAGCGTTTCTTTCCGTCGCTTAAAGCCCTTAAAATACGCAGGGCATAATCGGTTTCTCTTGAAATCAGCATGTGTCTCTCCCTCCTTATCTTAGTGAAAATATACCAAACTAAAAAATACCTGTCAATGGAACCCGGAAAATTCTTTCAGAGAAAAACCAGGCCCGCCAATATTAAGTGCGGACCTGGCTTCTTTGGGTTAGAACATTTTTACTGTTTCATGGATTCTATGAGACCGTCAGCTAATGTATCCATATCGGAACCGTTGTCTTCTGTCATAGAAGACATCAGTGTTACCTGCTCATCCAGGATATCCATCTCTCTCATATCATCAATAAATTCTCTCATCAGTGAACCGGATTTGCAGGCCCAGGAACCATTTTCAATGATGGCAAAAGTTCTTTTCTGGAGATTCAGTGCCTTCATATCCATCAGATAATTATGCATTAATGGATAGATGCCCAAATTATAAGTGACAGAAGCCAGAACGATGTGGCTTAAACGGAATGTCTCGGAGATCAGCTGGGATACATGGGTATTTGACACATCGTATAAGACTACATTTGTCATACCCTTTTCACACAGTTTTGCAGCCAGATTCTGTGCAGCGGCTTCGGTGTTGCCGTACATGGAAGCGTAGACGATCATCACGCCCTGTTCTTCCGGCTCATACCGGCTCCATTTATTATATTTATCAAGGAAATAACCAAGGTCTGTGCGCCATACCGGACCATGCAGAGGACAGATCGTTTTGATATCTATGGTTCCTGCTTTCTTTAACAGGGATTGTACATGAGGACCATATTTGCCAACGATATTTGTATAATATCTTCTGGCATCATCAATCCAGTCTCTGTCAAAGTTTACTTCATCATTGAACAGTTTGCCGTCCAGGGCGCCGAAGGAACCAAATGCATCGGCGGCAAAAAGAGTGCCGTCCGTTATGTCAAAGGATACCATGGCTTCCGGCCAATGAACCATTGGAGCATAGACAAAGGTTACTTCATGTTTTCCGAAAGACTGTACGTCTCCTTCCTCAACCTCGATCATATGTCCGTCCACATCGAATCCAAACTGACGCATGAGCATAAAGGCCTTTTCTGTACTGATGATCTGTACTTCCGGGTGGCGCAGAAGCACTTCTTCAATAGAAGCCCCGTGGTCCGGTTCCATGTGGTTGATCACCATATAGTCCAAGGGTCTCCCGTCCAGAACATATTCGATATTCTCTAGGAACTGCCGTCCGATGGACCAGTCAACCGTGTCAAATAATACGGTCTTTTCATCCAGAAGCAGATAGGAGTTATAGGAAACCCCTCTCGGAATCGGATGGATATTTTCAAACAGGGCCAGGCGGTGGTCATTGCCGCCAACCCAATATAAATCTTCGGTTACTTTTCTAACACAATGCATGGATCATACCTCCTTTTGATCAGTTGTCCAAATGCAGGAACGTTTAAACTTCAATAAACATATCTTTTGATTCGCCGCAGTCCGGACAGATCCATTCTTCCGGAAGTTTTTCAAATAGAGTTCCAGGATCAATCTCTCCCTCGGGATCTCCGTTCGCCGGATCATATTCATATCCGCATCCATTGCAGACATAGCGTTTCCAGGTAGGAACAGTTTTCTTCGGTTTTGCACGTTTCATTTTTTTCATCGGAGGAGCCGGCTGTTTTGGTTCTCCATTGTCGAGGGCCTTGGTCAGCAGAGGAAGAATTTCTTCCACATCTCCGACGATGCCGTAATCCGCATTTTTAAAGATCGGAGCATTTGCATTGGTATTAACTGCTACAATGGTTGTGGCATCTTTGATTCCTTTTAAATGCTGTCCTGCCCCGGAAATGCCGCAGGCGATGTACAGGTTTCCGTTAAATTTCTGTCCGGACATTCCCACATACCGGTTGATCGGAACATATTTTAAAGTTTCTGCTACCGGACGGGAAGAACCGATGGCAGCTCCTGCCTGAACGGCTAAATCTTCAATCAGTTTCATATTTTCTTTCGGACCGATGCCTTTTCCTGCGCTGACGACTCTGTCTGCTTTTGAAATCGGAGTGTCTAAGTCGATGCCGACCGTAAAATCATATCCGTCTTTTTTGAGGGCTTCTACAACAGCGTCCACTCGTTCTTCGGCGGAACCGTCTTTTAAGATCATTTTTTTGCGGACACCGGTCTCAGCACCTTTTTTTCTGGTTGGCTGATTTTTCGGCATCTTTCCAATGATATGAGAAGCGATGACGACTCTCTGGATTTCATTGGTGCCCTCATAGATGGTACAGATTTTTGCATCTCTGTAGGCACGTTCCACATCCATGCCTTTTAAGTAGCCGGTTCCACCAAAGATCTGAAGTGCATCGTTGACAACTTCCAGACAGATATCGGAAGTATACTGTTTTGCCATGGCAGATTCCAGACCGTATGGCTCATGATTTTCTTTCAGATCAGCGGCGCTGTACACGAGCAGGCGGGCAGTTCTCAATTTGGTCGCCATATCCGCAAGCTTAAATGCGATGGCCTGCTGCTGGCAGATCGGACGTCCGAACTGTTCTCTTTCTTTGGAGTATTCCAGAGCATTTTCATATGCACCCTGCGCAATGCCGAGGGCCTGTGCAGCGATGCCGATCCGTCCTCCGTCCAATGTGGACATGGCAATTTTAAAGCCTTCTCCTTCTTTTCCGAGAAGATTTTCTTTCGGTACTTTTACGTCATTGAAGATCAGTTCAGCAGTGGAAGAAGAACGGATTCCCATTTTGTCGTAATGATCGCCGAAGGTGAAGCCTTCCCAGCCCTTTTCAACGATAAATGCGCTGATGCCATGAGTTCCGATATCCGGGGTTGTGACTGCAAACACTACATAAGTATCCGCCTTGTCGGCATTGGTGATAAAGATCTTGCCTCCGTTTAACACGTAATGATCGCCTTCAAGGACTGCGGTGGTTTCAGTACCTCCCGCATCGCTACCTGCATTTTGTTCCGTAAGGCCAAATGCACCGAGCTTTTCACCGGAAGCGAGAGGAACGAGATATTTTTGTTTTTGTTCTTCAGTTCCGAAAGCGAAGATCGGATAACTTCCGAGAGAGACGTGTGCAGATAAAATAACACCTGTGCCGCCGTCAACTCTGGAAAGTTCCTCTACAGCAATGGCATAGCTCAAGACATCTGATCCTGCGCCTCCGTATTCTTTCGGATACGGCAGTCCCATCATGCCCATTTTGGCAAACTTTTCAATGGCTTCGGTCGGAAATTCATTTTCTTTGTCCAAGAGGAAGGTGAGTGGTTTTACTTCGGTTTCTGCAAATTCCCTGACTTTCGCACGCAGGGCTTCATGAGCTTCGGTTGTTTGAAATAACATATAGAGCCTCCTTTGATTTAAATTTTTGTGAGGAAAACACCGTAATGAATGCCTTGCTGAAAGGCTCTTTAAAGAGTGTGATCTCACGATAAGGTATTTAGAATACTATGATTGAAATGTAAAAAATATAAACTTGATTAAATTAGTAAAGTATAAGTTGTTTCCAGTATATACCTGAGATTGGCAGAAGTAAATAGGGTTGGGATAAACTTGATTAAGTTTGTGAAGTATAACGAAAAAAAGAGAAAATAACTGTGAGTATTGCCAGTGACACAACTTATAATCGTTCTTAATTTCTACGGATGCTTTAGGATATCACTGATGGAAAGATTAAGTGTCTATTTGTTAAAGACTTGTATCAATTTGGAAGGGATCTTACAGATGTTGGATTTAATCTTGAAAAATACTTTCCAGTAAATGAAAGAGAAACCTATTTCATTAATTAATTTGATAAATACGGCGGTTATAAAAAATTTTCGTCAGAAAACAAAAAGTAGCATAAACTTTTCCACTAAGCAAAGCAGAATCGTTGCTCCGAGAGCTTTAATCGCTTTTCAAAAGCCCCAGATAATTACCATTGCAATTGTAAATAGTATTACTACCGATATAATACGGGTATATTTTTGACATGATGGTTAAGTGGATGGGAATATATGAAACTTTGTGTGTGTTTAAACAGGAAAGTAGATTGAAAGGCAATTATAATAAAGAAATCTTTAGGATACAAGAGGTGTCAAGAAAATTTTTACTAACATTACATATACTGGCGCGTTGTTTCAGGTCAAGGAGATTTAGAATCCGTGCTACCTGACTTAAAATCTGGACTCTTGAAAAAGGCAACGGCTTGAACAGAGGGATACTGAGATGAAGATGCGCCAATAATTCTGCGATGTGGGAACTAGAGATTGTGATTTTAAAAATATGATTGAACGCTATCTTCTGAATGTTATCGTATATGATGACAAACAATTTGTGGGGGAACTCTAAATCTAACATATTCTTGTGATATACTTGTTGAAAATTGGCAAGATTTTTGATGAAAATTTTGGTATAATAGAAAATGTTGACAGAGAGTGGAAATGGAAAAGTAAATAGAGCTTTTGGTATGATAGAAGAAATATTCTGTATAGTCATTACTGCCCTCATTAATAAAAATTTTGTATAACAAAATATTTTAAGATCTGGAGATATGATATGAGATTGTTGAAACTTAAACTACATAACTATCGCTGTTTTGGCAACAACGAACAAATAATTCCGCTTGACAACATTACTTCGTTTATTGGCAATAATAGCTCAGGAAAAACTACAGCATTATTAGCGTTGAATTGCCTGTTTTCGAATAACAGCAGTGACCGTATCTTGAAACGAAGCGACTTCCATCTTCCGAAGGATATGAAACCGGAAGATTTGGAAGTCCAAGAGTTGTATATTGAAGCGGTATTCACTTTTGATGAATTAGAAAATGGAGAAGACGGTACTTCTTCTGTTCCGACCTTTTTTAAGAGTCTTGTTGTAGATAGTCCTGATGGAATACCATATTTGCGTGTTCGTTTAGAAGCAACTTGGGAAAAAAGCAGTAATGTGGAAGGCGCAATTGAAAGTAGGATTTATTATATAACCTGTCCAGAGGGCGAAAAAATTACTGAAGAATTCAAAAGTTCTGCAAATCGAAAAGATTTGGATCGAATTCGAGTAATATATATACCTGCGGTTAGAGACCCCTCCAAGCAATTAAAAAATGCTTCTGGAACAATGATGCATCAGATTATGAACAGTATTAATTGGAGTACAACTACACAGGAAAAAATCAAAACAAAAATTCAAGAGCTAAACGAACAGTTTTTAGAAGAAAAAGGTGTGTCAATTATTGGTACATCCATACATACACAGTGGGAATCATATGATTCAGATACAAGATATTCAAATGCTCAATTACGTTTCAATAGTACTGACATTGATTCTTCCATCAAGAAATCAGAGGTTGTATTTTTGCCCACAGTAACGGGAAAAGAATGCAAGATTGAAGATATGAGTGATGGTTTACGTTCTCTGTTTTATATTTCCCTAGTTGATAGTATTCTTGATGTTGAATCTAAAATTCAGCAGGAAATAGACACAGATTATGAACATATTTCGTTTAATCATAAACCGCCTATTTTAACGATTATTGCGTTAGAAGAGCCGGAAAATCACATTGCTCCCCATTTAATCGGACAGTTAACTACAAATTTAAAAAAAATAGCATCAAAAAGCAACGCTCAGACTGTCTTTACTTCTCATTCTACAGCAATTATCAAACGTTTTGACCCGGAGAAGTTAAGATATTTCCGTCTTGATGTAAATGATTGCACAACTAGAGTTCGTTCAATTACATTGCCCGATAAAGAAAAATTAGCAGATCAGTACAAGTTTATCAAAGAAGCAATTAAAGCCTATCCTGAATTATATTTCGCTAAACTTGTTGTTTTAGGTGAAGGTGATAGTGAAGAAATCATATTGCCAAAAGTCTGGAATGCTAAAAATGGCGATGTAGATACAAGCGGTATATCAGTTGTCCCTCTGGGAGGTAGGCATGTAAACCATTTTTGGAGGCTACTTAATGATTTGAATATCCCATATATTACGCTGCTTGACTTAGATAAAGAAAGAGAAGGTGGTGGATGGGGTAGAATTAAATATGTGCTTGAACAGTTAATACAAAATGGTTATGAACTATTGCAAACAGATACAGGTGTTTTGTCTGACACAGCTTTTAGTGAGATGCACAATTGGGATGTTAATAATTCAGAACTTTTGCAAAGCTGGATTAATTATTTGGAAAAATACAATGTTTTCTTTTCTACACCTTTGGATATCGACTTTTTGATGTTAGAGTGTTATGGCGATATTTATAAAAGCCTGTTGGGCGAAAAAGAAGGCCCTCGTCTGATGATTATGGAAAACGGTCAGAAATACCAAAAATATATTAAGGACATCGAAAACACTGAAAAAACTTATTCAGAGTATTGCGTACGTGTTGCAGATGATGTGAGACATGCATTAAAAGAATGTGGTGGCGACGGAAAAACATATTCTGAGGAACAAAAGAGATTAATGGTGTGGTACACTTATTTCTTTCTTAACAGAGGGAAGCCATCAACTCATATTGAGGCATTCTCCCAAATTAGTAATGAGATGTTGGTTTCTACGATGCCGCCTGTGTTCAGACGCTTAATTTTTGCTGCAGAAAAAGCACTAAAGGAGGAATCTAATGAAGATTGTTGTGCCAGAAAAATGGATACCGTGTGATGGTATTGTTTTAGAAGCAAATGCAGATGCAGCAGTTAGAACGGATAAAAATGTTCTTGTTGTCGCTGGTCCAGGTGCAGGAAAAACTGAACTGTTAGCTCAAAAAGCAAGCTATCTTTTTCAGACAAATATTTGCGGAGACCCCCAAAAAATATTAGCAATAAGTTTTAAGAATGACGCTGCAGATAATCTAAAAAAAAGAGTCATAAAAAGATGCGGAAAAGAAATAGAAACTAGATTCATATCAATGACTTATGATGCATTTTCTAAAAGCATTCTGGATCATTTTCGTTTTGCTCTTCCAAAGTATTTAAGACCAGATGCTGCTTATTTAGTTAATGATGCAGATACTATTGACGCTGCTTTCAAGAAAGCAGGGTACAACAATCCACTAAACCTGCCAGCTTATAAGCTAAGGCAATACTATGAGCGTGTTCTTGACTCAGTAGAATTACCTTTTTCTCAAAATGATTTAGGAGAAACTGTATGGGAATTACTTACTAAGGGGTTTGATGATTATAAATCAGATTTATCCTTTAAGATGATATGTATCCTTGCAGAATTCATTATCAAAACAAATCCAAAGATAAAGAAAGGTTTGCAACTTACCTATAAATATGTCTTTTTGGATGAGTTTCAGGATACAACGGATTTGCAATATAAACTTGTAAAACAGTGTTTTTGGAAGTCAGACTCAATAATGACAGCAGTTGGTGACAACAAACAACGTATTATGGTATGGGCTGGTGCACGAAAAACTGTTTTCAGTGATTTTGAAACAGAGTTTAATTCAGAGACTCAAAAACTGATTATGAATCATCGATCAGCTCCAAGACTTGTCGATTTGCAGAGGAAAATGTATGCTTCGCTAAATGAAAATGATTGTACTATATGTGTTTCTGACAAATGGAATCCAGATGATGGTACGATAACATTGCTCATTGCTGAAGATGAAGATGTCGAAGCAACAATAATAGCAGAACGTATTTTTGAACAGGTTTCGTCAGGAATAGAGCCAAATAAATTGTGCATTCTTTGTAAACAAAAGCCACAAGACTACGCACCCCAAATCATTGCGAAACTTAATAACTATCATATTTGTGCTCGTATCGAAAATGATTATCAAGATTTAATTAAAGAGCCAATTATAGAAATGTTAATCGCATTGCTCCACTTAGCTGTTGATAGAAAACACCCACACGACTGGGAGTTCATAGTGTCAACAACGGCTGAACTATGGAGTATAAATTCTTTACAATCAAATGGCGATTATTTCAGAATGCAAGATGATCTTGGTGCAGAACTTGATGAGTTAAGTAATATGATGAAATATGTAGCATGTAAGAAAGATTTTTATGCGTTATTAAGGCATGCAATACAATTTTGGGAAAGCAAACGTATAAAAGCCATGTTTCCGACATATAACCAGGGAACATATCTAAGTGACCTACTGAATAAGTTTCTGGATTATATGTGGATGGAGCTTGAAACTACACGAATGGATTGGATGCTTGCCATAGAAAACTTTGAGGGGTTACATTCGGTTCCAATTATGACGATTCATAAAAGCAAAGGATTAGAGTATAATGCAGTATATTTTGTAGGACTTGAAGATTCTGCATTTTGGAGCTTTAAGAATCAGCCTGATGAGGATAGATGCACATTCTTTGTTGCGCTATCTCGTGCCAAGGAGGAGATACTATTTACTTTTTGCAAGTATCGCTATACAAGCAAATATCCCAAGCAATCACATAAACAAATCAATGAATTCTTTGAATTATTAAAGACTCCAGGCATTGCAACAATAATAGATTGTTAAATTTCCCATTATATTTATGATAAGTTGTATTTGTTACATATTCTAATTACACCAAAACAGAAATCCCAGATTATCATGTCTATTGATAGTTTGGGATTTTAACCTTTACAGAAAATTTATTTTTTTCATGGTCTTGATATAAGGGTGATCAAGATTAGTGGGATAAATAATAACAAGAGTTTGATGTACTATCCATAAAAAAGTTATGTACGCTCCATATCATAATATTATAGAAGCTGAATCTTATCTGGTTCTAAAGGAGGAGTTACAAATTGGGCCTTGCAGTTATGCCGGTAATTATTCTTTCTTGTCAGTTTATAGTAATTATAACAGGGACAATCATAAAAATAGTTCAAGGTGTCAGCAAGAAATAAGCTGTAAATTGCTGGCAAGACATAGATAAAGAGTTTATGCTTAATCATTAGGGTGTTTTTTTGTACAACAAAAAGTCAATCCATTATTTGTAAGCATACAGGATACATCTGGTTTTTCTCAAAAAACTCTTTCGCTCTTTCTTATTTCTATGTTAGAGTATAAATTAGTGTTTTCTGTCCGGAAACGAAAAAATGTGTCGGACGGGGAGTGATTTTAACGAATGACGATGGAGGAGATTAAATTGGTAACGATAGCAAATTATTTAAGGCCGGAAAGTCTTTCGGAGGCATATGAGCTGAACCAAAAGAAGGCTAACCGGGTCCTTGGGGGGATGATGTGGCTGAGACTTTGTTCTCCCCGCATACAAAATGCCATTGATTTGTCCGGACTTGATTTAGACTACATTAGGGAGACAGAGGATGCGTTTGAGATCGGAGCTATGTGTTCCCTGAGGAGCCTGGAAACTCATCCGGGGCTGGAGGCTTATTTTTGCGGAGCCATAAAGGAAAGCGTGCGGCATATCGTGGGTGTCCAGTTCAGGAATCAGGCCACAGTAGGCGGGAGTATCTACGGCAGATTTGGTTTTTCTGATGTGTTGACCTGTCTGCTTGCCCTCGACACGGAAGTGGTGTTGGTTCATGCAGGGAAAATGACTTTAGCTGATTTTGCTGACAGGAAGCGTGACCGTGATATCTTAGAGAAGATCATCATTAAAAAAGACGGGCGGAGAGTCGCTTATCTGTCCCAGAGGGCGACAAAGACCGATTTCCCTTTGGCAGCATGCGCTGTATCAAAAAAGGAAGATACATGGTATGTCTCCGTGGGAGCAAGGCCGGCGAAGGCTGAGCTTGCTGTGTTCCATGGGGAAACGGCAGAGACTTTAGGTGAAAAGGCAGTCGCTGATATGAAGTTTGGAAGCAATATGAGAGCCAGCGCTGAATACCGGGAAGCGATCGCAAAAGTTCTCGTAAGGCGCGCTGCAAATGCTGTATTGGAGGAGTCATAGGGATGGAAGTAAAATTTCAGTTAAACGGAAAGCCAGCGGCAGCTGATATAGAGCCGGACTGTATGCTGCTGGATTTATTGAGAGATATGGGATGTTACAGCGTCAAACGGGGCTGTGACACAACCAACTGCGGCCTGTGTACCGTTTTGGTGGACGGAAAACCGAGTCTTTCCTGCGCCATGCCGGCAGCCAGGGCAGAAGAAAAAGAAATCGTTACTTTAGAAGGGCTTCAGGAAGAGGCGGAAGATTTTGGAAGGTTCCTGGCAAAAGAAGGGGCAGAACAGTGTGGATACTGTTCTCCAGGATTTATCATGAATGTGATTGCGATGATGAGAGAATTAAAAGATCCATCCATTGAGGAAATAAAAGAGTATCTGGCAGGGAACCTCTGCCGGTGTTCCGGATATGAGGGCCAGATGCGCGCCATTCAAAATTACATGAAAGAAAAAGGAGGACAGTAACATGAATTCAGTCAATACTTCTGTCCCAAAAGTAGATTCCATGGCATTGGTGACCGGAAAACCTGTCTATACGGATGATCTGGCTCCGAAGGACTGCCTGATTGTCAAGGTTTTAAGGAGTCCCCATGCCCATGCTAAGATCCAGAAAATAGAAACGGAAAGAGCACTGAAAGTTCCGGGAATTGAGTGTGTTTTGACTCATGAAGACTGCCCGGACAAGAGATTTACCATGGCCGGACAGACTTATCCGGAGCCGAGTCCCTATGACCGCAGGATCTTAGACGACAGGGTACGTTTTGTCGGAGATGCGGTTGCAGTGATTGCCGGTGTCTCTGAAAAAGCAGTGGCAAAGGCTATGAAGCTTGTAAAAGTAGATTACGAAGTGCTGGAGCCGGTCCTTAATTTCAGAAAGGCGAAAGATCACGAGATCCTGGTGCATCCGGAAGAAAACTGGAAAGCTCTCTGTGAAGTTGGGGCGGATAATCGCAGAAATCTCTGTGCCCACAATGAGACACAGGAAGGCGATATAGACAAGGTGCTGAAAGATTGTAAATATTACGTAGAAGAGACATATCACACGAAAGCAAACCAGCAGGCCATGATGGAAAATTTCTGTACGTTTACACATATGGACGCATACGGAAGGCTCAATGTGGTGTCTTCCACGCAGGTCACTTTCCATGTGAGAAGAATTCTGGCTCATGCCTTAGATATTCCAAAGTCAAAGATCCGTGTCGTAAAGCCGAGGATCGGAGGAGGCTTTGGAGCGAAGCAGACGGTAGTTACGGAAGTCTATCCGGCGCTGGTGACCATGAAGACCGGGAAGCCTGCGAAGATCGTCTACACAAGAGAAGAATCTTTCATCGCATCCAGTCCGAGGCATGAGATGGAAGTCACCGTGCGCATCGGTGCAGATGAAAATGGAATTATTAAGGGAATCGATGTATATACTTTGTCAAATACAGGGGCATACGGAGAGCATGGCCCAACGACCGTTGGGCTTTCCGGCCATAAATCCATTCCTCTGTACGGAAAGGCAGAAGCATTCCGCTTTGCCTACGATGTAGTCTATACCAATGTCATGTCTGCGGGGGCTTATCGGGGATACGGAGCTACTCAGGGTATTTTTGCCGTAGAATCCGCAGTAAATGAACTGGCTCATAAGATGGGCATGGACCCGGTGAAGTTAAAAGAACTGAACATGGTGAAGGAAGGCCAGAAGATGCCTGCTTACTATGGTGAGACAGCAACAAGCTGTGCTCTGGACAAGTGTGTGGAGCGGGTGAAAGAGATGATCTCATGGGATGAGAAATATCCAAGAAAAGACATGGGGAACGGAAAAGTCAGGGGTGTTGGTCTGGCATTAGCCATGCAGGGATCCGGAATTTCCAATGTGGACACGGCTGCTGTGACGATCAAAGTAAACGACGACGGATTTTACAGTCTGATCATAGGAGCTTCTGACATGGGAACCGGATGCGATACGATCCTTGCCCAGATGGCAGCAGACTGTCTGGATTGTGATATGGATCAGATCATTGTCCACGGAGTGGATACGGACGTATCTCCGTATGATACAGGCTCCTACGCATCCAGTACAACCTATGTGACCGGAATGGCTGTGGTCAAGACTTGTGAGGTCTTGAAAGAAAAGATTCTTAAAAAAGGTGCCCAGTACATTTCTTGTCCCAAGGAAGAAGTGGAATTTGACGGAAAGAGAGTGTTCCATCCGGAAAGCGGAAAAGAAATATTATTAAAAGAGATCGGCAATCAGGTGATGTGCGGAAATGAGGAAGCGCTTCAGGCAAGCGAATCCCATTATTCTCCGACTTCTCCGCCTCCTTTTATGGCAGGTGCCGCAGAAGTGGAAGTGGATTTGGAGACTGGAGCAGTGGAGCTGATTGATTTCGCGGCTGTGGTGGACTGTGGAACTGTCATTAATCCGAATCTTGCAAGAGTCCAGACCGAAGGAGGCATTGCTCAGGGAATCGGAATGGCTTTGTATGAAGAAATCCTTTACAATGACAAAGGGAAGACATCGGCCAACTCTTTTATGCAGTACAAGATTCCTACAAGACAGGACATCGGAAATATCCGGGTAGAATTCCAGAGCAGCTACGAGCCGACAGGACCTTTTGGGGCAAAATCCATCGGAGAAATTGTCATTAATACTCCGAATCCGGCAATCGCTGAGGCAGTATACAATGCGTCGGGAGTGCGTGTGAGAGAACTGCCGATTACAGCAGAGAAGATCTACATGGAGATGAAAGAAAGATAAAAAACTGAAGAATCATTTATAAAAGAAGAGTCTGTGAGAGAAAATCTTTCATGACTCTTCTTTCTTCATACTATGAGTGACACAAAGTTGTTTGTAGTGAAGAAGGAGGCATAAATTATGCTTATAAAAGATTTTTTAGTTGTAACTGTTGTTTTTGTTTGTTTTCTTTGTATAGGTAAACATTTGAATACTTTGAAAACAAGGAAGAATGCTTTGTATTGCCACCATAAGGTCAAGTGTCAAATGTTTTTTAGCTTATGCACATGGATCAACGTTGTAAGAGTAATATTGACTGTATCCTTCGATCAAACAGATAACTTTAGAATAATGGTGTTATACTTTTTGTTATATGGTTTATTAACATGTTGTTCAACGAGAATAAACAGCATGGTTCATAAAATTTTCGGATACCACCATAGTGAAAACGAAGAGATAGAACAGGTGTTACAAGTAACTTATCTAGGGGTTCTGTTATTGTTTGCAGGTTATTATCTTTATAAAAGAGATGCAAACTGGATTAAATTGATTTTACTTATAGAGAAGCAATTAAAAAATAGGCAGCTAGATAAAGGAAATTTATTGAAAAATATAAAAGGAAATTTTAGTTTGTTTGTAATATCTATTTCATACCTTTTCTTGATTATGGAGATTGTTTTAAATAATCCGGACATTCTGAGAGACTATCTAATAGGAATCGCGGCATATTTAATATTTCAAAAATTATGCCAAACAAAAAAATATACTTGAGAATTTTTATAACAAAATACTTACGAAAACTTTTGTTTACTTTTGTTCTATTATGTATTGCTTTTGTATATTACCTGTGGTAATATAAGATCATAAACACAAGCAAACGAAGTATAACGCAGGTAAACGAAATGGAGGGTGCAGAGATGAAGATCACGGCAGAACAGTTGGCAGGTATGGTAGATCACACAAATTTAAAGGCATTTGCAGACAGAGCAATGTTTGAAAAGCTTTGCGGCGAGGCGAAAGAGTACCGGTTCAAGATGGTAGCGATCAATCCGGCACAGATCAGTCTGTGCAAAGAACTGTTGGATGGAAGTCCGGTGCATGTGGGGGCAGCCATTGGATTTCCTCTCGGGCAGACCACACTTGAGTGCAAAGTCTTCGAGACCAAAGATGCCATAGAAAAGGGAGCCGATGAGATTGACTATGTGATCAACGTGGCGGAAGTAAAAAACAACAATTATGAGTACATAAAAGAAGAGATGGAGCAGATCGTGGCTGTCTGCAGGAAGGCAGGGGTCATCAGCAAAGTGATCTTTGAAAACTGTTACCTGACTGACGAAGAAAAAACAAAAGTTGCAGAAATTGCAAAAGAGGTAAAGCCGGATTTCATTAAAACATCTACGGGATTTGGAACCGGAGGGGCTGCAGTGGAAGACGTGAGGCTGATGAAATCAGTCGTGGGCGATACAGTGAAAGTAAAAGCCGCGGGAGGCATCAGAGATCTGAAAACTGCCCTGGATATGATAGAAGCCGGAGCTGAGAGACTCGGAACGAGTGCAGGTGTTGAGATTATAAAAGAGATGCAGGAATAAGGGGAGGAAAATAAGATGAGAGAAGTCAAAGTATGTCTGATCGGCTCCGGAAGGGCAGGTATGGTCCACGCACATAATTACACAGGAAGCGTTCCTAATGCAAGGATTATCGCAGTCTGTGACCCGGTAGAGGAAACGGCAAAAAATGCGGCAGAAGAGCTGGGCATTGAACAGTATTATACAGATTACAGAGATGTCCTGAAAAATGACGAGATCAATGCGGTCTATATTGTGACGCCCACCAAGTACCACAAAGAGATCGCAGTGGCCGCAGCTCAGGCAAAGAAGCACATTTTCTGTGAAAAGCCTATGGCTATGAACGAGGAAGAGTGTGACGAGATGATCAGGGCCGCCGATGAAAATAATGTAAAGCTGCAGATTGGATTTATGCGCCGTTTCGACGAGAGCTTCCAGGAAGCAAAACGAATGATCGCAGAAGGAGAGATCGGGGAGATTGTTTTAGTGAAATCTCATTCCAGAGGGCCGAGTAAACCAAAGGAGTGGATGTACGATATTAAAAAGAGCAACGGACCTTTGGCAGAGGTCAGCAGCCATGATATTGACACGGTCCGCTGGTTCGCGGAAAGTGAACTTGAGAGCGTTTACGCCATAGGAGGGAATTTCCGAAACAAAGAGATTGCCGAACAGTATCCGGATTTCTATGACAATGTTATTATGACCGGTGAGTTTGCCAATGGAATTCATGCCTGCGTGGAAGGCGCCCAGTATGTTCAGTATGGATATGACGCCAGGGTAGAAATTCTGGGGACAAAAGGAGTCATCTGTCTCGGAGATATCCATGAAAAGAAGATCCTTACCTGTACTCCGAATCACGAGTTAAAACGTCCGACTACGAGGAGCTGGAAGTTCTTGTTTAAAGACGCCTACTTGGCCGAGGACCGAAGCTTCATCCGCGCTATCTTAAATAATACTCCGGTAGAGTGCAGCGGCCTTGACGGAAAGATGGCAGTAAGGATCGTAAAAGCAGGAAATGAATCCATCGTAAACAAAAAGATCGTGAAATTATAAGAAGAGACTGACAGGAGGACCGTATGTTTGCAGAAGAACGAAAAGAAGAAATCATGAGGCTTTTGAAAGAAAATAAAAGGGTGAGCAGCGCCGAACTTTCTGAGCGGTTTCATGTGAGCGGAACGACGGTCCGCACCTATCTGATGGAACTGGAGAAGGCAGGGAGGCTGATCAGAACTCACGGAGGGGCACTGCTGAACGATGATATTTTGAATGTGGAAGAGTCTATCGCCGCAAGAAAACAGAAATGTCTGAGGGAAAAGCAGAAAGCCGCTGCAAAGGCCAGAAGCATGATAAAGGACGGGGATACGATTCTTCTGGACAGCGGAACGACCATGCTGGAACTTGCAAAACTCTTAAAGGATGCAAAAAACCTCACGGTCGTGACCAATGACCTGCCTTCAGCCATGGAACTTCAAAAAATGGAGGGCGTTTATCTGATCCTGATCGGAGGTCATGTGCGGACGGCATTCGAAAGCACGGTGGGCAGTATGGGCATGAAGTTTTTGGAGAATATCTCGGTTGAAAAGGCATTTATGTCATCGGACGGTGTGTCTCTGACCAAGGGTGCCACCACACCAAACATGGATCAGGCAGAGATCAAAAAGGAAATGATGGCTGCGGCAGACCAGAATTATCTCGTCTGCGATACGTCCAAGATCGGGAAGCGTACCATTTGTTCCTATGCAAAGATCGGAGACTTCGACGGTTTTATCCTGGATGAACCGCTGTCCGATGAAATGAAAGAAGCCTTTGAAAGCCATGGGACAGTTATTTATTAAAGCATCGTAAAAATGAAGAATGATCCAGAGAAGCTCCCTTTTTCTCTACGACTGCCGCGGAGACCAGATTGGCCCTGCGGACTGCGTCGGAAAGAGAAAAACCCAGTTTTCTAAGCGCCATAACAGTTCCTATGTGGGCGTCACCGGCTCCGGTGGCGTCCACTTGTTTTGCATTTCTGGACGGAAGAAATACCCCTGTTCCGTTTTCCAGACAGTATGCCCCGTCTTTGCCGAGCGTGATGACGACATCCTGTCCGGTCAGCCTGGTGATGGCCCTGGCGGCATGTTCCGTATCTGTCTTACCGGTCAGCAAAAAAGATTCGGACTGGTTTAAATGTACCACAGGATGAAGTGCAAACAGGCGATACATCAGATCTTTCGGCTGTTTCTCGATCCTTGGACCGGGTGCATAATAGATCTTCATATGTGGCTGCTGTTCTAAAAACGAAACGATGTGTTCTCCGGTACTTTCTTCGATTTCCAGTCCGCAGATATAGGCTGTGTCATATTCGGAAGCATCGATCAGATCAAACCACTCTTTCTGAAACAGATATTCGGCTCCGTGGTAAGAAGCAAAAGTCCGTTCGCCTGTCTGATCGACAAAACAATAGCAGCAGCCGTTTTCAAGATCAGGGACAGGCAGGACGGAGACAATCCCGCGTTTTTCCCATTCTTCTCTGACAAAATCTCCATAGATCCCGGTTCCTGCCGGAGAAAACAGCAGGTGAGGCACCTGAAAATGCCGGATCATATCGGATACATTAAAAGCACATCCGCCGATGCACAGACGCTGATTTAAGATATGAACATCTTCACCGGGGGCAGGGAGTTTTTTGACATTCATGATCACATCGGCTACAGAGGAGCCGATGATCAAAATTTTCTTTTTCGGGTTCATATATTTTCCTCCATGTCTTATGATATAATAAAATCCCTAAAAATAAAACAGGATAGGAGAATCATTATGACAAAGAAAAAGATTTTGACCGTTGTTCCAATGAGCGATACATATAAAGAAAAACTGAAAGAAGTTTCCGAAGGGTGTGAAATCATGTATTCCACATATGAGGATGTCAGCAGAGAAATGGTGCAGGAGGCAAATATCATCATCGGAAATGTTCCTGCATGGATGATCGGCATGTCAAAAAATCTGGAACTTCTGCAGCTGAATTCTTCCGGGACTGATGCCTATATGGGCGTGAATATTTTAAATAAAAATACGATCATGACCAGCGCTACTGGTGCCTATGGAAAAGCCGTGGGGGAGCACCTGTTTGCAATGCTCATGTCCATACAGAAGAAGCTTCACGTCTACCGGGACAATCAGAATCGCTGCGACTGGTCCGACGAGGGGCAGGTGCTTTCTCTGACTGGAAATACGGTGCTGATCGCGGGACTCGGGAATATAGGTCTGTCCTTTGCCAAAATGATGAAAGGGCTGGATTCTTATGTGATCGGAATTAAGAGAAGAAAGTCAGAGTGCCCGGAGGGCGTGGATGAACTGCACACCATGGAGGAACTCGATGAGCTGCTTCCAAAGGCGGATGTGGTCGTTTCCATCCTTCCCAATACACCTGTTACGAGGGGGATATTTGGAGAAGGCCAGTTTAAGAAAATGAAAAAAAATGCAGTATTTCTCAATGCAGGCCGGGGAAATGCCGTGGATACGGAGGCACTGTGCAATGCTCTGATCAGGGGAGAGATTTATGCCGCGGGATTGGATGTGACAGATCCGGAGCCTCTGCCTCAGGAACACCGTCTGTGGAATATTAAAAATGCAGTGATCACACCTCATATTTCTGGGGATTTTCATCTTCCGCAGACATTGGATTTTATCGCAGACATTGCAGTGGAAAATGTCAGAAGATATCTGAGCGGAGAAGAATTGCTCCATGTCGTTGATTTTCAGACAGGATACTGCAAATAAACGTTGTGTTCTCCTGGGAAATAATATATAATAATAGTAATTGTTACTATTTATGATATGCTGTAAGGGGGAAAACCAATGAGTAAACATTTGTCTGTCGATGTAAGAGTACCGATCGATTTCGATAATCCGTCTATCATGAGGCATGAGGAAAAGTGCATTAAATGCGGCCAGTGTAAAAATATCTGCAAAGATTATATTTCCGTATTGGGAACTTATTCACTTGCCGAGACGAAAGACAGGGCCGTCTGTAGCAACTGTGGCCAATGTGCCAATGTCTGTCCGGTTGAGAGCATCACCGAGACATATGAGTACCAGCAGGTCAGAGAGGCGGTAAAAGATCCGGAAAAGATTGTTATCGTAAGTACATCACCGTCTGTGAGGGCTGCTTTGGGTGAGGAATTCGGAACAGAAGAAGGTATGTTTGTCCAGGGCAAAATGGTGGCACTCCTCCGCGCTCTGGGGGTTGATTATGTGCTGGATACAAATTTCAGTGCAGATCTTACGATCATGGAGGAAGCAAGCGAACTGATCGAGAGGATTACGAAAGGAACAAAACCTTTGCCTCAGTTTACCAGCTGCTGTCCTGCATGGGTGAAGTTTGCAGAGATTTATTATCCGGAGCTGCTGGATCATATTTCTACGGCAAAAAGTCCCATCGGAATGCAGGGACCGACCATCAAAACCTATTTTGCGAAGCTGATGGGCATAGATCCGGAGAAGATCGTAAATGTGGCGCTGACACCGTGTACGGCGAAAAAATTTGAAATCCGCAGGGAAGAGATGAAGGACGCAGGCATTTCCTATGGCAAAGAAGATATGCGGGATATGGATCACGTCATAACAACGAGAGAAGCAGCACTGTGGGCGAAAGAAGAAGAGATCGACTTTCTCAGTTTAGAAGACTCCGATTTTGATCAGTTTATGGGAGAGGGATCAGGTGCGGGGGTGATCTTTGGCAATTCCGGAGGTGTCATGGAGGCAGCGTTAAGAACTGCATATGAGTTTATCACAAAAGAAAAAGCACCGGATATCCTTTACGACCTGAAACCTGTCCGGGGCATGGAAGGGGTAAAAGAGGCAAGCCTTGATATCGGTGATCTCACAGTCAACGTGGCCGTGGTTTACGGTACGGGAAATGCCAGAAAAATGATCGATAAGGTAAAATCTTCGGATAAGCAGTATCATTTCATCGAAGTCATGACCTGTCCCGGCGGATGTATCGGCGGCGGAGGACAGCCGAAGGATAAAGAATTTAAAGGACAGATCATTCAGGAAAAGAGGATTGAGAGCCTTTACAGGAGAGACAGCGGGATGCAGATCCGTGCAAGCCATGAAAATGAGCAGATCAAGAAGCTTTATGAAAAATTTTATGGGGAGCCGTTAAGCGAACTGGCAGAACAAATGCTGCATACCATGTATCATGACCGGAGTGAAGAGCTTGGACAGAAAACAGAAAAAGAACCTGACATAAAGAAGGATTCTGTGAAAAAATATGTGTGCAGTGTCTGCGGATATGTACATGAAGGGGAGCAGGCGCCGGAAGAATGCCCGGTTTGTCATGTGGGTTCAGATAAATTTATTCTTCAGGAAGCCGAAAAGTCATGGGCTGCGGAACACGCAGTGGGAGCCGCTGAAGGAGTTTCAGAGGACATTCTTTCTGATCTGCGTGCCAATTTCGAAGGAGAATGCCGGGAAGTGGGAATGTATTTTGCCATGGCCAGAGCAGCTCACCGGGAAGGATATCCGGAAATCGGACGATACTACGAAAAAGCGGCCAGGGAAGAAGCAGATCACGCTGCTAAATTTGCGGAACTTTTAGGAGAAGCAGTAACGAATTCTACGAAGAAAAACCTGGAACTGCGTGTGGATGCAGAATATGGTGCGGCTGAAGGAAAAACAGATCTTGCGGCACGGGCCAAAGAAAAAGGTCTGGATGCCATCCACGATACGGTCCACGAAATGGCGAGAGATGAAGCGAGGCATGGGAAGGCTTTTGAAGGGTTCTTAAAGAGATACTTTAATTCATAAAAACGCGGGGTGAATATGTTAAAAGATGTCTATGAAAAGTTTGCGAATGATTATGATGAATTTGGCAGCATTGAGGATTATTTAGGGAGTGAGAAGACATTCTTTAAAGTGTTATTTGCTGAAAACAATGTACAAACTGTTTTAGACTGTGCCTGCGGAACAGGGCAGCATTTACTTATGCTGGCTGAATTGGGTTTATCTGTTTGCGGCTCTGACTATTCTGCTGCAATGTTAAAGGCTGCCGCTGTAAATTTGGAAAAACATGGAAAGAAAATACCGCTTCATCAATGTGACTTCAGACAATTACAGGAGGCGTATACGGAAAAATTTGATGCTGTTGTATGTCTTACAACATCACTGCCTCACATGCATACAGATGAAGACTTGCTGAGAGCTCTCAGGTCAATGAAAGACAGGCTGAATACAAAGGGACTGCTTGTATTAACACAGGGAACAACACACTATACATTATCTATGCCGCCAATCGAGGTAGTTGTAAACAGAAATGATTTTTCCCGGATATTTGTGAAGGAAAACGACAGCCAATTTCAAACAGTACACGTTCTGGATTTGTTCCATTCACAAGAACGGAACGAGCAGAATCAATACGATATTAAATATAAGATTATTCTTGATGATGATTATAGACGTTTGTTGGAAGAAGCAGGATTTCATAACATTCAGATTTACGGGGACTATGATAAAAGTCCCTATGATAAACAGAGCAGACGGCTGATTGTAGTTGCTCAAACAGCAGTTAACTAAAATAGTCCATGGGGAGCCGTGCATTTATGACATATGGGTAAATGTACGGTTTCTTTATTATGTCCGAACTGGAACTTGCCCACATTGCCCTTGGTCATCGTGTTATGTTCTTTATACAGATCATGATCGGTTAAAGAAAGAGTAACAGAAGTTTGCTGCAAATTATTATTGGTTTTATAAGGTATAGTTAACCAGGAGGTAATGGTATGAACATTTGGGAAAACACGGTTTTAACGGACCAGGGAAAAGCATTACAGGCAAAACTTATGAAAGGTCAGACGCTAAAGATCATAAGGGTAACTACAGGGACAAAAAAAGTGCCTGTGGTGGATCTGAGGCAGCAGGTCAGCGTTACGGAAGGAGGATATGATATAACTCTTCAGCCGCCAAGGACAGAAGGGGACAGCACTGTCCTTCCAGTCTTATTGGAGAATAAGGGTTTGGAAAATAGCTATGAATTATGGCAGGTAGGTTTTTATGCTGATGACCCGGATGAAGGAGAAATTTTGTTTTGTCTTGCTCAGGCAGCACAGGCTAAAAATATTCCTTCACAGATGGAAAGCCCAGGCTTTTCGATTTCTTGGGATTTTTACTTTAAGACATCTAATGTAACACCTTTTGAAGTACTTTTAGATTCTAAAGGGCTGGTGAATATAGAGCAGTATCAAATTCAGACAAATATTGTTAATGAAGTAAAGAGCAAAGTTGATAGCTTAAATCTCAAATTAGATGAGAAAGCAGATAAATCCAGTTTAAATGCTACAAATGTAAAGCTAAATCAAAAGGCTGATCAGACAAGCTTAAATGCTATAAATACAAATTTAAATATGCTATCTTCACAAGTAAATAATGTAAAAGGTATGAGGATGGCAGCTGGAGAGGGAACTATATCATCCGTGGGACAGGCATATAAGGTACAGCGGGTAAATTATGGTGTAACTTTTAGAAGTAATCCAGGAATTGTCGTTGGTTTAAATCAATCAGGAGCGAATAGATTTGTCTGTGTGGGAACTCATGATCCCAGCGGATTCAATGTCAACGCTTATTGTACTCAGGGTACAGCTGATGTAAAGTTTACTTGGATTGCAATAGGGTTTGTTTGATGAAATTCCAAGCGCGTCTTTCTTATAATAACAAATGTATTCCCTTTTCTTGACATAGTCGATTCATTACAATACAATATCCAATAGACTTGTATATGAAAGATGGGAGATACATATGAAAACTTTACAAAAAATCAGCAGTATGCTGTCCAGCAAAACGTCTGTCTTTGTCATCTTAGTGGCGATTGCAGCCTTCTTTGTCCCGGATATTTTCTCCTGGGTTCAGGGAAATAATCAGAGCCTTGTACTTGGAGTCATCATGTTTACGATGGGATTGACATTGACGACAGAAGACTTTAAAGTGTTGGCAAAACGTCCGCTGGATATCTTTATCGGAGCAGCGGCGCAGTATCTGATCATGCCGTTTTTGGCTTATGGGATTTCGACAATTTTAAGACTACCCAATGAGATTGCCGTCGGATTGATTCTCGTCGGGTGCTGCCCGGGAGGAGTATCATCGAATATCATGTCATACCTATGCCATGGAGATGTACCGTTTTCCGTTGGAATGACTACTGCATCCACGCTTTTGTCACCACTCATGACACCGATGATGGTACTGTTTTTGGCCGGAGCAAGGATCGAAGTCAACGCCGCTTCCATGTTCATCTCGATCGTGAAATCTGTACTGCTTCCGGTCCTGCTCGGATTTATACTAAATACATTGTTTGGCAAAAAGGAAGCCTTCAAAGAAGCACAGAAGGTCATGCCTGGAATTTCAGTGATCGGGCTGGCATTGATCGTCGGAGGCGTTATTGCACTTCAGGGAGAGAATTTCTTTAAATCTGGTGCTGTGATCTTTATTGCAGTTTTGCTGCATAACAGTCTTGGATATGCCCTTGGCTATGGAGTCGGCAAACTGACAGGAATGAACACAGCAAAGAAACGCACAATTTCGATTGAAGTTGGAATGCAGAATGCGGGACTTGCTACAAATCTGGCAACGGCCCATTTTGCCGCGGCACCTCAGGCGGCTATGGCCAGTGCGGTATCCTGTGTATGGCACTCAATCTCAGGAACTATTTTGGCAGGAATCTATTTACAAAAAGATAATATGCAGGAAGAACAGGCCAAAAACAGGCTGGCAGCAGAAACAGAATAAATCTTTTAGGGATACACCTGTATTGTATAGGTGTATCCTTATTTTTTGCATAATTTCAGACGTTTTGACAAAAATTATAAAGTAATTGGTTAATATTTGCAGTTCTATTACATTTCTTTCCTCTTGATTTTCTTATGTTTCTAATTTATAGTTAGTCCTGAAAAAGTTTAGAAGCGCAAAGAGATGAGAGAAGAAAAGTTTTATGAAGAACTCAGTCCATATGTGGAACGGGTCAAGCAGGGGGATCAGGATACCTTTGAGTATCTTTACCAGGCTACATATGATATGACCAAATGGTTTGTGCTGAATTTTTGTAAGGATAAAAATGAGGCAGAAGACATCATACAGGAAATATACCTGGATGTTTACCGTTATCTGCCGGATTTGAAAAATAATCTGGCATTTTGTGCGTGGCAGAGAAAAATTTCATACCGCTGCTGTATCAGAGTTTCCAAACAGAAGAAGAATGTTGTCGTTGGAGACAGTGTCATTGAAACAATCGATCATATGGCGGAGAAGGACAGTGAGCCGCAGGAAGCTGTTCTGAAGGATGAAAAAAATCAGCTGCTGTTTCAGTGCATTTCAAATCTGCCGATAAAACAAAAGGCCGCAGTGATCATGAGTGGCTTCTGGCAGATGAAAATGAGAGAAATTGCGGAAGTCATGGATTGTGACATTAATGCGGTGAAAAATCTCTTGTATCATGGAAAGAGAATTTTCTATGTCAGACGGCACATCGATAACGGTCAAAGTGACACTGACAGGAGAACACAAGGTAGTGTTTGACCCTAGCGGAGGAGATCATAAACCGGAAGACCAGCTGGTTACCGGGGGAGAAAAGATCGAGAGACCGTCAGATCCGAAAAGAGACGGATACACGTTTGAAGGATGGTATTACACTGATGAGAATGGAAAGGAACAGAAATGGGATTTTAATGATTCATTGAATCAGGGGATAGAATTAAAAGCAAAATGGACAAAGGAGAGTGAACCATCTAAGAGTACAGAACAGACAAATGACTCCAAAAAAGAAACCCCGGCATCAGACAAAAAACAGGCATCCAAAAAGAAGATTTCAAAGAAAAAGTCAAATAAAAAAGAAGAGCAACTTCCTGAATGGGGGCAATACCAGATTAAAGGAAGTGGGAATGGAAACCAAAACGGAGAATTATCTGAAACATCTGACATGAAAGCACCATTTGTAATATTAATTTTACTGATAGCCAGCGGAAGCATCAGTGCCGGTCTGCTGTTCAGAAATTATAATAGAAGAAAGTAAAACAGAAAAGACTCTCTTTTGCTTAAGAGGGTCTTTTCTTGAGATTGCTAGATATACTGTCTGACATCCTGTACTAGAGGAAGGATGCTGTCCCGGTCGGTAAAGTCTACGTGTTTTCCATAAGTTTCAAGAATTCCCTGGTCCTCCTCTGTTAGGTCCTCCGGTTTTTTCTTGGAGAGCATTTTTTTCATCATCCACATCATAACCCGGTGTTTTTTGCTGAACCGGGAATAATCCATCCAGCCTCTGAGGTGATAGAAGGAAATCTGTTGTTTCAATTCACCGGGGAAAACTGAATCTAGATTTTTTAAAATGTGTTCTACATTTTCCGGCAGCGCAGGATCGGCAATTCCGCAAGTGAATACAAACACTTTTTTCTTTTGTATAAATTCAGGATGGCGGGAAATCAGGGAAATACCGGTGACTCCTCCGGCATAAAGGCCGCCGCCGTAAATGATAACGTCATAGGGTTCCAGGACAGAAAGATCCAGGTTTTTATTTTCATACAGATCGGCAGACAAGGAGTCGGCGATCCACTGTGCGTATTGTTTTGTGGACCCGTAAACGGACCCGTAGACAACTGCGGTTTTCTTCATATATTACATTCCTCCATGTTTTTCATCATAGTATTCAGGGTTTCCAGTGCGGTCTTCAGCTGTGTCTCTGAGATATCCTTGTATAAAAGATCCATAAAAGCTTCTTCCTTTAAGGCATACGCAGACTGCAGTGATTCGGCTTTTCTGCCAAGGCGCACCCGGCTTTTGCGGCGGTCATCCGGGTCAGTTTCTATTTCCGCATAACCTTTCTGCTGAAGCTTTAAAGCGATCTGCTTTACATTTTGGTGGGAACTGCCCATAAGGGAGGAAAGTTCATTGAAAGTTGGGGCATACTCAAAGGTATTGAGAGCAGCCAGAAGAAACCATTGTTTTGACGTGATCTCTTCATTGAAGCGGTCTCCGATTGACTGGAGCCGGTTACTGGTCATAAATAATGCAGCAAACAGCAGGTGTCTGCTGTCGTAATCTTCTAATTTCATGGTCGAAATACCTCCTATATGTAATATATTACATAAATTATGAAATGTCAAAGAAAATAGAAAGAAACCGGATTCCGGTTGCACAATCCGGGAAATCATCTTACAATAAAATCAAGTATGAGAGAAAGGCAGGATACACAATGCCAAAAAAAATAACAATGGCTGATGTGGCAGAGATGGCGGGAGTGACAAAAAGCACGGTTTCCCGTTATTTTAATGGGGGATATGTCAAAAAGGCTACGAGGGAAAAGATTCAGAAAGTAATCGAAGAATATAATTATGCACCGAATACATTTGCAAGGTTAAAGGCAAAGGAAAGCAATGTGATCGGGGTCGTAGTGCCTACGCTGAATTCCAAGGTTACCAGCCGTGTCATCACAAGCATTGACCGGTATTTAAGGGACAGGAATTATACAACACTGATCAAAAACTCAGATCATGATATTGATCTGGAGCTTTTAAATATACAAAAGCTGATTCATCTGAATGTGGATGGGATTTTAATCAGTTCTATCGCAGTCACAGAGGATCACCGCGATATTTTTGAGCAGACACAGATACCCATTGTTGTCCTGGCTCAGGATTATGAGGACGGGATTTCTATCATCGATGATGATTACAATGCTGGAAAATGTGTGGGAGAATATATCGGGAAAACAGGTCATAAGAACGTTGGATATATTGGTGTTTATGAGACCGATGAGGCCGTAGGTATCCGAAGGCGTCAGGGAGTTCTGGACGGACTTGCGGCATTTGGAATTCATGATCCGCTGATAAAAAAGAGTGATTACAGTTTTCTCGGAGGACAGAAAAATACGAGAGAGATCCTGGAGGAAATGAAGCCGGACGCTATTGTGTGCGCCACTGACCGTCTGGCGTTTGGAGCCTATAAAGTTTTGCAGGAGAAAGGGCTTCGCATCCCGGAAGATATTTCGGTGGTGGGATTTGGCGGATATGACGAGAGCAGTCTTTTAACGCCGGAGCTTACGACACTGAAATTTGATTCCTATGGAATGGGATATCTCGGGGCGGAGACGATTCTCAAGATGATAAAAGAAGAACCGGTATCCAAGAAACAAATCGTAGAGTATAAATTTATAGAAGGTAAGAGCGTAAAAAATCGAACATAGGACTGCAAAAAGGCCATAAGATCCGGATTAAGCTGGATTTTATGACTTTTTTTCTGTCAGAAATGTCTGTCTGTATACGAAATATAGAGTGAAGGCGGGAACTGTTCAGGGGACAGGAGACAAAGTTATGAAAGCAACGGAGAAAAATTTTATAAATCTGATCAGGAAAAGGAGGGAGGAAGGGCTGCTCTATGCCGTGGAAACCTACGGATGGGTCATTCAGTCTGTGGTTAGGAAGCATTTGTTTTTGCTGCCGGATCTGCAGCAGGAGTGTATGAATGATGTTTTGATGGCAGTCTGGCAGCACATCGGTGATTTTGATCCGAATACAGGCAGTTTTCAAAACTGGGCAGCGGGAATTGCCAGATTTAAGGCAATCGATTGTAAACGGAACTATTTGAGACGGAGCAGAAAATATGTGGATATAGAAGGCCAGTTCATTGAAGATGAACATGCCGGAAGACAGATGCTGAAGGTAGAATTGGACCAAGAAATAAAAGAATTATTTGAACAGCTGTCCCAGCCGGAGCGTGAAATTTTTCAGAAGCATTTTATTGAGGAAGCCACCATCGAAGAGATATCAGCGGAAATGGGATTAAATGAAAGTACGATCTATCAGAGAATATCAAGAGGAAGAAAAAAGCTCAGAAAACATAAAGAGATCAGGGAGGCAGGACAATGAATATATATCGCATCTTAAATAAGATAAAAACAAAGATTCCGGAGAGCGAGAGAGATCTGGAAGATCAGGAAATGACAGACCAAATGAAGACGATGGCAAGAAAGATTGCAGGGAAACAGAAACGGCGGCAGGCTTTTTTTAAGAAGGCAGCGGCAGCGGCTATTGTTGTGATTATTGGAGGAGGAACTGCCGTGGCAGCTTCCGGAGGCTGGGGAAATCTGATACCCAAATTATTTAACAGCACGCTCATCGGAAAAGGCACAGAGACGGATCTGGAGGAGTACAGCGGAAGTGACAAAGTAATGGCAGAGGCTGAAAGTAAAAATATTAAAGTGAAAGTGGTACAGTCGGCAGCCTCCAAAGGTATGATTTATATACTGCTGAAAACAGAACTTCCGGAAAACCAGACATTTAAGGAAGATCAGATTTTCAAATACAGTCTTTTAAAGACCGGAGCAAAAGATGACCCAAAGAAGAAAGAAATGACAGGGATGAACGCGGACCGGCTGCTGCTGGTACAGAAAAAAGAGAATATCGGATGGTTTATATTACAGGCAGAGAGATCTGGTCATGATTTTAAAAATCAGAAGATCATGTTGTCACTGGAGGGATTTACATCTACCCATACAACGGCAGAAGATTTGATTTTTGAGAATCCCAAAGGCTCATGGAAGCTGACCTGGAAAGTGGAAAACAGCAAAATGGAAACGGCAGAGGTTCATGTGGATAAAGAATATCATTTCCAAAACGGAAAGGAAATCATAAAGAAGATAGAGATTACTCCATTTTATTTCAGGGTTTATCATGGCAAAAAGGGCAGTTCGGAGGATAATTCCAATTTACCGGAATGTTCTTTAAGGATCAAGGATGGAACGGTCAAAAAGCTTCACTGGTCTTACAGTCAGGGGGCTGACAGGTCGGCAAACGGATATGCTTTTCATCAAAGTGATTTTACAGAGCTGATAAATCCTGACAACGTAGAGGCGGTCATTATAGGAGGCAATGAAATATCGGTTTCAAAAAATAAATAATCGATTAATAGATTAAGACTTTGTAGAAGACTCCCAAACAGGAGTCTTCTATTTTGTGCAATTTTTTATGGAACCGATACCAGAAAAGTGTTGACGTAGAGAAAGAATCGTCCTATAATACAAATATGGAACCGATACCACAAATATCGTAAGGAGGATAAGAGAAAACTATGGATTATGCAAAGATTGCAAGCCAGGTCATCGCTAACGTAGGCGGAAAAGAGAATATCAAATCTGTGGCGCACTGTGCGACCAGGCTGCGTTTTCAGCTGAAGAATAATGATTTGAGAAATGAAGAGGCCATCAGTGACCTGGATGGGGTAAAAGGTGTCTTTTTAACCCAGTCACAGTTCCAGATTATTTTTGGATCAGGACTCGTAAATCTGATCTGTGACGAAGTACAGAAACAGATCGGGGATGTTTCCTCAGCCGCAGGGGAAGAGGAGAAAGAAGAAAAGCAGGGCTCTGTTGTACAGCGTTTTGTAAAGATGCTGAGTGATATTTTTGTCCCGATTATCCCGGCCATTGTGGCAGGCGGTCTTCTGATGGGACTTAATAATATTCTGACGGCGGGATTATTCGACGGCAGATCGATCATTGAATTATATCCCCAGTGGAAGGGGTTGACTCAGGCGGTCAATACATTCGCCAACGCACCGTTTACCTTTCTGCCGGTACTGATCGGATTCAGCGCCACGAAGAAGTTTGGAGGCAATCCGTTTTTAGGTGCGGCCATGGGTATGATCATGGTTCACCCGGATCTTTTAAATGCCTATCAGATCGGCATCGGGCAGGCACCGGTGTGGGATATCTTCGGATTCAACATTCAGGCGATCGGTTATCAGGGAACAGTACTTCCTGTACTGGCAATTTCCTGGATTCTGGCTCAGATTGAAAAAAGGCTTCACAAAGTAACACCTACCTGGCTTGACAATCTTACGACACCATTGCTTTCTATCATTATAACTGCATTTTTAACATTCATCTGTGTGGGACCGGTATTAAGAGAAGCAGGCAACTTATTAGCAGACGGCATCACATGGGTTTACAATACTCTCGGCGCTGTGGGAGGCGGACTCTTTGGCCTTGTATACACACCGATCACGATGACAGGGCTTCACCACAGCTTTATTGCCATCGAAACTCAGCTTCTGGCCGCAAAGGCAGTGACCGGAGGAAGCTTCATCTTTACAACGGCAAGTATGAACAATGTTGCACAGGGAGCGGCAGTTTTAGCAGTCCTCTTCCTCACAAAAGACCAGAAACAGAAGTCTATCTGTTCTGCATCCGGAGTCTCCGCATTATTGGGAATTACGGAGCCGGCGATGTTTGGCGTGACACTGAAATTGAAATATCCTTTCTACGCGGCGATCATTGGTTCCGCAGTGGGAAGTGCATACGCAGCAGCTACCAAAACACTGGCACAGGCATTGGGAGCAGCGGGACTTCCCGGATTTATCTCCATGAAACCGGATCATTTTCTTCACTTTGGAATCGGATTGATCCTCTCCATGGTGATTTCAGCGGGGCTCACCGTTGTGTTCTGGAAAAAGTACAACCTTGGCGGAAATGAAAAAACAAGAAAGCCGGTACAGTCTTCTGAGGAAACAGCAGAAATTCCGGAACAGGCAGAAACAGCGGAAACAGTGCTTTACTCCCCGATGAATGGGGAAGTGCTTCCCATCACGGAGTCCGAAGATGAAGCATTCGCATCGAAAGCCATGGGAGACGGCGTGGCCGTCAATCCTTCTGAGGGCACAGTGTATGCGCCGTGTGACGGTACGATAACGATGATCTTTCCGACAAAACATGCGATTGCGATTCAGGCAGAAACGGGAAAGAGTTTTCTGATTCATGCGGGAATTGACACCGTAAAGATGGAAGGGGAAGGCTTTGAGACGTTCGCAGAAGCCGGAACGAAGGTAAAACAGGGAGATAAGATCCTTACGTTTGATATAGATCTCGTGAAAGAAAAGGGTTACAGTCCTCAGACTATGATGATGCTGGCAGAGGGAGACGGACAGGTGGAAGTCATTCCAAAGACGGATGCAGATACGAAAACACAGGTTATGATCGTTAGATAAGAGGGAAATCATGTTTAAGAAGTATAATAAAGTATTGAAAGAAGACTATGAAAAGTGGTATGCTGAACATGAAAGTGACAGAGAAGAGACAGCGAAAGATCCGATGCGGCTTAAATTTCACCTGATGCCTAAGACCGGATGGCTCAACGATCCCAACGGACTGTGCCAGTTTCACGGCACCTACCATATCTATTATCAGTACACCCCGTTTGAACCGACCGGAGAACTGAAGCTTTGGGGGCATTATACGACAAAAGATTTTATTTCTTATATAGATGAAGGACCGGTATTATTTCCGGATTCGGAGTTTGACGCTCACGGCGTCTACTCCGGTTCCGCCTTTGTAAAAGGAGATACGATTCACTATTTCTATACAGGGAATATCAAGTATTTTGACAGGGATGATTACGATTACATCAACTCAGGGCGTGGCAGCAACACGATTCATGTGGCCAGCAAAGACGGATATCATTTTTCTGAAAAAGACCTTTTAATGACCACGGACGATTATCCTGAGGACATGAGCTGCCATGTGCGGGACCCGAAGATCATCCGGCGGGGGGATGATTACTATATGGTCCAGGGAGCCAGGGATATAGACAGTCATGGACTGATCCTGATGTTTCATTCAAAGGATCTGTCTCATTGGGAGTATTTTGACCGGATCGTTCCGAAAGAACCGTTCGGTTATATGTGGGAGTGTCCGGACTTGTTCGAACTGGACGGACAGATGATGCTGATCACATGCCCTCAGGGGGTAGAACCGAAAGGCATTGACTACCAGAATGTTCATCAGTGTACAGCGGTGAAGATGGATTATGACTTTGAGAACAAATCATATGAGATCTGCGATAATTCAGAGTTTCAGCAGTTAGACAGGGGCTTTGATTTTTACGCACCCCAGACCTTTGAGGACGAGAAGGGACGCCGTATCCTGATCGGATGGATGGGGATTCCGGATGCCGATTACACGAATCCGACCGTTGAGCATGGATGGCAGCACGCACTGACAATCCCAAGGGAACTGCACATAAAGGATGGAAGGATCATTCAGCAGCCCATAAAGGAGATGGAACAGATGAGAAAAGGAGAACTGATCTGTACATTTTCTGAACAGGGCAGGATGGAGAGCAATCTGAAACTGTATGAAGCAGAGGTTCGATTCAGACATTGCGCTGATATGGTTCTGACTTTAAAGGAAGGCGTTACCTTATCCTATGACAGCGGACTGCTCACCCTTGATCTGGGGGATTTTGGTGAGGGCAGGACGACAAGATGTGCCGCATTGGATGAATTAAAAGACCTGCGGATTTTCGCAGACACTACTTCTCTTGAAATTTTTGTAAACGGCGGTGAAGAAGTCTTTACCACCAGGGTATACAGCAGCCAGGGAAAGCTTAGCATAGACGGGGACTGTTCGGGTACCATGAAGATCTATTGCCTGCGGCCTCTGGAGATAGGAGAAAGAGAATGACCAGAAAATTATGCGGAATCGGAGAGGCACTGATTGATTTTATTCCGGAAGTGAAAGGACAGAGATTAAAGGATGTACCGTCCTTTACCAGAGTAGCAGGAGGGGCTCCTGCCAATGTAGCCGGTGCGGTGACGAAACTTGGGATTCCGTCCAAGTTTTTGACAAAACTTGGAGACGATCCCTTCGGTGATTATATAGTTGAAGTACTTGATGAGGCTGGAATTGACACAAGTCATATTAAACGGGACAAAGAAGCAGAGACGGCTCTGGCCTTTGTCTCTCTGGCATCAGACGGAAACAGGGATTTTAAGTTTTACCGCAAAAACAGCGCAGATCTCCGCTACAGTGTCTATGACATTGAGCCGGATGTTCTGGATGACTGCGGGATGATCCATTTCTGCAGCGTAGACTTGGTGAATTCACCCATGAAAGATGCACATAAGAAATTAATTGACATGGCAAACGGCAAAGACGTGCTTGTATCATTTGATCCAAACCTCCGTTTTTCACTGTGGGATGACTTACAGGAACTGAAAGAGACAGTCAATGAATTTCTGCCTTTTGCGGATATTATAAAAATCTCAGATGAAGAACTGGAGTTTATCACAGGACATACGGATATAAGGGAGGCAGTGCCTGACCTGCTGAACGGAAGGACGAAGTATGTCATCTATACAAAAGGAAAAGACGGTGCGGAGATCTATACGAAACATGGAATGACGGAAGCACCGGGATATTCCATTGACGTAAGAGATACGACCGGAGCCGGTGATTCCTTTATCGGAGCATTTTTATACCAGCTTCTGAGGGATAATGTGACGGATCTGGAAGCGGTGAATTTCGGGACTTTAAAGGAGTATCTGGATTTTGCCAACGCCTATGCGGCTTATACTACAACCAGGGAAGGAGCGCTGGCAGCCATGGCAGACGCCAGGGAATTTGCCGATTTCAGAAAGAACCTGCAGTAAATTAAAATATATAAAACGTGAAAAGCCAATGAGTCTTTGAAAAAAGGATTCGCTGGCTTTTTTCTATTTTTTACGAATAGATCTAGGATGAAATTGAAAATACATCTTGACACATTATACTATGTAATATATAGTATAATGCATAAGGAGGCGATAGATTGAATACACAGTTGAAAAAAGGTTTTTTAGAGTTTTGTATTCTGGCTGCCCTCTGTGAGGATGACTCCTATGGTTACCAGATCATCAAAGATGTATCGGGATGTATTAAGATTTCCGAGTCAACGCTGTATCCGATTCTGAAACGTCTGGAAAGCAGCGGATATCTGGATACTTACACGGTGGAACACAACAGCCGTCTCAGAAAGTATTACAGGATAACAGAAAAGGGAAGAGACCATATCAGAGAATTTTTGGATGAGTGGCAGCAGATCATGGGTATTTATGAGTTTGTGAAAGGAGCGGCAGAACATGAGTAAAGAAGAGTTTTTAGGAAGTCTTAACCGGCTTTTAAAAAGTCTTGGGAAGAGTGAGAGAGAAAAATCGCTCTCCTATTACAATGAGATCATTGACGATTATATGGAGGACGGATATACGGAGGAGCAAGCGGTAGAGCAGATCGGGAATCCGGGGCTGATCGCACAGGAGATTCTGGAGGAACAGCAGTCACAGATGAAGGCGCCGATGTCCCGGGGGACGAAAGTCTTGGTCGCAGTTTTGCTGGTCCTTGGTTTTCCGCTTTGGGGTTCTCTGATGCTTGCGGGATTTTGTATTGTGCTGTCAGCGGTGCTGCTGGTCTTGTCTGCCTACATTGTCATTTGGTGTATTCCGCTGTGCACCGGAGCAGCCTCAGTGGCGGGCCTGATTCTGTCAGTAGTCAGTATGGGCGGCGCGGCAGTCATCGTTTTCCAGAATTCTGCGGCAGGGGTCATTCAGCTGGGCGTCGGCATGTTGTCTGCCGGTATTTTCATCCTGACAGGTCTGCTGACATGGGTTTTAGGAAAATATTTTGTAAAAGTAACAGCCAGTTTCAGTAAATGGCTGGCGGGGACAGTTACCAGGATAAGGAGGAAAAACGTATGAGTATCAGCAGTTTTAAAAAGAAATGTCTTATATTGAGTGCGGTATTTCTGATCATAGGGTCTGTCCTTATAGGAGCCGGCTGGAGCATGGCAGATTTTAAGGCGGAGAATGTGAAGGAAGAGGGAACACCGAAGTGGTACCGGACATTTCATGCAGATGAGCAGGGAACATGGATCGGCATCCGGTTTAAAAAGGGTGTGTACCTTCTTACTTTCGGCGACAGCGGTGAATATTGATTTGTAATAGATCTAACATAGTTTTGTTACAAATTTCTCCTTAGGCTTTGCTATAATAAACAGACAACCTGACAGGAGGAATGGTTATGAGAATAAGACGGAAACAGCTGATGGGAATTTTTCTGTCTGCTGCGTTGGCAGCAGGAAGTATTTTGGTCCCGGTTTCAGCGAAAGAAAAGACAGATGTCACAGATCTGCTGAAAGTAAAAAACAGAACAGAGTATAACAAAGGCAGAAAGGCAGCCGGGAAGAACCAGGCGGAGATTCACGTTAAAAAGTACCGCTCCATAGGTGAGATGCCGGGTGAAGAAGGATACAAGTACAGCTCCTCATGGCAGGGCAAAACAGTTAAAATCTATGCAGATCAATCCGGACTGCTCGTAATCGGAGGTGAATCTGAAGATATGGCTGATGCCTGTGGTACGTTATATGATGCTTCAGGAAAAGAGGTAAAGGAATATCAGAAGGAAGGACTTCTTATGAAGGTTGTTTCTGCAGGAACAGTGTATTCCCTAAAACTACCCGAAAAGTTTAGAAGTTTTACCGTAGAAGCCGATCTGATGGAAGATCATCAAAAGGTGTTAAGGAAGAATGATTCTTATGTGCAGACAGCCACCGGAGGTTATTTTTATCATGAGTTTACTCTGAAAAAAAGATCTATGGCGATGCTGCCGATACTTCCCTTTACAGACCAGAAGCTGTCATATAATATACAGCGGAAGACAAAGGCCGGATGGAAGATGCTTTCAAAAACCAAGACAGCTGATGATGATTGTGAGAAGGCCTTATCCAGGTCTGTTTATGGATTGGCGAAGGGGAATTACAGAGCTGCCGTGAAGGGGAAGACGGGTACGCCGTATCTGATTGGTTATGTTCCCGAAACGGTTGTGAAGAAATATAAGACAAAAAAGTCAAAAGCTAAAAAAATTACGCTGGAAAGCTTTCAGACAGATTTGTATACAGATACAGAAAGAGCTTCCAGATGGTATCGGATCTCCAGAAAGACAGCGAAAAAGAAACGTTACATTGAAATCAGTACTTCCATGAATTCTGGAAAACTGAAGTTTACAATTTATAAAAAAGGCAGAAAAAAACCACTGAAGATTTATAAACTCTCAGGACAGAAGGAAAGAAAATATCGTTTGAAGCATGGGGCGGGAACGTATTATATAAAAGTCTCCAAAATCGGAAAGAATACAAATGGTGTTTACAGCATTGATTATCTGTAATGAAGGAAAAGGAGACGATCAAATGGAATTTCAGAGTGAAGATCACCGGATTTTTGCCAAAGATCAAGAAGGACATGTGATAGCAGAAGTAACATTTCCCGAAGTGTCTGAAGGCACGGCCGTCATAGACCATACCTTTGTAGATGATTCCCTGCGGGGACAGGGAGTGGCCGGAGAACTATTGGAAACGGCGGCAGAACAGCTGGAAGAAAGAGGGATGAAGGTAATCCCAACCTGTTCCTATGCGGTGCGGTGGTTTGAAAAGCACCCGGAATACCGGAAACTTTTGAAATCTTAGACGGCGGACTGAATGCCAAAACTAAAAAAGGATATGAGAACTGTACTGAAAACAGTTCTCATATCCTTTTTTGCTGAGAAAATTTTCCTGCGGGCAAATTGTATTGACTTTTGTACATAAGTGTTATATTATAAAGATGAACAAAATAACAGTATATGTTCAAATGAACAAAAGAGGTGATGACATGGATATGCAGAGAAGAACTATGACTATGATCAGCAAGCTGTATTATGAAGAAAATATGACCCAGCAGCAGATCGCAAAGCAGACCGGATTGTCAAGAATGAAAGTATCCAGAATTCTTCAGAAGGCGAAGGAAGAAGGTATCGTAAGGATCATCATAGATTATTCCGGCGTTTATCCGGAACTGGAACAGGACATCAAAGGAAAATATAAGTTAAAGGATGTGGTCATCGTAGACACATCCATCGGAAATTCTTCAAAGGAACAGGTAGCCTCCGCTGCTGCCTATTATCTGGAACGGCATTTGGAATCCGGTTCTACAGTCGCCGTCGGGTGGGGGTCCACGATGCGTCTGATCCCGGATTATATTCAGAAGATGGATGATCCGGAGCTGTTGTTTTCACCGATCATCGGAGGACACGGACAGAGCGAACTGGATATGCACGCTACGACCATAGCGTCCAACCTGGCAAAAAAAACAGGGGGAAGATCGCTGTCCCTGATCGCTCCGGCACTTGTGAAAAATAAAGAAGAGAAAACATTTTTGTCAGACGACAACCAGGTAAAACGTGTAATCGAGCGCACATCTCAGGCAGAATATGCGGTTTTCAGTCTTGGCAATCCGCTGGCAAAGGACAGCAGTATCAAAAAGTCGGGCTACATATCTGAGGCAGACTTAAGACAGTTGGAAAAGGAGGACGCTATCTGTGATGTTGTCTCTGTTGTTTTCCTGGATAAGAACAGCCAAATATGCTGTGAAAATATTACCGAGAGGTGCATAGGGATTACCGAAGAACAGTTAAAAAAAATTCCCAATAAGATCTGTGTGGTAGAGGGCAGAGAAAAATATGACTCCGTGAGATCCGCGCTGGAGGCAGGATATATCGATATATTGGTCACGGACCAGGATACGGCGGAGTATTTGTCCAAATAATTTTAAGGACCGCAAAACCGGTCTTTGAAAATAAATAAAAAGGAAAGGAGGTGGATGACATGAAGGAATACCATATTTTGATCGCCTGCGGGAGCGGTATTGCTACCAGCACGGTGATTGCCAACCGGGTTAAGAATCTCTGCGAGGACAATGGATTTAAAGTAAAAGTACAGCAGGTAAAAATTGTGGAGGTAGAAAAAATGGCTCCGGAATTTGACCTGATCGTTGCGAGCACGCGAGTTCCTGAAACAGTAACGACACCGTCGGTATTTGCCATTAATTATCTGACAGGGATCAAACCGGAAGTTGTTGATGAACAAATTCTGACGGTCTTAAGAGGTCTGGAAGAATGAGGATGTATGATGGAGGTAAAACATGGAATATGTAACAATGGCGGAAGGCCTTGAGTTTTCCAGAGTGGTGCTTGGTTTTTGGAGACTTCTGGACTGGAATCTTTCAACCGATGAATTGATCCGCTATCTGGAAGAATGTCTTGACCTGGGGATCACGACGATGGATCACGCAGATATTTACGGGGACTACACGGTCGAAGAGAAATTCGGGGAAGCCATGAAAAAAAGGCCGGATCTCAGAGACGAAATGCAGATCATTTCAAAGTGCGGAATTGTCTACAAGTCAGAAACTGCACGTGTCAAATATTATAACTACGGTACAGACTACATCATCGGACAGGTGGAGAAATCTTTGAAATATATGGGGATTGATCACCTGGACACACTGCTCCTGCACCGTCCGAGTCCGTTTATGGACCCGGAAGAGATCAGCAGAGCGTTTGAAACCCTTTTAAAGGAAGGAAAAGTAAGGACCTTTGGAGTATCGAATTTTCTGCCGGACGAATTCCGCCTGCTGAAATCTTATCTCACTGTACCTTTGATCACGAATCAGATCGAACTTTCTCCGCTCAGGATGGGAAATATGGAAAACGGAGTCATGAATCTTTGCCTGGAAGAGAGGATTCATCCTATGCTCTGGTCTCCGCTTGCCGGAGGCAGGATCTTTACCGGGCAGGGAGAAGAGGAAATAAGGCTCAGAGAAGTTTTAGAAGTCATCCGGGAGGAGATCGGTGCGGAAGATATCGATGAAGTGGCCTTCGCATGGCTGTTCTCCCATCCGGCAAAGCCGATTCCGATTACAGGTTCAGGAGAAATCGGATTGGCAGAGAGACCAGTCAAAGCATTGAAATACCGGCTGACGCCAGAACAGTGGTTTATGATCTGGACGGCAGTCAAGGGCCACAAAGTACCGTAGATGAATGAGGGTACAATGGGAGGAATTGTATGGAAATATTAAATTTTATATTGGGATTGGGTTCCACAGTTATGCTGCCGATCATTATTTTCGTGTTCGGACTCATCATGAGGGCTGGATTTTCAAAATCATTTAAGTCCGGTGTGACCATAGGAATCGGATTCACAGGAATCAACCTGGTCATTACGCTGCTGACGGATCAGCTGGGTCCGGTGGCGCAGGCCATGACGGAACGCCTGGGACTGGACCTTCAGGTCATCGATATCGGATGGCCGGCCATGTCGTCCATTTCCTGGGCGTGGGCAGCGGCAGGTCTGATGATACCGATTGGACTCGTGATCAACTTCGTGATGCTCACGCTGAAACTTACGAAGACTATGAACGTGGACATTTGGAATTACTGGCAGTTCGCTTTCGTTGGATATGCGGTGACAACCGTGAGCGGAAGTCTGCCGATGGGAATTATTGCAGCCAGTGCACTTTCCATTCTGGCTCTGATCCTTGCAGATTATACCCAGCCTTTTGTGGAAAAGTTCTTCGGTATGCCGGGCATTTCATTTCCGCATCTGACGGCACTTGGATTTCTGCCGCTGGTCGTGCCTTTAAACTGGCTGATTGACAAGATTCCGGGACTCAATAAGCTGAATGCAAATCCGGAGACCATCAGAAAACGATTCGGTATCTTTGGAGAGCCGATGTCCATGGGGCTGATCATCGGCCTTGCGCTGGGCCTTTTAGGGGGACAGAAAATTGATGCCATCTTACAGCTTGCCATCACAATGGCAGCAGTCATGTATCTCATGCCGAAGATGGTAGCAATCCTGATGGAAGGGCTGATTCCAATCTCAGAGGCAGCCAGGGAGTTTATGGCAAAGCATTTCGGAGACAGAGAAATCTTTATCGGACTGGATGCGGCAGTTTCACTCGGAGAGCCGTCAGTTATCGCTGTAGGGCTTCTGCTCGTGCCGATCACAATTCTTTTGGCGATTGTGCTGCCTGGAAATAAACTGCTGCCGTTTGCAGATCTGGCGGTCATCCCGTTCATCGTATGCCTGATCACTGCCATGTCAAAGGGAAATGTTATCCGGGCACTGATCGTGGGAACGGTCGTTATGGCATGTGTATTACTGATGGCAACGAATCTGGCGCCGATCGAGACACAGATGGCCCTGACTGCAGGAATCAAAATGCCGGCGGGAGCTTCCCAGATCGGAAACCTGGACCGGGCAAACCTGATTTCATGGCTTTTCGTTAAGGTATTTTCACTGTTCGGCTAAACAACACATTTATTTATGAATTAAAGGAGAACAAAGATTATGGAAATGACAAAACAAGAATTTTTAAGCAAAGTGGACCACTCATTGTTAAAACCTCAGCTGACGAGGGAAGAGATTATGGAAGGACTTCAGTTTGCAAAGGAGAATCACTGTGCATCTGTCTGCATTAACCCGTGCAATCTGGATATGGCAAGAGAAGTACTTGCAGGTACGGACGTAAAGATTGGAACCGTGATCGGATTTCCTTCCGGAGCACATACGACGTTTTCAAAAGTGGCGGAGGCAGTGGATGCTTATGCAAGAGGGGCAGTGGAGCTTGATATGGTCATTGATATCGGGGCACTGAGGAATGGTGAATACGAGGATGTAAAAAAGGACATCGAGGCAGTGGTCAATGCGACACCGGGCATTGTAAAAGTCATTCTTGAGACAGCGTTTCTTACCAAAGAAGAAATCAGGAAAGGCTGTGAGCTGACAGAAGAAGCAGGAGCTGCTTACGTAAAGACATCCACAGGTTTTGCGCCGTCCGGGGCTGCAGCAGAGGATATCAGACTCATGAGGGAGACAGTTTCAGAAAAAGTCCATGTGAAAGCCGCAGGGGGAATCAATAACCTGGCAGACTGTATGGCTATGATCGAGGCGGGATCTGACCGGATCGGCATCAGCAGGACAAAAGCGATCCTGGAAGAATTCTAAGAGGAGAGTGATGTTATGAGAGAGACTTCTTTACTGCTGGCCGGAGGCATGAAGAAAGAAAAAGCCCAAAAGGCGGCAGAGCTTCTGAAAGAAGGACTGAAAGAAAAGAACATAATGGCCGAGGTGACATTTGTAAATACATATGAGGTGACGGACTTAAAAAGTCTGGAAGAAGGCCATGATATGGTGATCTCTACTGCTACAGGCAATCTGAATACATCGCTTCCGGTACTGCAGGGATTGTGTCTTTTATATCCATGGATGGGGACCGGGAAACTGTATGAGGAAGTAGAAAAGAATCTTTAAGGCAAATAAAGGGAGGAAACAGAATGGAGCAGATTTTCAGAGAAGATCTCATCTGGCTGGATGAAACGTTTGAAGACAAAGACCAGTTTTTTGATAAGATCGGGAAAAGGCTTTATGAAAAAGGCAAAGTAAAGGAAAGTTTTGCCGATGGGCTGAAGAGCAGGGAAGCAGTTTATCCTACAGGTCTAAAGACCGAATCATATGAGATTGCGATTCCGCATACGGATGTGGAACATGTAAGAGAGGCATCCATATCTTTTGTAAGATTTAAAGAAACGGTTTTGTTTTCGCACATGGGAGAGCCTGAAATCCAGGTGAACGCAAAGTTTGCTTTTGTTCTGGGCGTTAAAGAGCCGAGTCAGCAGGTGGAGGTGCTGAGTACTCTGGTTTTGCTGATATCCAATGAAGCAGAAATGGCTAAGCTCGAAGTTCTGAATTCACCGGCGCAGATTTGTGCACTGCTGAATGAATTTTTCAAAGAGCATATGCAGAAAGGGTTAAAATGATGAAGATACAGCGCAGAAAGAAAAAAGAAACACTCATAGACAGTCTTCATTTGGGGCGAAGCGTCGGCAGAGCATTTCTTTCTTACAGATGTATTATATCATAACCGGGCACTATTTTCCAGGGACTTGCGATGCAGGTCCCTGTTGTCTGAATGAGAGGAGGTTTTTTGATGGAGATTGACTTAAAAAAGCTGGAGGGAGCCTGCTCCTGCCAAAGAGAACATCACGCAGATATTGATAAGATTCTTTTGGAGGAGGGAGCTGTCGAAAAACTGCCGCTTTTGCTGAAAGATACACCTTATCAGAATCTTGTCATGATCTGCGATGAAAATACTTATGAAATAGCCGGGAAACAGACGGAACAGCTGCTTCATATTTCAGAAACAGTCATGCTGAAGGGGAGCGGGGTCCATGCGGATGAAACCAGTGTGGCATATGTGATGGGACAGCTGAAAGGAAGAGAACGGCCGGATGCATTGATCACGGTCGGGTCCGGCACGCTTCACGACATTACCAGATACTGTGCCTTTGACCTTGGAATACCGTTTATATCTGTGCCGACGGCTGCCAGTGTGGATGGCTACACATCTACAGTTGCGGCTATGACACTTCAGGGATTTAAAAAGACAGTGCCCTCCTGTGCGCCGAAGATCATTGCGGCAGACAGCAGGGTGCTGAAAGAAGCTCCGCTCCGCCTTACAGCTTCGGGTGTAGGTGACCTGCTGGGGAAATATACGGCGCTTGCGGACTGGAAGCTGGCACATCTGCTGACAGGAGAATATTTTTGCCCGAGAGTCTGCGGCTTTGAGGAAGAGGCTCTTGAGATTATGTGTAAAAGTCTTCCGGGACTAAAGAAGGGTGAGATATCTGCTTATGAACAGCTCATGTACGGTCTCTTGCTTTCCGGACTGGCGATCCAGATGGTGGGGAATTCCCGTCCTGCTTCAGGGACAGAGCATCATATGTCTCATCTGTGGGAGATGGAGGCAGTCAATTCCTGTCTTGATTTTTACCACGGAGAAAAAGTAGGCACCGGCCTGGTCATCTCTTCTGAGATTTATCACAGAGCAGCAGAATGTCTGAGAAATGGCCGTTACGGTATAAAAAGATCTGTGCCTTTAGAGAAAGAACTGATAAGGAAATGCTTTGCAGGCAGGGGATTGAATGATATTATATTAGATGAGAATCAACCGAATGTGCTGGATCAGATTTCACCCTCTGTACTGAAAGAAAAAGAAGACCGGATCATAGAGATCCTTGAGCAGGTGCCGAAGGCAGAAACGTTAAGGGCATACCTTGACCAGGCCGGCGGAGTCAGTTCCCTGGAAGACCTTGGACTTGAAAAGAGGATGAAAGCATTGACAGCCAGAGTATCTCCATATGTCCGGCAGCGGCTGACTTTCATGCGGATATTAAAATACTATGATTTTTATGAGTCAGTGATTCAGGGATAAGGAAAGGAAAATTATGAGGACAGGGAAATATTGCAGGGAATGTCTGTTTCGGAGTGAAGAGCGGAAAGTGGAACAGGAGCAGAACGAAGAGAAGAAACAGCTGTTTCTTGACCAGGTGAGGGCAGTTTTAAGAGATGAGGATTTAGAATTGTCTCCGCCGGAATATCTGGCTGAATTTACAGAACTGTATGAGCGGCATTTTGGGGAGCAGACAGCCTTTGATCCGCTGAAGAAGCATTTTAATGAACTGATGCTTAAAAAAGAGCCGGAGATCAGAAGAAGAATTGAGGCGTCAGAAGATCCGGTGGCCACAGCGATTCGGGCAGCGCAGGCGGGAAACTACATAGACTATATCGCTCTGGGCGAGGTTGACGGGGATCAGTTGGAACAGCTTCTGTTTCAAAACGGAGAAAAGGGGCTGAAACCTGAGGTTTACGATTCCTTTCGGACAGATCTGAGTTCTGCAGAAAACCTTGTCTATATTACAGATAACTGCGGTGAGATCGTGGTGGATAAGGTTTTGATCCAGGAACTGAAAAAATCATATCCCCAGGTTAATGTCACAGTGATTGTTCGCGGAGCATGTGTGGCGAATGATGCGTCTATGGAGGATGCAGTACAGGTGGGTCTTCCTGACGAAGCCAGGGTGATTGGAAATGGTACGAGAATCGCAGGGACCAGCTTAAACAGGATCAGCAGGGAAGCAAAAGAATTGATTGAGAGAGCTGACTTGATCATAGCAAAAGGACAGGGAAATTATGAAACTTTATCCGGATGCGGGCTGAACGTATATTATCTTTTCTTGTGCAAATGCGATTATTTTGTAAAGCGGTTTGAGGGGGAATATCTGCAGCATATGTTTATAAAGGAAATGTAAAAAATTTTTCAAAAGATCCATAATAAATAGTATCCTGCTTCTGACGGGATACTATTTTTATATGGAGGAAAAGTTTATGGAATCAAATATTTATGGTTATGCCCGTGTGTCAACCAGGGACCAAAATGAGAGCAGACAGCTTCTTGCACTGGAAGCGTTCGGGGTGGAGAGTAAGAAGATTTACCTGGACAAATTGAGCGGAAAAAACTTTGACAGACCCAGTTACAGGAAACTGACAAAGATACTGAGGAGGGGAGATGTACTGGTGATCCAGAGCATAGACAGGCTTGGGCGGAACTACGGCGAAATCCTGGAGCAGTGGAGGATCGTCACGAAAGAAATCAAAGCCGATATCGTTGTTCTCGATATGCCGCTTTTGGATACGAGAAAAAAACAGGATGATCTCACAGGCACATTTATCGCCGATCTGGTACTTCAGATCTTAAGCTATGTGGCCCAGACAGAACGGGAAAACATAAAGAAGCGCCAACAGGAAGGAATCAGAGCGGCCAAACTGAGAGGCGTTCATTTTGGGAGGCCGAGGAAACCAATACCGGAGAAATTTTATGAATTAAAAGAAAAGTGGAAACGGGGTGAAATCTCATCGAGAAAAGCCGCTGCACAGCTTCAGATTGCTCAGGATACATTTCTTAGGTGGGTGAGAGGACAGAAGTAAAAGAAATGGTAGAGATTATCATTCAGTCCATTTTATACATAAAACTGCAAAAAATATTGATATTTTAAGAGATAAATTCATTTCTTACAGTATACATTGAGTGAACGAAAAAGTCTGCTTTATCGTTCGCTGGAGGTAAGATATGATACAGAAGAAAAAAGATTTGAGGAACAGGCTTTTAGAATATTTGGCAGAGGAGGCGGGCTGTCAGGAAATGTCCGATCTGCCTACCAGTTTTTGGTTTCCTGTGGCATGTTTTATCGCCGGTTCTGTTAAGGCTGAACGTTTCAGCGCGAGGGAATGGAATGAGGCTGTCAGATATCTGACGGGGGAGAATATTCGGTTTGCTTCTCCCGTGCAGGCACAGAAATTTTTAGAAGTAAATAAGGACAATTTTCATACGGATAAAAAGGCAGGTAAAAGGATGTAATGTCTGTTGCAGACGGATGTTGTATGGGGTAAGATATTGTAGGAAGAAAACTAAAATATCACTTATATAATATCCAGGAGGTTTTATGAAATCATACAGAGAAGTACTGCATTTTCATCTGCCGTCCAGACGGGGGATTGTGAATATTACGGATAAAGTCCAGGATGCTGTGGATAAAAGCGGTGTAAAAGAAGGCATGGTGTTGGTAAATGCCATGAATATCACGGCAAGTGTTTTCATCAATGACGATGAATCCGGACTGCACCATGACTATGAGAAATGGCTTGAGAAACTGGCACCGGAAAAGCCTTACAGCCAGTACCGGCATAACGGATTTGAGGACAATGCGGATGCCCATCTGAAACGGACGGTCATGGGCAGGGAAGCTGTTGTAGCCATTACCGAAGGGCGTCTGGATTTCGGGACATGGGAACAGATTTTTTATTATGAGTTCGACGGCAGACGGGACAAGCGTGTGCTGATCAAAATTATCGGAGAATGATATGGAAAACCAATGGATCAGAACAGAACTGCTTTTGGGAGAAGAAGCGGTGGAAAGATTAAAAAATTCCCGTGTGGCCGTATTCGGTGTCGGGGGAGTTGGCGGATATGTGGCAGAGGCATTGGCAAGGACCGGTGTCGGAACTTTTGACCTGATCGATAAGGATACGGTGTCCGTTTCCAATATCAACCGTCAGATCATCGCCACGCACAGCACTGTCGGCAGGGTCAAAGTGGAAGCCATGAAGGAAAGGATACTGGAGATTAACCCGGAGGCAGAGGTTCATATCCACAAGTGTTTTTTTCTGCCGGAAAATGCATCGGAATTTGATTTCAGCAAGTATTCTTATGTGGTAGACGCAGTAGACACGGTGACTGCAAAGATCGAACTTGTGATGCAGGCACAGAAAGCCGGTGTACCGATCATCAGCAGTATGGGAGCAGGCAACAAGCTGGACCCGTCAAAATTTGAGGTGACAGATATCTATAAGACATCTGTCTGCCCGCTGGCAAGAGTGATGCGCAGGGAACTGAAAAAGAGAGACGTGAAACATTTGAAAGTAGTCTATTCCACGGAAAAGGCACTGGAGCCTAAGTTTGACCTTTCAGAGAAGGAAGGAAGAAGGGCAGTGCCGGGAAGTGTTGCATTTGTACCCTCTGCAGCAGGTCTGATTGCGGCAGGGGAAGTCATCAATGATTTGATCCGTAATAGACAATGATATGATAAAAAAAGCTGTTTGGCCTGAAAGCCGACAGCTTCTTTTATTATGGGGGAATTCTATGAGTTATTCACCCCTATTTCCGTGGCACTTTTGAAATGCGCTCCTCCAATAGAGGTAAATAACTTCCGAAAAGTGGCACCTTTTTTTGACAGAGGTCCTTCTCCAACAGACATTACGTCCATTTTCAACACGATTGGAGTGAGGCATTCTAAGAGCCGAACGGAAATCATGTGGAAAATGTCATAGAATTCCAATGACACTTTGTATTCCAAGGCTTACCAAAGTTATAGCTGCCCAGCAGCAGAATCCCATAAAAATCGGTTTTGCTCCGGTTTTTATAAGTTTTACAATGTGAGTATTCAGTCCGATGGCCGCCATTGCCATAACGATAAAAAACTTGCTTAGATTCTTTAAAGGATCTGTCACTGCAGGAGAAAGCGAAAAAACAGTTGTGATAACAGAGGCAAGGATAAAAAACAGCACAAACATCGGAAAAACTTGCTTCAGGCTGAAATTTGAGCCGCTTTCTTCCAATGCTTCTTCCTTTTTCCCGGCACGGAAAATCGCAAGCGCCAGAGTGATCGGAATAATTGCCAGAGTTCTTGTAAGTTTCACAATCGTAGCAGCATTCAATGTATTGCTGCCATGAATTCCATCCCATGCTGCTGCGGTGGCAGTGACGGAGGATGTATCGTTGACGGCTGTGCCTGCAAACAGTCCAAAGCCTTCATTGGACAGGTGAAGCATATTTCCGAGTGCTGGAAATACAAGAGCAGCAATCACATTGAACAGAAAGATAACGGAGATAGACTGTGCAATCTCCTCATCATCGGCTTCGATCACAGGTGCTGTGGCCGCGATGGCAGAGCCTCCGCAGATGGAAGAACCTACGCCGATCAGTGCAGAAACTTTGGGATCCATGTGAAGAAGTCTGTACAACAGGAACGACACGATCAAAGAAGTAGTGATGGTAGACAAAATGATGGGCAGGGACTGCTGCCCTTTTGCCAGGATATCGGTAAGATTCATGCCGAATCCGAGGAGGATGACCGCATACTGTAATATTTTCTTTGAGGTAAAGGCAATTCCGGGCTGCATGGTACCTTTGTCTTTGATGAGCAGCGTCAATACCATGCCGATTAAAATGGAAAATACAGGGCCTCCGATCACCGGGACCAGATTTCCCAGAAACCATGCGGGCACAGAGATTCCGATACAGAGCAGAAGCCCTGACCAATGGACTTTTAAAAAATTCATAACTATGATCCTCTTTCTTTCATTTTTTATAATCGCTGGGGACAGCGACAGAAAAAATTATATCATGACATGATGATAATATAAAATTATATATAATTATAATATGATAATTTATTTTGATGATTTTGGCTGTGAAATAAAAGAATATATACATTTCTCATAATTTCTATTGAATAAACCGTTCATATATGTTAATCTGACTGTATACATAGTCAAAGAATGAAAAGGAGATGCATTTAAGTGAGCGGAGCAAAATTAACAGAAGCAGAATCAGTAGTAATGAGATGTATTTGGAATTATGAGAAAGAAGAGATCCCGTTTTTGACATTAATAGAAGAGCTGAAGGATAAGTATGGTAAAGATTACAAGAGAACGACTGTGCGCACATTTCTTTTTGATCTGGAAGCAAAGGGATATGCGGTGGTTGAGAGACGGGGCAAATTTTCGTATGTGAAGCCGGTTGTCAAAAAAGATGAATACAAGAAAGTCAAGGCAGAAGAGGTATTGGATATCTGGTTTGACGGATCAGCAAAAAAATTTATCAGTGCTCTCAGCGAGAGAATATCTGAGGATGAGGGTCAAAAACTGAACAAACTGCTGGACGAATTGGATGCCGATTGATCTGACAGAGTATCAGAGGCAGGAAAAGTTCAGAATAGGAGAGAAGAGACATTCTGATTTGCAGGGATGTCTTTTTTTATAGATATTCAAGACAAAGGAGAATGATATGCTGGATTTTAGGATTTTTACATTTCTTGAAGTATGTAAACAGATGAATTTTACAAAGGCAGCTAAGAAACTGAATATTACACAGCCTGCGGTGTCACAGCATATAAGATGGCTTGAAAAGGAATACGGGATAAAGCTGTTTGAGATGGAAGGGAAAAAGCTGAGTCTTACCGAAGAAGGAGATCTGTTCCGGAATGCGGCTATGACATTTCAGCACGATGAGATGTACTTAAAACATAAAATTCAGGAAATAAAAAAGGGAAAACGCAGGATTTATTTCGGAGCCACTTTGACGATCGGAGATTTTATTCTTCCCCGTGCAGCTGCTGAATTTATTAAAATGCATCCCGACACAGAAGTTTCCATAAGGATCGCAAATACAGAGGATCTCTTGAATCAGCTGGATCAGGGCGAGATTGATTTTGCCATGGTTGAAGGATATTTTGAAAAGAAGGAATATGATTACCGCATATATTCCAGGGAATCCTATATTGCTGTCTGCGGAAGAGACTATTGTTTTCAAAAGGAACCGGAGGTGCTGGAAGATCTGCTTTCTGAACCTTTGATAACAAGAGAGGCGGGATCAGGTACGAGAGAGATTATGGAAAAAAGTCTGGATGGAAGGAACTTAAAGATCGGAGACTTTAAGAAAAACCACGAGGCCAGCAGTCTGCATATGATAAAAAAACTGGTGGCTGAAGGGTGTGGGATTACCTTCCTGTATGAGGCAGCCGCAGGAGAAGAATTAAGAGACGGTATACTGAGAAAACTGGAATTAAAAGATTTTCCGGTAGTTCATGATTTTACATTCGTGTGGAGGAATCATAGCATTTTTTCACAAGATTACCTTAATATATTCAACAGTTTGCACAAAGATGATGAATATACAATATAAATAGACAATAAATTAACGAATACTGTTGACATAACTTTCACAAAGTGATACTATTAGCTCACAAATATTTAGCTTACAAAGTATTGGCAGGCTAATAGTAGGGATGCTAATAAGTTCTAATGTAAGAGCAAACAGGAGGAAAAAAGAAAATGGTTGAATTTAAATTGACAAAAGAACAGCTGCTTGCACAGCAGATGTTCAGAGATTTTGCAGAAACAGAAATCAAACCAATTGCCAGAGATATGGATGAAACAGAAGAATTCAGCATGGAACTGCTTGAGAAGATGAAGAAATTTGGTCTTATGGGAATTCCATATTCCAAAGAATACGGCGGAGAGGGTGCCGATGTCCTAACATATACACTCTGCATGGAAGAGATGTCTAAAGCAGACGCTTCCACAGGAATCACGATTTCCGTACATACCTCATTATGCTGTTCCTGCATCAATGACTTTGCTTCCGAAGAGCAGAAACAGAAATACCTTCGTCCGCTGGTTGACGGGTCTAAAGTGGGATGCTTTGGTCTTACAGAGCCTGGAGCGGGTACAGATGCCAGCGGTGTGAAGACAAGTGCTGTGCTGGACGGTGATCATTATATATTAAACGGACAGAAAGTATTTACCACAAACTCAGGTTTTGCCGACACTTTTATCATTTTTGCATTGACAGACAAGAGTGCGGGAACAAGAGGAATGTCTGCATTTATCGTTGACAGGAACACACCGGGATTAGAAGTCAGCAAGAACATTCCGCGTATGGGTATCCGTGCTGCTTCCAACTGTGAAGTTGCCCTGGTTGATGTAAGGGTACCCAAAGAAAATGTGATCGCAGGTGAAGGAAAAGGATATAAGATCGCGATGTCTGCACTGGCAGGCGGAAGGATCGGGATCGGAGCTCAGTCCGTAGGAATTGCACAGGGTGCACTGGACGAAGCCATCAAATATGTAAAAGAAAGAAAACAGTTTGGAAAACCGATTGCGAAATTCCAGAATACACAGTTCCTGATCGCAGAACTTCAGGTGAAAATTGACGCTGCACGCCTTATGGTATGGAGAGCGGCAAAAGCCAAAGACGATCATGAAAATTATGCTCCGCTGGCAGCATCCTGCAAATTATTTGCATCCGATGTGGCAGTGGAAGTGACAAGAGCAGCTGTACAGCTTCTCGGAGGATACGGTTACTCCAGAGAATATCCGGTTGAGAGAATGTATCGTGACGCCAAGATCACAGAGATTTATGAAGGTACATCTGAGGCCATGAAGATGATCGTAGGCGGCGGATTGTTAAGATAAGCTTAGAGCGGAAGGAGAATATAGAGATGAAAATCGTTGTTTGTGCAAAACAAGTACCAGATACAACTGAAGTAAAATTAGATCCAAAGACGAATACCCTGATCAGAGACGGTGTTCCAAGTATCATCAATCCGGATGATAAGGCGGGGATCGAAGCTGCCCTGCAGTTAAAAGAAAAATGCCCGGGAAGCACGGTGACTGTTATTTCCATGGGACCGCCTCAGGCAGATGTGGCATTGAGAGAAGCGCTTGCTATGGGATGTGATGACGCAGTTCTTGTCTCTGACAGAGCGTTCGGGGGAGCAGACACATGGGCTACCTCTTCCACAATCGCAGCGGCTATCAAAAAATTAGATTATGATGTGATCATCACAGGACGCCAGGCAATCGACGGTGACACTGCACAGGTAGGTCCGCAGATTGCAGAGCACCTTGGGATTCCTCAGGTGAGCTACGTGGAAGAATTGGATGTGGAAGGGACTGACACCCTGGTTGTACAGAGACAGTTTGAAGACCGCCATCAGATTATTGAAGTAAAAACTCCTTGTCTGATCACAGCGCTGGCTGAATTGGCAGATCCGAGATATATGACGGTTCACGGTGCATTTGATGCATACAGAGAAAAAGAGGTCAAAGTCTGGGGACTTGCAGATTTGGAAGACACCGTAGATCAGGCAAACATTGGATTAAAAGGATCTCCTACAAGAGTAAAGAAATCCTTTACAAAGCAGGCCAAAGGTGCAGGAACCATTTTAAAAGATTTATCAGCAGACGAAGCAGTAACAGCGATTGTTGATAAACTTCAGGAAAAGCACATCATTTAAGCGAGGAGGAGAATGAAAAATGAGCAGAGACGTATACGTATTCGCTGAACAGAGAGACGGCGAACTTCAGAAAGTCGGAATCGAATTAGTTGGCAAAGCAAGAGAACTGGCAGATGATCTTGGACAGCAGGTTGCTGCAGTGCTGCTCGGGTCAGGCGTGAAAGATAAAGCGCAGGAACTGATTGCCTGCGGAGCAGATAAAGTCGTTGTTGTAGATGATGTTATGCTGGAAGAGTATGTGACAGAGCCTTATACAAAGGCACTTACAGCGGTGATCAATGCAAAAGATCCCGAGATCGTGCTTTATGGGGCATCTTCCATCGGACGTGACCTTGCACCGAGAGTATCTGCAAGAATTCACACAGGACTGACAGCAGACTGTACTGCACTCGAAATTGATGAGGAGACAAAGCTTCTTATGATGACCCGTCCGGCATTCGGCGGAAATATCATGGCAACGATCGTATGTGAAGATTTCCGTCCTCAGATGGCAACCGTCCGTCCGGGTGTTATGAAAGCGCTGGAAAGCGATGCATCCAGAAGCGGTGAAGTTGAAGAATTCAAGGTGAAATTCTCTGATGCAGACATGAATGTAAAGGTACGTGAGACCGTGAAGACGGCTCATAAATCTGTGGATATCACAGAAGCGAAGATCCTTGTTTCCGGAGGACGCGGGATCGGAAGCGCAGAGAAATTTAAGATGTTAGAGGAACTTGCCGGTGTTATGGAAGGCGAAGTATCTTCTTCCAGAGCATGTGTGGATTCAGGATGGATCAGCGCTGACCGCCAGGTCGGACAGACAGGAAAGACGGTTCGTCCGGAATTATATCTGGCCTGCGGTATTTCAGGAGCCATCCAGCATGCAGCTGGTATGGAAAATTCTGATTTTATCGTTGCTATCAACCGCGATGAAGATGCGCCGATCTTTGACATTGCGGATCTTGGAATCGTAGGAGACTTAAATGCGATCGTGCCGAAGCTTACGGAAGCGGTTAAAGCTGTGAAAGCTAAATAAGATACATAGAAATAAATATATATGATACAATTAAGAAGGAAAATACCGAGGGAGTTTTCCTTCTTTTTGTATATTTTGGTTGAGAGATAAAACAAAAAATAGACTGTTTATTTGAAACAGGAGATTATGAACAATAATATTTAAAGTAATAAAATTTGTTTTTATTATATTTCCAAATGTTATAGGGTTTTAGATGTTATATTCACATTTCAAAAATATCAAATTACAAGAAAAATATGATATATTATGTACATATGGAATGAAATTAAATTATCAAGTGAAAATTTCAAATAAAACAGGAGAAGGCAAATTTAAGTTTGATGATTACGAAATAAGTAAGGGTCAGATAGATATAATTCCTAAAACAGGGGGTATAGAGAAGGTATATGCTGTTCATTATTACAAAAATAATATAAAGGCGATATTGCCGATAGAGTTATATACAAATGGTATAGATAGTTATAATGCGCAAAGATTATATTATCAACTTACCGGATATACGATAGATAAGATTGCTCAAACACCACATGAGTATTATGGAACCTTATATCTGGTAGTGAAGGACTATCAAAATAATTATTTTACCAATATGATTGTTTATGAAATCCAAAAAGAAAATATGTCTAATGTTAAAACTAGAATTTATTCGGATATTGATTTACTATATGTATATAATAAGAACATTAGTGTCTTGCCAGAATTTGATACTAACCAGATGAGAGAGTATCAATATCTAAAGAATAAGCTTAACGAGATATTATAGATTGAAAATTAATTATTGTAATTATAGGATATTTTTATTCTTATAATTTTTTTATTTTCATGTTCTTTGATGAGATAATGATATTTTATAATAGGTTTACAACTTTTTAATGTCGTTCTGATATGATAAAATGCAAGAAAGAAATTCTGCACCCACAAGGCACACCGTATTTCATACCCTTCGGGTGCACGTGCTTCGCACGATAAGGTATAAAAATATTCATATAGGAGATTAAACTTTGGAAGAATATATTTTGAAAAAAGATGGGTTATCTTTGGAGAAATTAAAAAGTCTCTCATATCATTCTGATCTGGGAATTCATTTGAAGAAGAATTTGCATTATTTTGATAAGGAAATTTTGTTTAAGGAATTAGATAGAATTAATGAGTGGTATGATTCTTGTAATATTTTGCATAATATTGCAATAGATTATCGAATTAAGAGTATACAATCTGCTCGATTAAAATATGAGATATATTATCCAGACCATCAGGCAAGAAAGGTTTTTGATGATATGCTAGGTTTTCGAGCATTATGTGATAATTATGAAGAAGTATTAATGATTAAAAATTATGAAAATATTCGTGTTGCTGATATGTCAGAGGGAAAAACACAGGATGATGGATATAGAGGAGTACATGCTTATTTTCAATTGAGTAATTATCACTATCCAATAGAGATACAGTATAATACATATTACGATAGACAATTAAATAACTGGCTCCATAAATATATCTATAAACGTAAGTATGATAACTTAGTTGGCTGGACATTGCGAAGAGCATATGAAAGTGGTAGAATCAGAACAGAATATGAATTCAGGGAGGTGCTAAGTCATGTGTTATCTGATTGCAAAGAAATTTAATGATATTGGTTGTCTGGCTTTACAGACCTCTCATGGTCAGCATTTGGCGGACTTTAAGAGAAAACTGATTGCTGAAATAGGAACAGATAAAGTGCAGTTAGTTACAATTAGCCGCCCATCAGCGTATGGAGAATATGAGCCATATCGATTTGTTGATACGGAACAGGAATTTGAACAGATAGTGAAAAGAATGTAATGATATGTTGCCAGGCAGTTGATTTAGTATGGAGATTGGAAAAAACAGAAAGCAAATTGGTGTGTGGTAGTAACGTGATATAAATCAAAGAAAAAAGGGTGAGTCAGATGAAGAATAAAGCCGCTATTCCGGTTGGATATGAAGATCTGAAAGAAATTATAGAACAAGGTAAGTATTATGTAGACAAATTCAAGAAGAATATGACCGGCATCGCTATGTGCTGTGCGGAAACGCTCTGGTAGGCAAGGAGTAAGAGCAGTATCAGAATATTCTGGACCTTGAAGATGATCCGCTGCTCTATGTGGATGCGCTAACATTTTTGTCCATGTGTTTAGTAAAATATCATAAGAAAAATGCAATTATACTGATTGACGAATACGATGTTCCACTGGAAAATGCTTGGTTTTCCGGATTCTATGAGGACATGGTGGATTATATCCGCTCTCTTAATTATGAGTTAGATGATAAATATGAAGAAGTGATGCAATGGTTCGATGGATATCAGTTTGGTGGACGGGACATTTATAATACCTGGAGCATCATCAATTATGCAGATACGGCACGATTAGACCGCAATGCTTTTCCCAGGCCCTATTGGTCCAACACATCTTCCAACAGCATTATTCAGGAACTGGTAGAAGAAGCAGACTTTGAGACAAGAAATGAGATCGAGAGTCTGATTGTGGGAGACACTATTGAGAAACCAGTTCATGAGGATATTACTTATGGGGATATTCATGAGTCAAGGGATAACCTTTGGAATTTCCTGTACTTTACCGGTTATCTGAAAAAGACAGGAGAGCGGCCGCAGGAAGAAAGTATTTATCTGGAACTGGCGATACCTAATGCGGAGATCCGTTCCATCTACCGCAATACAATCCTCACATGGTTCGACAAAAAGATACAGAAAGCTGATTTAAGCCCTTGGTTTACTGCAATTGAAATGGATGACTGTGAAGCTTTTGGAAACTTTGTTTCTGACCAGCTTCTGAATACCATCAGTTTTTTTCGATTATGCAGAGTACTATTGCCACGGTTTTCTCACAGGTCTTCTAAAGACTTCACAGAAATACAGGGTCCTTTCTAATCGGGACAGCGGTACAGGAAGGCCCGATATTCTTATGAAGACTCCTTCTGTTCGCGGCGGGGCGGTGATACTGGAACTGAAAGTGGCGGCAAGCTTTCAAAAGATGGAGGATGCCGACCTGGAAGCCCTGGCACAGATCGAGGACCGGAATTATGAAGTGGATCTGCGCGCTGAAGGATACAGCAATATTAAGAAATATGGTATTTGTTTCTATCAAAAAGAATGTCTGGTGATGAGTACGACATACATAGAACAATGATAAAGTTCCGAAGAATGATGAATTTTTACATCAATTCTTCGGAATTTTTTTGTATATAAATTTTGATATCCCAAAAAAATATTGTTGTTTAGTTGTATTTTGATATTATTGTTGACAATATTTCATTGAAGTGCTAATATAAACTCAAAAGTTAATCAAAATATAACCATAAAAGTTGGGAAGTGTGTTATGAACAGAAAAAGACGAAATGCAATGATGGTTTTTGGAGCCTTTGCCATATTGTTTACCGGTTATCCTCATGTGTGGTCTATTTATCAGCCGTATGTGATGAAAGCAGCCGGGTGGAGCACCGGTCAGGCATCCATCTGCTTTTATCTTCCCACGATGTTTTTTGTGCTGGGAAATATTTTAGGCGGCAGGCTTCAGGACAAAAAAGGGCCCGCACCGGCCATGTTTATCGGAGGAGGAATCCTGACCGCCGGGGTCCTGATTTCAAGATATATGCTTCTTCCGTCACCCATATGGATGTATCTGACATTTGGAGTTATGCAGGGCATCGGATCTGGAATGATCTATGCACCGATCCTCTCCACAGCGCAGAAGTGGTTTCCGGGAAGAACAGGGTTTGCATCCGGTGTTGTGATCACGGCAAACGGGATCTGCGGCCTTCTGATGGCACCAATCAGCAAAACACTTTTGGAAGCCGGAGGTCCGCAGCTGGCATTTTTGACTGTGGGATTACTGATTGGAGTCTCATGGATTTTGGGAACCATGTTTATCAGGAAACCAGAGGAAACAGCAGAGGAAAAAATGCCGGTATTTTACGGGGAAACGCATCAATACACCTCGGCAGAGATGGTGAAGACCAGAAAATTTTATTACTTGCTGTGCACAATGATGTGCGGGCTTATGGCATATTACCTCACATCGCCGTTATCGCAGACACTGCAGACGGACCGAGGCGTCAGCGCAGCTCTTGCAGTGGGTTCGGTCATGGCAGGTTCCATATTGAATGCAGGGATGAGGCTCGTGCTCCCGTCCCTTTCAGATAAAATCGGCAGGATACAGTGCATCAAAGGTGTGATTCTGCTTTCTATGGCAGCTATGGTGTTTCTGATAACAGGACAGAAAATACTGACAACTCTGGCGGTGATTCTGATCTATGGCTGTTTTGGAGGAATTATGGGGAGTTTTCCTTCTCTGGCAAGTTCCATTTTCGGACTGAAACATTCCGGGCAGAATTATGGAATCGTGATGTTTGGGATTGTTGTTGTGACAGCGTTGTCTCCCTGCATTACAAACTTTATTGCGGCAGGGCAGTACCCGGTGAATATGACATTTTTTATCGGCTTTGTATTTTCAGCAGCGGCATTTCTGTTTTTAACTAAGCTGGAAAAAGAAATAAAAAATGAAAAACAGGAAGAACAGAAACAAGAGTTAAAACCACAGATAAAGTTACAGTTGAAATGATATAAAGAGGAAGGAAGTATCAATTATGGCATTAGTAAAAATGAAACAATTACTGCAGCAGGCAAAAGAAGAAAACAGAGGATGCGGCGCATTCAGTGTCGGAAATATGGAGATGATCAAAGGGGCCGTCAAAGCCGCAGAAGAAATGAATACACCGATCATTCTGCAGATTGCAGAGGTGCGTTTGCAACATTCTCCCCTACATTTAATGGGCCCGATGATGGTCCAGGCCGCAAAGGAAGCGAAGGTGGATGTAGCAGTTCATTTAGATCACGGTCTCACACTGGAGACTGTAAAAAAGGCGCTGGAATTAGGATTTACTTCTGTCATGCTGGATGCTTCCAGAGATCCGTTTGAGGAAAATATAAAAAAGACAAAAGAAGTGGTGAAACTGGCAGCAGAGTATGGAGCAACTGTGGAGGCCGAACTGGGTCTTGTGGGCGGAAGCGAAGACGGAAAGAGTGATCACGGGATTCAGTGTACCAATCCGCAGGATGCAAGAATATTCTGTGAACAGACCGATGTAGATGCGCTGGCAGTGGCCATCGGAAATGCGCATGGGGATTATCCGGTGGCGCCGACGCTGGAATTTAGTGTTTTAGAAGAAATCCGCGATATTACCGGGAAACCTCTGGTGCTTCACGGCGGAAGCGGAATTACAGATGATGACTTCAGAAAAGCTATTTCTCTTGGAATCTGCAAGGTCAACATTGCAACAGCAAGCTTTAACAGTCTGACGAAAGAAGCAGAAAAATACATAGAGACAGAAGGAAAACATAATTATTTTGATATGAATGAAGCTATGGTAAAGGGTGTCTATGACAACGTAAAACGCCATATTGAAATCTTTAACTGCAAGTAAGGGTATTCCAAATTATATTTTGTTAAAAAGGAGAAGCGTACCGGCTCAACTTACCGGGACACTTCTTCTTTTTTATAAAGAAATCTGATTCCATGGCGGGAGAAAACCAGAGATTATTGAATATTCAGCAGAGTATGATATAATAGTATCAACAATGCGTGCGCGAGAACGCAGGAGGAGAAAGAGTATGGCAGTTACGATTCAGCAGATTGCAGACCTGGCCGGGGTATCCAGAGGTACGGTTGACCGGGCATTAAATAACCGGGGGAGAATTCGTCCGGAAGTAGCAGAGAAGATTAAAGAGATCGCAAAGGAACTTGGATATCAGCCCAATATGGCGGCGAAGGCACTTTCCACCGCCAATCACGCACTTCAGATCGGAGTTATCATTCAATATGCAGAGACCCCGTTTATGAAGGCTGTGCTGGAAGGCACGGAATCTGCGAAGGAGGAAGTAGAACGCTTTGGAGGACAGGTTTTTGTGGAACGTATCCACGGCGGGGATGTAAAGAAACTGCTCAGGATAATGAAGGATTTCAGGGAAGCCGGGGTAAAAGGAATCGCACTTGTTCCGACAGATGATGAATTATTGAAAAAGACCATTAATGAGTTCGTGGAAAAAGATGGGATTTCAGTTATTACGATCAACTCCGATCTGGAAGATACAAAAAGGCTCTGCTTTATCGGACAGGATTCTTACGCCAGCGGCAGGGTTGCGGGAGGACTCATGGGCGAAATTATCCCCGGGGACGGACAGGTTATGATCCTGTCAGGCTCCCAGGAAAATGTGGCGACTATGGAGCGTACGAGGGGATTCGCGGACGAACTGGAACATCATTATCCAGGGATAAAGGTGCTGGAGCCAAGATATGCTTATGATGACGACTGGGTTGCGGGGAAGCTTTTGGAAGAGCAGCTGGAAGAGACACCGAATCTGGCAGGTGTCTATCTCACGGCACAGGGGGAAAGCGGAGTATGTGATACATTAAAAAAATACAGGCTGGAGCAGAAAATCAAGGTTATTGCCCATGACTACGAGGGGGAAAACCGGAAAAATCTTAAAGAGGGGGTCATTAATTTTATTCTGAGACAGAATTCCTATGTCCAGGGATATGAGTCGGTCATGGAATTGTTTCATACACTCTGCGGCAATCCAACAAGACAGGGTGAGTTTTGGTATACGGATATTGTGATCAAAACAAGATGTAATCTTTAATCTCATAAAAATATGATAAAAATATTATCAATACATTATTAATTCAAAAGGACTATTTATATAAAGTGTATAAATAAAAATACAATATCAAAGGATGATATTGTATTTTTTTGTGCAAAAGGGATAATACAAGTGAATGTACCTAAAAAATAATTATAATAATTGTGCATATTGTTGATTGCGTGCACGCGCACGCAATGTTATCATAAGTTCACAATCAAAATGAAACAACAAGTCAATAACAAACATATGGAGGTAGAGTAATGTTAAATGTAGGTGTAATCGGATGCGGCGGAATGGGAAAAGATCATATTAAACGTCTCACGAACAAAATCCAGGGAGCAAATGTAGTGGCAGTGTCTGATGTCTTCGAAGAAGGGGCAAAAGAAGCGGCTGCATTGGCAGGGGGAGCCAAAGTATATACGGATGGAAAAGATTTAATCAATGATCCTGATGTGGAGGCTGTATTTATTGTATCCCCTGGTTTTGCACATACAGATTCTTTATTACAGGCAATTGAAGCGGGAAAAAGAGTTTTCTGTGAAAAGCCATTGGCAACAACTGCAGAGGACTGTAAAAAGATTGTGGATGCAGAATCCGCTTCAGGAAAGCATTTGATCCAGCTTGGATTTATGAGAAGGTATGATAAAGGATATGTTCAAGTAAAAGAGGCACTTCAGTCCGGAGAATACGGTGAGCCATTGATCCTTCACTGTACGCACAGAAACCCTGAAGTCGGAACAAACTACAATACACCGATGGCGGTCCATGACACAGCAATTCATGAGATTGATACACTGCACTGGTTAGTAGATGATGAATATGAGAGTGCGCAGGTGATCATGCCGAAAGTGACAAAATATTCCCACTCAGAATTAAAAGATCCTCAGATCATGCTGCTCCGCACAAAGAAGGGTATCTGCATTGATGTGGAAGTCTTTGTAAACTGCAAATTCGGATATGATATCAACTGTGAAGTCGTATGCGAAGATGGCGCAATCAAGATGGCCGAGCCTTCTTATCCGAGCATCAGAAAGAATGCATCAGTATCCACAACGATTGATACAGACTGCTTTGTAAGATTTGAGGACGCTTATGACACAGAAGTCCAGAACTGGGTTGACTGTGCGGAAGAAGGAATCATCAACGGACCGACTGCATGGGACGGATACCTGGCAGCTGTAACAGCGGATGCATTGGTGAAAGCACAGGAGAGCGGACAGATTGAACCGATTGTGACAGCAGAAAAACCGGAATTTTATAAATAAAGCAAAAACTCAGGAGGATATAATAATGAAGATTGGATTTAATGAAGCAACTGCACTGGAATGTAAAGGACAGTCCCTGATGGCTGACCTGGAAGCCTGTGAAAAATATGGGTTTGATTACATAGAGATCAGATTTGACTGTGTAAAAGATTATTTGAAAGAACATACACTTCAAGAGCTGGCTGACTGGTTTAAAAATCATCATTTAAAACCATGGGCTTACAACACTCTGATTTTCTTCAATCAAAGAGATGAAGCAGGAGTGAAGGAGATCGATGAGGAGACTGATTTCATCATTGAAGTATGTAAAGCCATTGGTATGAAAATGCTGATCACAGTGCCGTCTTTTGATGTAAAAGATAAGAGCATTACAGAGATCAAAGAAGAAGCTGCAGAACGTCTGCGCTATTTATCCGATAAAGTTGGAGAAGACATTAAGATTTCATTGGAATTCTGCGGTGCTCCGAACTGTTCGATCAATCAGTTTGGAACTGCCTATGATGTAGTAAAAGCGACAGGACGAGATAATGTAGGTGTGACAGTTGATACCTTCCATTTCCATGAGATGTGTTCTAAATTAGAAGATTTAGAAGCGGCAGACGGAAAGAAGATATTTGCTTACCACTTAAATGACTGTGAAGATCTGCCCCTTGGTTCCTGCGGTGATGACAAACGTCTGTGGCCGGGAGAGGGAGTGGTAGATCATGCGGGAATCGCAGCCGCTTTAAAGAAAATCGGATTTGACGGAGTGTGTACAATTGAAGAATTCCGTCCGGAATATTATGAAATGTCCCATGACGAGAACGTGAAAAAATCTGCTGAAGTGACAAGGGATTTCGTAGCAAAATACTTTGCGTAAAGCACAAGGGGGACAAAGATGTCTATGAGTGAACAAACAACAAAGAGGAAGATCAATGCAGAAGAGAATTTTGAAGAGATAGAAGGTGAGTTCGCCAAAGTCAGGTTATCAGAAAAACTCGCTTACTGCATAGGTGATCCGGCGCTGACAGTCGTATATACTTTGGCAAATACTTTGCTGGTTTACTTCTATACAAATGTCATAGGACTCTCGGCAGGAATCGTTGGTATGATCATGCTGGCGTCCAGAGCCTTTGACGGAGTTTCCGATGTGATTATGGGAACCATCATTGACCGGACACATTCCAAGTATGGGAAAGCCAGAGTGTGGATCTTAAGGCTTGTGATTCCTTACGCAATTGCCGCGGTCCTGCTGATGACAGTACCGCAGGGGACAAAAACCGTGCAGATCGCTTATGTATTTATTACATATAACTTACTTAACACCGTCATGTATACCGGGATCAGCCAGCCGTTCCATACGCTTGGCTCTCTGATGAGCAGGGATAAACATGAAAGGGAGACAATCAGCAACATCCGTATGTCTTTATCCATCACAGCAAGTATGGTTGTCACAGCGCTGACCCTCCCGATCATTAACTGGGTAGCAGTGAAAATTGATAACACGCAGCTTGCCTGGATTATTGTTACAGCAGTGTTTTCTGTCATCTCTGTCCTTATCCTGTTAAATACATTCCGCTGCTGTAAAGAGCGTGTAAAAGTCTCTGAAAAATCCGAGGAAAAACTCCCGGTGTTCACAGCTTTAAAGCTGATGGCTAAGAACCGATACTTTTTAATTTCCCTGGGACTGATGCTGTTTTATACAATTTATCAGATCATCCTTGGAATTGACCTTACCTATTACTGCCAGTATGTATTGAATGATGTCAATCTGGTCATGCCGTTATCCATGGCTGAGAAAGTCCCTATGATTTTTGTAATCCTCCTTCTTCCAAAACTGATACCAAAGTATGGGAAAAGAAATATGATCGCAGCAGGATGTTTCCTCGGAATTGCGGGACAGATCATCTTTTTGTTTAATATTACGAGTGTACCTCTGGCAATTTTTTCTTCCATCATTCGTGGTATCGGGATGTCACCATTTTACGGAGTTCAGTATTCACTGCCAAGTGATGCGATCGAATATGGACAGTGGAAGACCGGAAAACGAATCGAGGGTCTTATGTTCTCTTCCATGAGTTTTGGACAGAAATTTGGAGCAGGGATTACCAATGCCGCACTTGGAGCCGCACTTTCCTATGTAGGATACAACGGAATGGCCCAGACAGCGGCTGAGCAGGCGCCGGCAGCCATCGCAGTCATAAAGGCAACATATCTGTATGTGCCGATTGTGGTGTGGATCGTAATGCTGCTGATTGCCCTGTGCTATAAACTGGATAAGACATACAAAGAAATGATAGCGGAGCTGACTGTCAGAGAATTGTCAGGAAAACTTTGAGTAATTATAGAAAGAGGTAATGATCGATATGTTGGATAAAAAGAAAGTAAAATTGGGGATTGCGCCGATCGGGTGGACCAATGACGATATGCCGGATCTGGGCAAAGAAAATACCTTTGAACAGTGTGTCAGTGAAATGGCTTTGGCGGGATTTACAGGATCTGAGATCGGCGGGAAATATCCGAAAGATGTGAAAACATTGAAAAAAGCCCTGGAATTAAGAGGAATTGAAATCTGCAACTGCTGGTTTTCAAGTTTCCTGATCTCAAAGCCATATGAAGAGACAGAAAAAGAGTTTATTGAACAGACCGATTTCCTGAAAGCTATGGGGGCGAAAGTCATCGGTGTGTCCGAGCAGAGTTACAGTACGCAGGGAAAGGACCAGCCGGTCTTTGAAGGGAAATATGTGATGAACGATGAGGAGTGGAAGCTTCTCACAGAAGGACTGAATAAACTCGGGAAAATTGCAAAAGACAAGGGAATGACTCTGACTTTCCACCATCATATGGGAACTGTCGTACAGACGAAAGAAGAGATCGACCGTTTTATGGCAGAAGTTGATCCGGAGCTTGTTTACCTGCTGTTTGACAGCGGACACTGTTCTTTTGCAGGAATCGACCCGGTGAAAGTTCTTAAAAAGTACATTGACAGAACCAGACATATCCATTTAAAGGATCTCCGCACCGATGTGGTAAACCAGTCTAAAAAAGAAGGCTGGAGCTTTTTAAAAGGAGTCAGAAAAGGAACATTCACAGTTCCCGGAGACGGGGATGTGGACTTCGAACCGATCTTTGACATCATCGAAAAGAGCGGATATGAAGGATACGTTGTAGTAGAGGCAGAGCAGGACCCTGCCGCTGCCAATCCTTTAGAATATGCATTGAAGGCACGAAAATATATTGCAGAAAAAACAGGTTTATAGGTTGTTTGAAAGGAGAATTGCTCTATGAAAATAGCATTTGACGTGGATGTGCTGGCAAAGCAGATGGACATTAACCGGATGGTCCACCAGGTGGCGGACTGGGGTTATAAATACATCGAACAGTCTCCGCATCCGAGGATCAATCCATTTTATAAACATCCTCTGTTTTCCAAAGAATGTGAGACGGAATACAGAAAAGCACTCCGGGAAACCGGAGTGGAGATCTCCTCTTTTATCGTGGTATACCGCTGGTCCGGACCGACAGAAGAACAGCGGAAGATGGCAGTAGCCAACTGGAAACGGATGATTGAGATCGCCGTGGACATGGGCGTGCCTGTGATCAACACAGAACTCTCCGGTGATCCCAATCAGCAGGAAATCTGCAGCGGCATGTGGTTTCGGTCAATGGAAGAACTGCTCCCGATCATCGAACGGGAAGGACTCCGCGTAGAGATTCAGTCTCATCCGTATGATTTCTGTGAGCTGAACGATGAGACCTGTGATCTGGTGAAATCCTTCCGGTCTCCGAACCTTGGATATGTATACTCTTCTCCCCACGGATTTTTCTATGACGAGGGGAAAGGTGATGTGAGATCTATGTTAAAATATGCGGGAGAAGAACTGACCCATGTGCTGTTTGCGGATACGTTCAACCAGACTCTGGACTGCCGCTATATCGCCAACCCGCCATGGTTAAACGGCCGCGGAAAAGCCGATGTGACGATTCATCAGCATTTGGCTATGGGCGAGGGAGACGTGGATTTTGTAGGGATTTTTGAGACTCTGAGAGAGATGGATTTTGCCAATAAACAGCTGAAAGAACATGCACCGAAAGCCGGAGGAGACAACATCGCATGTGTATCTATGTTCGGTTTTCCGGAAAAGATGGAGAAACAGGCGCCGGAAGCAAGAGAGCGCATTGAGCGGGAGCTTCTTTAAAGAAAGGGTGATAAATGATGATCTACCATACAACGGTGAAAGCGGTAGGAAGTGATGTGGAGGCGTTTGCTAAAAAAGGTTTTTTTATTACATTTGGTGAGCCTGCGCTTGTAAGCCTGAAAGACTTCTGCTATTTTGTCGAAGTGAATCCTGTCATGGGTGAAATAAAACCGGGCAGCAGACTGGTCATTGACGAAAAAGAGTATAAGATTACAGAGGTGGGCAGCATTGCGGCTGAAAACCTTGGAAAACTGGGGCACTTGACAGTTTTCTTTCATGGGGACAGGGAATGTCTTCCGGGAAGCATCTGTGTGGAACAGGATCAAATGCCAGAGCTGAAAGCGGGAAGCCGGATTTCAATTATAGAATAAAAAGAGAAAAAACTTTGCACGGTAAGTACCGGCAGGGTTTTTTCTTTGACTGTTAAGAAAAAGTGCAGAATTGAACAGTATCTTTGGTGGTATTCGTTTTCTTACCGTCTTATACTAAATGAGAAGGAGGTATAAGAGTCATGAATTTAGGAAACAGTCTATTCAATGCAAGAAAGAAAAGCGGCTTATCACAGGAAGATGTGGCGGGCAAATTAGGGGTGAGCAGGCAGACAATCTCAAAGTGGGAGACGGGGGAAACTCTTCCTGATATACGCCAGTCCAAAAATCTCGCAGTGCTGTATCATGTGTCGCTGGATGAACTGATCGAATTTGATATTGAATTAAAAGAAATCGAGCAGGCGATTGAAAATACAAACGAAGAGATTCAGCAGAAGGTTGACTGGACAAAAGTGTGGGCTAAGAAATACCCGATACTGACTTCGTATCAGGAAGAAGTTGAAGTGGAAAAATATGCAGGTGAAATGAAACGAATGCTGGAAAGTTTGAAAAGAGACTATGGATATAACGACACAGATGCAGGCCTGGTATTGAAAGATATTTTAGCTCATGCCTGGAACAGCGAAATTTAAGACGGGTATATAGAGAGAAAAGACTGCTGTACCGATGATGATAAATCAATGGTACAGCAGTCTTTTGCATAAAAAGAATGCAGTCGGAGGGACTTGAACCCTCACCCAGTTAGCCCGGACTAGATCCTTAGTCTAGCGCGTATGCCAATTCCGCCACGACTGCACAACACAGTTATAATATCATGGATTTTATGGAAATGCAAATAAAAATTTGTATTTTTTTCTGAACATGAGACCTTTTACATTTCAGAGGGTTTCATTTATAATAAGAGATGCTTTATAAATACAATAGAAAAGGAAGGAAAATAGATGTTAATAGGATCACATGTAGGAATGAAGGGAAAGGAGATGTTTCTTGGATCAGTCAAAGAAGCATTGTCCTATGGAGCCAATACATTTATGGTGTACACAGGTGCGCCGCAGAATACAAGGAGAAAGGATATAAGCGAGCTTAGGATTGAGGAAGCAAAAGCTCTGATGGAGGAGTCAGGAATTGAATCATTTGTCGTCCATGCACCGTACATCATCAATCTCGGAAATACGGTGAAGCCGGAGACATTTGAACTGGCAGTGGAGTTTTTAGCACTTGAAATCGAGCGGACCAGTGCCATGGGAAGCAGAACCCTGGTACTTCATCCCGGAGCTCATGTGGGCGCCGGAGAGGACGCAGGAATTGAACGTATCGTTGAAGGGCTGAATGAAGTTCTCACAAAAGATACACCGGTTTTTGTGGCTCTGGAGACCATGGCCGGAAAGGGCAGTGAAGTCGGAAGGAATTTTGACGAACTCAAGCGTATCTACGACGGCGTTAAATATAATGACAAATTAAGAGTATGCTTCGATACCTGCCACACCAGCGACAGCGGGCTTGATATTGTCGGTGATTTTGAGGGAGTCATGGATTCCTTTGATAAGGCCGTAGGAAAAGAGCAGATTGCAGTGTTCCACATTAATGACAGCAAAAATCCCCGGGGTGCGGCGAAAGACAGACATGAAAATATTGGCTTCGGAGAGATTGGTTTCGATGCACTGAATCACATCGTGCACCATGAAGATTTCACACAGGTGCCGAAGATTTTGGAGACTCCGTATATTAAGGAGGAAGGGACCAAAAATTCTTATCCTCCGTATAAATATGAGATCGAGATGCTCATAAACGGGTCATTTGATCCGAGTCTGAAAGAAAAGATTTTAGAGACAGGAGGTAAATAGGCAATGAAAGTTACATTTATTGAACACAGCGGTTTTTGTGTGGAGTTAGAGAAGACGGTACTGATATTTGATTATTACAAAGGGGAATTCCCGGAGATGCCAAGAGAGAAAGAAATTTATGTTTTTTCTTCTCACAGTCATCCGGATCACTTCTGCCAAAAGATTTTTGAACTGGAAAAAAAGTACCCGAACGTAAAGTATATCTTATCGGATGATATAGCAGTTAAGGCTTCCGAAAATATCATAAAGATCAGAGAACATGAAAATAAAATGATCGGCTCTGTCCAGGTGGAGACGCTGAAATCCAATGATGAAGGCGTTGCATTCCTGGTGACTGCCGAGGGAAGGACAATCTATCATGCAGGGGATTTAAACTGGTGGTACTGGAACGGAGAGCCGGAAGATGACAATGAATTTATGGTCAGGTTCTATAAAGAGGAAGTAGCCCGCCTGAAAGGAAGAGAGATCGATCTTGCATTTCTTCTCCTTGATCCGAGGCAGGAGGATAAATATTGTAAAGGAATCAATTATTTCATAGAAGAGATTCAGCCAAAAGCGGTTTTTCCGATGCACGCATTCGGAGAATATAAAATATCCAGACATTATCTGAACTGTGATGACGGACGGGCTTATCAGGGCATCGTCAGAGAGATCACAAAGGCCGGAGAAGAGTTTGTCCTATGAGGGAAAAGAAATTAATGCTGGTAGTTGCGTTTCCTAACACTACCAATGCCATGGCGATGGAGAAGTACTGCAGACAGCGGGGTGTGGGAGGAAGGCTGATCGCGGTTCCTCCTTCTATTACGGCGGGCTGCGGCATGGCATGGTGCGCAGAGCCGGAAGCGGAAGCTGCGGTGAAAGAAGTTCTGAGCGGGCAGTCCATCGGAACAGAAGGAATTTACCGGATTCTGTTATAAGGAGGGTTTTATGAGTGAAGAAAAAATCGTGTTCTGCAAAAGCGGAGGATGTACGGCAAAGCTCGGGCCGGGGATGCTGGAGCACGTCTTGAGTAAAATCCCAAAGAAGAAAGATGAGAATCTGCTGATCGGATTTGATCATGCGGATGATGCGGCGGTCTACAGACTCAGCGATGATCTGGCAGTGGTTCAGACCCTGGATTTCTTTCCGCCTATGGTGGAGGACCCTTATATATTCGGTCAGATCGCGGCCGCCAATGCACTGAGTGACATTTATGCGATGGGAGGTACGGTGAAGACGGCCCTGAATATTGTGTGCTTTCCGGAAAAGATGGATTTAAACATACTGGGAGAAATCCTGCTGGGCGGGAATTCTAAAGTGACTGAGGCAGGAGGAACGCTGGCCGGCGGACATTCTATCGCGGATGTGGATGTGAAATACGGCCTGTCGGTCATGGGGACCATTCATCCGGAAAAGATTCTCGCAAATAATGGCGTCAGGGAAGGAGATGTCCTTCTGCTGACAAAACCTCTGGGGGCCGGAATCGTGCTGGCGGCAAACCAGATGAAGGAGGCTTCCGCTGCGGCCTATGAACAGGCGGTGAACTCTATGACGACATTGAATAAATATGCGGCAGAAGTCCTTTCGGGATATGAGGTCCACGGCTGTACAGATGTAACGGGCTTCGGCTTTTTAAAACACCTGTCTGAAATGATCGGAGAGCAGTATTCGGCCCAAATCGACTCTTCCCAAATCCCATATATAGAGGATGCGGAGCGGTATGCAGATGAATTTTATCTGACCGCGGCGGGACAGAGAAACAGAAATTCGGTCGGAAGTGATGTAGAGTTTTCAGATGTTCCGTTCTGGATGGAGGAAATCCTGTTTGATCCCCAGACTTCGGGAGGGCTCCTGGCAGGTATTCGTCCGGAAGATGCACAGAGTGCGCTGGAAAAGTTAAAAAAGCTCGGCCTGCCGTGTGCTGCTGTGGGCAGGATTACAAAACGGAGAGAGAAGAAGATTCTTGTTTACTAAGGGAAAGGAAGAACGATGGAAAAAAGAATTAACGCGGTCGGAAAACAGTGCCCGATGCCGGTGATCCTGGCAAAGAAGGCTTTGGAAGAAACACCGGAGGGCGGAACAGTCACGGTGATCGTAGACAATGACATTGCAGTCCAGAACCTGTCAAAGCTGGCAGTGCAGAAGCAATATGGGTTTGTGTCCAGAGAGACAGAGGAAAACCTGTACGAAGTAAGAATGACAGCGGGCTCTGAAAAGACAGTGCAGCCGAAGGAACAGCAGGAGGAGAAACCGATGTCTGTTGAGGGAAAGACAGGAGATACGGTTGTCGTGCTTTCTTCGGATAAGATGGGAGAGGGAGACCAGGTGCTCGGGAAGATGCTCATGAAAGGGTTTGTCTTTGCGCTGACCCAGCTGGACCAAAAACCGGACAGGATTCTTTTGTTTAATAATGGGGCGAAGCTTTCCTGTGAGGGGTCCGATGCGTTAAAAGATCTAAAAACTCTGGAGGAAGGCGGAACGGAGATTCTCACCTGCGGGACCTGTCTGAATCACTACGGCCTGGAAGAACAGCTCGCCGTGGGAGAGGTGACAAATATGTATATGATTGCAGAGACGATGATGCAGGCATCGAATATCGTTAAGCCGTGATGACAGCCGGGAGGTATTTATGATTTATTTTGACAGTGCGGCGACCAGCTATTACCGCCCGGAATCCGTGGCCCTTGCGGTGGCGGAGGCCATCCGGCATATGGGAAACAGTTCCAGAGGGATGCACGGTGCGTCTTTGGATGCTTCCAGAACAATATACGAAGTGAGGGAAAAGCTTGGAACTATGTTTGGATGCGGGCCTTCTCAGATCGCATTTACATCCAATGTGACGGAGAGCCTGAACACTGTCCTCGGCGGACTGCTCCGGCCCGGTGATCATGTGGTGACGACCGTGCTGGAACACAACAGCGTTCTGCGGCCCCTGTACCGTCTGGAACAGCAGGGAGTGGAACTCTCCGCTGCGGGATGTGATGCGCTGGGGAATGTGAGTGCCCAGGATATAGAGTCCTTGTTTCAGAATAACACTAGAGCCGTTGTCTGTACCCATGCGTCGAATCTGACCGGAAATCTGACGGACATCCGGGAGATCGGGAGACTGGCCCATGAGAGAGGAATCCTGATGATCGTGGACGGGGCACAGACCGCGGGTGTTTTTCCTGTTGATCTTTTTAAAGATCATGTGGACGTCTTTTGTTTTACAGGGCATAAAAGTCTGCTTGGACCCCAGGGGACCGGAGGCATGGCGGTACGGAAGGGACTTCTCATATCCCCTTTAAAAACCGGGGGCAGCGGAATCAAAACCTTTGACAGAGGACAGCCGGAGCAGATGCCGGAACGGCTGGAAGCCGGCACTTTAAACGGCCACGGCATTGCCGGGCTGGGAGCCGGCATCGATTATATCAGGTCACAGGGCATGGAAAAGCTCCGGCAGAAGGAACAGCATCTGGCCGGCATGTTTTATGAAGGGGTCCGTGAGATACCGGGAGTCACTCTGTACGGTGACTTTTCAAAAGAGGAGAGGGCACCGATTGTGAGTCTGAATATAAAAGAGATGGTTTCCGGAGAAGTAAGTTATCTGCTGACAGAAAAATACGGGATTTGTACAAGATCCGGAGGACACTGTGCGCCTTTGATGCACGAAGCGTTCGGGACAAAGGAACAGGGAATGGTCCGGTTCAGTTTTTCCAGCTTTAATACAGGAGAACAGACAGAACAGGCAGTGGAGGCAGTAAAAGAGATTGCAGAAAGTTGAGGGAAAGGTATGCTGGCAGTGATATTGGCGCCGTTTTATCTGGCGCTGAATTATTATTTATATCGGAGAAGCTTGAGCTGGCTTACCGTATGTATTCATATGATCCATCCGGAAAAGATTCGTTTCTTTTACAGAATTCTATACTGGATTACGGGTTTTTCCCTTTTGATCGCTTTTGTACTGCCCCAGTCACGGATTCAGAGGATTTTTAAAATACTGAGCAATTACTGGATCGGTATTTTTTTCTGTGCACTTTTTCTGGCAGCGGCTGGTGATCTGATCGGACTTTTTATCCCAAGGAAAGACCAGAGTATATTGGCGGCGGCAGGAGTGATGATTCTGGCGGCGGTCATGATTTTTACGGTTTACGGCAGTATCCATGCCAGACAGATTGATACTATGGACTATGCAGTGACGGTGGATAAAGCCTGTGCAGGCAGAAAGGAGCTTAAAGTCGCCTTAGCTGCAGATCTGCATCTAGGTTATAACAGCGGACTTTCTCAGGTGAAAAAGATGGTAAAACAGATCAATCGGGGGAAGCCTGATCTGGTCTGTATTGCAGGAGACATTTTTGACAATGAATTCAGGGCGGTAAAAGATCCGGAAAAAATAGAGAAGGAGCTTAGGAAAATACAGAGTACTTACGGTACATATGCGTGCTGGGGAAATCACGATATAGGCGAAAAAATACTCGGAGGCTTTACGTTTGGCACAAAAAAGGCCCCTGACAATGACAGACAGATGGAAGAATTTCTGTCCCGGTCGGGAATCAGACTTTTGGATGACAAAACAATCCTGATCGGCGGATCGTTTTATCTGGCGGGCAGGAAAGATCCGTCCAAGGCCGGGAAGATGGGAGAACAGCGCAGAAATGCAGAAGATCTCTTAAAAGATTGTGACCTGACAAAACCGGTTATCGTCATGGATCATGAGCCGAAGGAGCTGAAACAGCTGTCGGAGGCTGGCACCGATCTGGACCTGTCCGGACATACCCACGACGGGCAGATATTTCCGGGAAATCTTGTGACCGGCATGATGTGGGAAAACTCTTGTGGTTATAAGAAGATCGGAAACATGAATTCTGTCGTCACCTCAGGCGCAGGAGTGTGGGGGCCTCCTCTGAGGGTGGGGACGAAATCAGAAGTCTGTCAGATCACTGTCCGGTTTTCCGGGAAATAAACCTTTCCGGATGGCGGGGCCCCAGACGCCCACGAGACGTTCCAGTGTCCATGCCGCATTGGCCGGACTCGTAGATGGAAGTTTGACGGCGGATCTTCCCAGAGAAGGTTCGATATGTTTACAGAATAATTTGTGGGAAGTTCCCCCGTTGGTGTAAATGCTGCGGATCGGTGCAAGGGAGAGCAGATTGGTCAGGTCGTTGGGGGTCACGTTTCGGATCGAACTGTCGCTGGAACCCTGGATATCGCAGGATGCGATTACGTCCCAGACCGCTATGTGATTGGACAGGAGAAAGATGGTTTTCTCCTCTACGGTGGCGGGAACAGACTGGGAGAGGGAAGCAGCCAGCACCTTCCAGAAGCGGTTTTGAGGATGATGGTAGAAAAACTGTCCTTCTCTGGATTTTACAGAGGGGAAGCTTCCCAGGATCAGGATTCTGGATTTGTCGTTAAAAACTGGTTTAATTTCATGTTTCATGTGTTCCATCGGCGAGTTTCCTTTCTGGTTTTCTTTATTTCTAATGGTAATGGATTTTTTTTACGGATTCAAGGTAAGATTTTCTTGCCTTGCAAAACAAGGTGTGTTAATATCTTAACGTATGTATAGATACTATATACACTCTGGAGAGTCTCAAAGAAAGAGCGCCGAAGGTGTACGGCAGCGCAGGCTGTTTATCTCTCAGGCAAAAGGACAGAGCAGACATAAACATGGGGCACGTTTTCGGTGTACTGTATATTTGCTTACTCTTTCTTAGTCAAACTTTGGGTTTGGCTTTTTTTATTCCATACAAAGAGTTCTCCATGAATTTTTAATAAAAAGAATACAGGAAACCAAAGAGGAGAAGGAAACATGCTGACACAATTGAACAATTTTATTATCTGGCTTGACGATGTAGTTTGGGGGATACCGCTGATCGTCCTTATTTTATCTGTGGGAATTTATCTCACTGTGCGTTTGGGGCTTCTGCAGATCAGACATCTTCCCAGGGCGTTAAAATATATGGTGAAAAATGAGGAGGGAGGCTCCGGGGAAGTCACCAGTTTTGGTGCTCTCTGTACGGCCCTTTCTGCAACGATCGGTACCGGAAATATCGTTGGAGTAGCTACGGCGCTTTGTGCCGGGGGACCGGGAGCTTTGTTCTGGATGATCCTGGCGGCATTTTTCGGTATGGCCACCAAATATGCGGAAGGCCTTTTGGCGATCAAGTACCGGACCATCGATGAGAAGGGACACGTGCTCGGCGGGCCGTTCTATTACATAGAAAATGGTATGGGGCGCAAATGGAGGCCTTTGGCTAAGATTTTTGCTTTTTTCGGAGCGGGCGTCGGTCTGTTCGGAATCGGAACATTTACACAGGTGAACGGGATTTCCGGGGCAGTCAAGAACTTTTTTGATCCGAACAACGCTCATATGATCTCCTTGTTTGGAAAAGATTATTCCTATATGGTGCTTGTTGCCAGCGTGATCATCACGGTCTGCGTTGCGGCGGTAGTTCTCGGGGGAATCAAGAGAATTGCGGCTGTTTCCCAGGTGGTCGTCCCGTTTATGGCGGTGGCTTACGTTCTTGCTGCGCTGAGTATCATTATTTTTAACATACAGGAAGTGCCTGCGGCGATCGCACTCGTGGTAAAAAGCGCATTCGGAGTCAAGGCAATGGCCGGAGGCGCTCTCGGAACGATGCTGGCTGCCATGCAGTCCGGAATCGCCAGAGGGATCTTTTCCAATGAGGCGGGTCTTGGAAGTGCGCCGATCGCGGCTGCTGCTGCCCAGACAAAAGAGCCGGTGCGCCAGGGTCTTGTTTCCATGACCGGTACCTTTATCGACACCATTGTGATCTGTACCATGACTGGGCTCAGCATTGTCATCTCCGGTACATGGAATGTAGGGCTTGAGGGTGTGGAAGTTACTACAAAAGCGTTCCAGATGGGAATGCCGTTTCCACCGGTCGTCCCGTCCTTTATCCTGATGCTCTGTCTGGTGTTTTTTGCATTTACTACAATTCTCGGGTGGAATTATTACGGGGAACGGTGCCTGGAATACCTTACAAACGGCAGAATGAAGATCGTGATGGGATACCGGTACCTGTATATTCTGGCTGTGTTTATCGGACCGTTTATGACGGTGGAAGCAGTATGGAAGATCGCAGATATCTTTAATGCCCTGATGGCGCTTCCAAACCTGATTGCTCTGGCGGCATTGAGTCCGGTTGTGATCGCAGAGACAAAAGCCTATTTTAACAAATTAAAATCAGATAAAGAATAAAGAGCTGTAAAAAGATATCTTCGCATAAATATTGAAGATATCTTTTTTTGTGGACGGACGAATTGTTGTCAAAGCATAAATTACTGGGTACAATAAACTTGACGGTAAAAAACAGACAGATGTTGTGAGACACGGCCGGATGTTTCAGAAAGGTGAAAAATGAATTCTTATGATCATATTTTAAAATTCAAAGGAGCATGGCGCCCTTATCAAGAAAGGATTTTAGACCGTGCAGATACTTATTTGAAGGACGGGAAAATACATATTGTAGCACCGCCTGGCTCTGGTAAGACCACCCTTGGAATTGAGCTGATCCGGCGTCTGGGCAGGCCTTGTCTCATCCTGTCTCCTTCTGCAGTAATCCGGCAGCAATGGCTGGAACGTGTAAAAGAGGCTTTTATCCAAAAAGACGATCAAAGTCTGCTTTCAGATGACATACACGCACCGGCTCTGATAACGTCTGTCACATATCAGGCACTCCATTTCGGAATGGAACAAATTAACGGGCCGAAGTCCGTTTTTGAAGCGGAACAGGAGGACTCTAAAGTATTTAATCTTATAAATGCTGTCAAAGCAGCAGAAATCGGGACCATCTGTCTTGATGAGTGTCATCATCTCCGCAGCGAGTGGTGGAAATCATTAGAAAAATTTATGATGAAGATGGAAAATGTTTGTGTCGTTTCCCTGACGGCTACACCGCCTTATGATTCTACATCGGCTCAGTGGGAGCGGTATATTGGACTTTGCGGGGAGATTGATGAGGAGATCATTGTGCCGGAGCTGGTGCAGGACCACAGCCTGTGCCCGCATCAGGATTATGTGTATTTTAATTACCCGACAGAGGATGAATAAGCCCAGATAGATGCATTTCGCGGGGAGGTCCGCAAGGTGTTTCAGGAAATGACTGCAGATGAAAGTTTTGCGGCTGTTGCTGCCTCGCGAAAGGGGATTATGGATCCGGATCAGTCTGCAGATGAACTGCTGGAAAAACCTGCGTATCTTGTTTCGGTCCTGACATTTCTGGAGGCTAAGGGAATTCCTTATCCAAAAAAATGGCTTAAGGTATTAGGAATAAAGCGTCTGCCGGAGTTTGATATCTCAAGGCTGGAACAGCTGCTTCAGGGAATTTTGTTCGATGACACTGGCAGCTATGATGCAGATGCCGGTTACATCAGCGGTTTAATCCAGAGTTTAAAGCGCAGAAAATGTATAGAGCGCAGAAGAGTATCGCTGTGTGCCAATGAATCTATAGAAAAACTGCTGACTAACAGCAGGGGAAAGCTGAAAAGTATCAGGGAGATTGCAGCGGCTGAATATGAATCTATGGGAAAAGGGCTGAATCTTTTGATCCTGACGGATTATATCAGGAGAGAATATGAGAAGGCTGTAGGAGATCCAGACCGTCCAGCTGAAAAAATAGGGGCAGTACCGCTGTTCGAGATGCTGCGCAGAGAATTGGAAGCAGAGATAAGACTCGGAGTTGTATGCGGAGAACTGATGATTCTGCCGTCTGAAGCATCAGAGTTTTTAACGGATACGGCAAAGAGAATTCTGGGAGACAGCAGCAAGTTGCAGCTTGAGGAGATGAAGAACAGATCAGGGACGGCTTTGGGATATGCAAAAGTTACTGTCCGCGGGAAAAAACAGAATATGGTCCGGATTGCAACCGAGGCTTTTGAAGCCGGCTATGTACAGATTTTGATCGGGACAAAGTCACTTTTAGGAGAGGGATGGGATTCTCCTTGTATTAACTCTTTGATTCTGGCAAGCTTTGTCGGTTCCTTTGTACTGAGCAACCAGATGAGAGGGAGGGCTGTCAGGATTATGCCAGGAAATCCGGAAAAGACAAGTAACATCTGGCATTTGGTGTGCCTTGATACTACCGACAGACAGACCAGAGTCAGCCGGCTGATGGGAACGGGGGAGGCAGAATTGTCCGATGATTTTGCCATGCTGTCCAGGAGGATGAAAGGAATTTTAGGCATCAGTTATACAGAAGATATCATTGAAAACGGCATGGAACGACTTGATCTCGCCGAAAATCACTATACAGAAAAAGAAGTGAAAAGAATCAATGAAGAGATGAAAAAAAGAGCCAAAGACAGAGAAGGTCTGCAAAAGAAGTGGGAACGGGCCGCCGTTGTCTTCGATAAAATGGAAATTACCGACGAATGTGTGATGGACAAATCAGTTTTGAAGCCGGGGGCTGGTTTTTTTAATCTGATCGGTTTTGAGCTGCTTGCGGTGATTATTCAAACATGCAATCTTATTCTATACACTGGAGCGTTCAGCACAGAGGGGCTGGTTCCGCTTTTGTTCTCTGCAGCAGCTACGAGTTTATTTGTACTGCTGACGATCCGCTGCGGCACAGGAATTGTCAGGCTACTGACACCTCTGAAACGGTTAAATGCGATTGGGACAGGGATCAGATCAGCATTGATTCAAAAGGGTCAAATCTCTTCTGATACCAAAGTTGTGACAGAAGAAAAGGGATTATTTTATTTTGTTTATCTGAGGGGAGGGACAGTGAGGGAAAAGGATCTGTTTTCTGCATGTGTAGACGAGTTTTTGGGAGAGATTGATAATCAGAGATATCTCCTGTATGAAAAAAGGAGCTGGAACAAGATGCAGAGTTATTTCAGTGTTCCGGGCATCTTTGCGAAGACCAGACAAGATGCCGGGGCCTTTGCACAAGCTATGAGAAAAAGCATAGGAAATTACAAATTAGTCTATACAAGAAATGAAGAAGGGCGAAAGATTCTTTTAAAAGGGAGAAGACATGCATACGCAAATCAGGCAAATAATGCGGAAGCCAGGCTCTGCGGGCGCAAAAAGAAAGTAAAAGGAGCACTGGAATAATTGGCGTTTCTAACACTTATAACAAACTGGTACTGTTAAATATATAAAAACTGGATGTTTTGATAATGCCAATGCGCTGTATAATAAGTCTTAAGTTTTTAATGCCGGCATAAAAACAAAGACTAACATATTATGGAGGACACAGTCATGGAAAATGAGCGTTACCAGTTAAATAAACAGTTGGCACAGATGTTAAAAGGGGGAGTCATTATGGATGTGACGACTCCGGATCAGGCGAAAACGGCAGAGGAGGCCGGGGCCTGTGCAGTCATGGCATTGGAAAGGATTCCGGCAGACATCCGCGCAGCCGGAGGCGTGTCCAGAATGAGTGATCCGAAAATGATCAGAGAAATCCAGGAGGCAGTATCCATCCCGGTGATGGCGAAGGTAAGAATCGGGCATTTCGCGGAGGCACAGATACTGGAGGCGGTTGAGATCGATTACATAGATGAGAGCGAAGTGCTCTCGCCCGCCGACGATGTTTACCACATCGATAAAACAAAATTTAAAGCTCCGTTTGTCTGCGGGGCAAAAGATCTCGGCGAGGCACTTCGGAGGATCAGCGAAGGAGCCGCTATGATACGGACTAAAGGAGAGCCAGGCACTGGAGATGTTGTTCAGGCCGTGAGGCATATGAGGATGCTGAACCGGGATATCAGACGGATTGCATCTATGGCGGAAGATGAGCTGTTTGACGAGGCAAAAAAACTCGGTGTACCTTATGAACTGGTGCTGAAAGTCCACGAAGACGGCAGGCTTCCCGTAGTTAATTTCGCAGCTGGCGGAGTGGCGACTCCGGCTGATGCGGCTCTGATGATGCAGCTTGGGGCGGAAGGAGTTTTCGTTGGCTCCGGTATCTTTAAATCGGGTGATCCAAAAAAGCGTGCACGGTCCATTGTAAAGGCTGTTACAAATTTCCGCGATCCGAAGATACTTGCTGAATTGTCCACAGACCTGGGAGGAGCCATGGTGGGGATCAATGAAGACGAGATTCAGCTCTTGATGGCAGAAAGAGGACAGTGATGAGGGTCGGGGTGCTTGCTCTTCAGGGAGCATTTGCAGAACACCGCAGGAAGGTAGAAAACTTAGGAGCCCAAAGCTTTGAAATCCGCGGGAAAAAAGATTTGGACCGTCAGATGGACGGGGTGATTCTTCCGGGCGGAGAAAGTACGGTCATAGGAAAGCTTCTGCGGGATCTTGAGATGGCCGGGAAGTTAAGAACTATGATCCTAAACGGGCTTCCGGCTTTTGGAACCTGTGCGGGCCTGATCCTGATGGCTCAAAGAATAAAAGGGGAGAGCGCTTATCTTGCGACAATGGATATCACGGCCAGGAGAAATGCCTACGGCCGCCAGCTGGGAAGCTTTTGGACAGAAGAATCGTTTGGAGAAGAAGGAAAAATTCCTATGACATTTATCCGCGCACCTTATATTGAAGAAGCGGGAAACAAAGTCATGGTTTTGGCGTCAACAGGAGGGAAGATTACAGCTGCCAGACAGGACAATCAGCTGGTGACGGCTTTTCATCCCGAACTGGATGACGACGATACTGTCCACCGGTATTTCCTCGATATGATAAAAGAAGCTTAGCAGTCGACAAGCAGGCTCTGCTGCATTATAATCAGTTTAAAAGCCCTCAGAGAAGAAACAGGAAGCGGCTTGTATCGTTGGTTTTAGGCAGAAAGAGGAGGAAGAAATGAAAACACTGATACTGGCATCCGCGTCTCCCAGGCGCAGGGAGATACTGAAGCAGGTAGGAATCGATTTCACGGTGATTCCGAGCACGAAAGAGGAAGTGATCACAAAACAGGAGCCGAAAGACGCGGTGATGGAGCTGGCTCTTCAAAAAGCGGAAGATGTAGCGGGCCGTGCTGACGGAGACTGTATGGTTATAGGCGCTGATACCGTAGTCGCCATGGAAGGCAGTATACTCGGAAAGCCTGTGGATAAGGATGATGCTGCCCGGATGCTTCGCATGCTCAGCGGAAGCAGACATCAGGTGTATACAGGTGTTGCGTGCATCTGCGGGGAAAAGAAGCATGTTTTTTATGAAGAGACATCCGTTTTTTTCTATCCGGTCTCAGAAGATGAGATCAGATGCTATATCGAGACGGGAGAACCGATGGATAAGGCCGGAGCGTATGGGATTCAGGGCAGAGCGGCCCGCTTCATACGGGGAATTGAAGGAGACTATTACAATGTAGTAGGATTTCCTGTAGCCAGATTTCTTCAGGTATTAAAAAAATGGGATGAGCAAAGCAGCCGGATATAAAGTCCGGCTGTTGTTTTTTTGATGTTTACGGATAAATATGGTATTCTAGTAGAAAATGCTAAAGACAGGTTTATCAGGGGGAAGTCTTATGAAAAAATTATTAGTTTGTATGCTCACCTGCTTTATGGCAGTTTCGCTGCTTGCAGGGTGCGGAAAAAAAGAAGAAGCAAAGACAGTAGAGCTGGATAAGGATAATCCGACGGTCATCTCTGTCTGGCATTATTACAACGGCGCACAGCAGGAAGCATTTGAAAGCCTGGTGAGCCAGTTTAATAATTCCGATGGAAAAGATGAAGGGATCTATGTCGAGACTTATGCACAGGGTAATGTCTATGATCTTGAGAAGACCGTGCTGAATTCAGCAAATAAAAAGGCTGGAGCCAGTGAGATGCCGAATATTTTTGCCGCTTATGCGGATACGGCATATCAGGTAAACAAGCTTGGACTCGTAGCCGATCTGAACGAATATCTCACAAAAGACGAGATCGGAGAGTATGTGGATAACTACATCGAGGAAGGAGAACTTTCCAGGGCCGGAGAGTTAAAAATATTTCCTGTGGCAAAGGCTACGGAAGTACTTGCGGTAAACCAGACGGACTGGGAGAAGTTTTCAAAAGCTACCGGAGCAAAAACTTCCGACCTGAGTACAATCGAAGGACTCGTAAAGACTGCGGAAAAGTATTATAAGTGGACGGACAAGGCTACCAAAACTCCGAATGACGGGAAAGCATTTTATGGAAGAGATGCGATGGCAAACTATTTTTTCGTTGGAGCTAAACAGCAGGGAGTGGACCTCTTAAAGATTGAAAAAGGAAAGTGTAAAATCAATTTTGATAAGAAAGTAGTGAGAAAACTCTGGGATAATTACTATACTCCATATATCAAAGGTTATTTTACTGCGAGCGGAAGATACAGAAGCGATGATATGAAGATGGGCAGCCTCATCGCGTTTACAGGCTCCAGTTCCGGGGCGGCATATTATCCGAAGGCGGTGACGGTCAATGACAAGAAAAGTTATCCGATCAAGGTAAGATCCTATGAAGTTCCGAAGTTTGCGGATGAAGAAGATTATGCGGTTCAGCAGGGCGCAGGAATGGTCGTCACAAAATCTTCCGATAAAGAAATTTATGCATCTGTTCAATTTTTAAAATGGTTTACCGAGGCGAAACGTAACTTTGAATTTGCGGCTACCTCCAGCTACCTGCCGGTAAAAAAAGAAGCCAATACCGAAAAAGCTGTTGAAAAGGCAATGAAGGATGAGAAAAATGAGGATATTAAAGACACAGTTATGACGGCAGTCAAAACGGTCAATAATAACAAAATGTACACTCCGAAAGCCGCAAAGAATGGAAGCCAGATCAGAAATATTTTAGAAACATGTCTGTCTGACAAAGCCGATCAGGACAGAAAAGCTGTGGAGAAAGCCATAAAGGGCGGCATGTCCTATGAAGCTGCGGTGAAAAAATATAACACAGATCAGAATTTTGAACAGTGGTATGAAAAAACATTAAAGGAATTAAAAACATTGGAAGGCTGATGAGGTTAAGATCCGGGGTATGAGACAGTTAAGGCAAAATTCAATTTTAAAAAGAATATTGGTACCTCTTCTTCTGCTGGTCATCCTCCAGGTAGCAGTCCTTGCGGGACTTCTGTTCGGAGGCGGGGTCATGAACCGTCTGAACCAGAATTCTGTGGATATCATTAATGAGCGTGTTATCAACCGAAAGAATTATCTGGAAGATGAGATGGTGAAGCGATGGTCCAATCTGGATTCTGCCTTAAACGGGATTAACCAGTCGGCAGAGAAACTGAAGACGGACGATTCAAAAAAGTTTTCAAGGATTGACAGTGACAGTTCGGTTTATACCGGTCTTCTGGACGAGAGCATGGAAGAATTGATCTCGCTGATTCGTCAAAACATGGTGACAGGGGCATTTGTGGTTCTTAATACCAAAGATCTTTCAAAAGAGGAAGAAAGCCGCGGGTATCAAAATAAGCCCGGGATTTATATCAGGGATTATGATCCGGTGGCTGCACCGTCTGAGAACAACACAGACCTTCTCGCGGAACGGATGCCTTCTGCCCTGGTAAAGAAGTGGAAGATCGGAATGGATACCGGGTGGAATTCGGGATTTGATTTCAAAGATTCCTCTGTCGATTACTATTCTTTTTTGTATGAGCCGTACATGGCCGCAGAGAAATACCCGGAGCTCAAAACAGCGGATCTGGCATACTGGAGCAAGACTTATACTCTGGCCAACAATCCAAAAGAAGTGATTTCCTATTCTGTCCCGCTCAGGCTGAGCGACGGGACAGTGTACGGGGTCCTGGGCATTGAGCTGTCTACTGATTATTTAAAGAAACTGATCTCATTCAATGAACTCAGTGAGAATAAGAACAGTGCTTACATACTCGGCGTACAGGACGGAGGAAAAGGAAATCAGCTTCAGAATGTCATGGTCAGCGGGCCTGCTTACAATATGTATATGAAGCAGAGCAAATCAATCAATCTGGTTGCATCAAAAGACTATGACAATGCTTTCACCATCGGAGGATCTGATGCAGATCTGCTTTGCAGCAATGTTCACTATATCAATCTTTATAACACGAATACACCGTTTGCAGATCAGAAATGGGCGCTGATCGGTGTTGTTCCCACGGAGCAGCTGTTTTCATTTTCCAACAAATTTAACAAGACACTTGTGATTGTAGTGACAGCACTGTTTATTGCCAGCATCATAGGAGTGCTGGTGATCAGTATTCTGATCACGCGGCCGGTCATCAGCCTGGCATCGGATGTCAAAAACAGCAATCCGAGCGAACCCATTGCGCTGAGAAGAACCGGGGTTAAAGAACTGGATGAATTGGGAGGGTCTTTTGAAAAGCTGAGCGCAGATGTCTTTCAGGCGTCCAGGAAGTTTGCACAGATCCTGCGGATGGCCAGCATAAAAATCGGCGGTTTTGAGATTGACTGGAATGAGAATCAGATTTTTATGACAGAAGATTTTTTCCGGGTATTTCGCAGTGAAAAAATCCGGAAGAACATGTCGATTGAAGAATTCACAGAAAACATGGAGATGTTTCGGCGGTATGTGAGCAGGAAAAATGAACAGGATCATATTTATATTTTCGAGATACCGGATAAGGAAGATCTGTTCTGGGTACGCCTGAGCATACGGTATGAAGAAGACAAAATCGTCGGTTTGGCAGAAGATATCACCAAGGAGACTCTGGAACTCAAGAAGATGGAGTATGAGAGGGATTATGACCTGCTCACGAATATACTGAACAGGAGAGCGTTTAATGCCAGGCTGGAGCAGCTGTTTCAGAAAGGAAAAGATGTTCTGGGCACTGCAGCTCTGATGATGATCGATCTGGATAATCTCAAATTTTTAAATGACTCTTACGGTCATGACTTTGGAGATAAATATATCCAGAAAACTGCAGCAGGACTCAAAAAATATACTCCCAAAGAGTCGGTAGTGGCCAGGATGTCCGGTGATGAATTTTTCGTCTTCTTCTACGGATATGATTCAAAGGATGAAGTACGAAAGAAAATTAATCACTGCTGGTCAAAAATGGATGAAGAATATCTGGAACTTCCAAACAAACAGAAATTCCGTCTCAGGATGTCGGGAGGGATCGCATGGTATCCGGACAACACCGATGACTATACGAAACTCATTAAGTATGCAGACTTTGCCATGTACAAGGTAAAGAAAAGAGGAAAAGGCAGATATGGGGAATTCGACAGAGAAAGTTATTTTCAGGATGCATATTTGCTGCAGAATAAAGAAGAACTGAATCATTTGATTGAAGAAGAGCTGATCGAATATTACTTCCAGCCGATCATCGATGTGAAGACCGGTGAGACATTTGCATACGAAGCATTGATGCGTTCCAGACTGGATTCGATCCCTACAGTCTACGAGATTTTGTCTCTGGCGAAACAGGAATCCAAACTGTATGAGATCGAACGCCTGACTTGGTTTAAATCTATGGAATCTTTTGTGGATTTGGTGCAGAGCAAAGCCGTAAAAAGGGGAACCAGAGTTTTTATCAATTCCATTCCAAATCAGGATCTGGATGAAAAAGACGTTGAACGGTTTGAACTTCAGTACGGAGAATACCTTGATCTGATTGTTCAGGAGATTACGGAGGAAGAGCGCGGCAACCGGATGATGCAGGCTAAAAAAGAAGAGAGGATGCATCGGTGGGGAGGCGGCATTGCTATCGATGATTATGGCAGCGGATACAACAGTGAGCACCTGCTGCTGAGCGTGACAGCCCAATATCTCAAGATTGACATGAAGATTATCAGGGATATCCATCTGGACCGCAACAAACAGCAGATTGTTAAAAATATCATATACTATGCCCACGAAAGGGACATCAGGATTATTGCGGAAGGTGTGGAGGCATATGAGGAAATGCAGACGGTAGTGAAGCTGGGGGCAGATTATATCCAGGGATACTATTTTGCAAAGCCGAGCCTGCTCGTCCAGCACATCGATGAACAGAAGAAGAAACGGCTTTTGGATCTGCAGACTTAAGAAGTGTATGAACCAAATAGGAAAAAACCTTCGGCTGCGGCAGAGAAAAGGCCGTTTCCAAAGGTTTTTATATTGTTTATTTCAAATGATCGAAACCTGTCAGGGGATGAGAAATGATTTATTCTTCTTCGTCATCCTCGTCGTCTAAAATAGCATCAAAAGCAGCGGAAACCATCTCATATTCCTCGTCGTCCTCGATATTGTCCAGCTGAACTTCATCATCCGGCAATTCTTCGTAGCGGTAAAGAAGCAGTTCGCTTTCTTCCTCATCGTTCTCAAGGTCTTTTACGGGAACCAGGGCGATATAATCCTGTTCTTCGATGCCGAAGATACAGATCACGGCGCAGTCGAGCTGGACACCATCCTCCATTTCCAGATGGATGATTGGATTTTCTTCTTCAAATACGTCAGCTTCTACGTTGATATCTTCACTCATAAGACTACCTCATTTCCTAGAATCCGGCTCTGTGAGCACAGAAATTCTATTAATTTTATTTGCATTTTTGGGCTGTTCTTAATATACTAAATAATAAAGGAAAAAGCAAGGGGACAAAAAGATTGGTACAGCGGAGGCTACTATTATGGAAGAATACAGATATTTATTAGATATAGCGGTGATACTGGCTTTGACAAAGTCTTTCAGCCTGTTTTCGCGAAAAGTAAACATGCCTCCGGTAGTCGGAGCTTTGATTGCAGGCATCATACTGGGACCGGTGATGCTGAACGTGATCGAACCGTCTGACACGATCCTGAGTCTAGCAGAGATCGGTGTGATTGTCCTGATGTTTCAGGCAGGGCTGGAGACCGATATAAGGGAACTGAAACGCAGCGGAAAAGCAGCCATGGTGATCGCGCTGTGCGGAGTTGTCGTGCCCCTGGCGGTCGGAGCGGTCATCTCTTTTATGTTTGAAAAGAACTTAATGGAAAATATTTTTGTGGGAGTCATTTTGACTGCCACATCTGTGAGCATTACCGTAGAAACCCTTCAGGACATGGGCAAACTTAAGGGGCGGGTCGGAACAGCGATCTTAGGCGCAGCGATCATTGATGATATCCTGGGTATTATCCTGCTCTCTGTTATGACAAGCATTGGAAAAGCGGGAACAGTTGAGCTTACCGGAGTGCTTATGATCATTGGCAAGATGGCGCTGTTTTTCGTTATTTCAGGTGCCGGCGGAATTTTTGTGTACAAGTTTTTCCGCAGGATGTCCACGATGAAAGTAAACAATGAACAGGTCCACAGAAGGCGGGTTCCGGTGCTTGCACTGGCATTCTGTCTGTTTCTGGCATTTTTGGCCGAATTATTTGGCATTGCAGATATCACCGGGGCATATCTGGCAGGAATTATCCTGTGCAGAATACCGGAGACTTACTATATTCACCGAAAGGTGGAGTGTATCTCATACATGCTGATTACCCCGATTTTCTTTGCCAGCATCGGCCTCAAAGTCGAAGTGGCGGGAATGACGCAGACGATGATCATCTTCACTGTGCTTATCAGTATTGCCGCTGTCCTGACGAAGATCATCGGTTGCGGCATCGGAGCTAAGGTCTGTAAGTATTCTTATAAGGAGTCCTTAAAGATCGGGGCCGGCATGGTCTGCAGGGGAGAGGTTGCGCTGATCGTTGCACAAAAAGGAATCCATGTGGGGCTGCTCAGGGAAGAGATGTTTGCGCCTATGGTCATTATGGTGTTGGTGACAACCCTTTTGGCGCCGATTCTTCTCAAGCTGTTTTTTTCAGAGTGGTTCAGGGGATTGACGTATAGGACAGGAAAGAGATAACAGGATGATTGAGACAGTAGTATCAGTAAAACTCCCGGTGCGGGAGACATTAAGGATTAAGAAGAATTCCCTGCATCCGGACGTGATGACGGGAAGAGAAAAGAGAATCTGCCTCGTTTCGGGTTTATATGGAGATGAGCTTGGAGGACAGTATATATGCGGAGAGATCATAAAGAGGATCAAAGAGGACTATGATTCCCTGTCAGGAATCGTGGACGTATATCCGTCGGTCAACCCTCTGGGGCTGGACGCCAGGAGCCGGAGTATTCCGGTCACACAGGAAGATTACAGCGCGGTATTTCCGGGAGATTTAAAGGGGGAACTCGGGGAATATACGGCGGCTAAGCTGCTGGGGGATATGGAGAGTGCAGACTGTGTCATTGACATCCACTCCAGCAATATTTTTCTTCAGGAGATCCCACAGGTGAGATTAAACAGCGATGCGGACGAACATCTGCTCTGCCTTGCGGGCTATATGAACACGGATCTGATCTGGATACATCCGTCCACGACAGTGAATGAGGGAAGCTTATCCTATGCCCTGAATGAGCGGGGAGTGCCCTGTATGGTCACAGAATCAGGGGCCGCGTTCAGGATCAAATATGACTTCTGCCGACAGATCATAGAGGGAGTGTTTGCTGTCATGAAGGAACTGGGCATCTGGAAGGGCCCGTCTGCAGAACCGAAGAGAGCGCCGGTCGTCCATGATGACGGGATTCATTATCTGAATTGTGAGACGAATGGTTTGTTTGTGACCCACAAAAAGGTGAAAGATCATGTGAAAAAGGGTGAGATCATCGGCAGTGTCACAAGTCCGATTTTAGGAGCCGTGGAGGAAGAAATCATTGCTCCGGTGGACGGTATTCTGATGACTGTCCGAGAGCATCCGGGTGTCACAGAGGGGTCACTGATCGCCAGAGTCGTGGGAGGTGACCTGATATGATCAAAGAGACATTATATACGACAGATTCCTACCTCAGGGAAGAATTTAAAATAGAGGGATTCCGGTTCGGAAGTACAGGCGAAGACTCAGAACCGTCTGCCTGCATTGTCGGTTCCATGAGAGGAAATGAATTTCAGCAGCTTTTTATCTGCTCTCTGCTGGTAAAGAGACTGAAGGAGCTGGAAGCATCCGGCTCGATTGTGGGAAATCATGAGATTCTGGTCATTCCTTCACTGAATAATTCATCAATGAATGTAGGGATGCGGTATTGGGTATCGGACAACAGTGACATCAACCGGGAGTTTCCGGGGAATCCGCAGGGAGAGCCGACCAGCCGTCTTGCGGCCAGTATATTTGCGAAAGTAAAGGGCTACCGTTATGGAATTCAGTTTCCTTCCTTTTACCGGAAAGGAGATTTTATACCCCATGTCCGGATGCAGCCGACCGGAAAGGAAAGTGCAAGTCTGGCAAACTTATTCGGACTGCCCTATGTGATTACAAGCAAGCAGAGAAGTTTTGATGTGAAGACGCTGAATTATAACTGGCAGATCAACGGGACCGATGCATTTTCAGTCTATTCGGGTGATACAGGACATATCAATGAGTTTTCGGCGAAACAGGCTGTATCTGCTGTTTTGCGGTTTTTAACCAGAATGGGAATTTTAAAATATAATTGCCATAACGGCTATATTGCAAGTATTATAGAAGAAGAGGACATGGCGGAAGTCAAGACGGAGGCATCGGGATTTTTCCGGCGTCTTGTCAATGTCGGAGAGGAAGTGCACCGGGGACAGCTCTTAGGGGAGATTCTGGACCCTTACGAGGGAGATATTATTTCTGAGGTGCATTCCACCGTAGATGGAATCGTTTTTTACGCGAAGAAGGATCCAATGATCTTGGAGAATGCTTCTGCGTTTCAAATCATAAAGAAGCTGCACGAATAGAGGAGGACCATATGGGACAAGTAAAGAGAGTTTATGTGGAAAAGAAACAGGACTATGCCATCAAAGCAAAGGAACTGCTGGAGGAAGTGAGGCAGTACCTGGGACTGGATGTGGAAAATATCCGCGTACTGATCCGCTATGATGTAGAAAATGTTTCTGAGGAAAGCTATCAAAAGGCGCTGGGCACCGTGTTCAGTGAGCCTCCTGTGGATGAAGTTTATGAGGAAGCGTTTCCTGTGGAAGAAGGGGAAACGGCTTTCAGTGTAGAATTCCTCCCGGGGCAGTTTGACCAGAGGGCAGACTCTGCCCAGCAGTGTCTGAAGCTGTTAAATGAAAGTGAGGAACCGGTCATCCGAAGTGCCACTACATATGTAGTAAAGGGAACACTGTCTGAGGATGAGATGGGACAGATCAAAGATTACTGCATCAATCCGGTGGATTCCAGAGAGTCCTCTGAAGAAAAACCGGATACTCTTGTGATGGAGTTTGAGGAGCCGGAGGATGTAAAGATTGTGGAAGGATTCAGGGGTATGGGCGAACAGCCGTTTAAGGAACTCTATGATTCCCTCAACCTGGCTATGACATTCAAGGATTTCCTGCACATCCAGAAGTACTTTAAAGAAGAGGAGCAGAGAGACCCGTCCATGACCGAGATCCGCGTTCTGGACACCTATTGGTCTGATCACTGCCGTCACACGACTTTTTCAACGGAACTTAAAAATATCAAGTTCCAGGAAGGGTTCTACCGTGCGCCTTTGGAGGCGACCTATGAGCAGTACATGCTGGATCATAAGAGCATTTTCCAGGGCAGGAAAGACAAATTTGTATGCCTGATGGACCTTGCGCTGATGGCTATGCGCCGTCTGAAAAGAGAAGGTGCTTTAAATGACATGGAAGAGAGCGAGGAGATCAACGCATGCAGCATCGTGGTGCCTGTTTCCATAGACGGGGAAGAGGAGGAGTGGCTCGTAAGTTTTAAGAATGAGACACATAACCATCCTACAGAGATCGAACCGTTTGGTGGAGCGGCTACCTGCCTTGGAGGAGCTATCAGAGATCCGCTCTCAGGACGCTCTTATGTATACCAGGCTATGCGTGTGACAGGGGCCAGTGATCCTACAGTCCCGTTAAAAGATACATTAAAAGGAAAACTTCCGCAGAGAAAAATCGTGACCGGAGCTGCCCATGGATATAGTTCTTACGGCAACCAGATCGGATTAGCCACGGGATTTGTAGATGAGATTTATCATCCGGATTATGTGGCAAAACGTATGGAGATCGGGGCTGTCATGGGCGCAGCGCCCAGAAAAAACGTCGTAAGGGAAACTTCAGATCCCGGAGATATCATTGTTCTGCTCGGCGGAAGAACCGGACGTGACGGCTGCGGAGGTGCTACGGGTTCTTCCAAGGTCCACACGGAAGAGTCCATCGAGACCTGCGGCGCGGAAGTACAGAAAGGTAATCCTCCGACAGAGAGAAAGATCCAGAGGCTGTTTCGAAGGGAAGAAGTCAGCCGGCTGATCAAAAAGTGCAATGATTTCGGTGCAGGCGGAGTTTCTGTGGCGATCGGAGAACTGGCAGACGGACTTACGATCGATCTCGATAAGGTACCGAAAAAGTATGCTGGACTTGACGGAACAGAACTTGCCATTTCTGAATCCCAGGAACGTATGGCGGTTGTCCTGGATCCAAAAGATGTGGACCAGTTCTTAGCCTTTTCCGAGGAAGAAAACCTGGAAGCAGTAGCAGTTGCCGTTGTAACCGAGGAGCCGAGATTAGTACTCTCCTGGAGAGGAAAAGAGATCGTGAATCTCTCCCGTGCATTTTTGGATACCAATGGGGCTCATCAGGAAAATGATGTATATGTGGAAGTTCCGCACCGTGTCAGCAGCTTCTTTGATCAGGAGATTCCAAAGAGCTTTACGGAAGCATGTATTGATACACTGAAAAATCTGAATGTATGCTCCAAGAAAGGACTTGTGGAGATGTTTGACAGCACCATTGGTGCAGGCAGCGTCACTCTGCCTTACGGCGGAAAATATCAGATGACACCGGTTCAGACGATGGTAGCCAAGCTTCCGGTGCTTCACGGAAAAACAGATACTGTGACCATGATGAGTTACGGTTTTGATCCATACTTGTCCAAATGGAGTCCGTTCCACGGAGCAGTTTATGCGATCACTCATTCCATCGCAAAAATCGTGGCAGCCGGCGGTGATTACAAGAAGATCCGTCTGACCTTCCAGGAGTATTTCAAACGGCTTGGCGAAGATCCTGAGCGATGGGGACAGCCATTCGCAGCACTGCTCGGTGCATACCATGCACAGATTGGATTCGGACTTGCATCAATCGGAGGAAAGGACAGTATGTCAGGAACCTTCAACGACATTGATGTGCCTCCGACGCTCGTATCCTTTGCCGTAGATGTGGCAGACGGAAAACATGTGCTTACTCCGGAACTGAAACGTGCCGGCAACCGTCTCGTGCGGATCTGTATTCCGAGGGATGTCTATAACCTTCCGGTTTACAGAGAGGCGAAAAAGGTTTACAAACGAATCCACAGGCTTATAGAAGAAGGTGCAATCAAATCCTGCTATGCCATCGGATTCGGAGGAACTATCGAAGCGGTTGCCAAGATGGCTTTTGGAAATGGCCTTGGAGTTATTTTTGACCAGGAAGTTGAAATCAAAGATCTTGTTGAGAACCATTACGGATCTTTCGTAGTAGAAATGGATACGAGGGATATCAGAAAACTTGCGATTCCAAGCCTTCTTCTCGGTGAGATCACCACAACTCCGGAACTTGTATTAGGAAATGAAGTGGTTCCGCTGAAAGAGGCTGTGGATGCGTGGACCAAGCCTTTAGAAGAGGTCTTCCCAACCCGTTCAGAAGGAAGCCAGGATGTAGTAGAGACAAGAAATTACACCAAAGGCAAGGCGTATTTTGCCAAGAATAAGACAGCGAAACCAAAAGTATTTATTCCGGTATTTCCGGGTACAAACTGCGAATACGATTCTGCAAGAGCGTTTGAAGAAGCAGGGGCAGAGGTGATCACCAAGGTGTTTAAGAATCTGGATGCACAGGGAATCCGTGACTCCGTAGATGAGTTTGAAAAAGCAATCAAAGAGTCACAAATGATTATGTTCCCTGGAGGCTTCAGTGCGGGTGATGAGCCGGAAGGTTCCGCCAAATTCTTTGCAACAGCCTTCCGAAATGAAAAGCTTAAAGAGTCTGTCATGGACCTGCTGAATAATCGGGATGGTCTCGTACTGGGAATCTGCAACGGATTCCAGGCGTTAATTAAACTTGGACTGGTGCCGGAAGGAAAAATCGTGGAACAGACAGAACAGTCTCCGACGCTTACGATGAACCGGATCGGACGGCATATTTCAAAAGTAGCCTATACGAAAGTGACATCAAATCTGTCACCGTGGTTCCATGAAGTGAATGCGGGAGACATTTTCAGTATCCCTGTTTCACACGGCGAAGGACGTTTTGTGGCCAATGAAGATGTGATCAAAAAGCTGTTTGAAAACGGCCAGGTGGCAACCCAGTATGTGGACTTAAATGGAGATCCTACAATGAATGAGGACTTTAATCCAAATGGTTCCTACTATGCCATCGAGGGTATCACAAGCCCGGACGGAAGGGTGTTAGGAAAGATGGGACACTCAGAGCGTATGGGACAGTTCGTATCCAGCAATATCGTAGGAAATAAGAATCAAAAGATATTCCTGTCAGGAGTCAATTATTTTAAATAAATTTGTTTTAAGACCGGACATGTCATTTCATGTCCGGTCTATTACGTCATAATATAACAAGAACCCCGCAGCTGCCTGCGGGGTTCTTATATTTAATGAAAAGAGAGGATTAAAAATATATATGAAAAACTATGTCTTAAGTATATCAGAAAAGCAGGCGGAAACAATGGATAGAAAATAAACATTTCTAAACGATTTCTAAACAAATCTTATGGAATTCTTGTGATTATAGAGAAAAAAGAAAGTCTGTCTGGTAAAACATGAGAATATTTTGGTCATAATATAAAATAAATATTGAAAATATTATCATAATATACTAATATATATTCATAATATAACCAACAACTTTCTCATGAAAGGAGTCTTCTTTATGTCAGACGCAAAAGGAAAACTGTTTGAAACTAGTGAAAAATTTCCCCAGACCGAATACTGGAATGATTCTTGTGCGGTAAAAGAGCTGGAATACGCCATTGAGCGCGGAGCAGCGGGAGCTACGACGAACCCTGTGATTGTAGGAAATGTATTGAATCAGGAGATGGATCTCTGGGAAGACACTCTTGTAAAATGGATCAATGAAATGCCGGAGGCAACAGAGGAGGAAATTGCATGGCGCCTGATCGAACAGATGGCAGTGCGCGGTGCGAAACTCTTGGAGCCGGTATATGAAAAGACAAATCACGCAAAAGGAAAAATTTCTATCCAGACCAATGCCAAACTGTACCGAAACGCAGAGGAGATGGCAAAGCAGGCGATTGGTTTTGGAGAACTGGCGCCAAATATTATGGTGAAGATGCCGACTTCAGCCGCAGGCATTAAGGCATTTGAAGAAGCTACTTTTGCAGGGATCAGCATTAACGCAACCGTATCTTTCACCGTAGCACAGGCTGTAGCTGTGGCAGAGGCAGTAGAGCGCGGATTAAAGAGGAGAGAAGAAGCAGGGCTTTCCAACGAAAATATGACACCTGTGTGTACCATCATGGTAGGACGTACCGATGACTGGGTGAAAGAAGCTGTGAAGCGGGATAATCTTTGTCTGGACCCATGTGCATTGGAGTATGCAGGCGTGGCAGTCTTTAAGAATGCATATGAGATTTATCAGGAACGCGGATATAAGACAAGACTTCTGGCGGCAGCGTACAGAAACTATTTCCACTGGTCTGAGTTTATCGGAGGAGATGTGGTTCTGACGATAACACAGCCATGGCAGGAGAAGATCAATGGATGTGATGTAGAGGTAAAAGAGCGCATGAGCCGTCCGGTACCGGAAAAATATTTAAATGAATTGAACAAGATTCCGGATTTTATCATGGCATATGAAGAAGACGGTTTAAAACCGGAAGAATTTGTACACTATGGAGCTTTCGTAAAGACGATCAATCAGTTCCTGGGAGGATATGAAAGTCTCTTGGGAGTGATCAGAAAGCTGATGGTGGGAGAACCGGTCAGAAAATAACATACATAGAGAGTAAAAGACAGGAATAAGAAAAAAGATCGCCGGGATCCTGATTCTTCCGGCACTGATTCCGAGATTTGGAAAAAGAAACCTGGCGCTGGCAGGATCACTGATCGTCATGGCCGGACAGCTTCTGTTCTTGTTTAATCCGCAGAGCTATGGTCTGGCTGTGGCGACTGCAGCAGTCAAGGGATTGGGAGAAGCACCGCTGTTCGGAGTTATCTTCTCGTTTATCGCGGATGCGGTGGAGTATGGGCAGTGGAAGACGCACATCCGACAGGAGGGTATGATCTTTAGTGCCGCTTCTGTGGGATCCAAGGTAGGAGCAGGACTTTCCAGTGCGGCCGTAGGTGCTGTCCTGGCGGCAGTGGGCTATATTTCTTCAGACAGCACGGGAGCGGCAGCACAGCAGCCGGCAAGCGCGGTGAGCGCCATCTCCAATACTTACATCTGGGCTCCGGTTGTCATATGGGGAGTTGCAGCAGTTGTTCTGTTTTTCTATAAACTGGATAAACAATATGCCGGAATCATGGAAGAACTGGAAGAACGGGAATCCAGAGGCGAGTTATAAGAAATAGAAAGAAGAGATAGGACATGAGGGAAAATCAGGGGAATCTGACAACAGGAAGTGTAAGAAAAAAATTGGCGGTCTATGCCCTTCCGCTGGTGCTGACCAGTGTTCTTCAGGCTCTGTACAGTATTGCGGATCTGGTGATCGCAGGTCAGTTTATCGGAAAAAGAAGTGTTTCTGCCATCAACAATTCCAGTCAGATTATGAACCTTCTGACCCAGGTAGCTGTGGGACTGACTCTGGGAGGCAATATACTGATCGGACAGTATTTTGGGAACGGCAGCCACAAAGAAAGAAAACGGGCAGGGGGGACACTCTTTTCTATCTCTCTCCTGTTTGGGGCTGCCAGCGGCGCTGTCATTTATCTGACCTCAGATACACTGCTTGGAATGCTCGGTGTTCCCGCAATGGGGGAATCTTTAGAATACTTACATATTTGTGCAGGGGGATGTATTTTTATCCTTGGATATAATGCGCTGAGTTCCATCATGCGGGGAACCGGAAATTCCAGGATACCATTTTTATGTATTCTCTCATCGATCCTTCTGAACGTTGTTTTGGACATATGTTTTGTGACGGTGTTCCATATGGGGATCAGAGGAGTGGCGTATGCCACGGTTTGTGCCCAGGCTGTGAGTTTTATGACGGCTCTGGTGTATACATGGAAACATCAGGATTATTATGGATTTTATCTGAAAAATTTTAAAATAAGGATTGAAAAGCTGATGGCTATTCTGAAACTGGGTGTCCCCTGTGTACTGCAGAATACGGTTGCTGGAATTTCATGGCTCACAGTCACCTACTTTATCAATCAATATGGCGTGGATGTCTCTGCGGGCAATGGGATCAGTATAAAGATCAAGGAATTCAGCCAGCTGTTTATTACATCCATGTCCGGAGGGGCAGCTACAATGATCGCGCAGAACCTGGGAGCAGGACAGTTTGAGAGGGCGAGGGAAACAATGAGAGAGGGTATGAGGATCTGCCTGATCATGGCGGGGATCGTGATTTTAGTGATCGAGATCAGTGCTCCATGGCTGGCTTCGCTCTTTACAAACGATCCGGCAGTTATTTCTGCCGCGGTAATGAATTTAAGGATTGAGATCATCGGCCAGATATTTTATGCTATGTTCCTGAACTATCACTCGCTGATGACAGGCGCAGGACATACGGTTTATGTATTTATGAGCAGTTTTGTTAACTGTATTCTCGTGAGAATCGTTTTGGCAGGTATTTTCAATCATGTGATCGGCCTGAATGGGGTATATCTGGCTTGTCTCATCGCACCGTCCGTCTCTGTCCCTATCGGTTATCTCTATACAAAATCAGGAATTTGGAAAAAAGATAGACTTTTGGCAACTAATTGAGTATAATTAGGATATATATTTATAATGTACTGAGTTATTACTAGAAGAATGTTGCTAATTATGAATATATTATAGTAAATTTCTGAGACTAAGGTAGGAAAGGAGAAACTATGGAAAAAACATTGATCACCATCAGCCGTCAGTACGGAAGTGATGGAACAAAGGTTGCACAGGCTTTGGCGGACAAGCTGGATGTATGGTACTATAACAGAGACGTCCTGCACATGGCAGCGGAAAAGATTGGCGTAGATGATTTAGATGAAAAATCCCTCGAAGAGCTGAATTACAGAAAAAGTTCCAGATATGTGGAGGGACTGAGTGTCATGATGGGAACACCGGGACATATTCCGGTCTACAATCAGATGTTCAAGGAACAGTCCAAGATCATCCGCAAGCTTGCAGGATACGGATCCGGGGTATTTCTTGGAAGATGTGCAGATTATGTACTGAAAGATATGGAAAATGTTTATACAATTTATCTCTATGCAGACGATGAATTCCGTTTAAATCATCTGTCTGAGGCAGAAGGCCGGGAAGTCACAAAATCTGAACTGAAGAAGGAAGATAAGACAAGAGAATCTTATTATGACTATTATACGGGACAAAAGTGGGGCGATGTTCAGAATTATGATCTGGCTGTCAACATGACAAAGCTCAGCCCGGAAGATTGTGCAGACTTAATCCTTGAATACATCGAAAAACGAAGAAAAGAAAAATAAATAAGTTTAAAAAGCATCTTGAAAGCAGTATGCCTTCGAGATGCTTTTTTGTAAAGTGCAGCAATTCTACGGTTATTTTACAATACTTTTCCGGTGTTATATGATAAATTAAAAAGGAAATGAAGTGTAGTATGCACTTGGGTATATAATGAAGAAAGGCGGAAGAGAAGTATGAAAAAAGAGGATAAGAAACAGGAACGCATCGAAAACTATGAGAGGACGAGAAAAGAAATGAAAGAAGCAGGGTACAAGGAATCTTCCGGGATTATCTCTATTCTGAAGGCAAACGTCATGGCACTCGCGACTGCAGGGCCGTTCTGTATTATAGCATTTATCATTTACACACTTCGCTGGGGGAAGGACGGTTTTGCCATAGACAGCAGAAATCTGGTTCTTTTTCTTGGGCTGTTCTTTGTATCGATCTTCATTCATGAAATGCTGCACGGTGCAGGATGGAGTCTGAGCTGTAAAAAGGGATGGCATAGTATTGCGTTTGGTTTCATGTGGAGTTCTCTGACACCATACTGCCATTGTAAGGAGCCTCTAAAATTCAGCAGTTATGCGGTGGGATTATATCTCCCTTTTTGTGTGCTGGGTCTGGGTATATTTGCTGTCTCTCTGGCTGTGCCTAATTACAGGCTTTTCATGCTCGGAATCCTCAATATGCTCGCTGCCGGAGGGGATCTCACCATCGGATGCTGTCTTATGAAACATAAGAACGGGCTGATTCTGGATCATCCTACGGACTGCGGGTTTGTATCCTTTGAAAAATGATGGTTTGTGAAATCTTTACAAGAGACAGACCACTCTTATAACAAATTATGATTGATCCGCTGAAAATGAAAGTTATTATAGCATTGTGGGAATGAATTGAGTATAATGAGAGCGAAAACTGTAGTTAAAGAAACTATAATAGTCATAAATTATAAATAAGATGGGCATCTTATGAGATAACCCAACAGCAGATCAGGAAGGAAATAAAGATGGAAAAAACATTGATCACGATCGGACGCCAGCATGGAAGCGGCGGCACAGAAGTAGCAGAAATTCTGGCAGAAAAATTGAACGTTTGGTATTATAACAGGGAAATTCTGTATATGGCAGCGGATAAAATTGGATTTGATTCCTTTGATGAAGAATCTATGAAGGAGCTGAACTACAGGAAGAGTTCGAAATATATGGAAGGTCTCAGTGTCATGATGGGAACCCCGGGTCATATTCCTGTGTACAACAAAATGTATAAAGAGCAGGGAAAAATCATACAGAAGCTGGCCGGATACGGGTCCGGAGTTTTTCTTGGGAGATGTGCTGATTATATCCTGAAAGACTTTGAGAATGTATATTCTGTTTTTCTTTATGCAGATGATGAATATAGGCTGAAACGTCTTGCGAAAGCTGAGGGAAGGGAAGTTACCCTTGAAGAGATGAGAAAAGAAGATAAGACAAGGGAATCTTATTACAATTATTATACGGGACAGGAATGGGGCGATGTAAGAAATTATGATCTAGCTCTGAATATGGGAAAAACAACCGCAGAAGATGCCGCGGATATGATCCTGTCCTATATTGAAAAGCGCAGAAGAAGTAAATAAAAGATGAATGTAATACAAAATGCTCCGGGGCTGAAGCCTTCGGAGCATTTTATGACATCACAGATTATGATTTTGCGAAAGTTATCCTATTGTCTCAACAGTAATAGAATTCATACTGCAGAAATCCTCGTATTCTTCCGGAACCGGCTGGTCTGTGAGAATGTAATGGATCTTTTCCAGCGGGCAGTAAGTCATCAGAGAAAAGATGCCGAATTTAGAATGATCCGCGAGAACAAAGCGTTCCATACTGTTTGCAGTGACTGCCTCCTTTACTCTGTACTCCTCTTCGGATGCATTGGTCAGACCGTTTTCCATCGAAAGACCTGTGCATGCCATGAATGCTTTTCCGATATTAAACGCTTTCAGATAGTCTGCTATTTTTACATCAACGAAAGAAAGAGTCTCTCTTTTTAAATAACCGGGAAGAGAGATTACGGTAAGGTTTTCATACGGCAGGGCCTTTAAGGATACCTGAAGGCTGTTTGTTATGATCGTACAGCGCTTTTCAGAAATATAATCCACCAGGTTATGGCAGGTTGTTCCGGTATCAATATAAATGATATCCCCGTCTTTTACATGATCTGCGGCAAGGCGGCAGATCGCCTTTTTTTCTTCCATATATTTTTCGTGGCGTTCTGCAAATGGAAGCAGCTTTTTGGAAGGAAGTGTTTCATTGAGAGTGACGCCTCCATAAACTTTTTTGATTTTTCCTGTCTTTGCAAGTGTATCGATATCTCTGCGTATCGTATTTTTAGATACCTGAAAGACATCGCATAAGGTGTCGAGAGATACCGATTTTTCTTGTATAATATACTGTTCTATTTCATCGATTCGTTTTGTACGCATATATATTCCTCTTTCTGATATAGTATCTGTCATTGCTTTTATTATAGTATATTATGAGTAAATTGAAAAGAAGGAACTAGTAAGTTGTGAGAAGGTTTTTAGAGAACACAGACTGCTGGGTTTCAGATGGCGATCAGATATGGAATTTAATGAAAGGAGGTCTTTTCCGGAATTTTTTTCTGAGGTATAATAAAACAGAAACCAGAAATACACGGAAAGAACATCGGGGGACGGGATGAAAAAACGAGAAATTAAGCTGATCGCCATGGACATGGACGGTACACTTTTGACAAGCAGCAAGGAAATTACAGAACATACAATAGAAGTTTTAGAAGCGGCGATGGACAGGGGGATTCAGATTGTCCCTGCAACCGGACGGTCAGTGAACGGGCTTCCGAAAAAGCTGACGGCTCTTAAGAGAATGAGATACTGTATTCTGAGCAATGGAGCCAGAGTTTATGATCTGCATAAGAAAAAATCAATCTACAAGAACCAGTTTGAGACGGATCAGGTACTTAAGCTCCTGGAAGATGTCAGACCATATCATGCTTTTCGGAGCATAGCCAAAGATGGAGAAGTGTACTGCTATAAGGAAGAACTGGACAGACTCGGGTCGTTTCATCTGGGAGAATATTCTGAGGAGATGATACGTGCATCCAGAACACCGGTGGAAGACCTCAAGGACTATATTATACAGGAAGGCGGAACCTCTGAAAAGATGACGCTGTTTTTTGAAGATCAGGAAGAGCGGGCAAAAGCCAGAAAAGAATTGACGGAAAGCGGATTATATACGGTTGTGGCCTCGCTGAAAAATAATCTGGAGATTTCCCTTGATTCATGTAATAAGGGAGATGCACTGGCTCACCTGATGGAACATCTGGATTTGAAAAAGGAAAACATCATGGCCTGCGGAGATGCGGAAAACGATTATGAAATGATCAGGGCGGCAGGGATCGGAGTCGTCATGGAGAACGGCACAGATGAGATGAAAGAGATCGCAGACTATATAACAGATGACCACAACAGTGATGGGGTGGCCAAAGCCATTGAAAAACTGGTGTTAAATTAAGAAAATCAAAATTTGGAGGTGTGTGCTATGTGGTTTGTATTTGCATTACTGTCCGCAATATTTGCGGCACTCACATCGGTATTGGCGAAAATTGGAATAGATAAGGTTAACTCAAATCTTGCAACGGCCATTAAAACTGTGGTTGTTGCAATAATGGCATGGGGTATGGTTTTTCTTACGAACAAACAATCCGGTATTTCAGAAATCAGTAGAAAAAGTTGGTTGTTTTTGATCCTGTCTGGATTGGCAACAGGTGCTTCGTGGCTGTGTTATTATAGAGCGCTACAAATTGGTGAAGTATCGAAAGTTGTACCTGTTGATAAATTAAGTGTAGTGATTACCTTGATCTTAGCATTTGTGTTACTGCATGAGGAATTTACGATGAAATCTATCGTTGGATGTATACTAATTGGTATGGGAACATTAATTATGGTTGTATAAATTTGAATTTTTGGAGGTAAGATGGTGTGAATACACCTATATTGGAAACGGAACGCTTGATTTTAAGAAAATTCACAGAGCAAGATGTAGAAGCTCTTTTTCTTATTCTTAAAGATGAAGAAGTTAATAAATTTTACCCATGGTATCCTATGAAGAATGTAGAGGAAACAAAGAAATTTTATGAGGAAAGATATGCTTCAAAATATGCACAGCCACAAGGATATGCATATGCTATCTGCCTGAAAGAAGATAATTTTCCCATAGGTTATATCAAGGTAGATATGGAAGAACACCATGATTTTGGTTATGGATTACGTAAAGAATTTTGGCACAAGGGGATTGTTACAGAAGCTGGAAAGGCTGTAGTGGAACAAGTAAAAAAAGACGGCCTGCCATATATTACGGCAACTCATGACAAAAACAATCCGAGAAGTGGAAATATTATGAAAAAAGTAGGTATGAAATACTGCTATTCATATGAAGAACAGTGGCAACCAAAAGATATTTCTGTCATATTCAGAATGTATCAACTTAACTTTGATGGCAATACTGATTTTGTGTACCAATAATATTGGAATGAGTCAGACAATCAGTTTATTGAAAAATTATAATTTTGACATACAAATTTCATTAAGAAAAATCAAAATAGAGTTTGTTTACAGTAAAAAGCAGCCGGGAAGATATGGCTGCTTTTTAAATTGAACAGAAAATCGGTCAAAATGTCATAATATACGCTCAAAATCAGAAGCGCCATGTTTGCAGATTGGACAAATGAAATCGGCAGGAAGTTCCTCGCCTTCATAAATATAACCGCAGATTTTACACCGCCATCCTGTCTTTTTTGTTTCCTGAGGCTGCGGTTTGATGTGTTTATGGTAGTAGGCGTAAGTAACAGAAGGAACTTGCGATAAAACTTCCCCGTCTGTCACATCGGCAATAAACATTGTGTGCGTGCCGAGATCAACAGTCTCAGCGACGGAAGCACTGAGAAAAGCGTTGGCGTATTTATTCAGATAAAAGATACCGTTGGAGGAACGTTCATAGTCAGAAAAGTTCTTTAATTTGTCAACATCCCGTCCGCTCTGGAATCCAAAATGCTTAAAGATGTCAAAAGTCACTTCCTCGGAAAGAATGGAAACATTAAAAGAACCTGTATCTTTGATCATATCATGGGTGAAATTATCTTTATTGACAGCTATGGAAATGCGGTTGGGCGTCGTGGTGATCTGCTGTACGGTGTTGACGATACATCCGTTATCCTTTTCGCCGTTTTTTGCAGACAAAACAAAAAGGCCGTAGCTCAGCTGAAACATTGCTGCTTGATTCATAAATAAAACCTCCTTCTATACTTGATTATTATACTCAATATATTCATAGTATAATCCTTTTATGTATGATTTGCAATGGCAGGAGACGGGATAAACCTTTACTTTTGTAAGAGGCGAGGTTATAATAAAACAAATGCGTGCAATGTGTCAAAATTTAAGAAAAAAGTGAGGAAAGCACATGGCAGGAACAATCAAAGAAATTGCAGAACGTGCCGGAGTCTCCCGTGGTACTGTGGACCGGGCGCTGAATAACAGGGGCAGGATTAAGCCGGAAGTGGCGGAGCGGATTCTGGCGATTGCCAAAGAACTGGACTACCATTCCAACAGAAAGTCTAAAAAGAACACGCAGAATCCGGACAAACATATAAAAATCGGAGTTATCACCCAGCTCTCCGAGGCTTCTTTTATGATTCCGGTCAAAGAGGGAATCCGGGATGCGGGGAGAGAACTTGAATATTTAGGAGTGGAACTTTTATTAAAGGATATAGAATCAGTAGATGAAGAGGCTCAGATGGAAGCGATTGATGAGTTGGAATCAAAAGGGATCGACGGCCTTGCGATCATGCCGGTGCAGTCAGAGTATGTGAGAGAACGGCTGAACCGCTTGATGGAAGAAAAAGAAATTCCGGTAGTAACATTCAACTCAGATATCGTTGGCACAAAACGATCTTGCTTTGTAGGCCTGGATAACAAAAAAAGCGGCCGTACTGCCGCGGGACTCATGGGAATGCTGACACGGGGAAAAGGGAAGGTCCTTGTGATCACAGGGTTTTTCACTAACAGTGTAAACAGCCTGCGTGTGGAGGGATTCGTACAGGAGATTAAGAATGCATATCCTGACATGGAACTGCTCGGAGTCCAGAGCAGTTTTGACGAGACGAGGGAAGTGCAGAAGATCATTGAGAATACGATGGCGATCGCCCCGGATCTTTCCGGTGTCTTTGTGGCATCCGGCGGGCAGGCCGGGGTGTGTCTGGCTTTCGAGAAACTGAAACTTGAGAAACGCCCTTATGTCATAGTGTATGACGCCACGCCGAAAAATACGAAAGCACTGAAAGAAGACCGGTATGATTTTTTGATTGATCAGGAAGGATACGAACAGGGATACCGGCCTCCGAATCTTCTGTATAACATGATCCAAAAAGGACAGATGCCGGAGACGGACCATATCTATACAGATATAAAGATAAAAAATAAATATAATGTATGACATTTTCCACATGATTTCCGTTCGGCTCTTAGAATGCCTCACTCCAATCATGTGGAAAATGGACTTAATATCTACTGGATAAGTATCCATTAAACAAACAGAACGATTCAACGACAGTTTTTTATTACTATTTTCGTCACGTTTTGAAATGGGCTCCTCCAATCGTGCTAAAAAATTTACGTTGGAATATGTGGAACATGGCCGCAGAGTCTGCTGAAGATGACAGCTTAACAAGAGAAGGTGTTATTTTGCCATAGTTGAATAAGGATTGAAACATAGAATCATAGTGTTTCAATCCTCTTTTTTTTATTTTTGCGTGCTTATGCGTGCTATATAATTGTGCAATAATACTCAAGAAGCGTGTATACATTTGTGAAATGTAGCAAAAACAATCTTTTTTATAAAAAGTGCTTGCACACAAATAGCGTGCGTGATAATATAAACACATAAAGAAAAGCACACAAAACGCATTTTAAAAGAGTGAATAAAACAATAAAACACGCAAATAACACGCAGTGAGCGTGGAAAACAAAACTGAGGTGAAAGTTATGAAGTATGTTGAATTTGACCAGACAAGACCAATGGATTTAGTGCTTATCGGAAGGGTAGCCATCGACTTTAATCCGGTAGACTATTTCCATCCGTTATCCGAGTGCACCACATTTAAGAAGTATGTGGGAGGATCACCTGCAAACATCGCGGTGGGGATCACGAGACACGGAAAGAAAGCAGGATTTATCGGAAAAGTGTCCGACGACCAGTTCGGAGAGTACGTAGTAGATTTTTTTGATAAAGAAGGAATCGATACATCCCATATTTCAAAATGTACCAACGGAGAAAAACTTGGACTCACCTTTACAGAAATCCTCTCCAGAGAGGAAAGCAGTATCTTAATGTACCGCAACTGTATCGCAGACTTGCAGTTATCTGTGGATGACATCGACGAAGAATACATAAAGAACACGAAAGCAATCTTGGTTTCCGGAACTGCATTGGCGCAGAGCCCGTCCAGAGAAGCGGTGTTAAAAGCAGTGATGCTTGCTAAGAAAAATGATACAAAGATCATCTTCGATATTGACTATAGAGAATACAACTGGAAAAATTCTGATGAAATCTCAATCTACTACTCTTTAGTAGCTAGAGAGGCAGATATTATTATGGGATCCAGAGAAGAATTTGACCTGACAGAAAAACTGATAAAACCGGGCAGATCAGACAAAGAATCTGCACAGGCATGGAACAATGAGAATGCAAAGATCGTTGTCATCAAGCACGGTAAGAAGGGATCTACAGCATATACCAATGACGGAAATGACTATTCAATCAAACCGTTCCCGGTTGAGGCATTAAAAGGCTTCGGAGGCGGAGACGGCTATGCATCCGGATTCTTATATGGAGTCTTTGAAGGATGGGATATGATCGAGTGTCTGGAATTCGGAAGCGCGGAAGCGGCTATGATGGTGAGAAGCCATTCCTGTTCAGAAGAGCTTCCAAACCCTCAGGAAGTCAAAGATTTTATCCGAGAGACAAAAGAAAAATACGGCGAAATGATTGCGAGAGTATAGGAGGATATGAAAATGAGTACAGCCAGAATGACAGTAGCACAGGCTCTTGTGAAGTTCCTTGACAATCAGTATGTGGAATTTGACGGGGAAGAAACAAAATTTGTAGAAGGCATCTTTACCATCTTCGGACACGGCATTGCCGTTGGATTGGGAGAAGCCCTGGACACCAACCCGGGAAGTTTAAAAGTTCTCCAGGGGCGAAATGAGCAGGGAATGTGCCATGTTGCAACAGCTTATGCAAAACAGAACAATAGAAGAAAAATCATACCATGTGCGTCTTCCGTAGGACCTGGAGCAGCAAACATGGTGACAGCAGCGGCTACGGCAACCGTCAATAATATCCCGCTTTTGGTCCTGCCTGCCGATACATTCGCCACAAGACAGCCGGACCCGGTGCTTCAGCAGTTAGAGAAAAGCGACAGCCTTTCAATAACAACAAATGATGCATTCAAACCGGTCTGTAAATATTGGGACAGAATCATCCGTCCGGAACAGCTGATGACAGCTATGGTAAACGCAATGCGTGTTCTCACAGACCCGTCAGAGACAGGTGCCGTCTGCATCGCACTTTCCCAGGACGTAGAAGGAGAATCTTATGATTTCCCTGACTACCTGTTTGAAAAACGTGTACATAGGATCACAAGACCCTGCGCAGTAAAAGAAGAGATCGAGGACCTTGTTAATATTATTAAAGAAGCAAAGAATCCGTTAGTGATCGTAGGCGGAGGCGTGAAGTATTCTGAGGCAGGAGAAGCTGTAGAAAAATTCTGCGAAGACTTTAACATTCCGTTCGGAGAGAGCCAGGCAGGAAAAAGCGCCTGCAAGTCAAGCCACCCTTACTGCTTAGGAGGAATTGGTGTAACAGGAACCCTGGCTGCCAATACCATCGCTGATGAAGCTGATGTGGTCATTGCAGTGGGAACCAGGCTTTCAGACTTTACAACAGGATCCAAAGGACAGTTCAAAAATCCTGATGTGAAAATAGTGACGATCAACAACAATAAATACCATGCATATAAAATGGATGCAGTGAAAGCTGTCGGAGACGCGAAAGTGACAGTGGAAGCTCTTTCTGCCAGACTAAAAGAGGAAGGATACAAGTCTGCTTACACAACAGAGATCCAGGACGCAAAGGCAGCCTGGGATAAAGAAATGGACCGCCTTGCGAATATTGAGTATACAGGAGATAACTTTGAGCCGGAGATCAAAGCGAGAGATCCGCGTACGATTCCTGAATACGTAAAACTTACAGGGGGACTTATCACTCAGACTGCCGCACTGTGCAAAATCCGTGAGGTCATTGATGAAGACGCTAATATTGTGACAGCAGGGGGAAGTCTGCCGAGCTGTATGCAGAGGATCTGGACTACGGACAAACGGGGCGGATACCATGCTGAATATGGTTACTCCTGCATGGGATACGAAGTGGCAGGCGCTCTCGGAGTGAAGATGGCAGAGCCTGAGCACGAATCCTATGTGGTCGTCGGAGATGCCAGCTTCCAGATGCTGCACAGTGAGATCATGACGGCAATGCAGGAAAAACAGAAGATCAATATCCTCGTGTTTGACAACTGCGGATTCGGATGTATCAACAACCTTCAAATGAACCATGGTGTGGGAAGTCTTGCGACAGAGTTCAGATACCGCGACGAAAAAAATGAAATCAAAGGGGATCTGATCCCGGTTGACTATGCAAAAGTCGGAGAGGGATACGGACTCAAGACATACAGTGTAAGAACGATCAAAGAACTGGAAGAGGCGCTGATCGACGCAAAGAAACAGGATGTTGCGACTCTGATCGACTTAAAGGTAATCCCTAAGACGATGACAGATGGTTATAAATCCTGGTGGAATGTAGGCATTGCAACAACTTCTGAGAAAGAAAGCGTGCGAAAAGCATGTGAAGGAGTATTAGAAGGCCGTGCAAACGCAAGACAGTATTAGAAAAGAGGTATGATAATGGGAAAGGTATTCGGCTATCCTGAATTTGATGCAAACGGGGAAAAAGTTTTAACAACATACGATAATGAATATAAAGAAATGCTGATGGATATTCGCGTCTTCCGCTTAAATGCGGGGGATGTGAAGACCTTCTGCAGGGCAGGGGAAGAGACGGCGGTCCTCCTGCTGAAAGGAGATGTAGTTTTCTCATTTGATGAAACTTCCAAAGAAGTTACAAGAAAAGATGTGTTTACAGAAGGACCTTGGGCAGTACATATCTGTACAGGAGCCAAAGTCATAGTGGAAGCAAAAGCAGACTCTGAAATCTTGGTACAGTCCACAATGAATGACCAGACATTTGAGAGTAAACTGTATGCGCCGGAAGATGCTCCTTGGGGATATTCCTGCGTAGGAAAGTTCGGAAATGTTGCGAAACGCCGTGTCAATACCATCTTTGACCATGACATTGCGCCATACTCTAACATGGTATTGGGTGAGGTTTTAAATGACCGCGGGAACTGGTCAGGATATCTTCCTCACAGACATCCGCAGCCGGAAACTTATTACTTCCTGTTTGACCATCCGGAAGGATTCGGGGCGAGCTTTGTGGGTGACCAGGTATTCAAGAGCACAGACGGAAGCTTTTCGGCGATTCCGGGAGGAGAACTCCATCCCCAGGCAGTTGCTCCGGGATACCAGATGTATACCTGCTGGATGATCCGCCATCTCGACGGAAATCCGTGGCTCCAGACAGACAGAAATGAAGATGAGCGCTACGTATGGCTTCATGATGCGGAATTTTAAACAGAAAAATATCAGAAAGCATAGGAGGATAAGAATATGGCAAGAGAATTTATCGCGCCGGGCCAGATTTATACTGGCGAAGGCGCACTCGATATGGCAGAAGGAAAATTAGGAACTCTCGGCAAAAAGGCGCTGATTGTTACAGATAAGGTGATGGTCGGGCTTGGAAACGCAGCAAAAGTAGAAACTGCTTTAAAAAACCAGAACATTGAATATGTGATCTACAGTGAGATCAACGGTGAGCCGACCGACACAATGATCGAAGAGGGCCTTAATCTTTATAAAGAAGAAGGATGTGACTTTATTGTCGCTCTTGGAGGCGGCAGCCCGATTGACTCTATGAAAGCGATCGGTGCACTGGTAACCAGCGGCGGACAGATTTCTGATTACATGGGAAAAGTGATCACAGAGGAAACACCGACACTTGTTGCCATTCCTACCACAGCGGGTACAGGTTCTGAGGCAACTCAGTTTACCATCATCACAGATACAAAAAATGATATCAAGATGCTGCTCAAAGGCGCTGTTTTAATGCCGGATCTTGCCATCATCGATCCTCAGTTTACAATGACTGCACCTCCTAAGATCACTGCGGCTACAGGACTTGACGCCCTGACTCATGCGGCAGAGGCTTATACATCAAAGCTGGCACAGCCATTATCCGATACATTTGCGCTTTCTGCGATCAAAAGAATTTTCAAGTATCTTCCTGCCGCATTCAAAGACGGAAAGAATGTTGAGGCGAGAGAGCAGATGTCCATTGCCGCGCTGGAAGCGGGAATTGCATTCAACAATGCGTCCGTTACTCTGGTTCACGGAATGAGCCGTCCGATCGGTGCTATGTTCCATGTTGCCCATGGACTGTCCAACGCAATGCTCTTGAAAGAATGTTTTGTTTATGCATTAGACGGTGCATATGACCGCTTCGGAGAGCTTGGAAAAGCCATCAATGCGGCAGAGGAGACAGACTCTGACAAGGCTGCCAGTGAGAAATTCCTTCAGGCGGTTGTGGATATCTGTGATGAATTAGAGACTCCTTCCTTAGAAGAATACGGAATCGACAAGGAAGAATTCTTTAACGTGATTGATAAGATGGCAAATGACGCCATGGACAGCGGAAGCCCGTCCAACACAAGAAAAGACATCACTGCAGAAGATGTCAAAGAAATTTACCGCAATCTGTGGTAAATTCCAACGCAGTAAGTACGTGCGTTTTACGTACTTAAATATAGATCAATGCAGATTTATGCCACTGAAACTCCTAAAAATAAAAACAATCAAAAGATATACTTAAAGCCAAACCCTCCAATACCTGGCTTAAAATGAATTGTTAAGTATTGATCTGCATAGTAAGAAGCATGGACCTTTCTTTCTCCTGGGTCCATGCTTCTTTTTAAAAAATCAATCTTTATCTAACCCTTTTTTGAGGACAAGGTTCTTATAGAGACAAAATTTATTTATTGCCCGAAAGAGCGCGCTGAAAGGCAATGGAAAGGATGAGAAAGAATGAAGAAACCATGGGAAAGACGGATCGTGGCGGCCGCACTGATTCTGGCTGTGGGAACCGGAGCCGGAACGATTTTGAGAGCAGAAGATCAGGAAATGTCTGGAAAATCCGGGAGGGGGTATTTACGGAACTGAAGTACATCAATTAACCCGGGAACCGGAACAGACAAAAACAAAAGAAGCAGCGAACACGGAGGAAATACCGGAGCTGAAGGAATCGTTTAAAGATGAATCCGAATTGAAAACTGAGGAGAAATCAGGAAAACAGAGAAAGCATGCAGTAAAGAAAGCAAAGGACGGGCAGGTTCTTCTGGATGTAAGCAGAGGGAATATCAGGATCACTGCCACCGGTGCTCTGGTAGGCGATACTCCGGCTGACAGCGGTGCCCTGAATCCGCAGGGATACCGGATCACCGGGAAGACTACAAAATACAATATTGTCGTTGAGCCTAAAGTGAAGACAGAGCTAACATTTGAAAATTCAGACATTTCCTGTGCCACAACGGATAGTCTGAATGTTTCTCATGCAGATGTGACTATTACGTTGGTTGGAAAAAACCGCCTATATTGTACAAAAGAACAGAGCAATGCGCTTACAAAGGACGGCATGGATGGAAGTCTTACACTGAGGTGTGTAAACAGCGGACAAAAAGGGCACAAATGCGATGCAGCCTGCGGAAGTATCACGGTACAAGGCGTAGGATATCATGTGGGAGCTTTGGGAAACAGCATAAAGAACCGAACGAATCCAAAGGAATCCGGTTTTTGTAATTTTACGATCGAGGGAGGTAATATCACAGCTCTTGGAGGTGAACACTGCCCGGCGATCGGGGCTGCCTGCTGGACGGAACATTATGTTTCATCATGTTATGCCAAAGATATTTATATCAAGGGAGGAAATGTAGAAGCCATAGGGACAAGCCATGGTTCCGGCATCGGATCAGGATATGGGACCAAAGTCGATGGAGTTTACATCAGCGGAGGGGTTGTCAAAGCCCGGGGAGGAGAAAATGCCCCGGGAATCGGCGCTTCCATGGGAGATCCTGGTGATTCTATGATCACACGCAATATCCGTATCAGCGGAGGAGATACAGTTGTGACAGCCATCGGCGATTCTAAGTCAAAAATGCCTGGAATAGGATCTGCGGCAGGAAACGGAAAGGTATCAGGGATTACGGCTGCACCGGAAACCGGTTATCAGGGATACGTACAGGATGGGACATCTCTGACGGACTTTATATTTACAGAGAACACCCCGTTTGCAGCGGAGAGTTCTTTTTCGGTGGGAAACTTTTTCACACAAGTATATTTTGGACCATTCAGGGACAGCAACAGTATTGATTCTGCAACAAAAGAACAGATCGGCGCAAATCATGTCATCAGCAGGACAGGCGGAGAGGGATTCAGCCGGGAACAGATCACGACTCTGGCGAAAGTCACTGCAAAAGACAAAAACGGAAATACTATAGATGACCAGAAATTGCTTCTGGATGATGAAAGCCAGCTTAGTGCGGTCAATCAGGCTAAGAAGGAAGGAAATAATATAGAACTGAAAGATTTTCAGCTTGATCAGGAACAAGTGCAGAAGATTAACAAGACGAAGGCAGATGGAAAATCCGGAATTTTTGATCTTACTTTTTCGGCTCCGGACGGTGTTTCTGTTACGGTCAGGGTTACGTTAAACGGTACGTTTGATGAAGCCGAAGAGAATCCTGACAATGGGGAGATTATCAAGGCTAAAAATATCATAAGCAAAACCGGAGGAGAGGCATTTACAGAGGAACAGCTGAAAGAGATTTCCAGGGTAAAAGCAGAGGATAACACGGGTCAGAAGATTGCTTTAAAAGACATTGGATTTGCGGATTTGGAAGAAGTTAAATGTATCAATGATGCTAAAATAGCAGGTGAGATTGGGGGATATCCGCTTACGTTCCGGACGCCGGAGGGAACAGATGTGAAGATTACCGTTTTTCTGCGTCAGAGAGGCAGTGACAGCGCAGATTACGGCAAAGAAAATATCAATCCGTTTATCGGCGCCAATGATGTGGTTTTGGAAACAGGAGGAGAACAGCTTGCCGTAAAAGATATGATTGATTTATGTGAGGCAAAGGGCAAAGATCAATATGGCGACAATGCAGACCTGTGCGTTGACGAAAAGCAGCTTCAGATAATCAATGAGGCTAAGGCAGCAGGAAAGACAGGAACTTTTGATTTCACATTTGTAATAGAGGGAGGCAGTGCCTCAGTCAAAGTAACATTGACAGGAAGCCATGTGGTAAGTTTTGATCCCAACGGCGGCGAAAATGCTCCGCGGGACCAGATCATTGAAGGCGGAAAGACAGCAGTAGAGCCAAAGGACCCTGTAAGAGAAGGCTATACATTCAAAGGATGGTATGTTACAGATGATGATGGCAGAGAAGTACTATGGGATTTTAACATGCCGGTCCATCAGAATATAGTTTTAAGAGCAAAATGGGAGATCACACCGGAAGAAGATCCGGCTGACAGTGAAAACACTTCAGAAAAAACGGAGACAACAGACCGGGAGAGCGGGAATACATGGGGATACAGAGAGGTACCTGAAAAGAAGAAAGTAGAGAGAACTATCGCAGAGACGAGCGACGGGGGAAAAGGGTATCTTTTGATTTTATGTACAGTTTCAGAAGCGGGGCTGGCATGCGGACTTTGGAGAAGAACAAAGAAATAAACTTGCAGACAGGCAGTCAATGTTCTTTTAGTGGCTGCCTGTCTGGGCTCTGAGTAATTTAGAGGTCTCCGGTCAGAAACTGGGCTTTCCCGAATCCGAAACTCCAGTCGGCATCGCTGTTTTCTGTTATGGAGACGAGCAGGTCTTTTGGCGGAATCCCGCAGTTTACATTTAGTCTTTCACAGAGCAGGGAGTAAAGTTTTTCTTTTTTCTCCCGGGGTCTCTGTTTGCTTGTGACACGGACCACGATTTGATCCTTTGTGCGCTCAAATCCAAGGCCGGTATCTAGGAGGATCATTTCTTCCGGATCGTGCTGACTGACGATCTGATAGCGGTCCCGCTCCGGTATTTCAAAGGCTTCAACCGCACATTCGTGAATGGTATCCAAAATATTTTTCAGTCTTTTTTTATCATCTTGTTTTTGTAAGTCTACTTGAATCAATGGCATAACAGAATCCTCACTTTCTATCGTTGACAGATAAAAATAATGGTGGTAATATAACAGTAACAATTAATTAGCATACGAACTAATGGGATGCAAATTAATTTGCATGGGTATCATAGCACAGCAGTTTTTCAGAGTCAACAACTTTATTTGAAATAAACTTCGGATTAAGGCTGGGAAGGGAGTGAAAAAAGGTTGAACATATTGGTTTATTTAAAAGAAGTTCCGCCAAAAGAGGAACAAGTGAAATATCAGACTGCGGAAGGGATCAGCGACAGTGATAAAAATGTTTTGAAAGAAGCTCTGAATCTGAGAGATCAGGAGGGGGGCACAGTGACAGCCATGGTGATCGGGCCGCCGGAAGCAGAGAAGACTGCGCGGGAGGCTTTGACATGGGGAGCGGACAGAGCGGTTCTGGTCCTTAAAAAGGAAACAGGAGATATCAGCCACAGTGCAAAACTGCTTGCCGGGGCGATAGAGGCAGAAGATATGTTCGACATTATCCTGTGCGGCCGTCAGGCCATTGACGGGGATGCCGCCCATATGGCGGCCATGACGGCATTTTTCCTGAAGATTCCTCTGATTGCCTATTCAAAAAAAATGAAAGTTTCAGACAAGAAAATATTTAATTGGTGTATGGCTGGAGAGGGAACAGAGCGGACAGAGAGTTCTTTGCCTGCCCTGGTTCTCTCGGTAAGAGAAGACAATGCGCTGAGACACCCGAATGTTGCTGACATTATGTCCGCATATGCAGAGAGTACGGTGATTCCTGTTTTGAAAGGTGAACAGGGGAAAACAAAAAAGATCATAAAACAGGTTCGGGAGTATATACCGGATGAGGCGCCGAAAAACAGACAGATGCTGACCGGCAGAGACGAGCAGGAGCTGGCGGAAAAGCTTTGGCAGCTGATCAAAGAAAAGGAGGCCGTATGAAGAAAACATCAAAAATTTTGATCATAGGAGAGATACAGAATCAACATGCGGCCCACGTGACAGTTGAGCTTCTGGGAGAAGGCAGGAAGCTGGCAGATTCTCTGGATGCAGAATTGATTTTGACAATCGTGGGAAATGATGTCGAAAAAACATGTAAGGATCTTCTCAGGTATCCCGCAGACCGAATCATAGCGGCGGATCATCCAAGTCTTAAACAAAAGCAGCTGGAGACTCACAGCAGGATTCTGTATGAGATTGTTAAGGAGCAGAAACCGGATATGATTCTGGGAGGGGCAACGTTGTTCGGAAAGACACTGCTGCCGACTCTGGCCGCCATGCTTGGAACAGAAGTGATGACGGATGCTGTCGGATTGGAGATTGACAAGGAAACAGGGAAACTGCTGGTAACTAAGCCTGCTTTTGACGGGAAGAGCATGTCTGTGGTTTCGATGCCGGAGGTTCCTGTGCAGATGGCGCTGGCAAAGCCGGGAGTATTTAAAAAGGCCTGTGAGACAGACGGCAGACAAGGAAAGTTTACTGCGTTTTCGGCAGACTGGCTGCAGGAGATAACAGAGAGAAAAAGAACACTGGATCTTATAAAAGAAGAAAAGAAGATTTCCCTGGAAGATGCACATATCATTGCGGCCGGGGGAAGAGGGCTGAAAGGTCCGGAGGGATTTCGGCTGCTTTTACAGTTCGCCGAAAGGATCGGAGCACAGGCCGGATGCACAAGGCCGTGTGTGGATGCAGGGTGGATGCTTCCGGAGCAGCAGATCGGACAGACAGGGTGTATAACGAAACCGGACATTTATATAGCATTTGGAATTTCCGGGGCGGTTCAGCACATGACCGGAGTCAGGGCCGGGACAGTGATCGCAGTGAACAGTAACCCGAATGCAGCTGTTTTTAAATACTGCGATTATGGCATTGTGGGAGATGCAAAAAAGATATTGGAAGAATTTTTGAAACTGCCGTTGTAAAAAAGAAGACCCGGAGGACCGGATCTTCAATGTTAAGTTTATAGTCCAAAAGAAGCTAAGACGATAAAGATTCCGCAGGATATAAATGGTATGATAATCTGCGTAACCGCAATATCCCAGTAAGCTTCTTTATGGGTCATTTTACAAATGCCGAGCAGTGTGATCTGCGCTCCCTGATGAGGAAGTGTATCTAAAGTACCGGCTGCGATGGCGGAAATCCTGTGCACATAAGGCAGCGGGATTCCCATTTTAATATAGGTAGACTTCAAAGCATTAAAGGCAACCCCCATACCGCCGGAAGCAGAGCCGCAGGCTCCTGCACAGACAGCCACGGTGATCATTACAAACACCAGAGGAGGCATGCTCATGTCTTTCAGAGCGGCAACCAGGTCGGTAAAGCCCTGGGTTTTCTGTACAACGCCTCCAAAACCTACAACGATTGCAGTATTTAAGATAGCAACGCCGGAGTCAGAAGCACCTTTGTTAAATACGTTGATCCATTCGTTGATGCCCTTGATCCTGTTAAACATCAGAATGGTTGCCAGGGCTACACCTGCAAATACAGATGTCTCCACAGGAAGCTTCACGATGTTGAAGAGCACCAGAATGAGCACAATCGGAAGGACAGCGATAGCAACGTGGGGAAGATTTTTATCTTCATCGATGGCCATCTCTTCTTCACTCAGCTGATATTTTAAGGACTTATCGATAAAACGATATCCCTTTTTCGTAAACTTTCTTGCCCGCATTTCCAGCCAGACAAAAATCATGATAAACATAGCCGCAGTCGTGATCAGAGATGGAACAAATGCGGCTGTTGCCGGTGTGCCAAGATTATCCATGGCAATGACATTCTGAATAGAAGGAGAACCGGGACCGTTCATGGACCACGTCCAGCATCCGGCAGAGATTGCGGCCGGGATGAGCCTTCTTGTAAGATTCGCTTCCTTGAATAAGTTTAATGCGATTGGATAGATAACAAAAAATACAACGAAGCCACTGACTCCTCCAAAGGTCAAAAGACCGGTGATGATCATGATGATCGGTGCCACGAATTTTCCGCGGCAGAGCCCTGCGATCGCTCTGGCTATGGATTCTGCGGCTCCGGTATATTGATAAACGGAGCCGAACAGTGCGCCGACAAAGAATACGAGAAAATACTTTGTCACGTAGTCGGATGCTGCAGGCATAAATGCATTTTTCAGCGAGTCCAGGATTGGAAGCCTGGAGCAGATAACCACGAAGATCGTGACAAGCGGAGCCAGGATCAGGGCACTCATCTGTTTAAAAGCTAAGACTCCGAACAGGACAATCGCCAGGACTAAGACTAAGATTTGTAAATTCACAAAAACCCTCCTTTATTTGTGGATTGCTAATCGTGTTTCAGACCCATCAGCTCATCTCTGAAAATTCTTTCATCCATAAGCTTTGGCGTACCGTCCATTTTAGGAGTGAATCCCATATGGTCGATGATCTGTGTTTGGATATCGATGCCAGGGGCAACTTCTGTCAGATAGACACCGTCTTTTCTCAGTTCAAAGACAGCGCGCTCTGTGATATAGAGAACCGGCTGGCCGACTTTATTTGCGTACTCGCCGCTGAACGTAATCTGTTCTACCGTGTCCAGGAACTTATTAGATTTTCCTTCCTGATCAATGATAAGCTTTCCATCTTTTACAGACGTTTTTAAACCGCCGGCAGTAAAGGTTCCGCAGAAGTAGCAGCGTTTTGCATTCTGAGTAATGTTTACAAATCCGCCGCAGCCTGCAATCCTCGGACCGAACTTGCTGACGTTGATGTTTCCGTCTTTGTCTGCCTGTGCAAGGCCTAAGAATGCATAGTCAACTCCGCCTCCGTCATAGAAATCAAACTGGTACGGCTGGTCTAAAATACATTCGGGATTGACGGAACCTCCAAATTTGGCTCCTCCCTGAGGCACGCCGCCGACAGGCCCTGCCTCTACGGTCAGAGTCATATAATCTCCGATGCCTTCCTCATTGGCAACCATAGAGATATATTCAGGAATACCGATTCCTAAGTTGACCACGGTATTTTCCGTCAGTTCCATGGCAGCTCTCCGGCCGATGATCTTTTTTGCGGAAAGAGGAGGATATTCAAGGCTGCTTAAAGGAATACGGAAGTCTCCGGTCATTGCACCGTCATAGTCACATCCTACACACTGTTCGTGGTCTTGCATATTTTCCACTTCCACGACTGCATCCACATAGATTCCGGGGATCTTGACTAATTTTGGATCTAAGGTACCGTCTGCGACGACCTTTTCCACCTGCACCACAACTTTTCCGCCGCTGTTCTTCACTGCCTGAGCCATGGTTGTGACTTCTGTTGTACAGCATTCATGGGAAAGTGTCACGTTGCCGTGCTCGTCAGCATATGTACCCCGGATGAATCCGATGTTCAGCGGAAAAGATTTATATAGTAATTTATCTTCTCCTAAGATTTCTACCACATCTACGATGTCCTCGGTCGTAATGTCATTTAATTTGCCGCCTTCAATGCGCGGGTCGGCAAATGTATTTAATCCCACATGAGTGATCACGCCGGGTTTGTGACCGGCGATGGCACGGTAGAGCTGTGCCAGAGTGCCCTGCGGCAGATTGTATCCTTCAATTTTGTTATCAAGGACCAGCTGTCCAAGCGTCGGGACCATGTTCCAGTGTCCGCCGATGACACGTTTGGTCATTCCTTCGTGGGCAAAATGATCCGCACCGCTTCCGTCACGGTTTCCCTGGGCAGCAGCGTAAAATAAAGTCAGGTTTTTCGGAGAACCGGTTTCCAAAAATCTTTTTTCCAGAGCTTTTGTAAGGGCTTCCGGCATTCCGCTGGCAACAAATCCGCTGGTAGTGACGGTTGTATTATCTTCTACCAGGGCAGCGGCCTGATCTGCTGTAATAATCTTAACTTTTCCCATAGTTTTTCTCCTTCATTTATTTTAGAAATCTTTTAAATCTGCTTTGCGTTTTTCAAGAAATGCAGTCATACCTTCTTTTTTGTCTTCCGTAGAAAATGCGAGTCCGAATAAATCTGCTTCTAATGTAAGTCCGCTGCTTAAATCGGTGTCCATGCCTGTGTTGATCGCTTCTTTTGCAAGAGAGATTGCATAGCTTCCTTTGGACATGATCTTAGCTGCCATCTTTTTGCAGTAATCAATCAGTTCTGCCTGAGGAACTACCTTGTTTGCAAGTCCGATCCTGTAAGCTTCTTCGGCGTCGATCTGGTCACAGGTAAAGATAAGTTCTTTTGCACGTCCTTTTCCGACTAAGCGGGAGAGACGCTGTGTTCCTCCGAATCCCGGGAGGATTCCGAGTCCTGTTTCCGGCTGTGCGAATCTTGCATTTTCTGCGGCTACACGGATATCACAGGCCATGGAGATCTCACATCCGCCTCCGAGAGCATATCCGTTGACAGCGGCGATCGTTACCTGAGGCATTGTCTCTAATTTAAGGAATGCTTCCTTTGCCAGCAGACCCATCTGTCTTCCTTCCGCAGGAGTGGCATTGACCATTTCAGAAATATCGGCTCCGGCTACAAATGATTTTTCTCCTGATCCTGTAAGGATAACGACTCTGATGTCCTTGCGGCGGGAGATCTCGGAAAAGCACTGGTCTAATTCTGCTAATGTCTCACTGTTTAAGGCATTTAAAGATTTTGGTCTGTTGATTGTAACTACTGCGATCTCGTTTTCTACTTCCATTAATAAATTGTTCATTCTAAATCCTCCTTGAAATGACATATACATTACACTTAATCAGCTCTTGTTAGAAAATTAACATATTGGCGTGCAAATATTTAGGATACAAAATATTATTTATGCTTCTAATATGGACTATATTTGCGTGTTTGTCAATGGTTTATCAATATATTTTATTTAAATTGTATAATTCTATAAAAGATTATAAAAGTTTATTGACAATATGCACAAGGGGTGATATATTTAGCTTACAAAATATTAGTATGCAAATATAAGGAAACAAAATGGTAAATTTATGTTAAGTTTGGTGAAAGGAGTGATTATTTATGAATTTTGAATTAACGGAACAGCAGGCAGCCATTCAGGAGACAGCAAGAAACTTTGCTCAGACAGAGTTACAGCCGGGAGTGCTCGAGAGAGATGCCAACAGTGAATTTCCGGTAGATCTCTATAAGAAGATGGGAGAACTGGGACTGATCGGACTTCCTTATCCGAAAGAAGTCGGAGGCCAGGGAGCCGATTACCTGTCTTATGTATTGGCAGTGGAGGAGATCTCTAAAGTAGATGCTTCTGTGGGTATTTCTTATTCTGTATCCACTTCTTTATATGGAGGAAGCATCATGAACTCTGATGCTCCGGTCGAGAAAAAGAATGAATTTCTGGCGCCGGTATTGTCCGGACAGCACTTCGGATCTTTCGGACTCACGGAACCAAATGCGGGATCTGATGCGGGCGGATGTGTAACCGTTGCTGAAAAAGACGGGGATGAGTACATATTAAACGGTATGAAGTGTTTCAATACGAATGGACCTTTAGCCGATTATACGGCAGTATATGCCCTGACGGAACCTGAGAAAAAAGCCAAGGGACTGTCCTGTTTCGTGGTGAAGAAAGGAACTCCCGGATTTTCAGTGGGCAAAGTGGAAGACAAGATGGGAATCCGTTCCGCACAGGTTTCAGAGATGATCCTGGAAAATGTACGGGTGCCGGCAGAAAATATGATCGTTCCTTCCGGAGACGGATTTAAACTGGCTATGAAGACTCTGGACGGAGGCCGTATCGGTGTTGCCGCACAGGGACTTGGAATTGCAGAAGGTGCATTTGAGATTGCAAAAGAATACTTAAAGACGAGAGAGCAGTTCGGCAAACCATTATACAGGAACCAGTATCTTGCATTTAAGATGGCGGAACTTGAAATGGAAATTGATGCCGCAAAACTCATGCTTTATAAGGCTGCTGCCGACAAACAGGAAGGAAGACGATATTCTATTCCGGCCGCAAAGGCAAAATACCTCTGTACAGAGGCGGCAATGCATGTGACAACAGAGGCGGTGCAGATGCTGGGCGGAAACGGTTATATGAAGGGATACCATGTAGAGCGCATGATGAGAGACGCCAAGATTACTCAGATCTACGAGGGAACCAATGAAATCCAGAAGCTGGTTGTGAGCGGAGCGATTTTCAGATAGTCTGTTTTTGGAATATGAATCCTAAGTTTTCAGGGATGTCAATTATGGCATCCCCTTTTCATGCTTTACAAGGATGACTTTGCTTTAGGATAAAAGCCTTAAAATTATAGTATGTCTTCTTGACAGAAGTTTTTGTAACAGATATGATGAAATATATAGTATGCAAACAGTTTGAAGTGTTTGCATGTAGTTTTGTGTAGGAGGGAAAAGGAACGGATGGAATTGAATCAATGTATCAACTATCTTTTGACCACTGCCCAGCACGCGGTGTTTCAGGAGATGAGCGCACAGCTCTCTAAATTTGACGTGACTCCGGTACAGTACGGTGTGATGTATTGTCTTTGGGTGAAGAAGAAAAACAGTCCGAAGGAGATCGCAGAAGAACTGAGGCTGGAAAACTCTACGATCTCAGGTGTTCTTGAGAGAATGGAGAAAAAAGGATTGATCAAGAGAAAAGTCAGCAAAGAAGACCGGCGTTTTGTAGAGATTATATTGACGGATAAGGGGAATGACTTGGAAGAACCGATTCTCGAAACAGTGGAAGAGGTCAACAGAATCGTCCTGAAAGATATGGGACAGCAGGAACAGGAAGCACTGAAGGAATCCTTAAGGCACCTGGCGGGAATCTGATTGCTAAGAATTTTATATCGAAAGAATATGCAGCGGAAAGGTGTCTTTCTGGCTGCTATTTTTTTGTTCTATTAAGGGTATGGGGAATCAGATAATTTACATTTGAAGTTGATTGGCATATAATAGGGCTTAATTTAGAAGTAAAAATGCATTGACTTGATCAGATGAGACAGGAGGTTATAGTAAAATGGACAGTTATAGATTATATACAATTGCTGTGATTATTGTTTTAATGCTAAGTATATATATACAGATAAAACTATTAAACATGAAGAAGGGATTTGGATATATAATTCCGGCATCCATTGTTTTGATAGTTTTTATGATTTGGGCAGGAAATGAGTTTCAGGCTATAAAATGTTTGCCTGTTACAATTATTTTATTATTTTTTTGCCTGGTAAACTTATTTGTTGTTTTTATAAAGAAGAGATGCTGAGAAGGAGGCAGAACATGTCAGATCAGATTAACCGGCAGTTGTTTCAGTTTATTGAAAAGAGTCCGTGCAGCTATCACGCTGTGGAACAGATAAAGAGAGAATTGACAGAAAATGGATTTACGGAACTGAGGGAGCAGGAGGCATGGAAGATAGAAAAGGGCGGTAAGTATTTTACCAGCAGAAACGGTTCTTCGTTGGCTGCTTTCTGTATACCGGAGAAAAAATTAAAAGGGTTTCATATTACCGCATCCCATACGGACTCACCCGCTTTTAAGATCAAAGAGAATATGGAATTACAGGCAGAAAAGCATTATACAAAATTAAATACCGAAAAATATGGGGGAATGCTCATGGACTCCTGGCTTGACCGTCCGCTCTCTGTGGCAGGAAAAATTATTGTGAGAGATGGGGAAAAACTTACGGAAAAGCTGATTCATATAGAGAAAGATCTCTTGATGATCCCAAGGCTTGCGATCCATATGAAAAGAGGAGCAGAGGATGACGCACTGAACCCTCAGATTCATATGCTTCCTGTCTTGGGGGACCAGACAGCCGAAAAGACATTTATGCGGACAACTGCATCCGAGGCGGGTGTAAATGAAAATGATATTCTCGGTACAGATCTTTACCTGTATAATCGGATGCCGGGAACTGTATGGGGAGCAAACGGCGAGTTTATGTCGGCACCGAGGCTCGATGACCTTCAGTGTGTATTCGCATCTTTGCAGGCTTTTGTGAACAGTGAGGGCAGAGAGTATATGAATGTCTTTTGTGCGTTTGACAATGAGGAGGTCGGCAGCGGAACAAAACAGGGAGCCGGATCTACATTTTTAGAAGATGTTCTGTGGCGGGTAAATGAGGCGCTGGGGAGAACCGGGGAGCAGTACCGGATGACCGTGGCGGAGAGCTTTATGATCTCTGCGGACAATGCTCATGCGGTACACCCAAACCAGCCCGGAAAGGCAGATCTTACGAACCGGCCGTATATGAATGAAGGAATTGTGATCAAGTACAGTGCCAATCAAAAATATACGACGGATGCATACTCCGGTGCGATGATGAAACATATCTGTGAAAAAGCCGGAGTTCCTTATCAGACCTTCCACAACCGCTCAGACTTGCCGGGAGGCTCCACTCTCGGAAATATTCTGACGGGCAGTGTATCGTTAAAAGCCGTGGATATCGGCCTTGCCCAGCTTGCCATGCATTCTGCCTATGAGACGGCAGGAGCCAGGGACACAGAATATATGATCAGGGCTCTTCAGGAATTTTACTGCGGTTAAGGGAGGCAGATTCAGTGAAACAGCATAAGAAAATCCAGATGTCCGAGGCTTTTCAGCTGGGTGCCGTTTTGGCAGTTGTCGGGGGATTTCTGGATGCGTACAGTTATCTTTTCAGAGGCGGAGTGTTTGCCAATGCCCAGACCGGAAATATCGTACTGCTGGGCATCAGCCTGCAAAAAGGAAAGTGGCAGGGGGGTGTCCATTACGCCATCCCTATTCTGGCCTTTGCGGCCGGAGTCATTGTGGTGGAACTCATCAAGAAGTATTTTAAACAGCATCCAAAAATCCATTGGAGACAGATCATTGTCATGATCGAAGCGGCGATGATCTGCCTGGTTGCCTTTATCCCTTCGGGAGAAGCGGATATGATCGCCAATGTGATCATTTCTTTTGTCTGTGCCATGCAGGTGGAGACCTTTCGAAAGGTACACGGAAATGCCTATGCGACGACCATGTGCACAGGAAACTTAAGAAGCGGAATGGAAATCCTGTTTAAATATTTCCAGACGAAAGACCGGGAACTGCTGAACAGGAGCCTGAAATACTTTGGGATTATTTTGTTTTTCATAGTAGGTGCGGCAGCAGGCACGGTGGCAGGAAATGTGCTTTCTCACAATGCCGTTCTGATCTGTTCTGCACTTCTTCTGGCAGTATTTTTCATGATGTTTATGGAGACAAAGAAAATTAATTGACAAAGTGTTGAATATCCAACAGATTTTTAAGGCTCACTCCTGTATACTCAAGGAACAAACTCAAATATAAGAAATTTCAGGAGGATAGAGCGATGGATAAAAAGATGTTTTGCTTTCAGTGTGAACAGACGGCAGGATGCAGCGGATGTACAGGAGCAGCAGGGGTCTGCGGGAAAGATGCAGAGACTTCAGAACTCCAGGACCGGTTGACCGGAGCTTTGATTAGCCTTGCCCGTTCCACAGAAGGGAGCCGGCCTTTGGACAGTACGGACAGGGCCATGCTGTCTGGCTTGTTTACGACAATAACCAATGTAAATTTTAACCCGGAGACGATCCGGCAGCAGATCGGCCTGGTGCACAGGGAGAAGGAAAAATTAGTGCCTTCCTGCGGGGAATGTTCCTCACCCTGCGGAAGAAACGATGACTATGTGATGAAAAAACTCTGGGAGGAGAAGGAAGACATACGGTCCTTAAAATCCCTGATCTTGTTTGGATTGAGGGGAATGGCAGCCTATGCTTATCACGCCATGGTGCTGGGCTATTCGGATCAGACGGTAAACCGGTTCTTCTATGAAGGCATGGCATCCATAGGCTACGATCTTCCCAAAGAACGGCTTTTATCACTTGCACTGAAGCTTGGAGAAGTGAATTTACAGTGTATGGAACTTCTCGATAAGGCAAACACAGAAACATTTGGGAACCCAGAGCCTGTATCCGTTCCTTTTAAGGTGGAAAAAGGACCGTTCATTGTCATAACGGGACATGATCTTTACGATCTGAAACTTTTGCTGGAGCAGACGGAAGACAAGGGGATTAATATTTATACACACGGGGAAATGCTCCCGGCCCATGCTTACCCGGAACTTAAAAAGTATCCGCATCTGAAAGGCAATTTCGGCACTGCGTGGCAGAACCAGCAGAAAGAATTTGACCATATCCCGGCTCCGGTGCTGTTTACGACCAACTGTCTGATGCCGGTAAAACCGTCCTATGCAGACAGAGTCTTTACGACGGAAGTCGTCTCCTATCCGGGAATGGTTCACATCGGTGAGGACAAAGATTTCACCCCGGTGATCGAAAAAGCGCTGGAACTGGGAGGGTATGCAGAAGACAGAGAATTTACAGGAATCAACGGCGGCAGCAGCACGGTGACCGGCTTTGGGCACAATACAGTACTGTCTGTGGCAGATACGGTCGTGGATGCGGTGAAAAAGGGCGAGATCAGTCATTTCTTCCTTGTGGGAGGCTGCGACGGGGCACACAAGGAGCGGAGTTATTACACGGAATTCGTAAAACAGACTCCGAAAGACAGCATCATCCTGACGCTGGCCTGTGGAAAGTACCGGTTCAATGATATGGACCTGGGAGAGATCAGAGGACTGCCCCGGATCATGGATATGGGACAGTGCAATGACGCATACAGTGCCGTCAAAACAGCCCAGGCTCTGGCAGAAGCCTTTTCCTGCGGGATCAACGACCTGCCGCTGACCCTGGTACTGTCATGGTATGAACAAAAGGCGGTGTGTATCTTGCTGACTCTTCTTTATCTCGGCATGAAGGATATTTATCTTGGACCGAAACTGCCGGCATTTTTATCACCGGGCGTACTGGATATGCTGGTAAAGGAATACCGGATACATCCTGTTTCAGACCCGGAAAGTGATCTGAGAGAAATACTGGGTTAATGATTCAATACTTTTTCATAGAAGGAAGATCTTTATCAAGGGATCTTCCTTCTGTTTTTTTACCAACATTTAACATGATGTTCAAATGAATTCAAACTTTCGGTGATAGACTTGGTCTTGTTCAAAGAGATGATATCGATTGAGAAAGGAATGGAAGTTTATGCTGAAATTACAAAATATAAAGAAATCCTATGACGGCACTACGGTGCTGGACGGAATATCTCTGGAGATTCCGGATGGAGAGATTGTTTCCATCCTGGGGCCGTCCGGCTGCGGAAAGACAACACTTTTAAATATGATCCTTGGGATCACGGAACCGGACAGCGGAAGCATTGAGTTTAACGGAAAGGATATCACTGATTCACCGATGGAAAAACGGGGATTCAATATCGTGTTTCAGGATTATGCCCTGTTTCCGAATCTGAATGTATATCAGAACATTACTTACGGACTGAAAAACAAGCCGGACATCTCTTCAAAAGAGGAGGTGGAGGAACTGATCGGCCTGCTTGGCCTGAAGGAACATCTTCCGAAGAAGATTGAGCAGCTTTCAGGGGGACAGAAGCAGAGAGTGGCCCTGGCAAGAACTTTGGTCATGAAGCCCAAGATCCTTCTCTTAGATGAGCCTTTAAGTGCACTGGACGGAGTGATCAAGGAATCTATTAAAAACAGAATTAAGACGATCGCGAAGGAATTTCATCTGACTACTGTCATCGTGACACATGACCCGGAAGAGGCGCTGACTCTGTCTGACCGGGTGCTGATTGTAAACGAGGGACGGATTTCCCAGTACAGCGAGCCGGAACAGATCGTCAACGCGCCCCGGAATGACTTTGTGAAGAATTTTATCCTGAACCAGCTGGAGATCAAAAAAAACAATATTTTTACGCTGTTTAAAAATCAGCTGAATATACAGCCCGGAAAGGAAAGCCTTGTTTCGTAAGGCGGCAGAAATCAGATGAAACATAGAAAAGAAAAAGAGATTAAAGTCATATTTGCCGGGATCGCACTGATCTTTCTTACATTTTTAGCAGTCCCGATGGTACAGCTTCTTATGAAGTCGTTTACCACAGAAGGAGGAGGACTTACCTTACAGAATTTTCAGTCTGTTTTTGCGCGGAAAGACTTTTTTGAGATTTTGAGAAACAGCTTCGGCGTTGCCGGACTGAGCGCGGCAGTTACGACCCTGCTGGCATTTTTCCTGGCCTGTACGATTCACTATACAAATATACCGGACTGGATCAAAACATTGATAAAAGGAGCCGCTGTGCTGCCCATGTTTCTGCCGACGATCACCTACGGCTTTGCGATCATATACTCTTTCGGGAAACAGGGGCTTCTGACCCGTCTGTTCGGGAAGCAGCTGTTTGAAATCTACGGGATCAAAGGCCTTTTGATGGGCTACGTCATTTATACTCTGCCTATCTCATTTATGCTGATCAATAATACGATGGGCTACATAGATAAAAAATATATGATTGTGTCCAGAGTTATGGGTGACAGTGCCTTTGCAAATTTCAAAATGACAGTGCTTCGTCCTCTTTTAGGTACGCTGGCCGCATCCGTGATCCAGTCTTTCTTCTTAAGTTTTACGGATTTCGGTATTCCGGCGGCAGTGGGAGGAAAGTTTAAGACCATCGCATCTCTGCTTTACAGCGAGATGCTCGGCAGCATACCGAATTTCCAAAACGGTGCGGTAGTGGCTGTTGTAATGCTTGTGCCGTCTGTTGTCAGCATTACGGTTTTAAAAGTATTGGAAAAATATCAGATCCGCTATCACAAGATATCCAATATCGAGTTGAAAAAAAACAAGCTCAGAGACGGCCTGTGCGGCGGAGCTGGTATTCTTCTGATCGTCGGCGTCTTATCTGTATTTGCAGTCATTTTTGTAATTCCATTTGTGGAAGAATGGCCCTACAGGCTTAGTTTTACACTGGACAATTTCAGAAATGTCTTTGAGGACCCGAACCTTTTCAACGTCTACACAAATTCATTGTTTGTAGCTGCGGCCACGGCTGCCCTCGGAACCATAGCCGCATATGGAAGCGCGCTGGTGACAGCCAGGAGCAGGATCAGTCAAAAGGCAAAAGACATCATAGAAGGAATTGCCCTGGTGACGAACACGATTCCTGGAATGGTACTTGGTCTCGCATTTTTGTTCTTGTTTACAGGAACCGGTCTTCAAAATACATTTTTGCTGATCATTATCTGCAACGTGGTCCACTTTTTTTCCACGCCTTATCTGATGATGAAGAGTTCTCTGGGGAAAATGAACGCCTCATGGGAGACAACGGCGATGCTCATGGGAGACAGCTGGGCAAAAACCATTTTGAGAATTGTAACGCCCAACGCATTGAGTACGATCATCGAGGTATTCAGTTATTACTTTATCAATGCCATGGTGACGATCAGTGCGGTCATCTTCATCGCTGGGGCCAGGACAATGGTCATCACGACGAAGATCAAAGAACTGCAGTATTATAACAAATTTAACGAAGTGTTTGTGCTTTCTCTTTTAATTCTTGCGACAAATGTGATCGGTAAGTTTGCATTTACCAAACTTGCAGGAGTCACAGAGGGAGGAGCGGCTGGACAATTCTTTAAATTACATATTAGAAAAAACAAGGAGAGAAGTTTATGAGAAAGACATGGTTAAAAAGAGCATCAGTGATGTGTATGGCTGCCCTTCTGGCAGCGACCGGAGTGCTTGCCTCCGGGTGTTCCGCGAAAAAACAGGATGAGCAGGTGGTGATCTATTCCAACGCAGATGACGAAGCCGTGGAGGCTATGAAAAAAGCGCTGGACGGAAACGGATACAAAGGGAAATATATTCTTCAGACGTTTGGAACCTCAGAACTGGGAGGAAAGCTGATCGCAGAGGGCAAAAATATAGAGGCCGATATGGTGACGATGAGCACCTTCTATATTGAGAGTGCCCAGAAGAAAAACAAGATGTTTGCGGATCTTGGTTTCGACAGGAACTTAAAGAAAGAATCTGATTTTCAGAAGTATGAGTCACCAATCACGGCACAGGAAGGAACATTGATCCTGAACACGGAAGTAATGAAGGAGAAGAAACTTCCGAAACCGAAATCCATCAAAGACCTGGCAAAGCCCGTGTATAAAGGATCTATTTCCGTGACGGATATCAAAGCATCTTCCACCGCATGGCTTTTGATCCAGGGCCTTGTGTCTGAATATGGGGAGAAAGAAGCAAAAAGCATCCTCCACGACATTTACCAGAATGCAGGAGACCACATCGAAGATTCAGGCTCCGCTCCGATCAAGAAGGTCCGGGCAGGGGAAGTGGCCATTGGATTTGGTTTAAGACAGCAGGCGGTGGCAGACAAAAAGGACGGTCTTCCGATTGATTATGTAGACCCGAAAGAAGGAAACTTTTCTCTGACAGAGTGTGTTTCCGTAGTGGACAAAAAAGACAGCGGCAAGAAAAAGCTTGCCCTTGAGATGGCAGAATGCATCATCAAAAAGGGAAGAACAGACTTGATTAAGACGTATCCGATTCCGATTTATAACGGCGAGGACGAATCGAGTGAAAACAAATCCGGAAACCCAAAAGTATTTAAAGAAAAACTGACTTTGGATCTTCTGGAAAAACATCAGGAATTATCAGAAAGCGCAAAATAAGAGAAAGGTAGAAAGATGAACCACTATAAGTTATTAACCCCCGGTCCGCTTACAACCACGGACACTGTAAAACAAGAGATGCTTTTTGATCACTGTACCTGGGATGAAGATTATAAAAACATCACCCAGACGATAAGGAAACAGCTGCTTTCCCTTGCTCACGTGTCAGAGGACGACTATACGGCCGTCCTCATGCAGGGCAGCGGGACCTTTGGTGTAGAATCCGTGATCACCAGCGTGATAAATGAAAACGGAAAGCTTTTGATCATTGCTAACGGTGCATATGGGGAGCGTATGGCGGACATTGCAGAGCATGCGGGGATACCTTATGAAATTTATCGGGAAGATTATAGAAAAGTTCCCCAGGCAGCAGTTGTTGAAAAGATACTGAGAGAAGATCCTGCAATCACTCATGCGGCTATGGTGCACAGTGAGACGACTTCCGGCATTCTCAATGATATTGAGGCCATTGCTTCTGTGGTGAAGGAATACAATAAGACGTTAATCGTCGATGCTATGAGCAGTTTTGGAGGCGTGGACATTGAAGTCGGACAATTAGGCATTGATTTTCTCATAAGCAGCGCAAATAAATGTATTCAGGGTGTTCCGGGCTTTTCTTTTATCATCGCCGATAAAAAGAAGCTGTCAGACAGTAAAGGAAACGCCAGAAGCCTGTCCCTGGACTTATATGACCAGTGGGAAACGATGGAGAAGGACGGAAAATGGAGATTTACCTCCCCTACTCATACGGTCCTTGCCTTTGCAAAAGCGCTTAAAGAACTGGAAGCAGAAGGCGGAATTGCAAAAAGGGCGGCCCGCTACCGGGAAAACAACCGCATTTTGATCGAACGGTTTCAGTCTATGGGTATGCAGCCTTATATTGACGGCGCGCATCAGGGACCGGTCATCACTACGTTTTTGTATCCGGCAGATACAGATTTTACGTTCAGTGAGATGTATCATTATATCAAAGAGCGTGGGTATGCGATCTATCCGGGGAAGGTGACGGAAGCCGAGACATTCCGCATCGGCACCATTGGAGAAATATACCCGGAGGATATTGAGAAACTCTCAGAAATCATGGAGCAATTTTTAAAGGAGAAGAAACAATGAGCAGATGTATAGAAGCAGTTATTTTTGACTGGGCCGGTACAACGGTAGATTATGGATGTTTTGCACCGGTGCAGGCTTTCGTGGAAGTATTTAAACATTTTGGAATCGAGCCGACCATGGATGAGGTGAGAGAACCTATGGGAATGCTGAAGATCGATCACATCAGGACGATGCTTTCCATGCCGCGGATTCACAATCTGTGGGTGAAGGAACATGGAACGGAACCTTCCGAGGATCACGTACTTCAGATGTATGACTTATTTGAGTCCAAACTTATGAGCATTTTAGACCGGTTTACAACGCTCAAGCCGTATGTGCCGGAAACAGTGGAGTATCTCAGGGAGAAAAACATTAAGATCGGCTCCACGACCGGATATACGGATGCTATGATGGAAGTCGTGACAAAAGGTGCAAAGGAACAGGGATATGAGCCTGACGCATGGTTTTCACCGGATTCCACAGAAGGAATCGGGCGGCCTTATCCATATATGATATTTAAAAATCTGGAAGCTTTGAAGGTTTCCACGGTAAAAAATGTGGTGAAGATCGGAGATACGGTTTCCGATATCAAAGAAGCACGGCATGCGGGTGTCATTTCTGTGGGTGTGGTGGAAGGAAGCTCAGAGATGGGACTGACCAAAGAGGAATACGAAAATATGACAGATTCACAGAAGGAAACTGTGTGCAGAAAAGTAAAGGAAACCTTTAAAAATGCCGGTGCCCATTATGTAATACAAAATTTGTCCGGATTAGAGGAGCTGCTGAAAAAACTGACTCAATAAAGGTCTTTATGTTTTCGATAAGATTGCATATAATATAGAAATATGAAATAATAAGTCATATCATTTAAGATATGGCTTATTTAGTTTTAACAAAAAGCAATTAAGGAGTGGGATATATGGAAGCTTTAAAGTGGGCGGCCGGAGGTACGGGATTTACATTTTTGATGACAGCCCTCGGCGCAGCCACTGTTTTTTTCTTAAAGAAAGACGTGCAGGAAAATATGCAGAGGGTCTTTTTGGGATTTGCCGCAGGTGTCATGATCGCAGCGTCTGTATGGTCCCTTCTCATCCCTGCTATCGAAGAGGCAGAAGCCAATGGGCAGATCGGCTGGATACCGGCTGCCGGAGGCTTTATCCTCGGGGGAGTTTTCCTGCTTTTGATGGACCGGCTGATGCCTCATCTGCATCTGGGGGAGAAACATCCGGAGGGACTTTCCTCCTCGTTTAAAAGGACGACCCTGCTCGTCCTTGCCGTCACCTTACACAACATTCCGGAGGGTATGGCTGTCGGTGTGGCTTTCGCCGTGGCAAGCGGACACGGAGGAGTGGGATTCAGCGGTGCTGTGGCCCTGGCCATCGGGATCGGGATTCAGAATTTCCCGGAAGGGGCGGCAATTTCTCTTCCGCTAAGGAGAGAAGGTTTTTCTAAAGGAAAGGCATTTTTGTTCGGGGCACTGTCCGGTGCGGTGGAATTTGTGTTCGGTGTGCTGGCCGTGCTGGCGGCGGAAGGACTTGGAACTTATATGCCGTGGCTTTTGTCTTTTGCCGCGGGAGCTATGATCTATGTGGTAGTGGAAGAACTGATCCCCGAGGCACACCTTGGGGAACACTCCCACACGGGAACCCTGGGCGTCATGGTTGGATTCCTGATCATGATGGTACTGGATGTGGCTTTGGGATAGCAGGTGCATAGCTGCTTTACGGATCGGGCTCAGAGAACGAAAACAGGCGTGAGATATTTATCTCACGCCTGTTTTTTCGTTCTCTATATCAATATCAATGGTATCTTTAAATACCTGTTCTACCAGACAGCAGTACTCTTTGTATTCGTGATAATCAGAAAACTCTTCAAAACACTCGATCATGCTTTTGTAATACCAGCCCTGCATATTCTTATCTTTCATATTAAAGCGCTGCCACAGATCGTCTCCCAGAAGCTTGTAGTCTCTGGCCAGAGAACGGACGTTGGCAAGCTTGTCCCCAAGGGCAATGACTTTGGCAGGACGTTTGGCGCGGTGTTTTAAGAAGTCCACAGTATGACGTTTTCTCTCAATCCAGGATCTGCTCTTGTCCTCACTCTCTATCAGGACATAATCCGCTACTTTGTCCCCAAATTCCCTCCGTATATCCTCTCCGGTCACATCTTTGCAGTCTTCGATGACATCGTGGAGGACCGCGGCGCACATCATCTCTTCATCCGGCGTAATGCCGGCAACGATCGAGGCGACTTCCAGGGGATGGATCATAAATGGGATATCGGTTCCCTTTCGCTTCTGGCCGGAATGGGCTTTCGCTGCAAAGATAATTGCTTTCTCAAACATGGGTTTCTCCTTTTTTGCGGACATTTTTACATACTTATCATAAATCATTTTTATGATGCGGTCAATGAAGGAATTCTCTGCTTTGATGCTTTAAAGTGACGATGTGTTGACTTTTCCCCATCGCCACGGTAAAATGAACCATATCAATCAACACAAGGAGAGCGATCTATATGTCAACAGAGACGAATTTTACAATAGGATTTATCGGGCTTGGACTCATCGGAGGGTCCATTGCCAAAAATGTACGCCGTGTATTTCCGAACTATACGGTGATCGGATATGACACAGATAAAGAAGCCCTGAAAAAGGCTGTGGAGGAAGGAGTTCTCGACCGCCCGGCGGCGGAACTTAACAGTGATTTTTCCGAATGCAGCTATATTTTTCTATGTGCGCCGGTGCAGCATAACCTCCAGTTTTTAGAGCAGCTGAAGCCATATTTGAAAGAGGGATGCATCGTGACGGATGTGGGAAGCGTAAAAGGCGGGATTCATAAAAAAGTAAAAGATCTGGACATGGAGACCTGCTTTATCGGAGGACATCCCATGGTTGGTTCAGAAAAAGCCGGATTTTCTTACAGCTCTGACCGTTTGATTGAAAATGCCTATTATTTTATTACGCCGACAGAAAAAGTAAATACCGAGAAGGTAAAAGAATTTACATCTTTTATAGAAGAACTGGGTGCATTGACGATCCTGCTGGATGCAAAGCGCCACGACGCTTTTACTGCCGCGATCAGCCATGTTCCGCATATTATGGCGGCAGAACTGGTACATACGGTGAGAAATATGGACACCGAAGACGGCATTTTAAAACAGCTGGCGGCCGGAGGATTCAAGGATATTACAAGGATTGCATCCTCTTCTCCTGTTGTCTGGGAACAGATCAGCCTTTCGAATAAGGAAAATATAAAAGAGCTTTTAATGCAGATCAAAGACAGCATTACGGAAATGATCCATGCGCTGGACAGAGACGACCACAGTTATCTGAACGAGTATTTTAAAGAGGCAGGAGAGTACCGGGAGACCGTTCCGGACAGTGCTGTGGGACTGATGGAAAAATCTTATGAGATATTTGTAGATATTCCGGATGAGCCGGGAACCTTGTCTACGACTACGACTTTGCTGGCGCTTAATAATATCAGTATTAAAAATATCGGAATCATCCATAACCGGGAGTTTGAAGAGGGTGTCTTAAAGATTATGCTCTACGATGATGTCTCTGCCAAACGCGCCAGAGAGATACTGCAGGATAAAAATTACAGTGTATATGAAAGGAACTAGAAATGAAACTTAAGAAAGTAGAAGGACTAAAAGGCACGATATCCATACCCGGAGATAAATCCATCAGCCACAGGGCAGTCATGTTCGGGTCTCTGGCAAAGGGAACGACACATATCACAAACTTTTTATCCGGTGCGGACTGCCTGGCTACCATAGACTGTTTCCGGGCAATGGGAGTCAGGATAGAACAGGAAGGCACAGTGGTTACGGTACACGGCAACGGCCTCCGTGGACTTAAAAAACCTGAGAAACAGCTGGATGTGGGAAACAGCGGGACGACGACCCGGCTGATCTCCGGGATTCTGAGCGGACAGGATTTTGAAGTTACACTTTCAGGCGATGCATCTTTAAACAAACGCCCCATGGGGCGCATCATGAAGCCGCTCTCCATGATGGGAGCGGAGATTGAGAGTGTCAATGGAGACGGATGTGCTCCGCTTAAAATAACCGGAAAACCATTGAAGGCAGTCCGCTATGAATCGCCGGTGGCCTCCGCACAGGTAAAATCCGCAGTTCTTCTTGCGGGACTCTATGCGGACGGCAGAACGAGTGTCACAGAGCCTGCCCTGTCCAGGAACCATACGGAACTGATGCTTAAGTCTTTCGGAGTTCAGGTATTGTCGGAGGGTACAACGGCATCCGTGATGCCGCCAAAAGAGATGACGGCCACGGACATTGCAGTGCCGGGGGATATTTCATCTGCAGCGTTTTTCATTGCCGCGGGACTTGTGACTCCGGATTCCTGTATTACCTTGAAACAGGTCGGCATTAACCCGACCAGGAACGGCATCATCAAAGTCTGTGAAGCTATGGGGGCAGATCTTACGATGTCCAATGTAAAAGGCGATAACGGAGAACCGACGGCAGATATTACAGTAAAAACAAGCAGGCTGAAAGGCACGGAGATCGGCGGAGAGCTGATTCCCACACTGATTGATGAGATCCCTGTCATTGCGCTGATGGCGGCATTTGCAGAGGGCGAGACCGTGATTAAAAATGCGGCAGAACTAAAAGTGAAGGAATCCAACAGAATTGATCTGACTGTAGACAATCTGGTAAAAATGGGAGCAGACGCCGAGGCAACCGACGACGGAATGATCATCCGCGGCGGAAATCCGCTGAGAGGAGCGGCTATTCACTGCAAATATGACCACCGGATCGCCATGACATTTTCTGTCGCAGGGATCAATGCACAGGGAACGACGGTCATTGAGGATGCAGAGTGTGTGGACGTGTCATATCCCAACTTTTATGAGCAGTTACATATACTCGCCGGACAATAGGATTCTTCCATTGACAAGCTGGAAAATTCTTCATACAATGGAGACAGCAGTGACAGAAAATTGACAGAATCAAATAGTGGGAAGGGAAGGATCGCAGAGTATGAAAGAATCAAGAGTGAAGATCCTGCGTCTGACAGCGTGGCTGGTTGCCAGTGCCATGTTTGTCAGTTTAAGCAGTGAGGCAGTGGTGCGGGCTGCCCAGAGAAGAAACAGGATCGCAAAAGTACAGCCAAAGACCGCTGTGACAGAAACAGAACAGAAGGCAAAGACAACAAAAGCATCAGAAGAATATAAGGCTTTTTGGTTCTCGTTTTATGATTACGATGAATATCGTGACACCTATAAAAAGAATAACGCATCAAATTTCAAAAAGTATTTTACAAAAGTTGTAAACAAGGGAAAGAGCCTTGGCATGAACCGTGTGATCGTTCAAGTAAGGCCGTTCGGTGATGCCATCTACAAGTCCAAGTACTTCCCATGGTCCAAATATATTTCAGGAAAACAGGGCAGAAGCCCGGGATATGATCCGTTGAAGATTATGGTATCCGTGGCACATTCCAAAGGAATGGCTATTGAGGCATGGGTGAATCCTTACAGGGTGACCAAGGGCAGCACCAGCTATAAAAAGCTGTCAAAGAACAACCCGGCCAGAAAGTGGAATGCAAAGAAATCTACAAGGAGGAATGTACTTTCCTACGGAGGAAGCCTTTATTACAACCCATCCAAAAAGGGCGTTCAGAACCTGATCGTGAACGGGGCAAAGGAGATCGTCCAGAAGTATGATGTGGACGGTATCCATATGGATGACTACTTCTATCCGAGTTTTACAAAGAAGAATGTCAAGAAAGCATTCGATGCAAAAGAATACAACAAGTCTTCCTACAAAAAGAAGAAAAAAAGCATTTATACATACCGAAGGGCTCAGGTAAATAACCTGGTCAAGAGGATGAAAAAGACGATCAAAAGCGTGGACCCGAACGTGACCTACGGCATCAGTCCGGCAGGAAACATTGATAATCTGACCAGCAAGTATTCTTACTATGTAGATATTCATAAATGGCTGAACTCCACGGCTTATGTGGATTATATCTGTCCTCAGATCTACTGGGGATTCAAACATCCGACGGCTGCATTTGACAAAGTGACGAGACGATGGGTGAAGGCTGCAAGGAAGAAAAAAGTGAAGCTCTATATTGGGATCGGAGTCTACCGGGCAGGACACAATGCGGGACAGAACCGGGCAGAGAGAAAAGAATGGAAGAGTGACACGAAGGTGCTGAAAAAACAGGTACAGTATGGCCGCAAGTACAAAGTGGACGGATTTGCATTCTTTGACTATCAGGACCTTAAAAGCAAGACCAGCAGGAAAGCAGTAAACCAGCTGAAGACTGTATTAAAATAAAAGTTTTTTGAGATTATTCAGAGATTAAGACTCTGAATAATCTCTTTTTTTGTCCTTTGATTTATCATAATTCTGCAATGATCATTTCTTTTACACTGTCTTGAATACTCTTAGAATCTTCATCAGTGATATTGGAATCAGTGATGAGCAGATCTATATCCCGGATTGGATTTCCCTGAAATGCTTTGTGAAGGCCGATTTTCGAGGAGTCGAGCATAAGGATCTTTAGACCTTCCATCTCACAAATAATCCGTATAGTGCTCATCTGAATCTCATTTGCACACTGGATCTCATGATTATGGTGATTGTGAAGACCAAGAGCAGAAAAGAAAATTTTTTCCGGATAGATCCTTTTCATATTTTCAAGTGTCAGGTTGCCGGTCAGTGAATAGTTGGAGGTGGACACCTCTCCTTCAAGGGCATAAATATGTGTCACGTTGGAACGGGGGCCATAATGAATGATCGCCAGATTAGGGGTGAAAACCGTGACATTCTTTGCGGTGATCTCCTTGTAAAGGAGAAAACAGGTAGAACCTGTATCCAGATAGATTGTGTCATTGTCATGGACCTGCATTGCGGCACGGCGCACAATCGCAGTTTTTTCTTTTTCATTGAGCTTTTCCCGAATATTAAATTTTGTGATCCGGTCATCGGAAAGCGCGCGGGCTCCGCCGTGGATCCGCTCAATCAGTCCCTGTTCATCTAAAATGGACAGATCACGAATGATCGTTGATTTTGAGACATTAAAATCGCTCATCAGCTGGGGGATTGGAACATACTCATAAGTTTTAATATAAGATAACAATTCATTCAGTCTTTTTTCTCTTTTGGCCATAGTCTTTCCTTTCTGTACAGAACACAACTCTAATGGGACATCATATTTCTTTCTACCATAATACTGAAATGACACAAAGATGTCAATATTTTATCCGAAATTGAAATAAATAAATCAAAAATATGAATTTTATAGATAAAAAGGTTGACAAAAGAGGAAAACAGGATTAATATTGAATCAAACGAATCAATAAAACGACAAAAAAGAATCATAAATCTCAATAAGTAAACAAAAAATGAAATAAAAGTATCAAAATGTAAGGAGGTGAAGTTATGGGAAGAGAGATCAGAGCGATGGTAGCATGCGGAAGCGGTATTGCGACTTCGACGGTTGCGGCAAATGCAGTCCATGAAATATTTCAGGAACTTGGGATTGATGTAAAAATCATAAAAGGTACGGTTCCGGAAATATCTGAAAAAGCAGATGAGATGGATATTGTGTTTGTGACAAATTGCTATAGAGAAGAAATTTCGTGTCCGGTAGTCAATGTTACAGCTTTTCTGACCGGAATAAAAAAAGACAAAAAGATTGCAGAGATTAAAGATGTCATTACAGGTCTGAATGAAAAGATTAATGGATAGTGTGGGAAAACAAAGGAGGATTATATGGAACTGATCAATACGATAGTAAAATTTATTTCGGATGTAGGAGCTTCCGCCATGCTGCCGTTTGTCATAGCAGTGCTGGGTCTTTACTTTAGGATAGGAGTAAAGAAAGCAGTCAGAAACGGATTAATGGTAGGGATTGGATTTCTTGGAATTAACACGGCACTGGGAATCCTTACCGGAGCGATGGGGAACATCTCCGGATATTATCAGAATCTTGGGAGCGGATTTACCGTCATCGACGGCGGATGGCCGGCGCTCGGAGCGGCAGGATGGTCAACACCCTTTGCGATGCTGGTGATTCCGCTGGGATTTATATTAAATTTTATTCTGGTGAGATTCCGGTTTACAAAAACATTAAACGTGGACTTGTGGAATTACTGGCATTTTTTGATCACCGCGTGTATGGTTTATTATCCGATGAGACTCGGAGGAGCTTCCGTTATTACCGCGGGAATTGCGGGAACGATTGCGGCTCTTGTCTGTTCGGTCATCGTGCTGAAGGTGGCAGATGCCACCGCAGAAAGCTGGCAGGACTATTTCGGACAGGAGGGAACGGCCGTTACCACCCAATTTGCTATGGTAACGGCTTACCCGATCGCTAAAATGACAAACTGGGTCCTGGACAGAATTCCTGGAATCAAAGATACGAAATTTGATCTAAAGACCCTCAGTAAGAGATTAGGAATTTTCGGAGATACGTCGGTTATGAGTTTTGTGATCGGTATCATCCTTTGTATTATTACAAAACAGTCTGCGGCAAATACTTTGACCATAAGCATTTCCATTGCAGCAGCCATTGTATTGCTTCCAAAGATGGTATCTGTTTTGTTGGAAGGATTGGGACCTATCGGACAGGCTGCCTCTGAATTTATGCAGAAAAAGCTTGGAGACGAATACGACATTAATATCGGTATGGACGTGGCACTGGGGCTTGGTGATACCTGCGCTATCCAGACAGCTGTCATCATGATACCGATTACGATAGCATTGGGATTTATCGTTCCGGGAGTGAATTTCTTTCCCATTGGCCTTGTAGGCGGCATGGTTTACACGACGACCGTTTCTTCATGGGCATCCAAAGGTAATGTACTGAAGACACTGATCTCAGCAATTATGGTTACTGTATATGAGCTGATTGCCATGAGCTTTATGGCAGGGCTTACAACACTGGTAGTAAAGGCGGCCGGGACTATGGACCTGTCCGGCGGAGCACAGGTGGTTGGTACAGTCTGCGATACCATTTACAACGTGATCATCGCGATCATTGCAAAGTTTGCAGGGTTGATCTAGGTAGTATTTATTTATTGCATGCAGATAAATATTTCAAATATTAATTTCAAATTAGGAGGTAAGTTATGAGTGAAATTCCAGCAACAATGAAAGCAGCATTATGGTATGCACCTTTAGATGTAAGATTTGTAGATGTTCCGGTACCGGAGATCGATGATAAAGGGGTATTGATCAAAACAAAGGTTACCCTGACATGCGGAACCGATGTAAAAACATATAAGCGAGGATATCCGGGAGAAAAACCGGGTGCTACATTTGGCCATGAAGTTGCGGGAGAAATTGTAAAAGTAGGAAAAGATGTAGAAGGATTTAAAGTGGGAGACAGGGTAGTTACCCATAATACGGCGCCGTGCGGAAGCTGTTATTACTGTAAGATCGGCCGGAATGACGGGGAATGTGAGTCTCTGGTGCGCATCAAAGGCGGACATTCTCAGTATGTGGCAGTGCCGGACCAGATTGTGAAAACAAACCTGTTCCATGTCCCGGATCAGGTTCCGTATAAGGCAGCTGCATTGGTAGAGCCATTTTCCTGTGCTGTCTACGGTGCCGATATGACTCCGGTACATTTTGGTGACTATGTGGTTATCCTGGGGGCAGGCCCTATCGGACTGATGATTGCCATGCTCATGAAGAAAAAGGGAGCAAAAGTGATCCATGCAGACTTTAGTGCAAAACGTTTGGAAGTCAGCAAATCTCTGGGGACAGATATTGTGTTTGACCTGACCGGTGTGGAAGATCCGGTGAAAGAAATCCGGGCACTGACACCGGACGGACGAGGTGCAGACTCAGCGATTGATGCTTCCGGACAGCCGGCTGCATGGGAAAATGCAATTAATATTGTCCGCAAAGCAGGATTTGTCAATCTGTTTGGAGGATGCAAAGCAGGTACAACCATTACCGTCGACACACATAGAATTCACTACGATGGGGTGACATTGACGGGATTCTATCACACAACTCCAAGACATGTGCAGATGGCGGCTGATATGATCATCAATGGCGAAATTCCTGTAGATACTTTTGTAACGGGTGAATACCCATGGGAACAGCTCATTGAGGCGGTGGAAGCTCATGGAAGACAGGAAGGAATTAAAAATGCCATCAATTGGGACTGATTATTGGGAGGTGAAAAATGTCTGAAACATTAAACAAAGCAAAATCAGAAGTTGTGCGTGCCTGCAAAATTATTTCCGGTAATGGATATGTACTTGGTACAGCAGGAAATGTCTCATCCATTGTGGAAGGAGAGAATTTGTTTGTCATCACGCCGTCCAGCTATCCGTATAACATTATGGAAGAAAAGGATCTGGTTGTGGCAGACCTGGACGGAAATATTGTAGAGGGGGATAAAAAACCGTCCATTGAATTTACCATGCATCGGGGAATTTATCGGGAGAGAAAAGATGTAAAAGCCATTGTACACTCTCATTCACCATATGCCACTGCGGCAGCCAGTGTTGAAGGGATTAATATGATCCCGGCGGTGGATATTGAAGCGGCCTTTGGACTCGGCGGAGATGTGGATATCGCCGGGTTTGCCCCTCCGGGGAGCCCAGAACTTGCAGAGTTTGCACGAGCAGCCATAGGAGAAAAAGGCGGCGTACTGCTGTCAAACCACGGAGCCATCGGTGTGGGAAAAAATATGGATGAGGCACTGCTGGCCAGCGATAATATTGAAAGAAACTGCAGATTGTATTTAAGCATCAGGGCTGCAGGAAAAGTAAAAACAATGCCGGAAGAATTTATGGATTTTTCATCTTCTGTTTTTAAAGAAGTAAGCGGCATAAAACAGTAACATAGCAGATGGGTTTGGACTTCGGATCAAAAGTCCAGGCCCTTATCACTTCTAGGAAAAGGAAAGGGGTGAAGAACGGAAATGATGAAAAAGGTTTTTGTTATAGAAGGTGAGGCTCGAAACAAAGAAGAGGCATTAAGGCTTACATTCCAGAAGCTTTATGAGGAAGGTCTCGTAAAAGAAAGTTTTTATGAGGGATGTGTTGAGAGGGAGAAACAGTTTCCCACGGGACTGGATACACCGGTTCCAGTGGCAATTCCCCATACGGACTCTGTCCATGTAATATCTCCTGCGGTGTGTGTACTGAGACTTAAAAAACCGGTTGCTTTCTCTTTAATGGAGGATGATTCCAGACAGGCCGAGGCAGAATTTGTGTTTAATATGGCATTAAAATCTAATGATGATCAGCTGGGAATGCTGAATAAGATTATCGGGACTGTCCAGGATGAGAAACTGTTAAAAGATGCAAAAACAATGTCCTGCAGCAGTCTGGAGAACGAACTTCAGAGAAAATGGACAGATCAGGAAAGGAGAAGCAATGGATAACTTTACATTTTACAGTCCCACGAAATTTTGTTTTGGAAAAAATGCAGAGGATAATTTGGGAGAACTGCTTGACTGGATCGGTTCAAGAAAGGTCATGATTTTTCATATGAGCGGTCCGGAACTAAGGTCAGGTATTCTCGACCGGGTGAAAGAAACGCTTGCAAAAGGACAGATTGAATTTGTAGAAGCAGGCGGTGTAAAGGCAAATCCCAGGCTTGATTATACCTTGAAATGTATAGAAACAGCAAAAGAAGAAAAAGTGGACTCGGTTCTTGCTATCGGCGGAGGAAGCTGTATTGATACGGCCAAAGCCACTGCAGCAGGGGCGCTGTGCGGGGATGATTTTTGGGAGCACTTCCAAAAAAATATTCCGTTTGAAAAGGCACTCCCCATTGGGGCCATTGTAACGATTGCGGCATCCGGGAGCGAGGGCTCCGAGGCATGTCTGTTAAAAGACGAGGAACATAATATAAAAGTAGGACTGCACAGCGAAGTATTTCGTCCTGCCTATGCTATAGAGAATCCGGAGCTGACGTTCAGTCTGCCCAAATATCAGACGGCGTGCGGGATTACAGACATTATGATGCATGTGATCGAACGCTATTTTACCAATACAAAGGGGACGGAACTTACGGATCAGCTGAGCGAGGGTGTCTTGCGGACGATGATAAAATATGGTCCGGTAGTGATGGAGAGACCGGACCACTATGAAGCAAGGGCAGAAATTATGTGGGCTGGGGTCATTGCTCACAACGGGATCTGCGGCGTGGGACGTGAGATCGATTTAGCCAGCCACATGATACAGGACGTGATCGGCGGGCTGTATGATTCCGCTCATGGAGCGGGCCTTGCAACCATCGCACCTGCATGGATGCGGTATGTATATAAACATGATATACCGAGGTTTGTACGTTTTGCAACAGAAGTGTGGAGAGTACCAAATGACCCCTTTGACCAGGAAGCAGTGGCTTTAGAGGGAATCCGGAGAACAAAAGAATTTTTTAAATCACTTGGAATGCCTGTGACCCTTCATGAACTTGGCGTCTGTGAGGAGGATATGGACTTTCTCTGCAAAAACCGGTGCGCCGGACATTTTGTAGAACTTCACGAAGAAGATATCCGGAAAGTGTATGAGCTGGCAAAATAATATGAAAGCATTAAAAAGAATCAGTGAAAAACCAAACGATATGGTGCTTATGGACCTTCCGGAACCCCGGCTGCCGGGAGACGACTGGTTAAAAGTGAAGGTGTCCTATGCAGGGATCTGCGGATCAGATATCAAAATGTTCCACATGGATTGTTCTGTCCCTGACAGCAAACTGAGGCCTCCTGTGATTCCGGGACATGAGTTCAGCGGGATTGTGTGGGAAAAGGGCAGTGCCGTTCACCATGTGGAAGTTGGTGACAGAGTTGTCTGTCATACGATGGTAAAACCTTGTGGGAGATGTGAATACTGTCTGACCGGAAACTGGGGACTCTGCAGAGAAAGAAAAGGCATTGGATCTGATATAAACGGCGCATTTGCAGAATTCCTTGTTTGTCCCGCGAAAAATGCCATAAAGATTCCGGAGGAGCTGCCTCTGGATACGGCTGCCCTTACGGAGCCTCTGGCATGTTCTGTAAGAATTGTCGAAGAAATAGGAAAGATCAGGAGAGGAGAAAAAGCAGTAATTTTTGGTCCCGGACCCATCGGCGCCTGCTGTGCAATGACAGTCAGGGCAAATGGGGCGGTCCCTGTGATCGTCGGAACGAAACATTCCAGACACAGAATGGAAGTTTTGCAGGACTACGGGATCCAATGTTTTATCAATGATGAGAAACTGCCGAAAAATATATTAGATTATTTCGGCGGATACGCGGATATGGCGGTTGATGCGGTAGGGAAAGAAGCTGTTTTTCAAAGAACTTTTCATGTGGTGAAAAAGCTGGGAAGGATTGTGGTCGGAGCTATTGATGAATCAAGCACAGGCTACTCTGTCAATATGACAAAAGTTTTTGGCAGCCAGATTAAAGTTCTTCCGTCCTGTTCCTCCACTCCAAAAGGATGGCATGAAGCTTTAAACTTGTTAAGCGAACATCAAGACGAATTTAAAAAGTTCATCAGCGGCAGCTATCCTCTGGAACAATGGGACAGAGCATTCCAAAAAGCGGAAAGCAGGAATGGATTTAAAATCATGCTGAGGCCATAAAGACTTTCTATCTGTGTGCAGTTATTATATAATAATAAACAACGAAAACACACAGAAGGGAGAGATTATGAACAGACTGATCAATGCGATGGTAGCCTGTGGAAGCGGGATTGCAACTTCAACGGTTGCGGCAGGCAATATTCAGGAAATATTTGACGAACTGGGGGTGAGAGTTCAGCTTACAAAATGCTCCATTTCAGATATACCGGCCAATTCCGACGGTATGGACATTATTTTTGTTACGAACAATTACCGGGGAGAAGTCCCTTGTCCAATCATCAATGTTACTTCATTTATAACAGGGATAAAGAGGGATAAAACAGTAGAGAAAATCAAAGAAACAATACTCGACATTCTAAAAAATTAAAATGCGGAATAGAAGGAAACATAAAAAAGAAGCATATCACAGCAAAGCGATATGCTTCTTTTTTATTGACATATTATAAAATTAAGTATATTATATATCATATAGTATTGATAAAAAAACAATATGATATCAGGGTCAAAAGATATTTTGACCACAATATTATGATATGGGAGCGTGTCTATGGTATTTAATACAGGAGCTGCTTTGCTGGACGCCATTGTCCTCGCAGTAGTCTCAAAAGAAGAAGAAGGGTCCTATGGGTATAAGATTACCCAGGATGTACGAAGAGTCCTGGATGTATCAGAGTCCACTTTGTATCCCGTGCTGCGCAGACTCAGAAATGAAGGCTGCCTGGAAGTATACGACAGGCAGTGCGACGGAAGGAACCGCAGGTACTATAAAGTGACCAGTCAGGGTATGATCCAGCTGAACTTGTATAAGACAGAGTGGAAATCTTACTCATTTAAGATTACGAAAATATTTGAAGGAGGAGCAGTCCATGAGTAGAAAAGAATTTCTGGACCAACTGGCATATTTGCTTCAGGACATTGCGCCGGAAGAACGGGATGATGCAATTGGATATTATGTGGATTATTTTGAGGAGGCAGGGCCGGAACGTGAACAGCAGGTGATCGAGGAATTAGGGAGCCCTGAAAAAGTTGCCGCTATGATCCGGGATTCACTGAACGGGACGACCGGGGAAGAAGAATATACAGAAAACGGATATCACAACCAGAGATATGATGAGAACACGAAGATGCCTGAGAAGGCAAAGAAAGAATCGGGATTTCATTTCAAAGGAAACCGGGACCGGAATCTCATTCTTATTGTGTTGATCGTTGTGGGCACGGTGGTGCTCGGTCTTCCTCTGATCGGTGTGATCGGAGGAACAGCCGTCGGAATTGTCGGTATATTTTTCGGGTTCATATCCGGGGTTGCCGGAATCAGTGTGGGGCTCCTGGCAGGAGGCTTCGGTGTATTCGCCGCCGGAATCGTAAAGATGTTCACACAGCTTCCCACAGGATTTATGATGTGCGGCGGCGGTTTGATCATGATGGCAGTGGGACTCTTGTTTAGTGTACTTTTTGTCTGGATCCTCGTAACAGTATTTCCGCCTTTGATCAGAGGAGTCGTGAATTTGATCCGGAGGCTGTTTCATAAAGGGGGAGAAGAAGCATGAAAAAATTTTATAAGGTCTGTCTGATCATCTGTCTGTTATTTACAGTTGCAGGAGCAGGCTGCATTATCGCAGCGGCGGCGATGGGATTTTCCTTTACGGATACTTATCACTATGTGAGAGATAAAGTAAATGGCTACTCAGGCAGATATGAGGATGAGGAGGCAGAGCGGCTGGAATTTCCGAAAGACAAAGTAAAGAAGATAACAATAAAGGTAGGCAGCAGGGATCTGTCCATTGTCAGAGGAGAAGGAAGTCAGATCGTGCTCACTACAAAAGGAAGCCGCAAACTGTTTCAATCTCAGCTAAACGAGGGCCTCAATGAGCTGACGATCCGGTCAAAATCTTCGGTTCACCGTCCCTTTTTCTTTGATTATGGATATGAACAGGCAGTTTTGAGCATACCAAAAGATGTAAACCTGGATGATTTCAGTCTGGATGTGGGGAGCGGAGATTTTGTATCAGAGGAATTGAAATCCAAAAGAATGAGGATTCAGTGCGGAAGTGGAGACATCAAATTGTCCGGAATCAAGTCTGATAATATTGATATTCAGTGCGGAAGCGGGAATATAGAGGCGGACATATGGGACAGCAGGGTTAATTACAGGTATAATATTAATGTGGGAAGTGGAGACGTAGTCTTTGACGGACACGAACTGGAACACAGCAATAAAGAAGGAACCTGGGGAAATGGGACCAAATTTATTGATGTTCAATGCGGAAGCGGAGACATTAACATAGACTTTTTGAACAATATTTAAGGAGGAGATTTTCATGAGCAGTAAACGATTATATAAATCAAGAGAGGACAAAATGGTCTGCGGCGTCTGCGGAGGAATTGCAGAATATTTTGATGTGGACCCGACCTTGGTACGATTGGGCGCCGTACTGTTGGGATGCTCAGGAACCGGAATCTTGGTTTACATTGTGGCGGCAGTCATCATACCCGAGAGAAGGTATTAAAAATAGTAATTGCATCCGTTGTCAAAGCTATGATATAATATTATCCGAAAAAGACCAAGTCAAAAGGCTTGGTCTTATATTTTGACAAAGAGGAGAAATCATATGAAAACACCAATTTTGATCGCCATGATTGCCTACATGGCAATGGTTGTGTACATCGGAGTGATTTACAGCAAGAAGAATAAGACTTCTGAAGACTATTTTCTGGGAGGAAGAGGACTCGGTCCCTGGGTTACGGCAATGAGCGCCGAGGCTTCTGACATGAGCAGCTGGCTGTTGATGGGACTTCCGGGACTGGCTTATGCATCCGGCTTCAGCCAGGCGGGATGGACTGCCATCGGCCTGATCTTAGGAACCTATTTGAACTGGAAGATCGTTGCAAAACGTCTCCGCCGCTATACGCAAGTTTCCAACAACTCTATCACGGTTCCCGACTTTTTCAGCAACCGATTCAAAGATGAGAAGAAGATCTTAATGTTTGTCTCATCCATCATGATCCTGATCTGTTTTACGGTCTATACAGCATCCGGATTTGCTGCCTGCGGAACTCTGTTTAACTCAGTATTCGGGCTCAATTACCAGGCAAGCATGATCGCCTGCGCGGCAGTTATCGTTATCTATACATCGATCGGCGGATTCCTTGCCGCCAGCACCACAGACCTGATCCAGGGGCTTTTGATGTCCTTTGCGATCGTCACAGTCCTGATCGTGGGTGTCGCGGCTGTGGGCGGCGTTGGAAATATTGTAGAACACGGAAAGACTATGGAAGGCTTCTTTGATGTTATGAAATATCATGATCCGGCCACCGGACATGCCGTATCCCAAGGCATAATCCCCATCCTTTCAGGGCTTGCATGGGGACTCGGATACTTCGGTGTCCCACATATCCTTGTACGTTTTATGGCCATCAAGAACGTTAATGAGATCAAAAAATCCAGAAGGATCGCTATGGTTTGGGTATTGATTTCACTGACGGTAGCTGTGTGCATCGGATTTACCGGAGCGGCTCTTTATCCGAACGTAGCGGAGCTTGCAGGCAGCGGAAATCAGAGAATTTTTATCTATATGACAATGCACCTGTTTAAGGGAATTATTCCTTTGCTCTTTGCGGGTATTATCTTGTCAGGAATTCTGGCAGCGACCATGAGTACATCAGACTCCCAGCTGTTGATCGCTTCTTCCTGTGTATCGAAAAATATGTATGAGGGATTCTTTAAAAGAAAAGCATCTGAGAAAAAAATCCTGATTATTTCCAGGGTTACTACGGTCGTCATCGCTGCCATCGGAGTTATCATTGCACTGGATGAAAACAGCTCAGTATTTAAGCTGGTGGAAAATGCCTGGGCAGGATTTGGCGGAGCGTTTGGCCCGCTGATCTTATTTGCTCTGTTCTGGAAGCGGACCAATTTAAAGGGAGCAGTTGCAGGAATGGTCAGCGGCGGTGTCATCGCCCTTGTCTGGCCGTATACGTTTGCGAAGCTGGGCGGAATTTTTGAGATTTACTGTCTGCTGCCTGCATTTATCGTGTCTTCTCTGCTGATCATCGTTGTCAGTCTCCTGACAGAAGAACCGACCAAAGAAATGCAGGAAGAATTTGAAGAAGCAAGAAAGCCTCTTTAAAGTTTGAAATTTATGCGTTATGATATGGATATGGTAAGTTTTACATAAAGAAAGGGGAAGCACAGTATGTTAAATGAAAAAGTAGCAGAATTGATGAACGATCAGATCAATAAGGAGTTTTATTCTTCCTATCTGTATTTAGATATGTCCAACTACTATGTGGACAAAAATCTGGACGGATTTGCCAACTGGTTTAAGATTCAGGCACAGGAAGAAAGAGACCATGCGATTTTATTTATGGAGTATCTCCAGGCAAATAGCTGCAAAGTAACACTGGAGGCAGTGGCAAAACCGGATAAGAGATTTGAAGAACCGGCGGATCCGCTCAAAGCAGCATTGGAGCATGAGCAGTATGTTACGTCTCTGATCAACAATATTTATGATGCGGCATATCAGTGCAAGGACTTCAGGAGTATGCAGTTCCTGGACTGGTTTGTGAAAGAGCAGATGGAAGAGGAGAACAATACGGATTCCCTCGTTCAAAAATTTGAAATGTTTGGGACTGATCCGAAAGGCTTATATATGCTGGACGCAGAGCTTCAGACAAGAGTCTATGCCGCTCCGTCAATGACGGTATTATAATTTTATAAAATTTTCCGGGATTGCCTTCTTTTTAGGCAATCCTTTTTTTGGCGTTCATGACTCTGATCTCATAATATAAATAAAAGCTGTTCTGCACATTCTATGGATGTTCACATAAACTGATATTATCAGAATTGAAAGGAGATAATTCGTTGGAAAAATACAATCAGCAGAGATGCTCATGCGGACAGCCGGCACCATATGAGATGGACCGAACATGCGGTTATAATTCAAAAATGAAAAGAAATGGTAATTACGGTCACCGCCATGACGGCGTGGATTCCATGGCACTGGCAATGGCATATGTGCCGTGGCAGCATTGGGATCAGATCTATTGCCCTGAAGAGGGATTGGCATGCGGTACCATTTTCCCGGAACTTAACAAACCATTTTATGGGAAAGCGGGGTGCAGACGATGAATAAATATGATCAGGAAAAATTATTGAGATATATTGATGCAGTCAGCTTTGCCTTGATCGATACGACACTGTACCTGGATACCCATCCGGATGACCAGGAGGCAATCAGTCACTTTAATCAGTACCAGTGTGCCAGAAATAAGGCTGTTAAAGAGTATTCCCAATACTTTGAGCCATTAACCATTGATTCTGCAGAGATCACTGACACATTCACCTGGGCAACCACGAAATGGCCTTGGCAGAAGGAGGGATGTTAGACTATGTGGAATTATGAGAAACGTTTGGAATATAAAGTCAACATCAAAAAATGTGATCCGATGCTTGCGAAAGTCATCATCACTCAATACGGCGGACCGAATGGTGAGCTGGGCGCATCCATGAGATATCTTTCACAGAGATTTGCGATGCCGTATAAAGAAGTATGCGGCGTGCTAACAGATGTTGGAACAGAAGAACTTGCCCATCTGGAAATGGTTTGTTCTATTGTTCATCAGCTCACACGTGATTTGACTCCTGAACAAATTCAGGCGGCTGGGTTTGACCAGTACTATGTCGATCACACAACCGGTGTTTGGCCTCAGGCAGCCAGCGGAGAACCTTTTAAAGCAGATTTCTTCCAGTCTGTCGGAGATCCGATCACCGATTTGAATGAAGATTTGGCAGCTGAGCAGAAAGCCAGAACGACGTATGACAACCTGCTTCGTCTGATTAAAGACCCGGATGTCAGAGATCCGATCGCTTTCCTGAGAGAACGGGAAATCGTGCATTATCAGAGATTCGGTGAGGCCCTGAGAAGAGTACAGGATCATCTCGATTCTAAAAACTTCTATGCTTTCAACCCGGCTTTCGACTGTAAAACAAAATAAAACGCATTTTCTCGTTTTAAACGGCAGGACCTTTGTTCTGCCGTTTTTCTTTTTCGTGGATTTTTAGAAAATTTTCTATATTATAAATGGTCTTTTCATTTATAAAGTGTTCAATTTTTTCCACCTGTTCCAGTTCGTCTTCACTTTCATTGATCATGCACAGAAAACGGTTCAGGATATCATGCCGGAATAAAAGATAATCCCCGGCTTTTCTGCCTTTGTCGGTGAGCCGGATATATCCGTATTTTTCAGATAAGAGATATCCCAGACCCTTTAAATTTTTTACCATTTTTGAAGCAGAGGAAGGCTTGACATGGAGCATGTGGGCCAGCTGGTTTACCCTGACGACTTCTTCTGTCAGGAGCAGGCGGCAGATCATTTCCAGATAATCTTCCATGGAGGCCGTCATATTGTGGGCTTCTCCGTTCTGATATCCTTTTAGTGTATAAAATCCTTCTCTTTTTTCCATGAGCCGCTTCCTTTTCCTAAAAATATTGTAACGCTTTCTTTTGTCCCTCAATATAATAGCATTGAGAAATAAAGTTTCCCTATCCTAATAGATATTAAGGAGTGAATCATTTTATGAGTCAGAATTGCAGTTTAAATGAATTAAATCCGGGTGAAACGGCAGTGGTAAAAGAACTTAAAACCAGGGGGAGCATCCGCAGGAGGCTTCTGGACATTGGACTGGTGAAGGACACGAAGATAGAATGCGTCGGGAAGAGCCCGGCAGGAGACCCGGCAGCTTTTTTGATCAGAGGTGCGGTAATCGCGATACGTTCTGAAGATATGAAAGATATCGTAGTGAGAATTTAAAACAGGAGGATACAATGCGATGGGACTGACCAGTCATTCCACCGGAATGAAATCTGTAGATTCGGGGCTGAACGTAAAAAAGCAGAATTCAAAGGACAAAGTTGTTGCCATAGCGGGGAATCCCAATGTAGGGAAAAGTACGGTGTTCAATAATTTGACGGGAATGAGACAGCACACAGGGAACTGGCCGGGAAAGACAGTGGCAAATGCACAGGGGTACTGCAGAACAGAGAATAATTCCTATGTTATGGTCGATATACCCGGGACCTATTCCCTGCTGGCACATTCTGCGGAAGAAGAAGTAGCCAGGAATTTTATTTGTTTTGAAAAACCAGATGCGGTCATTGTCGTATGTGATGCCTGCTGTCTGGAGAGAAATCTGAACCTGGTTCTCCAGACTATGGAGATCACAGACCGGGTAGTCGTCTGTGTAAACCTGATGGATGAGGCAGAAAAGAAAGGGATTACCATTGATGTTCGGGCAATCTCAGAAAAACTGGGAGTACCGGTGGTTGCAGCGGCTGCCAGAAGCGGAGAGGGTCTTGCGGAACTGATGCAGGCTGTCGATGCCGTTGCCGACGGGCGGTGGAATCAAAAGCCGTTAAAAACAGAGTATGATTTTTATCTGGAGAAAGCACTAAAAAGTCTAGAACCAGCGATGAATCAAAAGGTATCGGATAAGTTTCCTGTCAGGTGGTCTGCGCTTATGCTTCTGGAATCAGATCCTGCCCTGTTGATGGAAATGGAGCAGCAGCTGGGAACCGGGCTCAGGGAAGATCCGGATGTGAATCAGGCTGTTAAAAAAGCAGAGCAGATTCTTTCAGAAGAGGGGAAAGAGGAGCTTGAAGACAGGATTGTCTCAGGGCTTGTAAAAACAGCTCAGGACATCTGCGGCAATACAGTTTTATTCGGGACAAAAGATTATATCAAAAGGGACCGGAAGCTGGATGATATTCTGACCAGCAGGAAAACCGGATATCCGGTGATGATCGGACTTTTGGCCGTAGTGCTGTGGGTTACGATCGTTGGAGCTAACTACCCTTCAGAACTGCTGTCAAAGGCTCTGTTTTGGGCGGAAGACCGCCTTGCCGGGCTGTTTCTTAAGGCGGGACTGCCTGCATGGCTTTGCAGCATGCTGTTCTCAGGAGTTTACCGGGTTTTAGCCTGGGTTGTTTCCGTCATGCTGCCACCGATGGCGATTTTTTTTCCTCTGTTTACACTTCTGGAAGACGCCGGCTATCTTCCGAGAGTCGCATATAATCTGGACCGGTCCTTTAAGAGATGCTGCACATGCGGAAAACAGGCACTGACTATGTGCATGGGCTTTGGATGCAATGCCGCAGGGATCGTCGGATGCCGTATCATTGATTCGCCCAGGGAAAGGCTTATAGCGATCCTCACAAACTCATTTGTACCATGCAACGGCAGATTTCCCACTCTGATCCTTATGATTACCCTGTTTTTTGTAGGGACAGGAGACGGACTGCCCGCCTCCATCGGCTCGGCGGTGCTGCTGACGCTGCTGATTCTGATGGGTGTATTTATGACCCTTGCAGTTTCAAAATTGCTGTCAAAAACAGTTCTGAAAGGGATGCCGGCATCTTTTACACTGGAACTTCCGCCGTTTCGCAGACCGCAGATCGGGAAAGTCATTGTAAGATCAATTTTTGACCGGACTTTATTTGTCCTGGGCCGTGCGGCGGCTGTGGCAGCACCGGCAGGGCTGCTGATCTGGATTCTGGCCAATGTTTCAATAGGGGGAACAACCCTGCTTTGCGGATTTACAGAGATGCTGGACCCGTTCGCGAGGATGATCGGACTGGACGGAGTGATCCTGGCTGCATTTATCCTTGGATTTCCGGCCAATGAAATTGTCGTGCCGGTGATGATCATGGCATATTTGTCCCAGGGGATGCTGACAGAAACCGGAAGTGTGGAGACGATCCGTCAGCTACTGGTACATAATGGCTGGACACAGACGACGGCTCTGTGTATGATGCTGTTTTCCCTGATGCACTGGCCGTGTTCCACGACACTCCTCACCATTAAAAAGGAGACAGGAAGCCTCAAATGGACGCTTGCCGCTTTTCTGCTTCCCACCATAGCCGGCTGTCTGTGCTGCTTTTTCGTAAAGATGATGTCACAGCTGATCTGTTAAAATAAATGCCTGTCTATGTTACAATAAAGATAACAAGGAAAACAAAAGACAATGCAGAAGGAGGGCAGGCAATATGAAGAAGAGTGATATTGGATTCAAACTGATCATGACAGTGGTCTGGGGATTTGCGGGATGGGCTGTATGGTGCCTGGGTTCTATGATTCGCATAGCAGCTGCACCATACAGCTTTTTCCGCTTCTTTGATTATCTGATTGCCGGAGCTTTTATTTTGGCTGTTTTAACAGTCTGGTCGGAAAAATTAAAGAAGATGATCGCAAATCCAAACATTAAAATGCTTTCCGTCAATGGGGTCAAGCCCTCTAAAGAGACCATAAGAAATGGTACTTATCCTTTGAATGTCTATATTTATGCAGTGACACTCAAGAGCAATAAGAAAAAGAATGTAAAGAAACTTGTGGACTGGATGCTGTCTGAACAAGGGCAGTATATTATTGATAAAACAGGATATGTCCCAATAAAATAAAAATATTTGTCTCACAGGCTATTTCTTTGTTGCTTCATTGGCTGATACTTGTTACGATACTGTTATCTTAGCGAAAAAGAAAGAAGTATGGGAAAGATGAGGGGAATATGAACATCATTATCGTAGGCTGCGGAAAAGTCGGCCGTTCTCTGGTAGAACAGTTAAGCAGCGAGAATCATGATATATCCATTGTAGATCCGAAGGCATACGTCGTCCAGTCTATGGTAGACATGTATGATGTCTTTGGAATTGTGGGAAACGGGGCAAGCTATAATGTTTTAACGGAAGTCGGAGTGGAAGAGGCCGATCTTTTAATTGCGGTGACAAATTCAGATGAATTAAACCTGCTGTGCTGCCTGATTGCTAAAAAAGCCGGAAAATGTGCCACCATCGCAAGAGTCAGCAATCCGGTTTATTTTGATGAGATCAACTTTATAAAAGAAGAGATGGGGATTTCCATGATCATTAATCCGGAGCTTGCAGCCGCTTCTGAGATGTCCAGAATTTTAAGGATTCCCACGGCCATGGAGATCAACTCCTTCGCAAAAGGGAAAGTTGAGCTGTTAAAATTTGTCCTGAGAACGAGTTCCATTCTAAATGGGATGCGAATAAAAGAAATAGGCGAGAGAATGCGCGGTGAGGTTCTCGTCTGTGCTGTGGAACGGCAGAATGACGTTTTCATTCCTTCCGGGGATTTTGTTTTACAGGAAAACGACAGGATTTCGATTGTGGCTTCTCCAGGGAGTGCCAGCAGCTTTTTTCAGAAAATAGGTGTTCAGATGAACCCTGTCAGGAATGTCATGATCGTAGGAGGAAGCAAAACAGCATATTATCTTTCCAAAAAGCTGCTCAAAATGGGCATATCAGTAAAAATCATAGATAAGGACTTTGACCGGTGTGAGGAACTGAGCGTACTGCTTCCCAAAGCGGTTATCATCCACGGAAACGGAAGTGACCAGGAAGTCCTGCTGGAAGAGGGACTCCTGGAGACAGATGCCTTTGTGGCACTGACAAACTTTGACGAGGAGAATGTGTTTTTATCCCTCTTTGTAAAAGGGCAGACACCTGCGAAGCTGATTACAAAGGTGAAACGTGTCAGTTATAATCATATTATCGACGGCCTTGACCTGGGAAGCCTTATTTATCCGGAATATATCACGGCTCAGTATATCGTTCAGTATGTCAGGGCAAAACAGAATTCTATCGGGAGCAATATAGAGAATTTGTATAAGATTGTGGACGGAAAGGCAGAGGCCCTGGAGTTTCATATTGAAGAACATGCACCGGTCATCGGTATTCCGCTCCAGACACTGCCGCTGAGGGACCAGATCCTGATCTGCAGTATTAACCGGAACGGAACGGTGAAAATTCCAACAGGACAGGATATGATCCGGGTGGGTGACACCGTAATCGTTGTGACCACCAAGACAGGTCTGCACGATATCAGTGATATACTGAAAAAAGAATCGAGATGATTGGAGAAAAAAGAAAATGAATTACGCTGTTATCCGATACATATTAGGATTGGTCATCCTGTTTGAGGGGGCTTTTCTGTCACTGCCGTGCATGGTAGCCCTGATTTACAGGGAAGCCAGAGGCATTCCTTTCTTTGCAGTCATGCTCCTGTGCTTCTTTGTTGGATTTTTACTGAGCCATAAGAAACCCCAAAATATGCAGTACTATGCTAAAGAGGGATTTGTGGCCGTTGCATTGAGCTGGATTCTGCTGAGTTTTTTCGGGTGTCTTCCTTTTGTATTTAATGGAGATATCCCATCTTTTACTGATGCAATGTTTGAGATGATTTCCGGATTCACCACCACGGGAGCCAGTATTTTGTCCGATGTCGAAGTACTGGCAAAGTGCAGTCTGTTCTGGAGAAGCTTCAGCCACTGGATCGGGGGTATGGGGGTACTCGTATTTATTCTGGCAATCCTCCCCATGGGAGGAGGACAAAATCTGCACCTGATGAAAGCGGAGAGCCCTGGCCCGTCCGTGGGAAAGCTGGTGCCGAAAGTAAGGCAGACCGCCAAGATCCTCTATGGAATCTATTGTTTTATGACGCTGATAGAGATTATTCTGCTTATGTTTGGAGGACTTCCTCTGTTTGATTCCATGCTGCTCTCTTTCGGAAGTGCCGGTACCGGAGGCTTTTCTATTCTTAACTCCGGATTTGCCGACTATTCTCCCTATATTCAATATACGGTGACAGTCTTTATGATTTTGTTCGGTATAAATTTTAATGTTTACTATTTTATTCTGATCCGTAAGTTTAAAGACGCGTGGAAGTTTGAAGAATTGAAATACTATCTGTTTGTCATTGCGGCTGCTGTCCTGTGTATTACCTACAATATCAGGGATCTGTTTCCAACCCTGGAATCTGCATTCCGCCATGCCTCCTTTCAGGTAGGTTCCATTATTACGACTACCGGATATTCCTCCGTGGACTTTAATGTCTGGCCGGAATTTTCCAAGGTGATTCTGGTTATGCTGATGTTCATTGGAGCCTGTGCCGGAAGCACCGGGGGAGGGATCAAAGTCTCCAGGGTGATCCTGATGCTGAAGACGGTTAAAAAAGAAATGTATTTTTACATACACCCGAGAAGTATCCGGAAAATTAAATTCAACCAGCATGTAGTCGAGCATGAGGTGATACGTTCTATTAATATTTTCTTGATCACCTATATGATGATCCTGGCATTTTCCACACTTCTGATCGCTTTGGACGGATTTGACCTGATCACAGATTTTACTGCGGTCGCGGCGACTCTGAACAATATCGGACCGGGACTGGAGCTGGTGGGACCAACCAGCAATTTCGGAATGTTCTCTGATTTTTCAAAAGTGGTTCTGATGTTTGATATGCTGGCAGGAAGGCTTGAGCTGTTCCCGATGCTGGTACTCATAAGTCCCATTACATGGAGAGATACCAAGGTGTTTAAGAAGATTCCGAAGTACAGGAAGAATAGTCCGGGAGTATAGAAAGTGTGATCAGAACCTGGGACGGCAGATAAAAGAGCCACATTCCGTTCTGTGCAAAGGATAAAACCGGTTCCGGTACAGAAAAGGGAGCCGCAGAGGGAAGATTGGAAAGCCCTACGCAGAGATCACAGCAGAGAAATAATATGAGTCCTGCGCTAAACAATCTGTATGGAAGACTTATGTGGCGTAGGGCAAGGCTTTCTGCCGCATTAAAGAGTAACTGGGTGAAGTAAAAGACTCCGGCTGCCGTGAGAAGATTCCATATGTGGAGAATTCCTAAAAATACAAACATACATCCTGTGAGAAGAAAACGAATGGGCAGAAACGAAAGAAAGGCAAAGCCTCCGGCACGGAGGAGACGGCAGTAGTACAGCATCTGGACTCCGCAGAAACACAGGACACCGGCCGTATAATTTGTGTCAAGGACCAGGAGAAATGCATCCGCAGCGGCGGTCAGCCCCAGGGCGCATATTACCAGTATGCGGTCCTTTGTTTTGCCGAAGATGAAACCGAAGAAGAAGCACAGCAGGATGGAACAGTATTTCAGAATGGTGCTTAAAAGGGCTGAGGAAGATGTGAGATCCAGCATCAAAAAGAAAACATAAAGAATACATTCTGTTAAAACGAAAAGAAGTACAGCGGACCCTGCGGGGTCTGTTTTTTTCATTTTGCACCTGCCTTTCTGAAAACGCCATGGATTTTTTGCCTGTTTTATAGTATTCTTATTAAAATGAGAATTTATACAAGGAGGTTGATTATGAGTCGAGTATTTAAGTTCCACAATGATGTGGATACGGACCAGATTATAGCATCCCAGTATTTGCTGCTGCCGAATATTGAGGAAATGAAAGTATATGCCTTTGAGTCTATCGATCCGGATTTTTCAAAGAAGGTGCAGGAAGGCGACATCGTTGTGGCCGGGGAGAATTTTGGCTGCGGTTCCTCCAGAGAACAGGCGCCGAGTGTGTTAAAGGCCCTGGGAGTAAAAGCCATCGTTGCAAAATCCTTTGCCAGGATCTTTTACCGCAACGCCATCAACATCGGACTGCCGGTTGTTATAAGCCCGGATCTGTACGATAAAGTGAATCAGATGGATGAGATCGAACTGGATTTGACCGAAGGATTCATTAAAACAGAGGATGAGACTCTGCCCTGTACAAAACTTCCGCCTTACATGCAGAACATTTTGGACCACGGCGGATTGATCAACTTTTTGAATGAAGGCGAGGTGTAGGCTATGGGAATGACAATCGGAGAAAAGATTATAGCCAGAGCGGCCAGGGTGCCGGAAGTGAAAGCGGGAGAGATCCATACAGTGGAACTGGACCGCCTGATGAGTAATGACGGAACGACACATCTGACGATCGATATGTATCACAATGATTTAAAACATCCTAAAATTGCGGATAAGGACAAACTGGTTTTCATCATTGACCACAATATCCCTGCAGAGAATCCAAAAACTGCGGAGGCCCACAGGAAAATGAGGAACTTTGCCAGAGAACATGACATCGCCTTTTATGAAGGAAAGGGAGTCTGCCACCAGATTATGGTGGAGGATTATGTATGTCCTGGAGAGCTGATCATGGGAGCAGATTCCCATACCTGTACATACGGTGCCCTTGGCGCCTTCGGAACAGGAATCGGATGCACAGACTTTTTATACGGCATGGTCACGGGGACTTCCTGGGTTATGGTGCCTGAGACGATCCGCTTTGAGCTGACTGGAAAATTAAGAGAGGGCGTCTATGCCAGAGATCTGATCCTTTTCATCATCGGCATGGTGGGAGCCAACGGATGCAACTATAAGATCATGGAATTTGCAGGAGAAGGGGCACACAAATTAAGTATCAATGAACGTCTGGTATTGTGTAACCTTGCGGTGGAGGCAGGAGCTAAAACCGGAATCGTGGAGCCTGACGAAAAGGTTGTGGAATATGTAGAGTCCAGGGGCCGTAAGGCAGAAAACCTGTTTGTGAGCGATGAGGACGCCCGTTTTGAAAAGGTATACCATATTAATCTGGATGAGATAGAGCCGGTGGTTGCGAGACCACATTTAATTGATGATGTGGTGCCGGTGGAAGAAGCCGGAGACGTTAAAATAGACGAGGCATTCTTAGGTTCCTGCAACAACGGGCGGATCGATGAGCTGCGTCTGGCGGCTGAGATACTGAAAGGAAAGAAGGTTCATGAGGGCGTCAGATTCCTGATCGCGCCTGCTTCCAATGAGGTTTATGTGCAGGCGTTGGACGAAGGACTGATCGACATCTTTGTGGAAGCCGGAGCCATGGTCATGAACAGCAACTGCAGTGTGTGCTGGGGAAGCTGTCAGGGCGTGATCGGTGAAGGGGAAGTTTTGATCTCCACCGGTACCAGAAATTTCAAAGGACGTGCGGGACATCCGGATTCTTATGTCTATCTGGGATCTGCGGCGACCGTCACAGCGTCTGCCATCGCAGGGAAAATCGTGAAGAGATAAAGGAGTTTACATATGGAAAAATTTACAGGAAAAGTATGGGTGCTGGGCGATGATATCGATACGGATATCATCATTCCTACAGAGTATCTGGCGCTTCCGACCGTAGAAGACATGAAGCAGTACGGATTTTCTCCGCTGCGTCCGGAGCTGGCATCTCAGATAAAAGAAGGCGATATCATTGTGGCCGGAAAAAACTTTGGCTGCGGTTCCTCCAGAGAGCAGGCGCCGGAGATCATCAAGGCCCTGAAAATAAAATGTGTCATTGCCAAATCTTTTGCCCGCATTTTCTTCCGGAACTCTATTAACAATGGACTTCTGCTCATCGAAAATGACCAGATCCAGGAGAAAGTGAAAGAAGGAGATACTCTTGATGTAACGCTGGGCGAGTCTATTGTGCATGACAGCAGGGAGTATCCGATCCAGCCGCTGCCTCAGAATCTGATGGACATTATAGAAGCCGGAGGACTGGTGGAAGCAATGAAGAAAAGAAATGGGGTGAAATAGCATGGGAAATACGATCATCGAAAAGATAATTAAAAGAAACACAGGGGCGGAGTCGGTTTCTCCAGGTCAGATCGTGACTGTCAATGTAGACCGGGTAATGATCCATGATATTTTTATTCCGTTTGTGGCAGAAAAATTTGAGGAGATGGGATTTACAAAGCTGTGGGACCCGGACAAAGTAGTCTTGATTTATGATCATCTGGTTCCGGCCAGTGCGGTGGAAGATATCCGGCATTTTAAGATCGGTGATGCGTTTGTAAAGAAATACGGATTGAAAAACATTCACCGAAGCGATGGGATCTGTCATCAGCTCATGACAGAGTGCGGATATGCCAAACCGGGAGACATCGTATTTGGAACCGACTCACATACGACCACTTACGGATGCGTTGGCTGCTTTTCGTCAGGCATTGGGTACACAGAAATGGCATCAATTTTAGGAACCGGAGAAATGTGGGTCAGAGTACCGGAAACAATCAAGGTTGTCATCAATGGCAAACTTCCGGACAATGTATCTTCCAAAGACATTATTTTAAGGCTGATCGGTGATCTGGGAGCCGACGGGGCTACTTACAAGGCGCTGGAGTTTTCCGGAAGTACAGTGGAAGAGATGAGTGTGGCTTCCCGGATGACGATTTCCAATATGGCCATCGAGGCAGGGGCAAAGGCGGCCTTATTTGCGCCGGATGAGAAGACAGCAGAGTATTCCGAAGTTGAGCTTTCCGACGTGGATTGGATTTATGGAGATGAGGATGCAGAGTATTGCAGAACGGTTGTCTATAAGGCAGAAGATCTGGTTCCGGTGGTCGCATGTCCATCTCAGGTGGATAAGATCAAACCGGTATCTGAGGTCGAAGGTACTGAACTTGACCAGGTATTCATCGGTTCCTGTACCAATGGAAGACTGGAAGATCTGAAAGCAGCGGCAGAAATCCTCGATGGGAGAAAGGTTGCTGATTTTGTAAAGCTGATCGTGACCCCTGCCAGCAGGAAGATTTATATGGAGGCATCGAAAGCCGGGTATCTTAAAATTCTTGCCAAGGCAGGAGCCATTATCACCCAGCCGGGATGCGGACTCTGCTGCGGAAGAGCCGGAGGAATCCTCACCGACGGGGAGAAGATCTTGGCTACGAATAACAGGAATTTTCTTGGAAGAATGGGGACGTCCAAGGTCGAGATCTATCTTGGGTCACCAAAAACGGCGGCGGCGTCTGCTGTGGCTGGGAAGATCATGGCGGCTGAGTAGATAAAGCTCACAGAAACGTAAGCTTTATTTACAGATAAAATTCATAGATTCATTGGGTAATAATATTATAGCTCCTGCAAAGACAGAAGGAATACAAAATTCTGGCTTTGCAGGAGCTCTTTTGTAAAAAAGATCAATAGATAAGCAGTCCGACAATCCCCGTAAACACAATTACAAATACAGGAGGTTTTTTAAACTTCCTAAGCAGAAGCACAGCGGCTACGAGCAGAATGGCCGCAGGCAGCTGGAAAGATGAGAGGACGACATGTTCATCCGTGCCAAACAGGGTAAGCAGCAGGATGGAAAAAGCAGCCGAAAGGACAAGCCCTAAGGAAGAAGCTTTCAGGCCGTCCAGCACAGCGGACATATAGGATGAATCACTTTTTTTCTGGAAAAACCGGTATAGAAGGATGGAGATGGTAAATCCGCAGATCACACATCCCACAGTCGCCACAACTGCCCCGGGGATTCCGGCTACCCGGATTCCCACGAAGGAGGAAGTGTTGACTGCGATAGGGCCGGGCGTTATCTGTGAGATCGTAATGATATCGGTAAATTCCTGACCGGTGAGCCAATGTTTTGCAAGTACGACCTGTTCTTTGATCATCGGGAGGATCGCATAGCCTCCGCCGATGCTGAACAGACCGATTTTAAAGAAGGTGCTGAATAAACGAACAAGATTTAAGAGCATGTCTGGCACCTCCTTTTTTCATGGAGCCATACTTTCAACAGGCAGAGGACGGAACATAAGATTAAAATCAGCATGGCATTGATGTGGAAGGCGAGGTTGGATAAAAAAGCAGCAGGAACCATGAGGGTAAGAAAAAGAGATTTCTTTTTCAAAATCATGCGGCACATATCAGTGATATAGTCGACGATCAGTGCCGCGGCTCCTGCCTGCATGCCAAGGAGAACGGCGGATACGATATGACTGCTCCTGAAAGACTGATATCCAGCGGAAATGATGGAGAGCAGGATCAGCGGCGGCAGGATGGCCGCGATACAGCTTATGACGGCTCCCTTTAATTTGGCTATCCGGTATCCTGTGAGAGCCGAAAGATTAATTGCAATGGCTCCCGGAGAAGACTGGGCAATCGCTGCGATATCAAAAAGCTCTTCCTCAGATAAAACATGACGGTTTGTCACAAAATGTTTTTTTAACATGGGAACGACCACGTAGCCGCCGCCAAAAGTAAAAGCACTGACGATCAAATTGACCCGGAACAGCCAGGCATATTGTTTTAGTATATCTTTATTCATTACGGATTTCCCCCTTTTTTAACAGTATACGTTTTTTTTATATATAAAGAAAATTATATTATTTTATAGATATCATGTTAAAATAGTAATGATAGGAGGGAAAGTTATGACCATAAGGCGTTTATATATTTTTAAAACAGTATGCGAGGAAGGAAGTGTCACCGGGGCTGCGAAGAAGCTCTATATGACCCAGCCGGCAGTATCCCATGTAATCCATGAACTGGAAGAAGAACTTGGCACTGTGCTGTTTGACCGTATATCAAAGAAAGTCTTTTTAAACCAGACGGGGAAGTTATTATTAAAAAAGACAGTCCGCATCCTGGAGCTGTATGAGGATCTGGAAAAAGGAGTCTACGATCTGGAGAAACAGGCCGTACTCCGTGTCGGGGCCAGCATCACCATATCAAGCTTCTGGCTGCCCGGGGCTATGAAACGATTTAAAGATTCATATCCCGGGACGCCGGTCAGCGTTCAGGTATGCAAGGCTTCGGATGTCCTTTCCATGCTCCATAAGAATGAGATTGATCTGGCACTGATCGAGGGTGCTGTCTCAGACAGTACACTGGACAGCACAGCCTTTTCTTCGTTTTGTCTGTATGCTTTTTGTTCTCCGGGCCATCCATGGGCAGATGTTAAGGATATTGAACTTGAAAGACTTCTGGAACAGCCGCTTCTGCTTCGTGAAAAGGGAAGTGCGACCAGGGATGTGCTGGACAGCGTCCTGCTTTTGCATGATCTGAAGGCCGAGCCTTTTTGGACCAGTGTAAACTCTCAGGTTTTGATCCGGGCGGCAGAGGAAGGCCTTGGAATCACCGTGCTGCCGGAACGCCTTGCGGCAGAGGAAGTCTCAAAAGGGAAATTAAAGAAAATAGAAATCAGGGGCATAGAGCTTAAGAACGAGAATCATATCGTTGTCCATAAGGATAAGTACCGCACAGGGCCCATGAAAGAATTTATCAGTATATTGCTTGAGAGAAATGAAAATATAAGTGATTTGTGATACAATGGAAAATATTTGACACAAGGGGATGAAAAATTATGACAGAATTATTGATATCGGCATTTATTAAAAATAAGGATGATTTAAAAAACCATAAAGTCCGTCAGGCCTATGGCACAATGGGAGGGGCGGTGGGTATATTCTGCAATATCCTTCTCTTTGCAGGGAAACTGACCGCGGGGATTCTTACAGGGGCCATTTCCATTACCGCAGATGCCTTCAACAACCTTTCTGACGCGGCTTCTTCTATTATCACACTGGTTGGTTTCCGAATGGCAGGGCGTCCGGCGGACAAAAATCACCCGTTCGGACATGGAAGAATCGAATATATTTCAGGACTTCTGGTTTCTCTGGCTATACTGTTAATGGGATTTGAACTGTTAAAATCTTCTGCTGATAAAATCTTCCGTCCGGAAGACATTGTGTTCCGTCCTGTGTCCATAGGGATTCTTATCGTATCCATACTGGTGAAATTCTGGATGTCGGCTTTCAATAAAAAGGTCGGAAACCTGATTGACTCAGAGGCCATGAAGGCCACGGCCACAGACAGTTTAAGCGACTGCATCGCTACAACGGCAGTCCTGGGCGGAATGCTGATCTTTAAGTTCGCCGGGATCAACGTGGACGGATATGTAGGTATTTTAGTAGCCGGATTTGTTATGTGGGCCGGATTTGGAGCTGCAAAGGATACCCTCTCGCCTCTGCTTGGAACCGCTCCCGATGTGGAACTGGTGGAGGATATACAAAATGAGGTTTTAGACAATGAGCTGATCGTAGGGGTGCATGATATTATTGTACATGACTACGGCCCGGGCCGGCGGATGATCTCGCTTCACGCCGAGGTGCCCTATAATGTTGATATTCTGGAGGCACATGACGTGATTGACAACATTGAATATCATCTGATGCATAAGTTTAACTGTGATGCCACTATTCATATGGACCCGGTTGTCACGGATGATGAGGAGACCAACGAGGCAAGAATGATGGTGGAAAAGATCGTAAAAGAATGCGGGCCCGAACTGTCCATCCATGATTTCAGAATGGTAGAGGGAAAAACGCACAACAACTTGATCTTTGACCTGGTCGTGCCCTATGAATGTGACCAGGAAGTGGGGGATATTACGACTTATATCAGAAAGGAGATCAGAAGACACCGGGAAAATTACTTTGCAGTGATCAAAGTGGACCGGAGTTATATCTGAACAGTGAAAGATGAAGGAACAGCTGACCAATGACATGAGTGTAGGAAATCCCGCAAAGAAGTTATTTTTCTTTGCGGTTCCCATTGTGCTGGGCAATTTATTTCAGCAGCTTTATAACATTATTGATTCTATGGTAGTGGGAAGATTCGTCGGTGCACAGGCACTTGCCGCCGTTGGAGCATCGACGGCCATTGTTTTTTTATTTGTAGCAGTGGCGACCGGTTCCAGCATCGGTTATTCTGTTGTCATTTCCCAGCTGTTTGGGGCAAAGGATCAGGACCGGATGATGACGGCGATCTATACGGCCTTAATTTCTACATTTGTCTTAGGACTGATTTTAATGATCATAAGTGCGGCGGGGACGGGAGGAATCCTCGTACTGATGAGGACACCGGCGGATATTTACCGGGATGCCGCAGATTATCTGAGAATCTATATGTTTGGTCTCGTGTTCTTATTTATGTATAATACTTTAAACGCGGTTTATAATGCACTTGGCGCGTCAAAAATTCCTCTTTATTTTCTGGCAGGCTCCTCGATCTTGAATATTGTTCTGGATTTGTATTTTGTGATCCGGCTTCAAATGGGAGTGACCGGGGTCGCATGGGCAACTCTGATCGCGCAGGGGCTGGCGGCAGTCATTTCGTTTATCAATCTGCTGTTCCGCCTTAAAAAGATCGAGACAGAAACAAAGCCGGTTTTATTTGACCGAAAGCTTCTTTTCCAGATGGGACGGATTGCAGTGCCGTCTATGGTGCAGCAGTCGATCGTTTCGTTTGGCATGGTGTTTGTACAAAGCCTCGTCAACAGTTTCGGATCTGTGGTGCTCGCAGGATATACGGCGGCTACGAAGATCGACTCGATTGCAATCATGCCGATGGTAAACGTGGGAAATGCAGTGTCCACGTTTACGGCGCAGAATATCGGGGCGAAAAAACCGGAGCGGATCAGAGAAGGGCTGAGAGCGGGCAGACATATGGCAGCAGGCATCGCAATTGTCATTACGGGAATTCTGTTTTTTAAAGGTGATGTGCTGGTTGCTCAGTTTGTGGATGAAGCGGTCAATGCAGAAGTTATTGCCATCGGTGTGGATTATTTAAGGGTTGTATCTGTGTTTTATGCACTGATGGGACTTATGAACGTGGTAAATGCGGTTCTCCGCGGAGCAGGAGATGTGGGTGTATTTATGGCGGGTACCCTCTGCAATTTCGGATGCAGGGTAGTATTTGCTTATATCCTGGCTTATTTTCTGGGAGCGTCCGGAATCTGGTGGTCTGTCCCGATCGGATGGGCTGCGGCATTTACGATCGGAACCTTGAGATACCGAAGCGGCAAGTGGAAGGAAAAAGGAATTGTGGAGCGGGAGAAGGATTGTAAAGAGACGGGGGAGAGTATATAATGATGATAAAGATTTATCGGGAAAATTATGAGCATTTGCCCAAACGTTTTATTAATAAAATAGAATCGGATCTTGACTATTTGGTAAAAGCTGATATTCCCGGTTTAAAAGGAGTGTATTTATTTGGCAGCTGTGCGCGGGGAAATATCCGAAATGGAAGTGATATAGACCTTCTCATATTTACAGAACAAAAATTGGAAGACAGGGCATTGGCAGCGGATATCAGATGGACCTTAGATGATGAGATATCCGGTATATCCACGGATGTCGTCTATGCTAACAAAGAATCTATAAAGGAAAATACTATTTTTAAGAGAATATTGAACAGAGATAAAAAGTTAATACTGGAGGTGATAAAATGATTAAAAATAACTACCTGGACATTGCAAAAAATGACTTGGAGTATCTGGAATCTATCCTCGCTGTGGGGAGTACTTTCTATAACCAGCTTGCAGTACAGTGTCAGCAAGTGACAGAAAAATTTCTGAAAGGCTACCTGGAATTGTGTTTTTTAGATGAAGATGTTTCGGACTTATTAAGAAAGCATAATATGAAAAAGATTGCAGTCAGAATGAATCAGTGGAAGCCGAATTTAAATTTGGATACAGTGGGACTGGCCTATTTAACAGATTTTTATTATGATGCCAGGTATCCGGGCGACGATTTTTATACAGTGACAAAAGAAGAATTTGATAAATGTAAGGAAATTATGTACGATACTATTTTAAAACTGAAAGAGATTCCAATAAAAAATTTAAAATTGACGGGAGGTGAATAATATGCCGATTGTATTAAAAGTCTATCAAGAGGTTTCAAACAAACAGGTGATCGCAAATGCCATTTCTAATGCGGTCTCTTATCTGCTGTCTGATCCTTCCGGGGACCGGCTGTCCAATGATTATGTTCTGACACTGACGGAGGAGGAACTTCTGATTGAACAGATCGGATATTCAAAGGGAAGTCCGGAGCCGGAGATAAAAGAGGTTAAGCGGCTGAAACGGAGTCAGATCCGCAGCCTGAAACTGGAGGAAGACAACAAGATTGTGATTGAGGAAGAAGATCAAAAAGAGATGGTTTTCTTTTATGAAGCACCGCAGAAAGAGTTTGCACAGCAGCTGAGCGGAGAAGTTACGAATAAATAATTAAAATCAAAAAACAAAAAGGAGCAGATACACACATATCTGCTCCTTTTTTCTAACTCTATATTACCATAAAATGACGAATTTTTCAAGACTTGTGATCTTAATGCGGCGGCAGTATAATGAGTCTCCAAGTGAAAGGGGCGTTTTATGGAAGAGAATTTTTATGAATTGCTGATCAGGGAAAAAGAGGAAGAGGAACTAAGAGTCATTGAAGCATGCAGCGAGAAGACAGATGGGAGATTTGGACTGAGCCTGTCAAAAGAACAGGCGAGAGAATTGATCGCAGGGAGGAATGAAAGTCTAAGAAAATATCAGAGAGTGGAATTCGGGAAAGGTATTTTAGATAAACTGATCTACACGTTTTGTGATTCTCAATTTATAGACCAGGCTCATTATGCTGAAATATTAAAGGAACTTCAGGATATTTTTTATCAGTTCAAAAATGAATCCATGGACAGACTCACAGACGATGAACTTCTTGAATTTATGAGAGAACAGTTTGAGACTGTGTGTTTTGGGGACCTGGAATATCTCAGAGGAACCTGTCTGGAACGGTACTCCAGAGCTGTGAGAGGGGGATATGACGGTGTTCAAAAGAGCCGGGGCAGCGAGTATGAACAGTTCAGCGAAGAACAGCGCTGGGATGACAGACTCTATCTGAGTATATTAAAGGAAATGTTCTGGGAGTGACAGAACTGGTCCGCATCCGGGAAGGGAGAAGTGTTATGGAATACCGATTAGAGGAGCTGCTTCCGGCGGCAGCCGGTCTGACAGAGAAGTATACGTCAAAAGAGAGCAGTTCTGTCACCTATGAAACGGCACAGATGCTGATGGAGGCAGTTATATATTGTATCGGCCTGTGCGAAGAATCTTACGGAGGAGCGCTGCGGTCCAAAAGGGGCCTTCGTGCGGAGGAGGCCTACAGCATTGGGTATGAAAAGGTAATAGAAAAAACATATGAGGCAAAGGCTGTCTATGATCGTCTGGCCATGGACTTTGAAGATTATGGATGCGTCAATTACAGGGATACCATGGTCAGCGGCATGCCGCAGTTTTTTCTGCGCTATGATGCCAGATTCTGTCCTCAGGATCATATCCTGACACTGGATTATCCAACGATGAACAGGTATGGGAAGAAAGGAGGGATAAGGCTTATTTATGAATATTTATGTGACGCAGAGAGAGAACAGAGACTTTTAAGATGTTTCGACAGCCGCATCATCACAGCTCTCCTGAGGCATGTGGAAGCAAAGCAGGACGTTGATTATATGGAAAATATTTGTTCTCTGGTCCTGCTCCAGTCTCTCGGATGTCTGATTTCAAAAAAACAGCTTACGGATTTAACTTTGACGAGAACAGATACAGAAGAGGTACGGAGATATTTTTCAGATGACCCGGCAGAAACAATAGGGGATAAAGTACAGGAAATGATTGGACTTATCATACAAAGGGCCGGAATGGAGCCCTGGAAACAATATTTTCAGAGAGAGGGGAATGAATTCGCTGTTCGGATTTATAATGCCATGAAATATGACGCACTGGATGCATTATTTTATGTTTGATTGTATTTTTCAGGACACTTTTTATGACTGTCTGCATATATTAGCAAAAGAAAGTTGATTTGAGGAATTTTATGGCAGGCGTAATTTTGGATGCCGGGCACGGCGGTTATGACAATGGTGCCCAGTTTAATGGAAGAAGGGAAAAAGACGATACATTAAGACTGACTCTGGCAGTGGGTCAGGCGCTGAGAGACAGGGGAGTCCCGGTACAGTATACGAGACAGACCGATGTCTATCAGTCTCCGATTGAGAAGGCCAGGATCGGAAATGAGAGCGGGGCCGATTACTTTGTCTCTATACACAGAAATTCAAGCCCGCTTCCCAACACATACAGCGGAGTGGAGACTCTCGTTTACAATGACAGTGGTATCAAGGCCGAGATGGCCAGGAATGTAAACCGCAGATTAAGCGAGGTTGGATTTACTGACCTGGGAGTCAAGGAACGGCCGGGACTTGCGGTTCTCAGACGGACGAATATCCCTGCAATACTGATCGAGGCCGGCTTCATCAATACGGTAAAAGATAATGAGCTTTTCGATTCAAGATTTAACGACATTGCAAATGCCATTGCAGACGGAATTGTTGACACGATTGGATCAGGACAACAGGAGCTTGGCAGTACCTACCGGGTGCAGATCGGACTGTACCGCAATTTCTCCAATGCGCAGTACGCGCTGAATGAAGCGCTTGCTCAGGGCTTTGACGGAGATATCGTGTATGAGGAGCCATATTATGCCGTACAGCTTGGAGACTTCAGAACGCTTGATGAAGCAGTCCAATTAGAAAATGAGCTGAAGCAGCGAGGCTATGATACCCTGGTGGTCAAAAAATAAGGAGGAAATAATTTGTTTTATGTGAGATCAACGGATGGAATAAAGATTGCAGTCTATGATTATAATCCATTTGGGGAGGAGACTGTCGTTTTAATTCACGGATGGCCTTTATCCCACCTGATGTATGAATATCAGACGGAACTTTTATGCAGGCAGGGTTACCGGGTGGTGACACTGGATCTGAGAGGCTTTGGAAATTCTGATACTCCGGCTTTTGGCTATTCTTATGATCAGATGTCTCAGGATATTTTCCAGGTAATCAGAAGGCTGAAACTGAAGAACTTCACGCTTGTGGGATTTTCTATGGGAGGAGCCATTGTCCTTCGATATATGAGGAAATTCAAAAGTTTTGGTGTCAAAAAATTGATTCTTTTGGCAGCTGCAGCTCCATCATGGACAAAAAGAAGAGACTTCCCGTATGGACTGACAAGAGAATATGTCAATGAACTGATCGAACTGGCAGAAACTGACCGGCCGCAGCTCTGTTATAATTTCAGTCATGAGCAGCTGTTTGCAAGTCCTCAGTCTGAACCGGCGGTAAATTGGTTTGAACAGATCGCACTCTCCGCTTCCGGGCTCGGAACGGTCCGGGCCGCAGTTTCTCTGAGAGATGAAGACGGCAGAGAAGACCTGCAGGCCGTTCATGTGCCGACATGGATCATTCACGGTAAAAAGGATGTTGTGGTGTCAAATGATTTGGTGCGGATACAGCATGATGAAATCTGCGGTTCCAAGCTGATCCAGCTGGACGAAAGCGGACACGGCATTGTGTACGATCAGCTGGAGTTATTTAACAAATACTTTTTCAATGCTGTCAGAGCATAAATGAAAAGCATCAAAAGAAGAGAAAAATCAGAACGGCTGCGGGACCACATTTTTATCGGATGGTCCCGCAGCCGTTTGTGTTTCTGTGTTCAGAGAGAAAACAGATGGGTTGCAATATTAAAATAGATCAGGATGGAGCAGGTGTCCACCAGCGTGGTGATCAGGGGAGCCGCCATGATGGCCGGGTCCAGTCCGATCTTTTTTGCCAGAAGAGGCAGGCAGCAGCCTACGATTTTGGCAAGGATGATCGTGGCTATGAGGGAAAGCCCGATCAGCACGGCCATTCTGAGGCTGTGGTATATGAGCATGATACGCAGTCCATTGACTGCAGCCAGAACAAAGCCAACTAAAACAGCCACCCGGAATTCCTTAAATACAACTTTAAAAAGATCATGGAACCGGATCTCATCGACGGCAATTCCGCGGATGATCAGGGTTGAACTCTGGGAACCACAGTTTCCTCCGGTGTCCATCAGCATTGGAATGAAGGATACGAGCAGGGGAAGAGTCTGAAAAGCATTCTCATATTTCGTGATAATGGCTCCGGTAATGGTTGCGGACAGCATGAGGAAAAGCAGCCATAAGATTCTGTGTTTAGCATGGCTGATGACAGATGTGCCGAAATAGGATTCCTCATTGGGCTGCATAGCCGCCATGATGGACATGTCCTCTTCCACCTCATCCTGCCAGACTTCCATGGCATCATCGAAAGTCACGATGCCTACCATGCAGTGTTCAAAGTCTACCACAGGGATTGCCAGAAGGCCGTATTTATGGAACAGTTTGCTGACATTTTCTTTGTCCTCATGGGTATTCACGTAGATTAGATTTGTCTCCATAATGTCCTTTATGAGAACATTGCTTTCATTTAGCAAAAGGCTCTTGGCCGTCACGATCCCAAGAAGCCGTTTCTGTTCGATCACGTAGCATGTATAAATGGTCTCCTGGTCAATGCCAACCCGTTTAATCTTTTTCAGTGCCTGTTCGACAGTCATGTTTTTTTTCAGGTCCACATATTCCACTGTCATGATGCTTCCCGCACTGTCTTCCGGATATTTTAAGAGACGGTTGATGATCTGCCGTGTTTCTCTGTCAGTCACGTCCAAAATCTGTTCTACTACATTAGCAGGCATTTCTTCGATGATATCCACCGTATCATCCATGTACATATCATCAAACAGTTCTTTGATCTCAGAGCGGGTAAACGCATTGATCAAAGTTTCCTGCATGGGAGATGACATCTCCGTGAATACTTCTGCCGCCTTCTCCTTTTGGATCAGACGGAACAGGATCGTATATTCTTTTTCTGTAAAATTTTCTAATAATGATGCTAAATCTACGTTGTTCATAGAATTAAGCACAACTTTTAAGGCAGGATATTCCCGCCTCATGAGCAGAGCTCTGATATTTTCTTCTCTCATGTTTCTTTCTCCTTTTATATGAAATTCTGAAGATTAAAACATGAACAAAAACCCTCTCCCTGTATTTAAGAAAAAGTACGCGGGAGGTTTGGAATTTTCATTCATGCCGTATTGACTTCGGGGTGATTCCATACTCTCACATCCTTTCTTTTTTACAGTTTACAGGTTTCACCGCTCTTATCAGAATACCTTTAAGAAAAGGTCATGTCAAGGAAATCAGAATGAGACAATCTCCTATTCCATATAAATAGTACATAGAAGTTGAACAGGGGATGGACAGAGTGAATAAGAAAAATCTGATCACGGGTTTTATCTGCATCGTTGTTTTAGGGCTGTCATTGCTTGGCGGGGGCAATGCGGCCCTTTCTGTCTGGAATCAAAATGTGAGGATCTTAAATCCTGCAGAGAATAAGGAACTTCCGATTTACTGTGTGGATACAAAGAAGAAGGAAATCAGCCTCACCTTTGACACAGCGTGGGGAAATGAGGACATCAACCAGGTTCTCAAAATCTTAAAAAAAGAAAATGTGAAAGCAACCTTCTTTTTTTCCGGCGACTGGGTACAGCGGTTTCCGGCGGATGTAAAGAAGATTGCCAAAGCAGGCCATGACATTGGCAACCATGGGGATAACCACAAATATATGACCAGATTGTCTTCTGATGAGCAGAAAAAAGAGATTCTGGGGGCTCACAGCAAAGTCCAGGCCGTGACAGGAGAGCAGATGGAACTTTTCCGGCCTCCCTACGGAGACTATGATGAAAATGTGGTAAAAACGGCCAGACAGCTAAATTATGAAGTCATTCAGTGGTCCGTTGATACGGACCATACAACTTAAAACAGCGAGAATATGCGGTTGC